>BNJS01003731.1_pt1:0-550000 | contig 765619 bp, 908 predicted proteins | sample 8540461 | NCBI WGS metagenome assembly BNJS01 (sample SAMD00202454, study PRJDB9452) | human saliva metagenome | isolation source: human saliva | place: Japan | reverse complement strand
GAATCGATGCATGGTATCTATCCAGAGAATGTCGGGTGTCAATGCTAGACTCTTTAAAGATGAGGATGATTTTTTTGATTATCTAGATCATTCTGCAATTTTTACTGCGGAACGTGATGGGCAAACCTATTATTTTTATCCGATTCAGGCAAGGGACTATTTGGCTACACCTGAAATCCAAGCATATGCTCTTAATGGGGATGAGATTCTTATTTACCCTCAAGAGAAGATTTTGAAACTCATCGTAGTTACCAGTACCAAGACTTAACGACTCGAGGAACAGTTGAGTTTCGTAGTGTGTGTACTCAACCTCTAGATAGAACCTTTGCTTCAGCAGCTTTTCACTTGGGATTGTTGGTTAATTTAGATAAGTTAGAAGCTTACTTAGAAACAGCACCTTTCTTTAAAGCATTTGGTCGTAATTATAAGTTTTTAAGACGACAATTTTCTAAGAAAAAGCTTACAGATGAGGAAGAAACTGCGATTATTGAATTTTCCAAAGACTTACTCCTGCTAGCTGAGGAAGGACTGGAGATGAGAAATAAGCAAGAAATGACCTATTTACAGCCTTTGAAAGAAGAATTGGGGACTATAATTTCTCTTATAAAGGGAGAATTTTCTGAAAAATCATGATATAATGGAAGAGACTATAGATAAAGGATAGAGAGTAATGACATTAGTTTATCAATCAACGCGTGATGCCAACAATACAGTAACTGCCAGCCAAGCTATTTTGCAAGGTTTGGCGACGGACGGTGGTTTGTTTACACCGCTTACTTATCCAAAAGGTAGATTTGGACTTTGACAAATTGAAAGATGCTTCTTACCAGGAAGTTGCTAAGTTAGTTTTATCAGCATTTTTAGATGACTTTACAGCTGAGGAGTTGGACTACTGTATCAACAATGCCTACGATAGCAAGTTTGATACTCCAGCTATTGCGCCATTGGTGAAACTGGATGGGCAATACAACTTGGAATTGTTCCATGGTTCAACGATTGCCTTTAAGGATATGGCCTTGTCTATCTTGCCATACTTTATGACGACAGCCGCTAAAAAGCATGGTTTGGAGAACAAGATTGTCATTTTGACAGCGACATCTGGTGATACTGGAAAAGCTGCTATGGCAGGATTTGCGGATGTGCCTGGTACTGAGATTATCGTCTTTTTATCCAAAGGATGGTGTCAGCAAGGTACAAGAGTTGCAAATGACCACTCAGACTGGCGACAATACTCATGTTATCGCTATTGATGGTAACTTTGATGATGCGCAAACAAATGTGAAGCATATGTTTAACGATGTGGCTCTTCGTGAAAAGTTGGCTGCCAATAAACTGCAATTTTCATCAGCTAACTCTATGAATATTGGTCGTTTGGTACCACAGATTGTTTATTATGTTTATGCCTACGCTCAGTTGGTTAAGACTGGTGAGATTGTGGCTGGTGATAAGGTCAACTTCACAGTACCAACAGGAAACTTTGGAAATATCTTGGCTGCCTTTTATGCTAAACAAATTGGTCTACCAGTTGGTAAATTAATCTGTGCTTCAAATGACAACAATGTTTTGACAGACTTCTTCAAGACACGTGTTTACGACAAGAAACGTGAGTTTAAAGGTAACAACTAGCCCATCTATGGATATCTTTGGTATCTTCAAACTTGGAGCGTTTGATTTTCCATCTTTTGGGGTAATGATGCGGTTAAGACAGCTGAACTCATGAATGCTTTGAATACACAAGGACAATATGAATTGACAGACTTTTGATGCAGAGATTCTGGACCTCTTTGCAGCTGAATATGCGACTGAGGAAGAAACAGCGGCAGAAATCAAGCGTGTTTATGAGTCAGATTCTTATATCGAGGATCCACATACGGCGGTTGCCTCAGCAGTTTATAGAAAATACCAAGCGGCTACTGGCGATGTGACTAAGACGGTGATTGCTTCAACAGCTAGTCCATACAAGTTCCCAGTGGTTGCAGTAGAGGCTGTAACAGGGAAAGTAGGTTTGACAGACTTTGAAGCCTTGGCTCAATTACATGACATTTCAGGAGTGGCTGTGCCACCAGCAGTTGATGGGCTTGAAACAGCTCCAGTTCGTCACAAGACAACCGTGGCAGCTGCTGATATGCAAGCAGCGGTTGAGGCTTATCTAGGACTTTAAGACAGAGGGAGTAAACTCGGTTGGGAAACCAACTGAGTTTCTTTTCATCAGGAGGAAGGATTGTTTAAGAAAAATAAAGACATTCTTAATATTGCCTTGCCAGCTATGGGCGAAAACTTTTTGCAGATGCTCATGGGGATGGTGGACAGTTATTTGGTTGCTCATTTAGGATTGATAGCCATTTCAGGCGTATCAGTAGCAGGTAATATTATCACCATTTATCAGGCGATTTTCATCGCTCTGGGAGCTGCTATTTCCAGTGTTATTTCAAAAAGTTTAGGGCAGAAGGATCAGTCTAAGTTAGCCTATCATGTGACTGAAGCGTTGAAGATTACCTTACTATTAAGTTTCCTTTTAGGATTTTTGTCCATCTTCGCTGGGAAAGAGATGATAGGACTTTGGGGACGGAGAGAGATGTAGCTGAGAGTGGTGGACTCTACCTATCCTTGGTAGGCGGATCGATTGTTCTTTTGGGCTTGATGACCAGTCTGGGTGCCTTGATTCGTGCAACGCATAATCCACGTCTGCCTCTCTATGTTAGTCTTTTTATCCAATGCCTTGAATATTCTTTTTTCAAGTCTAGCTATTTTTGTCCTTGATATGGGGATAGCTGGTGTTGCTTGGGGGACTATTCTGTCTCGTTTGGTCGGTCTTGTGATTTTGTGGTCGCAATTAAAACTGCCTTATGCGAAACCGACTTTTGGTTTAGATAAGGAACTATTGACCTTAGCTTTGCCAGCAGCTGGAGAGCGGCTCATGATGCGGGCTGGAGATGTCGTGATCATTGCCTTGGTCGTTTCTTTTGGAACGGAGGCAGTGGCTGGGAAATGCAGTCGGAGAAGTCTTGACCCAGTTTAACTATATGCCTGCCTTTGGCGTCGCTACGGCAACGGTCATGCTGGTGGCTCGAGCAGTTGGAGAGGATAATTGGGAAAAGAGTAGCTAGTTTGAGCAAAGCAAACCTTTTGGCTTTCTCTGCTTCTCATGTTGCCCTTTGACCTTTAGTATCTATGCCTTGGGGTATACCACTGACTCATCTCTATACGACTGATCCTGTTGCGGTTGAAGCTAGTGTTTTGGTAGCACTTTTTTCACTACTTGGTACTCCTATGACGATAGGAACAGTCATCTATACAGCAGTCTGGCAGGGTTTGGGCAATGCTCGGCTTCCCTTTTATGCGACAAGTATAGGAATGTGGTGTATCCGCATAGGAACAGGATATCTGATGGGGATTGTGCTTGGTTGGGGCTTGCCTGGTATTTGGGCAGGGACTCTCTTGGATAATGTTTTTCGTTGGTTATTTCTACGTTACCGTTACCAGCGTTATATGAGCTTGAAAGGATAGGAAATGCAAAAAACAGCTTTTATTTGGGATTTAGACGGGACTTTATTGGACTCTTATGAAGCGATTTTATCAGGGATTGAGGAGACTTTTGGTGAGTTTGCTATTCCTTATGATAAGGAGAAGGTGAGAGAGTTTATCCTCAAGTATTCTGTGCAGAATTTGCTTGTACAAGTGGCAGAAGAGCGAAAGCTGAATGTGGCAGTGCTAAATCAAGTGCGTGCCCAGAGTCTGGCTGAGAAGAATGCTCAGGTAGTTTTGATGCCAGGTGCGCGTGAGGTGCTAGCTTGGGCAGACCAAGCAGGAATTCAGCAGTTTGTCTATACTCATAAGGGGGACAATGCTTTTACCATTCTCAGAGACTTGGGTTTGGAATCCTATTTTACAGAGATTTTAACCAGTCAGAGTGGCTTTGCGCGTAAGCCTAGTTCAGAAGCGGCTACCTATCTGTTAGACAAGTATCAGTTGGATCCTGAGAAGACCTATTATATAGGGGATCGGACTCTGGATGTGGAATTTGCCCAGAATAGTGGGATTCAAAGTATCAACTTTTTAGAGTCGTCTTATGAAGGGAATCACAGGATTCAAGCGTTAGCAGATATTCCTCATATTTTTGAGAGGATGAGTGACGAGAAGATTGTGTCAGTTTTGTGACAGAAACCTAACAAACTATTTCAAGTAACCGAGTTTGTTACAAGGAATAGACAGTTCTGTTAAATAGGCCCGAGAGGGCTTTTTTTCTGCATTTTTTGTGTTATGATAGACAGGTACTCATTTGAAAGGAATTTGAAAGAATGAAGAAAAGAATATTATTAGCTTCAACAGTAGCCTTGTCATTTGCCCCAGTATTGGCAACTCAAGCAGAAGAAGTTCTTTGGACTGCACGTAGTGTTGAGCAAATCCAAAACGATTTGACTAAAACGGACAACAAAACAAGTTATACAGTTCAGTATGGTGATACCTTGAGCACTATTGCAGAAGCCTTGGGTGTAGATGTCACAGTTCTTGCGAATTTGAATAAAATCACTAATATGGACTTGATTTTCCCAGAAACTGTTTTGACAACGACTGTCAATGAAGCAGAAGAAGTAACGGAAGTTGAAATCCAAACTCCTCAAGCAGACTCTAGTGAAGAAGTGACGACTGCGACAGCTGATTTGACGACCAATCAAGTGACAGTTGATGAACAAACAGTTCAAGTAGAAGACCTTTCTCAACCGATTGAGGATGCTCCAACTGTAACAGAGACTGAAAAACCAACAGAAGTAGCATCAAGTTCAGAAGTTTCTGAGACAGCGACAGTTGCTGAAGAGACACCATCTACAGAAACACCTGTAGCAGCAGAAACAACTAGTCCAGTTGAAGAAGAAGCTCCTCAAGCAGCGACTCCAGCTACTGAAGAAACGGCAGCAACAACTCCAGCAGAAGCACCAGTAGCAGCTGCTCCAGCAACTGAAACACCTGCTGATACAACAGGAACAAGTGCAACAGAAGAAGCAGCATCAACAGCAACTTCTGACACTGCAACTTCGACTTATCAAGCAGAGCAAAGCCAAACTCCTTCAAGAACGTATGCTGCTCCAGCGGCTCCTGACTATGCAGGACTTGCTGTAGCTAAGTCTGAGAATACTGGTCTTCAACCACAAACAGCGGCCTTTAAAGAAGAAGTAGCCAACTTGTTTGGAATTACATCTTTTAGTGGCTACCGTCCTGGTGACAGTGGGGACCATGGTAAAGGTTTGGCCATCGACTTTATGGTTCCAGTGAGTTCAGCACTCGGAGATCAAATTGCAGAATATGCAGTCAAAAATATGGCTAGCCGTGGTATCAACTATATCATCTGGAAACAACGTTTCTACGCTCCATATGATAGTAAATATGGACCAGCCTACACGTGGAATCCAATGCCAGACCGTGGTAGTGTGACCGAAAACCACTATGACCACGTTCACGTTTCAATGAACTAATCACTAAAATGGAAGTTGGGAACTGATTAAGTTCCCGCTTCTTTTTGTGTGTCATTTTTTCAGGATAAAAGGGATAAATATGAGGAAGTGAGTAATATTTCAAGAGAATGTAAGCATATTACTTGATTTATTTTTTGGTTTACATTATACTTGATAAGTCAATCGTTGATAAATCAACTTTAAAGGGGAAAGATTTATGGTTGCAATCCATGATTTACTGTATCAACTACGATTAGCAGATCAGTCTATGACACAACTATTTGAACGCCAATTGGGAATTAGTCTGACTCGTTATCAAATCTTATGTTTCTTAATCGATCAGTCTCCGTGTAATCAAATAGCAGTTCAGGATAGATTGAAGATTGATCAGGCTGCCTTGACACGGCACTTTAAAATTTTGGAAAAGGGAGGTTTGGTTAATCGACGTCGGAATCCTGAAAACCAGAGGGAGGTTTTGGTGGAAGTCACAGACTTTGCGAGAGAACAACTAGTAACCAACTCTCCTCAACAACATATAAACGTAAAAAATCAGATGGAGAGTGTACTTACAAAAGGAGAGCGAGAAGAGTTCAGTCGCTTGTTAGAAAAGTTGATATCTGGCTTAGAAGAGATAAAAATTTAAGGAGAAGAATATGTCTATTTTTACAATTGTTTTAGCAACTATCGTTGCCTTGGAGCATTTTTACATTTTTTATTTGGAAAGTGTGGCTACGCAATCAGACACTACTAGTCGAGTGTTTAATGTGGATAAGGAAGAACTGGCTCGTTCTTCAGTGAGTTCATTATTTAAAAATCAAGGAATTTATAATGCTTTGATAGGTGTCTTTCTCTTGTACGGGATTTATTTTTCGCAAAGCTTGGAAATTGTGACCATCTTTGTTTTATTTGTGCTTGGTGCAGCGACCTACGGTTCTCTGACAGCAGACAAGAAGATTCTTCTGAAGCAAGGTGGGCCTGCTATTTTGACTCTGCTGAGTATGTTACTTTTGAAATAAGAAAACAAGCGTCCTGAACGACGCTGGTTTTTGTATGCTCTTATCCATTTCGACGTTTACGAGCTAGTAGGGCTCTGTAAAAGAAGATATGATTGTTTTGGATATAGGGAAGGATTGAAAAACTAGCAATTCCAAAAGTGAGCCAGTTGAGGAAGTACCAAGGGAGTAGTTGTAGGTCGAGGACAAAGCGCTGGAATTTGTAACCCTTCATCAAGAAACGGCTAGTTTTCAGGATTTGACGGGGTTTAGCCTGTCCTAAATCCAGAGTGTCGCAGAGGAGGAATTCTACCTGTGAGTAGGCATAATGTTGCGGAACGTAGAGGATGTTCCCTACAATCATCAAGATGAGGCTCGCGAAAAAGTAGAGTCCAAAGGTCATAAGGAATTGCTCGGTTTCAAGGGATGAGAGGTCTAATTTTGGAAATTCAGGATGTAGGGCGACAAATCTCCGAGCTAAGAGATTGCTATAAAAGAGAAAATAAACGCCTACTAAGTTTGGAATGCTCCATAAAAAGAGGTAGAAACGTTTGAGGAGCAGAGTTAGGAAGGTTTGCGAGAAGCGCTCTTCAGCAAAGAGGGCCAGGCTTGATTTTACTGAGAGTTCTGTATCAGGATCCTTGAGGAGTCGGAGTGTCGCAAAGGCAGCACCTACTAGAAAAATCGTGCTCATAAAAGAAACTACTAGCGGGAAGAGATAGGCTTGGAGAACTTGTGCCAGCATGCTGAAAAAGGATTGCTCTAAAACACTTTCTTGGAGACGAGCCAAGGGGTTGAGAAAGCCTGACAAGATAACCAGTATGCTAGGTAAGAGATAGACCAGAAAGAGGCGGGGATTTTCAGCCTGAAATTGCCTAGCCTGCAGACGAATAGTTTTTAAATCAATTTTTGGGTATTTCATTCTCTCATTATACCATAGTTCGTGACAGTTCCAGCTTTTTTTGATAAAATCATACAGTATGCCTTTGGGCGCAAAGTATGAACTGGGACTGTTTTTCCCAGCTTCGGAGGTAAAAAATGTCAGATTCACCAATCAAATACCGTTTGATTAAGAAAGAGAAACACACAGGAGCTCGTCTGGGAGAAATCATCACTCCGCACGGTACCTTCCCGACACCTATGTTTATGCCAGTTGGGACCCAAGCCACGGTCAAGACTCAATCACCAGAGGAGTTGAAGGAGATGGGTTCAGGGATTATCCTGTCAAACACCTATCACTTGTGGCTCCGTCCAGGAGACGAACTCATCGCACGCGCAGGCGGTCTCCACAAGTTCATGAACTGGGATCAGCCCATCTTGACGGATAGTGGTGGTTTTCAGGTTTATTCTCTAGCGGATAGTCGAAATATCACAGAAGAAGGAGTAACCTTTAAAAACCATCTCAATGGTTCCAAGATGTTCCTATCGCCAGAAAAGGCCATCTCTATCCAGAACAATCTGGGCTCAGACATCATGATGTCCTTTGACGAATGTCCTCAGTTTTACCAACCCTATGATTACGTTAAGAAATCAATCGAACGTACCAGCCGTTGGGCTGAGCGCGGGTTGAAGGCTCACCGTCGTCCGCATGACCAAGGTTTGTTTGGAATTGTGCAGGGGGCAGGATTTGAAGACCTTCGCCGTCAGTCAGCTCACGACCTTGTTAGCATGGACTTCCCTGGCTACTCTATCGGTGGTTTGGCAGTAGGAGAAACGCATGAAGAGATGAATGCCGTCTTGGATTTCACAACTCAACTGCTACCTGAAAACAAACCTCGCTATTTGATGGGTGTCGGAGCGCCAGATAGCTTGATTGATGGAGTTATTCGTGGCGTGGATATGTTTGACTGTGTCTTACCGACTCGTATCGCTCGTAACGGAACTTGTATGACCAGTCAAGGTCGTTTGGTTGTCAAAAATGCCCAATTCGCTGAAGACTTTACGCCACTGGATCCTGAGTGCGATTGCTACACATGTAAGAACTATACACGCGCTTATCTTCGCCACCTACTCAAGGCTGACGAAACCTTTGGTATCCGCTTGACTAGTTACCACAATCTCTACTTCTTACTCAATCTGATGAAGCAGGTCCGCCAAGCCATCATGGATGACAATCTCTTGGAATTCCGTGAGTATTTTGTAGAAAAATATGGCTACAACAAGTCAGGGCGCAATTTCTAAAGTGTAAAAATAGAATGCCAAAATCCTAAGTTTTCTCTTAGGATTTTTCCTATTTTTTTGATAGAATAGGGAGTATAATGGAATGGAAATTAGGTGGTGTTTTACTTCCTAATTTAATGGAGAATAGACTCGTATGCGTATTAAATGGTTTTCCTTGATTAGGATTACAGGTTTACTTTTGGTGCTTTTGTACCACTTCTTTCAAACGATCTTTCCTGGAGGTTTCTTTGGGGTAGATGTCTTTTTCACTTTTTCAGGATTTTTGATCACTTCCCTCCTTTTAGAAGAATTTGGGAAGGCACGCCAGATTGATTTGCTGGGCTTTTTTAAGAGACGGTTTTATCGTATCGTACCACCTGTGGTGCTGATGGTTTTGGTGACCATGCCTTTTACTTTCTTGGTTCGTCAAGACTATGTTGCTGGAATTGGTGGCCAGATTGCTGGAGTTCTCGGTTTTATGACCAACTTCTACGAAATGTTAACAGGGGGAAGTTATGAATCCCAGTTCATTCCGCATCTCTTTGTTCACAACTGGAGTCTAGCTGTTGAGGTTCACTACTATATCCTTTGGGGCTTAGCGGTTTGGTTCTTATCGAAACGTTCAAAATCTAGTAGTCAATTGAGAGGGATGGTCTTTCTCCTTTCTGCAGGAGCTTTTATCATTAGCTTTTTCTCCATGTTTATTGGTAGTCTAATGGCGAGTTCCTATTCATCTGTCTACTTTTCAAGTCTGACCCATGTCTATCCCTTCTTTTTAGGAAGCATTTTGGCGACAGTTGTGGGGGTTCGTCAGACGAGCGATTTAGTCAAGCAGTTTGACCGGATGTGGGACCTTCGTCAAAATCTACTGGTGTTTGCTACGGGGCTTTTGGTGTTAGTGCTCTTGACTTTCTTTGTCAAGTTCACCTACCTGTTTGCGTACTTATTTGGCTTCTTGCTAGCAAGTTTAGCGGCAGTGACTATGATTTTTGCTGCGCGTGTCTTGCATGAGAAAACGCCTGAGATACAAGAACCTCGGATCATTACATTTTTAGCGGATACCAGCTACGCGGTTTATCTCTTCCACTGGCCTTTTTATATTATCTTTCTCAGTTGATGAGTAATTTGCCTGCTGTTATTCTGACAATCATCTTTTCTTATTTCTTTGCTATCCTATCCTTCTATATCATTGAGCCGTTGATTGCTGGTAAATCCAATCCTTTAATACGGAAGATTAGTCGATTGCCTCATATTAAACCAATTAGTGGTGCTGGTGCTAGCATTCTTACCCTGATTGCCTTGATTATCATAGCTGTGGCTCCTCAAGTTGGAGCTTTTGAGACAGACTTGATGGTCAATGGTTTCAAACAAGCCCAGACTAATATAGGACAAACAAAGACTCTTGCTGAACAAGCTGAACTGAGTCGTCTAGGAATTTCTGAGGGAACAAGCCTAATAGGAGATTCGGTAGCCTTGCGTGCCAATACAGCCTTACAAGAGGCACTTCCTGAAGCAAATATCAATGCCCAGGTTAGTCGAACGACCAAGCAAGCCAACGATATTATGCTCAATAACAGTCAGAACAAGGCGCTGCTAAAAACAGTTGTTATTGCAACGGGAGTCAACAATCCTGAAGGCTATAAGAATGACTTGGACAGCATCGTGAACAATCTACCGAAAGGACACCATCTGATACTGGTGACACCTTATGAGGGAGATAAGAGTAAGGACACTTACACATCAGTGGAGCAGTATGCGACTTATGCGCGGGAATTAGCTGAAAAGAATCCTTACGTGAGCATCGCTGACTGGAATAAGGTTGCTAAGGAACACCCTGAAATCTGGGCTGGAACCGACCAAGTTCACTTTGGGAATGATAGCAACATGATTGAAGAAGGTGCTAAACTTTACGCAGAAACGATTGCAGCTGCTGTTAAGGCTGCTCAAGAACTGCCTGTAAAATCAAAATAAGATCAAAGAGTTGGAGAAATCCAGCTCTTTTAAAATATCCACGAAAAATAGGTCTATACCATTTACAAATGAAAAAGAAAGGTTTATAATGTAATTGACATAATAAATTCTAGAATCAATCTATCAAGGAGGTTATCATTATGCCTAATTATATTAAAGCGGATCAGTTTTTCTACCCACACGGAGTTCGTCGTGGCGGTTACTTGGAACTTGTGGATGGCAAGTTTGGTAAACATGTAGAACAGATTCCTGAAGGAGCTGAGGTGATTGACTATACAGGCTACAGCATTGCCCCTGGGCTTGTGGATACCCATATTCATGGATTTGGTGGTGTGGATGTCATGGACAATAACATCGAAGGAACCCTTCATACCATGAGTGAAGGATTGCTTAGCACGGGTGTTACCAGCTTCTTGCCAACGACCTTGACTTCCTCTTACGAGCAGTTGCTTGCAGTAACTGAAAATATCGGCGCTCGTTACCAGGAAGCAAGTGGAGCCAAGATTCGTGGGATCTATTTTGAAGGGCCATATTTCACAGAGAAATACAAGGGAGCTCAAAACCCTGCTTATATGAAAGACCCCCGTATGGATGAGTTTCGTGCTTGGCAAAAAGCAGCAAATGGCCTGCTCAATAAAATTGCCCTTGCGCCAGAACGTGAAGGTGTAGAAGACTTTGTTCGTACAGTTACGGGTGAAGGAGTGACCGTTGCTCTTGGACACTCCAATGCGACTTTTGATGAAGCTAAAAAAGCAGTCGATGCTGGAGCGAGTGTTTGGGTACATGCCTACAATGGGATGCGTGGGTTGACTCACCGTGAGCTCGGTATGGTGGGAGCCATGTATGAATTGCCACATACTTACGCAGAGTTGATCTGTGACGGTCACCACGTAGATCCAAAGGCCTGTGATATTTTGCTCAAGCAAAAAGGAACTGAAAATATCGCCCTTATCACAGACTGTATGACAGCGGGTGGATTGGAAGACGGCGACTACATGTTGGGAGAATTCCCAGTAGTTGTTGCTAATGGAACTGCTCGCCTCAAATCGACAGGCAATTTGGCAGGTTCAATCCTCAAACTCAAAGATGGTTTGAAAAATGTGGTCGAATGGGGAATTGCGAATCCGCATGAAGCAGTCATGATGGCCAGCCTCAACCCAGCAAAATCTGTTCACATCGATGATGTCTGTGGTCAAATCCGTGAAGGTTACGACGCTGACTTTATCGTACTAGATAAAGATTTGGAATTGGTAGCAACCTACCTAGATGGTGTGAAACGTTATCAAGCCTAAGAAGATAAAAAATAGGGGTCAATAAAGGACTCCTATTTTTATTATCAGATGAAAATAATAGGATTAAAGAAATTGCTAATGGGGGAAACAAGCAAAATCCTTTTCTTGTATTAAAAAATTAGATATAATATACGATACAAAGGAAGTAGTAAGAATGTATCGTGTTATAGAAATGTATGGGGATTTTGAACCGTGGTGGTTCATAGAAGGTTGGGAAGAAGATGTCATCATGAGTCAATCTTTTGACAAGTATTATGATGCTCTAAAATATTATAAATCATGCTGGTTTGAGCTGGAAAAGAAGAATCCTCTTTATAAGAGTCGGAGTGATTTGATGACTATCTTTTGGGATCCTGCTGATAAACGCTGGTGTGATGAGTGCGATGAGTATTTGCAGCAGTATCATTCTTTGGCACTTTTACAGGATGAGCAAGTCATCCCCGATGAAAAGCTACGTCCAGGCTACGAAAAACAAACAGGTCAAGAAAAACACCGTTCTTGCCGTATGAAATGGAGATAAAAAGTAACTTTTTAAGTTGCTTTTTTTATTTTTTTGCGAATAGTTAGATAAGGAGGGCGGTATGGTACAAGAAATTGCACAGAAAATTATTGCTACTGCGAAAGAAAAGAAGGCTCAGGATATCTATTTCATTCCCAAGGAAAAGTCCTACGAGCTTCACATGCGGGTTGGAGACGAGCGGTGTCTCGTTGACTCCTATGAGTTTGATGTTTTAGCTGCTGTGATTAGTCATTTTAAGTTTGTGGCGGGTATGAACGTAGGAGAGAAGAGGCGCAGTCAGCTGGGTTCTTGCGACTATCAGCATGGGGAGAAGAAGTCTTCTCTGCGTTTGTCTACCGTAGGAGATTATCGGGGGCATGAGAGTTTGGTCATTCGTTTGTTGCACGATGAGGAGCAGGATCTGAATTTCTGGTTTCAGGATATGAACGAACTGGGTGAGCAGTACAGGCAACGGGGACTCTATCTATTTGCAGGTCCAGTCGGAAGTGGCAAGACGACCTTGATGCACGAATTGGCCAAGTCTCTGTTTAAAGGGCAACAGGTTATGTCCATTGAAGATCCTGTCGAGATCAAGCAGGAAGACATGCTCCAGTTGCAGTTGAATGAAGCGATTGGCTTGACCTATGAAAATCTGATCAAACTGTCTCTCCGGCATCGTCCGGACCTCTTGATTATTGGTGAAATTCGGGATAGCGAGACAGCGCGTGCAGTGGTCAGAGCCAGTTTGACAGGGGCGACAGTTATTTCAACCATTCATGCCAAGAGTATCCGAGGTGTTTATGAACGCCTTCTGGAGTTGGGTGTGACGGAGGAGGAATTAGCAGTTGTTCTGCAAGGAGTCTGCTACCAGAGATTAATTGGGGGAGGAGGAATCGTTGACTTTGCAAACAAAGACTATCAGGAACACCAGCCAACTAGCTGGAATGAACAGATTGAGCAGCTTCTTAAAGATGGACATATCACAAGTCTTCAGGCTGAAACGGAAAAAATTAGCTACAGCTAAGCAGAAGAAAATCATCACTTTGTTTAACAACCTCTTCTCCAGTGGCTTTCATTTGGTGGAAATTATTTCTTTTTTGGGCAGAAGTGCCTTGCTGGAAAAGGACTATGTGGCCCAGATGCACCAAGGATTGTCTCAGGGGAAATCCTTTTCAGAAATGATGGAAAGTTTGGGCTTTTCAAGTGCCATTGTGACCCAATTATCTCTAGCTGAAGTACATGGAAATCTTCACCTGAGTTTGGGAAAGATAGAAGAATATCTGGATAATTTGGCCAAGGTCAAGAAAAAGTTAATCGAAGTGGCGACTTATCCCCTGATTTTGCTGGGATTTCTCCTGCTAATCATGCTGGGGTTGAGAAACTATCTACTTCCCCAACTGGACAGTAGCAATATTGCCACTCAAATCATCGGCAATCTGCCACAAATATTTCTGGGACTAGTGCTGGTTTGCTCTCTATCTTTACTTTTAGCCCTCACTTTCTACAAAAGAAGTTCCAAGATGCGGGTTTTCTCGATGTTGGCACGGGTTCCCTTTCTAGGAATCTTTGTCCAGACCTATCTGACGGCCTATTACGCGCGTGAATGGGGCAATATGATTTCACAGGGGATGGAGCTGACGCAAATTTCAGATCATGCAGGAACAAGGTTCCCAGCTCTTTAAAGAAATCGGTCAAGATTTGGCTCAAGCCCTGCAAAATGGCCGCGAATTTTCTCAAACCATAACGACCTATCCTTTCTTTAAGAAGGAGTTGAGTCTCATCATCGAGTATGGGGAAGTCAAGTCCAAGCTGGGGAGTGAGTTGGAAATCTACGCGGAAAAGACTTGGGAATCCTTTTTTATCCGAGTCAACCGCACCATGAACTTAGTACAGCCACTGGTTTTTATCTTTGTGGCCCTGATTATCGTTTTACTTTATGCGGCAATGCTCATGCCCATGTATCAAAATATGGAGGTAAATTTTTAAAATGAAAAAACTCATGACAAAATTAAAAAAAGCCAAGGTTCAAGCTTTCACTCTGGTAGAGATGCTAGTGGTCTTGCTCATCATCAGTGTTCTTCTCTTGCTCTTTGTGCCCAATTTGACCAAGCAAAAGGATGCCGTAGATGATAAAGGAAAAGCTGCTGTTGTCAAGGTCGTAGAAAGCCAGGCAGAGCTCTATAGTCTGGACAAGAATGAAGATGCTAGCCTTAGCAAATTACAAGCGGACGGCCGTATCACAGCTGAGCAAGCCAAAGCTTATAAAGACTACCATGCAAAACAAAAAACAAGTCAAACTGTTGCAGATTAAGGCCTTTACCATGCTGGAAAGTCTCTTGGTTTTGGGACTTGTAAGTATGATTGCCTTGGGCTTGTCCGGTTCTGTCCAGTCCACTTTTGCAGCGGTAGAGGAGCAGATTTTCTTTATGGAGTTTGAAGAACTCTATCGGGAAACACAAAAACGCAGTCTAGCCAGTCAGCAAAAGACCAGCTTGAACTTAGATGGACAGACGATCAGTAATGGCAGTCAAAAGTTGACAGTTCCTAAAGGAATTCAGGCACCATCAGGACAAAGCATTATATTTGACCGAGCTGGGGGCAATTCGTCCCTGGCTAAGGTTGAATTTCAGACTAACAAAGGAGCGATTCGCTATCAATTATATCTAGGAAATGGAAAAATTAAACGCATTAAGGAAACTAAAAATTAAGGCAGTGATTTTACTGGAAGCGGTGGTTGCTCTAGCCGTTTTTGCCAGTATTGCGACCCTTCTTTTGGGACAAATTCAGAAAAATAGACAAGAAGAGGCAGAAATCTTGCAAAAGGAAGAAGTCTTGCGTGTGGCGAAGATGGCTCTGCAGACAGGTCAAAATCAGGTAAACATAAACGGAGTGGAGATTCAGGTGTTTTCTAGTGAAAAAGGAGTGGAGGTCTATCATGGTTCAGAGAAGTTACTCGACCTTAAAGAGCAGTAAGGTAAGAGCGTTCACTCTTTTAGAATCTCTGATTGCCCTTATCGTCATTAGCGGAGGCTTGCTCCTTTTTCAAGCTATGAGTCAGCTCCTCATTTCAGAAATTCGTTACCAGCAGCAAAGCGAGCAAAAGGAGTGGCTCTTGTTTGTGGATCAACTGGAGGTAGAGTTAGAGCGTTCGCAGTTTGAAAAGGTAGAAGGCAATCGCCTCTACATGAAACAGGATGGTAAGGCTATCTCTATAGGAAAGTCTAAATCGGATGATTTTCGAAAAACGGATACCAGCGGACGGGGCTACCAACCTATGGTTTATGGGCTCAAATCAGCTCAAATTACAGAGGAAAATCAATTGGTTCGCTTTCGTTTCCAATTTCAAAAGGGCCTAGAAAGGGAGTTCATCTATCGTGTGGAAAAAGCAAAAAGTTAAGGCAGGTGTTCTTTTATATGCAGTCACCATTGCAGCCATTTTTAGCCTTTTGTTGCAGTTTTATTTGAATCGGCAAGTCGCCCATCACAAAGACTTTACCCTAAACAAAGAAAAGTTGGTCGCTTTTGCCATGGCCAAACGAAGCAAAGATAAGGCTGAGCAAGAGAGCGGGGAACGAGTCTTTAACTTAGGAAAAGTCAGGTATCAAAATACGAAAACAGGTTTTACAACAAGTGTTCGTATGAATAAGGGCAACTATGAATTTCTCTTTCCTCCGATGAAAATCCAAGAAAAGAAAACGGATAAAAAGGAAGAGGTAGCGACTGATTCAAGCAATCAAGCAGGGAAGAAAAAATCAGAAGAAAAGCCTGAAAAGAAAGACAATTCCTAGTCAATTCAACTACTTTGTGTTAAACTAAAAGCATGAAACATGATTTTAATCACAAAGCAGAAACCTTTGATTCGCCCAAAAATATCTTTCTTGCAAACTTAGTTTGTAAAGCAGTTGAAAAACAGATTGCTCTTCTATCAGACAAGGAAATACTGGATTTTGGTGGTGGAACAGGTCTGTTAGCTTTGCCCCTAGCCAAGCAGGCCAAGTCGGTTACCCTTGTAGACATCTCGGAGAAAATGCTGGAGCAAGCCCGTTTGAAAGCAGAGGAACAAGAAATCAGGAATCTTCAACTCTTGGAGCAGGATTTACTGGCAAATCCCTTGGAGCAGCAATTTGACCTAATTGTTGTCAGTAGGGTTCTTCATCATATGCCTGATCTAGATGCAACTCTTGCTATGTTTCACCATCATCTTAGGGAGAATGGACAGGTCCTCATCGCTGATTTTGTCAAGACAGATACCAACCATCATGGTTTTGATTTAGCTGAACTGGAAAAACAAGCTAGCCCAGTTTGGTTTTTTTCGAGCATTGACAGTCAGATCCTTTACAGTGCCGAAGGTCTTTTCCTAGGAAATTACGCAGAACTCTTTTTTAACAGTAGCCCAAAAAAATCACTCGCTGACTAAAGCAGTGATTTTTTTCTCTTCAGATGGAAAAAAAGGAGGGAAATTTGATAAGATAGGAATATGGATTTTGAAAAAAATTGAACAAGCTTATACGTATTTACTAGAGAATGTCCAAGTCATCCAAAGTGATTTGGCGACCAACTTTTATGACGCCTTGGTAGAGCAAAACAGCATCTATTTGGATGACGAGACCGAACTAGAGCAGGTCAAGGAGAACAATCAAGCCCTTAAACGCTTAGCGCTTCGCAAGGAAGAGTGGCTCAAGACCTACCAGTTTCTCTTGATGAAGGCGGGACAAACGGAGCCTTTACAGGCCAATCACCAGTTTACGCCGGATGCCATTGCCCTCCTCTTGGTACTTATTGTGGAAGAGTTGCTGGATCAAGAGGAAATTAGCATCCTCGAAATAGGTTCTGGTATGGGGATTTTGGGGGCTACTTTCTTGACTTCTCTTGCTAAAAAAGTAGATTACTTGGGAATCGAAGTGGATGACTTGCTGATTGATTTGGCAGCCAGTATGGCAGATGTGATTGGTTTGCAGGCTGGTTTTGTCCAAGGAGATGCCGTTCGTCCGCAAATGCTTAAAGAAAGCGACGTGGTCATCAGCGACTTGCCTGTAGGCTATTACCCAGACGATGCCATCGCTTCTCGCTATCAAGTGGCTTCTAGTCAAGAGCATACCTATGCCCACCATTTGCTGATGGAACAAGGCTTCAAGTACCTTAAGTCAAATGGCTATGCTATTTTTCTAGCTCCGAGTGATTTATTGACCAGCCCTCAAAGTGACTCATTAAAAGGGTGGCTCAAAGACGAAGTGAGTCTGGCTGCTATCATCGCTCTGCCAGAGGATATTTTCTCAACTGCAAGCCAAGCTAAAAGTATTTTTGTCTTACAGAAGAAAAGAGACAAGGAAATAGAACCCTTTGTCTACCCTCTTACTAGCTTGCAAGATCCGTCAGTTTTGTTGACCTTTAAAGAAAATTTTCAAAATTGGAGCAAAGGTACTGAAATATAAAAGAGATTTTGTTATAATAGATGAAAACGCTTAAAAAGAGGTATCATCTTATGACAAAAACAATTGCAATCAATGCAGGAAGCTCAAGCTTGAAATGGCAACTATACCAAATGCCAGAAGAAACTGTATTGGCGAAAGGCTTGATTGAACGTATTGGCTTGAAGGATTCGATCTCAACAGTAAAATTTGACGGTCGTTCGGAGCAACAAATTCTTGATATTGAAGACCATACACAAGCCGTTAAAATTTTATTAGATGACTTGATTCGTTTTGACATTATCAAAGGGTACGACGAAATTACAGGTGTCGGCCACCGCGTCGTTGCAGGTGGTGAATATTTCAAGGAATCAACAGTTGTTGAGGGAGATGTGTTAGAAAAAGTTGAGGAATTGGGACTGTTGGCTCCTCTTCACAATCCAGCTAACGCAGCTGGAATTCGCGCATTTAAGGAATTGCTGCCAGATATTACCAGTGTTGTCGTATTTGATACCTCATTCCACACAACCATGCCAGAGAAGGCTTATCGCTACCCTCTACCAACTAAATACTACACAGACAACAAGGTTCGTAAATATGGTGCCCACGGGACAAGCCACCAGTTTGTCGCAGAAGAAGCAGCGAAACTTTTGGGCCGTCCTCTAGAAGATTTGAAATTGATTACCTGCCATATTGGTAACGGGGCTTCTATCACAGCTGTTAAGGGTGGGAAGTCTGTGGATACTTCTATGGGATTCACACCACTTGGAGGTGTGATGATGGGAACTCGTACAGGAGATATTGACCCTGCTATCATCCCTTATCTCATGCAATATACAGAGGATTTCAATACCCCTGAAGATATTAGTCGCGTTCTCAATCGTGAATCAGGGCTCATGGGAGTTTCTGGCCAGTCAAGCGATATGCGTGATGTGATTGCTGCCATGGAAGCAGGAGACCATGATGCAACTTTGGCTTATGAAATGTATGTTGATCGTATCCAAAAACATATCGGCCAATATCTTGCAGTCCTAAATGGAGCAGATGCGATTATCTTCACAGCAGGTATCGGTGAAAATGCTGCAAACGTACGTGAAGATGTCATCTCAGGTATCTCTTGGTTTGGTTGTGATGTGGATCCAGAAAAGAACGTCTTTGGTGTAACGGGAGATATCTCAACTGATGCGGCGAAAATCCGTGTCTTGGTTATTCCAACAGATGAAGAATTGGTGATTGCACGCGATGTTGAGCGCTTGAAAAAATAAGTAAATACACGTAAAATTTGATTGTAAAAAGAAGTTGGGAAAGAGATTTTCCAGCTTTTTTTATGTAGAAAATGTCTAAAACCTTGCTGTTATTGGCTTTTTCAAAAAATATGGTATAATAGTAGTAATTTAATAGATGGAGTTGAGTTTTGAAGAAAAGCTTTCGTGTAAAAAGAGAGAAAGATTTTAAGGCGATTTTCAAGGACGGAACAAGTTTTGCCAATCGAAAATTTGTTGTCTACCAATTGGAAAACCAGCAAAACCATTTTCGAGTAGGACTGTCCGTCAGCAAAAAGCTGGGGAATGCAGTTACCAGAAATCAAATCAAGAGACGAATCCGGCACATTCTACAAAGTGTAAAAGGGAGTTTAGTAGAGCATGTTGATTTTGTCGTGATTGCCCGAAAAGGGGTGGAAACCTTGGAATATGCAGAGATGGAGAAAAACCTACTCCACGTATTAAAGTTATCAAAGATTTACCAGGAAGGAAATGGGAGTGAAAAAGAAACTACAGTTGACTAGTTTGTTGGGCCTGTCCTTGTTTATCATGACAGCCTGTGCAACAAATGGTACAGCTAGCGATATAACAGCAGATTCGACAGACTTTTGGAGCAAATTCGTCTATTTTTTTGCTGAAATTATCCGCTTTTTGTCCTTTGATATTAGTATCGGAGTGGGGATTATTCTCTTCACGATTTTGATCCGGACGATTTTATTGCCGGTCTTTCAGACACAGATGGTTGCCTCTAGAAAAATGCAAGAGGCTCAACCGCGCATCAAGGCTTTGCGAGAGCAATACCCAGGTCGTGATATGGAAAGTAGAACCAAGCTAGACCAGGAGATGCGTAAGGTTTATAAAGAGTTAGGAATCAAACATTCATCCTCTCTCTGGCCAATTTTAATACAAATGCCGGTTCTCTTGGCGCTCTTTCAAGCCTTGAGTCGAGTAGACTTTTTGAAAACAGGTCACTTTTTATGGATTAATTTGGGAGGAGTAGATACAAGTTTTGTCCTTCCGATTTGGCGGCAGTCTTTACCTTCTTGAGTAGCTGGTTATCGAATAAAGCTTTGTCCGAAAAAAGTGGAGCTACGACAGGGATGATGTATGGTATGCCTGTATTGATCTTTGTTTTTGCCATCTCCGCCCCAAGTGGTGTAGCCTTGTACTGGGCCGTATCCAATGCTTACCAAGTTCTGCAAACCTATTTTTTGAACAATCCTTTCAAGATTATTGCTGAAAGAGAAGCAGTGGCGCAAGCAGAAAAAGATTTAGAAGGCAAGAAGAGAAGAGCTTTGAAAAAAGCACAGAAAAAGAAAAAATAAGGAGGAATCTGGTAATGGTATTATTTACAGGTTCAACGGTTGAAGAAGCAATCCAAAAAGGATTGAAAGAATTAGACATTCCAAGAATGAAGGCCCACATCAAGGTCGTTTCAAAAGAGAAAAAAGGATTCTTAGGCTTGTTTGGTAAGAAGCCGGCTCAAGTTGATATCGAAGCGATTAGTGAAACGACAGTGATCAAAGCCAATCAGCAGGCCATTAAAGGGGTTCCAAAAGAAGTCAATGAAAAAAATGAACCCGTGAAAACAGTAAGTGAAGCAACTGTTGATTTGGGGCATGTAGTTGAAGCGATTAAGAAGATTGAAGAAGAAGGTCAAGGTGTTTCTGAAGAGGTCAAGGCTGAAATCCTGAAAAATGAAAAACATGCCAGCACGATTTTGGAAGAAACAGGTCATATTTCAATTTTAAATGATTTGGAACCAGAGGATACTGCCGAGGAAGTGGAATCTGCTCCAGAAAAAGAAACTGAAACGCAGGAAGCAACAAGCCAATCTTTGGAAGATTTAGGCTTGAAAGTAGAACCAAGTTATGACATCGAACAAGTGGCAACTGAAGTAGCTAACTACGTTCAAACCATTGTAGATGATATGGATGTTGAAGGGACGATTTCAAGTGACTACAATCGCCGCACCATCAATCTTCAAATTGACACGAATGAACCAGGCCGTATTATCGGCTATCACGGAAAAGTCTTGAAAGCTCTTCAACTATTGGCGCAAAATTACCTTTATAATCGCTATTCAAGAACTTTCTACATTACGATTAACGTCAATGATTATGTTGAACACCGTGCAGAAGTCTTGCAAACCTACGCTCAAAAATTAGCGAATCGCGTTTTGGAGGAAGGTCGTAGCCAGCAAACAGATCCAATGTCGAATAGCGAACGCAAGATTATCCATCGCATTATTTCACGCATGGATGGAGTGACCAGTTATTCTGAGGGTGATGAGCCAAATCGCTATGTTGTCGTAGATACAGAATAAACAAAATCAGGCTTGACCTGATTTTTTGCTAGAAAAAAGGAGAAAAGACCGATGATGGAAACCATCAGAAACTATCTATCTTACGCGGGGATCCAGTATCGTAATCCAGATAAGTCTGGAGATGAGCGAGAGAAGATGCTGGAATTGCGCCACAAAGGCCAGGAGGCTCGTAAGGCTTTTACAAATCTGGCCAAGGACTTCCAAGCAAGTCATCCAGAATGGCAACTTCAACAGACTAGTCAGTGGATGAATCAAGCGCAGCGCTTGCGACCGCATTTCTGGGCCTATCTACAGAGAGAGGGGCAGGTAACAGAACCCATGTTGGCGCTGCGTTTGTATGGGAAACCCTCAGATTTTGGGATTTCCTTAGAAGTCAGCTTCATTGAGCGCAAGAAAGATGAACAGACTTTAGACAAGCAAGCCAAGGTTTTAGAACTTCCAGTGGTAGAAGGAATTTATTATCTAGTCTACTCAAATGGGGAAAGTCATAAGGTGGAGGCTACTGAGGAGAACCGTCGCACTTTACGCGAGAAGGTACGCAATCAGGAAATCCGTAAAGTTTTGGTAAAGTCGGATGTTTCTTTTATTGAAAATCAAACATTAGCAGAGATTTTAGAAAAATTAGAAGAAACTTATACTCGCCTACTTCCTTACTATGAGGTGACGAGGAAGTAAAATTTCTCAAAAATATCATAAATCGTTCAGTCCAAGAGTGAACAGTCCGCTGTGTAATTCTTGGTCTTTTTGTTTGTGTTTTCAAAATATATAATAAAGTTACAAAAACAATTCAAATAAAGGAGAACAGTTATGGAAGTCATTTCAAGTGTTCTAAATTGGTTTTCTAGCAATATTTTGCAGAATCCCGCATTTTTCGTGGGTCTCTTGGTACTAATTGGGTATGCGCTTTTGAAAAAGCCAGCTCATGAAGTCTTTTCAGGATTTGTAAAAGCGACAGTTGGTTATATGTTGCTGAACGTTGGTGCGGGAGGCTTGGTTACCACTTTCCGTCCGATCTTGGCAGCGCTCAACTTTAAATTTCAAATTGGTGCGGCAGTTATCGACCCTTACTTTGGACTAGCAGCCGCAAATAACAAATTGCAGCTGAGTTTCCTGATTTTGTCGGAACTGCAACAACAGCCCTTTTGATCGGTTTCGGGGTCAATATTCTGCTAGTGGCTTTCCGTAAACTCACCAAAGTGAGAACTCTCTTTATCACAGGGCATATCATGGTGCAACAAGCAGCAACTGTTTCTCTTATGGTTCTCTTCTTGGTTCCACAATTGCGCAATGCTTACGGTACAGCGGCTATCGGAATTATCTGTGGACTTTACTGGGCAATTAGCTCAAACATGACTGTTGAAGCAACTCAACGTTTGACTGGTGGGGGTGGCTTTGCGATTGGTCACCAACAACAATTTGCTATTTGGTTTGTAGATAAAATCGCAGGACGTTTTGGTAAGAAGGAAGAAAGTCTAGACAATATTAAATTGCCTAAATTCCTCTCTATCTTTCATGATACAGTAGTTGCCTCTGCGACCTTGATGCTGGTCTTCTTTGGTGCTATTCTCTTGATCTTGGGACCAGAAATCATGTCAAATAAAGAAGTAATCACTTCAGGAACCTTGTTCAATCCTGCTAAGCAAGACTTCTTCATGTATATTATCCAAACAGCCTTCACCTTCTCAGTTTACTTGTTTATCTTGATGCAAGGTGTCCGCATGTTCGTATCTGAGTTGACAAATGCCTTCCAAGGTATCTCAAGTAAGCTTTTGCCAGGTTCATTCCCAGCGGTGGACGTTGCAGCTTCTTATGGATTTGGCTCTCCAAACGCTGTTTTGTCAGGTTTTGCCTTTGGTTTGATTGGTCAATTGATTACAATCGTTCTACTCATCGTCTTCAAAAATCCTATCCTTATCATCACAGGATTTGTACCGGTATTCTTTGATAATGCAGCTATCGCCGTTTACGCTGATAAACGTGGTGGTTGGAAAGCGGCAGTTATCTTGTCCTTTATCTCAGGTGTACTTCAAGTTGCCCTTGGTGCTCTTTGCGTAGCCCTTCTCGACTTGGCGGCTTATGGTGGTTACCATGGAAATATCGACTTTGAATTCCCATGGCTTGGATTTGGCTACATCTTCAAATACCTTGGTATTATTGGTTATGTGCTTGTTTGCCTCTTCTTGCTTGTCATTCCTCAAATTCAATTTGCCAAAGCTAAAGATAAAGAAAAATACTATAACGGCGAAGTACAAGAAGAAGCTTAGAATTTAGAAAAGGAGAAATAAAATGGTTAAAGTATTAGCAGCATGTGGAAATGGTATGGGTTCATCAATGGTTATCAAGATGAAGGTGGAAAATGCGCTCCGCAAGCTAAACCAAACAGACTTTACAGTAAACTCATGCAGTGTCGGCGAAGCTAAAAGTTTGGCAGCTGGCTATGATATCGTTATCGCCTCTCTTCACCTGATCCAAGAATTGGAAGGGAGAACAAATGGGAAGTTAATTGGGCTTGACAACTTGATGGATGATAAAGAAATCACTGAAAAACTCAGTCAGGCACTATAGAAGGTTGGAGGGGGGCTGGACAGAAACTGTGAAGACTGGGTTCTGTCCTAGTCCCTCTTTACATAAAGGAGGCAACTATGAATTTAAAACAGGCTTTGATTGAAAATAATTCAATTCGATTGGGACTTGAGGCGGCTGATTGGAAAGAAGCAGTTAAGTTAGCGGTGGAACCCTTGATTGAAAGTGGCGCAATTTTACCAGAGTACTATGATGCGATTATTGAGTCAACAGAAGAATATGGTCCCTACTATATTTTAATGCCAGGGATGGCTATGCCCCATGCTAGGCCAGAGGCAGGTGTTCAGCGGGATGCTTTTTCACTGATTACCTTGCAAAAATCAGTTGTTTTTTCAGATGGAAAAGAAGTATCCGTCTTACTAGCTTTGGCTGCGACAAGCTCAAAGATTCATACAAGTGTAGCGATTCCACAAATTATTGCCTTGTTTGAGTTGGAAGATTCCATTGCCCGCTTACAAGGATGCCAGAGCAAAGAAGAAGTTTTGGATATGATTGAAGAATCAAAAAATAGTCCATACCTCGAAGGCTTGGACTTGGAAAGCTAAAAAGGAGTAGGAAGATGACAAAAAGAATACCAAATTTACAAGTTGCACTAGACCATTCAGATTTGCAAGGCGCCATTAAGGCTGCTGTAGCTGTTGGTCATGAAGTGGATATCATCGAAGCTGGTACTGTTTGCCTACTTCAAGTAGGGAGCGAATTAGTAGAAGTCTTGCGTAGCCTTTCCCAGATAAGATCATCGTTGCAGACACCAAGTGTGCGGATGCTGGTGGAACGGTTGCCAAGAATAATGCTGTACGTGGAGCGGACTGGATGACTTGTATCTGCTGTGCAACCATTCCGACTATGGAAGCTGCTCTTAAAGCCATCACAGCTGAACGTGGAGATAGAGGTGAAATCCAAATCGAACTTTATGGAGACTGGACTTTTGAACAGGCTCAACTCTGGCTTGATGCGGGAATTTCCCAAGCAATCTATCACCAATCTCGTGATGCCCTGCTTGCTGGGGAAACTTGGGGCGAAAAAGATCTAAACAAGGTCAAAAAATTGATTGATATGGGCTTCCGTGTGTCTGTTACGGGAGGACTGGATGTGGACACACTCAAACTCTTTGAAGGAGTGGATGTCTTTACCTTTATCGCAGGTCGCGGAATTACCGAGGCAGCAGATCCAGCAGGCGCAGCACGTGCCTTTAAGGACGAAATCAAACGAATTTGGGGGTAATCTATGGCACGTCCAATTGGAATCTATGAAAAAGCTACACCCAAGCATTTTACTTGGTTGGAACGCTTGAATTTTGCAAAAGAATTGAGCTTCGACTTTGTTGAAATGTCGATTGACGAGCGTGATGAACGTTTGGCTCGTCTTGATTGGAGCAAGGAAGAACGATTGGAAATCGTGAAAGCCATCTATGAAACAGGAATCCGAATTCCGTCCATCTGTTTTTCAGGTCATCGTCGCTATCCAATGGGTTCAAACGATCCAGTTCTAGAAGAAAAATCGCTGGAACTGATGAAAAAATGTATCGAACTAGCTCAGGATTTGGGAGTTCGTACGATTCAGTTAGCTGGTTATGACGTTTATTATGAGGAAAAGTCCCCTCAAACACGTGAACGTTTCATCAAAAACCTCAGACAAGCTTGTGTCTGGGCGGAGGAAGCTCAGGTCATCTTAGCTATTGAAATTATGGATGATCCTTTTATTAATAGCATTGAAAAGTACTTGGCTGTTGAAAAAGAGATTGATTCACCTTATCTTTTTGTTTATCCAGATATTGGTAATGTCTCAGCTTGGCATAATGACGTTTACAGTGAATTTTATATCGGGCACCATGCCCTTGCAGCCCTCCACCTCAAGGATACCTATCCCGTGACCGAAACTTCAAAAGGACAATTCCGAGATGTTCCTTTGGAACTGGCTGCGTCAACTGGGAAGCAGCTTTTGATATTTTGAAAAAGACCAACTATAATGGTCCTTTCCTAATCGAGATGTGGTCTGAAAACTGTGAAACAGTAGAAGAAACCAAAGTGGCTATCAAAGAAGCACAAGATTTCCTCTACCCATTAATAAAGAAAGCGGGTTTGATGTAAGATGAATCAAGTAATCAATGATATGAGAAAGCGTGTCTGCGAAGCTAATCAATCTCTTCCTAAACACGGCTTGGTTAAATTCACATGGGGCAATGTCTCAGAAGTGAATCGTGAGCTAGGCGTGATTGTTATCAAGCCATCGGGAGTAGATTATGATAAATTGACTCCTGAAAACATGGTGGTGACAGATTTGGATGGGAAGGTACTTGAAGGTGATTTGAGACCATCTTCCGACCTACCAACTCACGTGGAATTATATAAAGCTTGGCCTACCATTGGTAGTGTGGTTCATACTCACTCGACAGAAGCAGTGGGTTGGGCACAGGCGGGACGTGATATTCCATTTTATGGGACCACACATGCCGACTATTTTTATGGACCAATTCCTTGTGCTCGTAGCTTGACTCAGGATGAAGTTGAAGTAGCGTATGAAAAGGATACAGGTTTGGTCATTCTGGAAGAATTTGAACGTCGCGGTCTCAATCCGGTTGAAGTACCAGGGATTGTCGTTCGCAACCACGGTCCATTCACATGGGGCAAGAACCCTGAAAATGCAGTTTACCATTCAGTGGTTCTCGAAGAAGTTTCCAAGATGAACCGTTTCACAGAGCAAATCAATCCAAGAGTTGAACCTGCACCACAGCACATATTGGAAAAACATTACCAAAGAAAGCATGGACCAAATGCCTACTATGGTCAAAAATAAAAAACGGGCAATTGAAAAGAGGCTTGGAGGTATCTAGGCCTCGCTTTTGCAATAAACCTGAAAAGCAAACGAGCCCAATGATAAATATTATCATTGAAATATTTTTATTAAAGTGCTATGATAGGGAGACTGTTTGATTGATTGGTCCCGAATAATAGGAGGATAAGATGGTATTAGATAAAACGAGTTGTGAGCTATTGATGTACCTCCTGGATCAAGAATCTCCCAAAACGATTATGACCATTTCCAAAGATTTGGGTCAATCAAGGAGAAAGGTCTATTATCACGTTGATAAAATTAATGATGCATTGGGCAATCCTGAACACCACCTTGTTAGCCTTCCTCGTATTGGTATCTACTTAACGGAGGAGCAGAGACTTGCTTGTCAGCAACTTTTATCCGAAGTTGACTCCTACGATTATGTGATGAGCGGGGAAGAACGCATGCAGATGATGTTATTTTGGATTGGAATTTCCAAAGAACGCATCACTGTCGAAAAACTGATGGAATTAACAGAAGTTTCGCGGAACACCGTTTTGAATGATCTCAATACCATCCGTTACCAGTTAAGCCTAGAACAGTATCAGGTAACCCTGCAAGTAAGTAAATCACAAGGTTATTATCTTAGCGCCCACCCCTTAAATAAAATTCAGCATCTTCAATCGCTCTTATACCATATCTTTATGGAAGGAAATGGAGCTTTTGTTACCATTCTTGAAGATAAGATAAAGGATAGATTCCAAGGAGAGTTGCTTTTGTCTAGACAAATGCATCAATTTCTCAAGGAGCAAGTCCCTCTGGTTGAACAGGATTTAGGGAAAAAAATAAATCATCATGAAGTGACCTTTATGTTGCGAGTGCTTCCTTATCTGCTTTTAAGTTGTGATAATATCACGCGTCATCAAGAAAAGCATCAGGATATTGATCAAGATTTTTCCTTGATTCGTAAGAGAATAGAGTACAGAGTATCTGAAAGGCTGAGTGAGCGCCTTTTTGAGACATTTGAAATTTCTTTATCGGAACTCGAAATTTCTCTGTTGGCCATTCTCCTTTTATCCTATAGAAAGGATAGAGACGTCCATGCGGAAAGCGAAGACTTTCACCAGCTGAAAGTCACTTTAGAGGAATTTATTTGGCATTTTGAATCACAAACCAAGATGGAAATCGAAAACAAGGAAGACTTGTTACGTAACCTGCTGATTCACTGTAAGGCTTTGTTGTTTAGAAAGACCTATGGCATCTTTTCTAAAAATCCTCTTACTAAGCAAATCCGTTCCAAGTACAGCGAGCTCTTTATCATCACCAAAAAATGTGCCGAGATTTTGGAGGAAGCCTGGCTTGTACGCTTGACGGACGATGAGATTGCTTATCTGACGATTCACGTTGGTGGATTTTTGAAATACACTCCATCCTCGCAGAATGCCACCAAAAAAATTTATCTGGTTTGTGACGAAGGAGTAGGGGTTTCTAAACTGTTGCTCAAACAATGTCGTTTCTATCTTCCCAACGAACAAATCGGGGCAGTTTTCACAACAGAACAGTTTAAAAGTGTTGAGGATATTGCCTTGGTGGATTTGGTGATTACAACAAATGATGAACTAGAGAGTCGCTTCCCTGTCTTAAAGGTCAATCCTATCTTGGAGGCAGAGGATATCTTGCGTATAGTTGATTATCTGAAAAACAAGGTTTTTCGAAAAGACGGCAGAAGTTTCAGCGAAATTTATCAACCATTATTTCAACTTATATACCGGATAAGCGTGCCGCAACGAAACTGCAGCAGGAGATTCAAAGTCTGATAAATCAAGAATTACTTATCCAGTCCTTTTTTGAAGAGTTATAACATGACAGTCCAATGATGAACACAAACCTGTGTTTTTCTTGGTCTTTTTTAATTTTCGGGCGGGTGTTATACTAAGTATGAAATGAAAACTTGAACAAAAAATGGAGGATGTCATAATGCCAAACGTAAAAGAAATTACAAGAGAATCATGGATTCTAGCGACTTTCCCAGAATGGGGAACATGGCTCAACGAAGAAATTGAAGAAGAAGTCGTTCCTGAAGGCAATTTTGCTATGTGGTGGCTAGGCAACTGTGGAACTTGGATTAAGACACCTGGTGGTGCTAACGTTGTGATGGACCTTTGGTCAAATCGCGGAAAATCTACTAAAAAAGTTAAAGATATGGTCCGTGGGCACCAAATGGCTAACATGGCAGGTGTACGTAAATTGCAACCAAACTTGCGTGTTCAACCGATGGTCATTGACCCATTTGCAATCAATGAGTTAGACTACTACTTGGTTTCCCACTTCCATAGCGATCATATTGATCCTTATACAGCCGCAGCTATTTTGAATAATCCAAAATTGGAACATGTTAAATTCATCGGACCTTACCATTGCGGACTTATCTGGGAAGGCTGGGGAGTGCCAAAAGAACGCATTATTGTAGTTAAACCAGGTGACACCATTGAACTCAAAGATATGAAGATTCATGCTGTGGAATCTTTTGACCGTACTTGCTTGGTAACTTTGCCAGTCAACGGTGCTGATGAAACAGGTGGAGAATTGGCAGGTTTGACTGTTACTGATGAAGAGATGGCTCAAAAAGCTGTTAACTATATTTTTGAAACACCAGGTGGTACTATTTATCACGGTGCAGACTCTCACTTCTCAAACTACTTTGCGAAACACGGAAAAGACTTTAAGATTGATGTTGCTTTGAACAACTATGGTGAAAACCCAGTTGGTATCCAAGACAAGATGACTTCAATTGATCTTCTTCGTATGGCAGAAAATCTGCGTGCTAAAGTCATTATCCCAGTTCACTATGACATCTGGTCAAACTTTATGGCTTCAACCAATGAAATTTTAGAACTATGGAAGATGAGAAAAGACCGTTTGCAGTACAACTTCCATCCATTTATCTGGGAAGTAGGAGGTAAGTACACTTATCCTCAAGATCAGCACCTAGTAGAATACCATCACCCACGTGGATTTGATGATTGCTTCGAGCAAGATTCGAATATCCAATTCAAAGCTTTGCTATAAAAACTGTTCAAATGATGTAAATTATTATCTGGAGGTTATCCGTATGTTGCACTATACGGATAATTTTCATATAATAGTAAAATAGGATGTGTGATTTATTAATCACCTCAAAGAGAAAGGAAATTCTATGTCAAATCTATCTGTTAATGCAATTCGTTTTCTAGGTATTGACGCCATCAACAAAGCAAACTCAGGTCACCCAGGGGTGGTTATGGGGGCTGCTCCTATGGCCTATAGCCTCTTTACAAAGCAACTTCGTATCAATCCAGCTCAACCAAACTGGATCAACCGCGATCGCTTTATTCTTTCAGCAGGACACGGCTCTATGCTTCTTTATGCCCTTCTTCACCTTTCTGGTTTTGAAGATGTTAGCATGGATGAAGTCAAGAACTTCCGCCAATGGGGTTCAAAAACGCCAGGTCACCCAGAATTTGGTCATACAGCAGGGGTTGACGCGACAACTGGTCCTCTAGGTCAAGGGATTTCTACTGCTACTGGTTTTGCCCAAGCAGAACGTTTCCTTGCAGCCAAATATAACCGCGAAGGTTTCAATATCTTTGACCACTATACTTATGTGATCTGTGGAGACGGAGATTTGATGGAAGGTGTCTCAAGTGAGGCGGCTTCATATGCAGGCTTGCAAAAACTTGACAAGTTGGTGGTTCTTTATGATTCAAATGACATTAACTTGGATGGTGAGACAAAAGATTCCTTTACAGAAAGTGTTCGTGATCGCTACAATGCCTACGGCTGGCATACAGCCTTAGTTGAAGACGGAACAGACTTGGAAGCTATCCATGCTGCTATCGAAACAGCTAAAGCTTCAGGCAAGCCATCTTTGATTGAAGTGAAGACTGTTATTGGATACGGTTCTCCAAACAAACAAGGAACTAATGCGGTACACGGTGCTCCTCTTGGAGCAGATGAAACTGCGGCTACTCGCCAAGCTCTTGGTTGGGACTATGAACCATTTGAAATCCCAGCTGAAGTTTACGCTGATTTCAAAGAAAATGTTGCAGATCGTGGCGCATCAGCTTATCAAGCTTGGACTAAATTAGTTGCTGATTATAAAGAAGCTCATCCAGAACTGGCTGCAGAAGTAGAAGCCATCATCGACGGCCGTGATCCAGTTGAGGTGACTCCAGCAGACTTCCCAACCTTAGAAAATGGATTTTCCCAAGCAACTCGTAACTCAAGTCAAGATGCTTTGAACGTTGTCGCTGCCAAGTTGCCAACTTTCCTAGGTGGATCAGCTGACCTCGCTCACTCAAACATGACTTACATCAAAACGGATGGACTTCAAGATGATGCTAATCGCTTGAACCGCAATATTCAGTTTGGTGTTCGTGAATTTGCAATGGGAACGATCTTGAACGGAATGGCCCTTCACGGTGGACTTCGTGTTTATGGTGGTACTTTCTTTGTCTTCTCTGACTATGTGAAAGCAGCTGTCCGCTTATCAGCATTGCAAGGACTTCCTGTGACTTATGTCTTTACCCACGATTCAATCGCAGTTGGTGAAGATGGTCCAACGCACGAACCAGTTGAACACTTAGCAGGTCTCCGTGCTATGCCAAATCTGAATGTTTTCCGCCCAGCAGATGCGCGTGAAACTCAAGCGGCTTGGTACCTTGCCGTGACAAGCGAAAAAACACCAACTGCCCTTGTCTTGACACGTCAAAACTTGACTGTCGAAGAAGGAACAGACTTTGACAAAGTTGCGAAAGGTGCCTATGTTGTCTATGAAAATGCAGCAGACTTTGATACAATCTTGATTGCAACAGGTTCAGAGGTGAATTTGGCGGTCGCAGCTGCCAAAGAATTGGCTAGCCAAGGTGCAAAAGTCCGTGTAGTCAGCATGCCATCAACAGATGTCTTTGACGCACAAGATGCAGCTTACAAGGAAGAAATCCTTCCAAATGCAGTTCGCCGTCGTGTTGCAGTTGAAATGGGTGCAACTCAAAACTGGTACAAGTATGTTGGTCTTGATGGTGCAGTTCTCGGTATTGATACCTTTGGAGCATCTGCCCCAGCACCAAAAGTATTGGCAGAGTACGGATTTACAGTTGAAAATCTAGTCAAAGTCGTTCAAAACTTGAAATAATCACAAAAATCAGAGTGAAAACTCTGATTTTTTATAACCATAAAAACAAGGCACAATCTTGTAAAAGTAGCTGAAATTTGATATAGTAGTCCTATGTAAAATACAAAGGAGAAAATACTATGGAAAATATTAGTCCAAATTTAACATTTTTGATCATGCTTGTAGGTATGTTTGCCTTGATGTTCTTTATGCAACGTTCTCAAAAGAAACAAGCACAAAAGCGTATGGAAAGCTTGAACAAGCTTCAAAAAGGCTATGAAGTCATTACAATTGGTGGGCTTTACGGAACAGTGGATGAAGTAGATACTGAGAAAGGTACAATCGTACTGGATGTAGATGGGGTTTATTTGACCTTTGAATTGGCTGCGATCAAGACCGTTTTGCCACTCAAAGAAGCTGTGACACCAGAAGGAACAGTTGTTGACGAAGGCGGAGCAATCGAAGAATAAAACGGGACCTGTCACTCCCGTTTTTCTATGAGACAAGAGGAAAAGGGATGAAAAAAATAGTATTTGTTTGCTTAGGAAATATTTGCCGAAGTCCCATGGCAGAGTTTGTGATGAAGTCCATGACGAGCGCTTACCAAGTCGAGAGTCGGGCAACGTCATCTTGGGAACATGGCAATCCGATTCATAAGGGGACGCAGGGGATTTTTCAGCAGTATCAGATCCCGTATGACAAAGACAAAACATCGCTTCAGATTGGCAGAGAGGACTTTGAATCATTTGATTACATTATCGGTATGGATGCTTCAAACGTTTCAGATCTGCGTCACATGTGCCCTCAGGAACTACAGTACAAGATCTACTCTTTTGCGGCAGAAAGTGTTCCAGATCCATGGTACACAGGAGATTTTGAGGAAACCTATGCGCGCATCACAAGTGGATGCCAAAGCTGGTTAGACCGTTTAGAAAATGAGAGTGACAATGGAAAAGTTTAAAAAAATCTTTGAAAAATATCGAGTATATCTAACTCGCCCGCGTATAGAGATTGCAACCGTTCTTCTAATCGCTATCTGCGCCGTATCAGTTTTTCTACTAAACACTCCAAAAAAGGGTGTACTGACACTTGACAATGGTGCGCTTGTTTATGATGGAACCTTGGTAAGAGGGAAGATGAATGGTCAGGGGACTATGACCTTTGAAAACGGGGACCAATACACAGGAGAGTTCAATAATGGGGCTTTTAATGGTAAAGGGACTTTTCAATCAAAAGATGGCTGGAAATACGAAGGTGATTTTGTAAATGGTCAGGCTGAAGGTCAAGGGAAGTTGACTACAGAGCAAGAAGTTGTTTATGAGGGGACCTTTAAACAAGGCGTTTTTCAGCAAAAACAGTAGTCTCCAAGTTAGGAGACTATTTTCAAAGCCTGAAAAGAAAACGCTTTCTTGTCTTGAATTCGATAACTAACTATCAACTAGAAAAACTTTGTGAAATAAAAAAATTTTTTCCATAATTTCACAATCGTCCAGACAAAACTCTATTGTATAGCTATATTGAGAAAAAAATCACAATCTTAGAAAATTTCTTTGTGAAATGCTTATGAAACTGTTTACAAAGCATAAAAAAAGAGTTATAATAAATTTGTGAAATAATTAACAAAGGATAACATCCTTAAAGGCTATGGAGGATAATATGGCTGATAAAAAAACAGTAACCCCAGAGGAAAAACAACTTGCTGCTGAAAAGCATGTCGATGGTCTCGTGAAAAAAGCCTTGGTTGCGCTTGATGAAATGCGCAAGTTGAACCAAGAGCAAGTTGACTATATCGTGGCAAAAGCTTCGGTTGCCGCACTTGACGCGCACGGTATCCTTGCACAACACGCAGTTGAAGAAACTGGTCGTGGAGTATTTGAAGACAAGGCGACAAAAAACCTATTTGCCTGCGAACACGTAGTGAACAATATGCGTGGAGTTAAAACAGTTGGAGTTATTGAAGATGATCCAATTACAGGTTTGACAAAGATTGCGGAGCCTGTAGGGGTAATCTGTGGTGTCACTCCGACAACAAACCCAACTTCAACAGCGATTTTCAAATCACTCATTGCTTTGAAAACACGTAACCCAATCGTTTTTGCCTTCCACCCATCAGCTCAAGAATCATCAGCTCACGCAGCACAAATCGTTCGTGATGCAGCCATCGCAGCTGGCGCACCTGAAAACTGTGTTCAATGGATTACAAAGCCATCTATGGAAGCAACTGGAGCGCTAATGAACCACGAAGGTGTTGCAACTATTCTTGCAACTGGTGGGAAACGCTATGGTTAAAGCTGCATACTCATGTGGAAAAACCAGCTCTTGGGGTAGGTGCCGGAAACGTTCCTGCCTATGTAGAAAAAAATCTGCTGACCTTCGTCAAGCTGCTCATGACATCGTTATGTCTAAATCATTTGATAATGGGATGGTCTGTGCATCAGAACAAGCGGTTATCATTGATAAAGAAGTATATGACGAATTTGTAGAAGAATTCAAATCATATCACACTTACTTTGTAAACAAGAAAGAAAAAAAGCGCTTCTTGAAGAATTCTGTTTTCGGCGTGAAAGCAAACAGCAAAAAAACTGTGCAGGTGCTAAACTAAACGCAAACATCGTTGGTAAACCAGCAGCATGGATTGCTGAACAAGCAGGATTCAGCGTTCCAGAAGGAACAAACATCTTGGCTGCAGAATGTGCAGAAGTAGGACCGAAAAGAACCATTGACTCGTGAAAAAAATTGTCACCAGTTATCGCTGTCCTAAAAAGCTGAAGATACAGAAGACGGTCTTAAAAAAGCTCGCCAAATGGTTGAGTTTAACGGACTTGGTCACTCAGCAGCTATTCATACAAAAAGACGAAGCTCTTGCTAAACGCTTTGGTACAGAAATCAAAGCAATGCGTATTATCTGGAACTCTCCATCTACTTTCGGTGGTATCGGTGACGTATACAATGCCTTCATTCCATCATTGACACTTGGATGTGGTTCATATGGACACAACTCAGTTGGTGATAATGTGAGTGCGATCAACCTTCTAAACATCAAGAAAGTAGGGAAACGTAGAAATAATATGCAGTGGTTTAAAGTTCCTTCAAAAATTTACTTCGAACGCAATTCTATCCAATACCTTCAAACATGTGAAGATATTGAACGCGTTATGATTGTTACAGACAAATCGATCGAAAAACTTGGTTTTGTTCAACGCATTATTGACCAATTGAACAAACGTAGCAACCGTGTAACTGTCCAAGTCTTCTCAGACGTTGAACCAGATCCAGATATCACAACTGTAGAACGTGGTACTGAAGTGATGAGAGCATTTGAGCCAGACACAATTATCGCTCTTGGTGGTGGTTCTCCAATGGACGCGGCCAAAGTAATGTGGCTCTTCTACGAACAACCACAAATCGACTTCCGTGACTTGGTTCAAAAATTCATGGATATCCGTAAACGTGCCTTCCGCTTCCCATCACTTGGTAAAAAAGCGAAATACATTGGTATTCCAACAACTTCAGGTACAGGTTCAGAAGTAACACCATTTGCCGTTATCTCTGATAAGAAAAACAATCGTAAATACCCATTGGCTGACTACTCATTGACACCAACTATTGCCATTGTTGACCCTGCTTTGGTTGAGTCAGTTCCAGACTTCATCGCTGCTGATACAGGTATGGACGTCTTGACTCACGCGACTGAAGCTTACACTTCAAACTTTGCTAACGACTACACAGACGGTATCGCCCTTCAAACAATCAAACTTGTGTTTGAATGGTTGGAAAAATCTGTTAAGACAGCTGATCCAGAAGCTCGCGAAAAATGCACAATGCATCTACAATGGCTGGTATGGCCTTTGCCAATGCCTTCCTTGGTATGAGCCACTCAATGGCCCACAAGATCGGTGCGGTTCACCATACTGTTCACGGACGTACAAACGCAATCTTGCTTCCATACGTTATCCGTTACAATGGTACTCGCCCATCTAAGACGACTACATGGCCTAAGTACAACTACTGGAAAGCTGATGAAAAATTCCAAGATATTGCTAGAATGCTTGGATTGCCTCACTCAACTCCAGAAGAAGCGGTTGAAGCGTATGCCAAAGCAGTTTACGATCTTGGTGAAGCAGTTGGAATCACAATGAACTTCAAAGGCTTTGGAATCGATGAAAAAGCTTGGAAAGACAGCTTGCATGAAATTGCCTTGCTTGCTTATGAAGACCAATGTTCTCCTGCGAACCCACGCTTGCCAATGGTAGCTGACATGGAAGAAATCATGGCAGATGCTTACTATGGTTATGCAGAACGTCCAGGACGTCGTAAATAATCGTTTATCAGCCTAGAGGCAGGAGTGATCCTGTCTCTTTTTTTGTAAACTCTGAAAGAGTTGAAATCGGAGTTTTACCTTGAAATGAAGAAAATATGCAGATATTATAAAAGATTCTAGAGATATGCTTTGAAAATAAAAGAATAGATGAATGAAAAGGGGGAGAAAAAGTAGAAAAGCAGGAGAGAAAATCAACGCCCATACTTGCAATTAAACTCAAATAGTTATATAATAGGTTTGTTGAAAGGTGATTTGTAGTGATTCAAGTTACTCTTTTCACAATAAAATTTTCATGATTTTCATAAGGAGGAAATCACTAATGGTAGTTAAAGTTGGTATTAACGGTTTCGGCCGTATCGGTCGTCTTGCTTTCCGCCGTATCCAAAACGTAGAAGGTGTTGAAGTTACTCGCATCAACGACCTTACAGATCCAGTTATGCTTGCACACTTGTTGAAATACGACACAACTCAAGGTCGTTTCGACGGTACTGTAGAAGTTAAAGAAGGTGGATTCGAAGTTAACGGTAAATTCGTTAAAGTTTCTGCTGAACGTGATCCAGAACAAATCGACTGGGCTACTGACGGTGTAGAAATCGTTCTTGAAGCAACTGGTTTCTTTGCTAAGAAAGATGCAGCTGAAAAACACCTTAAAGGTGGAGCTAAGAAAGTTGTTATCACTGCTCCTGGTGGAAACGACGTTAAAACAGTTGTATTCAACACTAACCACGACGTTCTTGACGGTACTGAAACAGTTATTTCAGGTGCTTCATGTACTACAAACTGCTTGGCTCCAATGGCTAAAGCTCTTCAAGACAACTTCGGTGTTGTAGAAGGATTGATGACTACTATCCACGCTTACACTGGTGACCAAATGATCCTTGATGGACCACACCGTGGTGGTGACCTTCGCCGTGCTCGTGCTGGTGCTGCAAACATCGTTCCTAACTCAACTGGTGCTGCTAAAGCTATCGGTCTTGTAATCCCAGAATTGAACGGTAAACTTGACGGATCTGCACAACGTGTTCCAACTCCAACTGGATCAGTTACTGAATTGGTAGCAGTTCTTGAAAAAGAACGTTACTGTTGATGAAGTGAACGCAGCTATGAAAGCAGCTTCAAACGAATCATACGGTTACACAGAAGATCCAATCGTATCTTCAGATATCGTAGGTATGTCTTACGGTTCATTGTTTGACGCAACTCAAACTAAAGTTCTTGACGTTGATGGTAAACAATTGGTTAAAGTTGTATCATGGTACGACAACGAAATGTCATACACTGCACAACTTGTACGTACTCTTGAATACTTTGCAAAAAAATCGCTAAATAATTCTTGAGTCGATAAAAAGCAAGGCCTTCTGGTCTTGCTTTTTTTATAGAAAAAAATGGATGATAGTGTCATCCATTTTGTTTTTAATTCTGTTTCGAAAGTATCCGAGAGGGCAGTAAAACTCAATTTTTCTAAGGTAAGTGGATGGGTAAAGGAAAGTCGAAAGGCATGGAGCATGAGCCTGCTTACTTTTGATCTAGAGTTATAGAGAGGATCGCCCAGGATAGGGTACTTATGATGAGAAAGGTGAACACGAATCTGATGCGTTCGACCGGTCTTTAGTTTGCAACGGACAAGGGTAGTCTGATTTGGAAATTGCTTTAATCGACTGATATGCGTTTCAGCATATTGTCCATTTTTTGCATCAACTATTCTTTTTCTACGATCGTGGCGATCACGGCCGATTTTATCTCGGAAGATAAGTTCTTTACTCTCTACTCGCCCTTCTATAAGTGCCCAGTACTCACGAACGATTTCCTTTTTTTCCAACAAATGATTGAGAATGGGTAAGATAAAAGGATTTTTAGCAAAAAGCACTAAACCGCTTGTTTCCATGTCCAGACGATGAACGACATAGCAGGTTTGGCCAACATAGGCAGAGACATGATTGAGAAGGGCAATTTCACCAGGTTGATTTCCGTGAGTTTTCATTCCCTCTGGCTTGTTGACGATAATGAGATGTTGGTCTTGATAAACCTCTTGAACGAGGTCTGGATTGCCCCAAAGGATTTCTTTTGGGGGATAATCTTCCTCGTCAAAAGTCAACTGGCAAATGTCACCTGGTTTGACCATCTCGTTCCAGTGAACTTCTTTGTGGTTCATTAAGATGTTCTTCTTTATTCTCAAAAAATGGCGGATTTTTCTAGGGATAAGGAGTTGTTCCTCTAGAAATTGTTTGACCGTCATTTGAGGCAAGGATTCGGGTAATGTAAATGTGAATTGCATACAGATATTGTAACAAAAAAAGCCCTATTTGGATAGGGAGTAGCTAAATTCTTGAGTTCCTATGGTGAAGATGATAAAATAAACGCATGAAATTAGATAAATTATTTGAGAAGTTTCTTTCTCTCTTTAAAAAAGAAACGAATGAATCAGCGGAGTCTGATTCGACTAGCATGCGTCGTTCACGGAGCGATAGAAAAAAATTGTCCCAAGTAGGCCCAATTCGGAAATTTTGGCGTCGTTATCATCTGACAAAAATCGTCATCATTTTAGGGTTAAGTGCAGGTTTGCTAGTAGGAACCTACTTGTTTGCGATAGCCAAGTCTACCAATGTCAATGATTTGCAGAATGCTTTGAAAACACGAACTCTGATTTTTGACCGCGAAGAAAAAGAGGCAGGAGCCCTATCGGGTCAAAAGGGAACCTATGTTGAACTGACAGATATTAGTAAAGACTTGCAGAATGCTGTCGTCGCGACAGAGGACCGTTCTTTTTATAAAAATGATGGGATTAACTACGGTCGTTTCTTTCTAGCCATCCTTACAGCGGGTCGTTCTGGAGGGGGGTCCACCATCACTCAACAGTTGGCGAAAAATGCCTATCTGTCTCAGGACCAAACCGTTGAACGGAAGGCCAAGGAGTTTTTCCTTGCCTTAGAGTTGACAAAGAAATACAGCAAGGAGCAAATCCTTACTATGTACCTCAATAACGCCTACTTTGGAAATGGGGTATGGGGCGTTGAAGATGCAAGTAAGAAATATTTTGGTGTATCGGCTTCACAACTAACGCTTGATCAGGCGGCCACTCTAGCAGGGATGCTCAAGGGACCAGAATTGTATAATCCATTAAATTCTGTTGAAACTTCGACCAACCGTAGGGATACTGTTTTGCAAAATATGGTTGCAGCGGGCTATATTGATAAAAATCAAGAAACCGAAGCGGCTGGAGTAGATATGTCTTCTCAACTGCAAGATAAGTATGAAGGCAAGGTTTCAGATTATCGTTACCCGTCCTATTTTGATGCAGTTGTCAACGAAGCAGTTTCCAAGTACAATCTCACAGAAGAAGAGATTGTCAACAACGGCTATCGCATCTATACAGAGCTTGACCAAAACTACCAAGCAAACATGCAGGTTATTTACGAAAACACTTCGCTATTTCCAACAGCAGAAGACGGAACGCATGCCGAATCAGGTAGTGTTGCTCTAGAGCCTAAAACAGGTGGAGTGCGTGGAGTTGTTGGTCGTGTAGCTGGTGATGACAAACCAGGCTTTCGCAATTTCAACTATGCCACTCAGTCTAAGCGTAGCCCAGGCTCAACCATTAAACCTTTAGTCGTTTATACACCCGCAGTAGAAGCAGGGTGGGCCTTGAACAAGCAACTGGATAATCATACGATGCAGTACAACAGTTATCAAGTAGACAACTATGCAGGTATTAAGACATCTCCAGAAGTACCTATGTATCAGGCCTTGGCGGAATCACTCAACCTGCCAGCTGTTGCGACTGTAAATGAATTAGGTATTGACAAAGCTTTTGACGCTGGGGAGAGATTTGGTCTGAATATGGAAAAAGTTGACCGAGTTCTTGGAGTTGCTCTTGGTGGAGGTGTGGAAACGAATCCTCTCCAGATGGCGCAAGCCTATGCAGCCTTTGCTAATGGAGGTTTGATGCCTGAAGCACATTTCATCACTCGTATTGAAAATGCCAGCGGCCAGATCATCAAGAGTCATAAAAACTCCCAAAAACGAGTGATTGATAAGTCGGTAGCCGATAAAATGACCAGCATGATGCTAGGAACATTTACCAATGGTACAGGAATTAGTTCGTCACCGGCAGATTATGTTATGGCTGGTAAAACAGGTACGACTGAAGCTGTTTTCAACCCAGAATATACCAGTGACCAGTGGGTGATCGGCTATACTCCGGATGTGGTAATCAGCCACTGGCTCGGTTTCCCAACAACAGATGAGAACCATTATCTAGCAGGTTCGACCTCCAATGGAGCAGCCCATGTCTTTAGAAGTATGGCTAATACCATTTTACCTTACACTACAGGTAGCACTTTTACAGTTGAGAATGCTTATAAACAAAATGGTATTGAACCAGAAAATACGAAAAAGCAGGTTGTTGAAAATGAGACAAACCAGTCTGAGGACCCAATAGGAGATATTCGTAGTCGTGCACAAAATCTTGTAGATGAAGCAGGTCGTGCGATTTCAGAAGCTAAAATAAAAGAAAAAGCCCAGACAATATGGGACTCAATCCTTAATCTATTTCGTTAAGAGGCTTGTCAAAGCCTAGGTTTCTTGTTATAATAGATAAGATGGAGGCGTTATGGCACTAAAAAAAGCAAGCCTAGCTTGTGCAGTTTGTGGTTCAAGGAATTATTCAATCAAAATTAGTGGGAACCCCAAGCCAACACGACTAGAAGTAAATAAATTTTGTAAACATTGTGGAAAATATACGACACATAGAGAAACGAGATAGGAGAGAACGATGGGCTTTATTAAGGATATTTTTAAACTTCTTAAAGAAACAACTTGGCCAACTCGCAAAGAAAGCTGGAGAGATTTCGCTCTATTATGGAATACACAGCCTTCTTTGTGGTCATCATTTACATTTTTGACCAGTTGATTGTATCAGGTTTGATTCGATTTATTAACATTTTTTAGAAGAAAAGTGGAGAAGTTCTGCTAACTTTCTTCTATCATATGTATGAAAGGAAATATCATGGATAGTTTTGACAAGGGATGGTTTGTTCTACAAACTTATTCTGGCTATGAAAATAAGGTAAAAGAAAATCTATTGCAACGTGCGCAAACATATAACATGTTGGATAATATTCTACGTGTTGAGATTCCAACACAAACCGTGCAAGTTGAGAAAAATGGAAAGAAAAAGGAAGTTGAAGAGAATCGCTTTCCAGGTTATGTCCTTGTAGAAATGGTCATGACCGATGAAGCATGGTTCGTCGTTCGAAACACACCTAACGTAACAGGATTCGTCGGCTCACACGGTAACAGATCAAAACCAACTCCACTTTTGGAACAAGAAATCCGTGATATTCTGGTTTCAATGGGACAAACTGTTCAAGAGTTCGATATTGATGTTGAAGTTGGCCAGACAGTCCGCATCATTGATGGCGCTTTTGCAGACTACACAGGTAAAATTACTGAAATTGATAACAACAAAGTGAAGATGATTATCTCTATGTTTGGTAATGATACGATTGCAGAAGTGAATCTCAACCAAATTGAAGAATTATAACCCCAGAGAGGCTTTGCCTCTCTTTTTATGTGCCGTTGGGGGAGGAAGAAGTATAGAATAGAGGAAGTAGACCCAGTGGCTCGCGCATTTTGCTAAACTAAATGCAGAAAGGAGAGGTCTATGAATCTAAAAGATTTATACGAAGAAAGTAAGGGAATCGTCCATAAGTGTCGCAAAGATTATCATTTGCATCTGTGGGAGAAAGAGGACTGGGATCAGGAAGGCATGTTATGTCTGTATGAGCTGGTGAGTTGCAACCCAGAGTTACTAGAGGGGGAGCGCCATCGACTTTATGTCTGCTTAAAACAAAGTTTAGAAATCGTATCCTAGATTACATCCGTAAACAGGAAAGCCACAAGCGCCGTTTTGACAAAGAACCCTATGAAGAGGTGAGTGAGATTAGTCATCGTCTAGGAGAAAAAGGACTCAGGCTGGACGATTATTATCTCTTTCACGAACTTCTAAAGAATTACAAATCAAAGCAGAGTATGGAAAAACAAGAGTTAATAGACCGTCTAATGGGAGGAGAAGTCTTTAGAGGACGTAAAGCTCTCCTGAGAGAACTTTCCCTTATCTTTTCAGAATTTCGATAAAGAGGAAAAAAAGTCCTTGACAAAGGTAAAAAAGTAGGTATAATAGAAAGAGTTGAAAAGCTCAGGTCCGTTGGTCAAGGGGTTAAGACACCGCCTTTTCACGGCGGTAACACGGGTTCGAATCCCGTACGGACTATGGTGTATTGCGGTTAAAAAAACTTGAAAAAAGTTTAAAAAATCTGTTGACAGAGGCAGGTAGCTGTGATATACTAATATAGTTGTCGCTTGAGAGAGAATGAGTGACAAAGACCTTTGAAAACTGAACAAGACGAACCAATGTGCAGGGCACTATAACTAAGGTTATAGTACTGAACAATGAAAAAAACAATAAATCTGTCAGTGACAGAAATGAGTGAGAACTCAAACTTTTAATGAGAGTTTGATCCTGGCTCAGGACGAACGCTGGCGGCGTGCCTAATACATGCAAGTAGAACGCTGAAGCTTGGTGCTTGCACCGAGCGGATGAGTTGCGAACGGGTGAGTAACGCGTAGGTAACCTGCCTGGTAGCGGGGGATAACTATTGGAAACGATAGCTAATACCGCATAAGAGTAGATGTTGCATGACATTTGCTTAAAAGGTGCAATTGCATCACTACCAGATGGACCTGCGTTGTATTAGCTAGTTGGTGAGGGTAACGGCTCACCAAGGCGACGATACATAGCCGACCTGAGAGGGTGATCGGCCACACTGGGACTGAGACACGGCCCAGACTCCTACGGGAGGCAGCAGTAGGGAATCTTCGGCAATGGACGGAAGTCTGACCGAGCAACGCCGCGTGAGTGAAGAAGGTTTTCGGATCGTAAAGCTCTGTTGTAAGAGAAGAACGAGTGTGAGAGTGGAAAGTTCACACTGTGACGGTATCTTACCAGAAAGGGACGGCTAACTACGTGCCAGCAGCCGCGGTAATACGTAGGTCCCGAGCGTTGTCCGGATTTATTGGGCGTAAAGCGAGCGCAGGCGGTTAGATAAGTCTGAAGTTAAAGGCTGTGGCTTAACCATAGTACGCTTTGGAAACTGTTTAACTTGAGTGCAAGAGGGAGAGTGGAATTCCATGTGTAGCGGTGAAATGCGTAGATATATGGAGGAACACCGGTGGCGAAAGCGGCTCTCTGGCTTGTAACTGACGCTGAGGCTCGAAAGCGTGGGGAGCAAACAGGATTAGATACCCTGGTAGTCCACGCCGTAAACGATGAGTGCTAGGGTGTTAGACCCTTTCCGGGGTTTAGTGCCGCAGCTAACGCATTAAGCACTCCGCCTGGGGAGTACGACCGCAAGGTTGAAACTCAAAGGAATTGACGGGGGCCCGCACAAGCGGTGGAGCATGTGGTTTAATTCGAAGCAACGCGAAGAACCTTACCAGGTCTTGACATCCCTCTGACCGCTCTAGAGATAGAGCTTTTCCTTCGGGACAGAGGTGACAGGTGGTGCATGGTTGTCGTCAGCTCGTGTCGTGAGATGTTGGGTTAAGTCCCGCAACGAGCGCAACCCCTATTGTTAGTTGCCATCATTCAGTTGGGCACTCTAGCGAGACTGCCGGTAATAAACCGGAGGAAGGTGGGGATGACGTCAAATCATCATGCCCCTTATGACCTGGGCTACACACGTGCTACAATGGCTGGTACAACGAGTCGCAAGCCGGTGACGGCAAGCTAATCTCTTAAAGCCAGTCTCAGTTCGGATTGTAGGCTGCAACTCGCCTACATGAAGTCGGAATCGCTAGTAATCGCGGATCAGCACGCCGCGGTGAATACGTTCCCGGGCCTTGTACACACCGCCCGTCACACCACGAGAGTTTGTAACACCCGAAGTCGGTGAGGTAACCTTTTAGGAGCCAGCCGCCTAAGGTGGGATAGATGATTGGGGTGAAGTCGTAACAAGGTAGCCGTATCGGAAGGTGCGGCTGGATCACCTCCTTTCTAAGGATAAGGAACTGCACATTGGTCTTGTTTAGTCTTGAGAGGTCTTGTGGGGCCTTAGCTCAGCTGGGAGAGCGCCTGCTTTGCACGCAGGAGGTCAGCGGTTCGATCCCGCTAGGCTCCATTGGTGAGAGATCACCAAGTAATGCACATTGAAAATTGAATATCTATATCAAATAGTAACAAGAAAATAAACCGAAACGCTGTAGTATTAAAAGAGTTTATGACTGAAAGGTCAAAAAATAAGGTTAAGTTAATAAGGGCGCACGGTGGATGCCTTGGCACTAGGAGCCGAAGAAGGACGTGACAAACGACGATATGCCTTGGGTAGCTGTAAGTAAGCGATGATCCAGGGATTTCCGAATGGGGGAACCCAACAGGTACTACCTGTTACCCGCATCTGTTAAGGATGTGAGGAGGAAGACGCAGTGAACTGAAACATCTAAGTAGCTGCAGGAAGAGAAAGCAAAAGCGATTGCCTTAGTAGCGGCGAGCGAAACGGCAGGAGGGCAAACCGAAGAGTTTACTCTTCGGGGTTGTAGGACTGCAATGTGGACTCAAAGATTATAGAAGAATGATTTGGGAAGATCAGCCAAAGAGAGTAATAGCCTCGTATTTAAAATAGTCTTTGTACCTAGCAGTATCCTGAGTACGGCGGGACACGAGAAATCCCGTCGGAATCTGGGAGGACCATCTCCCAACCCTAAATACTCCCTAGTGACCGATAGTGAACCAGTACCGTGAGGGAAAGGTGAAAGCACCCCGGGAGGGGAGTGAAATAGAACCTGAAACCGTGTGCCTACAACAAGTTCGAGCCCGTTAATGGGTGAGAGCGTGCCTTTTGTAGAATGAACCGGCGAGTTACGATATGATGCGAGGTTAAGTTGAAGAGACGGAGCCGCAGGGAAACCGAGTCTGAATAGGGCGCCTTAGTATCATGTCGTAGACCCGAAACCATGTGACCTACCCATGAGCAGGTTGAAGGTGCGGTAAGACGCACTGGAGGACCGAACCAGGGCACGTTGAAAAGTGCTTGGATGACTTGTGGGTAGCGGAGAAATTCCAAACGAACTTGGAGATAGCTGGTTCTCTCCGAAATAGCTTTAGGGCTAGCGTCGACATCAAGATTCTTGGAGGTAGAGCACTGTTTGGGTGAGGGGTCCATCCCGGATTACCAATCTCAGATAAACTCCGAATGCCAATGAATTATGGTCGGCAGTCAGACTGCGAGTGCTAAGATCCGTAGTCGAAAGGGAAACAGCCCAGACCACCAGCTAAGGTCCCAAAAATAATTGTTAAGTGGAAAAGGATGTGGGGTTGCACAGACAACTAGGATGTTAGCTTAGAAGCAGCTATTCATTCAAAGAGTGCGTAATAGCTCACTAGTCGAGTGACCCTGCGCCGAAAAATGTACCGGGGCTAAAAACAATTTACCGAAGCTGTGGATACCTTTATAGGTATGGTAGGAGAGCGTTCTATGTGTGAAGAAGGTATACCGTGAGGAGTGCTGGAACGCATAGAAGTGAGAATGCCGGTATGAGTAGCGAAAGACAGGTGAGAATCCTGTCCACCGTAAGACTAAGGTTTCCAGGGGAAGGCTCGTCCGCCCTGGGTTAGTCGGGACCTAAGGAGAGACCGAAAGGTGTATCCGATGGACAACAGGTTGATATTCCTGTACTAGAGTATGTAGTGATGGAGGGACGCAGTAGGCTAACTAAAGCAGACGAATGGAAGAGTCTGTCTAAGCAGTGAGGTGTGAATTGAGTCAAATGCTTAGTTCTATAACATTGAGCTGTGATGGGGAGCGAAGTTTAGTAGCGAAGTTAGTGACGTCACACTGCCAAGAAAAGCTTCTAGCGTTTAAACATACTCTACCCGTACCGCAAACCGACACAGGTAGTCGAGGCGAGTAGCCTCAGGTGAGCGAGAGAACTCTCGTTAAGGAACTCGGCAAAATGACCCCGTAACTTCGGGAGAAGGGGTGCTGACTTTACGTCAGCCGCAGTGAATAGGCCCAAGCAACTGTTTATCAAAAACACAGCTCTCTGCTAAATCGTAAGATGATGTATAGGGGGTGACGCCTGCCCGGTGCTGGAAGGTTAAGAGGAGTGCTTAGCGTAAGCGAAGGTATGAATTGAAGCCCCAGTAAACGGCGGCCGTAACTATAACGGTCCTAAGGTAGCGAAATTCCTTGTCGGGTAAGTTCCGACCCGCACGAAAAGGCGTAATGATTTGGGCACTGTCTCAACGAGAGACTCGGTGAAATTTTAGTACCTGTGAAGATGCAGGTTACCCGCGACAGGACGGAAAGACCCCATGGAGCTTTACTGCAGTTTGATATTGAGTGTCTGTACCACATGTACAGGATAGGTAGGAGTCTAAGAGATCAGGGACGCCAGTTTCGAAGGAGACGTTGTTGGGATACTACCCTTGTGTTATGGCCACTCTAACCCGGATAGGTTATCCCTATCGGAGACAGTGTCTGACGGGCAGTTTGACTGGGGCGGTCGCCTCCTAAAAGGTAACGGAGGCGCCCAAAGGTTCCCTCAGAATGGTTGGAAATCATTCGCAGAGTGTAAAGGTATAAGGGAGCTTGACTGCGAGAGCTACAACTCGAGCAGGGACGAAAAGTCGGGCTTAGTGATCCGGTGGTTCCGTATGGAAGGGCCATCGCTCAACGGATAAAAGCTACCCTGGGGATAACAGGCTTATCTCCCCCAAGAGTTCACATCGACGGGGAGGTTTGGCACCTCGATGTCGGCTCGTCGCATCCTGGGGCTGTAGTCGGTCCCAAGGGTTGGGCTGTTCGCCCATTAAAGCGGCACGCGAGCTGGGTTCAGAACGTCGTGAGACAGTTCGGTCCCTATCCGTCGCGGGCGTAGGAAATTTGAGAGGATCTGCTCCTAGTACGAGAGGACCAGAGTGGACTTACCGCTGGTGTACCAGTTGTCTTGCCAAAGGCATCGCTGGGTAGCTATGTAGGGAAGGGATAAACGCTGAAAGCATCTAAGTGTGAAACCCACCTCAAGATGAGATTTCCCATGATTTTATATCAGTAAGAGCCCTGAGAGATGATCAGGTAGATAGGTTAGAAGTGGAAGTGTGGCGACACATGTAGCGGACTAATACTAATAGCTCGAGGACTTATCCAAAGTAACTGAGAATATGAAAGTGAGAGGTTTTTCTTGGATTTGATAGATATTCAATTTTGAGTAGGTATTACTCAGAGTTAAGTGACGATAGCCTAGGAGATACACCTGTACCCATGCCGAACACAGCAGTTAAGCCCTAGAACGCCGGAAGTAGTTGGGGGTTGCCCCCTGTGAGATATGGAAGTCGCTTAGCTCGAGGGAGTTTAGCTCAGTTGTAATTGAGAGGAAATCGAAATTACAATCGGCGGATGAGAGAAACGAAGTTTCTTACCGTTGGCTGAGCTAGACTCCGCCCTTTGGGAGTTTAGCTCAGCTGGGAGAGCATCTGCCTTACAAGCAGAGGGTCAGCGGTTCGATCCCGTTAACTCCCATAGGTCCCGTAGTGTAGCGGTTATCACGTCGCCCTGTCACGGCGAAGATCGCGGGTTCGATTCCCGTCGGGACCGTTTAAGATAACGGAAGTTATTTTAGACTCGTTAGCTCAGTTGGTAGAGCAATTGACTTTTAATCAATGGGTCACTGGTTCGAGCCCAGTACGGGTCATATTTGCGGGTTTGGCGGAATTGGCAGACGCACCAGATTTAGGATCTGGCGCTTAACGGCGTGGGGGTTCAAGTCCCTTAACCCGCATAATAGAAATCAGCCGGCTTAGCTCAGTTGGTAGAGCATCTGATTTGTAATCAGAGGGTCGCGTGTTCAAGTCATGTAGCCGGCATTTTTTTATATAGAATAAGAGGTCGATGCGAACGTAGTTCAGTGGTAGAACACCACCTTGCCAAGGTGGGGGTCGCGGGTTCGAATCCCGTCGTTCGCTTAGAGAGGCCGGGGTGGCGGAACTGGCAGACGCACAGGACTTAAAATCCTGCGATTGGTAACGATCGTACCGGTTCGATTCCGGTCCTCGGCATATAATGATGAGCACCCTTAGCTCAACTGGATAGAGTACCTGACTACGAATCAGGCGGTTAGAGGTTCGACTCCTCTAGGGTGCATTTTTTTATTTAACGCGGGAAGTAGCTCAGCTTGGTAGAGTACTTGGTTTGGGACCAAGGTGTCGCAGGTTCGAATCCTGTCTTCCCGATCGATTACGAGGATACTTTAGGGTATCTTTTTTTATTTACTAAGGAGATTCTGTGAGTCTTCTTTTTTGTTTACGGAACAAATTTGTGTAAACTAGCAGTGCTTAAGGAATGGTACTAGTCATATATTTTCTTTAATTATGGTAAAATAGTAAGAGAATAATGTGAGGAAAATGAATGTCAAGTAAGTTTGAAATTTTAATGAATCAACTGGGAATATCTGATCAATTGAGACGGGACCCTGCTCTTGTTGATGCAAAAATTGAGCGTGTTGTGGTTCATAAAATTAGTAAGATTTGGGAATTTCATTTTGTATTTTCTAATATTTTACCGATTGAAATTTTTTTAGAGTTAAAGAAAGGGCTTAGTGAAGAATTTTCGAAAACAGGCAATCGAGCTGTTTTCGAAATCAAGGCTCTTTCTCAAGAATTCTCTAATGAACTCTTGCAGGCCTACTATAAGGAGGCTTTTTCTGAAGGTCCATGTGCAAGTCAGGGGTTTAAATCTCTTTACCAGAATTTAAACGTCCGTGCGGAAGGAAATCAACTCATTATTGAAGGTTCAGAGGCGATTGATAAGGAGCACTTTAAGAAGAATCATCTTCCTAATTTGGCAAAGCAACTCGAAAAGTTTGGTTTTCCAGCTTTTGTATGCCAAATAGAAAAGAATGATGCTCTTACACAAGAGCAGGAGGAAGCCTTCCATACCGAGAATGAACAGATTGTCCAAGCTGCCAATGAGGAAGCGCTCCGGGCTATGGAGCAATTGGAACAAATGGCTCCTCCTCCAGTAGAAGAGAAGCCAGCCTTTGATTTTCAGGCTAAAAAGGCTATGGCCAAGCCTAAACTAGATAAGGCTGAGGTTACCCAGATGATTGACGTGACGACTGAGGAAAATCGTCTGGTCTTTGAAGGGGTCGTTTTTGATGTGGAGCATAAGGTGACCAGAACTGGTCGCGTTTTGATCAACTTTAAAATGACAGACTACACTTCAAGTTTCAATGCAAAAATGGGTTAAGAATGAAGAAGAAGCTCAGAAGTTTGACATCATTAAGAAGAATTCTTGGCTCCGAGTTCGTGGAAATGTGGAGATGAATAATTTCACACGCGATTTGACCATGAACGTGCAGGATGTGCAGGAAGTTGTTCACTATGAGCGGAAGGATTTGATGCCAGAAGGTGAGCGTCGGGTTGAGTTTCATGCTCATACCAACATGTCGACCATGGATGCTCTACCAGAGGTAGAGGAGATCGTTGCGACAGCTGCTAAGTGGGGGCACAAGGCGGTTGCCATCACCGACCATGGAAATGTTCAATCCTTCCCACATGGCTACAAGGCAGCTAAGAAAGCTGGAATCCAGCTGATCTATGGAATGGAAGCCAATATCGTGGAGGACCGTGTCCCTATCGTTTATAACGAAGTGGAGATGGACTTGTCAGAAGCGACCTACGTGGTCTTTGACGTTGAAACGACGGGACTTTCAGCTATCTATAATGACTTGATTCAGGTTGCGGCCTCTAAGATGTATAAGGGGAATGTTATTGCCGAATTTGATGAATTTATCAATCCCGGACATCCATTATCAGCCTTTACTACTGAGTTGACTGGTATTACAGATGATCATGTCAAAAATGCCAAACCACTGGAACAAGTTTTACAAGAATTCCAAGAGTTTTGCAAGGATACAGTCTTAGTAGCCCACAATGCTACCTTTGACGTTGGTTTTATGAATGCCAACTATGAGCGTCATGGTCTGCCTAAGATTAGCCAGCCAGTCATCGATACGCTGGAGTTTGCTAGAAACCTCTATCCTGAGTATAAACGTCATGGTTTGGGGCCTTTGACCAAGCGTTTTGGTGTGGCACTTGAACACCACCACATGGCCAACTACGATGCGGAAGCTACTGGTCGTCTGCTTTTCATCTTTATCAAAGAGGTAGCAGAAAAACATGGTGTGACCGATCTGGCTAGACTCAATATTGATCTAATCAGTCCAGATTCTTATAAAAAAGCTCGGATTAAACATGCGACCATTTATGTCAAGAATCAAGTTGGTTTAAAAAATATTTTTAAGCTGGTTTCTTTGTCTAACACCAAGTATTTTGAAGGGGTGCCACGGATTCCGAGAACGGTTCTAGACGCCCATCGGGAGGGCTTGATTTTGGGGTCGGCTTGCTCGGAGGGTGAAGTTTTTGACGCTGTCGTTTCCCAAGGTGTGGATGCGGCGGTTGAGGTGGCCAAGTATTATGACTTTATCGAGGTCATGCCACCGGCTATCTATGCTCCCTTGATTGCTAAAGAGCAGGTCAAGGATATGGAGGAACTCCAAACTATTATCAAGAGTTTGATAGAGGTTGGGGACCGTCTTGGGAAGCCTGTTTTGGCTACGGGAAATGTCCATTATATCGAACCGGAAGAAGAGATTTACCGTGAAATTATCGTCCGTAGTTTGGGCCAGGGGGCTATGATTAACCGAACCATCGGTCATGGTGAACATGCCCAACCAGCTCCTCTTCCGAAAGCTCATTTTCGAACGACTAATGAGATGTTGGATGAATTTGCCTTCTTGGGCGAGGAATTGGCTCGTAAATTGGTTATTGAAAACACCAATGCCTTGGCAGAAATTTTTGAGCCTGTTGAGGTCGTTAAGGGTGACTTGTACACGCCTTTCATCGACAAGGCTGAAGAAACGGTTGCCGAGCTGACCTACAAGAAAGCTTTTGAGATTTATGGAAATCCGCTGCCAGATATCGTTGATTTGCGGATTGAAAAAGAATTAACTTCCATTCTGGGGAATGGATTTGCCGTGATTTATCTGGCATCGCAGATGCTGGTGCAACGTTCCAATGAACGGGGCTACTTGGTTGGTTCTCGTGGGTCTGTTGGGTCCAGTTTTGTTGCGACCATGATTGGGATTACGGAGGTTAATCCTCTCTCTCCTCACTATGTCTGTGGTCAGTGTCAGTACAGCGAGTTTATCACGGATGGTTCTTACGGTTCAGGGTTTGATATGCCCAATAAGGATTGTTCAAACTGTGGTCACAAACTCAGCAAAAATGGACAGGATATTCCTTTCGAGACCTTCCTTGGTTTTGATGGGGACAAGGTTCCCGATATTGACTTGAACTTCTCGGGAGAAGACCAGCCTAGTGCTCACTTGGATGTACGTGATATCTTTGGTGAAGAATATGCCTTCCGTGCAGGAACGGTTGGTACGGTAGCTGCTAAGACTGCCTATGGATTTGTCAAGGGCTATGAGCGTGACTATGGGAAATTTTATCGTGATGCAGAAGTGGAACGCCTCGCTCAAGGTGCGGCTGGTGTCAAGCGGACAACAGGACAACACCCAGGGGGAATCGTTGTTATTCCTAACTACATGGATGCTACGACTTTACGCCTGTTCAGTATCCAGCGGATGACGTGACGGCTGAATGGCAGACGACCCACTTTAACTTCCACGATATCGATGAGAACGTCCTCAAACTCGATGTGCTGGGTCATGATGATCCGACCATGATTCGGAAACTGCAGGACTTGTCTGGGATTGACCCTAATGAAATTCCTATGGATGATGAAGGCGTGATGGCCCTCTTTTCTGGGACTGATGTGCTAGGGGTGACTCCGGAGCAAATCGGTACACCGACGGGGATGCTAGGAATTCCAGAATTTGGAACCAACTTTGTACGTGGGATGGTCGATGAAACCCATCCGACAACCTTTGCGGAATTGCTTCAGCTCTCAGGTCTGTCCCACGGTACTGATGTCTGGTTGGGCAATGCCCAGGATTTGATCAAGCAAGGGATTGCGGACCTATCAACCGTTATCGGTTGTCGGGACGACATCATGGTTTATCTCATGCATGCGGGTCTCGAGCCTAAAATGGCCTTTACCATCATGGAACGGGTACGTAAGGGCTTGTGGTTGAAGATTTCCGAAGAAGAACGAAATGGCTATATCGAAGCCATGAAGGCCAATAAGGTGCCAGAATGGTATATCGAATCCTGTGGAAAAATCAAGTATATGTTCCCCAAAGCCCACGCGGCAGCCTACGTTATGATGGCCTTACGTGTAGCCTACTTCAAGGTTCACCATCCGATTTATTACTACTGTGCTTACTTCTCTATCCGCGCCAAGGCCTTTGATATCAAGACCATGGGTGCCGGCTTGGATGCCATTAAGCGTAGAATGGAAGAAATCGCTGAAAAACGGAAGAATAATGAAGCCTCTAATGTGGAAATCGATCTTTATACAACTCTTGAGATTGTCAATGAGATGTGGGAACGTGGCTTTAAGTTTGGCAAGTTAGATCTCTATCGTAGTGATGCGACTGAGTTCATCATTGATGGAGATACCCTCATCCCACCATTTGTAGCAATGGATGGTCTGGGAGAGAACGTTGCTAAGCAGTTGGTGCGTGCGCGTGAAGAGGGTGAGTTCCTCTCTAAGACAGAACTGCGCAAGCGTGGTGGACTTTCATCAACCTTGGTTGAAAAGATGGATGAAATGGGGATTCTCGGCAATATGCCAGAGGATAACCAGTTGAGTTTGTTTGATGAGTTTTTCTAAAATATAGAAAGAGGTTTTTATGAAACTTACCATTTCCGCTCAGGATAAGCCAGCGCAAAAGGTGTTTGATTACCAGCTGGATCTTGACCCTGATACGATTTTGAAAATGACCGCTTTGATTTGTGGTACTGTGGCAGCAGTTAGCCTGCTGTCCTTGTTTAAAGAGAAATAACAAAAGAAAAGGAAGAATAGAATGGTTTTACCAAATTTTAAAGAAAATCTAGAAAAATATGCGAAATTATTGGTTGCAAATGGAATCAATGTGCAACCTGGTCACACCTTGGCTCTCTCTATCGATGTTGAGCAACGCGAGTTGGCGCATTTGATCGTGAAAGAAGCTTATGCTTTGGGTGCGCATGAGGTCATCGTTCAGTGGACAGATGATGTGATCAACCGTGAGAAATTCCTTCACGCACCGATGGAGCGTTTGGACAATGTGCCAGAATACAAGATTGCTGAGATGAACTATCTCTTGGAGAATAAGGCTAGCCGTCTCGGTGTCCGTTCTTCTGATCCAGGTGCCTTGAACGGAGTGGATGCGGATAAGCTTTCAGCTTCTGCAAAAGCTATGGGACTCGCGATGAAGCCGATGCGCATCGCAACTCAATCCAACAAGGTTAGCTGGACTGTAGCAGCTGCTGCTGGACTGGAGTGGGCTAAGAAAGTCTTTCCAAATGCTGCGAGCGATGAAGAAGCAGTGGACCTCCTTTGGGACCAAATCTTCAAAACTTGCCGTGTCTATGAAGAAGATCCAGTTAAGGCTTGGGAAGAACATGCAGCCATTCTTAAGAGTAAGGCAGAAATGCTCAATAAAGAACAATTCTCAGCCCTTCACTACACAGCGCCAGGAACCGATCTGACACTTGGCTTGCCTAAGAATCACGTTTGGGAATCAGCTGGCGCTATCAATGCACAGGGAGAAGGATTCTTGCCAAATATGCCGACAGAAGAAGTCTTTACGGCTCCTGACTTCCGTCGTGCAGATGGCTATGTAACCTCTACAAAACCACTTAGCTATAACGGAAATATCATCGAAGGGATTAAAGTAACCTTCAAGGATGGTCAAATCGTAGACATTACTGCTGAAAAGGGTGATCAGGTCATGAAGGACCTTGTCTTTGAAAATGCGGGTGCGCGTGCCTTGGGTGAATGTGCCTTGGTACCAGATCCAAGTCCAATTTCTCAGTCAGGCATTACCTTCTTTAACACCCTTTTCGATGAGAATGCTTCAAACCACTTGGCTATCGGTGCAGCCTATGCGACCAGCGTTGCTGGTGGAGCAGAGATGAGCGAAGAAGAGCTTGAAGCTGCGGGACTGAACCGTTCAGATGTTCACGTGGACTTTATGATTGGTTCGAATCAAATGGATATCGATGGTATCCGTGAGGATGGAACACGCGTACCACTCTTCCGTAATGGAGACTGGGCTATTTAAGGAGAAACTATGCTTGGAAGTATGTTTGTTGGTCTCCTAGTGGGACTCTTGGCAGGTGCTTTGACCAATCGCGGAGAGAGCATGGGATGCTTTGGAAAAATGTTTCTCGGCTGGATTGGTGCCTTTTTGGGCCACTTGCTCTTTGGAACTTGGGGTCCAATTATAGCTGGAACGGCCATTATCCCAGCTATTTTAGGAGCTATGATTGTCTTAGCTATTTTCTGGAGACGAGGAAGTTAATTTCTTAAATCTGATACTCAATGAAAATCAAAGAGTAAACTAGCCGCAGGCTGCTCAAAGCACTGCTTTGAGGTTGTGTATAGAACTGACGAAGTCAGCTCAAAACACTGTTTTGAGGTTGCAGACGGACGTTGACGCGGTTTGAAGAGATTTTTGAAGAGTATGAAAAGGAAAGGAGGTTGGTCATTGAGCCAGCCTCCTTTTGAGTATGATATAATAGTTCTATGAGATTAGATAAATTTTTAGTTGCCTGCGCTGTAGGGAGTCGGACAGAAGTCAAAAACTTGCTCAAGGCTGGGCGCGTGACGGTAAATGGTAAAAAAGAAAAGTCAGCTAAACTGCAGATTAATGAAGAAAGAGATGAGATTCGCTTTGATGGCCAAGTGCTGGAGTATGAAGAGTTTGTCTACTACATGATGAACAAGCCCCAAGGAGTCATTTCAGCGACTGAAGATTCTAAACACAGAACAGTATTGGACTTGTTGGATGATATTGCTCGGACCAAGGAAGTTTCCAGTAGGGCGCTTGGATATTGACACGCATGGCCTCCTGCTTTTGACCAATGACGGCCAGCTTGCCCATGCCCTTCTTTCACCCAAACGTCATGTGGATAAGACCTATCTGGCACACGTCGAGGGAATTATGACCCAAGAAGATGTGGAGACATTTGTCAAGGGCATTCCGCTCAAGGATTTTACCTGCCAGCCAGCTAAGCTGGAGATTGTGTCGGTAGATTCAGTAAAGAATCAAAGTCTGGTTCGTGTGACCATTGCTGAAGGGAAGTTCCATCAAGTCAAGCGCATGGTGGCCTACTGTGGCAAGGAAGTGGTGGACTTACAACGTTTGACGATGGGAACTCTAGCCTTGGATGAGAACTTAGAACGAGGAGAATGGCGCCGCCTGACCAAGGAGGAATTAGAGGAGCTCCTTGCTAGTATTGCTTAGTTTCGATTATGTTAGAAAAGGTGAGGAGAATGTCCTTGCCTTTTTAAGTTTTTCGGTTGCTTCCTTTGTGAAAAGAGTTATAATAGACAGTAGAATAAAAGGAGGAATCTATGAACGCGATTCAAGAATCATTTACAGATAAATTATTTGCTAACTATGAAGCAAATGTTAAATACCAAGCGATCGAAAATGCTGCCAGCCATAACGGAATTTTTGCAGCCCTAGAACGTCGCCAAAGCCATGTAGACAATACACCTGTTTTCTCATTGGATTTGACCAAGGACAAGGTGACCAACCAGAAAGCATCTGGTCGTTGCTGGATGTTTGCAGCCCTTAACACCTTCCGTCACAAACTCATCTCTCAATACAAGCTCGAAAACTTTGAACTGTCACAAGCCCACACCTTCTTCTGGGACAAGTATGAGAAATCCACTGGTTCTTGGAGCAAGTTATTGCGACTGCAGACCAAGAATTGACGAGCCGCAAAGTTAGCTTCCTACTCCAAACACCTCAACAAGATGGAGGACAATGGGATATGGTCGTTGCCCTCTTTGAGAAATACGGTGTCGTTCCCAAGTCAGTTTATCCTGAGTCTATCTCATCTAGCAATAGCCGTGAGCTCAATGCAATTCTTAACAAATTGCTTCGTCAAGATGCCCAAATCTTGCGTGATTTGCTTGCTTCTGGTGCAGACCAAGCGACTATTCAAGCCAAGAAGGAAGACCTCTTGCAAGAAATCTTTAACTTCCTTGCTATGTCACTAGGACTTCCACCACGTAAATTTGACTTTGCTTATCGCGATAAGGATGATAACTACCAAAGTGAAAAGGGGGATTACTCCACAAGAGTTTTACAAGAAATATGTCAATCTTCCTCTGGAAGACTACGTTTCTGTTATCAATGCTCCGACTGCTGACAAGCCTTACGGCAAATCTTATACAGTTGAGATGTTGGGGAATGTGGTTGATAGCCGTGCAGTTCGCTACATCAACGTTCCAATGGAGCGCTTGAAAGAATTGGCGATTGCCCAAATGCAAACAGGTGAGACTGTTTGGTTTGGTTCAGATGTCGGCCAGCTCAGCAACCGCAAAGCTGGAATCCTTGCGACTGATGTTTATGACTTTGAATCAAGCATGGATATCCAACTTACTCAAGACAAGGCTGGACGTTTGGACTACAGCGAAAGCTTGATGACCCACGCCATGGTCTTGACAGGTGTTGATTTGGATGAAAATGGCAAGTCAACCAAGTGGAAGGTTGAAAACTCATGGGGAGACAAGGTCGGTGCAGATGGTTACTTTGTTGCCTCAGACGCTTGGATGGATGAATACACCTACCAAATCGTTGTCCGTAAGGAATTGCTGACAGCAGAAGAACGGGCTGCTTATGAAGCAGAACCAATCGTACTTGCACCATGGGATCCAATGGGTGCCTTGGCAGAATAAAGCATAAAGAAAAGAGGTTAGGGAAATCCTAGCTTCTTTTAAGTCCTTCTTGAAGTGGCGATAGATGATGCTTGCCAAGTGAGTTCTCCTTATTTTAAGTCTTTAAGTGACAGAGAAAAAGATATGTGTTATTATAGTAGTACAAAAGGATATCGGAGTAGAAATGAAGTATTTAAGTAGCCAAGACATCAAGGATCGTCAACGAAATATCAGCGACATTAAACCCTATAAAACAACCAAGGAAATCGTCGTTTCAAATATCTTTACCTTCTTTAATGCTATGAACTTGGCTCTGGCAGTTCTGGTAGCCACAACCTTGCGATTTGAGAATATGCTCTTTTTAGGTGTGATTGCTATCAATACAGCCATTGGGATTTTCCAAGAAGTGCGTTCAAAAAATGCTTTAGAAAAGCTAAGTTTGCTAGGTAAAGTAAGTACAAAGTCAATCGAGATGGTCAAACGATTGAGATTGATCCAGAAGACATCGTACTGGGTGAGTATCTGCATCTCAATCTGGGAGATCAGGTGCCTGTAGATGCAGAAGTGCTTGAAGGGAATATTGAAGTTGATGAGTCCTTGCTGACTGGTGAGAGTGATTCGGTCTTTAAAACAGTTGGTGACAAGCTGATGAGCGGAAGCAATGTTGTCAGCGGTACGTGTCTGGTCACGGCGACGGCGGTCGGACCCGATAGTTATATCAACAAACTTGCAAAATCCAGCAAGGAATTCAAAAAATACCCTTCTCAACTGCGCGATTATATGGATAAGATTTTAAAAATCGTCTCTATCTTGCTAGTGCCAGTTGCCATTCTGCTTTATGTCAGAGGTTTTAGTCTAGGACGGTCTTATGTTGAAATTGTCTTGGGAAGTTCAGGTGCCTTGGTCGGCATGATTCCAGAGGGTTTGATTCTCTTGGTTAGCGTCTCCCTAGCGGTAGCAGCCATGAAGTTGGCTAAAAAGAAGGTTCTAGTGCAGGAGCTATACTGTGTAGAGACCTTGGCGCGAGTAGATGTTCTTTGTTTTGATAAGACTGGAACCATCACGACGGGGAATATGAAGGTCCAAGAAATGGATGCTAATGTAGCAGAGAAACTGTCTTCTTATTTGGCTTATTTCGAAGATGAAAATGCAACTTCCCGAGCTCTGAAGACTTACTTAACCTGTGAGAAAAAGTGGGAAGTTCAAGAAGTCGGTGCCTTTTCAAGTAAAAACAAGTATTCCTTTGTCCAAGTAAAAGACAGTGGGACCTATTTCTTCGGAGCCTATGAATTTCTAGGCTTTACCCAGCCGATGGATGCCTACTATGAAAATCTAAAACAGCAAGGTTTTCGAATCTTGACACTCGCTCATAGCAAGGACCAGATTACTACCCCAGCCAATATGGAATTACTAGGTAACGTCGTTCTGTCAGATGAGATTAAGGATAATACCAAGGAAACCTTTGACTATTTCGAGTCTCAGGGAGTGAAGTAAAGATTATCAGTGGAGATAATCATGTGGCTGTATATGGGGTTGCTCGTAAGGCAGGTTTTAAAGAAGAAGCCCGTGCGATTGATATGACCAAGGTGAGTGATGAGAACTTTGAAAGAGTGGTTTTGGAGCATGATATCTTTGGTCGCGTGACACCAGAGCAGAAAGAAAAGATGGTGACCGTTTTGCAGAATGCTGGGAAAACAGTCGCCATGAGTGGTGATGGTGTCAATGATGTTCTGGCTCTCAAAAAAGCAGATATTAGTTTTGCTATGAATGGAGCCACCAGTGCAGCAAAAAGCGTCTCCAATATTGTTTTTCTCACAGATGACTTTGCAGTATTTTATGATATCTTGATGGAAGGACGCCGGGTCATTAACAACATCCAAAAGGTAGCCTCTCTTTTTCTAACAAAGACCTTCTTCTCCATCGTTTTTGCCATTTTGAGTGTGGTATTTGGTTTGGAATTTGCCTTTATCCCCATTCAGTTTACAATCATTTCAGCCATTACGATTGGGATTCCATCCTTCTTCCTGACTTTTGAGTCCAATAAAGAAAAGGTTAGCACTCACTTTATGAGAGATATCCTAACCAACGCGGCGATTGGTGGTGGCGTTCTGGTTGCTAGTGTTCTTTTGACCAATTTCTTTATCACTGTCCCAGGTCAGGTCAAATTTATTTGCTTCCTCCTTGCCCTGATCAATGGTCTGTGTCTAGTTGCCAAGGTCAGCTTGCCTTTTAATCGATACAAGATGCTTTTGCTCACGTTTGAGCCTTGCAGCCCTTGTTGGTGTACTTGCCAATACTTTTATCCTACAGGGAGCTTTTGTGCCTTTAGAAGCCAAACAGCTACTCTATGTTGCCATACTAGCAGTGGTGATTGGGTGCTTTCATTATCTTACTAGGAGAAAAAGTTGATACATAAAAAGAATCAGGTTTAATCCTGATTCTTTTTTGTTTATATATTCTCACCGAGATTACATGATACCGAAGAAACGAGCTGCGATACCAACTGCAAAGAGGGCAAGGATGATTGTGATTGGAGATACTTTTTTCTTAAGCAACCACATGCAAAGGAAAGTAAGGAGAAGTCCCATCAATCCTGGAATCAATGAGTCCAACTGACCTTGAAGCGTTTGTGGTTGAACTCTATCTAGGCTCATACCACTAAGCGCTTGACCAAGAATGCCCTTCAACTCAGCTCCTGTAACAGGACCTTCTGGGAAGTTGATGTAGGCACCTTCTGACAATTGTTTGCCTGGAAGGTTGATAGTGAAGTTGATGGATACCCAACGTTGTACAAGAACGGCAAGGATGAACATACCAAGGATAGAAGCACCTTTAGTGATGTCTTTCAAGATACCACCAGACATGTCTTTAGTGATCTCAGATCCAGCTTTGTAACCGAACTCTTGTGTGTACCATAGGAAGGCCATACGGATAGCATTCCATCCGAAGAAGAAGAGAAGTGGACCAACAAGGTTACCAGATGCAGCAAGTGATGCACCAAGAGCTCCAAGGATAGGACGAACTGTAAACCAGAATACTGGGTCACCGATACCAGCAAGAGGTCCCATCATACCGATTTTAACCCCTTGGATAGCCGCGTCGTCGATTTCAACACCGTTAGCGCGCTCTTCTTCAAGTGCAAGAGTAACCCCCATGATTGGAGCAGCGACGTATGGGTGAGTGTTGAAGAATTCAAGGTGGCGCTCAAGAGCAGCCGCTTGGTCTTCTTTTTTAGTGTACAATTTTTTGATAGCTGGGATCAATGAGTAAGCCCAACCCAAGTTTTGCATACGTTCGTAGTTCCAAGAACCTTGAAGGAATTGTGAACGCCACCAAACTTTTTGACGATCTGATTTTGATAATTGAATTTTTTCAGCCATGATTGTTCCCCTTTCTAGTAGTCTTCTAGGATATCACCGATTGGGTCGTTAGAAGTCGCAGCTCCGCCGCCACCGTTTCCACCTTGTTTTGTAAGGTTAAGGTAGATGAAGGCAAGGGCAACACCGATGACACCAAGGGCAATCAAAGTCAATTGAGAGATAGCTGCAAGAGCAAACCGATAGCGAAGAATGGCCATACTTCACGAGTTGCCATCATGTTGATAACCATAGCGTAACCAACGGCAACGACCATAGCACCACCGACAGCCATACCACCGTTCAACCAGTCTGGCATCAAACCAAGAGCGTCTTGAACAGCAGAAGCTGGGATAGCGATAAGGAAGGCAGCAGGGATTGCAATACGAAGACCTTGAAGAAGAAGTGCAACAAAGTGAGCACGCTCAACAGCTGCAATGTTTCCGTCTTTAGCAGCAGCATCAGCTGAGTGAACTAAGGCAACTGAGATTGTACGAACAATCATTGTCAAGAAAAGTCCAGCTACAGCAAGAGGGATAGCTGTTGCCGTTGCAACGGCGATACCATCAGTAGTAAAGTTACCACCTTTGATCAAGATGATTGCTGCAGCAACAGATGCAAGAGCAGCGTCAGGAGCTACGGCAGCTCCGATGTTTGCCCAACCAAGGGCGATCATTTGAAGAGATCCACCAAGCATAACCCCTGCTTCGAGGTTACCAGTTGCAAGTCCGATAAGGGTACATGCGACGATTGGTTGATGGAATTGGAATTGGTCGAGGATACCTTCAAGACCTGCAAGGAAGGCAACAACTACAACCAAGATAGCAGAAATGATTGAAATATCTGACATGGTTTTATTCCTTTTCTATTTAGTTTTAATAAAGTATTTAATCCTGTTTTCAAAAATGATAGAAACAGATTAACATTATTGAACGTTTGCTTTCTTAATCAAGTCAAACAAATCTTTTTTCGTGTCGTTTGGTACTTTACGTACATCAAATTCAACACCGAGGTCACGCATTTTTTCAAAGGTTGCAACGTCTTCTTTGTCCATAGACAAAACGTTGTTAATCATTGTCTTACCTGTTGAGTGAGCCATAGAACCAACGTTAAGGGTCTTGATTGGCACGCCACCTTCGATAGCACGAAGTGCATCTTGTGGAGTTTCAAACAAGATAAGGGCATGAGTTTCTCCGAAACGTGGGTCTTTTGCAACGTCGATCAATTTCTGGATTGGGACAACGTTGGCTTTTACTCCATTAGGAGCTGCTTGTTTGATCAATTCTTTACGCAACTCGTCGTTTGCAACGTTGTCTGAAGCAACGATGATACGATCTGCTTTTGAATCTGGAGTCCAAGCAGTGGCAACCTGACCGTGAAGGAGACGAGTGTCTAGACGAGCAAGGTTGATTTTCAGTTTACCGTCACCGATAACTGTTCCTTCTGGAATAGCAGCTTGTGAAACTGGAGCAGCTGCAGCAGTTGCAACTTCCTCAACTGGGTTAAGCTCTTCTGGAAGAGCCTTGATGCCATCTTTGGCTTCTTTAATGATATTCGCAGCGACTTTATCCACACCTGCATTCGCGTCCATAAGGCGCTCTGTGTAGGCTTGGATCAACATCGGCAAGTTCAGTCCTGTGATGATGGCAAACTTACGTTCTGGATTTTCTCCCATTACGCGGCTAGCTTGGTTGAATGGAGATCCACTCCAAAGGTCAGCCAATACTAGAACCTCATCTTCTGCGTCAAATGCAGCCACAGCGTTGTTGAATTTAGCGTAAAGGTCATCTGGACCTTCATTTGGCATAAAGGTTACAACTTGAACCTTTTCTTGTTCACCAAAGATCATAGATCCTGACTGATGAATACCCGCAGCAAATTCGCCGTGGCTCGCAATAATGATTCCGATACTCATTATTGTCATTCCTCCTTATAAAATGTTTGACTATATGTTTAAGAAAACTTTAAGCCTAACTTTAAGTATAAACCGTTTTCATATAAAAATCAACTACTTTTTCTAAAAAGATGTAAAAGTTTTCATAGAATGACTTTTTAAAAATATTAATATATTAATGTTTTTGAGAGATAAATGAAAATGCTAATGGAAAATTTAATATAAAAATACAGAAAATAAGTCGCTTTTGTGAAAACAAAATGAAAACAAAAAGGAAAGATTGCGACCATGCAATCTTCCCTTTTATAGGAATAAATTTTGTAAAGCGTAGGCAACTCCATCTTCTTCGTTGGTCAGAGGAAGTTGTTCGTCTGCATATGGAAGAAGAGCAGGATTGGCGTTTTTCATAGCATATCCCTTGCCTGCAAATGCCAACATTTCAGTGTCATTATGCTCATCACCAAAGGCGATTAAGTCTTTTTTATCACGATTCATCACATTGAGCAAGTACTCTAGAGCAAAGGCCTTGTTTACACCCTTGGGAGTACACTCGAGGATGTTGAGGGGCCCGCCCCAGGTATTGATGGATAGTTGGTGTTGATAAAAACGATTCATCTCGTCCGCTAAAGCGTATTTGTCTTCAGCCCTTGTTTGCAAGAGGATGCAGTTGGGATCTTTGGTTACTCGTTCGGGCTTGAATTGATTTTCCGGCCGAAAGTTCTCTACGCCAAATAGTTTAGGGTCTGCAATTTCCTCATTCGGAGTCGTGATATAGAATTTTTTTCGATATTCTCCCGCAATAAAATCAGCCTGGATGTCCTCCGTGCGCTTGACCATGTCTAGGAGGTATTTTTTGTCCAAGGTCAAGCACTTTTCATGTGCCCAAGCCTGTCCTGGTAGATGGGTAAGGGAACCATTAAAGTTAATCATGGGAGTATGCAATTCTAGCTCACGATAGAAGTCTTTTGCCATACGATACGGACGGCCTGTCGTGATGATGATATGGTGGCCTTTTTCTGAAATTTTTTTGATCGTCTCTTTGGTGAAATCGGAGAGCTTGCTTTCACTATTCAGCAGGGTTCCGTCCAAATCGACTGCGATAATTTTTTTAGTCATATAAACCTTCCTAGTCGTTTCCAGATAAGATGTCTACTATTATATCAAAAAGAAGGAAGAAAAGCAGACAAGAACAAAAACTACAGTTGCTTTGATTTATTAAATAAATCAAACAAACATATTGAAAAGGTGAATGATAAATGATATAATACTGATATTGTTCGTAAAAAACAAAAGGAGATTAAAGATGGACAAACTATTTAAACTAAAGAGCACGGGACAGATGTCCGTACAGAGGTGCTTGCTGGTTTAACAACATTCTTTGCAATGAGTTATATTCTCTTTGTAAACCCTCAAATGCTTTCCCAAACGGGTATGCCTGTTCAAGGTGTGTTCTTGGCAACGATTATCGGTTCTGTAGTCGGTACTTTGATGATGGCTTTCTATGCTAACTTGCCATACGCACAAGCACCAGGTATGGGACTAAATGCCTTCTTTACATTTACAGTTGTATTTGGGATGGGCTATACTTGGAAAGAAGCTCTTGGTATGGTCTTCATTTGTGGAATTATTTCATTGATTATTACCTTGACAAATGTTCGTAAAATGATCATCGAATCTATTCCAACAACACTTCGTTCAGCTATTTCGGCTGGTATTGGTGTTTTCCTTGCCTATGTTGGAATTAAGAATGCTGGTCTCTTGAAATTCTCAATCGATCCAGGTACTTATACGGTAGCAGGTGAAGGAGCGGACAAGGCTCAAGCTGCACTTACTGCAAACTCAGCAGCCGTTCCAGGTTTGGTTGACTTCAATACTCCAGCAGTATTGGTGGCTCTTGCAGGTTTGGCTATTACCATCTTCTTTGTTGTTAAAGGCATCAAAGGTGGAATCATTCTTTCTATTTTAACAACGACTGTCCTTGCCATTGCTGTTGGTGTTGTCAAATTATCAGGGATTGACTTTGCTAGCAACAATCTTTCATCAGCGGTTAATGATTTAGGAACTTTGTTTGGTGCCGCTCTTGGTTCAGAAGGTTTAGGATCTTTGATTTCAAACACTTCCCGTTTACCAGAAACCTTGATGGCTATTCTTGCCTTCTCACTAACGGATATTTTTGATACAATCGGTACTCTTATCGGTACTGGTGAAAAAGTTGGTATTGTTGCGACAAGTGGGGAAAACCACGAGTCAGTTAAATTGGACAAGGCTCTATACTCTGATTTGGTGGCAACTTCAGTAGGTGCCATTGCTGGTACTTCAAACGTTACGACCTATGTTGAGTCTGCGGCGGGTATTGGCGCTGGTGGACGTACTGGGTTGACAGCCCTCGTGGTTGCGATCTGTTTTGCTCTATCTAGCTTCTTTAGCCCACTTCTAGCGATTGTTCCGACAGCTGCAACAGCACCAATTTTGATCATCGTCGGAATCATGATGCTTTCTAACTTGAAATATCCCTTGGGATGATATGGCTGAAGCGGTTCCTGCTTTCTTCACATCTATCTTTATGGGATTCAGCTACTCTATCACACAAGGGATTGCTGTTGGTTTCTTGACATATACCTTGACAAAAGTTGTCAAAGGTCAAGCCAAGGATGTGCACGTGATGATTTGGATTTTGGATGCCTTGTTTATCCTTAACTATATCAGTATGGCGCTATAAATGGTATAATAGGAAAAGGGGAGTCTCCCCTTTTTAATTATAAGGAGGTACATCATGAAAGATAAGACGATTTGGCAAGAGGTTTTAAACAGAGGGAAATGGGTGATCATCCTTTTGGTAGCTTTTGTTCTATCTCAATTTCCTATAGGACTTGCTTTGTTTTTAGCAAACAAACAGTTTCCGATTTTACAGTCAGGGCTCTTAGTAGGTGCTCTATCCATAGTCGTTTTGATTGTATTCATTATTGGTGCACGAAAAACACAACTTGCTACTTTTAATCTATCCTTTTTTAAGGCAAAAGACTTGGCTCGCTTGGTACTGAGTTATCTGGTGATTTTTGCGACAAATCTCTTGGGTTCACTCCTGCTTCGACTAACAAATGAGGCAACAACCAATAACCAATCAATACTGAATGGTTTAGTTCAGAATAGCTCTTTGATTTCAACTTTCTTCCTACTAGTCTTGATTGCGCCGATTTGTGAAGAAATTTTGTGTCGTGGGATTATTCCAAAAAAGATCTTCCGCGGAAAAGAAAAACTAGGTTTTATTGTTGGTGCAATCGTCTTTGCCTTGCTTCATATGCCAACCAATCTACCTTCTGTGATTATTTATGGAGGAATGTCAACGGTTTTGACTTGGACAGCCTATAAGACTGAGCGTTTGGAGATGTCCATTTTGCTTCATATGATTCTCAATGGTATAGCCTTTTGTTTGTTAGCCTTATTGGTATTGATTAGTAGAAATCTAGGCCTATCATTCTAAAACCATTAGCCCGCTTGGAAAAGATGAACACTAGCGTGTTCATCTTTTTTTCTTTTTATGGTAAAATAGAAAGATAATATGGTGAAAAAAACCTTGAGGGAGTGACCGATATGTCAAGTAAAAGCTAATCATGCAAAAGACAGCTATTTGCGGAATTATCAACGTAACCCCAGATTCTTTTTTTCGGATGGTGGGCAGTTTTTTTGCTCTTGAGCAGGCACTCCAGCAGGCTCGTAAATTGATAGCAGAAGGAGCGAGCATGCTAGATATCGGTGGAGAATCGACTCGGCCGGGCAGTAGCTATGTTGAGATAGAAGAGGAAATCCAGCGTGTTGTTCCAGTGATTAAAGCTATCCGTGAGGAAAGTGATGTCCTCATTTCTATCGATACTTGGAAAAAGTCAGGTGGCAGAGGCCGCCTTGGCTGCTGGTGCCAATCTGGTAAATGACATCACGGGTCTCATGGGAGATGAGAAAATGGCGAATGTGGTTGCGAAGGCTGGAGCAAAAGTGGTTATCATGTTTAATCCAGTTATGGTTCGTCCTCAGCACCCTAGTTCACTCATATTTCCTCATTTTGGTTTTAGACAAGCTTTTACAGAAGAAGAGTTAGCTGACTTTGAAAAAATGCCAATCGAAGACTTGATGGAGGCTTTCTTTGAACGAGCACTAGCGAGAGCCAATCAAGCTGGGATAGCAAGAGAAAATATCCTGCTGGATCCAGGGATTGGCTTTGGTCTGACCAAGAAGGAAAATCTACTCCTTCTACGTGATCTGGATAAACTCCATCAGAAAGGCTATCCAATCTTTCTTGGTGTTTCGCGCAAGCGGTTTGTTATTAATATCCTGGAGGAGAATGGCTTCGAAGTCAATCCTGAGACCGAACTTGGTTTCCGCAATCGAGACACGGCTTCGGCTCATGTAACCAGTATAGCTGCGAGACAGGGTGTGGAAGTGGTCCGCGTGCACGATGTGGCCAGTCACAAGATGGCGGTTGAAATTGCGTCAGCCATTCGTTTGGCAGATGATGCAGAAAATCTAGATTTAAAACAATATAAGTAAGATGAACGAAATCCAAAACAATCAGTGGATTGCCCACTACCGGACGGATCAACCGCATTTCGGTTTGGAACGAATGGCAGAACTCCTAGCTCTGCGAGGCAACCCCCATCTCAAACTCAAGGTCATCCATATCGGAGGGACCAATGGCAAGGGTTCAACCATTGCTTTTTTGAAAAAGATGCTGGAAGGGCTAGGCCTGAGAGTTGGGGTGTTCAGCTCGCCCTATCTTATTCATTATACGGATCAGATTAGCATTAATGGGGAATCCATTCCCGAGGCTAGGCTAGAAGCCCTCATGGCAGACTATCAGTCTTTGCTTGAGGGGGAATCTGCTTACAATTTGCAGGGAACAACCGAGTTTGAGATTATCACTGCCCTAGCTTATGATTACTTTGCCTCAGAGCTAGTAGATGTAGCCCTCATGGAAGTCGGTATGGGTGGTCTTTTGGATAGTACTAATGTTTGCCAGCCAATTTTAACAGGAATTACGACCATTGGACTGGATCATGTGGCCCTACTTGGTGACACCTTGGAAGCCATAGCAGAGCAGAAGGCTGGTATTGTCAAACAAGGTATTCCCTTGGTGACAGGTCATATTGCTCCTGAAGCCTTGACTGTTATTGACCGCATTGCAGAAGGGAAAGAAGCACCGAGAATACGATATGGGAAAGATTATCAGGTCAGTCACCAAAAGAGTGTGGTGACAGGCGAAATCTTTGATTATACCAGTTCTGTCAGACAAGGTCGTTTTCAAACAGGTCTGCTTGGCTTGCATCAGATAGAGAATGCGGGGATGACGCTTGCCCTCCTAGACACTTATTGCCAGGAGACTGGGCGAGAGTTAGCAAGTAATGACTTAATTGCTCAAGCTTTGAAAGAGACCAGATGGCCAGGGCGTTTGGAGGTCGTGTCTAAAAAGCCCTTGCTGCTTTTGGATGGGGCACATAATCCCCATGCTATCAAGGCTTTATTAGCAACCTTGCAAGAACGCTTTGCGGATTATCATAAGGAAATCCTCTTTACCTGCATCAAAACCAAGGCCTTGGATGATATGCTGGACTTGCTAGGGGAAATGCCAGATACCGAGCTTACCCTTACACATTTTGATGATAGTCGGGCGACGGATGAAAGCGTGCTGAAAGAGACAGCCAAGTCTAGAAATCTCAATTACCAAAGTTGGCAGGATTATCTAGAGCAGAAATTGACAGATAAAATGAAGAGAAACAAACAGTTAGGATTGTCACAGGTTCCTTGTATTTCTTGAGCCAAGTGAGAGCCTATCTGATGGAGAGGAAGAACGAGAATGAATACACAAAAGATTGAAACGGCTGTAAAAATGATTATCGAGGCTGTTGGTGAGGACGCTAACCGCGAGGGCTTGCAGGAAACACCTGCTCGTGTAGCCCGTATGTACCAAGAGATTTTTTCAGGTCTGGGCCAAACTGCTGAGGAACACCTGTCAAAATCCTTTGAGATTATTGATGATAATATGGTGGTAGAAAAGGATATCTTTTTCCACACTATGTGTGAGCACCACTTCTTGCCTTTTTATGGGAGAGCGCACATTGCCTATATTCCAGATGGTCGGGTGGCAGGCTTGTCTAAGCTAGCCCGTACGGTTGAAGTTTATTCTAAAAAACCACAAATTCAAGAACGATTGAATATTGAAGTGGCCGATGCCTTGATGGACTATCTGGGTGCTAAAGGGGCCTTTGTTGTCATTGAAGCGGAGCATATGTGTATGAGCATGCGTGGTGTCAGAAAGCCAGGCACGGCAACCTTGACGACAGTAGCGCGAGGTGTATTTGAAACAGATAAAGACCTCCGAGACCAGGCTTATCGTTTAATGGGACTATAATACCCTTCGAAAATCAAATTCAAACCACGTCAGCTTCACCTTGCCGTAGGTGCGGTTACTGACTTCGTCAGTTCTATCCACAACCTCAAAACAGTGTTTTTAGCTGACTTCGTCAGTTTTATCTACAACCTCAAAGCAGTGCTTTGAGCAACCTGCGGCTAGCTTCCTAGTTTGTACTTTGATTTTCATTGAGTATAAAAATAATCCGCTTCAAGCGGATTTCTAGAAAGGACTAGTTATGGATCAACTGCAGATTAAAGATTTGGAAATTTTTGCCTATCACGGTCTTTTTCCTAGTGAGAAGGAATTGGGGCAGAAGTTTGTTATTTCCGCAAGCTTATCCTATGATATGACCAAGGCGGCTACAGACTTGGATTTAACAGCCTCTGTCCATTACGGAGAACTGTGTCAGCAGTGGACGACTTGGTTTCAGGAAAGCACTGAGGACTTGATTGAAACGGTAGCCTACAAACTAGTTGAACATACTTTTGAGACCTATCCTCTTGTCCAAGAGATTGAGTTGGAACTAAAAAAACCTTGGGCTCCAGTGCATTTACCGTTAGATACCTGCTCGGTGACCATTCACCGTCGTAAGCAGCGGGCCTTTATCGCTCTAGGAAGTAATATGGGAGACAAGCAAGCAAACTTGGAACAAGCGATCGACAAACTGCGGACTCGAGGTATCCATATTCTCAAAGAGTCCAGTGTCCTGACGACGGATCCTTGGGGGGGTGTGGAGCAAGATAGTTTTGCCAATCAGGTGATTGAAGTAGAAACCTGGCTACCAGCACCAGTCTTATTAGAGACCTTGTTAGCCATTGAGTCTGAAATGGGACGGGTTCGAGAGGTGCATTGGGGGCCACGTTTGATTGATTTGGACCTGCTTTTTGTAGAAGACCAAGTCATCTATACAGACGACCTCATCTTACCTCATCCTTATATAGCAGAACGCCTCTTTGTCCTTGAACCGTTAGTGGAAATAGCTCCCCATTTTATCCATCCAATCTTAAAACAACCAATTCGATACTTGGTTGACCAGTTGGAGCAAGGAAATGCCTAAGCTTTCTGAGACCTATAGCAAGTGGAAGAGTATCGGGGAGGGACTACTTGCTATTGTTTTAGGGCTTCTCTTGATTCGTTTTGGACAAGTTATTCCGCGAATGGGGTATCAGTTGCTGATGGGCTACTTTTCCTTGTCAGCAGTTTGGCACTTGTTGACTCGCTGGTTTCAAGATAAAAAACGTCGGGAAAACATCTTTGTAACCTTGGCTAAGCTGGTGGTTGCGGCTCTGGTGTTTGACTCTATCATCTTGCAAGACCTTGCCCTCTATCTCCTGGTTTTTATCATTGCGAGCTACCAGCTGTTTACGGGTGGCATTAGTCTTGTGACCTGGTCTCTCTATCGAAAAAATTCTATTCATCCTCGGCTCCATCATCTCTTTGATGCTGTATGGATGATAGGATTCGGGCTTTATAGCATCTCTCCTTTTCACGATGCAGCGAATTTTGAATTGCTCTTGCTTGGATTTTACTTGCTCATGCTAGGTGCTAGTAGCCTTCGGGACGGTTTCTTTTTTGAAAGGATAGAAAACAATCCCAAGCTAAAACGACGAATGCGAATGACTTTGCCGATCTTTGTGACGGCTTTGATCCCTATCAGCACCTTGCGCAAATTGAATGAGTGGCTGTCAAGTCATGAAAGTCAAGAAGGGGAAGTTCATTCAGAAAGAAAAAACGACCAGACGGTTGATTTGGAAATTTTTATCCATACCTCAGAAACCTCCTTCTTCCTCGCTATGGGACATGTGGATATTTGTTACCAAGGGAAGGTTATTTCCTATGGCTCGTATGATCCTCACTCAGAGCGTTTATTCGGCATGGTTGGAGACGGTGTTTTGTTTAAGGCCAATCGGGAAAAATACATCGAACTCTGCAAGAGGGAAAGTCAGAAGACCTTGTTTGCTTACGGTCTGAGTTTAACAGACCAACAGAAAGCAGCTATCCAAGCTCGTTTAGCAGAGATAGAAGACCTGTTAATTCCTTGGGAACCAAGCTCGCAGTTGATGAAAAGAAGAGAGGGTGAGGTCAAGCATACCTACTCCTACCAACTGAAAGAGGAAGCAGATGCGACCCTCTATAAATTCAGTTCATCCGAGTTTAAGACCTACTTTGTTCTCAGTACCAATTGTGTTTTGCTGGCAGACTCTATCGTGGGAAAAGCTGGGACTGATATACTGAGTCCCCAAGGTTTCATTGTGCCAGGGACTTATCAGGATTACCTTGATTTAGAGTATACAAAACCAAACGGTCTAGTTGTCAGTCGCTCCATTTATTAGAAAAAGAAAACTCTAGTTTCTCAGTGGTTTACGCCAAGAAGCTAGAGTTTTTAAAATAGGTCATTTTCTTCAGGAAGGAGGATGGTTTCTTTACCGTCCGTGTCTAAAACAAGTACCCTAGGAGGGTAAAGGGGATCGAAAGGATGATTGAAATCAAAATCGATGCTAGTCGGAAGGTTTTGACTAGAGAAATGGAAGGTAATGGTCCCCTTATTGTTGAGCAGTTGAAACTCAAGCTCTTCTTCTAATTCAAAGACATTTTTCAGGAAATGATCAATAATATACCATAAAGAGTCAATGACATCGTCAGGCAGGCTGGTCACGACACCAAAACTAGCGGAACGTCTCTGTGTATTTGTAAAAGCCATGTTTTCATCCCCCTTTTATTTTCCTTATCATACAGCAAAATGTCTTAAAAATCAAGAAATCGTAATTGCTTTTTCAAAATGGGAATAAACTGTGAAATTTTTTCAAAGTTTCTCTAAAAAATACTTGAAAGTGTTTACAATAAGTGATAAAATGGAGTAAGTAGATGCGTGAAAGCGAAATTTTCATTATAGAAAGGAAACGGAATGAACACAGATGATACAGTAACGATTTATGACGTCGCCCGTGAAGCAGGGGTTTCAATGGCAACAGTTAGCCGTGTCGTTAATGGCAACAAGAATGTTAAAGAGAACACTCGAAAAAAAGTCCTAGAAGTGATTGATCGCTTGGACTATCGTCCAAATGCGGTAGCACGTGGTTTGGCTAGCAAGAAAACAACGACAGTCGGAGTTGTGATTCCTAACATTACCAATGGTTATTTCTCAACACTTGCTAAGGGGATTGACGACATTGCTGAAATGTACAAGTATAACATTGTCCTTGCAAATAGTGATGAGGATGATGAAAAGGAAGTTTCAGTGGTCAACACTCTTTTTTCAAAACAAGTCGATGGGATTATCTTTATGGGCTATCACTTGACTGAAAAGATTCGTTCAGAGTTTTCTCGTTCACGGACACCGGTTGTTCTTGCTGGTACTGTGGATGTAGAACACCAACTTCCAAGTGTCAATATCGACTACAAACAAGCAACGATTGATGCTGTAAGCTACCTTCTCAAAGAAAATGAGAAAATTGCTTTTGTGAGTGGACCACTCGTCGATGATATCAATGGCAAGGTTCGTTTGATTGGTTATAAGGAAGCCTTGAAAAAAGCTGGACATTCTTATAGCGAGGGCTTGGTCTTCGAATCAAAATACAGCTATGACGATGGCTATGCCTTGGCAGAACGCTTGATTTCATCACAAGCTACAGCCGCAGTTGTAACAGGTGATGAATTGGCTGCGGGTGTGTTGAATGGTTTGGCTGACCACGGTGTGTCTGTGCCAGAAGAGTTTGAAATCATTACGACAGATGACTCTCAGATTGCACGATTCACTCGTCCAAACTTGACGACTATTGCCCAACCTCTTTATGACTTAGGTGCTATCAGCATGCGTATGTTGACTAAGATTATGCATAAGGAAGAGTTGGAAGAACGTGAAGTTCTCTTGCCTCATGGTTTGACAGAACGTCGCTCTACACGAAAACGTAAATAGAAAAAATCAGGGAATCGTGAAGATTTCCTGATTTTGTGTTCTAGAGAAGAGGATTAGCCTTCCATATAGTCTTTCAAAGCTTGTCCTTTTAGTCCAGCATTAAGGGCAATTAATAATTTGAGGCGCGCTTTTTGAGCGTTGAGTTCTTTGACAAAGAAAACACCAGCTCGTTGCAACTGCACTCCTCCACCTTGGTAGGCGTAGACAGGTTCAGCAATGCCATTAAAGCACCGTGAGACCAGGGCGACTGGGATTCCTTTCTGGAGGAGATTTTCCAACTTTTGAGCTGTTTCTTTGGGAACATTGCCTGCTCCAAAAGCCTGAATGACTAAGCCATCCAGCTGTTCCAAGTCTAACATATCGATCAGCTCGTCTGTCATACCGGCATAGGCTGAGATGATGGGAACTAGACCTTGAATATGCTCAAGATCAAAGCGGACACGAGGTTCAGCCGTTTAAAGTAGAGGATTTCTTGCTTCATGATGAGGCCAAGTGGTCCATGTGTTGGGGTTTGAAAGGTGCTGACGTTGGTCGTATGAGTTTTGGTAACATACTTGGCTGCATGAATCTCGTCGTTCATGACGACCAGCACACCCTTGTCGGCTGCTTTATCATCGCTGGCAACTCGTAAAGCGCTCAGATAGTTATAAACACCGTCGCTACCAAGTTCGTTTGAACTACGCATGGCCCCGGTTAGAACGATGGGGATGGGCGGGATTTTCATGGTATCAAGGAAGTAGGCTGTTTCTTCTAAGGTATCTGTACCATGTGTGATGACAACTCCATCGTAGTTATCAGCTTCCTCTTTAATCTTATGATAGAGTGCAAGCATATGCTTGGGTTTGATATGAGGGCTTGGCAGATTAAAAAAGTCTAGGGCATGAACCTCAATCCCTTCAAGCGGATTGGAAACATGGTTCATGGGATTGTCCTGGCTAGTTACAACGGCACCAGTGGCATCTGCTTGCATGGAAATAGTCCCACCTGTATGTAAAACAAGGATTTTCTTAGGCATGATTTAGTCACTCTTTCTGAAATGTGGTATAATCATTGTAACACAAAAGGGGAGAATGGGACAGGATGGAAGTCAAGGCTGTTTTTTTTGATATCGATGGAACGCTAGTCAACGATCGCAAGAGTGTTTTGAAATCCACTAAGGACGCGATTAAGATTGTCAAAGAGCAAGGAGTGCTTGTTGGAGTAGCGACAGGACGAGGGCCGTTTTTTGTCAAGGAATTGATGGAAGACTTGGACTTAGACTTTGCGGTGACCTACAATGGCCAATACATTTTTAATAAAGAAAAGGTGCTCTTTGCGAGTCCGATTGCTAAGTCAAGCCTGCGTCAACTGATTGCTTACGCTAAAAAGGAGCGTAAAGAAATCGCTCTTGGAACCGAGCACGCCGTTGTTGGTTCGAAAATTATGTCATTTGGTCTCGGATCCTTTTCCCAACTGGTTAGTCGTTTTATTCCGACTGTGCTGACAAGAACCGTTAGCCGTTCCTTTAATCGAATGGTTAGCAAGGCAGTTCCTCAAAAGGAAGACGACCTGCTTAACTTGATTAATCAACCCATTTATCAAGTTTTGATGCTGATGACGCCAGAAGAATCTGAGAAGGCAGCAAGTGATTTTGACGACTTGAAATTAACTCGAAGCAATCCTTTTGCAGCAGATATCATCAACCAAGGAAATTCCAAATTAGAAGGCATTCGCCGAGTCGGGAAAGAATATGGTTTTGATCTCAATCAAGTCATGGCCTTTGGTGATTCAGACAACGATCTGGAAATGTTGGCGGGTGTTGGTATGTCGGTTGCTATGGGGAATGGCAGTAGCAGTGTTAAAGAAGTTGCTAAGCATATTACGGCAAGTAATCAACAAGATGGTATCCACAAGGCGCTCGAGCACTTTGGTGTTTTGGCTTCAGAAAAAGTGTTTGTCAGTCGAGACTACCACTTTAATAAGGTCAAGACCTTCCACCACATGATGGATGAACGAACTCAAGAAGAGCCACAGGCATGGGATGCTGAAGGTGCAACCCACCGCGCAGATTTTAAAATTGAAGAATTAGTAGAGTTTGTTCGCGCAGCAAGTTCTTCGGAGGAAGAATTCCAAAACTCCCTTGCAAGCATGCATGAGGCACTTGATAAGGCGGCAGAGAAAGTGGCGAAAAAGACGCCTGCTAAGCAAAATCTGGTCGGTCAAGTGGATGCTTTGATTGACACATTGTATTTCACATACGGCAGTTTTGTATTGATGGGAGTAGATCCAGAACGCATTTTTGATATTGTCCATGAAGCAAATATGGGGAAGGTTTTCCCTGATGGGAAAGCTCATTTTGACCCAGTTACACACAAGATTTTAAAACCAGATGACTGGGAAGAAAAATATGCTCCAGAACCTGCCATCCGACAGGAACTACAACGTCAGTTTAAAGCTTATGAGCGACATAAAGAAAGAAAAAATAAAAAATAAGAGAAAATTCTTTTCCCTGGATGAAAAATTCGGGGATTTTTTGAGCTGAAAAACCGAACAATTTTATATATATCACTAATTATTATTAGCATATTTATACTAGAAAAAGAAAAGAAAAAAATGAAAAGATAGTGAAAAATAAAGCAACAGGAAATTACATTGCTTACAAAGAATAGTTGAAAAAGCTAGATACATTACTAATATATCTAGCTTTTTCTTTTTGAAAAGAATATCAAAAAAAGACGAGTCAAATTATTTGATATTTGAAAGTTGCTGTGTTAGAATAAGTTAAGAAAGAGAATAAATATAAAATCCTCATGCTGCTATAATATGCTCTTTTTAAAGACAGAAAGTCAACTTGTTTATTTCAGGCCTGTTAACAAGTTGATGTGAAGAATCCACTCTAGCTTTGAGATTTAGTTATAAAATTGTGCACAATTGCTTTCCAAATTTTTATTATTTTAATTTTCAAGTTTAAAAATTAAAGAATTAAGAGGTTGAAATGAAGAAAAAATATACCTATTTGACAGCTTCTGTTTTAACAGCTGTAACAATGCTTCCAACTTTTGCACCAAGTGAAGCTCACGCTGCTTACAATTGGAATGGAAATAATAGCTACTATACAAGAACTAGCCGTCGTTCAAGCAATCGTACTTCTAACCGTACTACTGCAAATCGTAGCCGTACATCAAACTATACTGTAAGAAGTTACGGCTACAATAGTTATTACCCAAGCTATAACTATGGCTACAATAGCTACTACCCAAGCTATAACTATGGATATGGTAGCTATTACCCAAGTTACAACTACGGTTACAATAATTGGAATAACTACTATGGCTATGACAACAGTAGCAACTACTATGGTTATAATTATTGGAATAATTACAACAACCTTGCTAGCGATGAAAACTATATTTACTGGAATGGCAATCACTACTACCGTATGAACGATGGTAGCTACCGTATTTATCGTAACGGTCAGTGGAAACCTTTGACAAACAATAGTAACAACAACTCATCTACTAACAACTTGGAAAACGATCCGCACTATCGTTACGAAAATGGTTACCATTACTATGTATTGGACAATGGTGATTATTACTACTACCAAAATGGTAAGTGGGTATTGGTGAAAGATTCTGCTGATACAACACCAGCACAACCGGCAACACCTGCTGAACCAAACCAGAACAACCAACAACTCCGGTTGAGCCAGCACAACCAAGTCAACCTGAAGTTCCTGCTCCAACACCAGTAGAACCAGAGACTCCAACACCAGCTCCTAGTGATAAACCTGAAGAGCCAACAACACCAGCTGAGCCACAACCAGCACAACCAGCAACTCCAAGTGTTGACCTACCAGAAAACCCACCAATTAATGGTGCTGATAGTGAATTTGATCCATTCAAACCATCTACAGAAACACCAGCGGAACCAAAACCAGAAACACCAGCAATTCCAGCTATCCCAACAACGCCAGGTTTAGTAACGACTGATGAACCAAGTGAAAACCAAATCCCTGATTATGTTGAAAAACCAGCTGAAGGATTGGAACACTTGGCTTGGGCACCAAATGGACAAACTCCAAAATTGGTTTACCCACCAGGTAAACCAGGTGATGCAGTCCTCAAGAATGATAAAAACTACTACTTCGACGGTAGTGCACATTACTACTATGTACCATCTAACTCAGAGCGTACAGGTTACTCAGCATACTGGAAGTGGCTTGGAGGAAAATGGAAACTTCAAGGGATGACTGATCCAAACGATCCAGCTCGTGATCCAAAACTTCACGAAAACACTGCTGATGACGAGTACATGTACAGTGACAAGAACTCTAGCGTGAAACTTTACTCAACTAACTTGGTAACGACTGCTAAAGCAGGTCAAGCATTGCCATTCAAGAATGTTGAAGAGTTCAAAAACTATGTCATCGAAAAAATGAATCCTAAGTTCCTTGATAACTCTGGTTGGGATGCTAAAGTTGAGTGGGAAATCGAAGATCCAGAAATCTTTGAGAAGACGAAAGAAAACCCATACGCTAAGGACTATGTCTTGATTGCAAATCTCAAGAGTGGTGTCGAAGACAAGAAATACAGTGATGTAGAATTTGGTTATGTGAAGTTTGTTTACCGTATTGAAGCAACAAACGATACAAACTATGACTATGTTTTAAAAGCGAAAGAAGCTTTCGTTAAAATCAATGAAGAGCGTAAAGCTCAAGGATTGAAAGAATTGACTTGGTCTGAAGACATTTATCAAAATCAAGCACTTCCGAAAGTAAATGAAATTTCACGTCAATACGATAGCACAGGCTTTGTAGGACGTCGTGATGAAGATGCAGCTGTTGTCGTTAAGAAATGGGCAAACAGTGGTTTGAGAGACTTGCTTCTCGATCCAAATGTCACTGAAGGAGCTGTAGCAGCAGTAGTTGATGGAAACGGTGTATACTACTGGGCATACAGTTACAAATAATTCAATCTTTTGAGATTGACTACTTTCTAAATAAGATAGAGGCTTTAAACAATTGTTTAAAGCCTTTTTGTGACCCAATCAGGACAAACAAAAAGGAGCACAAGGCTCCCTTTTTTAATGATTACAATGTTTTTTCACTTTCTCTCACGACCAGCAAATCGACTTTTGCATGGCGGAGAATGTACTCAGATGAAGAACCAACCAAGAGGCGTTCAAAGGCATTGAGCCCTGTTGCACCAACGAGAATCAGGTCAACGTTTTCTGCGTCTGGAATAGTACGGGCAAGGAGGGTTTTTGGATTTCCCATTTCGATGACGATGTGAATATCGGTCACACCAGCATCTCTTGCGCGCTTTTCGTACTCCTTCATCAGACTTTCAGCATCGACTTGGAGTTCTTCGTAAACTTCAGCATCAAAGGTAGACACGCTTTGAAGAGCGCGTGTGTCGATAACATGGGCAATGGTGAGCTTCGATTCGTTGCGTAGAGCAGTGTAAACACCTTTGACGAAAGCCAAGTCTGCTTCTTTTGAACCATCAATTGCGACCATAACATTTTGGTAACGTTGTGCCATAATGAAACCTCCTGAAATTTCTTACTGTTATTGTAACCCTTTTCACTAAAGAAGTAAAGTAAAAATCATATTTCAATAAATATTATTGGAGATTCGATTTGGTGGAGATATGTTAAAATAAAAGAAAACGGGATAGTAGGAAACACAGCGAGGGGATGAGAAAGTATGAAAGATTTTGTTCAAGCTTCTAAAAAAATAAGTTTTCTTTATCATGGAATTATCCTTGCGTCACTTGTAGGTGAAGTAGTGATGCTTTGGCAGCTGGAAAGAGTCATGCCCGTTCTCTATCCAGGTTTTGTTGGATTTCTTCTCTTTCACTTAGTCTACCACATCATTTTATTGGTGATTGCAAAGAGAAGTGGTCGCTTGGACTATTTGGTCACGTGGGGGCTCTTTCTCATGTTTAATCTTTTGTATGATTCCTTTTTAGCATTGGTCTTTCTGGGTTTGTCTTTTGGTATGTGAGAAAATACTTCTGTACTCTAGTTGTTTAGACGGTGAGAACCTAGTCGTTGTGAGTTTTTTTCTTTGCTTGCTCATTTCAGGAAACTTGTCGCAATCCCTTTCTAGTGGTATAATGTTACTATCTCGATGAATTGAGGAAACAAGATGAAAGAATATAACAAGTCTAGTAAGTTAGAGCATGTTGCTTATGATATCCGTGGCCCTGTTTTGGAAGAAGCCATGCGGATGCGAGCAAACGGAGAAAGATTTTACGTCTGAATACAGGGAATCCAGCAGAATTTGGCTTTACAGCGCCAGATGAGGTCATTCATGACTTGATTATGAATGCGCGTGATAGTGAAGGATATTCTGACTCCAAAGGGATTTTCTCAGCCCGCAAGGCCATCATGCAGTATTGCCAACTGAAGAAATTCCCTAATGTAGACATTGATGATATCTACCTTGGAAATGGTGTCAGTGAGCTGATTGTTATGTCCATGCAAGGACTTTTGGATAATGGCGATGAGGTCTTGGTGCCTATGCCAGACTATCCTCTCTGGACAGCCGCTGTCAGCCTAGCTGGGGGAAATGCTGTTCACTATATCTGTGATGAAGCTGCAGAGTGGTACCCTGATATTGACGATATTAAGTCAAAAATTACTTCCAATACCAAGGCAATCGTCCTTATCAATCCGAACAACCCAACTGGAGCCCTTTATCCTAAGGAACTCTTGTTGGAGATTATTGAGATTGCCCGTCAAAACGATTTGATCATTTTTGCGGATGAAATTTATGATCGCATGGTGATGGATGGGCATGTGCATACGCCTGTGGCAAGCTTGGCACCAGATGTTTTCTGTGTCAGCATGAATGGTTTGTCAAAATCTCACCGTATCGCTGGTTTCCGTGTAGGATGGATGGTCTTGTCTGGTCCTAAGCACCATGTCAAGGGCTATATCGAAGGTCTCAATATGCTGTCCAATATGCGTCTTTGCTCTAACGTTTTGGCCCAGCAAGTCGTACAAACTTCACTAGGTGGGCACCAGTCAGTGGATGAATTGCTCCTTCCTGGTGGACGGATCTATGAGCAAAGAAACTTCATTTACAATGCTATTCAAGATATCCCAGGTTTGTCTGCGGTCAAGCCGAAGGCAGGTCTTTATATCTTCCCTAAAATTGACCGCAATATGTACCGCATCGATGATGATGAACAGTTCGTTCTTGATTTCTTGAAGCAGGAAAAGGTTCTCTTGGTTCATGGTCGTGGTTTTAACTGGAAGGAACCAGACCATTTCCGTATCGTTTACCTTCCTCGTGTGGACGAATTGGCGCAAATCCAAGAAAAGATGACACGTTTCTTGAGTCAGTATCGTAGATAAGGCTTTCATAGGGAAAAGCAGGAAACATTTACTTAGAGCTATTGACAAATAGGTAAGAATCAGATAGAATAGTAAAGTATGTTTAGTAACTGATCACTTTATAGCCGGCTAAACGAATACAAAATCTATGAGGAGGTATTCATCGTGAAACGTACTTATCAACCAAGTAAACTTCGTCGTGCGCGCAAACACGGATTCCGTAACCGTATGTCAACTAAAAACGGTCGTCGCGTATTGGCAGCTCGTCGTCGTAAAGGACGCAAAGTTTTGGCTGCTTAATCCAAACGAATTCAACAAAGAAGTCAGTAGGAACTCGAGTCTACTGGCTTTTCTTTTGATTTCAAAGAGTGCATTGTCCACGAAATCGGTCATTTCAGATGAAACTCATGGAGGGCTCATTTAAAGGTCACATACAAAAAAACTCAAAACCAGAAATAAGTTACTGATTTTGAGTTTTTGTTTATTCTTTTAAGTGATAAGAGTAGCTAGCGACAACGACGTCTTCGTGCCATCTGAGAGCGTATTTTAGTTTGAGGCTCATTTGATTGTGCAGGATATTTTGCCAAGGCTTGTTAGGGATAAACTGTGGGACAAGGACTGTAACAGTGTAGTTTTTTTGCTTAGCTTCTTGGGCGATTCGTTTGACATACTTAACGCTAGGGGTGATGATGTCGCGGTAGCTAGTATTGATATTCTTCAGAGTGATATTTGGGAAGTAATCGGCAAATTCCTGAAGAATTTCTTGGTCTTTTTCTGCCGTTTCTTTAGTAGAAATGTGCATGGCTAACACTTCGTCACCGATACTTTGAGCGTAGTTAATGGCTCCGACACTTACTCGAGTAACATTTCCTACTAGGACAAGAACCAGATTGCCATCGTAGGTACGTTTTTCAATTCCTTCGTAGAGTCGTAGCTGTTTTGCCACTTTTTGGTAATGGCTGTGAATGGACAAAAAGAGGAAAGTTAAAACTAGGATAATTGGAAAGAAAGGCCAGATATCACCCAGTCTGAAGAGGAGTAAAATGAGGACAATAGCATAACAAATGATGGCCCCAAGGATATTAGCAAAGGCAGGTTTTAAGAAGTTTGCTCCTTTTTCCTTTTTCCAATGACGAATCATCCCAGTCTGAGAAAGGGCAAAGGGAACGAAGACCCCGATAGTATAAAGAGGAATCAAGCGTTCAGTATTCCCATTAAAAATGAGAAGAAGGATCATAGCTCCAAAGGCCAGAGTTAAGATACCGTTGGAGTAGCCAAGGCGATCCCCTTTTTCCATAAAGAGATGGGGCATGTACTTGTTTTTAGCCATATTGTATGCCAGCATAGGGAAGGCTGAAAAGCCAGTATTTGCAGCTACAGCTAGAATTAAGGCTGTCGAGAACTGGAAGAGATAGTAGCTAGCATGACCAAAGAATGAATCACCAAGAATGCCCTTGGCCATTTGCGAGAGGATGGTTTCTCCATTTTGAGGAGTGATGCCCATCCAGTAGTTTAGGAAGGTAATGCCTGCAAAAAGGAATCCTAAAATGAGGGACATGATGGTCAAGGTCTGAGCAGCATTCTTTTCTTTCGGAGTTTTGAAAAATGGTACCGCATTTGAAATAGCCTCAACCCCTGTCAGAGAGGCAGAGCCACTGGTAAAGGCTCTTAATAGGAGAACGATGGAAAGGCTCGGAACGGTTTGCCCAATGGTTGAAGTCGCCTGATAGTTTAGGGAACCTGTAAATAGTTGAAAGAACCCATAAAGCAAGAGAAAGACGGTACTGAAGATAAAGAGGTAGACGGGAATCATCAGAGAGCTGGCAGATTCTTTCAATCCTCTTAAATTCAAGAGCATGAGCAGGCAGACTAGGAAAATAGAGATATGAAGATTATAGGGATGGAGGGCAGGGATGGCTGCTGTAATAGCATCAGCTCCAGACGCAACGGATACGGCTACTGTCAGCATATAGTCAACAAGGAGACTGCCTCCTGCAATCAAGCCCAGTTCAGGGGAAAGATTTTCCCGAGTGACCATATAAGCTCCTCCACCTTGAGGATAGGCATGAATGATCTGACGATAAGAAATGGTCAAACTAGCGAGCAGTAAGAGGACAAAAATACCAATAGGGAGGCTCCACCAAATAGCGAGAGGAGACAGACTGACTAATACGAGAATGACTTGTTCGGGCCCATAGGCAATAGAAGACAGGGCATCACTGGATAACATTGCAAGTGCCTGCATTTTTCCCAACAATCCCCCTTCGCCGTCTGTGAGAGACTTGAGTGGTCGACCGATAAAGGTATATTTTAATTTTCTAAACATTTTCTTTTCCTTTGCTGAAAATTTCAATAAGTGTTATTATACTGCTTTGAAAAAGAGCAGTCAAGGGAGAATGATTGGTATTAGAATATTTTTACAAGCCGAGGGATGCTATTTTTGGTATAATAGATGGAAGAAAATGAGGTTAGAAGAGATGATTTTTGATACGCACACACATTTAAATGTGGAAGAATTTGCAGGACGTGAGGAGGAAGAACTTGCCTTGGCAGCTGAGATGGGCGTGACTCGGATGAACATTGTTGGTTTTGACAAGCCGACCATTGAACGTGCCCTAGAGTTGGCAGATGAGTATGAGCAACTCTACGTAACTATTGGCTGGCATCCGACGGAAGCAGGGACATACACAGACGAGGTCGAAGCTTACTTGCTTGAAAAGCTAAAGCATCCCAAGGTTGTTGCTTTAGGTGAGATTGGTCTGGACTACCATTGGATGACAGCACCTAAGGAAGTGCAGGAACAGGTTTCGTCGTCAGATTCAGCTGTCTAAGGATTTGAACTTGCCCTTTGTGGTCCATACCCGTGATGCGCTAGAAGATACTTATGAGATTATCAAGAGCGAGGGCGTTGGTCCTCGTGGTGGAATTATGCACTCATTCTCAGGCTCTTTGGAGTGGGCTGAGAAGTTTGTCGAGCTTGGTATGACCATTTCCTTCTCAGGAGTGGTGACCTTTAAGAAAGCGACGGATATCCAAGAAGCTGCTAGAGAACTTCCTTTGGAAAAGATTTTGGTAGAAACGGATGCGCCCTACCTAGCTCCTGTTCCTAAACGTGGCCGTGAAAACAAAACAGCCTACACCCGCTATGTGGTGGACTTTATCGCCGACTTGCGTGGGATGACGACCGAGGAATTAGCAGTTATAACGACTGCAAATGCAGAGCGTATTTTTAAAATAAAGTATTAAGACAAGGAGATGGAATGTTAAATATTATTAAAGAATATAATAAAGATTTTACTACGGAAATGATAAAAGAATCATTTTTTGTAATTGATAATAATTGTTTGCTATTTCCACTGAAAGACTATGTTCTAGGAGAGAAAATAGTAGATTCATTCGATAAAATAAAAAAAGATGTATATATCCCATATGTAACACAAATTGAATATCTAGAAAATGAATTGAATATAATTAATGCAAGGAATGAAAAAAGTAGAAAAAGGCGAGGGAGATAATTAAAAAAATATTGAAAACTCGAATAAGTTGTTAGAGACAAGTATTAAAAAAATATTGTAAATAATAATCTTTTCAGTGATATAAATAAGTATAAAAAAAGTTGACGACATGAAAAACTATGTATAATCAAATTTCAAAAATTTAAAGAGGATTACTTTGAAAGAATCGATAAATATACAGAAGAGTTGAAGGTTATAAATAATAAACTAATAGATGAAAAAAATAAGCTATTAAAAAAAGTTGATTGGAAAAATATCAACTACGAGTGTCGATGAAATAAAGAGAGTAATTGAGAAATTCCTAGATGAGGTAAAGCTAGGATCAGACTACACTGATAATACTTTAAGTAGATATATAGAGAGGATAGATGCACGTTATAAGTTAAAAAAATATCTCCGGGATATGAAGATATTGTTGAGAAATCTAAAGAGACAATTTTTAGGTGGGAAATCAGTACCTAGATTTTATTCAGATGCTATTTTTTGGTTAGATGCGCTAGATTATATTAAGTGTAATCCAAATGTAGTTAAAGATAAGAAATATTTGATTGTTATTTCAAATGAAGGTAAACCAGATTGGGTTTTAGAGGGGAATAAAACAAAAATAAATTTGGATATGTATTCTGAATGTTGTCGAGAAACAGGTTTGATTGTTAAAAAAATAGATATTTGGACACTTTTAAAAGCAACTGGAGTAGCGGATGGAAGTTCAATTGAAACTTCTCGAAAAAATTATGATAATGAGAAACATGATTTTAGTTTATATGGACAAAATTATGTTGGAATAACACAGCAAGCTAAAATGATGGGAATTGTTTTTGAAAAAATTATTTCAAAAATTGATGGCTCGGATATCAGTATCCCGTGTGTCTTACCATTTGAAGATTCACTTAAAGAGATTAATACTACATTTGATAGATATATCATTGTAACAGATAAACTTGGAAAAGAATTTATAGCAGGAACATCTTTGAATTTTACTCAAAAACTTAGATATATTTTTGATTTGTTGGATGGAAGAGTTGAGAAAAGCGCTGGGCAATTAAGATTTATAGATAGTGAAGTCCAGAGTGATTGGGAAAAGATATGTTCTCAAAGAAAAAAATAAAATTGTCCCAAGTCATCGTGGTCGAAGGTCGCGATGATACGGCCAATCTCAAACGTTACTTTGATGTAGAGACCTATGAAACACGAGGTTCCGCAATAAATGACCAGGATATAGAACGCATTCAGCGCCTGCATGATTTGCATGGAGTTATTGTTTTTACCGATCCAGATTTTAATGGGGAACGCATTCGTCGCATGATTATGACGGCCATTCCAACTGTGCAGCATGCCTTCCTCAAGCGAGATGAGGCTGTTCCCAAATCCAAGTCCAAGGGACGTTCTCTGGGAATCGAACACGCCAGCTATGAAGACCTAAAAGCAGCGCTGGCTCAGGTGACAGAGCAATTTGAAAACAAGAACGAGTTTGACATCAGTCGTGGTGACTTGATTCGCCTAGGTTTCCTAGCGGGAGCAGACAGCCGTAGACGCCGAGAGTATCTAGGCGAACAGCTTCGCATCGGCTATTCCAACGGCAAGCAACTCCTCAAGCGCTTAGAGTTATTTGGGGTAACCTTGGCAGAAGTGGAAGAAGTGATGGCTAAGTATTCAGACTAACGGAGTCAGAAATGAAAAAAGTGATTATTACGGGTGGCAATAGTGGTATTGGCTATCAGGCTGCAAAACAATTAGCTGAAAAGGGTTGGTCAGTGACCTTATTTTGCCGGCGGAAAGCAGCTGCTGAGCAAGCCTGTGAGGAAATCCGCCAACAAACAGGAAATCTACAAGTAGATTATATCTTGGCTGATTTATCTGATTTGGAGAGTATCAAGAAAGCGGTAGAACAGTATATCCAAAAAGAAGAGACTTTGGATGTTTTAATTAACAATGCAGCGGATTTTGATTTATCGGTCAAAAAGCCAATCCTGACTAAGGAGGGATTAGAAAAGCAATTTGCGACCAATGTTGTTGCCCCTTTCTTGCTTTCTATCCTGTTGAAAGGTTTGTTGGAAAAGTCAGAGAGTGGTCGGATTATTAATATTTCTTCTCAAGGGCTGATGCTTTATCCTTTCATGAAGCTTGATTTTGAAAATTTAGCTGGTCAAAAACATTATAGTCCTGCCAAGACCTATTATCAGAATAAACTAGCCTTGTTGATGTTGTCGCTTTATATGCGGAAACATTGGAAAGGTATCAAGGTTCAGGCAATCCGTGTGACCAATGTCAAAGTAGATATGCGTCGCTATGATCACCTCAGCGCTTTTATGAAAAATCTTTATAAAATCAAGTCAAGATTTTCAATTAGTCCTGAAGAAATGGCCAAAGTCTACACAGCCTTATCTACAGAAGATGGATATGACGGTTTTTTGTATGACGAGAAATGCAGGGAAGTAAAAGCAAATAGATCTGCTTACGAAGAAGAAGAGCAAGCAAAACTCTATTCCTTACTTGAACAACTGACATTTTCAAGAGACAATCTATAAAGAATTAGAAAAATAAATTTTATGCTTATTTCAATAGTGGAAAGAAATTTAGATATCGAAATCTGTTTGGAGAGTTCTGAAAAGTAATAGTAATAACCAGATAGCCCAAAAATACAAAAGGAATGTGTTACAATAGAAGTAATAGCATATGCTTCAACTATGCTCAATACCATGTCTGATAAAAAAGAGAATTGATGAAATCAGCACTTGGGTGAAATTAATGAGGAAAAGCAATGGGAATTTTTGATTTTTTTAAAAAGACTGAAGCACAGAAGACAACAGAAGAAACCAAAGGAGATGCTTGTCTAGGAGTTTTGGGTTTATTCCCGATGAAAGAAAAGAGGGAATTACTGATTGCTGCGACTTTGGAAGGGAGTTTGACAGTTGGTGATCGTCTTCAGTTTTGCAATCCCGATCAAGGTATGGATGCTCTTGAAACTGTAGTAGTGAAAAAGCTTTCTTGCCAAAACGAAGATGTGAATTCCCTTAGCGATGAGGAGTTAGTTTATCTAGAGATTGATATGCTTCCCTCTCTAGCTAAGTTAAAAAAGGGAAGTGTGCTCTATAGTCCTGGTGTAGATGAAAAAAAGCGTTTATCTAGCTATGCTTATGCTCTCTATCGAGCTTTTGTGACTATTCAAGAAGGTAAAGTAAGTGATGAGGACTATCAGAACCTTAGTCTCGATGATAGTATCGAAATTTTACAGGCTTTTTTATGGGATTGCCGTCAAAAACCAAAAAGTGAAGAGAGCAATCAAGAAAATACTCGTAAGTCAGAGCGTCTAGCAGAAATTGTCAAGGACAAGTTGCTAGAAGCAGATTCGATTTATGCTGTTTATTCAGAAAATACTGGGGAACCTTATCTTTTCTCAACTACATATGATAGAGGTGATGAAGGCTATCTATGCACTAACCCAATGATTATGCTATTTACCCCTCGTTGGTATCATCAGTATAAGGAAGCAATTGAAAACCAATTAAAAGTGGTAAAACGGATTGAAAATACGGAAGATAAAAAAGGAATTGAGAATTTCCTTGGGACAGCCTTTACTTGAATGGTGCTTTAGGAGCATTCTTTAATACCAAAGAAGTTAGTATAAGTTCTTCTATGTTAGTTCAAAAACCAGATTTTTCAGACTTGCCAGAGATACAAGTTCCTGTTATGAATCCTGATATTGTGAGATGGATGCTTTTGATGGGACAGATGGATAGACCGACTACAGAAGAGGAAGAATTAAATTATAAGCTCTATTATAAGTTCTTTTCAATGGCAATGCCAAAAGCTAAATTCCTTCTTCCTATAAATGCAACATCAGGATTTCCTGAACCTAGTCAGGAAAGTAATTCTCATGTTTTAGAAGAATCTGCTACATTTAATCTTCCGACTAGAGAAGGAAAAAATGGGCGAAATTCAGTTTCAGTGTTCACTGATTGGAAACGTTTTCGAATGGTTTTTGATGAAAATTGGAGCGCTATGATTGAAAACGCTGGAGGTATGATCGAAATCTTTGATTATGCCATTAACCAGACTGAGTATTATAAAGCGGGTGTTTACGTCAGTGACAAAGCGTTTAAAGAAATGCAACAGTTCAGTGAGGAACTAGAAGGAAGAGCTAAAGGATGATCAAGGGATGAAAATAATCGTTGATAGATAGTCTATCTGTATGGGGGATGATGTTCTACCTCACAAGGTAGAACTTGAAGTTCCTGAGGACATGACAGTAGAGGAATTTTGTGATTTCCTTCAAAAGGACAGTTATTTGCCTAGATTGGATACAGAGTGGCTTCTCCGACATGGTGGGCAGACAATAACAAGCTATCATACAGAAACAAAAGAACTGACGAATCCCAATGTTTATTTAAAAGACCTGATTCATCAGAGTTCTAGAGGAAATGAATTTGTTTGGATATATCGCCGTTCCTATTAGAAAAGAGAATAAATGATTTTCTTAAAAGATAATGAATGAAAATTAGAACAATATGCATTGATTTTTTGACAACAAGAGGCAATCTAAACAGTTGGCCCTGTTTGGAGTGACTTTGACGGAAGGCAAAGCCTTCATAAAAATGGTGAAAGGAAACGATATGGCAAATAGAAGCTATATTTATTTAAAAAACGGGAAAGACGTACGTATTTTAACAGAGGGAGTTTACACCATTCCTTATTTTTGGCAATTATTTTGGGATGAAAAAGATGTGCGAATGCCTAATATTCTATGGAAAAAATTTAATATCTTACTTCCTATTGAAAAATTTCAGAAAAAGGCCACCCAAAACCGCTCCTTTTTAGAAAAGAACGCTCCTCAGACCTTGCAACTATATGATGATTTTGTTCGCTATATTCTTGCAAATGTCAAAGCAGGTGACATGCTAGGATTTGATGTTTTAGAAGTTGCTGACATGGATGGATTGACTACAGCTTCGCGTAAGCTTATAAAAAATATCCGAGCCATTCAGGAAAATCAACCCCAAGAATTGGATTTTTCTTTAACAGAAAAGAACGTAATTTGGTCTGCTATGGGATTTCCTGATTATTATGCCTCAAAATTATTGCCAGAAGATAATATTCTAGACTCGGTTGCATACCAAGATGAGTTGAAGAAAATGCAAGACCAAAAAGAAAAACAAGCACAAGGTCGAGAAGAGAATCAAAAACAAGACCAAGAAGAAAAACAAGCACAGGGTCAAGAAGAGAACCAAGAACAACATCAAGAAGACGAGCAAGCACCACGTAAAGAAGATGAGCAAGTGCAAGGCCAAGAAAATAAGCTAGCACCACGCAAAGAAGATGAGCAAGTGCTTGATGAGACTGGTGCCGAATCTAAAGATGACGAGTACCATATTCCTTTGAGATTTTGGTTTCTCTTGGTGTTGGTAATTGTTTGGGTTTATAGATTGTTTTTAGCTAACAAATAGAAAAGAGAATAAATGAGAATTGCAGATTATAGCGTGACTAAGGCAGTGCTGGAGCGTCACGGTTTTACTTTTAAAAAGTCCTTCGGGCAAAATTTCCTGACGGATACCAATATCCTTCAAAAAATCGTGGATACGGCTGAAATTGATGATCAGGTTAATGTCATTGAAATTGGGCCAGGAATTGGTGCTTTGACGGAGTTTTTGGCTGAGCGTGTGGCAGAGGTTATGGCCTTTGAGATTGACCACCGTTTGGTACCGATTTTAGCAGATACCCTGCGTGATTTTGACAATGTGACAGTAGTCAACGAGGACATTCTCAAAGTGGATTTGGCGCAACATATCCAGAATTTCAGAAATCCTGACCTGCCAATCAAGGTAGTAGCCAATTTGCCCTACTATATCACAACGCCTATTCTCATGCATTTGATCGAGAGTGGTATTCCTTTTAGTGAGTTTGTGGTCATGATGCAAAAAGAAGTGGCGGATCGTATCTCAGCCCAGCCTAACACCAAGGCTTACGGTAGCTTGTCGATTGCTGTGCAGTATTACATGACAGCCAAGGTTGCCTTTATCGTGCCTCGTACGGTCTTTGTGCCAGCGCCAAATGTGGATTCGGCCATCTTGAAAATGGTGCGTCGTCCAGAGCCAGCCGTAGCAGTGGAAGACGAGAACTTTTTCTTTAAGGTTTCCAAGGCTAGCTTCACTCATCGTCGCAAGACCTTGTGGAACAACTTAACAGGCTACTTTGGGAAGACCGAAGAAATCAAGGATAAATTGACCAAGGCTTTGGACCAGGCAGGCTTATCTCCATCTGTGCGTGGGGAAGCTCTCAGCTTGGAAGAGTTTGCCAGTCTGGCAGATGCGCTTAAAGGACAAGGACTCTAAGATGCAGGGACAAATTATTAAAGCCTTGGCGGGCTTCTACTATGTAGAGAGTGATGGTCAGGTCTATCAGACACGCGCGCGTGGAAATTTCCGCAAAAAAGGTCATACACCTTATGTCGGAGACTGGGTAGACTTTTCTGCCGAGGAAAATTCCGAAGGTTATATCCTCAAGATTCACGAACGGAAACAGTCTGGTCCGTCCACCTATTGTCAATATTGACCAAGCTGTGGTGATCATGTCCGTCAAGGAACCGGACTTCAACAGCAACTTGTTGGATCGTTTCTTGGTTCTTTTGGAACACAAGGACATCCATCCTATCGTTTATATTTCTAAAATGGACTTGCTGGAAGATAGAGGAGAACTGGATTTTTACCAGCAGACATACGGTGACATCGGCTATGACTTTGTGACCAGTAAAGAGGAACTCCTGCCTTTGTTGACAGGAAAAGTGACGGTCTTTATGGGGCAGACAGGTGTTGGAAAATCAACCCTCCTCAATAAAATCGCACCGGACCTCAATCTTGAAACAGGAGAGATCTCAGACAGTCTGGGTCGCGGTCGTCATACCACTCGAGCTGTTAGTTTTTACAACCTCAATGGGGGTAAAATCGCGGACACACCAGGCTTTTCATCACTGGATTATGAAGTGTCAACGGCTGAAGACCTCAATCAGGCTTTTCCAGAGATTGTCAGTGTCAGTCGAGACTGTAAATTCCGTACTTGTACCCATACCCATGAACCGTCCTGTGCGGTTAAGCCGGCTGTCGAAGAGGGTATCATTGCATCCTTCCGTTTTGACAACTACCTGCAATTTCTCAGTGAAATTGAAAATCGCAGAGAAACCTATAAAAAAGTCAGCAAAAAAATTCCAAAATAAGGAGAAACCTATGTCTCAATACAAGATTGCTCCGTCAATTCTGGCAGCAGATTATGCCAACTTTGAACGTGAAATCAAACGCCTAGAAGCAACTGGGGCAGAATATGCCCATATCGATATCATGGATGGGCACTTTGTACCACAAATCAGTTTTGGTGCAGGTGTGGTCGAAGCTCTTCGCCCCCATAGCAAGATGGTCTTTGACTGCCACTTGATGGTATCAAATCCTGAGCATCATCTAGAAGATTTTGCGCGTGCGGGAGCGGATATCATCAGTATCCATGTGGAAGCAACGCCTCATATCCATGGTGCCCTCCAAAAAATTCGCTCTCTTGGTGTCAAACCTTCGGTTGTTATCAATCCTGGGACACCTGTGGAGGCGATTAAGCACATCCTTCACCTAGTGGACCAAGTCTTGGTGATGACGGTTAACCCTGGATTTGGTGGGCAAACTTTTCTGCCTGAAACCATGGATAAGGTTCGTGAGTTGGTTGCCCTTCGTGAGGAAAAAGGTTTGAGCTTTGAGATTGAAGTCGATGGCGGGATTGATGATCAAACCATTTCTCAGGCTAAAGAAGCTGGTGCTACCGTTTTTGTAGCAGGATCCTATGTCTTTAAGGGAGATGTCAATGAACGAGTGCAAACTCTCAGAAAACAACTGGACTAGGGTTGCTGTTTTGGCCGGCGGAGACCGTGGGCATTATCGGACGGATTTTGATAGCTTTGTCGGTGTGGATCGCGGTTCACTCTGGGTCTTGGAAGAAGATCTGCCTCTCACTCTAGCAGTTGGGGATTTTGATTCGGTGACTGCAGACGAACGTCAGTTGATTCAAAAATGTGCCCAACATTTTGTTCAAGCCCAGCCAGAAAAGGATGATACAGATCTGGAATTGGCTCTCTTGACCATCTTTGAGCAAAATTCTCAGGCTCAGGTGACTATTTTTGGGGCTTTGGGTGGTCGTATTGACCATATGCTGGCTAATGTCTTTCTGCCTAGCAATCCCAAGTTGGCACCCTATATGCGTCAGATAGCGATTGAGGATGGGCAAAACTTGATTGCCTATTGTCCAGAAGGGACCAGTCAGCTAGAGCCCCGTTCAGACTACGATTATCTAGCCTTTATGCCAGTTCGGGATAGTCAGTTGACCATTATCGGAGCCAAGTACGAATTGACTGAGGAAAATTTTTTCTTTAAAAAGTGTACGCTTCTAACGAATATATAGATAGGGAAGTTTCGGTGACTTGCCCTGATGGCTATGTGGTTGTCTTGCATAGCAAGGACAGGAGGTAGGATGGAGACTGTATTATTACTATTATTAATTGCCAACCTAGCTGGGCTCTTTCTCATTTGGCAAAGGCAGGATAAGCAAGACAAGTACCTAGCCAAGAGCTTGGAGGATCAGGCAGACAATCTTTCAGACCAACTGGATTACCGCTTTGAACAAGCCAGACAAGCCAGCCAGTTAGACCAAAAAGACTTGGAGGTGGCTGTCAGCGACCGTTTGCAAGAAGTGCGAATGGAGTTGCACCAAGGCCTGACGCAAGTCCGTCAAGAAATGACAGATAATCTGTTGCAAACTAGAGATAAGACTGACCAACGCCTCCAAGCCCTGCAGGAATCAAATGAGCAACGTTTAGAACAAATGCGTCAAACTGTCGAGGAAAAGTTAGAAAAGACCTTGCAGACGCGCTTGCAGGCTTCCTTCGAGACAGTTTCCAAACAACTGGAGTCTGTCAATCGTGGTCTTGGAGAGATGCAGACAGTTGCCCGCGATGTTGGTGCTCTTAACAAGGTTCTCTCTGGGACCAAGACGCGAGGGATTCTGGGAGAATTGCAACTGGGGCAAATCATCGAAGACATCATGACTCCTACCCAGTACGAACGAGAATTTGCAACGGTTGAAAACTCCAGCGAGCGAGTAGAGTACGCCATCAAGTTACCTGGCCAAGGCGACCAGGAATATGTCTACTTACCAATTGACTCCAAGTTTCCACTGGCAGATTATTACCGCCTAGAAGAAGCCTATGAAGCAGGTGACAAGGACGAGATTGAACGTTGTCGCAAGTCACTTTTAGCAAGCGTCAAGCGCTTTGCCAAGGATATCAAGAGCAAGTACATAGCACCGCCTAGGACGACCAATTTTGGGGTCTTGTTTGTTCCAACAGAAGGACTTTACTCAGAAATCGTTCGAAATCCGGTCTTCTTTGATGATTTGAGACGGGAGGAGCAGATTATTGTTGCTGGTCCAAGTACCCTATCAGCCCTGCTTAACTCTCTATCAGTTGGCTTCAAGACTCTCAATATCCAAAAGAGTGCCGACCATATCAGCAAGACTCTTGCCAGCGTCAAGACCGAGTTTGGCAAGTTTGGTGGCATTCTGGTCAAGGCACAAAAGCATCTCCAACATGCCTCTGGCAATATTGATGAATTATTAAACCGTCGTACCACAGCTATTGAGCGGACGCTCCGTCACATTGAGTTATCAGAAGGTGAGCCTGCGCTTGATCTACTCCATTTCCAAGAAAATGAGGAAGAATATGAAGATTAGTCACATGAAAAAAGATGAGCTGTTTGAAGGCTTTTACCTGATTAAATCAGCTGACCTGAGACAGACGCGTGCTGGGAAAAACTACCTAGCCTTTACCTTCCAAGATGATAGTGGCGAGATTGAAGGGAAACTCTGGGATGCCCAGCCTCATAACATTGAGGCCTTTACCGCAGGGAAAGTGGTCCACATGAAAGGGCGCAGAGAAGTTTATAATAATACTCCTCAAGTCAATCAAATTACTCTCCGCCTGCCTCAGCCTGGCGAACCCAATGATCCAGCTGACTTCAAGGTCAAGTCACCAGTCGATATCAAGGAAATTCGTGACTACATGTCGCAAATGATTTTCAAGATTGAAAATCCTGTCTGGCAACGTATCGTTCGCAGTCTCTACACCAAATATGATAAGGAATTCTACTCCTATCCAGCTGCCAAGACCAACCACCATGCCTTTGAAACGGGTTTGGCCTATCATACAGCAACCATGGTGCGCTTGGCAGATGCCATTAGCGATATCTATCCTCAGCTCAATAAGAGCCTCCTCTATGCCGGGATTATGTTGCACGACTTGGCCAAGGTTCTAGAACTCAGCGGTCCTGATCAGACGGAGTACACAGTGCGAGGCAATCTCATCGGTCATATCGCCCTCATCGATAGCGAAATTACCAAGACAGTTATGGAACTCGGTATCGATGATACTAGAGAAGAAGTGGTGCTACTGCGCCATGTCATTCTCAGTCATCATGGTCTCCTAGAGTATGGTAGTCCTGTCCGTCCACGCATTATGGAGGCAGAGATTATTCATATGATCGATAATCTCGATGCCAGCATGATGATGATGACAACAGCTCTTGCTTTGGTGGATAAAGGAGAAATGACCAACAAAATCTTCGCCATGGACAATCGTTCCTTCTATAAACCAGATTTAGATTAATAAATTAAGAAAAACGAGCATTTTTTACGCAATAATGTTCGTTTTTTTATGTGAATGTGGTATAATGGATAAAATATCAAAATAAAATGGAATGGTAAATAAAAATGAAATTAAGAAGAAGTGATCGGATGGTTGTCATTTCCAACTATTTGATTAATAATCCATACAAACTAACCAGTCTCAACACCTTTGCAGAAAAGTACGAATCTGCTAAATCCTCTATCTCAGAGGATATCGTGATTATCAAGCGTGCCTTTGAGGAAATCGAAATCGGCCATATTCAGACTGTGACTGGAGCAGGTGGTGGCGTTATCTTTACACCATCAATCTCTAGCCATGAAGCCAAAGAAATGATCGCAGACTTGCGTGACAAACTTTCAGAAAGCGACCGTATCTTGCCAGGTGGTTATATCTATCTGTCTGATCTGCTTAGTACGCCTGCCATTTTGAAAAATATTGGGCGTATCATTGCCAAGAGCTTTATGGACCAAAAAATCGATGCCGTTATGACAGTAGCAACAAAAGGTGTGCCACTCGCAAATGCAGTTGCCAATGTCCTCAATGTTCCATTTGTCATTGTACGCCGTGACTTGAAAATCACCGAAGGTTCAACGGTCAGTGTCAACTATGTTTCAGGTTCCAGTGGTGACCGTATTGAGAAAATGTTCCTTTCAAAACGCAGCCTCAAGGCAGGCAGTCGTGTCTTGATCGTGGATGACTTCTTGAAAGGTGGCGGAACTGTCAACGGGATGATTAGTCTCTTGCGTGAGTTCGATTCTGAACTAGCTGGTGTCGCAGTCTTTGCAGACAATGCCCAAGAAGAACGTGAAAAGCAGTTCGATTACAAGTCACTCTTGAAAGTAACCAATATTGATGTCAAGAACCAATCCATCGATGTCGAGATTGGAAATATCTTTGACGAAGACAAATAAGAGATAGAACTAAAGGTTGGAACGCTTGTCCCAGCCTTTCTTTGCAAACAGAATAGAAGGATGCTTATGAAAACACCATTTATCAGCCGTGAAGATTTAGAAACAATTGTTGCAGAGTTCTCGACTCCCTTTCACTTGTATGACGAGAAGGGGATTCGTGAAAAAGCAAGAGTCGTCAACCAGGCCTTTTCCTGGAACAAGGGCTTTAAAGAATATTTTGCAGTCAAGGCCACTCCAACTCCAGCCATCTTGAAAATCCTCCAAGAGGAAGGTTGTGGTGTGGACTGTTCTAGTTATGTAGAGCTCTTGATGAGCCATAAACTGGATTTTCCCGGTTCTGAGATTATGTTCTCTTCAAACAATACGCCAGACCAAGAGTACGCTTATGCGCGTGAATTGGGCGCAACCATTAACTTGGATGCCTTTGAAGATATTGAACATCTGGAGCGAGCGGCAGGCATTCCAGAAATCATCTCTTGTCGTTACAATCCTGGAGGCGTTTTTGAGCTAGGAACAGATATCATGGACAATCCTGGAGAAGCCAAGTTTGGGATGACCAAGAACCAGCTTTTTGAAGCCTTTGCGATTTTGAAGGAAAAAGGAGCCAAGACTTTTGGGATTCACTCTTTCCTAGCATCCAATACTGTCACCCATCTCTACTACCCAGAGTTGGCTCGTCAGCTTTTTGAATTGGCTGTTGAAATTAAGGAAACGTTGGGCATTTCGCTAGACTTTATCAATCTTTCTGGCGGTATTGGTGTCAATTACCGTCCAGACCAGGAGCCAAATGACATCGCTGTGATTGGTGAAGGAGTGCGTAAGGTTTATGAAGAAGTCCTCACACCTGCAGGACTTGGTCAGGTCAAGATTTTCACCGAATTAGGTCGCTTTATGTTAGCCCCTCACGGAGCTCTCGTCACAAAAGTCACTCATAAGAAGAAAACCTATCGTACCTATCTGGGCGTGGATGCATCAGCAGTCAACCTCATGCGCCCAGCCATGTATGGAGCCTACCACCATATTACCAATCTGACCCATCCAGACGGACCAGTTGAGATGGTAGATGTGGTCGGTTCACTCTGCGAAACAATGATAAATTTGCAGTGAACCGCGAACTACCTCATACAGAAATCGGTGATTTGCTAGTGATTCATGATACAGGTGCACATGGATTCTCCATGGGTTACCAGTACAATGCAAAATTACGCTCGGCAGAAATCCTCTATACCGAAGAAGGAAAAGCCCGTCAAATCCGCCGTGCAGAGCGTCCTGAGGACTATTTTGCAACCTTGTATGGTTTTGATTTTGAATCGGATCGGTAAAAGAAATTGAAAATGAAAGTGAAAAACAGATTGCTTTCTAAAAAATAGACAAAAAAACCTTGTTTTTCACCTTACTCGTGATATAATAAAACTATAAAACGGTTTCAAGGAAGGTGACGATATGTCTGAAGAAACAATTGACTATGGACAAGTGACAGGAATGGTGCATTCGACAGAGAGTTTTGGGGCGGTAGATGGCCCTGGGATTCGTTTCATTGTCTTTTTGCAGGGCTGTCACATGCGTTGCCAGTACTGTCATAACCCGACACATGGGCTATGGAGACCAATAAATCACGCGAACGCACAGTAGACGATGTCTTGACAGAAGCCCTTCGCTACCGTGGTTTCTGGGGAGACAAGGGAGGAATCACTGTCAGTGGAGGAGAAGCCCTCTTACAGATTGATTTCCTAATTGCCCTCTTTACCAAGGCCAAGGAAAAAGGAATCCACTGTACTTTGGATACCTGTGCCCTTCCGTTCCGTAATAAAACCACGTTATCTCGAAAAAGTTTAATAAACTCATGGCGGTGACAGACTTGGTTCTCCTGGACATCAAGGAAATCAACGAAGAACAGCACAAGATTGTCACAAGCCAAACCAATAAAAACATCTTGGCCTGTGCCCAGTACCTATCAGATATTGGGAAGCCTGTTTGGATTCGCCACGTTCTCGTACCGGGATTGACAGACAGAGATGACGACTTGATCGAACTCGGTAAATTCGTTAAAACCCTCAAAAACGTTGACAAGTTTGAAATTCTACCTTATCATACGATGGGTGAGTTCAAATGGCGTGAACTAGGGATTCCTTATTCGCTTGAAGGGGTCAAACCTCCAACAGCAGACCGTGTTAAGAATGCCAAGGAATTGATGGATACAGAAAGTTACCAAGACTACATGAAACGTGTTCATGGATAAAAAAAGAAGCCTGATGGAGACATCGGGCTTTTGTGATGCATAAAAAGCCTAGCCTTTCAGCTAAGCTTTTTTTCTTATTTTCTAGAATGTTGTTTACCAGCATTGCGTTTCTTATGTTTCTTATTAGTCATGATCGCAGTTGCTTGGTTTGGAGTGACATCTTTGCGTCCGCCTCCAGTTGAAAATGAACTTGCTTTTGGTGGATTTTTGGCAAATTCTTCACGAACTTTTTTGCGAAGTTTTGGACGAACGACATAGTTAACGATGAACTGTTGGAGAATCATCATGAAACCACCGACAACCCAGTAAAGCGTCACACTGGCTGGTGCGAAGAAGGAGAAGACGACAATCATGAGAGGGCTCATGTAGATCATTTTCTTGAGCTGTTCTCTTTGCATCTCATCTTCTACGCCATGAAGTGAGAGAATTGATTGGAGGTAGTAGAGGATACCAGCGAAGGCGACAAGGAGCAGACTTGGGGAACCAAGATTGATACCCAAGAAGGTAGAGCTAGCTACACCATCAGTGTATTGGGCTGCAAAGTAGATAGCAGAGAAGAAAGGCATTTGAATGAGGATAGGGAAACATCCTACTCCACCGAACACACTGATGCCATGTTCTTTCTGAGCATCCCAGAGAGCTTGTTGCGCTTCTAGTTTTTCTTCCTGAGTTGTTGCCTCTTTGAGGCGTGTTTGATGTGGTTCGAGCACGTGTTTGAGGGCATTCATCTTTCAGAGTGAAGCGTTGCCTTCCATGATTGGTAGATACCAAGTGGCAAGATAATCAAACGCACGATGATGGTTACAATAATGATAGCCACACCAAAGCCTAGACCTTTATCAGTAGCGAAGTATTTGATGGCTTCAGCCATAGGTGCTCCGATAGTATTCCAAATCAATCCTGTGGGTTGTCCTGTTGCTTTGTCTACTTGGACACAGCCTGACAAGACGAGTAGCATAGCCACTCCCATAGCAGAGAGGGCAAAACGTTTAATAGATTTCAATGTTTTCATTCCTTCTTTAAAAATTATACCTCTCTATTCTACTGTTTTTTTGTAAAATATACAATAGTTCTAGAGACCTAATTTGCGACTTTGAAGTCCGAATAGGATGAAAAGTTGCTCATTTGTACATCTAGATAGGTAACTTTTGAAAAAGGTGTCGGACCTTTTCGGATTTCTTGGATAAATTTTGCCATAGTTGCAGAGGAGTCTGCCTGAGCAAGAATTTCCACTGTGCCATCATCGTTATTCCAGACACGACCAGTGATGCCACCGATTTCAAGAGCTAAAGTATAAACACCCCAGCGAAAACCAACACCCTGCACCCTGCCTTGGGCAATCATTCTAACCTTTTGCATACCAAACCCCCTTTGATTGTGTTATAATATTTCTATGACTATTATAACCTCAAAAGCCAATTCTGTGGTAAAAAATGCCAAGAAATTACATCAAAAAAAATATCGGAAGTCTGCTTATTTGATTGAAGGATGGCACTTGTTTGAAGAAGCTGTTCAAGCAGGAGTGACGATTGAGAAGATTTTTGCCCTAGAAAGTTACCGAGATCAGCTAGCGGCTTTTCCACAAACAGTCTGGGTTTCAGAGGAGATTTTGCTAGATTTGGCAGATACGCAAACTCCTCAAGGGATTGTTGCAGTGATTCAAAAAGAAGAAGTGGGTCTGCCCGATCTTCGTCGGGGAAAGTTTTTATTTTTAGAAGATGTCCAAGATCCTGGGAACGTAGGTACCATGATTCGGACTGCGGATGCTGCAGGTTTTACAGGGGTTATTGTCTCAGACAAGTCAGCAGATATCTACAGTCTCAAGACCCTGCGATCCATGCAAGGAAGTCATTTTCATTTGCCCATCTATCGGATGTCTCTTGCTTCCTTTGTAGAAGAGGCAAAGAAGAGCAATTTGCCCATTCTAGCAACGACCTTATCCAAAGAATCCAAGGACTATCGTGAGCTTTCTCCCTTAGAAAACTTTGCTTTAGTCATGGGAAATGAAGGACAGGGGATTAGTTCTGTTATGGCTGAGAGTGCTGATCAGCTGGTTCACATTGGCATGAAAGGCCGAGCAGAAAGTCTCAACGTAGCAGTTGCAGCAGGCATTTTGATGTTTTATTTCAGCTAATTTATAAAAATCTTTGTTATAATCAAGACATATTTATAGAAAAAAAGGAGAATCAGAATGAATCAAACGATTATTCAAGAACGTTCAGGTCTCAATCAATTTTTACGCTAAGGTCTATGCTTTTTGTAGGACTTGGGATTGGTCTATCGGCTCTCGTGTCAGCTTTGATGTTGACAGTCTTTCAGTCCCAATTGGTCTACTTTTTTTAATGCATGGCCGTCTCTGGTTGATGATTGCAACTTTTGCAGAACTTGCTCTAGTCTTTGTTGCAAGTAGCATGGCTGCCAAAAAAATAGCCCAGCAGCTCTCCCAGTATTTTTAGTTTATTCTGTTTTAAATGGTTTTACGCTTAGTTTTGTCGTAGCCTTCTATACACCTGGGACCGTCTTGTCAGCCTTTGTATCCAGTGCCTTACTCTTCTTTGTCATGGCGGCAATCGGAATTTTCACCAAGAAAGATTTGAGTGGAATGGGACGAGCTTTGATGGCAGCGCTTGTTGGTCTCATCATTGCCATGGTTGTGAATCTATTTTTAGCCAATAGCTTCTTTGACTACATGATTAGTATTGCCATGGTCTTGGTCTTCTCAGGTTTGATTGCTTGGGATAACCAAAAGATTCGCTATGTTTATGAGCAGTCACGAGGACAAGTAGCGACAGGTTGGGTCATCTCAATGGCGCTCAGCATCTACCTAGACTTTATCAACCTCTTCCTTAGCATCTTACGTATCTTTGGTCGAAACGATTAATGAATGACAGAGTCAGTGTTCAAAAGAGCACTGACTTTTTCTTATTTACTCTTTTCTTTTCTTGGAAATAGGTGTATAATGCTTTTAACTAATTTTTGAGGAGCTGTTTATGAAGAAAAGTTTTATTCATCAACAAGAAGAAATTTCCTTTGTCAAAAACACTTTTACCCAGTATTTGAAAGATAAGTTAGAAGTTGTTGAAGTTCAAGGTCCTATCTTGAGCAAGGTCGGAGATGGGATGCAGGACAACCTGTCAGGTATCGAAAATCCAGTATCCGTCAAGGTTTTGCAGATTCCAGATGAAACCTATGAAGTCGTTCACTCACTTGCCAAATGGAAACGCCACACCTTAGCCCGTTTTGGTTTCGGTGAAGGTGAGGGTCTATTTGTTCACATGAAGGCCCTTCGTCCAGACGAAGATTCGCTTGATGCGACCCACTCAGTTTATGTGGACCAGTGGGACTGGGAGAAGGTTATCCCAAATGGTCAACGCAATATCGCCTATCTCAAAGAAACCGTTGAGAAGATTTACAAGGCTATTCGTCTAACAGAGCTAGCCGTAGAAGCCCGCTACGATATCGAATCCATCTTGCCAAAACAAATCACCTTTATCCATACAGAAGAGTTGGTAGAACGCTATCCAGACCTAACACCGAAAGAGCGTGAAAATGCGATCTGTAAAGAGTTTGGTGCAGTCTTCTTGATTGGTATCGGTGGCGAGTTGCCTGACGGGAAACCTCATGACGGCCGCGCACCTGACTATGATGACTGGACAACAGAGTCTGAAAATGGCTACAAAGGGTTGAACGGCGATATTCTCGTTTGGAACGAATCTCTTGGTTGTGCCTTTGAACTTTCATCAATGGGGATTCGGGTAGATGAGGATACTCTTCGTCGCCAAGTGGCTCTTACAGGAGACGAAGATCGTCTTGAGCTGGAATGGCATAAAGCCTTGCTTAACGGTCTTTTCCCACTGACAATTGGTGGAGGTATCGGACAGTCTCGTATGGCCATGTTCCTTCTTCGTAAGAAACACATTGGAGAGGTTCAGACCAGTGTCTGGCCTCAAGAAGTTCGCGATACGTACGAAAATATTTTGTAGAGAATCGAACCGCAAGGTTCGGTTTTCTTTCTCTTTTTGCCTATAATTTGGTATAATAAACGGTATGAAAATCGTATCAGGAATCTATGGGGGGCGTCCCCTCAAGACGCTAGAAGGCAAGACGACGAGGCCGACATCAGATAAGGTGCGTGGAGCTATCTTTAACATGATAGGTCCCTATTTTGAGGGTGGTCGTGTTTTGGATCTCTATGCTGGCAGTGGGGGTTTATCCATTGAGGCAGTCTCGCGTGGGCTGTCCCATGCTGTCTTAGTGGAACGGGATCGAAAGGCACAAACTATCATCGCTGAAAATATCCAAATGACCAAGGAAGTTTCCAAATTTCAGCTCTTAAAGATGGAGGCTGAACGAGCCTTGGAGCTTGTGAATGGTCCCTTTGACCTGGTCTTTTTAGATCCTCCCTATGCCAAGGAACAAATCGTTGCAGATATCGAGAAAATGGCAGAAAGAAACCTTTTCTCCGAAGAGGTCATGGTTGTCTGTGAAACCGATAAGTCTGTAGAACTCCCAGAAGAAATCGCCTGCTTAGGTATCTGGAAGGAAAAAATATATGGGATTAGTAAGGTGACAGTCTATGTCAGATAAAATTGGATTATTTACAGGTTCATTTGATCCGATGACAAATGGACATCTGGATATGATTGAACGTGCTAGCAAACTTTTTGACAAGCTCTATGTCGGGGTGTTCTACAATCCCCACAAACAAGGCTTTCTCCCTGTTGAAAACCGTAAACGAGCAGTCGAAAAAGCGGTGGCGCATTTAGATAATGTAGAGGTGCTGGCTTCTCATGACCAACTAGTTGTCGATGTTGCAAGAAGACTGGGTGCTAAGACCCTTGTCCGTGGCTTGCGAAATACCACCGACTTGCAATACGAGTCTAGCTTTGACTACTACAATCATCAACTGGCTCCAGAAATCGAAACCATTTACCTATATAGTCGCCCAGAGCATCTTTATATTAGCTCTTCGGCCGTGAGAGAACTTCTGAAGTTTGGTCAGGAGATTCAGCAATATGTCCCAAACAGTGTTGTGGAGGAATTAGAACATGAAGAAAAAAACTAGATGGCCCTTATATGTCATCCTAGCACTAGTATTGACGTTTTTAGCCTTTGTAGTACCTTTGCCATACTACATAGAAGTTCCAGGTGGAGCGGAAGATATTCGTCGCGTTTTGAAAGTCAATGAAACAGAAGACACAGAAGCAGGAGCTTACCAGTTTGTGACAGTTGGGATTCGACATGCAACCCTGTCGCATCTTGTCTATGCTTGGTTAACCCCTTTCACGGATATTAGAAGTGCCAAGGAGACTACGGGTGGCTCTACGGATGCAGAATTTATGCGGATTAATCAGTTCTACATGCAAACTTCTCAAAACATGGCCAAGTATCAAGGATTGAAGACGGCTGGAAAGATATTGAACTCAAGTATCTGGGAGTCTATGTCTTGACCGTGACGGACAATTCAACTTTTAAGGGCATTCTGAACATTGCGGATACCGTGACGGCTGTTAATGACAAAACGTTTGACAGTTCAAAAGACTTGGTCGACTATGTTAATTCTCAACAATTAGGGGATACGGTCAAGGTAACCTATGAAGAAGACGGAAAAGTCAAGTCTGCTGAAGGTAAAATTATCACTCTCGAAAACGGGAAAAACGGGATTGGGATTGGTTTGATTGACCGTACGGAAGTGACCAGTGACGTTCCAATTCGCTTTTCAACAGCTGGTATCGGCGGGCCAAGTGCCGGTCTCATGTTTAGCCTCGCTATTTACACCCAGATAGCAGATCCAGGACTTCGTAATGGCCGCATCGTTGCGGGAACGGGAACTATTGATCGCGATGGAAATGTTGGCGACATCGGTGGAATTGACAAAAAAGTGGTTGCAGCCTCTCGTCAGGGAGCCAACATCTTTTTTGCTCCTGACAATCCAGTTACCGAGGAAGCAAAGAAAGCAGATCCCAATGCGAAAAGCAACTATGAAACAGCCTTAGAAGCTGCTAAAACGATCAAAACAGAGATGAAAATCGTTCCCGTTAAGACTTTGCAGGATGCAATTGATTACCTTAAAAACAATCCCTAATTCGTAGAAAAATTGAAAACTAGCGCGCAAGCAGATAAGATGGTATAATAGTCAAATGGTTCAATTATTATTCACTCTAAGTAGTCATATACTCTTTATTTATTTGAGTTTTTACCTTTTGAAGGATCTTGTGAGATGGGAAAAGGTTTTAAAAGTGACCGCTACTAACACAAAAAAGGTTCGTTTGTTGGTAGGCTTCTTTAGTATTGTGATGGGCTACATCTTGAGTTCATTCTTTATCAGTTTGTACCAACTGTGGCAAGAAGCACTTAGAGGACTATTATAAAATCAAAAGTAAAGGAAACAACTATGGAAAAAATTGTGGTTCAAGGCGGGGATAATCGTCTGGTCGGGAGTGTGACGATCGAGGGAGCAAAGAATGCAGTCTTGCCCTTGTTGGCAGCGACTATTCTAGCAAGCAAGGGTAAGACAGTCTTGCAGAACGTCCCAATCTTGTCAGATGTTTTCACCATGAATCAAGTGGTTCGAGGTCTGAATGCCAAGGTGGACTTTGATGAGGAAGCTCATGTTGTCGAGGTCGATGCAACTGGTGATATCACGGAGGAAGCTCCATACAAGTATGTCAGCAAGATGCGTGCATCGATTGTTGTCTTGGGACCAATCCTTGCTCGTGTAGGCCATGCCAAAGTTTCTATGCCAGGGGGATGTACCATCGGAGTCGTCCCATCGACCTCCACCTCAAAGGTTTGGAAGCTATGGGGGCAAATATTACCCAGACAGCTGGTTACATCGAAGCCAAGGCCGAACGCTTGCATGGCGCTCATATCTACATGGACTTCCCTAGTGTCGGTGCAACACAAAACCTCATGATGGCAGCGACTCTAGCTGATGGTGTGACGGTCATTGAAAATGCTGCGCGTGAGCCAGAAATTGTTGACCTCGCTATTCTCCTTAATGAAATGGGAGCCAAGGTCAAGGGAGCTGGTACCGAAACCATCACAGTAACTGGTGTCAAGGAACTCCATGGTACGACCCACAATGTCGTTCAAGATCGTATCGAAGCCGGAACCTTTATGGTGGCTGCAGCTATGACAGGTGGCGATGTCCTCGTTCGTGATGCAGTTTGGGAGCACAATCGCCCCTTAATCTCAAAACTACTTGAAATGGGTGTTGAAGTGACAGAGGAGTCAGAAGGTATCCGTATTCGTTCTCAACTTGAAAATCTCAAGGCTGTTCATGTAAAAACTTTACCACATCCAGGCTTCCCAACAGATATGCAGGCACAATTTACAGCCCTGATGACAGTCGCAAAAGGGGAATCCACCATGGTGGAAACGGTGTTTGAGAATCGCTTCCAACACTTGGAGGAAATGCGCCGTATGGGCTTGCATTCAGAGATTATCCGTGACACAGCTCGTATTGTTGGGGGACAGGCTTTACAGGGGGCAGAAGTTCTATCAACGGACCTTCGCGCTAGTGCTGCTTTGATTTTGACAGGTCTGGTAGCGCAGGGAGAAACAGTTGTTGGTAAGTTAGTCCACCTTGATAGAGGTTACTACCGTTTCCATGAGAAATTGGCTCAGCTAGGAGCGAAGATTCAGCGAATCGAGGCAAATGATGAAGAAGAATAAAAACTTACGCTATGTACTCCGTCGTTTACTGTTGATTTTTATCGTACTATTGCTAGGCTTTCTGGCTTTAGGAATCGGCTTGATGGTTGGTTATGGCATCCTAGGAAAGGGACAGGATCCATGGGCAATCTTGTCTCCAGCAAAGTGGCAGGAATTGATTAGCAAATTTACAGGAAATTAGACTGGGAGACCAGTCTTTTTCTAAAGAAATAAGGAGAAAAATGGACAAAAAAACAAGACAAGCTCTGATCGGGTTACTTATATTCTTACTCTTGGCTGCTGGAAGCTACTATATCAAGCAGATGCAGACAGCGCCAAACACCCCTAGAACCAAGGTTAGTCAGAAAAAACAAGCTTCAGAAGCTCCCAGTCAGGAGCTAGCTGAAAGTGTCTTAACTGAGTCAATCAAAAATCAAATCAAGGGGGGGCTCGAGTGGAATGGAGCAGGGGCCTTCATTGTCAATGGCAATAAAACCAATCTAGATGCCAAGGTTTCTAGCAAACCCTATGCGGATAATAAAACAAAGACAGTGGGAAAAGAAACAGTTCCAACTGTTGCCAATGCCATCTTATCCAAAGCGACTCGGCAGTATAAGAATCGTGAAGAAACTGGAAATGGATCTACCTCTTGGACGCCACCAGGATGGCATCAGGTCAAGAATCTAAAGGGAGCCTACACACATGCAGTTGATAGAGGACACCTGCTGGGCTATGCCTTGATAGGTGGTTTGGATGGTTTTGATGCTTCTACCAGCAATCCCAAGAACATTGCAGTCCAGACAGCTTGGGCAAACCAAGCACAGGCTGAAGACTCGACAGGCCAGAACTACTATGAGAGTTTGGTCAGAAAAGCCTTGGACCAAAACAAGAGAGTCCGTTATCGGGTGACGCTCCACTATGCGACAAATGAGGACCTAGTTCCATCTGCTTCACAAATCGAAGCCAAGTCTTCAGATGGCGAATTGGAATTCAATGTCCTAATCCCCAATGTTCAAAAGGGAATCCAGCTTGATTACCGAACAGGGCAAGTAACAGTGACGGATTAGAAACAATAGATACAATAAAAAAACAGCTCCTTTGTCTTCTAGAGGCAGGGGAGTTGTTCTTTAAATGAAAAATAATGTGAATCCTGAGGGATTTTATGATATAATGGAACACAAGATACTATTTTAGGAGAAGGACTATGGAAGACCCGAGCAGTCAGAATTTGTTGCTACAGTTTGTATTGTTATTTATCTTGACCTTGTTAAATGCTTTTTTCTCAGCCACTGAAATGGCGATGGTGTCACTAAACCGTTCCCGAGTGGAGCAAAAGGCAGAAGAGGGAGACAAACGTTACATTCGTTTGTTAAAGGTACTTGAAAATCCTAACCACTTTTTATCAACAATTCAAGTTGGTATCACGTTAATTACCATCTTGTCAGGGGCCAGTTTAGCAGAAACTCTAGGACGCGAAATCGCATCTTGGATGGGAAATAGTGAAACAGCTTACGCTATTGCAAGTTTTCTATCTTTAGCGTTTTTGACCTATATTTCTATTGTTTTTGGGGAACTCTATCCCAAGAGAATCGCTCTAAATCTGAAAGATACCTTGGCCATCCGAACCGCACCAGTCATTATTGGCTTGGGGAAAATTGTCAGCCCCTTTGTTTGGCTTCTGTCGGCTTCAACCAATCTCTTGAGTCGTTTAACGCCAATGACCTTTGATGATGCGGATGAAAAAATGACTCGAGATGAAATTGAGTACATGTTGACCAAAAGTGAGGAAACTTTGGATGCAGACGAAATCGAGATGTTACAAGGGATTTTCTCTCTAGATGAGCTGATGGCGAGAGAAGTCATGGTTCCTCGGACGGATGCCTTTATGGTGGATATTCAGGATGATAGTCAAACCATTATCCAAAGTATTCTAAAGCAAAATTTCTCACGTATCCCTGTTTATGATGGGGATAAGGACAATGTGATTGGTTTGATTCATACCAAGCGTTTGCTAAACGCTGCCTATGCAGATGGCTTTGAAAATATTGTCTGGAAGAAGATCTTACAAGATCCACTCTTTGTTCCTGAAACTATTTTTGTGGATGACTTGCTAAAAGAATTGCGAAATACCCAAAGACAAATGGCCATTTTGCTCGATGAATATGGTGGTATGGCTGGTTTGGTAACTCTGGAAGATCTTTTAGAAGAGATTGTCGGTGAGATTGATGACGAGACCGATAGGGCAGAAATCGAAGTCCATCAAATCGGTGAGGACACCTATATTGTACAGGGAACCATGAATCTTAACGACTTCAATAACTACTTTGGTGTCGAACTAGAAAGCGATGATGTGGATACCATCGCCGGTTATTATTTGACGGGTGTTGGTACGATTCCAACAACTGAAAAAATCAGTTATGAACTGGTCAGTCAAAACAAGCAAATCGTCCTGACCAACGATAAGGTGAAAAATGGACGTGTTACCAAGGTAAAAGTTCAAATCACAGAACTAGAACTTGAAGAAGAAACAGAATAAAGCAGTGACTTGAGTCACTGCTTTTTGTAAATCTAGATGGTAGGTTCAGTTATACCCCATTTATTAGGAATAATAAAAAAGCCCGGTTTTACGAGCTTTTCATTTGGTTAATTCCTGTTAATTCAGGTACTGAAAGGCGGTAGACGGATTTGAACCGACGATCAAGCTTTTGCAGAGCCGTGCCTTACCACTTGGCTATACCGCCTCAACGTTTATTATTATACCTTGAAAATCATTTCCCGTCAATAGTTTCTTATTCTAAAATCCAATTTAAGAAAACAGATGATGATTGAGGAAGTGAGAAAAATCTTGTAAAAATCCCGTTCTAAAGAGGGTCAGACTAGAAAATATTTCTTGCAGAAACAAACAAAGAATGTAGAAATTTTGACAAATAGAAGTTTTTTGAGGAAATGCGCCTAAATATTCTGAAAATTCGTTTACTTTTTAAAAAATATATGTTATAATTTCCAATAAGCCTAAATTTTTCAAGAGGAGTTAAAAACATGAAAAAAAGTAGAGTATTTGTTGCAGCAGGAGTTGCTTTATTAGCGGCAGGAGTACTAGCTGCTTGTGGTTCTTCAAAATCATCTGATTCAACAGCGCCAAAAAATTATGGCTATGTTTATTCAGCTGACCCAGAAACGTTGGATTACCTCATTTCAGGGAAACAAAGTACTAAGATTGCCACTTCAAATGGTATCGATGGTCTCTTCACAAACGACAAGTATGGGAATCTAGTCCCTGCAGTTGCAGAAGACTGGTCCGTTTCAAAAGACGGTTTGACTTATACCTACAAGATTCGTAAAGGTGTTAAATGGATGACATCAGATGGTGAAGAGTATGCTGAAGTAACAGCCAAAGACTTTGTAAATGGCTTGAAACACGCAGCTGATAAAAAATCAGAAGCAATTTACCTAGCAGAAAATTCTGTTAAAGGATTGTCTGATTATTTAGCAGGTAATACAAAAGACTTTTCTTCAGTAGGTGTGAAAGCAGTTGATGATTATACTCTTGAGTATACTTTGAACCAACCAGAACCATACTGGAACTCTAAGATGGCCTACGCAATCTTCTGGCCATTGAACGAAGAATTTGAAAAATCAAAAGGATCTGACTTTGCTAAAGCGACTGACCCTACATCATTGCTTTACAATGGTCCGTTCTTACTGAAAGGTTTGACTGCTAAGTCTTCTATTGAGTTCGCTAAGAATGAAAATTACTGGGACAAAGATAATGTTCACATTGATAAAGTAACCCTTGCTTACTATGATGGTTCAGACCAAGAGTCAATTGAACGTAACTTTACAAGTGGAGCTTATAGCTATGCCCGTCTTTATCCAACAAGTTCAAACTACTCTAAAGTAGAAGAAACCTACAAGGAAAATATCTTCTACACCCCATCAGGACCTGGTATTGGTGGTTTGGGTGTGAATATTGACCGCCAAGGTTACAAATACACTTCTAAGACAACTGACGAAGAGAAGACTTCTACTAAGAAAGCCCTTCTTAACAAGGACTTCCGTCAAGCCTTGAACTTTGCCTTTGACCGTACGTCTTATTCAGCTCAAGTAAATGGTAAAGAAGGTGCTCCTCGTGCCGTTCGTAACCTCTTTGTAAAACCTGACTTTGTCTCTGCAGGTGAAAAAACTTTTGGTGACTTGGTAACTGAAAAGATGGCTGCTTACGGTGATGAGTGGAAGAATGTAAACTTTGCGGATGGTCAAGATGGACTCTTCAACGCCGATAAAGCTAAAGCTGAATTTGCCAAAGCCAAAACAGCATTGGAAGCAGAAGGTGTAAAATTCCCTATCCATTTGGATGTTCCAGTAGACCAAACAGCTAAAAACTATATCGCACGTATTCAATCCTTCAAACAATCCGTTGAAACAGTGCTTGGAGAGGGCAATGTAGTCATCGATATCCAACAAGTTTCTAAAGATGAGTTTAATAATATTACCTACTATGCGGCGAATGCAGCAGCAGAAGACTGGGATCTCTCAGGTGCCGTTGGATGGAACCCTGACTATGAAGATCCATCAACTTACCTTGATATCTTGAAGACAACGAATGCTGAACAAACAAAAACATACATGGGTTACGAAGGTGCAGATAATGCTGCAGCAGCTCAAGTTGGTTTGAAAGAATACGATAAGCTAGTTGATGAAGCTGCTAAAGAAACCAACGACTTGAATGTTCGTTATGAAAAATACGCGGCTGCTCAAGCTTGGTTGACAGATAGCTCACTCATCTTGCCAGCTATGTCATCAACTGGTGCTGCACCATTCATTTCTCGTGTTGTACCATTCACAGCATCATACAGCCAATCTGGAGATAAGGGCTCAGACGTATACTTCAAGTATATTCAGTTACAAGACAAGGTTGTAACAAAAGCTGACTATGAACAAGCTCGTGAAAAATGGCTCAAAGAGAAAAAAGAATCAAACGAAAAAGTTCAAAAAGAATTGGCTAATCACGTTAAATAAATAACTCTCAAGAGAACTTTCTCTCCATGAGGAGAAGGTTCTTTTGGGATTTTAAAAGGAAACGATATGAAGAAATATATTTTTATGCGTGTATTACGTTCATTGTTGTCCATTTTCTTGGTGACAACCTTGACCTACACAATTATCTATACGATGGTTCCTCGAAAATTGATTTTCAAGCAGGATACCAACTATAACAAGATTGCAACGACGCCGGACAAGCGGGATAATTATGAAAATACCGTTTATGAACGGATGGGCTATATCGAGTACTACGATACCAAAGAGTTGCAAGAAAGAGCGAGCACAATGGACTCATCTGTAACAGTGGATGCCAATGATACCAATAAGGCAATCTACGAAAAATACATCAACCAACTAGGAAATGGTTGGACACTTGGTGTGTTCTCAGAAAGTGGTCAATTCTATGCTACGCGTGAAATTCCGATTTTTGAACGTGTTTTCAAATTCTATGCGAACTTGATTGATATTGATCATCCAAACAAAATTCAAGACCCTGAAAATCCAAACTTGCAACGTTATCTTCGTTTTGAAAATGACCCTGCTATCGGTTGGTCATTGGTTGGTTCAGGTACAAAAACACAAATACCTTTTTGTATTTCAACAATCAATTCCCATTTGTACACCAAAAACTTTGTGAACATTAACTTGGGAGATTCTTACCCAACTTATGCAAACACACCAGTGCTTCAAGTTATCACACAAGGTCAGGGACAAACTAAGACATCAGAAGTTCAATTCCCTACAGGTAAAAAAAGACTTCATCTGTAGATATTTACCTCGTACTTACAAATCTCCAAGTCAAGCAGATGCGCGTGAAGTAGCCAACTATGGTAAAGACGATCCATATACAGCTACAGAAAGCAATTATCAATATCCTTCAATGATTGCAAGCTCAGCGGTTGCTGGTTTGATTGGTTTGATTATTTCGTATGCGATTGCGATTCCACTTGGATCTGCTATGGCTCGCCACAAGAATACTTGGATTGATAGCTTCTCGACAGGTGCTCTAACCTTCTTGCTTGCCCTTCCAACGATTGCCTTGGTTTATATCGTGCGCTTGATTGGATCATCTATCGGTCTGCCAGATTCATTTCCTATCTTGGGAGCAGGGGACTGGCGTTCATATGTCTTGCCAGCAGTCATTCTAGGTTTGCTGGGTGCACCAAGTACAGCTATCTGGATTCGTCGTTACATGATCGACTTGCAATCTCAGGACTTCGTACGTTTTGCTCGTGCCAAAGGTTTGTCTGAAAAAGAAATTTCAAATAAACACATCTTTAAAAATGCCATGGTTCCTTTGGTTTCAGGTATTCCTGGTGCCGTAATCGGAGTTATCGGTGGTGCAACATTGACAGAAACGGTCTTCGCTTTCCCAGGTATGGGTAAAATGTTGATTGACTCTGTTAAGGCATCAAACAACTCAATGGTAGTTGGTCTTGTCTTCATCTTCACATGTATTTCTATCTTCTCACTCTTTGTAGGTGATATCTGGATGACCATGCTTGACCCACGTATTAAATTGACAGAGAAAGGAGGCAAATAATGTCAACAATCGATAAAGAAAAATTTCAGTTCGTAAAACGTGACGATTTTGCCTCTGAAACAATTGATGCTCCTGCCTATTCATACTGGGGTTCTGTATTTAGACAATTTCTAAAGAAAAAATCAACCGTCTTTATGCTAGGAATTTTGGTTGCCATTATCTTGATGAGCTTTATTTACCCAATGTTCTCAGATTTTGACTTCAACGATGTAAGTAAGGTCAATGACTTCTCTGCTCGTTTTATCAAGCCCAATGCTGAACATTGGTTTGGTACAGATAGCAATGGTAAATCCTTGTTTGATGGGGTTTGGTTTGGTGCGCGTAATTCAATTCTTATCTCTGTAATTGCCACTTTTATCAACCTTGTGATCGGGGTTATTGTTGGTGGGATTTGGGGAATTTCAAATCCGTTGACCGCGTCATGATGGAAGTTTATAACATTATTTCAAACATTCCATCTCTCTTGATTGTCATTGTCTTGACTTACTCAATCGGTGCTGGTTTTTGGAATCTGATTTTTGCCATGAGTGTGACAACTTGGATTGGGATTGCTTATATGATTCGTATCCAAATCATGCGTTACCGTGACTTGGAATACAACCTTGCTTCTCAAACACTTGGAACGCCAACCTTTAAAATCATCGTTAAAAACATCATGCCACAATTGGTATCTGTTATTGTTTCTACAATGACCTTGATGTTGCCAAGCTTCATCTCTTATGAAGCCTTCCTTTCCTTCTTTGGATTGGGATTGCCTGTAACAGTGCCAAGTTTGGGACGTTTGATCTCAGATTACTCACAAAACGTTACGACCAACGCTTACTTATTCTGGATTCCGTTGACAACCTTGATCTTGGTATCCCTATCTCTTTTCGTTGTTGGTCAAAACCTAGCGGATGCTAGTGATCCACGTACACATAGATAGGAGTAGACATGATAAAAGGAAAAGATGTAATTTTGACTGCTCGTGATATTGTCGTGGAATTTGACGTTCGTGACAAAGTTCTGACGGCTATCCGAGGAGTTTCTCTAGACTTGATTGAAGGAGAAGTTCTGGCCTTGGTAGGTGAGTCCGGTTCTGGTAAATCTGTTTTAACAAAAACCTTTACAGGGATGTTAGAAGACAATGGACGTATTGCCCAAGGAAGCATCGACTATCGTGGACAAGACTTGACCGCTCTAACTTCTAACAAGGAATGGGAGAAGATTCGTGGTGCTAAAATTGCGACTATCTTCCAAGACCCTATGACAAGTTTGGACCCAATCAATACAATCGGTAGCCAAATCACTGAAGTTATCATTAAACACCAAGGGAAAACAGCTAAGGAAGCCAAAGAGATGGCAATCGACTATATGAACAAGGTCGGAATCCCAGATGCTGAAAAACGTTTTGAAGAGTATCCTTTCCAATATTCTGGAGGGATGCGCCAACGTATCGTTATTGCGATTGCCCTTGCCTGTCGTCCAGATATCTTGATCTGTGACGAGCCAACAACGGCCCTTGACGTTACCATTCAAGCGCAAATCATTGATTTGCTTAAAACCTTGCAAATGAGTACCACTTTACCATTATCTTTATCACCCATGACCTTGGTGTGGTAGCAAGTATTGCCGATAAGGTAGCGGTTATGTATGCTGGTGAAATTGTAGAATACGGAACTGTTGAGGAAGTCTTCTACGATCCACGTCATCCATATACTTGGAGTCTCTTGTCTAGCTTGCCTCAGCTTGCTGATGATAAAGGGGAATTGTACTCTATCCCAGGAACACCACCGTCTCTTTATACTGAGTTGAAAGGTGATGCCTTTGCCCTTCGGTCAGATTATGCGATGCAAATTGACTTTGAACAGAAAGCACCTCAGTTTTCAGTCACTGATACCCACTGGGCTAAGACTTGGTTGCTTCATGAGAATGCTCCTAAAGTTGAAAAACCTGGAGTCATTGCAGATTTGCATGACAAGATTCGTGATAAAATGGGCTTTGCTCATCTAGAAGACTAGGAGGAAGGAAATGTCTGAAAAATTAGTAGAAATTAAAGATTTAGAAATTTCCTTCGGTGAAGGAAGTAAGAAGTTTGTTGCGGTTAAAAACGCCAACTTCTTTATCAACAAGGGAGAAACCTTCTCTCTTGTTGGTGAGTCTGGTAGCGGGAAAACAACGATTGGTCGTGCCATTATTGGTCTAAATAATACTAGTAAAGGTGAGATCATCTTTGATGGTCATAAGATTAATGGGAAAAAATCTCATAAGGAATCATCAGACTTGATCCGTCGCATCCAGATGATTTTCCAGGACCCTGCAGCGAGCTTGAATGAGCGTGCAACAGTTGACTATATCATCTCTGAAGGTCTTTACAACTACCACTTGTTCAAAGACGAAGAAGATAGAAAAGAAAAAGTTCAAAAGATGATTCATGAAGTTGGACTTTTGAAAGAACACTTGACCCGTTATCCACACGAGTTTTCTGGTGGTCAACGCCAGCGTATCGGGATTGCCCGTGCCCTTGTGATGGAACCTGATTTCGTTATTGCGGATGAGCCAATTTCAGCCTTGGACGTATCAGTGCGTGCGCAAGTCTTGAACTTGCTCAAGAAGTTCCAAAAAGAGTTGGGCTTGACTTATCTCTTCATCGCGCATGACTTGTCAGTTGTTCGCTTATCTCAGATCGTATCGCGGTTATCTATAAGGGAGTTATCGTCGAAGTGGCGGAGACAGAGGAGTTGTTTAACAATCCTGTCCACCCATACACTCAAGCACTTCTATCTGCTGTACCGATTCCAGATCCAATCTTGGAACGCAAGAAGGTTTTGAAAGTTTACGATCCTGACCAACATGACTATGAGACAGACAAGCCATCTATGGTAGAAATTCGTCCAGGTCACTACGTTTGGGCTAACCAAGCAGAACTTGCTCGTTACAAGAAAGCTCTTAAAGAATAAACAAATTAGGAGAGGACCGAAAGGTCTTCTCATTTTTAATAGAAAAATTCCCCTTCTACTGGCTTGTAAAAGGGGAATTGTATTATCATTAGCGTTTAGACCAAGTGCGTTTCATAAAGAGTAGCAAAATTGGGTAAATCTCTAAGCGACCTGCAATCATTGCAAAGGAGAGGAGGATTTTAGAGATGGGACTAAAGATGGAAAAACTCGAGGTTGTACCTAGAATAGGTCCGATATTGTTAAAACAGCTGAAGACAGCACTGGTTACGACTAGAAAATCATTGCTATCAAGACTGACGATAAAGATGAGAGAGAGAATAATCATCATATAGATAGCAAAATATTTAAGAATTTTGTGCTGGGTATCCTTATCAATCACAGTTTTATTGACGTGTAGAGTCAAAACACGGTGAGGGGATAAAGTGGACAAAATCTGATTTTTTGCGATTTTAGAGAGGATAAGTCCTCTGATCACCTTAAGACCACCTGCAGTTGAGCCAGCTGATCCACCGATTCCCATGAGGAAGAGGAGGATAAATTGGGAGAAGAGGGGCCAGTTGGTAATATCTCCGTAACCAAAACCTGTTGTCGTGATGATATTGGAAACCTGGAAGAAGGCCATTTCAACACTCTTAGAGACACCTTGATAGAGGTGGAGTGTATTAAGCGTAATCAAGCCGGTAGAAACTAGAACAATGATGATATATGCTCGTAGTTCTTCATCTCCAAAGAAAGCCTTAACCCGACGGAGCATGAGGTAGTAGTAGAGATTGAAGTTAACCCCAAAAACCAGAACTCCGATACTAACTAGATAGGTGATGAGTGAGCTACCATAGTGGGCAATTCCGTCGTTATAGACGGTAAAGCCCCCAGTTCCTGCTGTTCCCATAGCGATGACAAAACTATCATAGAGAGGCATGCCTGCTAGATAGTAGATAACCACAAAAAGGGAGAAGAGAGCCAGATAAAGCAGATAGAGAATCTGGGCAGTGTTTTTAGTTTGGATACGACCTTGCCAAAGACAGGTCCAGGGACCTCAGCCTTCATCACCTCCAAGTGACTATTCTTGGCATTGTCCATAATGGCAAGTGCAAAGACGAGTACCCCCATCCCTCCGATCAAGTGGGTGAAACTTCGCCAGAAGAGGAGGGAACGAGTGAGAACGGAAACATCGTTCAAGATAGTTGCTCCTGTAGTCGTAAATCCAGAACTGATTTCAAAGAAGGCATCGATGACGCTGGGGATTTGTCCTGAAAAGACAAAGGGGAGGCCACCAAAGAAAGACCAGAGAATCCAACAGAGGGCAACAATTAAGACCCCTTCCTTGGCATAAATCCGTTGATTTTTCGGTTTCCGTAAAACGCCTAGACCACCGAGAAGGACTAAAATTCCAATCGTAGAAAAGAGAGCGATAAATACTTGACTGGATTCTTGGTAATAGATCGCTACACTAACAGGGACTAGGAGAAGAACAGCCTCAATCAAGAGTAGTTTTGAGAGGAGGTAACGAATCATACTTTTTATTCATTTTTTTACCTCTCAATCAAATCATAAATTTTGGTGATGTTTGGCAATAAGGTCGTCACGAGTAACTTGTCTCCCACCTCAAGCATATCCTCTCCAGTAGGGAAGATTGTTTTTTTTCCTTTTCGGATAATGGCTGCGATGAGAACCCCTTTTTTCAATTTCAACTGTGATAGAGGTTTGGCAGTCATTTTATTAGCTTCCTTGATTTGGAATTGGAGAGTTTCAATTTGACCGTTTGCGAGATGGTGCATGGCTTGAAGGTCTGAATACTGAGCGTTTACTCGACCACGGATAAAGTGCATAATGGTATCCACTGCGATGCTTTTTTTGGTGTGATGATACTCGAAAAATCAGGCGCGTGGATAATCTCTAGAAGGCTTGTTCGGTTGACCTTGGTGATATTCTTATGGACACCAACTCGGTCAAGAAACATTGAGGTGATGATATTTTCCTCATCAACCCCAGTCAAGGTTGCGACTGCATCATAGTGGGGAGCACTTTCTTCCAGCAAAATGTCTTTTGCAGTTCCATCTCCTTGGACAATATAGAGATTGGGGAACTTTTCACTGAAGAAACGAGCTCTTTCAGGATTGATCTCGATGACCTTGGTATCAATGCGACTGTCTTTTAAAAATGCCGAGTAGATAATAAGCGATCTTTCCAGCTCCAACGATAAGCAAGCTTTTCACTGCACGAGATTTAAAATAGTTATGGAAAAGCATCATATCTACGCGATTTCCTGTAACAAAAATCCTATCCTTGTCTTGGATAATAACATCACCGCTTGGAATCATCAGTTGATGATCTCTCCATAGCACAGACGATAACATTACCAAACTTTTTACGGAAGTCTGAGATTGGCATTTGACAAAGACCGCTAGAATCCTTGACAACAAACTCCATGAGACTGACCCGCCCTCCAGCAAATCGTTCGACAGAGAGGGCGTTAGGGAAATCAATGATATTTGAGATAGCACGCGCTGCTAGGAGTTCTGGATTAACAATAAGTGAAAATCCAAGAATATTTTTCTCTTTAAAATAGGCATTGGAGTATTCAGGATTTCGTACCCGAACGATGGTTTCTTTAGCGCCCATTTTTTTAGCAAGTACCGCTGAAATCATATTCACTTCATCGTGTTCGGTTAGAGCAATAAAGATATCGCACTCTTGAACACTGGCTTGCTCCAAGATGGCAAAAGTCAGCACCATTTCCAAGGAGACCTATGATATCATAGCGACTGACAATGTGATTGAGGACAGCCTCATCTTGTTCGATGAGGACAACGTCATGGTTTTCTGCAACCAGTGAACGACAGAGGGCGAAACCAACTTTCCCTCCACCAACAAGGACAATTTTCATATAAAAAACCTACTTTTTCATGATGTAACTATCATACCCTTTTTTAGCAAAAAATGCACTTGCTAAGGCGATTTTTAAGGGAAGAAAGGCCTTTTTCACGTTTTGAAGATACATTTGCTTAATTTCTATAACGATGTTCCGATTTGGAGTGATATTATCTCTTACTATCCCTTTTCAGAAAGGGAATGACCAAACATGAAAAATATCATTAAAAAAAGTAAAAAAATCAAGTCATTTCTATTGACAATGATTCTGAAAGTGTTATACTAAGGAAGTAGTTTCGCTGATTTACTTCAAACCTGTTGTGAGGTAAGTTAACGATGCCTTAACCACGCTGTTTGCTGAGCTTGACTCCGGGCAGTGTGGCTATTTTTTTGCAATGATAAAAGGAAACCCGTCATGACAAATCACATTGTATTATTCGAGCCTCAGATTCCACAAAATACAGGTAACATTGCGCGTACTTGCGCTGCGACCAATTCTCCCCTCCACATCATTAAACCAATGGGCTTTCCCATTGACGACCGAAAGATGAAGCGGGCTGGTTTGGATTACTGGGATAAGCTTGAGATTTATTTTTATGACAGCTTGGAAGATTTCATGTCTCAGATGAAAGGACAAGTCTATCTGATTTCGAAATTTGCTGAGAAAGTGTATTCTGAGGTGGATTTATCGACTGACGAAGACCATTATTTTCTCTTTGGACGTGAAGACAAGGGCTTGCCCGAGGACTTTATGCGAGACCATCCTGAGAAGGCTCTCCGTATTCCTATGAACGATGAACACGTTCGCAGCCTCAATGTTTCGAATACCGTATGCATGATTGTTTATGAAGCCCTCCGCCAGCAGAACTTTGCAGGTCTTGAGCTTGTTCACACCTATGAAGCAGATAAATTGAAATAATCAAAACGCTTGCACTTGCAAGCGTTTTTTGTTATGATTAAAGGGTCTTCAGGGCTGGGTGTGATTCCCGACTGGCGGTGACTTTTAACTAGCTATTCTGGCTTACTCTTCGTTGTCTTGTCTCGATATACTCAAGTATTATCTTCGACTGCGACGCCTAGATTAATCCAAAATATCTTAGTTAAAGAAGTCCGCGAGCGCAAGCTGATGTGGTGCGATTCCACAACCGACAGTATAGTCTGGATGGGAGAAGACGAAAGAATGGCTTTGTCTGTTCTAATGAGTTTATAGATGAATTGCAACCGCTTGCTCAAAAAGAGTGAGAGGGAACTTTTGGGATATAAAAAGTGAGAATAGATAGAGGGATCCTTTCCAACTTCTTCTGATTTTATAGAAAATTGGAGGAACCTGTTATGACAAACACACGTCGAATTTCGACCATTGCGATTTTATCAGCCATTTCATTTGTGCTGATGTACTTTGACTTTCCGCTCTTGCCAGCGGCGACCTTCCTCAAGATCGAGTTTAGTATCTTGCCAGTCCTTGTGGGCTTGGTAGTGATGGATTTGCCTGCTGCTCGGGATTCTCTTGCTACGATCACTCTTGAAGTTGCTTCTGAATAGCCAAGGAGTGAACACTTACATTGGGTTGCCAATGAATATCGTAGCCTTGGGAGTTTTTTTGTTATCGCTTTTGGTTTGATTTGGAAAAAGGAACGTAGCACTCTTCGTTTTCTACTGGCATCTCTAGCGGGAACTATTGGATTGACTTCTGCCATGTTGGTTCTCAACTATGTCTATGCGGTTCCTTTATACGCGCAGTTTGCCAACTTTGATATTAGAGAAATTATAGGACTTTCTAACTACTTGATGACCATGGTATTACCTTTTCAACTTGATTGAGGGTTTAATCTTTTCCGTTTCATTCTGGTTGTTATACGTCCTCTTGAAACCAACCTTAAAATATTATGAGAGATAAACAAACATTTTTAATGAAGGGCAGTTTTGCCCTTTTACTTTTCGTCCTTCTTGGCTATATGGTCAAGTTTTACCCCTGAAACGCTGGTCGGTTTTGATCAACCGCTTCAGACTGTTCTTCGTGGGGACTTGCCAGATTATTTGACAGTTCTGTTCCGAGCCCTTACGCATTTGATTGATATCCCAGTAATCATTACCTGGGTTGCCATTGCAGCCTTTATCTTTTATCGTAAGCAGTGGAAGATAGAAAGCTACTTCATGGCGGGTAATCTAGCCTTAGCCGGTCTTTTAATCGTGACCTTTAAAAATATCTACCAGCGCCCACGGCCAGCTATTTTACACTTTGTAGAGGAGAGGGGATTTTCTTTTCCAAGTGGCCATTCTCTGGCAGTGACTCTGATGGTAGGGACTTTGATTGTCATTCTCAGTCAACGGATTAAAGATCCGGTTTGGAAAAAAATTGTGCAAATCGTCCTTGGCTTCTACCTAGTCAGTGTGTTGCTATCTCGGGTCTATCTGGGAGTTCACTACCCATCAGATGTTCTTGCCAGTTTCTGTGTGGGCTTGGGAGTCTTGTTTATCGAATTTCCTTTCTATGACAAGCTTCGCTTCCAATGGCGATTTAAAGGCAAGCAGAAGTGAGCATCAAATTCCTTTGAGGAAAGAAATGAAAGTCAATATAACAGATCTCCATCCGACTCAACTATACTTATCAGAAAAGAAGTTACAAGATATCCAGATGCTTTATCAGTCGGTAGAAATAATCAATGTTGCTCCAATCAGTGTTCTTGCATTCGGAGACTGCTTGTTGATTACAGACGGGCATCACAGGGCTTATCAGGCTTTATTGGCAGGTAGGGATACGATTTCTGCTAAGTGGGATAGAGATGGTGGCGATGAACTGTATTATCTCTATGCGCAAGCTTGTGAGGAAAGAAAGATTTACTCTGTTCTGGATTTAAAAAATCATATCGTATCTCAAGATGAGTATGAAGCAAAATGGTATAACTGGTGTGATGGTTTTAATCAAGCAGCAACTCTTTTATTGAAAAGGAAAGCAGGTGAAACAGATCCTACAAATAGGTAATGCATTGTGTCTTGTTCCTTTTTATATTGAAATTAGTCTAATCTAACTTGTTTTTTAACTAAAAATCTGATAAACTAAGTAGTAATTGAATAGGAATCCGCAAGACTAGTAACTCAAGGGAAGTATATCAGGGAGGAGAGCCGTGACTGCAAGTTCTCTATATGAAAGCTGGGTGAATTCACTTGCGCATGGATTTAGAAATGAAGGTCTGACTTGTCAGATGAAAACGGATGGTACCGCGTGTCAACGCTCCGAGTGGAGTTTTTGGCATGTGGTTTTCTTTTTATCTACGAGGGACTGATGGAGGAATTATGTCAACTATTGAAGAACAATTAAAAGCGCTTCGCGAAGAAACGCTGGCTAGCTTGAAGCAGATTACTGCTGAAAATGAAAAAGAGATGCAGGACTTGCGTGTCTCTGTCCTTGGTAAAAAAGGGTCGCTTACTGAAATCCTCAAAGGGATGAAAGATGTCTCTGCTGATATGCGTCCAATCATCGGGAAACACGTCAATGAAGCGCGTGATGTCTTGACAGCTGCTTTTGAAGAAACAGCTAAGCTCTTGGAAGAAAAGAAAGTAGAAGCTCAACTAGCAAGTGAGAGCATCGATGTGACACTTCCAGGTCGCCCAGTTGCGACTGGTCACCGTCACGTTTTGACACAAACCAGTGAAGAAATCGAAGATATTTTCATTGGGATGGGTTACCAAGTCGTGGATGGTTTTGAAGTGGAGCAAGACTACTACAACTTCGAGCGTATGAACCTTCCAAAAGATCACCCAGCTCGCGATATGCAGGATACTTTCTACATCACAGAAGAAATCTTGCTTCGTACTCACACGTCTCCAGTTCAGGCGCGTGCGATGGATGCTCATGATTTTTTTCAAAAGGTCCTTTGAAAATGATCTCACCAGGGCGTGTGTTCCGTCGTGACACGGACGATGCGACCCACAGTCACCAATTCCACCAAATCGAAGGCTTGGTTGTTGGGAAAAAAACATCTCTATGGCAGATCTTCAAGGAACCCTTCAGTTGATTGTGCAAAAAATGTTTGGTGAAGAGCGCCAAATTCGTTTGCGTCCATCGTATTTCCCATTCACAGAGCCATCTGTTGAAGTGGATGTTTCTTGCTTCAAGTGTGGTGGAGAAGGCTGTAACGTATGTAAGAAAACAGGTTGGATTGAGATTATGGGTGCCGGTATGGTTCACCCACGTGTCCTTGAAATGAGTGGAATCGATGCGACTGTTTACTCTGGCTTTGCCTTTGGTCTTGGACAAGAGCGTGTCGCTATGCTCCGTTACGGAATCAACGATATCCGCGGATTCTATCAAGGAGATGTCCGCTTCTCAGAACAGTTTAAATAAGATTGAAACCTAAAACACAGTCCTATACAGTCCTAGTTATTTTCTCTTGATGAGAATGGTGAGGACTGACTCGAAGAAAAAGAAAGGAATTGAAAAGGTCTTATTCGGTGAGATCTTACAATCAGAATTATGCTTGTATCTTATAAATGGTTAAAAGAATTGGTGGACATTGATGTGCCATCACAAGAGTTGGCTGAGAAAATGTCAACTACAGGGATTGAGGTCGAAGGTGTCGAATCACCGGCTGCCGGTCTCTCAAAAATTGTCGTCGGTGAGGTCTTGTCTTGCGAAGATGTGCCAGAAACACACTTGCATGTCTGTCAGGTTAACGTTGGCGAAGAAGAAGCCCGTCAGATCGTTTGTGGTGCACCGAATGTACGTGCTGGAATCAAGGTCATGGTAGCTCTTCCAGGAGCTCGTATCGCGGACAATTACAAAATCAAAAAAGGGAAAATCCGTGGTTTGGAGTCACTTGGAATGATCTGTTCACTTGGTGAACTGGGAATTTCTGACTCGGTCGTACCGAAGGAATTCGCAGATGGTATTCAAATCTTGCCTCAAGATGCAGTACCAGGTGAGGAAGTCTTCTCATATCTAGACTTAGATGATGAAATCATCGAACTTTCTATCACACCAAACCGTGCAGACGCTCTATCTATGCGTGGGGTGGCTCATGAAGTGGCAGCCATCTATGACAATGCAGTCAACTTTAAAGAATTCAGTTTAACAGAAACAAATGAAGCTGCAGCAGACGCCCTTTCTGTTGGCATTGAGACAGACAAGGCGCCTTACTATGCGGCCCGTATCTTGGATAATGTGACCATCGCACCAAGTCCACAATGGTTGCAAAACCTCCTTATGAACGAAGGTATCCGTCCAATTAACAATGTCGTAGACGTAACCAACTACATCCTGCTTTACTTTGGTCAACCGATGCATGCCTTTGACTTGGATACTTTTGAAGGGACCGACATCCGTGTGCGTGAAGCGCGTGCTGGTGAAAAATTGGTGACCTTGGACGGTGAAGAGCGTGACTTGGAAGCAAATGACTTAGTCATCACTGTCGCAGACAAGCCAGTAGCCCTTGCAGGTGTCATGGGTGGTCAAGCAACAGAAATCTCTGAAAATTCTAGTCGTGTTGTCCTTGAAGCAGCTGTTTTCAATGGCAAATCGATCCGCAAGACTAGCGGACACCTCAACCTTCGTTCTGAGTCGTCTTCTCGCTTTGAAAAAGGCATCAATGTGGCAACTGTTAATGAAGCCCTTGATGCGGCGGCTAGCATGATTGCTGATCTTGCAGGTGCGACGGTGCGTAAGGGCATCGTTTCAGCGGGGGAGCTTGACACTTCAGATGTGGAAGTTTCTTCAACCCTTGCAGACGTTAACCGCGTCCTTGGTACGGAGCTTTCCTATGCTGATGTGGAAGATGTCTTCCGTCGTCTTGGCTTTGGCCTTTCTGGCAATGCAGAAAGCTTTACAGTCAGCGTACCCCGTCGTCGTTGGGATATCACTATCGAAGCTGACCTCTTTGAAGAAATCGCCCGTATCTATGGTTATGATCGCTTGCCAACTAGTCTTCCAAAAGATGACGGTACAGCTGGTGAATTGACTGCGACACAAAAATTGCGTCGCCAAGTTCGTACCATCGCTGAAGGAGCAGGTTTGACAGAAATTATCACCTACGCTCTGACAACTCCTGAAAAAGCAGTTGAGTTTACAGCTCAACCAAGTAACCTTACAGAACTCATGTGGCCAATGACAGTGGACCGTTCCGTTCTCCGTCAAAATATGGTCTCAGGTATTCTTGATACAGTGGCCTACAACGTGGCTCGTAAGAACAAAAACTTGGCTCTTTATGAGATTGGAAAAGTCTTTGAACAAACAGGCAATCCGAAAGAAGACCTACCAAACGAAATCAACAGCTTTGCCCTGCTTTGACAGGCTTGGTTGCAGAAAAAGACTTCCAAACAGCAGCAGTTCCAGTTGATTTCTTCTATGCTAAGGGAATCCTTGAAGCGCTCTTTACTCGCTTGGGACTAGAAGTGACTTATACAGCAACAGCTGAGATTGCAAGTCTCCATCCAGGACGTACAGCCGTGATTTCACTCGGCGACCAAGTTCTTGGTTTCCTTGGCCAAGTGCATCCAGTCACTGCCAAGGCCTACGATATTCCAGAAACGTATGTAGCTGAGCTCAACCTTTCAGGCATCGAAGCTGCCCTTCAACCAGCTGCTCCATTTGTAGAAATCACTAAATTCCCAGCAGTCAGTCGTGACATGGCTCTACTCCTCAAGGCAGAAGTCACTCATCAAGAAGTTGTAGACGCTATCCAAGCTGCAGGCGTGAAACGTTTGACAGATATCAAACTCTTTGACGTCTTCTCAGGCGAAAAACTGGGAGTTGGCATGAAGTCAATGGCCTATAGCTTGACCTTCCAAAATCCAGAAGATAGCTTAACAGACGAAGAAGTCGCACGCTATATGGAAAAAATCCAAGCATCACTCGAAGAAAAAGTGAATGCAGAAGTACGTTAACTCATCAATCCATCCTTCGGGGTGGATTTTTAGTTTCAAAAGGACAGTTCAGAAGAGAAAAGCGATAGTTGAGGAGGAAGCCATCTCAGAAAGTCTTTAATGAGTTATACTAAAGCTATCACTGAAGCACTTAAAATTTATTAGAGATAGGATACTTTTGCTACTTATAATCCGATAAAATGGACATAAATCGTTGTAAAGGCTATCAAAAAGGAGTATAATAAGTGCAACATATCTCGGAGGTGGAAAATGTTAGAAGTAAGAAATCTAGAGAAAAGTTTCGGTCCCAAGCAAGTCTTGTTTGGTGTCGATTTTCAGGCAAGTCCAGGAAGGATTCTGGGCTTGGTCGGGAAGAATGGTGCTGGGAAAACAACGATTTTCCACAGTATGTTGAAATTTTTAGAGTATCAAGGAGAGATCAGTCTGGATGGGCAGGAGATTCGTCAGGAAACCTATGCACGGATTGGTTATCTGCCTGAGGAACGCAGTCTTATGCCCAAGTTGACAGTCCTTGAACAAGTTCGCTACTTGGCGACTCTAAAAGGTATGGATGCTAAGGAAGTCAAGGAAAAACTCCCTCAATGGATGGAAAAACTAGAAGTTAAGGGGAAATTAACAGACAAGATCAAGAGTCTCTCAAAAGGTAATCAGCAGAAAATTCAGCTGATTATCACCCTAATCCATGAGCCAGACTTGATTATCTTGGATGAGCCTTTTAGTGGTTTGGATCCAGTCAATACTGAGTTGCTCAAGCAGGTCATCTTAAAAAGAGAAAGAGCGCGGTGCAATCATTATCTTTTCTGACCATGTCATGACCAACGTTGAGGAACTTTGCGATGATATTCTGATGATTCGTGATGGGCGTGTGGTCTTGCATGGACCAGTTCAGGATGTTCGCAATCAATACGGGAAAACACGTCTCTTTGTTTCAAGTGAACGAAGTAAGGAAGAATTGGAAAATCTTCCTCATGTCAAACAGGTGAGCTTGACCAAGCAAGGCAGTTGGAAATTGATCCTAGATGATGAGAGCGCTGGAAGAGAACTCTTCCCAATCCTCACTCAAGGTCAATATATTGCGACCTTTGACCAACAGGCTCCAACAATCGATGAAATCTTTAAACTAGAATCAGGGGTGGAAGTATGAGAAATATGTGGGTTGTAATGAAGGAAACCTATCTTCGACATGTCAAGTCGTGGAGTTTCTTCTTTATGGTGATTTCGCCGTTCCTCTTTTTAGCCTTATCTGTAGGAATCGGCTTTCTCCAAGGGTCTTCTATGGCCAAGAATAGCAAGATAGCAGTAGTAACAACTGTGCCATCTGTGGAAGAAGGGCTCAAGGGTACCAATGGTATCAACTTTGATTATAAGGATGAAGCCAGTGCCCAGGCTGCTATCAAGGATGAGAAAATCAAGGGTTACCTAACCATTGACCAAGAGGACAGTGTCCTCAAGGCCGTCTATCATGGTGAAACTTCTCTTGAAACAGGCATCAAACTAGCAGTAACCAATAAGTTAAACGAACTGCAATACCAACTCAATCGTTCGGCAGCCAATTTGTCTCAAGAACAGGAAAAACGTCTGAGTCAAACCGTTGATTTTACTGAGAAGATTGATGAATCTAAGGAAAACAAAAAAATTGTTCAAACCATTGCTGCCGCAGGGCTTGGCTTCTTCCTTTATATGATTTTGATTACCTATGCTAGTGTCACTGCTCAGGAAGTGGCTAGCGAGAAAGGAACCAAAATCATGGAGGTGGTCTTCTCTCTAGTATCCGAGCAAGTCATTATTTCTACGCTCGCATGCTGGCTCTGCTTCTTGTGATTTTGACTCATATTGGCATTTACGTCGTGGGTGGGCTGGCTGCTATTCTGCTCTTTAAAGATATCCCTATCTTGGCACAATCTGGAATTTTAAATCATCTAGGAGAGGCCTTCTCGCTCAATACCTTATTGTTTGTCTTGGTTAGTCTCTTTATGTACGTTGTTTTAGCAGCCTTCCTAGGCTCTATGGTTTCTCGCCCTGAGGATTCAGGAAAGGCCTTGTCGCCATTGATGATCTTGATTATAGCAGGATTTGTCGGTGTGACCTCTCTAGGTGCTGCTGGGGACAATTTAGTTCTGAAAATTGGTTCCTATATTCCTTTCATCTCGACCTTCTTTATGCCATTTAGAGCTATAAATGGGTATGCCAGTGGTCTGGAAGCTTGGATTTCGCTTGCCATAACGGTTGTTTTTGCAGTCACTGCAACAGCCTTTATCGGACGCATGTATGCTAGTCTAGTCCTTCAAACAGATGATTTGGGAATCTGGAAAACCTTTAAACGTGCCTTAGCTTATAAATAGGAAAGCCTCGCAAAAGCGAGGTTTTTCTAGATGTTAAACACTGAAATCGGCAAAAATATTTTTCATATCTATTGACTTTTAGTAGTGAAATTTGGTATGATAGTAGACGGTATTGTTTACCCCATTTGTAAGGCCCCGGAACCTTTCAAATACCCCGCGGACCGGAACATCCGCCCTGTAAACAAAAAAACGATATTCATATAGGAGAAATCATGAACAAAAACTACATTCATGGCTAAACCAGGCCAAGTAGAACGCAAATGGTACGTTGTTGACGCAACTGATGTACCTCTTGGACGCCTTTCAGCAGTTGTTGCTAGCGTACTTCGCGGAAAAAACAAACCAACATTCACACCACACACTGATACAGGTGACTTCGTAATCGTTATCAATGCTGAAAAAGTTAAATTGACTGGTAAAAAAGCAACTGATAAGATCTACTACACTCACTCAAACCACCCAGGTGGATTGAAACAAATCTCTGCTGGTGAACTTCGTTCTAAAAAAATGCAGTACGTTTGATCGAAAAAAATCAGTTAAAGGTATGCTTCCACACAATACTCTTGGGCCGAGCTCAAGGTATGAAATTGAAAGTATTCGTTGGAGCTGAGCACACTCACGCTGCACAACAACCAGAAGTTCTTGATATTTCAGGACTTATCTAAGGAAAGGAACAATAAAGTATGTCACAAGCACAATATGCAGGTACTGGACGTCGTAAAAAAACGCTGTTGCACGCGTTCGCCTTGTTCCAGGAACTGGTAAAATCACTGTTAACAAAAAAAGATGTTGAAGAGTACATCCCACACGCTGACCTTCGTCTTGTTATCAACCAACCATTCGCAGTTACTTCAACTGTAGGTTCATACGACGTTTTTCGTTAACGTTGTTGGTGGTGGATACGCTGGTCAATCAGGAGCTATCCGTCATGGTATCGCTCGTGCCCTTCTTCAAGTAGACCCAGACTTCCATGATTCATTGAAACGCGCAGGACTTCTTACACGTGACTCACGTAAAGTTGAGCGTAAGAAACCAGGCTTGAAAAAAAGCTCGTAAAGCATCACAATTTAGTAAACGTTAAAAACTTATTTAAACTTATTGAAAGCATTTCGTATCAAAAAAATACGGGATGCTTTTTTTCTGTTCACCCCAAATTTTTTTGTAACTAGGTGATACTTGAAATTAATACAAATTTGGTTGTTTTTTTGATAAATCTAAGCAACACTAAATGATGAAGTGAAAGAAAATGTATCTTTGATAGTAGTCATTTATTGTGAAATATGATATATTTATTGATTAGATGGATGAATATTTCTAAAGTTAAATAAAAATATGACAGATACATGCTTTTTTTAGTGTATCTTGTTTGTACTCAAAAATATGAAGTGACTATCCAATATTTAAGATTAATAAATATTATACGATGAGATAGAATACTACAAAATGAAAGGCAACGTAATCTGATGAAGAAAGATAGATTAATTGCATTGACAGATGCTGTTCTAGCAATTATTATGACCATTTTGATTTTAGAGTTAGAAAAACCAACGACACCAAGTCTTCAAGCTTTTTGGGATTTACGGCAAAATTTCTTTGCTTGTTTTCTTTCCTTTTTCTGGTTGGGATCGTTATGGATGGCACTAAACACATTATGGGAAAAGGTTGAGAAAATTTCCTCAGAAATTATTTGGTGGAATTTGTTTCTACTCTTGGAGCGGCAGGAGTTCTCTTTGGAGAATTTCATGCCATCCAAGATACCAGTCTGAATGATGTGGTGGACCGGATCTATATAAATGTCAAGGATTTACCGTTTCAGTCCTTGGGAGCTTTAGCTAATATCCTGTCTGATGTTAAGAAGGGACTGATTCAAGACAGTCATATCTGGTCTTTTCTTCCAGTCATTTTTTTCAAACAATATCAGTTGATAATCAGCTTAAATCAGATCTATCAGTTTGTCTATCTTTCTCTGATGGAGATCATGTCCTATCTTCACTTTGATTATTGGAAAAAACGGCTCGGTCAGGAGCTAGTATGAATAAGGAGAACAAATGAGACGTTTAAAAAAATGTTATGGCATATTATACAGGTTACGGGTTTTACTCGGTTTGCTCTGAGTTTTGTGACCTTTGTTTTTTTGGGTCAGGAGGCGTGCTTTTTCCTAGTTGAACCTGCTATCACAAATTACGGAGACGGTCTTTGGTATGCTTTTTGTGACTTCGACGACTGTCGGCTACGGGGATCTCCTAGCTGTGACCTTGATTGGAAGGATTACCAGTGTCTTCTTGACGATTTATGGGCTCATATTTTTTTTGGCTGTTTATCAGCTGTTATTATTAATTATTATACCGATTTAAATAAGGAAAGAGGAGAGGACAAATGACTGCCAATTATTCAACACGGGAATACCGTGAGAAATTATACGATGACCTTCATGTTCGATTGAGAGATACAGCGATTTTTGATGTGTGCAATTTTTTTATTGCCTCTATCGGTCTAAATATGAATTCAACAGCTGTTATTATTGGAGCCATGTTAATTTCACCTCTCATGACACCGATTGTTGGACTGGGATTCGGTTTAGCTATTTTTTTGATACGCGTTTAATCAAGCAATCTCTAGAGGTTTTATTGACTCAAGTGTTGGTCAGTTTGCTTTGTCTCGACTCTGTATTTCTGGATTTCTCCCTTGTCTTATGCAAGTAGCGAGTTGATCGCACGAACCTCTCCAACCATTTGGGATGTTCTCATTGCTATTGCTGGTGGGATTGCTGGTGTGATCGGTTCAAGGAAAAAAAGAAGCAAACAATATCGTGCCAGGAGTAGCCATTGCTACAGCTTTGATGCCGCCTATCTGTACTGCTGGCTATGGTTTAGCTAATGGGAATGTACGATTTTTTTATTGGGGGCTCTCTATCTTTTCTTGATCAACTGTGTCTTTATCATGCTAGCCAACATTGTTGGAACAAGAATTTTGATGAGAAAAATCTCCTTTAACTTCATTTAAAGAGCTGAGCATTAAAAATGAGAATTGGCTTGATTTCTTTGATTGTATTGTTGATTCTTCCAGCTAGCTATTCGGCAGTTACTCTGACAATAGAACAAGCGCGCAAAAGAAGGGATCAAACAGTTTGTAGGAAAAAGAGTTCGCCAATTATACGGTTATTAATCAAGTCTACAAGTCAAGTAACAATGAATTGGTCTTGACGGTTGTTGGAGATCCGATTTCAGAAGAAGAATTAGAAACACTCCACCAAAAAAACAAGCCTCTTACGGTATTCAATCTGTTCAATTGAAAGTGAATCAAGTTCAGAACTCGCCAACATTAGATAGTGAAGCGACCAAGGAATTTTATGAAAACATTGACAAGTATATTGATCAAAAAAACTCTCTGAAAAAAAGATTCACAAAAACGATCTCGTAAAAAGAAAAATGAAGCAGACAAGGATTGAGGACAATGAACTGAATCGGTTTTTACGCCGTGTTTTTCTTGTATCTTCCTCTTTCTTACTTATAGCAGGTTGTTTTTGCTTGAATAAGAAATAAATTAGAAGTTCTATCATCTAAGAAAAATGATGAAAAAAATCATTTAACTAATGGTGTGAACGTTTAGTGTTTATCAGCTCCATTCTCTGTAATTTTGGGGGTAAAATCCACACCATTTAGATAAAATTAGTTGAATTTGATTGGAAAAACGCTTTTATAAAAGCGGAGAAAAGTCTTGATATTACGCTGTTTTTAGTCCAACTGAAATTCATACTTTCCAAACCAGGTCTTAAGAAAGCTCGTAAAGCATCACAATTTAGTAAACGTTAATTCGAGAGAATTACTATACTTACAAAGAGCACCTTTCGGGGTGTTCTTTTTTATACTTTCTTACTAAATTGGTGCAATTGACACAGTTGTTGCGACTTTAGTCGCTTACAAATGTGGCTGCAATCTGACAAAGTCAGTTGCCTCAAAACGTTAATCAATACGATACTATCAACGTTCACAAGCACTTCATGATTCACACTATGAGGTGTTTTTGATGATTTTTAGCACAATTCACACTATTGTTTCTTTGCATTCAACTCAAATCCTTCTGGTTAAATTATTAACAAGTCTTCAAGAAGAGTGATTGGTGAAATAGGTTGTTTGAGGCTTTTATGCTATACTAGTTTTAATGACAATCTTCTATTTCTAAAGCAACAATAGATCCGTAATTTGTTTTTAATTAAGGAGTTTTGGATTGTAAGAGGGAGATGATATATCTGAAGGAGCATCAATATGAAAAAACGTGCCTTGATTTTACTGGTTTTGTCCATTGTAGTATTTGGAGGAGGCGCATGGCTAGCGCAGGAAACAAATCTATTTCTAAGCCCGCGAGCTAAGCAGTTAGCATATCTGAAGGAACATGAAGAGGAGATGGAGAACTTTATAAAGTCTAGAAATCCTAAAGTCGAAAGTGTTCAGTTTGATTGGGATAGTATGAAGGTTGGTCAGGTAGGAAATGGAACTCCTCAAGGTGGGGGTTATATGATGACATTGAACGGTAGAATCAATAACAATAAGGATACTCAATTTACATTAGGATTTCCGCTAAAACATAATTTAAATGAAACCCCTGAGAAACTTGTTATTATTCAAATGCAGCCAATAAGAATTTTGAAAGGAAATTTATGGGATCTTTATGAGTAATAGCAACTTAAAAAAATTTGATAATTTTTACTCAAATTTAACATCATTCATTCCCCACTGACTTTGAATACTTGCCAAAAGTTTTTTTACATTCATGATATAATAAACTTAGATTCCACTATATAGGAGGAAAGAGATGAAAGAGCGTACCTTACTTTGGCTAGTTTTAGCTCTTGTAGTCTTTGGAGGCGGAGCATGGATGGCGCAGAAAACAAATCTATTTGGAGGAGTATTTCTTAGTCCGCGAGCCAAGCAGTTGGCTTATTTAAAGGAGCATGAAGAAGAAATTGTAAAATTTGTAAAGTCTAAAAATTCAAAGATTGAATCTGTTCAGATTGCTTGGGATGAAACTAAATGGGAAAAAGTTGGAAATGGAACTCCACAAGGTGGAGGGGAAGTTGTGAGTATATTTGGTGAATTTAATAATATAGAAGAGTCGGATTGGAGTGTCAGGTTTGAAATTGAAAATGAAAAAGTAATTTTTGATTCTATGATATTAAGCGGTCCGTTACGTGTAGGAGGAAGAGGTTTTGACGAATAGTAATACAAAAGATTAGGATAGTTTCGTCCATCCCCCATTCTCTATAGACTTACAATACTTGCCAAAAGTATTTTTTTACATTCATGATATAATATACATAGATTCCGCTATATAGGAGGAAAGAGATGAAAAAACGTACCTTGCTTTGGCTGATTTAGCCCTTGTAGTATTCGGAGGAGGTGCATGGATGGCACAAGAAACAAATCTATTTGGAGGAATAACTCTGAGCCCACGTGCTAAGCAGTTGGCTTATTTGAAAGACCATGAAGAAGAGATGGCGAACTTTATAAAGTCTAGAAATCCTAAAGTCGAAAGTGTTCAATTTGATTGGGAGAGTATGAAAGTAGAAAATATAGGAAATGGTACCCCTCAAGGTGGGGGATATATTATAACATTGGATGGAAAAATAAATAACAATGAGGATACTGAATTTACAATTGGTTTCCCTATAGAATATAATAGCAATAGTATTCCCAATATTAAGAAAATTTCTGAAATGCAACCGATAAGAGTTTTGAAAGGCAACGTATGGGAGATTTATGACTAACAGTAATTTAAAAACCTTTGATAATTTTTATGCGGATTTAGCGCAATCGGCTTATATTGGTCGTCCCAATAATTTTCCACCTAAAAATAATTCAATAGAAGCAAGAGTGTTTGACTATTCAAAAGAAATAATTTATAACGAAGAAATCACCCCTGGAGGTAAACATCTACCCCATAATGGTAGAGTCTACTTGCAGCCGGATCCTGATTTGCGAGATACTTATAAAGTTACATCGATACCAGTTCCTGATGCGAATGGGATGAGGCAGGATATTCGTCACAAACGGTATCAAAAAGGACTCTTAACTGATGATGAAGCTGGTTTCAGTGCCTACTACTTAACGGATACGCCTACCTTGACTAATGATACTACGAAAACCTATATGACCATCCGCGGAAGTGATGCCATCAGTAAAGAAAATTGGAACGACTGGGTTGACAACGATGCTAAGTTCGCTCTCAATCATATCCATACGCCGCAAGCCAAGTTAGCAACAGTAGGAATGAAAACGAAAATCGCTGAGATGCGCGAAAAGGCTCCAAATGCGACGATGGACATCACAGGTCACTCCTTAGGGACCATTGTCTCTGCCCAAGGGGTAGCTGGCCTTACTGATCAAGAACTGGAGAAAATCGGCAAAGTGGTCCTCTTTGACGGCCCGGACACGACAAAGAGTTTAAAGAAAATGGGACTCAGCGATGAGAAAATCAAAAAGATCAGCGAAAAAATCGAGTACTATGTCAATCCATTTGATGTCGTGGGGATGCTCAATCGTGAGCATACCATCACCAAATTACCGGGGGACTCCGATGAACCTCTTAAGAAACCCGTCGGTAAAGTCAATGTCCTCGTTCCCCTTCATTATACCCAAATTACTGATCCGGAAAGCTCCCATGACTTTGGTGTTTTCCAATCGGATGGAAAGGGAAATTTATTGACCGCGTCTGAGGATTTTCACCCAGAATTGCTCAGGGCAGGTGAAAAGCTAGCTCGACTGATAGCGACAACGTTGGATTCCCTCCGGGCTTTAGGAGTCGATGAAAATGTAGCCTCAAATGTTTTAAATGCCATTATGAGGGGTGAGTTTAAAATAAAGGCAGCTATTGGTTATGCTGTTTACGAGAATTTTACAACTGAATATAGTAAAATTGTCGAAGAAGCTCGTCAGGAATCTATAAAGTGGGATCGAGAAGCTATTCCTCGTTATCAGGAACAACTGAGAAATGGCAATCTTACAGGAGAAAAGAGGATTTTGGTTCGAGCTCAGTTGCTTCAGACAGCAGCCCAGTTGGCAAATTTTGACATGGAAGACAAAGTTAAATCTGTGAAAACCTTACTTTCAGATGCTAAGGAAGATATTCAAAACATGATAAAAGAAACAAGACAGACAGCGTTTGACATGGTTGGATATTTGTCAAGTTCAGAAGTTACAAATCTACTTTCTGGTTTTGATACAACAAGCTTTTGGGATGAAGGCGTTGCAAGTGACACGAAGACTGCAGCAACATCCTTCCTGACACAAATCGAGCAACTAGGGGAAAGCCTGGTTAAAGCTAGTGGTTCCTTTGAAACCATAGATACAGATAGTGCTGAAGATTTTAACAATCTATTGGCGGATGTAAAACAAACATGGAGGGGAAAAAAATGTTAGTCCTAACGGATGAGGATACTTTAATTACAAGAGAGCAACTCGACAGTGGCTTCAAAGAAAGAATGAAGGAACAAGAACGCCAAGCAGTCAGGGGCTTAGTAACTGCAAAAGAACTGTCAATCCTTGCTAAAGGAGTGGAGTTAGCTAAAAAGTTGCAAGAAGCAGCTTCAGATATGCAAGAGTACGCTTCTAAGACTTATGTAAACAATATTAAGGGTGGATTTGAGGGCAAGGCCGCTGATGCTGCCGAAACTTACTTGACCCAGACCATGCAAACCCCTACTTTACAAAGTCCGATCAAAAACTAGGAGAAAACTCGTCATGGATAAAAAGGAACTTCAGAAACTAGAGGATGAGCATAATCGTAAATTACGAGACTTAGAGCGTTTGGAGATGGATTTGGATGATGATTTCCACAAGTTTAGTAGGGAGACGGATCATCTCCTAGAGGCGCTTTCCTATGCATGCAGAGACAGTAGTTTTGCTGAAATTCAACCATATATCTTTGAGATAGAGAACAATTTAGATAACTATCATCAACTTTACAAGAGTCGTATAGAGAATGTGTTGGAAGCTCGTCATCAAGAGAATAAAAACTTTCATAGAAAGTTAGAAGAAAAGAACGTTTAACAAATATACCTTATAAAAAGAAGGATGATATGAGTTTGTTATACTTTGTTATTATAAATAAAAAAAGAAGTAATTATACAAGAAAAAGTAGATAATTTAATCCTTCGTACTAGTTTTTTTAGATGGAAATAGCTCTTGTTTTTTTTATAAATAGAATAAAAAAATGAATTTCAAAAATTGCAATCGAAGCAAATTATTGATATAATGAGGGAGTAAATTAATATAAAGGAGTTTCACATGGCTTTAATTCAATTAACAACAGAAGAATTGCGCACCTCTGCTCAAAAGTACACTCAAGGTTCTGAGGAAGTAAGACAAGTACTTCGTACATTGACTCAAGAGCAAAATACTATCCGAGACAACTGGAAAGGTGCTGCTTTTGAGAGCTTTGATCGCCAATTCACAGAATTGTCTCCAAAAATTGAAGAATTTGCAACTTTGCTTGATGAAATCAATGCACAGTTGAACAAGGTTGCTGAAATTGTTGAACAAAACGACCAAGATCTTGCATCACAAATTTAATTTGTTATATAAGTGGCTTTAGGAGGGCGAGAGCCTTCCTATTTTTTATGACGGAGAAGATTTAAAGTAATATGAGGAAGAATAGAATTTTTAAATATATAGGAAGTAGTCTGATGGCATTAGGGTTGCTGGCATTGATTATTTTTTTGAATCTATCTGTTCAAAAAAATACAACGATTAGCAATGAGAATAATGCAAAGGCTAATCAGCAGACAAAATTAAATGTAGCTATCGTAAATGAAGATAAGCCTGTCTACGTAGATACAAAAGAATACAATCTAGGTGCTAGTTATGTAAAAAATATTGAGCGTGATAATTCACAAAATTGGTCTGTTGTCCCTCGTGGAGCAGCTGATTCTGGATTAGAAAGTGGGAAATACCAACTCGTTTTAACAATCCCTAGTGACTTTTCTGAAAAAATACTCGATATTAACAGCATCAATGTTGATAAGACAACCATTAATTATAAGGTGAATGCGCAAGGAAATTTGCAAGTAGAAAATGATGCAAATAAACTAGCGAAAGATATTGTTGCTGATTTGAATGGTCAGTTAGTTGACATGTATATGGCTAGTATTTTTGAACAACCTTTATACAGCACAAAAAGAATGTCCAAGCTAGCTCACAGATACAAGCGACCAATATCGGAAACTATCGTACGAATTTATATAATACAGCTATCAACTCTAAAAAAATCTTTTCCCAACTCTCTATAGTATGTCTAGTTCCTCTGTTGACGCCAACAGTGCTTTTAAAGACAGGTTTGGATAGTTATTCTCAGATTTTTTTGGTCGTTATGACGTTTCACAGATTGCCTATGGTAAAAAAAGCTTGACACTCTGCTTCAGGATAGGGTCACTGAGAAGAAAAAAATCATGCGGATGTTATTACTGGGCTCATTTCTCAGAGTCAGGGAAGACGTTAAGGGACAAATTGAAACCTATAAGGAATTAATTAAAAGCTCAAGGTAATCTGACTTCTAATATAGATGGAACAGCAGCATCCTCTGATGGTACGTCATCTGAAGTTGAGGCTTACTATAAAAAAGTAGCAGATAATATCAGCGCAGAGATTGCTACTTTAGAGACCAATCTAACAGATGAAAGAACCAAGTTTGAGAATCATAAAAAAGATATTCGTAACTTTGTCGATGAGAAATTAGCCACTTACTATGGGACAAGTGAGAAGAGCAACATCACTCTTAAGCAATTTTTTTGGATACAGCTGCAAACAAAGACCTAGAGAAGGCTGTAGAATCTCTCAAAGAGCAGTTGGCTTCTGCAATCTCAGAATTACCCAAAGAAGACTTTAGTGGAAAAGAATTTAGTGGTTTTGGTATGACACCAATCACAATTCCTTCTGTAAACTATACTGAATTAAAAACAATCAAAGAGCCTAGTGACGAAATCAATTCGACTGATTTGAAGAATTTGGAAGATTTGGCAATCACGAGTACGAGTGCTGTTGGACGAACAGGAACAAAGGCTAAGGTATCATGGAAAGCTGAATCAGGAGTGACAGTTCACTCAGTCACTTATGATGGTACACCAGTTGAGTTTGGTCAAGAAATTGATTTGAAGACGGGTGGGACTTTTAAAAGTAGCCTATAGTGTTGCAGAGGCAGCTCCGACTCCAACTACAGGTTCAACCGGGACTCCAAGCCCAGCTCCAAAAAGCAGAGCTAAAATCAATTAATATTTCCTTGAATGATGTCCAAGCAGCCAGTGCTCCAGTAGATGTGTTACGTGTTCAGCAAGCAGCAGTGAGTTATGGACAAAAGGTTCAGAAAATAGCTTCTGACTACCAAAAGGTGGAAGCACTCAGACAAGCATACAATGCTGTCAATGAGTTACGAAATAGTGATGTAACAGATGCTTTGACAAATATTTGGCTTGAAGCTATTAGTTCAAATCTGAAGAAATATGAAGACAGCTTAACTACACCTGCTAGCGATAAAGAAACTGATGGTACTAAAGGAAAAGTAGATAAAGCCTTGTCAGAACTGACTACTCTCAAGCCTGTTCTAGAACAAAATGTGAAGGATGTTTTGGCTACCAACCAAGAATTGACTACCAAAATCAAGAAACAGTTAGAGTTGTACGAGCAGTTGGAAGATAATCTTAAGGATTTGGTTAAGAAGCAAGGGAAAGGCAATGATGCTTTTGAAGAGACTGATAAACAATTGGCCACCCTAAAATCGGATTATGCAGCTCTATTGTCAGAAACTACGGGTGTGAAGGAGTCTTCTCAAAGTAATGTCAAAGCTGCAGAGTCTGTGAATGAAACTTTAGGTAAGTTCAATCGTGAATTGTCAAACGCTCAAACAAGTACTGAAAAGTTGTCGCAGGATGCTGACTCCTTGATGACGCAGTTTAACGAAGAATTGACTAACAATGGAAACTTTGTAGAATCCTTTGTGAAGGTTCTGAATAATGCCTATCAAAATGGGGTACCAAACGAAGTATTGTTGAACTTCTTATCCAATCCTGTTACCCAAAATTCTACTTCAGTAAAAGCGACTGTCAATGTTTACCGTCCATTTACATGGATTTTACTATTGGAGATTGTTAGCCTCTTTACAGCCTATCTGTTTGCAACTCAAAAACGTTATTCGCAAAGTCAAAGATAAGTTCAAACTTGATAAGTTACATGATACAGACTTGATGACGGTAACCATCCTATCTGCTTTAAGTCTCGTTGTCGGATTGGTAGTTGGTGTTGTATCAAGTGTTCAGCTACAGGTTGGCCGTGAATATCAACCATCTTGGGTTCTATTAATTGTTTTAGCCGCATTTGTACTGATTCAAGGACAATATCTATTGCTTAAACATTTCCGAGTGATTGGTATGGGACTCTCCTTCTTTATGATGATTAGCTTTGTCTACCTATCAAATGCTATTGGGACAACAGCAAGTCTAACTGGTTTCCCAGCATTTATCAAAAATCTCAATGCGTTATCGATATTAGAAGGTTTGCTCTCAGGATACTTTGATGGACATCCAGCAGCAATTATCGCTTTTGTTGCAACGATTGTTGTCATAGCTGTTTTACTTGTTATAAATGTTTTTATCAGAGAAAGTAGTTTGTGGTTTCAAGCAAGCCAAGCTGAGAAAGAATAGAAATTAGAAATATGAAGAAAATCATTCTTTTCCTTCTTACCTTAGTAACATGTGCAGCAGTCTCTGGGGCTGCTGCAGATGATTTGAAGGATAACAGTCTGCAGATTGATGATTCCCGACTTGAAAAGAAAGAGGGATTGAAATTTGGTCTACAGTCTGAACAAATCAAGGAGCTTTTTAATGAAGCGACTCAAAAGAGGTTGCAGGACATGCAACAGCATCAAGAGGAACAGTTGATCACAGAAAGGGGCCAACTGTTTTCTGCTATACAGAGACCAGTGAAAAAATCTTCTGAAGAACAGTTGTTTCAGCCCAATGCTCAAAAAACAATTAAATTTCAAACAAATATAGGCCATGTAGAAAAAGGTGGTCTGAATGACTTTCTTCCAGAGATATTCTATGTGGTGTTGATTTTCTTGCTTTTTGGAGCAACGGCAGTAATGAGTTATCGTGTGATGGTAGAAGGGATGGACTAATTTTACAACTAGTCTGTCTAAATAACTTAGAAAAGGATAAACCAGACATAGGAGGCGTGTAAAAGGTGGAGCAACATATCAATATTACCCTACGTTTGAGAGAAAGAGATGTGGATATTCGCATTCCACGGCGAATTGAAGTGCGCCGGCTGGTGCGAGAAGTGGATACGATTTTTAATCCAGGTACCAAGCGAAAAAAATATCAATTAAGAATTGTCAATAAAGGTTTGTTGATTGATGAAGGGAAACATCTGTCTGATTATCCTATGACGACAGGAGATTTAGTAGAAATTGAGGAGATATAGGTGGCTGAAGAAAAATTTGAATTTGGTGGACAGTCGTTTGTCTATGAAAAAAATGAAACAAACTGGGAATTAAAACTCAAACGTTCAGATGTTGCGAGTCAAGATTTACGGGAACTCTTACTATTGGATTTACATCATCCATTCTTTTTGGAGCAATCGATGGTGTCTGATGAGGATAGTGTCATCTTCTCCTATCAAGTCGAAGCTCATGGACTGACTTATGAGGAAATAAAGGAACGTACCATTTCGGAAAGAATCCGTTTGGCCCTAAACGTTTTTCGTCTAGAGGGCGCCTTGGAGTTACCTGTGACTTTCCTTTTGCACCCAGTAAATCTCTTTATTACCAAGGATGCTCAGGCTAAGATTGCTTATCGTGGAATTCCTGGTCTGATGGTTCCTCAATCCATATCCTCAGAAGATTTTTTACGCCAGGCTAAATGTTTTACAGTAACACTATTTAGCGATTTGGATTTCATGGATCTTTATAATGGTTCCTTGGAATTAGAGACCTTGCCAGACTTCTTAAATGATCTATGTCAGGCAGATGATATAGAGGCTGCAGTAGCTGTTTTGGAGAAGTACTACACGGAGAAGGCTGCGAAAGAACGAGCAGACTTGGTCTTGGTTCCAAGTAGACGCCATCGTGTCTTTAAACTGGCAACGATTTGGTTAACAGCCAGCGTTGTCTTGTTGATCGTTCCACTTATCTATCTGATTTTTGTGCAAAATCCTTTCAAAGAAAAGATGTTGCAGGCAGATACTGCCTTTATTAAAGTGGATTATAGTGGTGTTATTACAGAATTAGAGAGAATTGATCCAGCTAGCTTACCGAATACGCAAAAGTATGAGTTGGCTTACTCTTATATTCAGGGATTGGAATTTTCTTCTGAACAAAAGAAAGTCATCTTGAACAACGTAACACTCAAGTCAGATGAGCTTTATTTGACTTACTGGATCCAGGTTGGGCGCAATCGTTTTGAAGAGGCTCTTGATATTGCGAAACGGATTAACGACAGTGACTTGATTCTCTATGCTTTGACTCAGGAAATCAAGCAGGTTCGAGAAGATGGTAACTTGTCAGGGAAAGACCGTGAAAGTAAGTTGAATACTTTGGAAAGCGAGTATAAGAAATACTGGGATAGTCGAAGTGAGCTACTAACGAGTGAATCAAGCTCCAATGCTTCTACAACTCCTAACCCTCAAGACAAGGCTTCTGAAAGCAAACCGTCATCTGAGAAGAAACCTGTTCCAAGTAGCTCCTCTAGCAATTAAAAGTAGACCAAGGAGAGAAATTATGAAAAAACAAATCATTTTCTACAGCCAAGGTCTACGTTATGAAGTAGAACTGAGTGCAGATAAGACGGTCTTGATCGGGGCGACTGAAAAGGCCCAAGTCTACCTTTCTCAACAGGAAAGACCGATTCAGCTCAAGGTCGATGGTGACGAGGTCTTTTATCAGTACGACGATGAAGCAGGACTCTTGAAAGATGGTCTGCGTTTGGGTGAGGTCGTCTTTTATCTCCGAGAAGGGGAGCCAAGGGTTTATGACCTTTTGGATTTATCAGAGTTTCAGATTGGCTCTCAAAGAGGTGCATTGATCACACTAGATGGAGATGTTGAACTCTTACTCCAAAAATCCCAAAATCAATGGAAGCTAACTCGACTAAAAGGCGCATTTTATCGAAACAATCATCTGGAACAAATGGACCAGCAATTGATTGGTTTTGGAGATGAGTTGAGTCTAGGTGCGGTGACGATCAAGTTCTATCCTGATGAAGTATGGGTCCAGGGTCCTGCCCAAGTTGGGCCACAACTGACTCTGAGAGAACCATCTCGATATGGTTTTTATGAAGATTATCCAGATTATCATCGTTCTCCACGGATCATCTATCGTGGCAGCGAAGATAAAATCTTGATCAATCCCCCAGGCCAGGAACCGGTTAAACCGAGCGATGAACTGTTAAAGCTGATCGTTCCTCCTCTGATGATGGTCGGAGTAACCGTCTTAATCACCTTAATTCAACCTCGAGGGATCTATATCCTTGCGACAGTAGGGATGTCCATAACCACAATGATTTTTTCTATCCGTGGTTTCATAAAAAATCGTAAAAAGTACAAGGCTGATAAGAAGGAACGGGTCGATCTCTATCGTCTTTACCTGAAAGATAAGGTCAAGGAATTGACTCGTCTGGAACGAGAACAAAAAGAAGGGATGCACTATCATTTTCCAACGATTTTAGAATTGACGGACTTGGTTGAGAGTTACAATCACCGGATCTACGAAAAGACTCCCTTGCATTTTGACTTTTTTTATACTATCGTTTGGGACTCGGGAAAATGCCGACTAGCTATGACTTGAAATACGGTCAACAGGAGCGTAGTGGTAAGAAGGATGCTCTAGAAGAAGAGGGTTACGCTCTCTATAGTCGTCACAAAAAGATCCCAGATATGCCAATCCCGGCAAACCTCAGCCATGGACCAGTGGGTTATATTGGACCTAGAAATCTCGTTCTAGAACAACTGCAACTTTTTGGTGATGCAGCTAGCGACTTTCCATTCTTATCATGATGTGCAGTTTATTACGATCCTGCCTGAAGAGGAAAAAAAGAGCAATGGTCTTGGATGCGTTGGCTCCCTCATGCCAAACTGCAAGAACTCAATGTCCGCGGTTTTGTCTACAATCAACGAACACGGGACCAAGTTCTGAATAGTTTGAACCAAATCTTGAAACTACGCCGTAGTCAAAAGGAAGAAGCATCCCACAAGGAGAGCACCCTCTTCCATCCTCATTACGTGGTTTTAGTGACCGATGAGAAGCTGATTTTGGATCATATCATCATGGAGTTCTTTACTGAAGATCCAACGGAATTAGGCTGTTCTCTCATCTTTGTAGAGGATGTCATGAGTTCCTTGTCTGAGAACATTCAGACAGTGATCAATATCAAGGACCGTAATACAGGCCAACTGGTCATGGAAGAAGGAGTCTTGAAAGAGACGGACTTCCGTTTGGATCATTTCCCAGCAGATTATGACAAGGAGCGGATCGCCCGTACCTTGGCACCGCTCAATCACCTCCAAAACCTTAAGAGTTCCATCCCAGATTCTGTGACTTTTATGGAAATGTATGGGGCGGAGACCTTTGAGGATTTGCAGGTATCGAGCCGTTGGAAAAAGAACGCACCTTACAAGAGTTTGGCTGTGCCAATTGGTCTGCGTGGTCAGGATGACCTGGTTCAGCTCAATCTGCATGAAAAAGCCCATGGACCTCATGGATTGATCGCAGGGACGACTGGTTCAGGGAAGTCAGAAACCATCCAATCCTATATCCTATCCCTCGCTGTTAACTTCCACCCTCATGATGTGGCTTTCTTGCTGATCGACTACAAGGGTGGTGGGATGGCCAATCTCTTTAAAAATCTGCCCCATCTCTTGGGGACGATTACCAACTTGGATGGCGCCCAATCTATGCGGGCTCTGGCTTCGATCAATGCGGAGATCCATCGTCGTGAACGACTCTTTGGAGAGTTTGAAGTCAACCATATCAATCAATACCAGAAGAAATTTAAAAACGGAGAAGCGACAGAACCGCTCCCTCACCTCTTTCTCATCTCAGATGAGTTCGCAGAGCTCAAGGTCAACCAGCCCGACTTTATCAAGGAGCTGGTATCCATCGCTCGGGTTGGGCGTTCCCTCGGGGTCCACTTGATCCTAGCTACCCAGAAACCATCTGGTGTGGTGGATGACCAGATCTGGTCTAACTCACGCTTCAAGATCGCCCTTAAGGTGGCGGATCGTTCGGACTCCAATGAAATGCTTCATACACCGGACGCAGCCGAGATTACTCAGACGGGACGTGCCTATCTACAGGTCGGGAATAACGAAGTCTATGAGCTCTTCCAGTCAGCCTGGTCAGGGGCGGATTACCAGCCGGACAAGGATGATATGGGGATCGAGGACCATACTATCTACTTGATCAATGAATTGGGCCAATATGAAATCTTGAATGAAGACCTATCAGGCTTAGAAGATGTGGATGAGATCAAGGAAGTGCCGACAGAGTTGGATGCGATAGTGCACCATATCCAGCTCTTGTGTAAAGAACAAGAAATTCCTCCAGTACCACAGCCATGGTTGCCACCGCTCAAAGAGCGCATCGCGCTAGACGAACTGGAAGAAGTGCAACCGACAGTAGCCTGGGCACAAGAGAAACCACTCTCTGTCCTCTTGGGGATGGCGGATATCCCGCAGGCCCAGAAGCAGGAAGCTGTCTCTATCAATCTCTCCAAGGATGGTCATATCCTCCTCTACGGAAGTCCGGGTACAGGAAAGACCACCTTCCTTCAGACTGCTGGTATGGACTTGGCTCGCAAGTTCAGTCCCAAGGCCCTTACCATGTACTTGATGGACTTTGGCACCAATGGTTTGGCTCCATTGTCCAAGCTTCCACAGGTGGCGGATACCATGCTTTTGGACCAAACAGAGAAGATCTCTAAGTTTGTACGAATCATGGAGAGAGAACTTAACCGTCGTAAGAAACTCCTTGCGGACTATGGTGTTGGGACCTTAGACCTCTACCGTCAGGCCAGTGGTCAGGAAGAGCCGGCTATTGTCATCCTCTTAGATAGCTATGAGGCCTTCAAGGAAGAAGCCTATGAGGCGGAACTCTTCAAGCTCTTGGTGCGTATCTCTCGTGAAGGTCTCAGTATCGGGGTTCACCTCTTGATGACAGCCGGTCGCCAGACCAACCTTCGTGCTCAACTCTACTCGAACTTCAAGCACCAGTTGAGCCTGCCACAGAATGAGGCAGGTGAAGTGCGAGCCATCGTGGGCTCTACACCACTTGCAATGACCATGGAAGATATCAAGGGACGTGCCCTTATGAAGCGTGAAGAGGTGGATGTCATCCAGCTGGCACTCCCAGTTTATGGAGCCAATGACACCCAAGTCCTCAATAACCTACGTCAGGAAGTCGCTTCCCTCCAAGAAGCCTGGACCGGACAGCGCCCAAGTGCCATCCCGATGGTGCCAGAGGAGTTGACGATGGAAGAATTTTTGAATTTGCCTGATGTACAAGAGGCTATTGAGAATAATCAGATTCCTATCGGTTTGGAACTAGAAATGGTTGGAAGTGTCAATATCTCTCTTAGCAAATTTAAACACATGGCTTATGTGTCAAATGCAGAAGACGCTTTTGATAATATAACGCATCATTTATTAAAAACTATTCTTAGAATGCCTAATGTCCATATGATGTTGATTGATGCTTTCCAAGAATATGAAGCATATAGTGACCAGGTGAAAACCTATGTTGGAAGTAAAAAGGAACTATCGGACATAGGAAATCAGCTAATCTATGAAATAGAACGCCGTCTTGAAAAAGGCATATCATCTGAGTGGATCATTTTTATACCTAATATGAGAGCACTAGTATCCGAAAGCGATTTAAATGATCAACAGCTTCAATTTATGTTTGAGAATGGGTATCGAGTAGGGATGAGGTTTATTATTGGTACTGATTATACTTATATTGGGACAAGCATCGACCCAATTCCTAGATACCTCAAAACAAATGTCCAATGGGTCATCTTTGGTATGCGCCTAATGGATCAAACCTTCTTAGATAAAGGAATGTATAACAGAGATGTGGCTCCAGATCCCGATCAGGTTTATTTACATTCTCGGAAAGAAGTCATCAAACTTAAAATTAGTAAGAATAAGTAAAACTATTTTTGATACTTAAGATTCAACCCGGTCTTTTGACAATTTGATAGTAGAAAGGATAATTGAAAAGGTTATTGAACATGGGACAAGTAAAAAGTGAAAAAGGCAAGGCAAGTACTATTGCAACTGGAATTGTATCAGCAAGCAATAGCATTACAACTGCCGGTACAGTTACTAGGGATAAGACAAGCTATTATACCGCTAATACGGTAGGAAGAAGATTGATTATAAATGAGGCATCTATTGCTAAAAATATTCAATCGAAAATAAGTGAATTCGTAAAACTAATTCATAGTGTCGCAAATGAATTTGAAGTAGTAGATGAGAATATAAGTACAATGTGGCAGAATAATCCAAATAATGGGACAACCAGTCTACCTTCTCCATACTCAAATCCGTCATTTGTTCCTCAAAATAATTTATTTAAGGAGTGAGGATGGAGAAAAGAAAATTAGAAGATATTCAATGTAGTGTTCAACAGATTCAAACAAATTTATCCAAGCTAGAAGAAGAAAGAAATCAGTTTCTTTCCGTTGCGACGGAGATTATAGATCTTTGCCAATCGAACTTCATCCCATATAGAGAATTAGGCTATTATCCGTTATCAGTTAAAGATGAGATGGATCGCCTTGAAAATATAGAAAAGTTAAAAAGGAATGAACAGCTACTGGATGATTTTATCACCGAGAGGAAAGAAGAATTAAAAAAAGCAATGAGTAAGCTAGAGGGCGAAAAAGAGGAACTTCTTTTCCAACAACGCCGTCTTGAATCGCAAAAGGAGGGGAAAAATGGGTATTAAAGTAGACATAGGATCAGCAGACTCGCAGGGTAGCACAGCGAATACGGTATTAAGTAGCCGTGCGAATTATTATGACGCTGTCATTACTGCCTTTAATAAATTGATTTCAGAGGAAGAATTGAAAGGTAAAGCCTATGATAGTGCTAAGTCCTATGCGGAAAATATAATGGTTCCTCTAGTGAGAGGAGTTATCCTCTTTTCAGAGAGCCTGGGAGGAAAAGCGAGTGAACTACCGACTCTTTACCATGCACAAGTCGGTGAAGAAAGTCTAGATGAGGAGACACTTCAAAAGCAAATTGAAGCAGAAAATACAACTATTTCGACTCAAGAAGCTATTTTGAACAGTTTATCTGATTTGAAGAACATCGATTCTACTTATAAAAGTAATGTTCAAGAAATTATCTCAAATGCAACGAGTAAGCGAGATGAGTTACAAAAAAAATTAGAAAAGTTACAGTCATTTGCGAGCTCGACTAGTGGCCAGTTTTCGGATTCAGAAAGCTTACAGAGCTTAGTTCTTCAAGGTTTCGAACAAGTTACAGGTGACTTTGGAAAGTTTGATGGAACTTTTAAAATAGAGGGACAAGCCCCTTGGGCTAATAATATTAATAATGAGTGGAAGAAGCGTTCTGAGGTAATTCAAAATTATCAAAATGTTGTAGATAAAGTTAAAAATGAAACCGAATTAGATGAGACAGATATAAAGGCAATTGCAGAGTATGGAAAACGGTATCCTGGTAAAGAGTTACCAGAGAATGTTAAAGATGCTGTACGAAAATATGTCGAGAGTAAAGTTAATAATAATGTTGACCTAAGCGGGCTAGGGGAGTTTCTTGAAATTGTCCGAGATACATCTCTGGAAGAACTTGCTAAAGAAACAATTTCTAAGTTAAGTTCAACGAATCCTAAACTATCAGAGTACTTTAAGTATTTTACTACTACTGATAAGTTTGGTAATATAAACATTACCTACTCTGCAAATAGTAAAGGATATACGGATGCTTTATTCAAAGCAAATGCTGCGAATCTACTTAAGAATTTCACGATTTCAGAAATTAATATCCCTATACCAGGAACCAATTCTTCTCTTGGGATTTCAGGGATCAGTTCGATATTTATGGGGATGGACTTTTTGAACAACCTGCAAAATGAGAATGCCGGACGTGCCTTTACACATACTGTTGCTACTACGGCAATCGCTACATTAGCAGTAGATGCAGCTGCAACAACACTTGCGGCGGCATATTTTGCAACCGGTTCAGAGGCTATTTTAAGTGTAGCTGCATATGCAGCTACAGGTCCGATTGGTTGGGCTATTGGTGCTGGGGTAGCTGCAGCAACACTTGCTACTTTGGCATATAATTACAATTTTCTTGGAATCAAAGATATAGCAAACGAGATGGGCGACAATCTTGAAAAAGTGTTAAGGAAATAGGAAGTAATATTGATTCAGGTATCAAAGAAGTTGGAAGTAAAATTGATGCAGGTATCAAGGAAGTCGGAAATAGTATTGATTCCGGTATTAAATCAATTCAGAAAGTGTTTGGGTGGTAAATTTGGAAATTAACTATAGAGAAACGAAGTATTTTTGTCATCAACTTGTAGAACTAAATGGGAAAAAATACATATTAGATGCAAGTTCAATGACTCCTAAGTTCTACTATTGGGGTGTTCCAACGGAGGAATTAACGGTTGAGATGGCGGAACTAAATAGAGAGGATATCAATTTTAGTACCCCGATTAATAAGTTTAAAGCTTCATATGTGGCAATCATGGTTCAACCGCTTGTATGGATTGTTTATTCTTTATTGAAAAACTTTTTTTTAAAAGAGTACAATATTAGCCAACAGATAATTTTAAAATTAGTAGTATTTTGCGCATCTATACTATTCTCTTACTTGATTTTTTATTTGAAAAGAGAGCAAGAACGTAAAAATGTTAAAGCTTTACTGCCTTCTTCTAGTAGAAGATATGAGATGATTTTTAAACCAATATCTGCAAGAAAGCAAGTTTTTGACGCCTATATTTTTACTGTTCCTATAATAGCTTGTTTGGCACTTTATTTGTCTATTAATGATGGAGGAGAAGGTATTGTTCTCGTTATTAATAGCATTATCTCATTTTTTCTTCTATCATTTTTATTTGGAAAGGTTCCCATTCTTTCCGCTTATAAGATTAGAAACGTCACATTTGAAGGAATTAGAGAAATTAAATGAGGTCTTTGATTCAGGCATTAAATCAATTCAGAAAGTGTTTTGGTGGTAAATGTGGAATTAAAATTTAAATATTCAAATATAGCAGTTTTTAGAATCGTTGAGTTTAAGAATAAAAGTTATATCTTAGATCCTACCACTATAAAAGGCAAATCCTATTTCTTCGGTTCACTTCCGAAAGAGGTTACCGCTGAGATGGTTGAGCTATCTCCATCTAATGATAGTTTTAGAATAAAATCGAAGACACCAATAGGCGCATCTACTGCTCTAGTGATCATGATTCAGCCACTTGTTGGCATCTCTCATACGCTGATGAAAGATGCCTTCATTAGCTGGGGAATCAATCAGCAAATTTTAATGAAAGTAGTGTTATTTGCCTTCTCTGTATTTTTGTCTTATCTTATGGCTGTCTTTTATGAAAAAAGTGCGGTAGGAAAGTTTGAATCAAGAGTTCCCCAAAACAGCAAACGCTGTCGACTTGTTTTTGAACCCAAAGGGAAACGAATAATTGATTGGTTGTTTTTCACACTTGGGATTAACATTATATGTTTGGCGTTTTTTATAGGACTTAATAGTGGTTATGAAAGTGCTATATTGGTTATAAATGGCATAATTTCATGGTGGTCCTTTGTACTATTAAGAATGCCACAAATCCCAGACTACTATAAGACACTAACATTAACTGAAATTGAAGAGCTATAAATACAGAATGCCGAGAAGTTAGAAATGACATTGATTCAGGTATTAAATCAATTCAGAAAGTGTTTGGGTGGTAATTTTGAAAATTAATTTTAGAGGATTAGATGTTGCTTATTTTGATGTGTTAGAGATGGGAGAGAAAAAGTACGTTCTTGATTCCAACTCCACAACACCAAAGAGTTATTATTGGGGATTTTCCCCTGAAACTCTTGAAGTTGATTTGATAGAACTCGATAGTCAGAATAAAAATTTTGATAAAAAAATTAAGATGGGTCCTTCAGGAATGCGTATGGTATCTATTGGTTTTAGCCTTCTTTTGTATAGAGTAGTAACATCAATTTTTAGATATTATGATATTAGTCATAATCTATATTTAAAAGTATCTTTATTTCCTATATCTATTTTGGTAGCTTATATTGTCTATCAAAGTATTTTAATCAAATCAAGGAAGGAAATTTCAAGTCGTTTATCGCAGGAAAAGAATAGGTTTAAAATAATCTTTCAGAATAATAAGAAAAAAAGACAATTCCATGCCTATCTATTTCTCATTTTACATACAATTGCTTTCTCTATTTATATGGGAGAAGATGATGGAACAGAAGCTGCAATTCTAGTGTTGAATGGTTTGTTGGCCTATCTATTTATTTGGATTGAATCTGGCGTTATTCCATTGACTTATGCTTATCAAAAGAAATACCTAGAATTTAAAGAAGTGAAAAAGGTATAATGTAACTTATAATAAAATTCAGAAAGTATTTGAGTGGTAAATGTGGAATTAAAATTTAAAAATTCAAGCATGATGTGCTTTCAAATTGTTCAGATAGATAAAGAATCGAAGAAGTATGTCATGGATACAAGTACTATAAGCCCCAAGAGCTATTACTGGGGAATAAAAACAGATACAATTACAGTGAACATGGTAGAGATTGAAAAGAATAATAACCAATTCGAAATTAAACCTAGCAGACCTGTAAGTGCAACAATGGGAGCCATTATCGTTCAACCAATCGTCAAGGTTAGCTATGATGCGCTGAAAAAATTTTTTATTCACAATAATATTAGCGAGCAAATATTATTAAAGTTATTACTCTTTGCAATTTCTATGCTGATTTCTTATTTTGCAATTCTGATTTCATTAAAGTTATCCCATAATAAAGCAGATAAATGGATTCCTCAAAACAGCAATAAATACACAGTGACCTTTACAACTATTAAAAAAAGTAACGGAGGAGTATATCCTTTGGTTGGAGCAATTGCCCTTTGTTTACTTTTCTTTCTTGGTTTGAATAATGGAACAGAAGGGGCTTTTTTGGTAATCAATGGAATCATATCGTTATTCTTTTTCATGTTTACTCTAGGAAGTTTTCCAATCGCTCATCCATACAAGCATGGTCAAATTGAGGTTGAAAAGATTGAGAAAATATAGAATAAATGATATTGGAAATAGTATCGATTCAGGTATTAAATCCATTCAGAAAGTGTTTGGGTGTTGAATGATGCATTTAAAGTTTAAGAATGCTAATACGATGGCGTATAGCATTGTAGAAATAAAGAAATTATAAATTGAAAGGAAAACAAGAAAATGTCTATTTTGCCAATTGGAACAATTGTTTATTTAAAAGAGGGGAGTCAAAAACTAATGATTCTCAATCGTGGGGTTACTATAGAACAGAATGGTGAAAATGTTTTGTTTGACTATTCTGCTGCTTTTTATCCAATGGGACTAAACCCAGAACAGTTGTTTTACTTCAATCGTGATGATGTAGATAAAGTAGTTTATAAAGGCTATAGTGATGAAGAAGAAGAACGGTTCGCCGAAATTTACCAACGTTGGCTTGATGAAAATGCAACAACAATTAAAAAGGGTGTAACAAAATAATGTGCATCTGTAAAGATTATTGCAAAATATCACAATACTAAATAGAAATCAAAAATGAGGAGCTACTTTGACATTAAAGAAACTCCTCGTTTTTTTAGTTATTTTCCCATCATACAGCTAAGTCTGTGTGGCTATAAGCCAAAATTTATGATACCAAAATATAGCTTTGTTTCTATAGGAAAGGGCTGTTTTGATATTGTAGTATAATAAACAAAGATATTTTTTACTTTTCTCTTCTTATTACGGTATCTCTCATGTGGTATAATGGGATAAGGATTGTTCCTCATTTCAGACGAGTTTATGGATTTCAGGATAAGTTAGCAGGTGAGACGAGTATTTCTGTCAGCCTCCTATACACCTGTTAACAGCTATCCACGATAAAAGGAGATTGTAGCTTGGTTTTATTAGTATTAGGGATCTTGGTTTTTGCTCATTCTAATCTTAAAAAAGGAAACAGAAAACTGCTAAAAAATCTGAAGGAAAGGCCAAGAAAAGAAATTGGCTATTAATAGGTTGCTTATCCATAGTGATCCCAATCGTAATCTTCACAGTGTTCAGTCCGATTTTTTCTCTAATGGATATGTGGGGGCTGTTTGCTCATGCAAGTCGAACTGAGATTGAGCAAGCTGTGCATCGTTCTTATCAAAATTACGGTCTTACAGGACAGTTTGAGTTAGAAAAATACGAGAAAAACTATACAAGCGTGGGAGGATTTATAATCAATGGTACCTATAGTGAAAATATAGCTGGAAAAACCTATCAGGTTAAAACTCGATTTAAATACTATACTCGTTTTTCGAAAAGTGAAACATATGGAAAGACAGATGCAGAGGTTGATTACAAAAATGGTAAAAAAATTTATAATGTTTTCCCAGAATTAGCCTATTTAGGGATTGAGGTTAGTCCAGGCACCAGCGAGTTTTTAAAAAGCTTGGACAGTTCAATCAAAGATCCTAAACTGCCTGATTTGAAGTATCAAGGTATTGGTTTTGAATTTAATAACCAATCTGATAATATCTATCTTTATAATGAAATATTAGAGGAAAATCAAAGCAAGGGCCAAGCTCTGCAAGGGATGTATCCAATGGATGCTCAATATCTTTTCCAAAAAGAGATTTTTATACCAACATTTGAATTTCAGTATTTCGTTCCAAAAGAAAAAAGAGATCTCTTGTATGATGACTATCTTAAAGAGCTTGAAGCGCTCATGAAGGAATTTTTTGCCAACCAACCCCTACCACGAGGTCTTTATGCTGTCAAAATTTCTAAGTATAAAGAGGATAAACTTGTCAGTGATAGTGGTGTATACTATGTGAAGATTGAAAATCGTCAAGTTGTAAAGCTGTTGCAAAAATTAGAGTAGGAGTTGCTAGATCTAGGTCAGTTTTTTGTTCAGAATCTCCAGGTGCAGTTGTTAAAATTTGATTTTCCCAGTGGACAATCGTCCACTTTTTTTATATAATAAAACTAAACCGAATTGGTTGAGTATTAGAGGTGTAAGCTCAACCGTCGATTTGTTTTTCTAAGAGAGATATTCTCAATAAAACATCACACTAGGGGGTGAATCATGTACCAACCAGAAAAACTCAAGGCTCGGAGAAAAGAGTTAAAATTGACACAGAAGGAAATTGCAGAGGAATTAGGGATTAGTTTTCAGGCTTACTCGGCTTGGGAACGTGGAATCAAGGAACCGTCCCAGGAGAAGGTTGCTCAGCTAGAGAATATTTTAAAGGTAGCAAAAGGGTATTTTACTCAGATTGAGATTGTCCGTCTTTACAATAGCCTCTCCAAGCAAGGGAAGGACAAGGTTGTGCTCTATGCTCGCAACCTGGCTCAAGAAGAACAAACTCAGAAGGTGGCGACCATGCCAGAACGCCTCTACGAGTACCGTGTCTATGAACGTATGTCAGCAGGGATCGGGGCTTCGGTCTATGATGATCAGAATTTTGATACGGTCTACTTTAACGAGGAGTTGGCCCATGATTTTGCATCTTGGGTATCTGGGGACTCTATGGAACCTAAATATCAAAATGGTTCAGTGGCTCTGATTCGAGAGACCGGATTTGATTATGATGGGGCGGTTTATGCAGTAGTTTGTAACAACCAGACCTATATCAAACGGGTTTATCGGGAGGAAGATGGCTTGCGTCTGGTATCTATCAATCCTAAATACAAGGACATTTTCATCTCCTATGAGGAAGATCCTCGGATTGTGGGGATTATCGTTGGGAATTTTGTGCCGATGGAGGGTTAGCCTATGGGCTACTTTTGATTATTCCATAGAGCCCAAAAAGTGACATTGCCTTTGTCGATATGAAATCTTTTTATGCCAGTGTTGAGTGTGTGAAAAGAGGCTTGCATCCGCTGAAGACCTCGCTTTGTGTCATGAGTCGCGCGGATAATTCTACTGGTCTTATCCTAGCTTCCTCTCCCATGTTTAAGAAGATTTTTTTGGCAAGTCCAATGTTGGCCGGGCCTATGATTTGCCTTTTGATATCAAAACGCGCAAATTTTCCTATTACAATGCTCGAAAGCAAGGCTTGCCTACTGACTCAGACTATGTTCGCTACATCGAAGATTGGGCTCAAGTGACCTTGATTGTGCCACCTAGGATGGATGAGTACATAGCGGTCAATATGGAAATCCAGCGAATCTTTCAAAATTATGGTAGTCCAGATGATATTTATTCCTACTCTATCGATGAGGGCTTTATCGATCTGACTAGTTCGCTCAACTATTTCATCCCAGACAAGAGTATCTCTCGCAAAGACAAGCTAGATCTGCTTTCTGCTCGTATTCAGAGGGATATTTGGAGGCAGACAGGGATCTACTCTACGGTGGGTATGTCCAATGCCAATCCCTTACTGGCCAAGTTGGCTCTGGATAATGAGGCCAAGCATACCCCGACCATGAGGGCCAACTGGTCTTACCAAGACGTGGAAGAGAAGGTTTGGGCCATTCCCAAGATGACGGACTTTTGGGGGATTGGCAGGCGGATGGAGAAACGCTTGCATGCTCTGGGGCTTTTTTCTATCAAGGAATTGGCAACCAGCAACCCAGACCAGCTAAAGAAAGCTCTCGGTCAGGCTGGCCTGCGTTTGTGGTTTCATGCTAACGGGATTGATGAAAGTAATGTTCACAGGCCCTATAAAGCCAAGTCCCAAGGATTGGGAAATTCTCAAATCTTGCCGAGAGACTACGTGAAGCTACGGGATATTGAAATTATTCTCCGAGAAATGGCAGAGCAGGTGGCTATTAGATTGAGAAGGGCGGGAAAGAAAACAACTCTTGTCTCTATCTATGTCGGTTTCTCTAAACAGGAGATTAGGCCGTCTATTCACACACAAATGAAGGTCGAACCGACCAATAATACAGCTGTCTTAACGGATTATGTTTTGAAGCTATTTCATAATAAATACACTTCTGGAGCGGTCAGAAGTGTTGGAGTCAACTATTCAGGATTTGTGGACGAGTCCTTTGGCTTAATCTCCCTCTTTGATGATGTTGACAAGTTAGAAAAAGAAGAAAGGCTCCAGACGGCCATTGACTCCATTCGGGAACAATTTGGTTTTACCTCCCTCTTAAAGGCCAATGCACTGGAAGAAGCCTCTAGGAGTCTTGCCAGAAGCAAGCTGATTGGGGGGCATTCTGCTGGAGGATTAGATGGACTAAAATGATTGATCGTTCTTATTTACCTTTTCAATCTGCGCGTGACTATCAAGATCCAGGGATGCAGAAGTGGATGGGCTTTTTCCTCTCAGAGCATACTAGTTCACTCGGTGAAGAAAGAAATCGGGTTGCTTTTTCGACAGATTTGAATTCCGTTGAGAAGCTACTCTTGCTTTCGCAGCTGTATGTCGGGCAACTAAAGGGATACTTTGTGGTCAAGGAAAAGAAGCAGAAAACCACGATCATCGGCGAGGTGAGTGAATTATCACCTCAAACTCTATCTATTAGGACCAATGAGGGCTATAGGCTGGTAGAGGTAGAAGATGTCCTCGAAATTCGACTGTTGGAGGAGGGAGTGTATGACTAGAAAAGAGTTGTATGAAAACAAACTGCAGATGGATTATTTTTCAGATAGTTATATCCGCTTTGAAGAGGATTTTCAAAAATACTCTGCCTTGAATGTTCCCTTGACTTTTTTGATCGATGATATCCTACGCACCATGGCGATGAATCAGAAAAGCTACTTTGTCTTAAACAAGGAAAATGCCAAGGATGGGCGGGAGCATCGCTTTTATTTTAGGGTGGTGACGGAAAAAGAGTGTCCCAGAAATCGAACCTATGCATATGCTGGACTCAAATAGTAGTCAGTGACTAGGTGTGGAAGAGGAAAGTCTGATTTAGGAAAGATGGCTTGTGAGCGTCAGAAAATCTCATGGTATTGGAATTCGAAACACCATCTTTTATCTGTGGAGTTCTTGCAGAAACTTATGATGGTAATTCTGATGAGATAAGACAAGGGGCACTCTTTTTTAGATGAGCGTTTATTTGAAAACGTGGTTGGATTTGAGAACAGCTATTCTCAATGATCATCTTACTTTACAGAGTCATACCAAAATATCCATGTATATTTGTGGATGTTTTTTAATTTTATAGATAGAAAAAGAGAAGACCAGATGGTCTTCTCTACGGGGGAACTGAAATAATGGAAAAGAATCAATCAAAGATTTCTTTTAGTCTTTGAAATTCTTTTGGAAGATAAGGAGAGACAAGATAGAAGTAATAGCTGCCAAGAATAGGAAGGCAGTTGCTTCTTGTTCCCCAGTTGCAGGGAGTAGTCTTTCCTTGTCTTCTTTGACTGTAGCTGTAACAGGAGCTTTTTCATCTTTTGCTGATGAATTATCTGTTACGGCTGGAGCAGGTTTTTCAATCTCTCTTGGTAGAACATACTCAGGAAGGGTCACAACTGGTGGCGCTTCTGTTCCAACTGAGCTTTGTTTGCTACCTACCTCAATCACTCGATCTTGAGCTGGAGTTGCTTCTGTTTGGAGAACCTTGTGATTGTCACCGTCCACTTCAACATACTCGACTAAGAGACCGTCTTTCCCTTCTGATAGAACTTGCTCTTTTCCCTTGTCTAATTGTGGGTTTTCGCGACGAATCGTCTTGAACGGTACGACCTTATTGACGATTTCCAAGTTTGGAAGTGTAAAGACAAGGTCTTTAACCCCTTCCTCAGGACTTGAAGAAGTAATTGGTTTCTCAGGTTGCGCTGGATTTTCCGGTTGAGTCGGCTTTTCAGGCTGAGCCGGTTTCTCAGGTTGCGCCGGTTTCTCAGGTTGAGCTGGAGTTTCCGGTTGAACTGGATTCTCAGGTTGAGTCGGCTTTTCAGGCTGAGCCGGAGTTTCCGGTTGAGTTGGTTTTTCAGGCTGAACTGGTTTTTCAGGTTCAGCAGGTTTCTCAGGCTGAGCCGCTTCGAGTTTGTTGATTTGTTCGAGAGCAGTTTCTAGCGCTTTATTGACTGCTTCCTGAGTTTTAGCTTCTTGGATTGCAGCAATGGCTTGGTCAGCAATTGCTAATAATTTCTTCTTAGCTTCCTTGTTGGATCCAAGCTCAGCGACTTTTTTCTCGATAGCTTTTGCCAAGCTGTCCATAGCCTTATCGTACTCAATTTCCGGTTGTTTTGGTTCAGCTGGTTGTTCAGGCTGGTCAGGTTTCTCAGGTTCTTCTGGCTGTTCCGGTTGCTCTGGACTAGGTTCCTCTTGGCCTTTTTGATAGTTCTCATCCTTGGATAGGATATCTTGTAGGGCACTGACTGTCAACATGACATCCTGAACATCCACTGCATCAGCACTGAGTTGGTTTCTCAATTTTTCTAGATTTGCTTGGAAAGCTTGGCGTGCAGTAGCCGTATTCTTCAAGCCTGCTGGATCAAAGTTGGACAGATCGTCTTTCCATTTTGAGATAGACTGGATGATATCTGCCTTGCTGTAGAGTTCGCTACCTTCGCCACGAGTGATGAATTGGTCCACTTGAATACCGATATTTTGAGACAAATCGTTTCGATCAGGATCTAGTTGAAGGGTGACTGCGTGCAAGTTTCGTCCAGACCTTTTAAGCTAACCAGAGTTTGATTGCCTTGGCGTTGGGCTGCACGACCGCTAAAGTATTTCTTGCCATCAATGGTTGAAGCATTTCCCATGCCCTCTTGGTAAGGAACTTCTTTGCCATCTAGGAAGACTTTGTAGATACCGTGATTTGGATCAACATAGCCCTTGATATCAAGTCCAGTACCGTAGAAGTAGGCTGTGACAGTTGTCTTTTTCTTTTGCTCATCAGTTAAGCGACCAAAGGAAGCCCAAGACTCCGTCTTTTGGTATTTATCTGCCGAATTGGTTTCATGGTGCCAGCCAGGACTGTAATCCAACTGACTAGCTTGGTCATCATAACTTGTTTGGTCCTTGACCAGCAATTCAGCTTTCATCACTTGGATGGTTGCATCTGTAGCAAAACCGAGCAGGGCACCATCAGTGACAGAAGTGAGCTTGGCTTTGAAGTCAAAGATAGAGTCGGCCTGTTCTGTAAAGTCAATCGTTGGGATGGTAACAGTCTTTTCTGTTTCTCCATCTTTAAAGGTCACATCTTGAGTTGTATCTTGGTAAACTTTACCGTGAACCCCAGTTCCAGGTTCTGTGATGAAGCGAACAGTAGAAGCCCCCTTGCTTCCACCAACGCGTTTAATCTTAACAGTGACTGGTTTTCCTTTTTCGACTTCGTAGTTAGTAGACTCGAGTTCAAACATCCCTTTACTATCATTGTTTAGGGTGTAGATTCCTTCTGTAGCAATGGGTTCGCCTGTTTGTTTACAAGGGTAATAGTATGTTGGCCTGGTGCTAAATCGCCTGTCTCAAAGACTTTTTGGCTGCGTTTACGGCTAGCATTCTTAGTTTGCACATCTGCAACCTTTTGACCATCAACATAGACGGACATTTCTCCGTGACCTGGATCGACTGTAGAAACGACATAGGCCTTGGTTCCTGTGAAGGTATAACTTACTTTGGCATCTTTTTGATTGGTCCACATAGAAGTGCCACGAACACCTTCAGATTCATTGTACCAAGTTGTTCCGGCTGTATCTGCTGTTGTGTTTGAGTGGTATTCAAGTCCAAGAGGGTAGCCATCTGTCTTTTCAATGCTGCTTGGTGTCTTGTAGACTGAGAAGTTGGTCAAGATTGGAGTTGCTTGAGCACCAGTGATGGTTACACGAATTTTTTGTGCCTCTACAGGCTTGCCTTGAACCAAGCGACGGTAACCAACGGTCGAACCTTCGCCGTATGTCACCCAACGTCCGTTGATTTCAACTTCAATCTTGAAACCAGAGATACGTTGCCCTTTGGCGATATCTTCCTTGAGTTCAACGACGTCAAAGCGTCTCTTTTGCCCCAAATCGACTGTAAAGCTACCGGTTGTGGCATCATTTGAGAGCGCCCAGCTGGTGTCATCTTTACCGTCTGTGAGGTGGCTTTCCTTGTAGAGGTGGTTTTGACGAGTCGAACTTGCTGTTACGGTGGCACCTTTGGCAAAGTCAGTCGCATACATTTGATCTAGGGTTGCTTTGAATTCCTTCAAGCGAGCCACATCCGCATCTGCAAATTTTCCTTCTTTATTTGGTGGAATATTGAGAAGGAGTGGGGTTCCACGACCAACAGACTTAAAGTAGATATCCATCAGCTCTTTGAGTGATTTCGGCTGTTGATTGTCATGGTAGAACCAGCCCGAACGGATCGAAACATCAGCTTCCCCTACAGAGTACATATCACCATCAGGGTCACCATGGTTGAGGTATTCGTTTTTCACATCATCTGTGATGTTGGCCCTTTTGACTTTATGCCATACAGGGTCGCCTGCTATACCTCGTTCATTTCCGATCCAGCGAACGCTTGTCGGTTGAGCAGAGAAGATGGCGATATCTCCTTCGGCTTCTTTGATGTATTTGAACCATTCATCAAAGGTATAGGTTACTTTGGGCACCGCTACCACGCGCACCGTCCATCCAAACCTCGATAAATTTCCCTTTATTTCCGTATTTTGGATTTCCAAGGATTTCTTTCAGCTGGTTGAGATAGTATTGGTTGTATTCTTTTTCGGTGCAACATGGTATTTAGGATGGTTGGCATCCCATGGTGACAAGTAAACACCCATGTTCATGTCGTACTTGCTAGCAGACTTGGAAACTTCTTCGAGAAGGTCACCCTTACCATCTTTCCATGGGCTAGCCGCTACGGTATGGTTGGTGTACTTAGAAGGATAAGCAACGAATCCGTCGTGGTGTTTAACAACCATAATGGTTCGTTTGAAGCCCGTTTCCTTCAGAGTGCGAATCCACTGATCAGTATCCAAGTTGGTTGGATTGAAGTATCGAGGGTCTTCTTTCCCATTTCCCCATTCAGAATTGGTATAGGTGTTCATTCCGTAGTGGATGAAAGCTGCCAATTCTTCCTTGTGGTAATCGAGTTGGGCCTTGCTTGGAAGTGGTCCATGATTGCCAATTTCGGTTTCTTTATCTTCTGGATGAGTGACTGGTGGAGTCGGAGTCGTTGGATTAGCCGTATCAGCGACTGGCTCGTATTCAAAGACGACCTCATTCACCCCTTTTTGCTGGATAGTTGCTTCCAGGCTAGCCTTGACTGGACGGTAGCCAGCAATGTCTTTTGCATGGAAGGTGTTGACAAAGGAAACGTCATACTCTTGGCCGTCATTGTTATCAACTGTCGCTTCCGCTAGTTCAGTAGTGGTTCCTTTTTGACGGTAGTAAACTTTGAAGGAGCCTTTGTTAACTTTATAGACCACCTTGATGACACGTGTACCGGCAGGCGCTTTGCTGACAACATTGTGATCTTCAGCCCAAGCATCCTTTAGTTGTTTATTGACTGCTACGCCATCAATGGATACAATTTCGTATTTGTCTTTATTCTTCTGATAGAACTCCGTTTTCTCGATTTCTTTTTTGAAATTGTAGTCAAATGGAGAATCAACAGCTGTCTGTTCGATAAAGGTGTCATTATCTTTGACAGGATTTCCTTCTTCGTCTTCGTGTTGGATAACCACACGACCGTATTCAACTCCCTTGGTCAAGGTAGCAATCCCATCTTGGTTGAAGGAATATTCGTTGCTTCCGATAACAGCTGTTTCGTTCCGAAGCATACGCCCCTCATCGGTAAAGTAGTAACGATTTCCGTTATCTCCTTGGTACCACCCTTTCACACCATATTTGGCAATCATGTCCTTAACCCATTTCAGTTGTTCAGGTGAAAGGACGAGTCCGCCACCAAAGCGATCCTTTTCAGGAACACCATTGTCAACGGTTCCGTGTTGGTGAACACCGAGAACTTTTCCTTGGCTATCCACAATCCCACCACCAGACAAACCAGATACAGAAGTGGTTTGGTAGGTGATACCGGTTGTTCCCTTATCATCATAGGACTCAACAGATCGGATAGTCCCGTCAGCCTTGTAAAGTTGGCCAGCTAGGATAGGCTGTTTCAGCTCTTTTGAGCTTGAGTCAGTTGGGTAGCCAATCGTACTGATGGCTTCTCCCGGCTGATGTTTTTTGTGCTCCGCTAAAGGCGCAAAGGTTGCTGCTTTGTTTGGACTAGCAATCGGAAGAGGAATAGGAGCTTCTACAAGAGCAAGGTCGTTCTTATAGCCTTTTCCAAACTCCTTCTTGTTCCAGAAATGGATGTCCTTTTCTCTGAATAAAACCGTAGTTCCAGAAGATGGAAGTGAATTTTTCTTTTCGCTGTTTGAACCAACGTTATAGTAGAACTGGGCAGATTTTCCACCACGAATGTGACCTTCGCCAGTTTCTTTATTGGCCTCTAGGAAGTTATGAGCAACGGTAAGAATCAAATTAGGTGCAACAAAGATACCAGATCCTGAAACGAGGTAACGTTGCTCCCCTGCATTGTAAGTGCTGTAAACCATAGTGGCAGCAGTAGCAGGTTGCCCCTCGTAGTTGATGTGTTTGAGGTCTTGTCCACCATTAATGATGGCACGGTTTCCGTTCTCAGCTTCTTTTGGTGCTTCTTCTTTATCCTTTAGAATGCTCTTGGTTTCTACTTTGGACTAGCTTTCTTGTCAACGATAGTTGTCGTGTCGAGTTCTTTGACAGGTGTGTCTGGATAGGCACGGTCCTGAATTTCTTCAGGGAGCAAATCAGCACTGCTGGTATCGGCAGCAGGTGTTTCTTGTTTTTCGGTCTCTACTCGGCCTTCTTTTTTGACTGGTTCAGCCTTGGTCTCTTCTATATCTGCGACTTGTTTCATTTGCTGATCTAAATTGGATGTTGTGGCAGGAGACGTTTCGTCTGCACGCACGGTTCCAGAAGCAAAAAATGCCAGTCCCACGATAACAGACGCCACACCTACAGTCAACTTCCGAATGCTAAATGTTTGCCCTTTTTCAAAAAGGTATCGATTCATAATATACTCCTAGTTTTTAGAAAGGCAGTCAGCTACTGCCCAAGCCCAAGTCTGACTTGGTTACAACTTGATTTAATGAAAAAACTCTCTGATAATTTGTAAGCCACCTTACCTCCTGTTTATAAAGCGCTTTCATTTTAAGATAAAAAAATTTAAAAGGTCATTTCTCCCTTAAAATGACTGAAAACTTTTAATATAACAAATATACTAAATTAATGAAAGAATTGCAATAGCAAAAAGCAAAAAAATAAATATAAATTAAAGAAAATCAGTTACTTTTTAAAGAAAAAACGCATCCTTTCAGGGCTCAAACTAAATGAAAGGATACGTTTTGAAAAGAAATTAGAGTATTTTTTTGAGAGACTCTTGGATGGTTTGGGGGTCTGTTTTGGAAGAGAAGCGCTCAAGGACTTGCCCATCTCGACCAATGAGAAACTTAGCAAAATTCCATTCGATTCGTTTTCCTAGCGGGCCAGACTTCTGGTCTTTTAGCCAAACATAAAGAGGATCTGCCTCCTTGCCGTTGACCTTGATCTTGGCAAAGCGAGGAAAAGTAGTCTGATAGTGTAGGCTGCAGAAACTATTGATTTCCTCTGCGCTGCCGGGTGCTTGTCCCATAAACTGATTGCAAGGGAAATCTAGGATTTCAAAGCCCTGATCTTGATAGCGTTCATAGAGTTCTTGAAGTCCCTGGTACTGGGGCGTTAACCCACATCCGGTAGCAGTGTTGACAATCAAGAGCATCTTACCACGATAGCTTTCAAGTGATGTTTCTTGATCATCTTGGTTCAAGACTGAGAAATCGTATAATGAGGTCATTGATTTATTTTCTCCTTAGGATTGCGATTGTTAGGAGTTTTTTCCTCCTGTAGTGATAGAAATGCATTAACCATAGTTCCAAAGATAGCAGCAATACTCAAACCAAATACCAGTAAAGGGATAAGGATATCTGTTTGAAAAAGTTTTTCTAAAAAAATAGAAAGAGGAATTTGTTGGACATAGAGTTTATGGAAACATAGCAAAGTAAATAAACCAATTAGAATACCGAAAAATACACCCCAACTACGAAGGTTGATTTGGCTTTTGCTGTAGCTTTTATGATGGATTTCGGACGGGTCATCCTTGTCCAAATGTAAGTCGCGAACTGCTAGTCTCGCCCTAGATGAGAGGACGAAGATAAGTCCAAAATAGAGGTAGGGCATGGCATCTCGCACCAACTCTATGAAGCGTCCAAATAGGAGATAGAACAGGAAGAGTAGGAGAGAGGAGTAAACGATTTGGATCAAGGCACGGGCACCTGCCTTGTAAATCATCTCTTGACTGCATTCATCAAAAGGCCCTTGTATGTGAAAGAATAGTTTGAGTAAGCGAGTGGTGAAATCTTCTTTTTTCATGGGAGTAACCTCCTAAATGAGCGATTTTTGATTGACTTCTTTAAAAAGTTGATAGAGAGTATAGAAGTAAACCAAACTAAAAATGATACAGATTATTAGAAATACCAGGTATCTCCAATCCATAGGATTTGTTAAAAGTTGTGGAAAGGATACGAGGATAAAACAGAGAGATGCGTTTAGAAGACGTATTTTTTTTGATTGGATTTTCTGGAATCTCTGTCCCTTGTTCAATACAGGAAGGAATAAAAGAAAGATAATCAAGAAAGGATGCTCAATATGTCCAGAAAGTAGGAAAAAGGTAACAAAGATACTGATAAAAACATGACTGATCAGTAATCTAGCTAGTGATTTCATAAGGCACCTCCTAGTCGTCTTCTTGGTTTTTCTTGGCTTTTCGAATGCGAAGAGAGACGATAATTTGTATGGTCACTCCGAAGAAGAAGGTAGCTAGGATAGTTGATACAAAATGCCCTGTATTTAAAAGAGAACCAAGATAATCCTTGCTATCATCGGTTAGGACATTCAGAAGCGGTATTCCAAAGAACATGCCCATGCCATAGATTAGACCGGCTTTTAGACCCGGAAAATGTAGTTGTTTACTTTCTTTTTGACTCAGCATTTCGGGATCAATAGCTGTGATGCCCGTTTTCTTGGTTTGAGAGACTACATAGAGGGCAGCCATCATCGAAATGCCAAACACCACAAGAGGATAACCGATAGCGACAATTTGCGGGTATTTATAAGCAAGGACAAAGGGGATGAGGTTGCCAAATATCATCAGATAAAAGAGAACAATAAAGACTTGATTCCCGATACGATCGGCCTCGCGCCGTTTGTGTTCGTCAAGGGGGCCAGAAATACCGTATGTGCGTTTGATAAGTTTGTCAGTGAGAGTTTCTTTTTTCATTTGTTTGCTCCTTTTTTAAAAATCGTCTTCCCAAAAGAGGCTATTGAGGTCAGTTTGGAGGCTGCGGGCGAGATTGAGACAGAGTTCCAGGGTTGGATTGTACTTGTCATTTTCAATCATGTTGATAGTCTGTCTCGAGACACCGATATCTTTGGCGAGTTCGAGCTGGGAAATGCCCAGTTCCTTGCGGAATTCTTTCACACGATTCATAGGGTCTCCTTTCTGATATGTCGTATATATTTGACTATATTATATTCTTTTGGAGACGAGATGTCAAGTATATATGACATATTTTTGAGAATTTTTTTCGAAGAAACTTAGCCTTGTCTGACAAGTGCAAGCTGGTCGGATTTGTGGTAAAATAGATAAGATATGACAAAAGAATTTCATCATGTAACGGTCTTGCTTCATGAAACGATTGATATGCTTGACGTAAAACCTGACGGTATCTACGTTGATGCGACTTTGGGCGGAGCAGGCCATAGCGAATATTTATTAAGTAAATTGAGCGAAAAAGGGCATCTCTATGCCTTTGACCAGGACCAGAATGCCATTGACAATGCGCAAAAACGGTTGGCACCCTATATCGAAAAGGGGATGGTAACCTTTATCAAGGATAACTTCCGTCATTTGCAGGCACGTTTGCAGGAGGTTGGTGTCCAGGAAATTGATGGAATTTGTTATGACTTGGGAGTGTCCAGTCCTCAGCTGGATCAGCGTGAGCGTGGCTTTTCTTATAAAAAAGATGCGCCACTGGATATGCGGATGAATCAGGAAGCTCGTCTGACGGCCTATGAGGTGGTCAATCATTATGACTATCATGACTTGGTTCGGATCTTTTTCAAGTATGGTGAGGATAAATTCTCTAAACAGATAGCTCGTAAGATTGAGCAAGCGCGTGAGGTGAAACCCATTGAGACAACGACGGAGTTGGCAGAGATTATCAAGTCGGCCAAGCCTGCCAAGGAGCTCAAGAAAAAGGGGCACCCTGCCAAGCAGATTTTTCAGGCTATCCGAATCGAAGTCAATGATGAGCTGGGCGCTGCAGATGAATCTATCCAGCAGGCCATGGACATGCTGGCTCTGGATGGGAGGATCTCGGTCATTACCTTCCATTCGCTGGAAGACCGCTTGACCAAGCAATTATTCAAAGAAGCTTCAACAGTGGAAGTTCCCAAAGGCTTGCCCTTCATTCCAGATGACCTTAAGCCTAAGATGGAATTGGTATCCCGCAAGCCAATCTTGCCAAGTGCCGAAGAGCTAGAAGCCAACAATCGTTCGCATTCAGCCAAGTTGCGCGTGGCTAGAAAAATTCACAAGTAAGAGGAAAAACATGGCAGAAAGAATCGAAAAAACAAGCCAGTTATTGCAAACGAAGTTCAAAGGTTTTTCACGTGTGGAAAAGGCCTTCTATGTTTCGATTGCTGCAACAATGATTATCCTGGCAATTAGCGTTGTGTTTATGCAGACCAAGCTATTACAAGTTCAGAATGAATTGACCAAGGTCAATGCTCAAATCGAAGAAAAGAAAACCGAGCTAGACGATGCCAAGCAAGAGGTCAATGAATTGATTCGTTCAGAACGTTTGAAAGAGATTGCAAACTCCAAGGATTTGCAGCTGAATAACGAAAATATCCGAGCAGCGGAGTAAGAAATGAAACATTGGAAAGAAAAATCATCCGTTATGCCGTTCGTAATCGTAAATCTCCAGAAGAAAATCGTCGAAGAGTAGGGAAAAGCCTGAGTTTATTGGCTGTCATACTCTTCGCTGTCTTTTTGGTCAACTTTGCGGTCATTATCGGAACGGGTAAAAAATTTGGTAAGGACTTGGTTCAAGAAGCAAACAAGGTCCATCAAACAACCAAGACGATTCCTGCAAAACGAGGAACCATCTACGATCGTAATGGAACGCCTATTGCTGAGGATGCGACTTCGTATAATATCTATGCCGTTATTGACAAGACCTACAAGTCAGCAACAGGCAAAATTCTCTATGTAGAGGATTCTCAATTTAATAAGGTAGCTGAAATTTTCCATAAGTATCTGGATATGGAGGAGTCCTATGTCAAAGAACAGCTTTCTCAACCAGATCTGAAACAGGTATCTTTTGGTACCAAGGGAAATGGGATCACCTATGCCAATATGATGGCCATTAAAAATGACCTCAAAACTGCTGGTGTTGAGGGAGTTGACTTTACAACTAGCCCTAACCGTAGTTATCCCAATGGACAGTTTGCTTCATCCTTTATCGGTTTAGCGCAACTCCATGAAAATGAGGATGGTACCAAACGTTTGATTGGGACATCTGGGTTGGAGAGTTCTTTAAATAACATTCTGGCGGGTACAGATGGGATTATCACCTATGAGAAGGATCGTCTGGGAAATATTGTTCCGGGTACGGAGCAGGCTTCCCAACACATGGTAGACGGAAAGGATGTTTACACAACCCTTTCTAGTCCTTTGCAATCCTTTATGGAAACGCAGATGGATGCCTTCCAAGAAAAGGTAAAAGGCAAGTATATGACGGCTACCTTGGTCAGCGCTAAGACAGGGGAAATCCTCGCTACAACCCAACGACCGACCTTCAATGCCGATACCAAGGATGGTATTACGAAAGACTTTGTCTGGCGAGATATTCTTTATCAAAGTAACTACGAGCCAGGATCAACCATGAAGGTAATGATGTTGGCTTCAGCCATTGATAACAATACCTTCCCTGGTGGTGAATACTTTAACAGTAGTGAATTGAAAATAGCTGACGCGACCATTCGAGACTGGGACGTCAATGAAGGTTTGACTAGTGGTGGCACCATGACCTTCTCTCAAGGGTTTGCCCACTCAAGTAATATCGGGATGACCTTGCTTGAGCAAAAGATGGGGGGATGCAACCTGGCTGGACTACCTCAACCGTTTTAAGTTTGGGGTACCGACCCGTTTTGGTCTGGCAGATGAGTACACAGGTCAATTGCCTGCTGACAACATTGTCAATATCGCCATGAGTTCATTTGGACAAGGGATTTCTGTTACCCAGACCCAGATGCTTCGTGCTTTTACAGCTATTGCCAACGATGGGGTTATGTTGGAGCCGAAATTTATCAGTGCCCTCTATGATCCAAATGACCAGTCTGTTCGTAAGTCTCAAAAGGAAATTGTCGGAAATCCTGTGTCAAAAACAGCAGCGTCCTCTACTCGGGAGCACATGGTCATGGTCGGAACAGATCCTGTCTACGGTACCATGTACAACCACAGTACAGGAAAACCAAATGTCAATGTTCCAGGTCAGAATGTAGCCCTCAAGTCTGGTACAGCCGAAATCGCTGACGAGAAAAATGGAGGCTACTTGGTTGGTTCTACCAACAACATTTTCTCAGTTGTGGCTATGAACCCTGCCGAAAATCCTGATTTATCTTGTATGTAACGGTTCAACAGCCTGAACATTATTCAGGTATCCAATTGGGAGAATTTGCCAACCCAATCTTGGAGCGGGCTTCAGCTATGAAAGAATCCCTCAATCTTCAGTCAACTGCCAAGAGCTTAGATCAGGTCAGCAAGACGACAAGCTATGCCATGCCAGCTACCAAGGACTTTACCCCAGGTGACCTCGCAGAGGAATTGCGTCGTAACCTTGTCCAACCAATCGTTATCGGAACAGGAACCAAGATCAAGGAACTCTCGGTTTCTGAAGGAGATAATTTGGAAGCCAATCAGCAAATCTTGATCCTGTCAGATAAGGTCGAAGAAATGCCTGATATGTATGGCTGGACAGATGAAAATGTGCAAACATTTGCCAAATGGCTGAATATAGAAGTCGAGTGGGAAGGTAGTGGCAAAACGGTCAAGAAACAAAGTGTCCGTGCCAATACAGCCCTCAAAGACCTTAAAAAAATGAAAATAACTTTAGGAGATTAAGATGATTAGTTCCATTAGTGCTGGAGTTCTAGCCTTTCTATTGACCTTGATAGGTATTCCAGCCTTTATCCGATTTTATCGAAAAGCACAGATTACAGGTCAGCAGATGCACGAGGATGTCAAGCAACACCAAGCTAAAGCTGGAACTCCAACCATGGGAGGTCTTGTCTTCCTGATCGTTGCAGTTGTTGTGAGCTTCCTTGTCGCTCTCTTTACCCAACAATTGACCAACAATGTAGGCATGATTTTGTTTATCTTGGTTTTGTATGGTTTGGTAGGTTTTCTGGATGACTTCCTCAAGGTCTTTCGTAAGATCAACGAAGGTTTGAATCCTAAGCAAAAGCTTGCTCTCCAGCTCCTTGGAGGAGTGATCTTCTACCTCTTTTATGAGCGTGGTGGCGATATGCTTTCAGTTTTTGGCTATCAAGTTCACTTGGGTATTTTCTATATTTTCTTTGCCCTTTTCTGGCTAGTTGGCTTTCAAATGCGGTGAATCTGACTGACGGGATCGACGGACTAGCAAGTATTTCAGTAGTGATTAGCTTGTCAGCTTACGGTGTGATTGCTTATATGCAAAATCAACTGGATATTCTTCTTGTGATTCTTGCCATGATTGGTGGTTTGCTAGGCTTCTTCGTCTTTAACCACAAGCCTGCCAAGGTCTTCATGGGAGATGTGGGAAGTTTGGCTCTTGGTGGGATGCTGGCAGCAATCTCTATGGCTCTCCACCAAGAATGGACCCTTTTGTTGATTGGGATTATCTATGTCTTTGAGACAAGCTCTGTTATGATGCAGGTCACCTACTTCAAACTTAGTGGTGGGAAGCGTATTTTCCGTATGACACCTGTCCACCACCATTTTGAGCTTGGAGGATTCTCAGGCAAGGGCAATCCTTGGAGCGAGTGGAAGGTTGACTTCTTCTTTTGGGGAGTTGGACTTTTAGCAAGTCTCTTGACCCTAGCCGTTTTATACCTGCTGTAAAACTAACTTTTGATGACAAAATAAAACAGGATGAAGGGGATCTTCATCCTGTTTTTGTGATGTTAAAAGTTAGTTGGATTCATCCTTTCTTCCATTTAACATAAAAGTGGCTGTAAGGGCTAGGCTGAGGCCTGCTAAGAAGAGCAGAGGGTTAGATGCTTCTCCTGTTGCTGGAAGTTCTTCTTTAGGAGAATGATTTCCAGCTTTAGCAAGACTCGGACTAGCTGAAAGTTGTTCAGTCTCGTGTGCCAAGGTTTCTGCATCTGAAGCACTTGGCTGTTCATCTGTACTAAGGGTTGTTCCAGCAGCTTGATAGACGACAGCATAGGTACTGAAATGACTAGTGATGAATTCTGCCTTTCCTTCTCGAACGTCGAAATCAAGGCTTGCAACTCCTTGGTCGGAGTAATATAGTAGACCTTTTCTACGTTAGCTGAAATAGGCAAGCGAACCAAGACAGAGCCTTTTGGCTGCAAGCTATGATCGGTTGGATTTTTAAGTTGTAGGTCGTAAGCATCATAGGTCTTGTCAAAGAGTTCCTGAGCTAGGACACGTCGACTAGAGATGCGAGAAATTCCTTCTAGGTCACTGACTCCACCGATGATTTCTACTCCAGTCTCCTTATCTTTTAAGACTTGAACTGGATAGTCAGGAAGGCTAAGGCTTGGAGCGGCCTGATCTCCGCTAGTTCCGATAGGTTTAGTGTATTCAGGTTTTTCAACAGTAGGAGTTTCCTCTTGACCTGCTGTTCCGATAGGTTTGGTGTATTCAGGTTTTTCAACAGTAGGTGCTTCCTCTTGACCTGCTGTTCCGATAGGTTCGGTGTATTCAGGCTTTTCTACAGTAGGAGACTCTTCTTGCCCCGCCGTTCCGATAGGTTCGGTGTATTCAGGCTTTTCTACAGTGGGTGGCACTTCTTGCCCTGCAGTCCCGATAGGTTTAGTGTATTCAGGAATTTCAACAGTAGGAGCTGGTTCCTCTCCCTTGCTTGTAGTTGGTTGCTTCTCATCAACTTTCTTTTCATCCTTTAGTAAAGACGGCTACGATAGGGCTGCTTGTGGTATTTCCTTGAATGGTATAAGCTTCAATGGCATTTCCAGCTTTGCGATTGGTTTCGTCAGGGATTGGGATTTGAACTTGATTGTCTTGGATTGATAGGATAGTCTGATCCCCACTTGTAACTAGATGTGTATCATCCACCTTGCGCAAGACTAGAGGATCTTTGACACCTGGGAAGGTCACTGCGATGGCTTCCCAATCTCCAGCTGGTAGGCTTAAGGAAATTTCTTTGTCATTTTCCTTAAGAGGCGCGATGCTCGGGCTATCTATACCAACAGCAGGGGCTTTGATGATATCAAAGGAGTCTAGAGAGATTTTCTTGCGACCTTCTGGCGAATCTGGGTCAACTTGTAATGTCAGGGTGTGCGGACCGTTAGTAAGGTTTGTAAATTCGCCAATAAAGGCTCTCTTTTCGGTCGCACCTGAAGTGTAGAAGTCTAGACTTGGCATTTCTTTGCCATCTAGTGTAACACGTGCTCGTCCAAGGGCAAGGCTCTTCAAGCCATAAATACGAATGCCCGTCCCTGTAAAGGAAATAGTTGCCTGAGCTTCTGAAGCTGCACTAGAGTCGCTGTTGTTGATGTCAGCGTATTTTTCCGTACCACCGTAGAGTTCAGGGTCAGACCAGTCCTTAAACTGGGAACCATATTGGATGCGCGAATCACGATCATCCATTTTTTCGATCGTGTTGCCTGCTCCTGCTAGGATCTTGAAGTAGTCTAATGAAATTTTCGAGCGCTCACTACCACGTCCTTTGTGCTCACGTTTAACACGAAGAGTCAATGTGTGAGGTCCGTCAGACAATCCTGAGAAGCGACCGATGAGACTACCTTTTTCAGTTGCTCCAGCAGTATGGAAGTCAAGCTCCCCGACCTCTTTGCCATCAATTTAGCAGTGGCAAGACCTAGTTCAGATGATTTCAGTCCATAGATTTCGATACCAACGCCAGTGAAAGGAATGGTGGCAGTGAGATCTTCGTCTGTGTAGTCTCCTTTTGAAAGGTCAGCAAATTTCTCTGTTCCTCCAAATAATTCTGAGTCTGCCCAGTTTCCAAAGGCAGCTCCGTACTGGATGCGGCTATCTCGGTCGTCCATCAACTCGCTATAGGTTTCGACAGTGGCCTGTTCAGACACTTGTGTGGCAAGATCGCCCAGCATAGCCTTTACAGTATAAGTATAGGCATGTTGAGGATTGAGTGATCGGTCAATAAAGTGGGTTTGATTGGTTACAAATTCTCTGGTCGCAGAGGTTTGGCCAGTTTCGTCTTTCACTTGTCTTTGGATGACATAGTGGGTAGCGCCTTCTACTTGGTTGAAGGTAAGTTCGGCAGTGACTCCATTTTGTCGAACTGCTGTCAGACTGGTCACACGGCCAGGGAAATGTTCAAAGGTAATGACGTCACCTTTTTGCGTTGCAAGCTGGATACGATTATCTTTAAGAATCGTTGCCTTGACTGGTTTGCCATTGACCTTGATTTGGCTAGCTTCGATATTTGGATAATCTACAACCAGGTCTCCACCGACATTTGAAAGGAAGGACAAGCTTTGCAGGTTTTTATCTTTCCACTTCATGCTGACTTCAAAGTTACCACGGGCAACCAAGCCAGAAACTTGACCGTCTTTCCATGCATCTGGAAGGGCTGGCAATGGTGCAATATAGCCAGTGTGTGATTGGAGAAGCATTTCTGCCATCCCACTAGTTGCCCCAAAGTTTCCGTCGATTTGGAAAGGCGCGTGGGTATCCCAAAGGTTTTCTAGGGTTGAATACTTGAGCTGTTCAGCAAGCAAGCGATGGGCACGGTTACCGTCCAGCAAACGAGCCCAGAGATTGATTTTATTGGCCTTAGACCAACCAGTCCCACCATCTCCACGGTGGTTCAAGGTAGCACGCGCAGCTTCTAGGTATTCGGCTTGGTCCTTGCTAAAGAGTGTACCTGGGAAGAGACCAACTAGATGGGAAACGTGGCGGTGGTGATTTTCAATCCCTTCATTTGTGAATTGGGGACTGTCTTCTTCGTACCATTCCTTGATACGGCCTTCATTGTTGATGTGAAGGGGTTTTAGTTTGTCAAATTTAGCCTTGACCTCTGTGACTAAGTCTTGGTCGACATTCAGATGGTTGGCGACTTCCATGTAGTCGTGGAATAACTGCCAGACTAGCGATTGGTCAAAGGTATTTCCGATGGTGATGGTCCCGTGTTCTGGCGAGTAGGATGGGGAAGACACCCAACGGTCGCTTTCTTTGTCGTAGTGCAAGAAGGAGTTCCAGAACTTAGCTGTTTCCTTGAGCATTGGATAAATCTTTTCTTTGAGATAGGTCTCATCCTTGGTAAATTTATAATAGTCATAGACATTCTGCATCATCCAAGCGTTGGCTGCTGGCGACCAACCCCAATAGTAATTCCAACCCGGAGTAGTCCAGCCAAATGGTGTTGCCTGGGTGTGGACCAGCCAACCATTTTCTTGTCCATCTTTGGATGCGATACCAGCGTATTCCTTAGCAGCGATACGGCCATAGTAACGCATATCGTCAATGTAATTGATCATTGGCTTGGCTGTTTCAGCAAGGTTGCTCATGTAGGCTGGCCAATAGTTCATTTGCAAATTGACATTGAGGTGGTAGTCAGCGTTCCAAGGTGGATTGTCTACGGCATTCCAGACTCCTTGGAGGTTGGCAGGAAGGGCATCTGTCCGATCACGAGACGAACTGATGAGTAGATATCGGCCGTATTGGAAGAAGAGTTCTTCCAATTTTTGCCCTTTTTCTGGTTTATAGCCTTGAAGAGCCTCTTTTGTCGTTTGAGCAGTCTTGTTTCCGCCTAGATTTAGTTTAACGCGGTTAAAGAGTCTTTGATAGTCCTTGATATGGGCCTTTTTAAGTGTTTCGTAGTCTTTGACCTTAGCTGCTTCGACAATCCCTTTAACTGTTTTTTCGAGGTCAATGTCTTTTCGATAGTTGGTTTTAGGATTTTGAGCAAAGTTTGTTTGGCGCTGAGGTAGAGGGTTGCATAACTTGCGCCTGTAACGGTTAGTGTCTCATTCTGAACAGTAACTGTTCCATCCGTTTTAATTCCTAGATAGGATGCAAATTTGAGGCCGTTATCTTTAACAGTTCCCTTTAGAAGGATTCCGTTTGCATCTGTAGTGACATGACCATTCTTATAGTTGGAATATTCCCAAGAGTAGTTGCCATTAGCAAGCAAGTCTTCTGTCAAACTGTTCCAAAGGGTAAAGTCAAGTGTCTTGTTTCCTTTTTTGGTCAAGTGGGTTACAGTGACATCATCAGGATAGCTGGAGAAGGTTTCGCGTTTGAAAGTCGTCCCATCTTGGGTGTAAGAAGTGGTCGTAGTGGCTTCAGTGATGTCTAGATTACGGTGATAATCAGTTACAGTATCTAGTCCTTTCTTCTGGTTATTAAAGACCATGAAGATATCTCCAAAGGCTAGGTAACGTCCATATTGGGCGTTGTTTGGTCCAACTAGATTTTGTTCAGCTAGCTGTTTAGCTTTTTGGCGGTCACCAGCTTCAAGGGCTTTACGTATCTCTGCTAAGACCTTGTAACGATCCTTGTAGTTTCCTCCATTATAGTCGGTGCTATCGGGTTGTGGTCCTCCTGACCAGAGGGTCTTTTCGTTGTACTGGATTCTCTCTTCCCCAATCAGACCGAAAACCTTGGCTCCCATCTCTCCATTCCCGACAGGAAGGGCTTGTTTTTCCCATCCATCATAGGAGGGAGCTGTTGGCTGATCGTAGTTGAGTTGATAGTTTTCTTGCTTTGTCACCGGCTGATCTGTTTTTTCAGGTTCCTTATTTTCTTTAGCTTCTACAATGGCTTCTTCACTAGCTTGACTATTTGTCGTCTGAGTCTCCTCAGCTGGCTTGCTTTCAGAAACTACTGAACTCTCGGCTAGAGACGGTTTTGTAGTTTCAGTCGCTTCAGCTGCTTTGGGTTCACTATCAGGCTTAGTGATAGCTTCGACAGAGGTTGGTTCAGTTTGCTTGACCTCAACACTATCTGCAGCTACAGTATGGTTGACTAGAAACAGCCCCTAGTAAAACAGAAGCAGTCCCAACCGTCAGCTTGCGGATGCTATAGCGACAGGATTTCTCCCAAAATCTTTTATCCATAGAAATCTCCTTTAGTATTTGGAATCGCTTACATTTTGTAAGACAAATCCCTATATTTTTATTTCTATTTACCTCCCATTCTACTGGTCATCTAGCATTTGTCAAGAGGTTTTTGGTGAAAAACATATTTGAGATTGCTTTTTCTTAAAAAAGTAGAAGAAAGAGAGGAAAGGGTGGAATTATTCGTAATTTTATAGTTCATTCTGATTGTAAGACTAGCTTAGAATTAGCTTACCCCCCTCCCTGAAAGCGTAAAACAAACTAGTCAGGAAAGTCACTTTATGGTATAATATAGAAGACTCAAAAAGAAACAGGAGAAAAAGAATGGATTTACTTTTAGCAATTATCTTGATTGTGCTAGCTTTTCTAGGAGGAGCTCTTGGAGGTATGTATTTGGTTCGTAAGCAAATCGAAAAAGAATTTGCGGACAACCCACGTTTGAATGCTGAGGCGGTTCGTGCTCTTTTGAGCGCAAATGGTCAAAAACCAAGCGAAGCCAAGGTACAACAAGTTTACCACCAAATCATCCGCCAACAAAAAGCAGCCCTTGCTAACAATAAAAAGAAATAAATAGGAAAAGTCTGGGATGAAAGTTCCAGACTTCTCACTATGTTCAATAGTTCTCAAGGATAAGACTTTTTCCTTGCATTCTATTGATATTTGATTATGATTAAAAGAGAGGCAGATGACATTCTATCAAGCTGTCGGTTAAATCGTTCAGGATAAGAAATCATGATGAACTATCAATCAGAAAAAAGACTAGAAAGAAGACTGTATGGATAATCGACCAATTGGTTTTTTGGATTCGGGTGTCGGGGGCTTGACTGTTGTTCGTGAGCTCATGCGCCAGCTTCCCCATGAAGAAATCGTCTATATTGGAGATTCGGCACGGGCGCCTTATGGTCCCCGTCCTGCTGAGCAAATTCGTGAATATACTTGGCAGTTGGTCAACTTTCTCTTGACCAAGGATGTCAAAATGATTGTCATTGCTTGTAATACTGCGACTGCGGTCGTCTGGGAAGAAATCAAGGCCCAACTAGATATTCCTGTCCTAGGTGTGATTTTGCCAGGAGCTTCGGCAGCTATCAAGTCCAGTCAAGGTGGGAAAATCGGGGTGATTGGAACTCCCATGACGGTACAATCAGACATCTATCGTCAGAAAATTCATGATTTGGATCCAGACTTACAGGTGGAGAGTTTGGCCTGCCCCAAGTTTGCTCCCTTGGTGGAGTCTGGTGCCCTGTCGACCAGTGTAACCAAGAAAGTGGTTTATGAAACCCTGCGTCCCTTGGTTGGAAAGGTGGATAGTTTGATTTTGGGTTGTACCCATTACCCACTCCTTCGCCCTATCATCCAGAATGTCATGGGACCAGATGTAAAACTTATCGATAGTGGAGCAGAGTGTGTACGGGACATCTCGGTCTTGCTCAATTATTTTGAAATCAATCGTAGCCGGGATGCTAACCCGCTTCAGCACCGATTTTACACAACAGCTAGTAGCCAGAGTTTTGCTCAGATTGGAGCAGAATGGTTGGAAAAAGAGATTCATGTGGAGCATGTAACTTTATGACAAACAAAATTTACGAATACAAGGATGACCAGGACTGGTATGTCGGTGTCTGGGATGTCTATGGAGGTATCTACAGCCTCATCAAAGATCCTCTCGAGCTTGATTTTATGGATTTAGCGCGGATTTTTCGTGACGAAGAAAATGGCTTTCCGATTACGATAACGGTGATGCGCTGGTCTTCTAACTTCCGTCTGCTCTCCTTTATCGTTGAGATTTTAAATGCTGAAGCAGGTCGCAATCTAGAAGTCATCCAACGTCAGGGAGCCCTGCTCTTGGTTGAAAATGGACAGCTTTTGCATGTCGAATTGCCTAAAGAAGGAGTCGATGTAGAAGCCTTCTTTGAAACTAACAAGGTCAGAGAAACTCTGCTCATTGCGACTCGTAACGAGGGCAAGACCAAGGAATTCCGAGCTATTTTTGACAAGTTAGGTTATGATGTGGAAAATCTCAATGACTATCCAGATCTACCTGAAGTAGCTGAAACAGGCATGACCTTTGAAGAAAATGCCCGCCTCAAGGCAGAAACCATTTCCCAATTAACAGGCAAGATGGTGCTAGCAGATGATTCAGGTCTCAAAGTCGATGTCCTCGGCGGTTTGCCAGGAGTCTGGTCAGCCCGTTTTGCAGGTGTGGGAGCAACTGATCGTGAAAACAATGCCAAACTCTTGCACGAATTGGCCATGGTCTTTGAACTCAAGGACCGCTCAGCCCAGTTCCATACAACCCTAGTCGTAGCTAGTCCAAACAAGGAAAGCTTGGTTGTCGAAGCTGACTGGCCAGGTTATATCAACTTTGAACCCAAGGGGGAAAATGGCTTTGGCTATGACCCGCTTTTCCTTGTGGGAGAGACAGGTAAGTCAGCAGCAGAATTAACCCTTGAAGAAAAAAATAGCCAATCCCACCGTGCCTTAGCCGTTAAGAAACTTTTGGAGGTATTTCCATCATGGCAAAGCAAACCATCATTGTAATGAGTGACTCCCATGGCGATAGCTTGATTGTCGAAGAAATTCGTGACCGCTATCTGGGGAAAGTCGATGCCATTTTTCACGATGGTGACTCTGAACTCCGTCCCGATTCTCCTCTTTGGGAAGGCATCCATGTCGTCAAAGGAAATATGGACTTTTATGCTGGCTACCCAGAACGTTTGGTGACTCAACTTGGTCCTACAAAGATCATCCAGACGCATGGACATTTGTTTGATATCAATTTCAACTTTCAAAAGTTGGACTACTGGGCTCAGGAAGAAGATGCCGATATCTGTCTCTATGGTCACTTGCATGTGCCAAATTCTTGGATGGAAGGCAAAACACTCTTTTTAAATCCAGGCTCCATCAGCCAACCACGAGGGACTATCAGAGAATGTCTCTATGCTCGAGTGGAGATTGATGACAGCTATTTTAAAGTAGACTTTTTGACACGTGACCATGAGGTTTATCCAGGCTTGTCCAAGGAGTTTGCTCGATGATTGCCAAGGAATTTGAAGCATTTTTATTGGAGCAGGAAGAGACTTTTCTTACCCCTGCTGAGAATCTAGCAGCCTTGATCGATACCCATAACGCTGACCATGCGATTTTAGTGTTGAGTCAAATCACCTATACCCGTATCCCTGTTGTGACTTTTGACAAACGCTTTGTCGGAACCATTGGTCTGAGAGACATTTGGCTTATCAAATGGAGCAAGGTTTGACGGATGAACAGATGGCAACGACAGACATCGTCAATATGACCAAGACAGATGTGGCAGTCGTCGCTCCAGACTATAACATCACTGAAGTCCTCCATAAACTGGTAGATGAACCTTTCTTGCCAGTCGTAGATGGTGAAGGAATTTTCCAAGGAATCATCACGCGCAAGTCTATCCTCAAGGCCGTTAATGCCCTCTTGCATGACTTTAGTAAGGAATATGAGATTCGATGCAAATGAGAGATAGCATTTCAGCCTTTTTAGAGAAAAAGCAGGGCTTGTCTGCCAATTCAAAGCAGTCTTATAGGTATGATCTGGAGCAATTTTTAGATATGGTAGGGGAACGAATTTCTGAGACCAGTCTCAAGATTTATCAAGCTCAGCTAGCAAACCTAAAAATCAGCGCCCAAAAGCGAAAACTTTCGGCCTGCAACCAATTTCTCTACTTTCTCTATCGAAAAGGAGAAGTGGACAGCTTTTACCGTCTGGAATTAGCCAAACAAGCTGAAAAGAAGACTGAAAAACCAGAAATTCTAGACCTAGACTCTTTTTGGCAGGAAAGTAATTATCCAGAAGGACGCTTGCTGGCGCTCTTAATCCTAGAAATGGGACTCTTGCCAAGTGAGATTTTAGTCCTTAAGGTTGCAGATATCAATCTGGATTTTCAGGTGTTGCGAATCAGCAAGGCTTCCCAACAGAGGATTGTCACCATACCCACGACCTTGACTCCAGAATTGGAACCCTTGATGGGGCAGACCTATCTCTTTGAAAGGAGTGGGAAAACCTATTCTCGTCAGTGGGCCTTTCGTCAGCTGGAGTCCTTTGTCAAGGAGAAAGGTTTTCCAGCCTTATCAGCCCAAGCCTTGCGGGAACAGTTCATTCTAAGACAGATAGAAAACAAGGTCGATTTGTACGAAATTGCAAAAAAACTAGGATTAAAAACAGTCCTGACCTTAGAAAAATATAGATAATGGATATTAAATTAAAAGATTTTGAAGGGCCGCTGGACTTGCTTTTGCACCTGGTTTCTAAGTACCAGATGGATATCTACGATGTGCCTATCACAGAAGTCATCGAACAGTATCTAGCCTATGTCTCAACCTTGCAGGCAATGCGTCTGGAAGTAACGGGCGAGTATATGGTTATGGCCAGTCAGCTCATGCTGATCAAGAGCCGCAAGCTCTTGCCAAAGGTAGCAGAAGTGACAGACTTGGAAGATGACCTGGAGCAGGACCTTCTCTCCCAAATCGAAGAATACCGCAAGTTCAAACTCCTGGGTGAGCACTTGGAGGCTAAGCACCAAGATCGGGCTCAGTACTATTCCAAAGCGCCGACAGAGTTGATTTACGAAGATGCAGAGCTTGTACATGACAAGACGACCATTGACCTCTTTTTGGCTTTTTCAAATATCCTAGCTAAGAAAAAAGAGGAGTTCGCACAGAATCACACGACCATTTTGCGGGATGAGTATAAGATTGAGGACATGATGGTCATCGTAAAAGAGTCCTTGTCTGGACGAGACCAGTTGCGTTTGCAGGATTTGTTCAAGGAAGCCCAGAATGTTCAAGAGGTTATTACCCTCTTTTTGGCAACCCTAGAGTTAATCAAAACCCAGGAACTGATTCTCATGCAAGAGGAGAGTTTTGGAGATATCTATCTCATGGAAAAGAAGGAAGAAAGTCAAGAGGCACAAAGCTAGACTTGATAGAGAGGAAAGATGAGTACTTTAGCAGAAATAGAAGCGCTCTTGTTTGTAGCAGGTGAAGATGGGATTCGAGTCCGTCAGTTGGCTGAACTCCTCTCACTTCCACCGACAGGCATCCAACAGAGTTTAGAAAAATTAGCCCAGAAGTATGAAAAAGACCAAGAGTCGAGCTTGTCCCTGATCGAGACAGGTGGTGCTTACAGATTGGTCACCAAGCCTCAATTTGCAGCGATTTTGAAGGAATACTCCAAGGCACCCATCAACCAAAGTTTGTCTCGGGCTGCCCTTGAGACCTTGTCCATCATTGCCTACAAGCAGCCTATCACGCGGATAGAAATTGATGCTATTCGTGGGGTCAACTCGAGTGGAGCCTTGGCAAAGTTGCAGGCTTTTGACTTGATACGAGAAGATGGGAAAAAAGAAGTGTTGGGGCGTCCCAACCTCTATGTGACTACGGATTATTTCCTAGATTACATGGGGATTAACCATTTAGAAGAATTACCAGTGATTGATGAGCTTGAGATTCAAGCCCAAGAAAGCCAATTATTTGGTGAAAGGATAGAAGAAGATGAGAATCAATAAGTATATTGCCCACGCAGGTGTGGCCAGTAGGAGAAAGCAGAAGAGTTGATCAAGCAAGGTTTGGTGACAGTTAACGGTCAAGTGGTGCGTGAACTCGCAACTACTATCAAGTCAGGCGACAAGGTCGAAGTTGAAGGTCAACCTATCTACAACGAAGAAAAGGTCTACTATCTGCTTAACAAACCACGTGGAGTGATTTCCAGTGTGACAGATGACAAGGGACGCAAGACAGTTGTGGATCTCTTACCAAATGTTAAAGAACGCATTTACCCTGTGGGACGTTTGGACTGGGATACATCAGGTGTCTTGATTTTGACCAATGATGGGGACTTCACGGATGAGATGATTCACCCCCGTAATGAGATTGACAAGGTCTATGTCGCGCGTGTTAAAGGTGTGGCCAATAAGGATAATCTTCGCCCCTTGACTCGTGGTCTTGAGATTGATGGCAAGAAAACCAAGCCAGCTGTTTACGAAATTCTCAAAGTGGATCCAGTCAAAAATCGCTCAGTAGTGCAGTTGACTATCCATGAGGGACGTAATCATCAGGTTAAAAAGATGTTTGAAGCTGTCGGTCTTCAAGTGGATAAGTTGTCTCGGACACGTTTTGGACACTTAGACTTGACAGGTCTTCGTCCAGGAGAATCCCGTCGCCTTAATAAAAAAGAAATCAGCCAACTACACACTATGGCTGTAACCAAGAAATAATGAAACGCATCTTAATAGCGCCAGTACGCTTTTACCAACGTTTTATCTCCCCAGCCTTTCCCCCCTCTTGTCGCTTTGAGCCGACTTGTTCCAACTACATGATTCAGGCTATTGAAAAACATGGCTTCAAGGGTGTTCTGATGGGCTTGGCTCGGATTTTACGTTGCCACCCCTGGTCGAAAACAGGTAAGGACCCCGTCCCAGACCACTTTTGCCTCAGACGAAATCAAGAAGAAAAATAAACCCAACATCACCTGATGTTGGGTTTTCTTGCTTATTTCAAAGCTTTTTGAGCGTCTTCAATCATAAGTTTAGTTGATTCAAGTCCGCCTCCGCTTAGATACCAGAGGTCTGGTGTTAGTTGGATAATTTTACCATTTTTAGCGGCAGGAGTTTCAGCGATGAGGGCATTTTCTAGGACGCCATCGTTGCTAGAGTTGTCCCCACCAATGGCAAGGGTACGGTTGATGACAAAGAGGATGTCAGGATTGATTTCTTTCACACTTTCAAAGCTGACTTCTTGTCCGTGTCGAGAGTCTTCAAATTGAGTGTCTGTTGGCTTGAATTTCAAGGTTTGGTACAAGAAAGAGAAACGAGATTGGGCACCAAAGGCAGCCATTTTTCCTTCATTGAGGAGGATAGCAAGGGCTTTTTTATCAGAACTTTCGTTTTTAGTTGCGACTTCTTGGATGCTCTTGTCCAGGTTGGCTAATTCTTCCTTGACTTTCTGTGTACCAGTTTCACCAAAGGCGCTTGCTAGAGATTCGATGTTGGCCTTGGTAGAAGTCCAGTAGTCGTCCTTGCTTGCTTGGAAGAGAACGGTTGGAGCAATTTCTTTGAACTTGTCTACGAATTTTTGGGTACGTGGAGAAGCGATAATCAAATCCGGCTCAAGAGCAGCGATGGCTTCTAGGTCTGGCTCAACCATGGAACCCACATTGTTGACATTTCCTGCAAGATCTTTTAGGTAAGTCGGAACAGTTTTTGTAGGCATTCCGACGATATTCTTTTCAAATCCTAAAGCACGAATAGTATCCGCAGCACCGAGGTCAAAGGTCACAATCTTTTCAGGAACCTTTGAAAGTTTGACCTCGTCTAGTGAACTTTTTAATGGTTATCTCTGTTGGAGCAGAGCTACTTGTCTCTGTCTGGCTAGTGCTTGAGTTTGTATTTGTACTACATGCACCAAGAAAGAGCAAGAGGCTGGCCACTAGGGCAGTGAGATAAAGTTTAAGGGATGTTTTCATGATTTCTCCTTTTTAAAATATAGTAACGATGTAGGGGGTCTCTTAGATAGGCTTGTTAGCTAAGAGACAGAGAGTTCTCTAACATGAATTCAGAATAGCTAGCTATAGATACAGATCTTTTTGCCATTGATATCAGCCAGCGTGATAGGAATCTCATAGAGTTGACTGAGCAGGTCAGCCTGCATGATTTGAGCAGTCGTTCCCTTGCAAAAGACTTGACCGTCCTTGAAGGCAACAATTTCATCCGCATACTGGCTGGCCATGTTGATATCGTGGAGGACGATGATAATGGTCTTCCCTAGTTCCTCCACCAGTCTCCGAAGAATCTGCATCATGCTGACACTTTGCTTGATATCGAGGTTGTTGAGCGGTTCGTCCAGCAAGATAAAGTCTGTATCCTGGGCCAGTACCATGGCAATAAAGACACGTTGGAGCTGTCCACCAGACAAACTATCGATGTAGCGGTCTTTTAAGTTTGTCAGTTCCAGATAGTCCAGAGTTTCTCGGATTTTTTCCCAGTCTTCTACCTTCAGTCGACCACGGCTGTAGGGAAAACGTCCAAAACTGACCAGTTCTTCAACGGTCAATTTGGCTTGGTAATTGATCTTCTGCTTTAGGATGGTAAGCTCTCGAGCCAGTTCTTGCGAATTCCAACTTTCAATTTCACGACCTTTGATACTGAGAATTCCCTGATCTTTCTTGGTCAGTCTGCTCATGATGGAGAGGAGAGTTGATTTTCCAGCACCGTTTGGACCAATAAAGGCCGTCAGTTTCTGAGGACTGACTTCAAGCGAAATGTCTTGCAAAATATCTTGTTTTTGAATGGATTTGTTAATGTTTTCCAGTTTCACCGACGTGCCCTCCTGTATAGTAAGATAAAGAATAAGAGACCACCCACACTCTCGATAATCATACTGATACGAATTTCCAGTGCAAAGACTCGTTCGATGAGGGCTTGCCCCAAGGTCAAACTAATAAATCCAATTAGAATAGCCACGATAAAGAGCAACTTGTGCCGATAATCTTTGACAATCAGGTAAGTGAGGTTGGCCAGCATAAAACCAAAGAAGGCCATAGGTCCTACCAAGGCAGTTGCCGTTGAGGTCAAAAGTACGATGCCCCAGAGGAGTTCTCTCTGTTCTTTTTCAACATCGAGTCCCAGTATCTGAGCCGTTTCTCTTTGCAGGTGCAAGACATCCAGAACGACTGCTTTTCGAAAGAAAAAGATGGTCAAAGCGAGGATAATCAGAGAACCGATGGATAAGATAGAAGTGTTGAGATGTTGAAAGGAAGCAAAGAGACTGTTTTGCAGTTTATCGTATTCATTTGGATCCATCAGGACTTGTAGGAAGGTACTGATATTTCGAAAGAGACTTCCGAGTGCTAGACAGATCAGCAGGATGAAGACCAGATCTTGCTTCATCAGCTTCTTCAAGTAGCCTTGTAAGGCGAGAAAGAAGAGGGATTGAACAAGAAGCAAGACTAGGAATTCTAAGATAGGAGACTTTCCAAGCTGTAGAAATTTGCTTTCAAACATCAGTAGCAGGGTCTGTAGCAAGACATAGAAGGATTCGATTCCCAAAATACTTGGCGTCAGAAAGCGATTTTCCGTCAGGGTTTGAAAACTAATGGTCGAAATCCCTGTCGCGATGGCTACCAAGAGATAAACGATGATTTTTTGGGAACGTAGCTTCCAGGCAAAGGCAGACAGCTGAGTGATGGGCCAAAAGTAGAGGAGGCAAGCTCCGATGGCCAGAATAATGAGAAGGCAGAAGAGTTTGGTATGTTTGCTTTTAAACTGCATCCTTTTGTCCCCCTCTCCATAGAAGTAGGATAAAGACGAGACTACCAATGATTCCTAGTAGGAGACTGACAGACAGCTCATAGGGCCGAATCAAGACTCGAGAGAGGATGTCACAGGCCAGAACTAGATTGGCACCGACCAGAGCGACGATGAGTTTGGTTTGACTCAAATTATCTCCATAGCGCTTGCGGATAAGATTGGGAACGATGACTCCGAGAAAAGGCAAGGCACCCACGGTAATCATGGTGACACTTGTCGTTAGCGCCACCAGAAAAAGGGCCAGTTTTTCAAGTAGAGAGTAAGAAATCCCCAAACTTTCACTGGTTTCCTTGCCCAGATTCATGATGGTGAAGGTTTGGGAGAATTTCCAAACGGCTATCAGGATAATGAGGCCTAAGAAGAGCCACTCATACTGATGGGTCTGAATCATGGAGAAGGAGCCCTGGGTCCAAGCAGTCATACTCTGAACCAGATTGAAACGATAGGCGATAACTTCTGTGACAGAACCGATAATCCCACTATAGATGATCCCGATCAAGGGCAACATCCACCTTTCCTTTACAGAAAAAATAGTCATAAAGGCCAGGAAAAAGAGGGTAAATAAAATGGATGAGCCAAAAGCAAAGAGCATCTTTTGGGTCAGACTCGCAGACGGAAAGACAAAGAGGCTTAACACCATTCCCAGTTTAGCGGCTTCTGTGGTTCCGACTGTACTTGGAGCAGCGAATTGATTTTGAGTAATGGTCTGCATGAGGAGTCCTGCCATGCTCATACTGGAGGCTGCAAGGAGAATACTGATGGTTCTTGGAAGACGCGACTCTTGAAAGAGAAGCCAGGTCTGTTGGTCAAAAGCAAAGAATTTTTCCCAAGAAAAATCACTGGTTCCAATGGTAATGGAGAGAAAGACCAGGAGTAGAAGTAAGCCTGTTAAAATATGAGAGAGTTTCATGCCCCGTCCTTTCATGTAGATTTGGTATAAAAATACCCTTGGAGATAATGTAACACGATTTTTTTAATCTGTCAATAAATTTTCTGACAATTTAATGTAAAAAGAAAGAAAAATTCCTGAAATAATATCTGCCCCTCTCTTTTATTGGAAAACTGAGTAAAAACCAATCCACCTTCCCACTATCCTTCTCCTATAAAAAGTGGTAAAATGGAGGACAGAAAGAAGGAACTGATATGACAACATTATTTTCAAAAATCAAGAAGTAACAGAGCTGGCTGCGATCTCAGGTCATGAAGCGCCTGTCCGGACTTATCTTCGTGAAAAGTTGACACCGCACGTGGATGAAGTGGTGACAGATGGCTTGGGTGGTATTTTCGGTATCAAACATTCAGAAGCTGCCGATGCGCCCCGTGTTTTAGTCGCTTCTCACATGGACGAAGTTGGTTTTATGGTCAGTGAGATTAAGCCAGATGGTACCTTCCGTGTCGTTGAAATCGGTGGCTGGAATCCTATGGTGGTCAGCAGCCAACGCTTTAAACTCTTTACTCGTGACGGTCGTGAAATTCCTGTGATCTCAGGTTCTGTCCCTCCACATTTGACTCGTGGAACAGGTGGCCCAACTATGCCAGCAATTTCAGATATCATTTTTGATGGTGGGTTTGCAGACAAGACTGAGGCAGAAAGCTTTGGTATCCGTCCGGGTGACACCATTGTCCCTGATAGCTCCGCTATCTTGACAGCCAATGAAAAAAATATCATCTCAAAAGCTTGGGACAACCGCTACGGTGTTCTCATGGTAAGCGAGCTAGCAGAAGCCTTGTCAGGTCAAAAACTCGGAAATGAACTCTATCTTGGCTCTAACGTCCAAGAAGAAGTTGGGCTTCGTGGCGCTCATACTTCTACAACTAAGTTTGATCCAGAAGTTTTCCTAGCCGTTGACTGTTCACCTGCTGGTGATGTTTACGGTGGCCAAGGTAAGATTGGGGACGGAACCTTGATTCGCTTCTACGATCCAGGTCACTTGCTTCTCCCAGGTATGAAGGATTTCCTTTTGACAACGGCTGAAGAAGCTGGTATCAAGTACCAATATTACTGTGGAAAAGGTGGAACGGACGCTGGAGCAGCTCATCTAAAAAATGGTGGTGTCCCATCTACAACTATCGGTGTTTGCGCTCGTTATATCCATTCTCACCAAACGCTTTATGCTATGGATGACTTCCTAGAAGCTCAAGCTTTCTTGCAAGCCTTGGTGAAAAAATTGGATCGTTCAACGGTTGATTTGATTAAAAATTATTAAACATAAGGGAGGTGGTCAGGATGGCAGAAGCAAATCTAGAAAGCCTTATAAGAGATCTCTACAACCATGCCCGTCAGGGCTTGAGTGAAGATTTAGTTGCTGCTCTCCTAGAGACTGCTAAAAAACTACCCACTACAAATGAGCAGTTATTAGCAGTCCGTCTCTCAGGTCTGGTCAATCTTGAATTGTTCAGAAATCCCAAACACCCAGCACCTGAGTTGATCAACTTGGCTCGCTTTATCAAAAGGGAAGAAGCTAAGTACAGAGGAACCGCGGTTTCTGCTATTATGTTTGGAGAGCTATTTAAAATGCTTTGATTCACAATGGAATCAAAGCATTTTTTATATGTCAGAAAAAACATTTTTGATGAGGAAATGAAAAAGCCATCCCATTCAGGATAGCTTCTTGGCACTTATACTCAATGAAAATCAAAGAGCAAACTAGGAAACTAACCGCAGGTTGCTCAAAACATGGTTTTGAGGTTGTAGATGAAACTGACGAAGTCAGTAACCATACCTACGGCAAGGCGACGTTAACGTGGTTTGAAGAGATTTTCGAAGAGTATTAGATTTGTTCAGCAATGACCTTTTCGGCTAGATTCATAGCATGGTCAGACACACGAGTGTAGTGGGAAATGATGTCGATAAAGTTGACTCCAGCTTGTGTAGAACACTCACCTTTGTTAAGGCGTTTGATGTGAGTCTTTCTGAGAACGCGTTCCATATTGTTAATTTCTTTATGGCGTTCAATCAGACTTTGAGCTTTTTCAATATCATTGTTTTCCACACTATCAAGGGCATCCTTGATAAATGCAGTTGTTGCTTGATAAATCTCAGCTAATTCCTCTAAAGCAGCATCAGAAAATTGAACATTCTTACGTTGGAGGTAGTCTGTTAGGTTGAGCAAGCCTTCTGCGTGGTCCCCAATCCGTTCCAAATCACGGGATGAATCCAGAATGTTGGTCAAGACTTCACTTTCCTTTTGGCTCAAGGATTCGCTTGAGAGTCTGATGAGGTAACGAGTGAGTTTTTCATCGATGGTATTGATGGCTTCCTCTGTCTTGTGCCCTTTTTCAGCTACCTTTTCATCCAAACCGATGATATAGGTATAAGAAAGGTCAAAAGCTTTGGTTGCATAGTTCCCCAAGTGCAAGAGTTCTTTTTTGGCATTTCCTAGAGCGATGGAAGGAGATTGCTGGATAAGTTGCTCGTCGAGATAGAGGGGCTCGTACTTGACAACCTCGTCTTCACCAGGGATGAGCTTGGTTACAAAGTAGGCCAAGGCTCCGATGAATGGAAATTGTACAATGGTGTTACTTACGTTAAAGGCACCGTGAGAGAAGGCGATTGTCATCTCAGGTGAGAGGTGAAGGAGTGCTTGGAAGTACTCGATCATAGCAGTGAAAGGGCCTAATAAGATTAAGCAAAGAATAGTTCCTAAAACGTTAAAGGTAACGTGGGTTGCCGCAACGCGTTTCGCTGAGACATTGGCTCCAGCTGCCGCAATGATAACGGTTAGAGTTGTCCCGATATTATCCCCGAAGAGAACTGGTAGCGAACCTTTAAGGTCAAGGAAGCCACCTGCATAGAGACCTTGTAGAATCCCGATAGTTGCCGAAGAGGCCTGAATGAGGACGGTAATCACTGCACCGGCTACTACTCCTAAAATAGGATTTTGTCCCAAGGTTACCATATACTCCTTGAATTGTGGTAAATCTTTAAGCGGGCTCATACCGGCACTGATGAGGTTGAGGGCGTAGAAGATTCCCCCCGACACCAAACAGGATGCGCCCGATATTGTTTGCTGTTCTGTTTTTTGTAAAGAAGAGGAACATGGTTCCAAGGAAAATCAAGGGTAAAGCATACTCACCAAGCTTGAAACCGATGATAAAAGATGTAACGGTGGTTCCGATGTTGGCTCCCATGATAATTCCGATAGCCTGTCTAAGGGTTAGAAGACTAGCGCTGACTAGCCCAACCGTGATAACTGTAACCCCTGTACTTGACTGAATCAGGGCAGTCACGACGATTCCGACTAGAACGCCTAAAAAGGGATTGCTAGTGTACTTGTCAATGTAAAAACGAAGGCGATCTCCAGCAGCTTGTTGCAAACCGTCTCCCATGGTCTTGATACTGTATAAAAACAGTCCTAGACCTCCTAAAAAGTGAAATAAAATTTCCTGCCAATTAATGGACATTTCTTTTTCCTCCGAAAAATAATAACGGAATTTCTCCTATTCTATTTTAAAGGATAAAAGTAAATCTCACAAGTGTTTAGCTGAAATTTTCATAAGAAACAAGAACTTTCTTTCAAAATGAGAGATAGTTTCCCTTTAAGATAGATGATTTATAGGATTGTGTCCAAATTTTACTGATTATTATCCTAGTTATAGTTTTTATGTTAAATAGATTGACATCGCTTTCATATAAGATAAAATGAAGATGATCCTGTTCTGGTGGTGTGCACTGAAAACAGTTACTTTTTATCAAAAAGTAAAGCGCTTACTTTATATTTTATTAGGAGGATAAGATGAAAAATCTATTTTTTGAAAAACGTTGCCGTTACAGTATTCGTAAGCTGTCAATCGGGGCTTGTTCCTTGATGATTGGTTCAGCTCTATTTGCGAGCCCAGCTCTTGCCGAACAAGTCGCAGTCCCTGAAACAGCTGCAAATACGAGCGCCCAAGCTACAAGCGCTAGTGAAACAGCTAATCCAGATACTGCAGCCCTTGAAAAACAATTAGAGGAAACTGAAAACAAAGTAGCTGAGCAACCAATTTCAGAAAACACTCCAGCAATAACGGATTTGGTTAATGAAAAAGAAGAAGCAAAGCCAACTCCGACAGATAAAGCTGAAAAACCTGCTCAACCAACTGAAAAAGAAGAAGTCAAACCAGAGGAAACTCCTCAAGTGGCTGAGAAGAAAGCCGACAAATCGACTTTAGCAGACGTTCCTAAAAATGAAGAAAAGAGTCTCCGACCAAAAGAAATCAAATTTGATACTTGGGATGATTTGTTGAAATGGGAACCAGGTGCGCGCGAGGATGATCCCATCAATCGTTCCTCAGTTGAACTCGCCAAGCGCCATAGAGGTCAGTTGGTTAACGAAAAAGCAAGCAGAAGAGCCAAGGTTCAGGCGCTAGCAAATACCAACTCAAAGGCTAAAGACCATGCTTCTGTTGGTGGAGAAGAATTCAAGGCTTACGCCTTTGATTACTGGCAGTACTTGGATTCAATGGTCTTCTGGGAAGGTCTAGTTCCAACTCCAGATGTCATTGATGCTGGGCACCGCAACGGAGTTCCCGTTTATGGAACCCTCTTTTTCAACTGGTCAAATAGCATTGCCGACCAAGAGAAATTTGCAGCTGCCTTGAAACAAGACGCAGATGGCACCTTCCCTATCGCACGAAAACTTGTCGACCTTGCTAAGTACTATGGCTTTGATGGGTATTTTATCAACCAAGAAACAACGGGTGAATTGGTAGCACCTCTTGGTGAAAAAATGCGCCAATTCATGCTCTATACAAAAGAATACGCAGCCAAAGTCAACCACCCAATCAAGTATGCTTGGTACGATGCCATGACCTACAAATATGGTCGTTACCACGAAGATGGTCTAGGTGATTACAACTACCAGTTCATGCAAAAAGAAGGAGACAAGGTACCTGCAGATCAATTCTTTGCCAACTTCAACTGGAACAAGGAAAAGAATGACCACTCCGTAGAGATGGCCAAATGGCTAGAACGTAGCCAGTATGATGTCTTTGCAGGCTTGGAATTGCAACAAGGTGGCTCTTATAAGACCAAAGTCAAATGGGATGCCCTCTTAGATGAAAAAGGCAAGTTGCGTTTGTCACTTGGACTTTTTGCACCAGATACGATTACCAGTCTAGGAAAAACAGGCGAAGACTATCACAAGAACGAAGACATCTTCTTCACAGGTTACCAAGGAGATCCAACGGCTCAAAAACCAGGAGATAAAGAGTGGTATGGAATTGCCAATTTAGTTGCGGACCGCACACCAGCAGTAGGCCGGACTTTCACTACCTCTTTTAATACAGGTCATGGTAGAAAGTGGTTTGTAGACGGTAAAGTTTCTAAGGATTCTGAGTGGAACTACCGTTCTGTTTCAGGTGTCTTGCCAACATGGCGCTGGTGGCAGACTTCGACAGGGGAAAACTCCGTGCAGAATATGACTTTACAGATGCCTACAATGGCGGAAATTCTCTTAAATTCTCAGGTGATGTAGCTGGTAAGACGGACCAAGATGTGAATTTGTATTCTACTAAACTAGAAGTAACGGAGAAAACCAAACTTCGGGTTGCCCACAAGGGGGGAAAAGGCTCGAAAGTTTATATGGCCTTCTCTACGACTCCAGATTACAAATTTGAGGATGCAGACGCATGGAAAGAACTAACTCTCTCTGATGACTGGAAGAATGAAGAATTTGACCTTAGCTCACTAGCAGGTAAAACCATCTATGCAGTCAAACTCTTCTTCGAACATGAAGGGGCTGTAAAAGATTATCAGTTCAACCTAGGTCAATTAACTATCACGGATAATCACCAAGCGCCACAAGCACCTACAGGTCTCTCTGTGGTGAAGCAATCTCTTAAGAATGCCCAAGAAGCTGAAGCAGTGGTTCAATTTTCGGGTAACCAAGATGCAGATTTCTATGAAGTCTATGAAAAAGATGGTGACAACTGGCGATTATTAACAGGTTCATCTGCTTCAACCATCTACTTGCCAAAAGTTAGCCGTTCTGCTAATGCGACTGGTACAACGCAAGAATTGAAAGTTGTTGCAGTTGGTAAAAATGGACTCCGTTCAGAAGCTGCAACTGCGTCATTCAACTGGGGCATGACAGTTCAGGATACAACTCTCCCAAGACCTTTGGCTGAAATATTGTTCCAGGGGCAACGGTTATTGGCAGTACCTTCCCAAATACTGAAGGCGGTGAAGGCATCGAAGGCATGTTGAACGGTACGATTACAAGTCTGTCAGACAAGTGGTCTTCAGGACAATTGAGCGGTAGTGTCGATATTCGTTTGACTCAACCACGTCGTGTTGTCAGATGGGTAATGGATCATGCGGGAGCTGGCGGTGAGTCTGTTAACGATGGTCTGATGAACACCAAGGACTTTGATCTTTACTACAAGGATACAGATGGCGAGTGGAAACTAGCTAAGGAAGTCCGTGGCAATAAAGCGCACGTGACGGATATCACTCTTGATAAACCAATCACTGCCCAAGACTGGCGTTTGCATGTCATTACATCTGATAACGGAACACCTTGGAAAGCCATTCGTATCTACAACTGGAAGATGTACGAAACCTTGGACACAGAAAGTCAAAATATTCCAATGGCTAAGGTAGCTGCTCGTTCACTTGGAAACCATCAAGTTCAACTAGGCTTCTCTGATGTTCCAGCAGGTGCAACCGTCACCGTTTACGACAAGGCGGATTCACAAACACCAATTGCAACCTTGAAGTCTGAAACTGGTGGCGATCTGGCAACAGCACCATTAGCCTTTGACAAACAACCAACTCTCCTCTACTATCGTACCCAACTACCTGGCAAAGAAATCAGTAACACCTTGGCAGTAGCGATTCCACAGGATGAAAGAAAAATTAAATCTGTTAGCCTTGAAAAAGGACCTAAGAAGACAGTTTATAAAGAAGGAGAAAAACTGGACCTCAGAGGCGGAACACTCCGTGTTCAATACGAAGGGGGACAAGCCGATGAGCTGATCAACCTTACTCATTCAGGTGTGATAGTATCTGGCTACAACGCTCATCAAAAAGGGGAACAAAAGCTCACAGTCAGCTACCTTGGACTTCCAGTTACTGGTAATTTAAACGTACAAGTGACTGGTCAAGATGAAGGAAAACAAAAAGAAGTAGCAGGTTTGTACATTACTAAGAAACCGAAAACAGACTATCTAGTAGGGGATCAACTGGACCTTGCAGAAGGTCGCTTCGGCGTTCTCTATGATGATGAGACAGAAGAAAGCCATGCCTTCACAGATCAAGGTGTTGAAATTACGGGCTACGATGCTCAAAAGACTGGTCGTCAGACCTTGACTCTTCATTACAAGGGACACACAGCTGAGTTCGATGTCTTGGTTTCTCCAAAAGCAGCTGTCAACGACGAGTACCTCAAACAAGAAATTACTGCTGCCCAAGGCCGTCAGTCAACCCTTGCCTACACCTTCTCAAGCGAGGACAAACAAGCAGCACTAGTAGAGAAGCTCAATGTAGCGAAAGCTGTAGCAGAAAACCATAATACTAGCCAAGAAGAAGTCAATCGGGCTTTGAATGAGTTGAAACAAGCAGGGACAGCCTTGGATGGAAATCAACGTTATCAGACTGCTAGAGAAGAGTTGGAAGGCTTGCTCGAATCCGTCCGTGAAAAAGATCCTAAAGCTGAATTGATTGACCAAGCAGAAACTTTGTTGGCTTCAGAGATGCCAACTCCACAGGCTTTTGCGGACATGAAAGAAAAGCTGAATAAGAAACTAGCTCCTGCAGAAGAAAGCCATCATGTTGGTAGCATGGATCCAAATGAAGTGGCCCCGACGGTTGAGGCCCTCCCTGAACTAGTTATTGAAACTGAAACAACAGCCTTTGAACGTCAGGAGCGACCAAACTCCGAACTTCTCAAAGGACAACGCCGTATTGTGCAAGCTGGAGTTGAAGGTCAAGTCCGTCGCTTTGTAGAAGTAGATAGCCAAGGCAAACGCACTCTTCGTTCGACTGAGGTAGTCAAGGAAGCAATCCCAGAAATCACCGAAGTTGGAACAAAAGTTCTATCAAGCAACCAACCAGCTGAAGGTGTGAAAGATTTAGTTCTAGAAACTCCGAAACTGGAAATTGAAGAGGGGACAGTTTCCTTCGAACGTCAGGAACGACCAAATGCAGCCCTTCTCAAAGGACAACGCCAGCTAGTTCAAGCAGGAGTTGAAGGCCAAGTTCGTCGCTTTGTAGAAGTTGATGCTCAGGGCAAACGCACCCTTCATTCTACTGAGGTTCTCAAGGAAGCTCTTCCAGAAATTGTTGAAGTAGGAACGAAAGAGGATCAAGTCTCACAAACAAGGGATCAAGCTCTTTCAGCAACACCAGCAAAAGTTGAAGAAGTAAGTAAAGAGCTGCCAAATACGGGAGCGACAAGAGATGCTAGTCTAGTAGCGCTGGGACTTCTCGGAGTAATGAGTGGCTACGGCTTGCTCTCTAAAAAGAGGAGAGAAGACTAATCAGATTTACGAATCTTGGATTTTCTCATAAAAATAAAAAAACAAGGTTTGACTGTAGATTAGTTAGACCTTGTTTTTAGTTTTGAAATTGAAGAGTAAATTTGAAGCTAGATTTTTGTTATTCAATTCCTTGGATAAATTTTTGGAAACGATAGGTGTCGAAATAAATATTGGATGCAACTAATTTATCAAATTCATCGAATTTCAGAAATTCTGCGACATCCAGTTCAAGTTCTTTTCCTTGAGGAGAATGTAGACGGTAGCGATTTAAAGCTGAGACTGCTCGACCATCAACAAGTAATTGCTTCACTTCAAGATGCTGGCTTAAAGCATAGAATTGGCCTGCGCCTTGCAAATAAACATCACGTCCTTGTCGAATTTCTATACTATCGCACATGCCATAATCAAAGTTTTCAGCTACGAAATCTTCCCAGCCTCCCTCATTTACTGCCGTAAAATAGCTTTCTGCAAGTGTTTTTGTATCCATTTGGAACCTCCTGTAAAATAATTGGGCTATGATGAATATCACGAAATATTTTGCCCACTTAAGAGTATACAAAAGGAAATATGACTACAGGTTGTCATATTGCTGAAGATTTTTTTTGAGAGTACTGACCAGTAGATTTTGTAAGTGACTTGGGGATACGACCTTTACTTGATAACCAAAACTTAATAGTAAATCAAAAAATGAAGGAGTTAAAGCTCTAAATGCCTGAACTTTTATTATTTCGTCCTCGACTCTGATTTCTTCTTCCGTGAAGTGATCGTAGATTTTTGGAAGTGCAAATCTTGTAAAAACTAGTTCGATTTCTTCTCTTTGCCCCTCCACTTTATGTTTTGGGGGATTTAAAAAAAGCTCTAACATTTCTTGAGATAAACGTGGATAATCGAATGATTTATCTTTTATCTCCACTGGTTCTAGTTCTCGAATTCGAGTTAATTTAAAAATACGAAAATCTAATTTTTCTAAGCAGTAACCGATAACATACCAAGCATTCAGTTTATAGATCAATCTGTATGGGATAATTGTTCGCTGACTTTTCTCTTGTTTTTCGAATAGTAAGAAAAAGAAATCATCTGTTTAGATTGTATCGCTTCCTCAATGTCTAGTAAATAATTTGTATTAAGAGTCCAGGAACTGAGATCAAAGTAAAAAGGACTGTTTGCTCTTGTAATTTCTTGAGAAGACAGCTTGTGTTCGATACTGTCAAGACTTGAATGGCCAACGATTTTACTAACATTTTGGCTCATATTAATGATAAACTGTCTCTCCTCCTCAGTGAAAAAGTTTCTGTCTATCTTATAGTCGCTCGGTATATAGAAACCTCCCTTATCTCCACGTTCCGAATAGATTGGGATCCCCGCTAAACTGAGTGTATCCATGTCCCTATATACAGTTCGAGTAGATATTTCAAATCTCTCTGCAATCTCTTTAGCTGTTATTCTCTTCTTATTTAAAAGAGACAGTAAAATATAGATTAGTCTTTCTAATTTCATGGTAGCAATTCCCCTTCTTTTAATCTCAAATAGCACAAACTAAAGAAACTATTTTAGTTATATTGTATAATAAGAAACCTAGCAATTCAAAAAGAAGGACTGTAGAGTTTAGAATATTAAGGATTAAAATGTTAGAAAAAGAATGGTATAGAAGTAATTAGGTAGATCAATCAAGAAATTTACCTAAATTATTCCAACCGAATTATGTGAAAATTGCCATTTCCCGTACGGTAATCCTAGATTTTTAGGTTAGTAGATAGAAGAATGAACAAGAAAAGTTTAGGGTTTTTCTATCTCTTTTGCTGATTTTGTGATATAATTAACACGTATAAAAAAAGAAGGAGTCATATCTAATGGCAAAATTGACTGTTAAAGACGTTGACTTGAAAGGGAAAAAGTTCTCGTTCGTGTTGACTTCAACGTACCTGTTAAAGATGGCGTGATTACCAATGACAACCGTATCACTGCAGCTCTTCCAACTATCAAGTACATCCTTGAACAAGGTGGACGTGCAATCCTCTTCTCTCACCTTGGACGTGTAAAAGAAGAAGCAGACAAAGAAGGTAAATCACTTGCTCCTGTAGCTGCTGACTTGGCTACTAAATTGGGACAAGAAGTTAAATTTATCCCAGGTGTTACACGTGGTGCTGAATTGGAAGCCGCTGTTAACGCTCTTGAAGATGGACAAGTTCTCTTGGTTGAAAACACTCGTTTCGAAGATGTTGACGGCAAGAAAGAATCTAAAAATGACCCTGAGCTTGGTAAATACTGGGCATCACTTGGAGACGGTATCTTCGTAAACGATGCATTTGGTACAGCTCACCGTGCACACGCATCTAACGTTGGTATCTCAGCAAACGTTGAAAAAGCAGTTGCTGGATTCCTTCTTGAAAACGAGATTGCTTACATCCAAGAAGCAGTTGAAGCTCCAGAACGTCCATTCGTAGCGATTCTTGGTGGTTCAAAAGTTTCAGACAAGATTGGTGTTATCGAAAACTTGCTTGAAAAAGCTGATAAAGTGCTTATCGGTGGTGGGATGACTTACACATTCTACAAAGCTCAAGGTATCGAAATCGGTAACTCACTTGTAGAAGAAGACAAATTGGATGTTGCGAAAGCTCTTCTTGAAAAAGCAAACGGCAAATTGATCTTGCCAGTTGACTCAAAAGAAGCAAACGCATTTGCTGACTACACTGAAGTGAAAGACACTGAAGGTGAAGCAGTAGACCCAGGTTTCCTTGGTTTGGATATCGGTCCAAAATCTATCGCTAAATTTGACGAAGCTTTGACTGGTGCCAAAACAGTTGTATGGAACGGACCTATGGGTGTATTTGAAAACCCTGACTTCCAAGCTGGTACAATCGGTGTCATGGACGCTATCGTGAAACAACCTGGTGTTAAATCAATCATCGGTGGTGGTGACTCAGCTGCTGCAGCCATCAACCTTGGCCGTGCAGACAAGTTCTCATGGATCTCTACTGGTGGTGGAGCATCAATGGAACTCCTTGAAGGTAAAGTATTGCCAGGACTTGCAGCTTTGACTGAAAAATAAATAGTTTAACTAAAGGAAGATGGTGTGACCATCTTCTTTTTAATTTAATTTATAAATAGGTGGAATTTTTCTATAAATAAAAAAAAGAGTAAATATTTGCATCCTGCCTTGTAAAGTGCTAGTATAAGAAGTAACGACTAAATTTAGATAAGGAAAAGGATTATAATGAAAAATAAAAAAGAAGTCTATGGATTTCGTAAAAGCAAAGTTGCGAAAACTTTGTGTGGTGCTGTTTTAGGAACTGCTTTGATTGCTTTTGCAGACAAAGCAGTATTTGCTGATGAAGTTACAGAGACAACTAGTACAAGTACAGTTGAGGTAGCTACTACAGGAAACCCAGCTACAAATCTACCTGAAGCTCAGGGGGAAATGAGCCAAGTTGCCAAAGAAAGCCAAGCTAAGGCTGGTTCTAAAGACTCAGCTTTGCCAGTAGAAGTATCATCAGCTGATTTGGATAAAGAAGTTGCCGATGCAAAATCTGCAGGAGTTAAGGTAGTTCAAGATGAAACAAAAGACAAAGGAATAGCCACAACTGCTACAGAGAATGCTCAAAAACAAGATGAGATTAAAAGCGACTATGCTAAACAGGCTGAAGAAGTAAAGACAACAACTGAAGCATATAAAAAAGAAGTCGCAGCTCATCAGGCTGAAACAGATAAAGTCAATGCTGAAAACAAAGCAGCGGATGACAAGTATCAAAAAGATCTAAAAAGTCATCAAGAAGAAGTTGAGAAAATCAACACTGCCAATGCAACAGCTAAAGCAGAATATGAAGCTAAGCTAGCACAATATCAAAAAGATTTAGCAACTGTCAAAAAAGCAAATGAAGATAGCCAACAGGATTATCAAAATAAACTTTCAGCTTACCAGACAGAATTAGCTCGAGTACAAAAAGCTAATGCGGAAGCTAAAGAGGCTTATGATAAAGCAGTAAAAGAAAACACAGCTAAAAACGAAGCGCTTAAAGCTGAAAATGAAGCGATTAAACAGCGTAATGAAACTGCAAAAGCAACTTATGAAGCGGCGATGAAGCAGTATGAAGCAGACCTTGCAGCTATTAAGAAAGCCAAGGAAGATAATGATGCTGATTATCAAGCAAAATTAGCAGCTTACCAGACAGAATTAGCTCGAGTACAAAAAGCTAATGCGGAAGCTAAAGCAGCCTATGAAAAAGCTGTTGAAGAAAACACAGCTAAAAATACAGCCATTCAAGCTGAAAATGAAGCGATTAAGCAACGTAACGCCACTGCAAAATCGACTTATGACGCAGCGGTGAAGAAATACGAAGCAGATTTGGCGGCAGTTAAGCGAGCAAATGCTACCAATGAAGCAGACTACCAAGCTAAGCTAGCCGAATACCAGACGGAATTAGCTCGCGTTCAAAAAGCTAATGCCGATGCAAAAGCAACTTACGAGAAGGCAGTTGAAGACAACAAGGCAAAAAATGCAGCGCTCCAAGCTGAAAATGACGAAATCAAGCAACGCAATGCCGCCGCAAAAGCTGAATACGAAGTTAAAGTTGCTAAATATGAAGCAGATCTTGCCAAATATAAAAAAGAGTTGGCTGAGTATCCAGCTAAATTAAAGGCTTATGAAGATGAGCAGGCCCAAATTAAGGCAGCGCTTGTAGAACTTGAAAAGAATAAAGATCAAGATGGTTACTTATCTAAGCCATCTGCTCAGAGCTTGGTTTATGATTTAGAACCGAATGCCCAACTTGACCTCAAAACAGAAGGAAAACTTCTCACTGCAGCAGCAGTTGATGAAGCCTTTAAGAAAGACACAGACCAATATGGTAAGAAAAATCTTCAGTTAGACAATCTCAATGTCAAGAACTTGGAGAACGGTGCAACTACTTCTTCAGTGGAATTGTATGGTAATATTGGAGACAAATCAGACTGGACGACCAATGTAGGGAATAAAACAGAGGTTAAATGGGGATCGGTTCTTTTAGAACGTGGACAAAGTGCTACAGCAACTTATACCAACCTTCAAAATTCATACTACAACGGTAAAAAGATTTCGAAGATTGTTTACAAATATACTGTAGATCCTTCTTCTCAATTTAAAAATCCTAGTGGAAAAGTTTGGTTGGGAATCTTTAGTGACCCAACTTTGGGAGTCTTTGCTTCTGCTTACACTGGTGATGTTGAAAAAGGGACTTCAATTTTCATTAAAAATGAATTTACCTTCTATGATGAAAATGACCAACCAATTAATTTCGACAATGCCCTTCTTTCAGTTGCATCTCTAAATAGAGAAAATAATTCTATTGAGATGGCCAAGGATTACACTGGTAACTTTATTAAAATTTCCGGTTCATCTGTTGGAGAAAAAGACGGAAAGATTTATGCCACAGAAACTCTTAACTTTAAACAAGGACAGGGTGGAGCTCGCTGGACAATGTATAAAAATAGCCAGCCTAATTCAGGATGGGATTCATCAGATGCTCCAAACTCTTGGTATGGTGCTGGAGCTATTAGTATGTCTGGCCCTACGAATCATGTTACTGTTGGTGCTATTTCTGCGACCCTAGTAGTTCCTTCTGATCCAGTTATGGCGGTTGATACAGGTAAAAGACCAAACATCTGGTACTCACTTAATGGTAAGATTCGTGCCGTCAACGTTCCGAAAATTACTAAGGAAAAACCAACTCCGCCAGTAGAACCAACTGCACCACAAGCTCCAACTTATGAAGTAGAGAAACCACTGGAACCAGCTCCAGTAGTACCAAACTACGAAAATGAGCCAACACCACCAGTAAAAACTCCAGATCAACCGGAGCCATCAAAACCAGAAGAGCCAACATATGAGACAGAGAAACCATTGGAACCAGCTCCAGTAGCACCAAACTACGAAAATGAGCCAACTCCACCGGTAAAAACTCCAGATCAACCGGAGCCATCAAAACCAGAAGAGCCAACATATGAGACAGAGAAACCATTGGAACCAGCTCCAGTAGCACCAAGCTACGAAAATGAGCCAACTCCACCGGTAAAAACTCCAGATCAACCAGAGCCATCAAAACCAGAAGAGCCAAATTATGATCCATTGCCAACTCCGCCGGTAGCACCAACTCCTAAGCAGTTGCCAACACCACCAGCGGTGCCAACAGTTCACTTCCATTACAATCGTCTATTTGCACAACCTCAGATTAATAAAGAAATTAAAAATGAGGATGGAGTAGATATCGATCGTACTCTCGTTGCTAAGCAGTCTGTAGTGAAGTTTGAGTTGAAAACAGAAGCGTTGACAGCTGGTCGTCCAAAAACAACTTCGTTTGTATTGGTAGATCCACTTCCAACTGGCTATCAGTTTGATTTGGAAGCAACCAAGGCTGCAAGCAAAGGTTTTGAAACAAGCTATGATAAAGCTAGTCACACTGTAACCTTTAAGGCTACTGAGGAGACCTTGGCTGCTTTCAATGCAGATTTGACAAAATCCTTTGAGACTCTATATCCAACTGTTGTTGGTCGTGTCTTGAATGATGGGGCAACTTATACAAATAACTTTACATTGACAGTCAACGACGCCTACGGTGTTAAGTCAAACATTGTTCGTGTAACGACTCCAGGTAAACCAAATGATCCTGACAATCCAAATAACAACTACATCAAGCCTTTGAAAGTTAACAAGAACAAGCAAGGTGTAAATATTGATGGTAAAGAGGTTCTAGCTGGTTCAACGAACTACTATGAACTTACATGGGATTTGGACCAATACAAGGGAGATAAATCTTCTAAAGAAGCGATTCAAAATGGTTTCTACTATGTGGATGATTATCCAGAAGAAGCCTTAACCCTTCAACCAGAATTGGTTAAGATCCGTGATCTAGAGGGCAACCTTGTATCAGGTATCAGTGTTCAACAATTTGATAGTTTAGAAGCTGCGCCTAAGAAGGTTCAAGATCTGTTGAAGAAAGCAAACATCACTGTTAAAGGTGCTTTCCAACTCTTCTCAGCTGATAATCCAGCCGAATTCTACAAGAACTATGTAGCAGCAGGAAAATCATTGCTCATCACAGATCCGATGACAGTTAAACCTGAATTTGGTCAAACGGGTGGTAAGTATGAAAACAAAGCCTACCAAATTGATTTTGGAAATGGCTATGCTACAGAAGTAGTTGTCAATAATGTACCGAAAATCACACCTAAAAAAGATGTGACAATCAGTATGGATCCAAGCAGTGACAATATCGATGGCCAAACAATTCCGTTGAACCAGTACTTCAATTATCGTTTAATTGGTGGTTTGATTCCACAAAATCATTCTGAGGACTTAAATGACTATAGTTTTGTAGATGATTATGACCAAAAAGGTGATCAATACACTGGAAATTATAAAGTTCTTGCCAAGGTTGATATCCGATTGAAAGACGGTCGTGTTATCAAGGCAGGGACAGACTTAACAGCTGAAACACAGGTTGAACATGATAAAGATAAGGGAATGATTACCATTCGCTTCAAGGAAGAATTCCTTCAAGAGATTCAGTTGGATTCTCCATTCCAAGCTGAGACTTATATTCAAATGAAACGAATTGCTGTCGGAACCTTTGAAAATACCTATGTAAATACTGTGAATAAAGTTGCTTACGCTTCAAACACAGTTCGCACGACAACGCCAGAACCTAAGAAACCAGGGGAGCCAACAACTCCTACTCCAAATCCAAAAGGTAACCCTACTCTACCTCAAACAGGTACAAATGATTCAAGCTACATGCCATATCTTGGTCTAGCAGCTTTAGTAGGAGTTTTAGGACTTGGTCAGTTGAAACGTAAAGAAGACGAAAGTAACTAAGCTCTGAATTTAAATAGAAAAGAGGAACTCTGTTTCCTCTTTTTTATAGCCCTAAATTAAAAACGCTTCCTATTGATTTTCACTCATAAAATCAACTAATTTATGTTAAAATGGTAGTAGAAAGTTGAGATTATGAGTTATTTTAAAAAATATAAATTTGATAAGTCACAGTTCAAGCTTGGTATGCGAACTTTCAAAACGGGGATTGCTGTATTTATAGTTCTCTTGATTTTTGGTTTTTTTGGCTGGAAGGGGCTTCAAATCGGAGCATTGACAGCGGTCTTCAGTCTACGAGAGAGCTTTGATAAGAGCGTCCATTTTGGAACTTCGCGTATCTTAGGAAATAGCATTGGCGGTTTTTACGCCCTTGTCTTTTTCCTCTTAAACACTTTATTTCATGGAGCCTTTTGGGTAACCTTACTAGTTGTTCCGATTTGCACCATGTTAACCATTATGACAAACGTTGCCATGAATAACAAGGCAGGAGTTATTGGTGGTGTAGCAGCCATGTTGATCATTACCCTATCAATACCAAGCGGAGAAACATTTTTGTACGTGTTTGCGCGCGTATTTGAAACATTTATGGGAGTTTTTGTCGCAATCCTTGTTAATTATGATATTGAGCAACTGAAACTCTTTTGGGAGAAAAAAAGAAAATAATGTTACATTTTATGACATTATTCGTTGACGTTTATCTTTTTTTAGACTATAATAGACAGGAAGAAGGAAATTGTAAATGAAGGAAAGAGAATTTCGCCGAAATATGGCTGTTTTTCCTATCGGCAGTGTTATGAAATTGACCGATCTCTCGGCGCGTCAGATTCGTTATTATGAAGATCAAGAGTTGATCAAACCTGATCGAAACGAAGGAAACCGTCGCATGTATTCGTTGAATGACATGGATCGTCTACTTGAAATCAAAGATTATATCTCTGAAGGTCATAATATTGCTGCGATTAAGAAAAAATATGCTGAACGCGAGGCGAAGTCCAAGAAAGCCGTGAGTCAGACGGAAGTGCGTCGCGCACTCCACAATGAACTCCTCCAGCAAGGGCGCTTTGCTTCAGTACGGTCACCCTTTGGTCGCGGTTAGGCAATCGCAAGTAGTCATATATATTAAGGAGAAAACCCATGCCAATCACAGCTGCAGATATTCGTCGTGAAGTCAAGGAAAAAAATGTTACCTTTATCCGTCTCATGTTTTCAGATATTCTGGGAACCATGAAAAAAACGTCGAAATTCCTGCTACAGATGAACAGTTAGATAAGGTCTTGTCAAACAAAGCCATGTTTGATGGCTCTTCTATTGAAGGTTTTGTACGTATCAATGAGTCAGATATGTACTTGTACCCAGACTTGGATACATGGACAGTCTTCCCTTGGGGAGATGAAAATGGAAGTGTTGCAGGTTTGATCTGTGATGTCTATACAACAGAAGGCGAACCCTTTGCAGGTGACCCACGTGGTAATCTGAAGCGTGCACTTAGTCATATGGAAGAAGTAGGATTCAAATCCTTCAACCTTGGTCCAGAACCAGAATTCTTCCTATTTAAGTTGGATGAAAATGGGGATCCAACTCTTGAGGTAAATGACAAGGGTGGCTACTTCGACTTGGCCCCTACTGACCTTGCAGACAATACGCGTCGTGAAATCGTGAATGTCTTGACCAAAATGGGATTTGAAGTAGAAGCGAGTCACCACGAGGTTGCGGTTGGACAACATGAAATTGACTTCAAGTATGATGAAGTCCTCCGTGCCTGTGACAAGATTCAAATCTTTAAACTCGTTGTTAAAACCATTGCTCGCAAACATGGCCTTTACGCAACCTTTATGGCTAAACCGAAATTTGGTATTGCTGGCTCAGGTATGCACTGTAATATGTCCTTGTTTGATGCGGAAGGAAACAATGCCTTCTTTGATCCAAATGATTCAAAAGGAATGCAGTTATCTGAAACGGCCTACCATTTCCTTGGTGGTTTGATCAAGCATGCTTACAACTATACTGCTATCATGAACCCAACAGTTAACTCATACAAACGTTTGGTTCCAGGTTATGAAGCGCCTGTTTACATTGCTTGGGCTGGTCGTAACCGTTCGCCACTTGTGCGCGTACCAGCTTCACGTGGTATGGGAACTCGTCTTGAGTTGCGTTCAGTGGACCCGATGGCAAACCCATACATCGCTATGGCAGTTCTATTGGAAGTTGGTTTGCATGGTATTGAAAACAAAATCGAAGCACCAGCTCCTATCGAAGAAAATATCTATATCATGACAGCGGAAGAGCGTAAGGAAGCTGGAATTACTGACCTTCCATCAACGCTTCACAACGCCTTGAAAGCCTTGACTGAGGATGAAGTGGTCAAGGCAGCCCTAGGTGAACACATCTACACTAGTTTCCTTGAAGCCAAACGTATCGAGTGGGCTAGCTATGCGACCTTTGTTTCACAATGGGAAGTTGATAATTATCTTGACTTATATTAAGAATATAAAAAAGATTGTCTGATTGGACAATCTTTTTTATTTTTGCAAAAATTTAAATGGATTTTGATGATGTCTTTAGTATAGTTATTATATAGAAATGCAGAAAATGAGAAAGAGTGAATTATGCATTAAAAAGAAATAATATTCTGAAAATAACTGGAAAATGACGTTTATGAATTTTTGTTATACCTATTTAATGCAGTAGTGTGGCGGGTTTAGCGTGGGAAAGAAAAAAGTTTACAATTTGACAACATATTTCTTGAAATACGAATTAGTAAATGATAAAATGTTTTTTGGAATGGATGAGTTTCGGAGAGTTTATAAAATATTTACTATATTATTTACTCAAGTTCTACTCGCCATATTTCATTAAAAAGGAAAGGAGATTCTATGCAAAAAGATAAGTGGTGGCTTCCGTTTAGCAGTGGGAGTCATCATCGGATTGTCGGTGGGTTTGATTTATTATACTAGACCCGCTAAGGACGGAGAAGTAGGGACTTCATCAGTTTCGCAATCAACTTCAAGTGCTGAGAACAATACTGCCTTGAGTCTAAAAGGTCAACAACTTCCAGAATTTAAAATGACTTCTCAAGACGGTAAATTGGTTGCTAGTTCAGAACTGTATGATAAACCTATGTTAATTGTCGAATGGGCTAGTTGGTGTCCTCATTGTCAGAAACAACTACCCATTGTTCAGCAGATGTATGAAAAGTATGGTGAACAGATCAATTTTGTTTTACTAAATATGAACGAACCTGGTAAAGAAACAAAAGAGAGTGCTGATCGATACATTAAGGAAAAAGGATACACTTTCCCTTATTACTATGACGAAGATCAATCAGCTGCAGATCTATTACAGGTTCAGACCATACCAAGTATGTATTTTGTAACCAAAAAGCAAGAAGTAAAAAATGTATTGGTTAATCATTCCGATGCGGAAAGCTTTTCTAAAGAGTTGCAAACACTACTCAACTAACATATATCTACTATAGAAAAGGGGGAAGAAGAAATCACAATAGGATTTCAGAAATAGCAATGAGAGATTTCATTAAAAAGGTCTCCATATTGTTTATCATTTTATTCTTATCTGTTCCATTAGCCTTAATGGGACAGCTACTTGGTAGCGCTGCAGCAAATGAAGGCGGTAGTACTATTGAAGTAGGTGGAAATACAAAGATAACACAAAATGGATGTTCCCGTAAAATTGAAAAAACGGAAAAAATTAGCTGGCGCCTGCCTAGAAAACCAGTGGATTTGGTAATCTTGCAGGATGCGAGTGGATCATTTAAGAACACCATTCCAAATGTCCAGAATGCTTTAAAAACTCTGACGACATTTGTGAAGGAAGAAGAGTATGATGAAAATAACCCACGTTTGGTTAAGACTGATAATCCAGATACATCAGACCGGGTTATGATGGCGACCTTCCAAGGTGCAGATGGATACAACTACTACTACAATAACGATTTTACAGGCCGTAAAGATGTTTATGGTAGTTGGGGACCTGACTATGATTACAAATACAAGGCAAGTAACTTGTCTTCTGATCAAAATGATATCCATCAATTCATTAATAATATTAAAGTAGCGGGAGGAACACCAACTGTTCCAGCTATTGACGATGTCATTGCTCAATATAATGAAAGAAAAGGGAATATGGCTAATGGTCGTAAAACTATCTTTCTTTTGATTACGGATGGTGTTGCCAATGGGAAACGTGATCCTGATGGTAAGGTTCGTCTAGAGTATAGTGACTATCGGAACAATATTCTTACACGTGCATGGAATTTTAATGAACTAACAGAGGCGTCTCAAAACGTTTTAGGGCGTGTGAAAGAGGTTAAGGAAGCATCTACAAGACTTAAAAATGTTGTTGGTTCTGAAGGAACAGTAGTAGTTGGTTTCTGGGAAGACGTAACAATCTTTGCGAATTCCAAAGCTCAGTACTATGACACATATAAAGAAGGTTATTCAAAATATTTTGATATAGGGGATAACCGAAGTGTCCAAGAGATTTTCCATGAAGCATTAGAGGGGATGGCTTCTCCAGCTAAAAATATCAATGGAAAAGATGTTTCCTTCTATGTTAATGAACAAAGCGATATCAATAAATTCTCAAGTCGAGTTCTAGAATCTGTTGGTGCTGCTCTGGTTAAAGAAGATATCAAAGGTGAGTTTGAAGTTACTCCAGGATATAAGGTAGATGCAGTTCGAATTAATGGTAAGAAGATTGTATCAAAGGTTACCGATTCGAAGAAAGAAATTCGTGGTAAGATTGTTCAAGAAGGAGACAAGGTTACAATCTCTGTTCCAGAGAGTGTCTTTAATCCAGGAAACAACAAGTTTGACTATGATTTGAGTAAGGAAGCACATGCTGAACAAGTTGATGAGGATGATGAGCAAGACCCTCCTGCAGACTACAAACCAGTTAAGGAGACAGTTCCAGTTCCTGAGTTGACTGGTAAATTTAAAGTTGGTGATTTTGCGACTGAAACAATCGGTGGTTCGAAAGAAACTGTAGAAGTTCAAAAACTTGAATACTGTTACCCAAGTGCCACCAAGAAAATTGCAGACCAAGATCAAAGCAATGATACTGGTACTATTGAAGATCCGCTTCAATTAACCAAAAAACCATCCTATGCAGCGAACTTGTCTGCCAAAGATGAAACATTTACTTATACAGTAGATTACAACTTCAACAACGCTCCATATGAGTTCAAGAAAAATGTTATGCTGACTGACCCTCTTGACTATCGTTTAGAAGTTGTAGGTCATCATGCTTCTGGACCACAAGGTCAAATCTTGACTCGTGTAGTGAAACAAAATGACGATCTCGGAAACGAACGTGATGTTGTTGTTGCTGATGTACCAAGTGTGAATGGTTATGAATACTTAGTGCTTCAAAAAGCTAAAATGACCATTACCGTTCGCTTGAAGGAGCAATATCGCAATAATCAAGCGAGCAAAGAATTTATGGCCCTTCTTCAGGATAATGATGGTTTCGGTTTGCTGAACCAGGGTAATATCATGTGGAATGGTGAGGATAATAATCCTGATCCAAGTAACCATGCTAAACAGCTGACAAACCAAGTACAATTCGACGCTCAAACCCAGTCTATGTCAAACCACCAGTCGAGACAGAAGTTACAAAGAAGGTCAATGATAAGGAACATGAAAATCTTAAGAAAGAAGAAGAACTCTTCGAGTACAAGGTGACTGTTCCATGGCCAGGCATTGCAGATACATTCAGCCTTACGGATACAGTTGTTTCAGAGTTGGAAGTTCAGGCAGATAGCTTGAATGTAAAACTTGGTGAAAAAGATAATACTGAGTTGAAAACTGCTACAAAAGTTGAAGGTCAAACTGTTTCACTGACTCTTGATAAAACTCAACTTGAAAAAATCTCACGTAAGGTAACGCGTCGTAAAACTAAAGATGTTCAATACCTTGAATTGACCTTCAAGGCTAAGATTCGCCCCGGTGCTGACCTTTCTAAGTACAAGAAAGATGGTCAGGTTAAAGTGCCAAATACGGCAGATGTTGCCTTGAATGATATCAAGAAAACTTCTAACGAAGTAACGGTTACCCCACCAAAACCAAAAGAACCAACTATTGATAAGAAAATCAATGAAACTTGGATAGCTTCCAAACGTTTGATGGGCAACCATACAACTACAACATTACAACAGCAGTACCAAGTGATGTTGCCAATTACAAGAAATTTGTGATTCGTGATACACTGGATGCTAATTTGGAACTTGCAGGAGACGTAAGTATTAAAGGTTCTGCAGCGGCCCTCTTTGATATCCACACCAATGGCCAAGAGATTACGGCAACGGTAAAGGATGGTCAGTTTGGTGAACTTGCAAAATACTCAACTGTTGAATTAGTCATTCCTGCAAAAGTTAAAAATGATGTGACAGGTACAACCATTGAAAACAAGGCTTCTATTTCCTTTACAAATGAGAATAATGTAGAGAAAGAAGTTGAATCGAAACCTGTCACCGTAACGCCACCTCCTGTAACGAAGAAGATCAATGAAACTCTTGATCACTTAGATATCGCGACAGGTCAAGCGTATAACTACAACATTAAGACAAAACTTCCAACAGATATTACAGATTACAAGAAATTTGTGATTACAGATACACTTGAAGGAGATTTGTCAGTTATCAATGAAACTTCAAGCAAACCAGTTATCAAAGGAGTAGCTGCAGCCTTCTTCGATGTAACAGTTGAGGGTCAAACCGTGACTGCAACGATGAAGGACTTTGCGAACGCTACAGCTCTTGCTGGTCAAGAAGTGGAATTGATTATTCCGGCTAAGATCAATGATGGAGTGAGTCGTATCAACATTCCAAATACTGCGAAGTTCAGCTTCACAGATAAGAACGATCATAGCGGAGAAAAAGAAACGAAACCTGTCACCGTAACCCCTCCATCAGAACCAGGTGTTGATAAGAAAATCAACGAAACACTGACAGAGGCAACAATCGGTGCAGAAACCGACTTTACTTATAATATCAAAGCGAAATTGCCAAATGATATTACCACGTACAAGTCCTTCGTTGTAACAGATACCTTGGATGAGAACTTGACTCCAGGTCAAGCTGAAATCAAGGGAGCGGCAGCGAAATTCTTCGATGTAACAGTTCAAGGTCAAACCGTGACTGCAACGATGAAAGATTTGCGAATGCGGCTGACTACGGTAACCAAGAAGTAGAGCTCGTGATTCATGCCAAAGTGAAGAAAGGCTCAACTGTTCCATCTATTGAGAACAAAGCTAAGATTACTTACACCAACAAGAATGACCAACAAGGTGAGAAAGAAACCAAGCCGGTCACTGTTACACCACCACCAATCACGAAGAAGGTGAATGGTCAGGAACACGCAGATCTTGGTAAGTTATCAGAAATCTTTACTTATACGATTGACTCAACGGTTCCGCATGTGGCAGATGGCTTCATCATTTCAGATGATATCGTCAAAGAATTGGCATTTGAAGGAGAAGCAACGGTCACTGTTGATGGCCAAGCTGTTCAAGACCTCACTGTAACAACAGAAGGTCAACGTTTGACGGTCACATTTGGTAAAGAGCAAGTGAAACAATATGCTGGTAAAGCTGTACAAGTTTCATTTAAGGCTAAGGTGAAGGAAGGCATTACCTTTGATGCACTCTTAGCGACTTATCCAAATGAATCAAAAGACAAGCCGGTAGTACCAAATACTGCTAGCTACATCATTAATGATAATCCTGATTCTAAGAAAGAATCAAAACCAGTTACAGTTACACCACCACCAACCACTACTCCAGAGCTTAAGAAGGAAGTAAACGGAGCAGAACGTTATGATCTTGCAAAACGTAATGAAGAATTTACTTATACTTTGAAAACAACAATGCCTGCCAGCGCAACTGTGTTTGAGATGACAGACGAGTTGAAAGAAGTTCTAGAATTTGTCGGTGAGAATGCTTCAGCTACTGTTAAACTTGATGGTGAGGATGCAGGATCTAAGGCGACAGTAACAATTTCTGGCCAAGTGATCAAAGTTGCCTTTACAGAAGCTTCTGTAAAAGCAGATGCTGGTAAGTCCATTGAAGTGAATTTCAAGGCTAAGATTAGAGATAATGCCAACTTGTCAGCTTATGTGACCAAAGATGGTAAGACTGAAATTCCAAACAAGGCTTCTTACGACATCGATCACAATCCGAAATATCACAAGGATTCCAATGAAGTTCCAGTAACTCCACCGACTCCAGAAGAGCCAGAAATCAAGAAAGATGTGAATGGCAAAGAAGCTGAAACTCTTGGCAAACGCGATCAAGTCTTCACTTACAATGTGAAAACAACAGTAGCGCAAGATGCGACAGCCTTCGCAGTCACAGATACACTAGTAGACGTTCTTGAATTCGCAGGAACTTCAAGTGCTAAATTGAATGGTCAAGCGCTTGAGGCTAGTCAAATCAAGGTAGACGGTCAAACCATTACCTTGACCCTTACAGAAGAACAAGTCAAAGCCAATGGCGGTCAAGCAGTTGAATTAACATTCGACGCGAAGATCAAAGCTGGTGCGAACTTGTCAGCGTATGTGAAGGAAGACGGTCGTACACAGATTCCGAATAAGGCTTCTTATGACGCAAGCTTCCCGCACAAACCAGGAGTGCACAAGGACTCTAACGAAGTCCCAGTAACGCCACCAACACCAGAAGTGCCAGAAATCAAGAAAGATGTGAACGGCAAAGAAGCTGAAACTCTTGACAAACGTGACCAAGTCTTCACTTACAACGTGAAAACAACAGTAGCGCAAGATGCGACAGCCTTCTCAGTCACAGATACACTAGTAGACGTTCTTGAATTCGCAGGAACTTCAAGTGCTAAATTGAATGGTCAAGCTCTTGAGGCTAGCCAAATCAAGGTAGACGGTCAAACCATTACCTTGACGCTTACAGAAGAACAAGTCAAAGCCAATGGCGGTCAAGCAGTTGAATTAACATTCGACGCGAAGATCAAAGCTGGTGCGAACTTGTCAGCGTATGTGAAGGAAGACGGTCGTACACAGATTCCGAATAAGGCTTCTTATGACGCAAGCTTCCCGCACAAACCAGGAGTGCACAAGGACTCTAACGAAGTCCCAGTAACGCCACCAACACCAGAAGTGCCAGAAATCAAGAAAGATGTGAACGGCAAAGAAGCTGAAACTCTTGACAAACGTGACCAAGTCTTCACTTACAACGTGAAAACAACAGTAGCGCAAGATGCGACAGCCTTCTCAGTCACAGATACACTAGTAGACGTTCTTGAATTCGCAGGAACTTCAAGTGCTAAATTGAATGGTCAAGCTCTTGAGGCTAGCCAAATCAAGGTAGACGGTCAAACCATTACCTTGACGCTTACAGAAGAACAAGTCAAAGCCAATGGTGGTCAAGCAGTTGAATTAACATTCGACGCGAAGATCAAAGCCGGCGCGAACTTGTCTGCTTACCTATCAGAAGATAAGACTGTGAAAGTTCCTAACAAGGCAGCTTACAAGGCAGATCTTCCAAACAAGCCAGGCTTTACGAAAGACTCTAATGAAGTCCCAGTAACGCCACCAACACCAGAAGTGCCAGAAATCAAGAAAGATGTGAACGGCAAAGAAGCTGAAACTCTTGACAAACGTGATGAAGTCTTCACATACAATGTGAAAACAACAGTAGCGCAAGATGCGACAGCCTTCTCAGTCACAGATACCCTAGTGGACGTTCTTGAATTCGCAGGAACTTCAAGTGCTAAATTGAATGGTCAAGCGCTTGATGCTAGCCAAATCAAGGTAGAAGGTCAAACCATTACCTTGACGCTTACAGAAGAACAAGCTAAAACAAGTGCTGGTCAAGCTGTTGAATTAACTTTCGACGCTAAGATCAAAGCGGGTGCTAACTTGTCTGATTATGTAACAGAAGATAAGTCAATCAAGGTTCCGAACAAGGCAGCTTACAAGGTAGATCTTCCAAACAAACCAGGCTTCACTAAGGATTCCAATGAAGTTCCAGTAACGCCACCGACTCCAGAAGAGCCAGAAATCAAGAAAGATGTCAACACGAAAGCTGAAGAAACACTCGCTGATCGTGATCAAGTCTTCACCTACAACGTGAAAACAAGTGTTCCAACAGATGCGACAGTCTTCAGTGTAAGTGATACACTTGAATCTGTTCTTGATTATGCAGGTTCAGCAAACGCGAGCTTGAATGGTCAAGCGCTTGACGCTAGCCAAATCAAGGTAGAAGGTCAAACCATTACCTTGACACTTACAAAAGAGCAAGTGAAAGCAAATGGTGGTCAAGCAGTTGAATTGAGCTTCACTGCGAAGATTAAAGCGGGAGCTGATTTGACTCCATATCTAACAGATCGTGGATTCACTGTTCCAAATACAGCTTCTTATGACGCGAAGTTCCCACACAAACCAGGGCTACACAAAGATTCGAATAAAGTTCCGGTAGTCGTTCCAAAAGAACCAGAACCAGAAATTTCTAAGAAGATTAATCGTACCTTGGACCACTTGGATGTGGAATACGACGCACCATACATGTATAATGTCAATACAACTTTGCCAAAAGATATTGATAAGTACAAAGAGTTCACAGTCACAGATACACTCGAACCGGTCTTGGCAATCGCTGATACGCCAGTAGCCTATGTGGATGGTCGTGATGCAAATGGTGCCCTTGAAACAAGTGTTAAGGGAAATACAGTCACTGTGAAAGTGAAAGATTTCGCTCGATTGAAAGGTTTCAAAGAAATCCAATTGTATATTCCAGCTAAACTCAAAGCGAATAGCGATTTGAAAGCTTATAAGGACCAATTGGTACCAAACAAAGCAACTGTCAACTTCAAGGATGCGAATGGTCAATCTGGTAACAAGGAAACAAAACCAGTAACGGTGAAACCGCGTGACCCAGAAAAACCAACAGATCCAACACCAGGTGAACCTGCTAAGACAGTTGGGCCAGAAGATGGATCTAAACCTGATAAAGACTACCACTTACCAAACGCTTTAGATACCTTCCGCTTCGATATCACTACACCGGTTCCAACAGATCCAGTAGATGAAAACGGAAATGCTAAGAAGGATCAATATGGTCGTCTTATCAAGACAGACTTGACTAGCTTTACGATCACTGATAAAATCGATTCAGTCTTGAAAGTCAATAAAGACCGAATCGCTCTTAAAGTTGAAAACGCTCAGTTTGACAAGCTCAAAGCAGCTCTTCAAGCTCAAGTTGAACAGGCAGAGAAGGAACTGAAAGCTTTGACAGGTAAGTCAATTGATGAGACCTCAACAGAGGATAACAAGAAGGAAGATTTGAAAGCGGCGGAAGCTAAAGTGGCTGAATTGAAAGCGAAGTTGGAAGCAGCTAAGGCAGCGCAACCAGCTAAACCAGCTGAAGCGGAAACGCCGGAAACTCAAGCTACATCTGATTCTTCTGCAACAGAAGATAAGAAACCTGCTGACACCGAAACAAGTCAAAACCTTGCAAGCCTAGAGGCAGAGTTGAAAGTAGCTGAAGAAAACTTGGCTAAGCTTCAAGCACCAGCGGAGAAAGAAGCAGAATTAGCACCAGCTGATAAGAAACAACAACAAGAGAAACTTGAAAATGAAATCAAGAACCTGAAAGAAGCTCAAACTAAGCTTCAAGCGGCTATTGATAAATTGAGTAAGGTTTCAAATGATCGTAGTGAATTAGTAGGTAAAGAGTTGGAAGCAATTGCCACTGTTACTTACGATGAAGTTCAAAACATTGTAACTCTTGAAATCAGCGATAAGGATGTTCTCGAAGCCTTGAAGGGAAGTAAAGTAACTCTCGTTCTTTATACAAACTTCAGAGAAGGAACAGATTTTGCACAATTCGCGACAGGTGTACCAAATACGGCAAAAGTAAGCTTTAACGATAAATCAAAAACTACCAACAAGGTTGTGGTGACACCACCGGTTCCGGTAACGCCACCAGCTCCAAATATCCCACCAGCAGAGGGGGATATTCCGAAAAAACCAACAGAACCAGGTAAAACATTGCCAAATACAGGTTCTGAAGTTTCTACAGTTCTTGAAGTAGTTGCAGCTCTTGCTGCAGGACTTGCAGGGCTTCTAGTTTGGAAGCGTAAAGCTGAACGTTAGTACCATATAGTAAGAGGAGAGTAGAAAAATTTACTCTTCTCCTTACTGTATATTGAAAGTGTTAAGGAAAGAATAATGAGTAGAAAAAAATTATTAAAGTTAGGGATTTCAATACTTGCTTTAAACGCTCTTGGAGTAGCAACTTATCATGTAGCTCCAGATTTATATCAAATTCCAACAGTGCATGCAGAAGAAACACCAGCGGAAGATGAAGAAATTCCAGATGGCCAAGAGCGAAGTATTGCAAATACTTTCAAAAGAATGCTTGATAGTATAGAATCTTCAATTAAGGATTTTACAAATAGTCCAGATGAGGGGAATAAAGAACTCCTAGAGGGTGATGTAGAAGAAGCAAAGAATTTTTTTGAGACTGCAAAGAAGGCAATGAAGAGTCCAGAAGGTCAAAAAAGTTTTGCGGCGCTTGAAGCTCGCTACAATTCTTTAAAAGCTAAGGCTGAAGCGCTTCTCTCGGGGGGAGATTTAAAAGAAGAACATCAAGAAGTCACAACTACTGAGGAGATTCCTTACCCATCTCGTACAGAAAACAATGCAGACCTCGCCGAAGGTACTCGAAAGGTAAAACAAGCGGGAGAAAAAGGTCAGAAGAAAGTTGTTTGGGATGTTACTTTGGTAAATGGCGTTGAGAAAAAACGTGATAGAAAGAGCCAAACGGTAATTAAAGAACCAGTAGAAGAAATCATCGAAGTTGGAACTAAGAAAACAGGTGTAGAAACCAAAGAAACAGTGACTGTAGAGGAAAAAGTTGCTTTCAAAGAAGAAACGAAAGTAGACCCAGCACTGGATAAAGGTAAAACACGTGTTGAAGAAGGTGAAGAAGGTATCGATGAAGTCACTTATGAAGTGACAAAAGTGGATGGTGTTGAAAAGTCTCGTAAAGAAGTTTCACGCAAGACTAAGAAAGCTGCAAAAAACAAGATTACCTATACCGGTGGGAAAGCTGTTGTAACGACTAAGGAAGTAACCAAAACGGAAGAAGTTGCCTTCCAGACTCGTGAGGTTGAAAATGCACTCTTAGCTGAAGGTGTTCGCCGAGTGAAAACAGCTGGGCAAAAAGGTGTTCGTACCATTGTTGAAACAGTGACTTACACAGACGGTGTTGAAACAGGTCGAGTTGAGAAATCAAACACAATCACCACTCCAGCAGTAGACGAAGTTGTCGAAATTGGAACTAAGAAAGCAGCTGTTGTAACGACTAAGGAAGAGACCAAGACAGAAGAAGTTGCTTTCCAAACTAAGGAAGTAACAAATCCAAATCTTCCAGAGGGCAGTCGTCAAGTGAAAGCTGCTGGTAAGAAGGGTGTTCGCACCATTGTTTATACAGTGACTTACACAGATGGCGTTGAAACAGGTCGTGTTGAGAAATCAAACACAATCACTACTCCAGCAGTAGACGAAGTTGTCGAAGTTGGAACTAAGAAAGTAGTAGCCCCAGTTGTAACGACTAAGGAAGAAACGAAGACAGAAGAAGTTGCTTTCCAAGTCAAAGAAGTGCAGAACGCAGACCTTCCAGAAGGAAGTCGTCAAGTGAAAGCTGCTGGTAAGAAGGGTGTTCGCACCATTGTTTATACAGTGACTTACACAGATGGCGTTGAAACAGGTCGTGTTGAGAAATCAAACACAATCACTACTCCAGCAGTAGACGAAGTTGTCGAAGTTGGAACTAAGAAAGTAGTAGCCCCAGTTGTAACGACTAAGGAAGAAACGAAGACAGAAGAAGTTGCTTTCCAAGTCAAAGAAGTGCAGAACGCAGACCTTCCAGAAGGAAGTCGTCAAGTGAAAGCTGCTGGTAAGAAGGGTGTTCGCACCATTGTTTATACAGTGACTTACACAGATGGCGTTGAAACAGGTCGTGTTGAGAAATCAAACACAATCACTACTCCAGCAGTAGACGAAGTTGTCGAAGTTGGAACTAAGAAAGTAGCTTCTACAACAACCAACGGTAATAAGAATGATACTGCGACAACAGGGAACCAAGCTGAAAGCACTAAGAAAGAAGAAACTGCAAGCCAAGAACAGAAAGTTCTACCAAGCACAGGTACAGCTTCTACCAGTCTTCTTTCAATGATTGGTTTATTTATCGCCGGTCTAGTAGGCTTTGTCGTTCGTAAGAAGGACTAAGGCTCTCTAATATACAAAAGTATCTTTTGTACGAGAAATACTAAAAAGAACCCAGAATTTATTCTTGGGTTCTTTCTTTATAAAAAATTAAATATATTAATGTTTATGTGTGGCTTGAGTACGTTATGAAACTCATAGAGTGATAATAGGATTAACTATAAAACAGTTATTCACATGGTGTAAACGCCTTTTCTAAAATTTTTATATTTTAATTATTCTCACCAAAAATTGACAATCTGGAAATACAAAATAATAAATTTTTATCTATAATCTACTTTTAATTGCCCTTTTTTTGTGTTAAAATGAGATGAATATTTCTTTTGAAATGATTAAACAATCATTTTTAGTTTTGGAGGTACATTATGAAATGGAAATATCGCATGAGAATGCCTTTTTCTACTATTTTCAGTAGAAAAAAACAGGCTTTTCTCGGACTAGTCGTTTTACTTTTTTCTATTTTTCTTATTCCGCTTCAATCTTATGCGGCTTTAGAAGAAATAAAAAACGGAACGGATATCTCAACCTTGGATATTCGTAAGTTTAATTTGAACATCAACAATTTTAGTGTTTTATCTAAATCACAGGCTGTTGATCAGTTTCATTTATCGAATCCCCACTATGAATATCTCTGGGGTGGTGCCTATCCAGGCGAGATGGAGAACTTTACTCTTAAAGTAGATAAAAGTAAAAAACAGGATCAAGTTTTTGAAAATCCTCTTTCTCTAAAATTCACAAATATTGGGACAGTTAATGGTAAGCAAGTAGATGCTTACTTAAAATTCAATAAGGTAACTCTTCACTATCTAAACACTGCTCAGGCAGAATCTGAGATGAATAGTGCTCAAAAATCTACTGTTGAATTTTTCTCTATTTCAGAATTGTGGGAAAATAATGCTTTTGAAATTGGGAATGTTCCCTATGTAGATGCAGCTCATGACTACATTATGAATAAGGCTTTTTGGCTTGATGCGGATGTAACAGCAGAGTTGCGTTATGCAGATGGTTCCGAGACAGATTTGAAGTTGGTTATGAAGCCAACAGACATCGATGCAATGGATGCCAACAACTTGAAGGAAACCTTCTATGTTAAGGATTATCAAAATGATGTTAATCTTCGTTTGATGAATAATGCCAATGTCTTAAGACAGGAAGATCAAGGAGATCGAACTGCTTGGGTAGCAACTCAGATTACAAGCGGTAGCTATTCTGAGAACAATATCTCTGGTTTTGCCCTTCGATCAAATAGTAATAGTATGAATTTTGGTTACTCATCAACAGAGGTTGCTTCGGCCGTCTTTGGTCTTTATATTGAAAAAATTGATCCGAGCCCTGTTCTAGCAGTGGATCCTACAGAGATTCCAGCTAAGGAAGGACAAGATGTAACCTATAAAGCTACGTTTAAAGTTCCGGTTCCAGGTAAGGACATTTTAGCAACGCCTTCATCTATCGAAATGGTTCAGAAATTTGATGAGCGCCTTAATTATCAAGGACTTAAAGTGGAATCAGGTGGAGTGACTTTACAGGAAGGGCGTGATTATACTATTGAAAAGAATGGTCAAACTGTTACTGTTAAAATGACACCTGAATACATAAAAGCAAATTCTTCTGCTGAAATTATTGTAACTTATAATACTACTACAAACAAAAAAGTAGAAGAAAAAGGTTCTGGAAAGATTGACAATACTGTAACATTGCATGTTGATAATTTATCAGCTCCTTCTAATCAGGTAAGCACGGCCCTCCTTTATGAAAAACATCATGAGTTTGTGAGTGGAACCCCAGGCAAAGAACTTCCACAAGAAGTGAAAGACCTGCTTCCAGCAACAGAAAAGAACTTGTCTAATGGTACTCAAGTAACGCCAACACAACCAAGCCAAACAGAAGTGAAGACGGCAGAGGGTACATGGAGCTTTAAGTCTTATGACAAGGCATCAGAAACCATCAATGGAGCGGATGCCCACTTCGTCGGTACTTGGGAATTTACCCCAGCACCAACTTACAAGGCAACACATGAATTTGTCAGCGGAACTCCAGGGAAAGACCTTCCACAAGAAGTGAAAGCCTTGCTTCCAGCAGACCAAACAGACTTGAAAGACGGTAGTCAAGCGACTCCAACTCAGCCAAGTAAAACGGAAGTGAAGACAGCAGAAGGTACTTGGAGCTTCAAGTCCTACGACAAGGCATCAGAAACCATCAATGGAGCGGATGCCCACTTCGTCGGTACTTGGGAATTTACCCCAGCACCAACTTACAAGGCAACACATGAATTTGTCAGCGGAACTCCAGGGAAAGACCTTCCACAAGAAGTGAAAGCCTTGCTTCCAGCAGACCAAACAGACTTGAAAGACGGTAGTCAAGCGACTCCAACTCAGCCAAGTAAAACGGAAGTGAAGACAGCAGAAGGTACTTGGAGCTTCAAGTCCTACGACAAGGCATCAGAAACCATCAATGGAGCGGATGCCCACTTCGTTGGTACTTGGGAATTTACTCCAGCTCCAACTTACAAGGCAACACATGAATTTGTCAGCGGAACTCCAGGAAAAGACCTTCCACAAGAAGTGAAAGCCTTGCTTCCAGCAGATCAAACAGACTTGAAAGATGGTAGTCAAGCGACTCCAACTCAACCAAGTAAAACAGAAGTGAAGACAGCAGAAGGCACATGGAGCTTTAAGTCTTATGACAAGGCATCAGAAACCATCAATGGAGCGGATGCCCATTTCATCGGTGCATGGGAATTCACCCCAGCTCCAACTTACAAGGCAACACATGAATTTGTAAGCGGAACTCCAGGCAAAGAGCTTCCACAAGAAGTGAAAACTCTGCTTCCAGCAGACCAAACAGACTTGAAAGACGGTAGTCAAGCGACTCCAACTCAACCAAGTAAAACGGAAGTGAAGACAGCAGAAGGTACTTGGAGCTTCAAGGCCTACGACAAGGCATCAGAAACCATCAATGGAGCAGATGCCCACTTCGTAGGCACCTGGGAATTCACTCCAGCTCCAACTTACAAGGCAACACATGAATTTGTCAGCGGAACTCCAGGAAAAGACCTTCCACAAGAAGTTAAAGCCTTGCTTCCAGCAGATCAAACAGACTTGAAAGATGGTAGTCAAGCGACTCCAACTCAACCAAGTAAAACAGAAGTGAAGACAGCAGAAGGTACTTGGAGCTTCAAGTCCTACGACAAGGCATCAGAAACCATCAATGGAGCGGATGCCCACTTCGTCGGTACTTGGGAATTTACCCCAGCACCAACTTACAAGGCAACACATGAGTTTGTAAGCGGAACGCCAGGCAAAGAACTTCCGCAAGAAGTGAAAACCTTGCTTCCAGCAGATCAAACAGATTTGAAAGACGGTAGTCAAGCGACTCCGACTCAACCAAGTCAAACAGAAGTGAAGACGTCAGAAGGCACATGGAGCTTCAAGTCCTATGACAAGGCATCAGAAACCATCAATGGAGCGGATGCCCACTTTATCGGTACTTGGGAATTCACCCCAGCTCCAACAGTGACTCATAAAGCAGTTCACGAGTTTGTCAGCGGAACGCCAGGCAAAGAACTTCCACAAGAAGTGAAAACCTTGCTTCCATCAGACCAAACAAACTTGAAGGACGGCAGCCAAGTAACGCCAATGCAACCAAGTCAAACGGAAGTGAAGACAGCAGAAGGCACATGGAGCTTCAAGTCCTACGACAAGACATCGGAAACAATTAATGGATCAGATGTTAAGTTTGTAGGCACATGGGAATTCACAGCAAGCCCGGTTCCAACAGTGACTCATAAAGCAGTTCACGAGTTTATCAGTGGAACGCCAGGAAAAGAACTTCCGCAAGAAGTGAAAACCTTGCTTCCGGCAGACCAAACAAACTTGAAAGATGGCAGTCAAGCAACGCCAACGCAACCAAGTCAAACAGAAGTGAAGACCACAGAAGGTACATGGAGCTTTAAGTCCTACGATAAGACTTCTGAAACTATTAATGGGGCAGATGTTAAGTTTGTAGGCACATGGGAATTCACCCCAGCGCCAACTTACAAGGCAACACATGAATTTGTAAGCGGAACTCCAGGCAAAGAACTTCCACAAGAAGTGAAAACCTTGCTTCCAGCAGACCAAACAAACTTGAAAGATGGCAGTCAAGCAACACCAACGCAACCAAGTCAAACAGAAGTGAAGACCACAGAAGGTACATGGAGCTTTAAGTCCTACGATAAGACTTCTGAAACTATTAATGGGGCAGATGTTAAGTTTGTAGGCACATGGGAATTCACCCCAGCGCCAACTTACAAGGCAACACATGAATTTGTAAGCGGAACGCCAGGAAAAGAACTTCCGCAAGAAGTGAAAACCTTGCTTCCGGCAGACCAAACAAACTTGAAAGATGGAAGTCAAGCAACACCAACGCAACCAAGTCAAACAGAGGTTAAGACTGCAGAAGGCACATGGAGCTTTAAGTCCTATGACAAAGCATCAGAAACCATCAATGGAGCGGATGCCCACTTCGTCGGTACTTGGGAATTTACCCCGGCACCAAATAAAAATTCTGGAAATAATAGCCAACCAGAAGAAGGAAGTAGTCAAACTAAGGCCTTGTTACCAAACACAGGCTCTGCAGTATCTGGTCTTCTTTCAATCATCGGTCTTGCCTTTGCAAGCCTAGCAGTTTTTGTCCTTCGCAAGAAAGACTAAGTCACTCTTAGTAAATGAGAGATTAACTGCTTAATTTCGTAGTATAAGAAGAGAGAACGAGAAATCGTTCTCTCTTTTTCTTGCATTTTATATCGAGATGTGATATAGTTTATATAACGAGGTGCGATATATCAAACTAAATAGGAGGTGTGATTAAATGGAATTAACAGATAAGATCAGGCGTGTTTACCTTCCCATGACTGAAACAGGTTTTTATATCTTGTTTTGTTTACAGAAGGAGAACCATGGATATGGTATCACACAAAAGGTCAAGGAAATGACAGATTCGCAAGTTTCGATTAGTCCTGGAACTATGTATGGGACCTTGTCAAAGATGGAAAAGGATGGCTTGATTTCCTTTGTCCGAGAAGAGGAAAAACGTAAAATCTATCAGATCACAGACTTGGGACGAAAAGTTTTAGATATTGAATTGAAACGTATTGAACGGCTCTACAGAAATAGTCGGGAGGAAGGATGATGGAAAAGAAAATTGTTTACCGAATTTTTACAATTGCGGATTATGAGAGTGAGGCTCTATACTTTAGAGAAATGCATGCTGAGGGCTGGAAACTTAGGAAAGTAAGCTATTCTATCTTATTGTTTGTAGTCAAGTATACCTTTGAAAAGTGTCAGCCTGAGCAGGTGTCTTATCAGTTGGATTTTTACCCGATGGAAAAATCAGAGAGATCCTCCTATTTACAACTATTTAAAGATTGTGGTTGGGAGCATATTACAGACTTTAATAGTTTTTCCTATTTTAGAAAAGCACATTCTGAAATTGAATCGGATGCAGAGTTTGAAATTTATAACGATGCTACTGGGAAGTTAGCTATGGTTAATCGCATTTTAAGACTGCGATTAGTACCTGTTTTACTTTTGCTAGCCATACATATACCATTCTTACTTAAATTGCTCAATAGAAGTAATGCGTATGGTCTATGGAGTTTTCTTGCGGTCGGGCTAGATGTTTTCTGGTCTTTAATCCTTTTGTTAATAGTTGCCTATATTAGCTGGAAGTTATGGCATAAAAAGAAGGAATTATCAGATTTATGATAGGCTAGGTATGCTCAAAATTGGAGGGGAAGTCATGATCAATAAAAAGCAATTTCGGATTTTTACCATTGTTGATTTGGACAAGGAAGAAGAGTATTTGCGTGAGATGCACTTGAAAGGCTGGAGATATAGAACGAGTCGTTTTGGTTTTTTCTATTTTTGCCAATGCCAACCTGACGATGTCATCTACCGTATCTATGATTCTAGATTTCTTAAAAAGTATAAGCATGAACTGCAAGATTTTAGAAATAGCGGTTGGGAATTGATAGAAACAGGTTTTTGTTCAATTCTTCGTAAACCAACTTCTGATATACTTTCAGAGGAGAAAGTCTATATGAGTAAGGGTCTCAGATGGGAAGTTATGCGGTCTAGACTTCGTTCCTGTATAGCCACTTTTTCAGGTGGTCTTGTTGTTTGCATGAGTTTGTATCGAGAAAACTTGTCTCAGTCTTTCTTTATTATTTTCTTTTTATACACTTGCTTAATTTCTTATCTAATCTATGGTTTTTTCAGACTTAAAAGGAAATACCAGGTAGATGAGTAGCAAGGTTCTAGGTCTTCAGACTGATTTTTAGCACTCTTGGTAAAAGAGTGCTAATTTTTTGAGTTTTTATCTTGACATTCTCTTCTAAGGGTGTATAATAGAATCATGAGTTAGCACTTGGGTACATAGAGTGCTAATCGATCGGACAGAGAGGAGTGATGAGATGGTTACAGAGCGTCAGCAGGATATTTTAAATCTGATTATTGACATCTTTACCAAAACGCACGAACCTGTCGGATCCAAGGCGCTACAAGAGTCTATCAATTCTAGTAGTGCTACCATTCGTAATGACATGGCAGCTCTAGAGAAGCAGGGTTTGCTTGAGAAGGCTCATACCTCAAGCGGTCGGATGCCAAGTGTCGCGGGATTTCAGTACTATGTGAAACACTCGCTTGCTTTTGACAGACTGGCTGAAAATGAGGTATACGAGATTGTCAAAGCCTTTGATCAGGAGTTCTTCAAACTGGAGGATATTCTGCAAGAGGCTGCTAATCTACTGACAGACCTGAGCGGCTGTACGGTAGTAGCACTGGATGTTGAGCCGAGCAGACAACGGTTGACAGCCTTTGATATCGTTGTTTTGGGACAACATACAGCCTTGGCAGTATTTACCCTAGACGAGTCCCGAACGGTTACCAGTCAATTTCTGATTCCAAGGAACTTCTTGCAGGAAGATTTAAATCGCCTCAAGACCTTGATTCAAGAACGTTTCCTCGGTCACACCGTTCTAGATATTCACTACAAAATTCGGACGGAGATTCCGCAGATTATCCAACGTTACTTTACAACAACGGACAATGTCATGGATCTCTTTGAACACATTTTTAAAGAAATGTTCAACGAAAACATTGTGGTAGCGGGAAAAGTCAATCTCTTAAATTTTGCCAATCTAGCAGCCTATCAGTTCTTTGACCAACCGCAAAAGGTGGCTTTGGAGATTCGTGAGGGTCTGCATGAAGATCAAATGCAAAATGTCCGTGTTGCGGACAGTCAGGAATCCTGTCTAGCTAACCTAGCAGTGATTAGCAGTAAATTCCTCATTCCTTATCGAGGTTTTGGAATTCTGGCAATTATCGGTCCGGTCAATCTGGATTACCAGCAATTGGTCAACCAAGTTAATGTGGTCAATCGTGTTTTGACCATGAAGTTGACGGATTTTTATCGCTACCTCAGTAGTAATCATTACGAAGTAAATTAATTTTGAAATCATTAAAGGAGGCGAAAATGGCCCAAGATAAAAAAAACGAAGAAATGAAAGAAGAGGAAGTTGTGGAAACAACTGAAGAAACAACTCCTGAGAAGTCTGAGTTGGACTTGGCAAATGAACGTGCGGATGAGTTCGAAAACAAATACCTTCGCGCTCATGCAGAAATGCAAAATATTCAACGCCGTGCCAATGAAGAACGTCAAAACTTGCAACGTTATCGTAGCCAAGATCTGGCAAAAGCAATTTTACCGTCGCTTGACAACTTAGAACGTGCACTAGCAGTTGAAGGTTTGACAGACGATGTCAAAAAAGGATTGGAGATGGTGCAAGAGAGCTTGGTACATGCTTTGAAAGAAGAAGGAATCGAAGAAATCGCAGCTGACGGTGAATTTGACCATAACTACCACATGGCCATCCAAACGCTCCCAGCAGACGATGAACACCCAGCAGACACCATCGCTCAAGTCTTCCAAAAAGGCTACAAACTCCATGACCGCATCCTACGCCCAGCCATGGTAGTAGTATATAACTAGGCTAGAGAACTTAAAAACTTGTCCGAAACGACAATAAACTATGAAGAAAGTTAAAAAGCAAGCTGGAGGCTTGCAAGGAAGATGTTGCCCGCCGTGGTGAAAGTTTCAGTAGCGTGTGCTACTGAAACAGGGGATTTTTGAGACAATTGGCTCAAAAATAAGTGATGAAATCCCGTAGGGAGTTGCTCACGTCCCCACCACTTAAGGGGAATATTAAGAAAAGTCAAAAATAGAATATAAAATTTAAGGAGAAAAACACATGTCTAAAATTATCGGTATTGACTTAGGTACAACAAACTCAGCAGTTGCAGTTCTTGAAGGAACTGAAAGCAAAATCATCGCAAACCCAGAAGGTAACCGTACAACTCCATCTGTAGTATCATTCAAAAACGGAGAAATCATCGTTGGTGATGCTGCAAAACGTCAAGCAGTAACAAACCCAGATACTGTTATCTCTATCAAATCTAAGATGGGAACTTCTGAAAAAGTTTCTGCAAATGGAAAGAATACACTCCACAAGAAATCTCAGCTATGATTCTTCAATACTTGAAAGGTTACGCTGAAGAGTACCTTGGTGAAAAAGTAACCAAAGCAGTTATCACAGTTCCAGCTTACTTCAACGATGCTCAACGTCAAGCAACTAAAGACGCTGGTAAAATCGCTGGTCTTGAAGTAGAACGTATCGTCAACGAACCAACTGCAGCAGCTCTTGCTTACGGTTTGGACAAGACTGACAAAGAAGAAAAAATCTTGGTATTCGACCTTGGTGGTGGTACATTTGACGTATCTATCCTTGAATTGGGTGACGGTGTCTTCGATGTATTGTCAACTGCAGGGGACAACAAACTCGGTGGTGACGACTTTGACCAAAAAATTATCGATCACTTAGTAGCAGAATTCAAGAAAGAAAACGGTATTGACTTGTCTACTGACAAGATGGCAATGCAACGTTTGAAAGATGCGGCTGAAAGCTAAGAAAGACCTTTCTGGTGTAACTTCAACACAAATCAGCTTGCCATTCATCACTGCAGGTGAGGCTGGACCTCTTCACTTGGAAATGACTTTGACTCGTGCGAAATTTGATGATTTGACTCGTGACCTTGTAGAACGTACAAAAGTTCCAGTTCGTCAAGCCCTTTCAGATGCAGGTTTGAGCTTGTCAGAAATCGACGAAGTTATCCTTGTTGGTGGTTCAACTCGTATCCCAGCCGTTGTAGAAGCTGTGAAAGCTGAAACTGGTAAAGAACCAAACAAATCAGTAAACCCTGATGAAGTGGTTGCTATGGGTGCTGCCATCCAAGGTGGTGTGATCACTGGTGATGTTAAAGACGTTGTCCTTCTTGATGTGACACCATTGTCACTTGGTATCGAAACAATGGGTGGCGTCTTCACAAAACTTATCGATCGCAACACTACTATCCCAACATCTAAATCACAAGTCTTCTCAACTGCAGCAGACAACCAACCAGCCGTTGATATCCACGTTCTTCAAGGTGAACGCCCAATGGCAGCTGATAACAAGACTCTTGGACGCTTCCAATTGACTGATATCCCAGCTGCACCTCGTGGAATTCCTCAAATCGAAGTAACATTTGATATCGACAAGAACGGTATCGTGTCTGTTAAGGCTAAAGATCTTGGAACTCAAAAAGAACAAACTATTGTGATCCAATCTAACTCAGGTTTGACAGACGAAGAAATCGACCGCATGATGAAAGATGCTGAAGCTAACGCTGAAGCAGATAAGAAACGTAAAGAAGAAGTAGACCTTCGTAACGAAGTAGACCAAGCTATCTTTGCGACTGAAAAGACAATCAAGGAAACTGAAGGCAAAGGCTTCGACGCAGAACGTGATGCTGCCCAAGCTGCCCTTGATGACCTTAAAAAAGCTCAAGAAGACAATAACTTGGACGAAATGAAAGCGAAACTTGAAGCATTGAACGAAAGCTCAAGGACTTGCTGTTAAACTCTACGAACAAGCCGCTGCAGCCCAACAAGCTCAAGCAGGAGCAGAAGGCGCACAAGCAACAGGAAACGCAGGAGATGACGTCGTAGACGGAGAGTTTACGGAGAAATAAAATAGTCCAGTGGACTATTTTATCCCGAGCTTTAAAATCAGAAGAGCGAGGGCGTTAAGAATGAGGAATCATTAAAATGATTGTCATTCTACGGCAATCGCTATGGCGACTTGCTAAAAGCCTTACTCGTTCAAAAAAAGTATAATCGACTTTGCTTTTGAATGTCGTAATGATAGGAAGAAATCCAGAGGTTGCAACCCAGCCTCTGTTTTTCGGTAAAAAGGGATGGAACCTGATTTGTTTGGGTTTTGTCTCATCAATATAAAAGAAAGGAATTGAACCCGACCTAAATTCTCGGAAAAAAGAGAAATCTGTCTAGGAGCATCGCTCCAGCGTCAGATTTCCTATTTTTCAGTCGAATTTTACGGTCTTGGTATCTTGTATGAACAATACTGAATTTTATGATCGTCTGGGGGTGTCGAAAAACGCTTCGGCAGACGAGATCAAAAAGGCTTATCGTAAGCTTTCGAAAAAATATCACCCAGATATCAACAAGGAGCCTGGCGCTGAGGAAAAATACAAGGAAGTTCAAGAAGCCTATGAGACTTTGAGTGACGACCAAAAACGTGCAGCCTACGACCAGTATGGTGCTGCGGGTGCCAACGGTGGCTTTGGTGGTGCTGGTGGTTTTGGTGGCTTTGACGGAGCAGGTGGCTTCGGTGGTTTTGAAGATATCTTCTCAAGTTTTTTCGGAGGAGGAGGAGCTTCACGCAATCCAAACGCTCCTCGTCAAGGGGATGACCTCCAGTATCGTGTGAACTTAACCTTTGAAGAAGCTATCTTCGGAACGGAAAAAGAAGTTAAATACAATCGTGAAGCCAGCTGTCGTACATGTAATGGCTCTGGTGCTAAGCCAGGGACAAGTCCAGTCACTTGTGGACGCTGTCATGGTGCTGGTGTCATTAACGTCGATACGCAGACTCCTCTTGGTATGATGCGTCGCCAAGTAACCTGTGATGTCTGTCATGGTCGCGGAAAAAGAAATCAAAGATCCATGTACAACTTGTCACGGAACAGGGCATGAAAAAAACAAGCTCATAGCGTACATGTAAAAATCCCTGCTGGTGTGGAAACAGGCCAACAAATCCGCCTCGCTGGTCAAGGTGAAGCAGGCTTTAACGGTGGACCTTACGGGGACTTGTACGTGGTGGTTTCTGTTGAAGCCAGTGATAAATTTGAACGTGAAGGAACAACTATTTTCTACAAGTTAAATCTCAATATTGTCCAAGCAACTCTTGGAGATACTGTGGAAATTCCAACTGTTCATGGAGATGTTGAATTGGTTATCCCAGAAGGAACTCAGACTGGCAAGAAATTCCGTCTACGTGGCAAGGGAGCACCGAGCCTTCGTGGCGGTGCCGTTGGTGACCAATATGTTACTGTCAATGTCGTGACTCCGACAGGTTTGAACGACCGCCAAAAAGCTGCGCTTAAAGAATTCGCAGCTGCAGGTGACTTGAAAGTCAATCCAAAGAAAAAAGGCTTCTTTGACCATATAAAAGATGCCTTTGAAGGAGAATAAAGTAAAAAGAGCCATCGGGCTCTTTTTTACTTATCCTCAAGCTCCTGTGTTTCTTTTATCACAGCTAGTCTAGTCTGGAAATCTTTTTCCAAGACTTTGAACTTGTAGGTCAAATCTTTTTGGTATTCCTTGATAAGGGCTTTTTGTTGGTCGATGATTTGTAGGCTGTTTTGGATGATATCCAAATCATCCTTGATAGCTTCGACGCGGTCAGTTGTATCTAGCACTTCATCCTGAATGGCTTGGCGATTTCACGACAAAATAACTTCCAGCTGCAGCACCTGCAAATAGCAATAGATTGGATAGTTTCATGGCAACTCCTTAAGCGTTTCTTATAGTTTCAGCGACTTGAGCAAGTTTGTCAAAGTCTGGTTCGTGGGCGATAAAGTCAATCTTGAGGTCATCTTCTGCACCGTAGCGAGGTACGAGATGCACGTGAGTATGAAAGACCGTTTGACCAGCGACTTCCTCGCAGTTGGCAATGATATTCATGCCGACAGCCTTGGTAGCCTGCATGACTTTTTGAGCCACTGTTGGCACTTGGGCAAAGAGTTGGCTGGCACTCGCAGCATCCATCTCCAAGAGATTGCGGTAGTGCTCTTTTGGTACGACCAAGGTGTGTCCAGGCGTTACTTGAGAGATATCAAGAAAGGCAAGAACCTGCTCATCCTCGTATACTTTTGAAGCAGGAATCTCCCCTGCGATGATCTTACAAAAAATGCAATCTGACATAAAATCCACCTCTACTGTATTGAATTTTGATATAATATAGCTACATTATACCAGATTCGGAGAAAATATGTTAGAAATTAAAAACCTGACAGGAGGCTATGTTCACGTTCCTGTCTTGAAAGATGTGTCCTTTACAGTTGAAAGTGGGCAGTTGGTCGGTTTGATTGGTCTCAATGGTGCTGGGAAATCAACGACAATCAATGAGATTATTGGACTGTTGACACCTTACAGTGGGGAAATCAAGATTAACGGTCTCACCCTGCGAGAGGATGCGACCAACTACCGCAAACAGATTGGCTATATCCCAGAAACGCCTAGTCTGTATGAGGAGTTGACTCTTAGAGAGCATATCGAGACGGTTGCCATGGCCTATGGTATTGAGCAGAATATAGCTTTTGATCGTGTGGAACCTTTGTTAAAAATGTTTCGTTTGGACCAAAAATTAGACTGGTTCCCAGTGCATTTTTCCAAAGGAATGAAGCAGAAGGTCATGATTATCTGTGCTTTTGTCGTAGATCCGAGTCTTTTCATCGTTGATGAGCCTTTCCTTGGGCTCGATCCGCTGGCCATTTCTGACTTGATTCAGCTACTAGAAGTAGAAAAGCAAAAAGGCAAGTCCATTCTCATGAGTACCCACGTGCTGGATTCAGCGGAGAAGATGTGTGATGCCTTTGTCATCCTCCACAAGGGGGAGGTGCGAGCTCAGGGGAACCTCCAGCAACTCCGCGAAGCCTTTGACATGCCTGAAGCGAGTTTGAATGATATTTACTTGGCTCTGACCAAAGAGGAGGAGCTATGAAAGACTTGTTTTTAAAGCGAAAGCAGGCTTTTCGTAAGGAGTGTGTCGGTTATCTGCGCTATGTTCTCAATGACCACTTTGTCTTGTTCCTGCTAGTTCTCATCGGTTTTCTAGCTTACCAGTACAGTCAACTCTTGCAACATTTTCCTGAAAATCATTGGCCTATCCTCTTGTTTTTGGGGATTGTATCTGCCTTGCTTTTGGCTTGGGGAGGAATCGCGACCTACATGGAAGGACCTGACAAGCTCTTTCTCTTAGTCAGTGAAGAGGAGGTTAAGTCTCACCTCAAAGGGCAGACAGTGCGCTCACTGGTCTTTTGGCTCTTTGTCCAAACCCTTTTCTTGCTTTTATTTGCGCCCTTATTTTTAGCCATGGGCTATGGCTTGCCAGTTTTTTTCATCTATATGCTTTTATTGGGAGCTGGGAAATATCTCCTATTTCGTCAAAAAGCCAGTAAATTTTATACAGAGACTGGGCTTGACTGGGACTATGTGATCTCCCAAGAAAGCAAGCGCAAGCAAATTTTGCTTCGTTTCTTTGCTCTCTTTACTCAGGTCAAGGGCGTTTCAAATAGTGTCAAACGTCGCGCTTATCTGGATTTTATCCTAAAGACTGTTCAGAAGGTACCTGGGAAAATTTGGCAAAATCTCTATCTTCGTTCTTACTTGCGAAATGGAGACCTCTTTGCCCTCAGTTTGCGCCTCTTGCTCCTATCCTTGTTAGCTGTGATCTTTATCGAGCAAGCTTGGATCGCGACGGCAGTGGTGGTTCTATTTAACTATCTCCTGCTCTTTCAGTTACTGGCCCTCTATCATGCCTTTGACTACCAGTACTTGACTCAGCTCTTTCCACTAGAAAAAGGGGAGAAAGAGAAGGGATTGAAACAGATTGTGCTTGGTGTGGGAAGTGCAGTTCTTTTGCTGGAATTGCTGGTCGGAGCAGTGGTTTTTCAAGAAAAAATAGCCTTGTTGGCTCTTGTAGGGGCTAGTCTCTTCCTACAATTGTTTTATTTGCCTTACCAACTAAAAAGATTGGTTGACGAATAGACCAAACTAGTAGAATAGTAAGGAAACTTTATACGGAGGAAAGAAATGGACTTGGGTGATAATGAGCTAACGCTGACCCCTATCCCTGGGAAGAGTGGCAAAGCTTATATGGGAAGCTACCCTGATGGGAAGCGCGTCTTTGTAAAAATGAACACCTCTCCAATCCTACCTGGCCTAGCCAGAGAACAAATCGCTCCTCAATTACTATGGACTCGTCGTTTAGCGGATGGTCGTGATATGTGTGCTCAGGAATGGCTGACGGGTAAAATCTTGACCCCTTACGATATGAATCGCAAGCAGATTATCAATATCTTGAACCGCCTTCACCGCTCGCGTCCCTTGATGAAGCAGTTGAGCCGTTTGGGATATACCATGGAAACACCAGTTGATTTGCTACGTTCTTGGCAGCAAGGAGTTCCAGAAATCTTGAAGCAGAATCACTATTTGAACAGTGTGATTGCTGAGCTAGGTAAGACGGTTCCAGGTTTTAGGGAAGACCATGCAACGATTGTGCACGGGGATCTTCGCCATAGTAATTGGATTGAGACAGAGAGTGGACTCGTTTATCTAGTGGATTGGGATTCGGTTCGCCTGACGGATCGTATGTTTGATGTGGCGCATTTGCTATGCCACTACATTCCAGATCATCAGTGGCGTCAATGGTTGAGAGACTACGGCTATAAGTACAATCAGACAGTGTTAGATAAATTGTATTGGTATGGTCAGTATTCTTACTTGAACCAGATTGCCAAATACTGTGAAAATCAAGATTTAGACAATGTAAACCGGGAGATTTATGCCTTGCGTGTCTTCCGTGACAAGTATGGAAAGAAGAGATGAGAGTTAGAAATCGTAAAGGGGCGACAGAGTTACTAGAGGCTAATCCCCAGTATGTGGTCCTCAATCCCTTGGAAGCCAAGGGGAAATGGCGAGACTTGTTTGGAAATGATTATCCGATTCATGTTGAGGTTGGGAGTGGGAAAGGGGCCTTCGTATCTGGAATGGCCAAACAAAACCCTGACATCAACTATATCGGGATTGATATCCAAAAGTCGGTATTGAGTTATGCCTTGGACAAGGTGCTTGAAGTTGGAGTGCCCAATATCAAATTGCTGTGGGTAGATGGTTCAGATTTGACAGACTACTTTGAAGACGGTGAGATTGATCGTCTCTACCTAAACTTTTCTGATCCCTGGCCTAAAAAACGCCATGAAAAACGTCGTTTGACTTACAAGAGTTTTCTGGATACCTTCAAGCGCATCTTGCCTGAGAATGGGGAAATCCATTTCAAGACAGATAACCGTGGCTTGTTTGAGTACAGTCTAGTGAGCTTTTCTCAGTATGGGATGAAACTCAATGGTGTTTGGCTGGACTTGCATACTAGTGATTTTGAAGGCAATGTCATGACAGAGTATGAGCAAAAATTCTCAAGCAAGGGTCAAGTGATCTACCGAGTTGAAGCAGAATTTTAAGAAATAGCTTGAAAACCAGCTGTTTGAGTGCTAATGCTTTACATAAATTGACAAATGTGCTATACTGCTAGTAAGAATATGAGAAAGAGAGGCGGGGAAATATCTTCGCCTCTTGCTTATGAGGAGGTGGACGCAATCGCAACAATCGTAGAATTAGTCAGAGAAGTTGTAGAACCTGTCATCCAAGCGCCTTTTGAGCTCGTGGATATCGAGTATGGAAAGATTGGCAGTGACATGATTCTCAGTATTTTTGTAGATAAACCCGAAGGAATTACCTTGAACGACACGGCAGACCTGACAGAAATCATCAGTCCTGTCCTAGATACCATCAAGCCTGATCCCTTCCCAGAACAATATTTCCTAGAAATCACCAGTCCAGGCTTGGAACGTCCTTTGAAAACCAAGGATGCTGTCGCTGGAGCAGTTGGGAAATACATCCATGTCGGGCTCTACCAAGCCATCGATAAGCAAAAAGTCTTTGAAGGAACCTTGCTGTCCTTTGAAGAGGACGAGTTGACTATGGAGTATATGGACAAGACACGTAAGAAAACCGTCCAAATTCCATACAGTTTAGTATCAAAAGCACGTTTAGCAGTAAAACTATAGAAAAGAAAGGATATCTTTTGAGGATTCAAAAGTAAAAAGAACATGAGTAAAGAAATGCTAGAGGCCTTCCGCATTTTGGAAGAAGACAAGGGAATCAAAAAAGAAGACATCATCGACGCAGTAGTAGAGTCGCTTCGTTCCGCTTATCGCAGACGCTATGGTCAATCTGACAGCGTAGCTATCGACTTCAATGAAAAGACAGGTGACTTTACTGTCTATACTGTTCGTGAAGTTGTTGATGAAGTATTTGATAGCCGTTTGGAAATCAGCTTGAAAGATGCTCTTGCCATTAATTCAGCCTATGAACTTGGCGACAAGATCAAGTTTGAAGAAGCGCCAGCTGAGTTTGGTCGTGTAGCAGCCCAATCTGCCAAACAAACCATCATGGAAAAAATGCGCAAGCAAACACGTGCCATCACTTACAATACTTATAAAGAACATGAACAAGAAATCATGTCTGGTACAGTAGAACGATTTGACAACCGCTTTATCTATGTCAATCTCGGCAGCATCGAAGCCCAATTGTCAAAACAAGACCAAATCCCTGGAGAAGTTTTTGCTTCCCACGACCGTATCGAAGTCTACGTTTACAAGGTTGAAGACAATCCTCGTGGTGTCAATGTCTTTGTTAGCCGTAGCCATCCAGAAATGATCAAACGTTTGATGGAGCAAGAAATTCCAGAAGTGTACGATGGAACTGTCGAAATCATGAGCGTAGCCCGCGAAGCTGGTGACCGTACGAAAGTTGCCGTTCGTAGCCACAATCCAAACGTGGACGCTATCGGTACAATCGTTGGACGTGGTGGTGCTAATATCAAGAAAATCACCAGCAAATTCCACCCAGCTCGTTACGATGCTAAGAGCGACCGCATGATTCCTGTCGAAGAAAACATCGACGTTATCGAGTGGGTAGCAGATCCAGCTGAGTTTATCTACAATGCCATCGCACCGGCAGAGGTTGACCAAGTTATCTTTGATGAAAATGACAGCAAACGTGCCTTGGTCGTTGTACCTGATAACAAGCTTTCTCTTGCGATCGGTCGTCGTGGACAAAACGTTCGCTTGGCAGCTCATTTGACGGGTTACCGTATCGATATCAAGTCTGCCAGCGAGTTTGAAGCTATGGAAGAAGCAGGTCAAGTGGATTACGCAGCTGCGGACGAATTGACAGAAGAATAAAAGCTGCTAGAGGAGGGAAAGATGAAAACAAGAAAAATCCCTTTGCGCAAGTCTGTTGTATCCAACGAAGTGATTGATAAGCGTGATTTGCTCCGCATTGTCAAGAATAAAGAAGGACAGGTTTTTATCGATCCGACAGGCAAGGCCAATGGTCGTGGCGCTTATATCAAGCTAGACAATGCAGAAGCCCTAGAGGCAAAAAAGAAGAAAGTCTTTAACCGCAGCTTTAACATGGAAGTGGAAGAAAGCTTTTATGACGAGTTGATCGCCTATGTGGATCACAAAGTGAAAAGAAGAGAGTTAGGACTTGAATAAGCAAAAGATAAGCAATCTCTTGGGACTTGCTCAACGAGCAGGCCGGATCATATCGGGTGAGGAATTGGTGGTCAAGGCTATCCAAGACCAGAAAGCCAAGCTAGTCTTTCTAGCCAATGATGCTGGTCCCAATCTGACCAAGAAGATTCAAGATAAAAGTGACTATTATCAAGTAGAAGTTATAACCGTGTTTTCAACACTGGAATTAAGCATAGCAGTCGGAAAATCGAGAAAGGTTTTGGCTGTGACAGATGCTGGATTTACAAAGAAAATGAGGTCTCTTATGGAATAGAAGAGGAGGACATGATTTGTCTAAGAAAAGATTGTACGAAATCGCAAAAGAACTTGGAAAAGAAAGTAAAGAAGTTGTAGCGCGTGCAAAAGAGTTGGGCTTGGATGTGAAAAGCCACTCATCGAGCGTAGAAGCAGTTGCTGCTGAACAAATCGCAGCTAGCTTTAAACCTGCACCTGCTCCTAAGGCAGAAGCAAAACCTGCAGCACCAAAAGCAAGTGTAGAAAAGAAAGCAGAAAAGCCTGTATCAGCTAAACCAGTAGCCGCTAAGGAAGAAAGTAAATCAGCTACACCTGCAGCTCCTAAAGAAGAAAAAGTAGTGGCCGCAAGACCACAAAGTCGAAACTTCAAGGCGGAGCGTGAGGCGCGTGCCAAAGAGCAGGCAGAGCGACGCAAACAAAACAAGGGCAACAACCGTGACCAACAACAAAACGGCAACCGTCAGAAAAACGACGGCCGTAATGGTGGCAAACCTGGTCAAGGGAACCGCGACAATCGCCGATTTAACGACCAAGGGAAAAAACCACAAGGTCAAGGGAATCGTGGCAATGATCGCCGTCAGCAACAAGACTTCCAGCCAAAACAAGCTGGACCACGTGTTGACTTTAAAGCCCGTGCAGCAGCCCTGAAAGCAGAGCAAAATGCAGAGTACGCACGCTCAAGCGAGGAGCGCTTCAAACAATCGCAAGCTGCCAAAGAAGCCTTGGCTCAAGCTAATAAACGCAAGGAACCAGAGGAAATCTTTGAAGAAGCTGCTAAGCTAGCTGAACAAACGCAGCCAGCAGTAACAGTAGCTCCTGTAGCGAAAGAAGCGCCAGTGGATACACGTCGTAAAAAACAAGCTCGACCAGACAAAGAACGTGACGATTATGATCACGAAGAAGATGGTCCTAGAAAACAACAAAAGAATCGAAGTAGTCAGAATCAAGTGAGAAATCAAAGAAATAGTAACTGGAATAACAACAAGAAAAATAAAAAAGGCAACAAGCAAAACAACCGTAACCAGACTCCAAAACCTGTTACAGAGCGTAAGTTCCACGAATTGCCAACAGAATTTGAGTATACAGATGGTATGACTGTTGCGGAAATCGCAAAACGTATCAAACGTGAACCAGCTGAAATCGTTAAGAAACTCTTTATGATGGGTGTCATGGCTACACAAAACCAATCCTTGGATGGGGAAACCATCGAACTCCTCATGGTGGATTACGGTATCGAAGCCAAACAAAAGGTTGAAGTGGATAATGCCGACATCGAACGTTTCTTTGTCGAAGATGGCTATCTTAACGAAGATGAATTGGTTGAGCGTCCACCAGTTGTAACCATCATGGGACACGTTGACCATGGTAAGACAACCCTCTTGGATACCCTTCGTAACTCTCGTGTAGCGACAGGTGAAGCAGGTGGTATCACGCAGCATATCGGTGCTTACCAAATCGTGGAAAATGGCAAGAAGATTACCTTCCTTGATACACCAGGACACGCGGCCTTTACTTCTATGCGTGCGCGTGGTGCATCTGTTACCGATATTACTATCTTGGTTGTAGCGGCCGACGACGGGGTTATGCCTCAGACTATTGAAGCCATCAACCACTCAAAAGCAGCGAACGTTCCAATTATCGTAGCCATCAATAAGATTGATAAACCAGGTGCCAACCCAGAACGTGTTATCGGTGAATTGGCAGAGCATGGGGTTATGTCAACAGCTTGGGGTGGAGATTCTGAATTTGTTGAAATCTCAGCTAAATTCAACCAAAATATCGAAGAATTGTTGGAAACAGTCCTTCTTGTAGCTGAAATCCAAGAACTCAAGGCAGACCCAACAGTGCGTGCTATCGGTACGGTTATCGAAGCGCGCTTGGATAAAGGGAAAGGTGCGGTCGCAACCCTTCTTGTTCAACAAGGTACCTTGAATGTCCAAGACCCAATCGTTGTCGGAAATACCTTCGGTCGTGTCCGTGCTATGACCAATGACCTTGGTCGTCGTGTCAAGGTGGCTGGACCATCAACACCAGTTTCTATCACAGGTCTGAACGAAGCGCCAATGGCAGGTGACCACTTTGCCGTTTACGAAGATGAAATCTGCGCGTGCAGCCGGTGAAGAGCGTGCGAAACGTGCCCTCATGAAACAACGTCAAGCTACCCAACGTGTCAGCCTTGAAAACCTCTTTGATACACTTAAAGCTGGTGAGCTCAAGTCAGTTAATGTCATCATCAAGGCCGACGTACAAGGTTCTGTTGAAGCCCTTTCTGCCTCACTTCAAAAGATTGACGTAGAAGGTGTCAAAGTTACCATCGTTCACTCAGCGGTCGGTGCCATCAATGAGTCTGACGTGACTCTTGCCGAAGCTTCAAATGCCTTTATCGTTGGTTTCAACGTACGCCCTACACCACAAGCTCGTCAACAAGCGGAAGCTGACGATGTAGAAATCCGTCTCCACAGCATTATTTACAAGGTTATCGAAGAGATGGAAGAAGCTATGAAAGGGATGCTTGACCCAGAATTTGAAGAAAAAGTTATCGGTGAAGCAGTTATCCGTGAAACCTTCAAGGTATCTAAAGTGGGAACCATCGGTGGATTCATGGTTATCAACGGTAAGGTTACCCGTGATTCTAAAGTCCGTGTTATCCGTGACGGTGTCGTAATCTATGATGGCGAACTCGCCAGCTTGAAACACTACAAAGACGACGTCAAAGAAGTTACAAACGGTCGTGAAGGTGGATTGATGATTGATGGCTACAATGATATCAAGACTGATGATGTGATTGAGGCCTATGTCATGGAAGAAATCAAACGATAATAGAGAAACGATAGCTCATTTGACTCGTTGTCAACAGCGCCTTGATGAACTTTAGTTCTATCAAGGCTTGTTTCCTAGATTCAAATGGCTCTAGTTCCTCTATCTAACAGAAATAGCTAGGTCTGCTGGCCTAGCTTTTGGTTCAAAGTAGAGAAAGGAATATCATGGCAAATCATTTCCGTACGGATCGTGTAGGCATGGAAATCAAGCGTGAAGTCAATGAGATTTTGCAAAAGAAAGTCCGTGATCCCCGTGTTCAAGGTGTGACCATCACAGATGTTCAGATGCTAGGTGACTTGTCTGTTGCCAAGGTTTACTACACCATTTTGAGTAACCTTGCTTCGGATAATCAAAAAGCTCAAATCGGGCTTGAGAAAGCAACTGGTACCATCAAACGTGAACTTGGTCGCAATTTGAAATTGTACAAAATCCCAGATTTAACCTTCGTCAAAGATGAGTCCATCGAATATGGAAACAAGATTGACGAAATGCTACGCAATCTGGATAAAAACTAAGAAGGAGGGGGTGACCCTCTTTTTTCTTGTCAGAGTAATGTGTTTGCTAATCATCGATATGTTGCCCTTGTAAAACGCAGTTTAAAAAATTTGTAAATTTCAAATAGTATGATATGATAAAGCTTGATATAAATGAAAAACGGAGAGACATATGGCTAAACAAGATATAGCTATGCAAGTACTACAACAAGTGGTGAAACTACCCGTAGTCAAAGTTGATCGAGAGAAATTTTTAGTAGAAAAGTTTTCAAAGGAATTAGACCGTAAGGATATTCCAACTTTGATTGAACAAGGACCGACGGCTTTATTACCCCAGGAAAGCTTGGATAGAGTGGCCAAGGCCTGTATTAAGGATAATGTCCTGTTAGCCAGTGGAACTTCGGTTTTGGCTGGTCTACCTGGAGGTATTATCATGGCGATCACTATCCCGACAGACGTAGCCCAGTTTTATGCATTCTCATTAAAACTAGCTCAGGAACTAGGGTATATTTACGGATTTGATGATCTTTGGGCATCGCGCAATGAGTTAAGCGAGGAAGCTAAAAACACACTTCTACTGTATCTCGGTGTGATGCTGGGAGTAAATGGCGCAGGTGCCCTGCTTCGATCAGGCGGTGTGACAGTAGCCAAGCAAGTCATAAAAGTAGTGAACAAGAAAGCCTTGACAAAAACTCTTTGGTATCCAATTTTAGAAAAAGTTTTGAAGATTTTTGGAGTCAATCTGACAAAAGGAGGCCTAGCCAAAGGGATGGGGAAAGTGATCCCTATCCTAGGTGGAGTCATTTCTGGGGGCTTAACCTTTGCGACCATGAAACCGATGGGAGAAAGATTGCAAAAGGAATTGTCCAAGCTAGTCAACTACAATGAAGTGCAATATCAAAGAGACGTTGATACTATTCGAAAAGAGGTCGAAATCATCGAAGGAGAGTAATATGGGATTCATTAAAATTCTAGCCAAGACTTACGGGAATTACTTTTTTGTGATGCAAAGCGTCAAAGTCCTGAAGAACATGAAAAAAGATGACAATGCTCTAGTAGGTTTCGGGAAAGTACTGCTTGCTGACAAGCTGATGGATGTAGCTCAGTGGCTCGCAAAACCAGAGGATAAGGAATAACTTGAAATGAAAGAAACTGGCAGGAACTCCACTGCTAGTTTTTTAATCTCTTCCCATATGGTATAATATAAGCAGTAAAATCATTTTATACTCTTCGAAAATCTCTTCAAACCACGTCAGCTTCACCTTGCCGTACTTAAGTACAGCCTGCGGCTAGCTTCCTAGTTTGCTCTTTGATTTTCATTGAGTATTAGAACATACAATGGAGGTCGTCATGGACAATATCATCGATGTGTCAATACCCGTTGCAGAAGTGGTAGACAAGCACCCAGAAGTTTTGGAAATCCTAGTGGAGCTCGGTTTTAAACCACTTGCTAATCCCTTGATGCGCAATACAGTCGGTCGCAAAGTATCACTGAAGCAGGGTTCTAAGCTCGAAGGAACGCCTATGGACAAGATTGTCCGCACACTGGAAGCGAATGGCTATGAAGTGATTGGATTAGACTAATGGCAGATGAACGGATTCATATCCTACGGGATATTTTGTTAGAATTGCATAATGGCGCCTCTCCTGAGTCGGTTCAGGAGCGTTTTGATGCGACTTTTACGGGTGTTTCAGCCATCGAGATTTCCCTCATGGAGCACGAGCTGATGAACTCAGACTCAGGTGTCACCTTTGAAGATGTCATGGAGCTCTGTGATGTCCATGCCAATCTTTTTAAAAACGCTGTTAAGGGTGTCGAAGTGGAGGATACCGAACACCCTGGCCACCCAGTTCGCGTCTTCAAGGATGAAAATCTGGCTCTCCGTGCAGCTTTGATTCGCATTCGGAGATTGTTAGATACCTATGAGTCTATGGAAGACGAGGAAATGCTGGCGGAGATGCGCAAGGGTTTGGTTCGTCAAATGGGGCTGTTGGGGCAATTTGACATCCATTATCAGCGCAAGGAAGAGCTCTTTTTTCCCATCATGGAGCGCTATGGTCACGATTCACCTCCTAAAGTCATGTGGGGAGTGGATGATCAGATCAGAGAACTCTTTCAGACAGCTCTAGCGACTGCTAAGGCACTACCAGAAGTGGCGATTTCCACTGTAAAGGAGGCCTTTGAAGCTTTTGCGACAGAGTTTGAAAGTATGATTTTCAAGGAAGAGTCCATCCTCCTCATGATTCTCCTTGAGTCTTTCACCCAGGATGACTGGATTCAGATTGCGGAGGAGAGCGATGCCTACGGCTATGCCATCATCCGTCCGTCAGAGAAATGGGTGCCAGAACGACAGAGCTTTGTTGAGGAAAAGAGTGCCGAGGAGACAGTACAACTAGACACGGCAGAAGGTCAAGTTCAGCAAGTTATCGATACACCAGAAGGCCAGTTCACCATTACCTTTACCCCTAAGGAAAAGGAAGCAGTGCTGGACCGCCATAGCCAACAGGCTTTTGGCAATGGTTATCTCTCCGTCGAGCAGGCCAATCTCATCCTCAATCACCTCCCTATGGAGATTACTTTTGTCAATAAAGACGATATTTTCCAGTATTATAATGACAATGCGCCAGCTGATGAGATGATTTTCAAACGGACGCCGTCCCAAGTTGGGCGCAATGTTGAACTCTGCCATCCGCCCAAGTACCTAGAAAAGGTGAAGGCCGTTATGAAAGGTCTTCGTGAAGGGGTCAAGGACAAGTATGAGATGTGGTTCAAGTCAGAGTCGCGAGGCAAGTTTGTCCACATCACCTATGCTGCGGTACACGATGAAAACGGAGAATTTCAAGGGGTGTTGGAGTATGTTCAGGATATCCAGCCCTACCGAGAGATTGATACGGACTATTTCCGTGGATTAGAATAAGGAGAATCAATGAGTTACGAACAGGAATTTATGAAGGAATTTGAAGCTTGGGTCAATACCCAGATCATGATCAACGACATGGCGCACAAGGAAAGTCAAAAAGTCTACGAAGAAGACCAAGACGAGCGTGCCAAAGATGCCATGATTCGCTACGAGAGTCGCTTGGATGCCTACCAGTTCTTGCTTGGTAAGTTTGAAAATTTCAAGGCAGGCAAGGGATTCCATGATTTGCCAGAAGGCTTGTTTGGTGAGCGAAACTATTAAAATTCAGATACTTTCTTGATTTTTTCCAAAAATCTTGATAGAATATCTTTATTAAATCCTTGTCAGAACAGGGATTTTTTATTGAAAGGATTTTATCATGTCAAAGAAACTCCAACGGAAAAAACAATTGCGAAATAGCCTTCGTCGTTCAGGTGCCTTTTCAACTACAGTGACCAAGGTTGTAGAAGAGACCAAGAAAGTCGTGAAACACGCAGAAAAATCTGCCAGCGAAGCAGGAAAAGTTGTCTCTAAAAAAGTGGAACAAGCAGTAGAAGCGACCAAGGAACAAGCTCAAAAAGTAGCCAATTCAGTAGAAGATTTCGCGGCGACTTTGGGTGGCCTCTCAGTAGATCGTGCTAAGACTTTCTATGATGAAGGCATCAAATCAGCTGCTGATTTTAAAAACTGGACTGAAAAAGAACTTCTCGCCTTGAAAGGAATTGGCCCAGCTACCATCAAGAAATTAAAAGAGCACGGAATCAGCTTCAAGTAATCTTTCTTGAGCCTTGCATTTCCGAGAAAAACTTGCTACAATAGAGCCATCAGAGGTGTTTTGGATCCCACATTTTACAGAAAGTGGCGGTGCTGAGAAGTCCACAAATGTGTCATAACTGGTTGCTGATGGATGAAAAATTGAAATAAAAATGTCTTTTTGTTTTAAAGACGAGAGTTGCGGGCATCTGCCCGAAATTGGGTGGTACCGCGGATTAGCACATTCGTCCCTGTCATGTATATGGCAGAGGCGATTTTTTGTAGAAAGCGAGGTAGAAGGATGACAAGAGCAGAGTTGCCAGAACGTATAGAAACCGAACGGCTAGTCTTACGAGTCCGTACCGTGGCTGATGTTGTGGATATCTTTGACTATGCCAATAGGCCAGAAGTTTCCTACCCAGCAGGCTTTCCTCCCGTCAAGACCTTGGAAGATGAGATTTATTATCTGGAGCATATCCTTCCCGAGCGTAATGAAAAGAACAATCTCCCAGCGGGCTATGGAATTGTCGCTAAAGGAACCGATAAGGTCATCGGCTCTGTTGATTTCCCTCGTCGTCACGAGGATGATGTCTTGGAGATTGGCTATATCTTACATCCAGACTATTGGGGACGAGGTTATGTGCCCGAAGCGGCACGTACCTTGATTGATTTAGCTTTTAAAGAATTGAACCTACACAAGATTGAACTAACTTGTTTTGGTTACAATGTCCAAAGTCAACGAGTCGCTGAGAAACTTGGCTTTACCTTAGAAGCTCGCATAAGAGACCGCAAAGATGCCCAAGGAAATCGCTGTGACAGTCTGATATATGGATTGCTGAAGAGTGAGTGGGAGGTGAAAAATGAATAGTCAGATTATTGAGCTCGATAAAGATACTCTAAAGTATATGTTGGATGCTAGTGGAGGTTTTGACGAAAATAATGAGATTTTTAAATTTTTGCTAACAATTTTTGCTTCAAGTGTATCAGAGAATACCCAAAATGAATTGCCAAATCTATTTTCAAAATTCAAACGTCCTTCTCTTCAAACTAAGGCAAATCAAATTATTGGGCAAAATTTGGATGAACTACATTTTTTAGAGTTAGATATACCAAAAACTTTTACATTGAGCAACAGTGGCATTAAACAATTAATCAATTGTGTTAGAAAAGAAATCATGATGAAAATAAGAAACAGTCTATCGTTATATGATAGGAGTTACATGATTATTCAGATGAGTTTGTTAGCAAGCGTGTTAAGTAAAATTACAATGTATTTAAATACAGATTTTATCCAAGAAGAACGTGATTGCATTGATTTTCTTATTAAGCAGTTTAATAGAATAAACACATACACTTTTTTTGATCCCAGAGTGTTTTTAGGAGAATTAAAAACATGTTTAGAGTTGATTGTTAATGAACTTTTAACAATGGAATTATTGGAAGATAGTCAATTTCAGAAAATTCCGTCTATAAATTTTCAAGCTATGTTTGATTTGTTCGGATTATCTTTTTCAATAATTCAGTTAGATAGTTATATCGATGTTTTACCTTTTCTAAAAGAACAAGAAAGAGATGAAATTCAATTCACCAGAGGAGAAGGAATTGTATTTCCAAGCCGAATATTTGAACAATTTTCTAAATATATTAGCGAAACGAGAGATGAGATAGTTATAATTGGAGATAAAAAAATTGATATTATTATGAGATACCTTGAAAAAGTTAAAAAGGTGTCGCCTTCAATTTTAGAAAAATATTTGAGTGTAACGGATGATGAAAGAGCTTTTAAGCTGGGTAATAACTATGTTAGTGTTGCTGAAAGAGACTTACTTGTTAATGATTTAGCTTTAAATCAGAGAATATCTGTAGATACTGCTAAATTGATTATTGAAAATTTAACTCTCAATAATCAAGAGTTTTATAGAAATAAAATTGAAAGTTTAGTAGGTGAACCAAATAAAAGAATGTTTCGTTCCCCTTTAATAAACTTTTTCGAATTTCGATGTAGTTCCAGTCTTTTTCATTTTTTTGGAATCTACTAAATATTTTCCATACAGAATATTACGAACAGATATTTTATATAAAAAAAATGGACAAGAATGGACACGATTAATTAAAGAAAATTTTGACGAGCGTTTATTGCCCAAACTCAAAGATATAGCTTTAAAAATTGATGTTAATGCTAGGACTAATTATTATTTAAATCAATCAAAAACATAAAGAAATAAAAAAATTTAATAAAAATCAAAGAAATTAATGGGAGAAATTGACTTATTCTTTGTATATAATTCTACTTTATATATTTACGATTTAAAAAATTATGGTTTAGCAAGAAATATGAGGCAATGTAAAAGCATTATTAATACTTCAATCTATAAAGAGTTTTCAAAACTACGAAAATTGAAGACCGAGATTGAGGCACATAAGGAACTATTCGAGGCAGAGTTTGGTAGGTTCATTCATATAGAAATTGGAATAGTTACTGTCAATACGACGCCCTATAAATATTTTAAGAATGGTAGAGTTATATCTATGCCAGAACTGCAAATAAATCATAAACTATTGATTTAAATATATTAAGGAGCAAACACATGTCTAAAGAACTTTCACCTAAATACAATCCAGCCGAGGTTGAGGCTGGTCGTTACCAAAAATGGCTTGATGAAGATGTTTTCAAGCCTTCAGGCGATAAAAAGGCTAAGCCATACTCTATCGTGATTCCACCACCAAACGTAACTGGGAAACTTCACCTTGGTCACGCTTGGGATACAACTTTGCAAGATATCATTATCCGTCAAAAACGTATGCAAGGTTTCGACACGCTTTGGCTTCCAGGGATGGACCACGCGGGGATTGCGACTCAGGCTAAGGTTGAGGAGCGCTTGCGTGGCGAGGGCATCAGCCGTTACGACCTTGGTCGTGAAAAATTCCTTGATAAAGTCTGGGAATGGAAAGACGAGTATGCGACGACTATCAAGGAACAATGGGGCAAGATGGGGCTTTCTGTAGACTACTCTCGCGAGCGTTTCACCCTTGACGAAGGTTTGTCAAAAGCTGTTCGCAAGGTCTTTGTGGAGCTTTACAAGAAAGGATGGATTTACCGTGGTGAATTTATCATCAACTGGGACCCAGCAGCTCGTACAGCCCTTTCGGATATCGAGGTGATTCACAAGGATGTGGAAGGTGCCTTCTACCACATGAACTACATGCTAGAAGACGGTTCACGTGCCCTTGAAGTTGCGACAACTCGTCCTGAGACCATGTTTGGGGACGTTGCGGTTGCAGTCAATCCAGAAGACCCACGCTACAAGGACTTGATTGGTAAAAACGTCATCCTTCCAATCGCTAATAAATTGATTCCAATCGTTGGAGATGAGCACGCTGATCCAGAGTTTGGTACTGGTGTCGTGAAAATCACACCTGCCCATGATCCAAACGACTTCTTGGTTGGTCAACGACACAACTTGCCACAAGTCAACGTCATGAACGACGATGGAACCATGAATGACTTGGCCTTCGAATTTGCAGGTATGGATCGTTTTGAAGCTCGTAAGGCAGTCGTTGCTAAGTTGGAAGAAATTGGTGCCCTCGTCAAAATCGAAAAACGTGTCCACAGTGTTGGTCACTCAGAGCGTACAGGTGTTGTGGTTGAGCCACGCTTGTCTACGCAATGGTTCGTCAAGATGGATCAATTGGCGAAATGCCATTGCCAACCAAGACACAGACGACAAGGTAGAATTCTACCCACCTCGTTTCAACGATACCTTCCTCCAATGGATGGAAAATGTCCATGACTGGGTAATCTCACGTCAGCTCTGGTGGGGTCACCAAATCCCTGCTTGGTACAATGCTGAGGGTGAAATGTATGTTGGGGAAGAAGCTCCAGAAGGCGACGGATGGACTCAGGATGAAGACGTCTTGGATACGTGGTTTAGTTCTGCCCTTTGGCCATTCTCAACCATGGGCTGGCCTGATGTCGACTCTGAAGACTTCAAACGTTACTTCCCAACTTCAACCTTGGTTACAGGTTACGACATCATCTTCTTCTGGGTATCTCGTATGATCTTCCAATCCTTGGAATTCACTGGCCGTCAGCCATTCCAAAACGTCCTTATCCACGGTCTTATCCGTGACGAGCAAGGACGTAAGATGTCTAAATCTCTTGGTAACGGGATTGACCCAATGGATGTTATCGAGAAATACGGTGCCGATGCCCTTCGTTGGTTCCTTTCAAACGGTTCTGCACCAGGGCAAGACGTGCGCTTCTCTTACGAGAAAATGGATGCTTCATGGAACTTCATTAACAAAATTTGGAACATCTCTCGCTACATCCTCATGAACAATGAAGGCTTGACTCTTGACCAAGCAACTGCCAATGTCGAAAAAGTTGTTAACAAGGAAGCTGGAAATGTCACTGACCGCTGGATTCTGCACAACCTCAATGAAACCATCGGCAAAGTCACTGAAAACTTTGATAAGTTTGAGTTTGGTGTTGCTGGACACATCCTCTACAACTTTATCTGGGATGAGTTTGCGGACTGGTATGTTGAGTTGACCAAGGAAGTCCTTTATAGCGATAACGAAGATGAAAGTCATCACACGTTCTGTTCTCCTTTACACATTGGACAAGATCCTTCGTCTCCTTCACCCAATCATGCCATTCGTGACAGAGGAAATCTTTGGACAAATCTCAGAAGGCTCTATCGTTACAGCGGAATACCCAACTGTCAATCCAGCCTTTGAAGACCTTGCGGCTCACACAGGTGTGGAAAGTCTTAAAGACTTGATCCGTGCTGTTCGTAATGCGCGTGCAGAAGTAAACGTCGCTCCAAGCAAGCCAATCACCATTCTTGTTAAGACAAGCGATAGCGACTTGGAAGCTTTCTTTAACAGCAATGTCAACTACATCAAACGCTTCACAAATCCAGAGCGCTTGGAAATCGCATCAACCATCCCTGCACCTGAACTCGCTATGTCAAGCGTCATCACAGGAGCAGAAATCTACTTGCCACTGGCAGACCTCCTCAATGTCGAAGAAGAACTGGCTCGTCTCGACAAGGAACTGGCTAAATGGCAAAAAGAACTGGATATGGTCGGTAAGAAACTCTCTAACGAACGCTTCGTAGCCAATGCTAAACCAGAAGTCGTTCAAAAAGAACGCGACAAACAAGCTGACTATCAAGCCAAATACGATGCGACCGTAGCACGTATTGATGAGATGAAGAAGTTGGTGAAATAAACATAGAAACACGGTGGTAAGCCGTGTTTTTTTGGTATAATGAAAATATTAAAACAATAGAAAAGAGAAGGTCTATGCCAGAAGGCGTCACTTTATTTCAAGATACCTTGATCAAATCTTTAAAGTTTGGATTTATTGATAATATTAAATTTCAAGAAGGGGGATACTCTCCTCAAATTTTAATTAATGACCCAGAGTCCAAGCGATATGTATTGAAGGATATTCAAGAAGAATTATCAAAATGCCAAGCCTTTTATATTTCGGTAGCATTTATTACCCAATCAGGAATTGCTCTGATAAAATCCCAATTATCAGATTTAATGGATAAAGGAATAAAAGGTAAAATTCTTATATCTCCTTATCTTGATTTTAATGATCCGGTTGCCATGCAAGAATTACTCAAGTTGAAAAATGTTGAAGTTCGACTTACTCCAGAGAGTCTGCAGATGCACGCTAAGTTTTATCTTTTTGAACATCAGGGGAAACAGGTTCTTATTTCTGGAAGTTCAAATTTAACTCATAATGCATTGAAAATCAATTACGAGTGGAATATTAAGTTGACATCAACTTACAATGGAGAGTTAATTCAAGCTACTAAAAAAGAGTTTGAAAAAATTTGGGAAAAGTCGGATGTTTTAACTACAGAAAAGATTGATTCTTACGCTAGAAAGCGTCAGAAAACAATTCGAGTGGACCAGATTCGAGAAGAGGAAATAGCAGAATATCAGGTTACAAGTATTGAACCTAATAAGATGCAAAATGAAGCACTGAAAGGTCTGCAGGCTATTCGCGATTCAGGGAAAAAGAAAGCTTTAGTTATCAGTGCTACAGGGACAGGAAAAACATATTTATCAGCTTTTGATGTTCAACAATTTGAGCCGAAAAGAATGCTTTTTATCGTTCATAGGGAGCAAATTCTTCAAAAGTCTTTAAAGGATTTTCAAAAGGTTTTACAGTTCCCGGAATCAGAAGGTTTGATTTATCATTCTGGTGCTGATTTGACAAATAAGAAATACATTTTTGCGACGATTCAAACATTATCCCGTGATTCACATTTGAATTTATTTTCAAAAGATTATTTTGACTATATTTTAATCGATGAAGTTCACAAAGCCGGAGCTGATTCATACAAAAAAGTGATGGCACATTTTCATCCTGAGTTCTTTTTAGGAATGACTGCAACTCCCGAACGAACTGATGGGCAAAATATTTATGAACTGTTTGATTATAATATCGCCTATGAAATTCGTCTGCAGGATGCGCTTGATAATGATATGCTTTGCCCATTTATTTATTTTGGGGTAAAGGATATTGAGATAGATGGACATCTAATCGATGAGAAGACAAATATATCAAACTTAACATCTAATGAACGAGTTAAACATATTCTGCAAAAAATTGATTTTTATGGAGTAAGTGGTGAAAAAGTAAAAGGATTGATATTCTGTTCCTCTAAACAGGAAGCGCATGAACTCGCTTCAAAATTGAATCAGAATGGGAAAGTTTGTAGGGCTCTAACAGGCGATGATAATATTGAAACACGAAATGAAGTCGTTTCTCAACTTGAAAAAGGAAAACTAGACTACATTTTGACAGTGGATATTTTTAATGAAGGTATTGATATTCCTTCTGTCAACCAGGTAGTCATGTTAAGAAATACTCAGTCTAGTATTGTTTTTGTTCAACAACTAGGGCGTGGTCTTCGTAAACATGAGAGTAAAGAATACGTCACGATCATTGATTTTATTGGTAATTATAAAAATAACTATTTGATTCCAATTGCTTTATTTGGAGACAAATCAATGAATAAAGATAATTACCGAAGAGAGCTAAGAGAACCCAATATTTTAAATGGCCTAACTACTATTAATTTTGAAGAAGTTGCTAAAGAACAAATCTTTAAGTCTATTACTAATACAAATCTTTCCAATCGAGCTATCCTAAAAGAGGCCTATATGGAAACAAAGAACCGCTTGGGACGTACTCCGAATCTCAGTGATTTTTTGGAACTAGATAGTCTAGATCCCTATGTTTTCTTTGATACTTTTAATCATTATGGAGAGGTTATTGCTTCCTTTGAAAAAGAGGATCGGTTTATTAAAATTCCTGAATTAAATAGTTTTCTAACTTTCCTCTGCAAAGAACTATCCAATGGTAAACGAAAAGAAGAACTCTATCTTTTAAAAATATTACTAGAAAAAGGAAAGATTTCCCGATCTGAATTTAAACAAATCTTAACAATGAAGCAATTAGGATCCTCCGAACAGTTATTTAAATCTATCGAAAACTGTTTAGACTATAACTTTTTTGTTAAAAGAGATCAAGAAAAGTATGGTTTGTCAGCCTTAAGCATTGAAGATGACACTTATCAACTAGCAACAGATTTCACTCAATTTCTTACAGAGGAATACAAAAAATTTATCTTAGACATCATTCAGACTGGTCTAGAGCGCTCTCAAAAATATCCGCAGGAACCATTGACAATAGGTGAAAAATACTCTCGAAAAGATGCTGTGAGACTTCTTAACTGGGACAAGGATGAGAGTTCTACTGTATATGGATACAAGGTCAAACATGGAACGTGTCCTATCTTTGTAACTTATCATAAGGATGACGATATTACAGAAACAACCCAGTATCAAGATGGATTCTTATCCAACAAAGTCTTTCATTGGTATTCTCGGAGCAATCGAAGCTTTAAGTCTAAAGAAGTTGCTGATATTATGCAATCTAATCAAACCGGTTTGGCTCTTCATCTCTTCGTAAAAAAAGAAGATGGTGAGGGAAGTGATTTCTATTATCTAGGGCCAGTTAGTTATTTGGAAGATAGTGCTACTGAAACTAGGATGCAGGATGGAAAAACTCCTGTAGTTACAATGAATTTTGAATTAGCCAATGAGGTTTCTTCCGCACTTTATGATTATTTGACAAAAAAATAAGAGAGTAATCTCTTATTTTTTTGTTAATAATTCTACAGCTGGACGATCTACTGGAGCCCAGTTGAGAGTATCTAGTTCATTGGGAGCTAACCAAGTTGAATTTTGGTGTTCAAGCAACTCTAGTTTTCCTGATATTAGCTTTGCATGATAGGTCTTCATGACAACTGTCCCAAAATTATAATCATATGAAGCTTCATTGATGTAAGAAACAATCTCAATTTCAGAATTTAGTTCTTCTTTAATTTCACGGACTAAAGCTTGTTCAGGAGATTCTCCTACTTCTAATTTCCCACCTGGAAATTCCCAAAAACCTCCTAAACTTTTACCTTCAGGTCTTTGTGCACAGAATATTTTTCCATCTCGTTCTATAGCCGCTGCAACAACATTTATTATTTTTTTTGACATAAGCTACCTCCAAGTAATATTTTAACAAATATTTTTAAATTTACCATGTGTTAAAATCAATTGATTTTTACTTAATAAATCATAGATAAATCTATTTTAACCTTTGACTATTCCGCAAAATTATCGTACAATAAAGAGTACATGATAAAATGAGGTCAGAGTCTGTTCGCTCTGGCGATAGTAGTAAAAATGAGGAGAAACGCTTTGGAATTAGAAGTATTTGCTGGGCAAGAAAAAAGTGAACTATCTATGATTGAGGTAGCGCGTGCTATCTTGGAACTTCGTGGTCGCGATCATGAGATGCATTTTAGTGATCTTGTAAACGAAATTCAAAACTACCTTGGAACATCAAACAGCGATATCCGCGAAGCTTTACCTTTGTTCTACACAGAGTTGAACTTTGATGGTAGCTTCATCTCTCTTGGAGACAACAAATGGGGCCTTCGTTCATGGTACGGTGTGGACGAAATCGACGAAGAAATCATCGCTCTTGAAGAAAGTGACGACGACGAAGTAGCACCAAAAGCTAAGAAAAAACGTGTCAATGCCTTTATGGATGGTGATTCAGATGCCATTGACTACAATGCAGATGATCCAGAAGATGAAGATGCATACGAAGCAGACCCAGCTCTTTCATATGATGATGAAAATCCAGATGATGAGAAAAATGAAGTGGAAGCTTACGATGCAGAAATCAACGAAATCGCCCCTGATGACTTGGGTGAAGACGTGGATCTTAACGAAGAAGACGACGAGTTTTCTGACGATGATACTGAAACGAGTGAAGAAGAGTAAAAGACTTCACAGAGGAGATCGTAAGATCTCCTTTTTCGTTCCTTGAGCAGATTATCCGTTAGGTTGTAGATCTTTAGTTGGTTTTCTGAAAGTAATCTTCTTATTTTCAGGTTTTACCGATTCGGGTTGACAAATGATCTGCTTTGAGGTATTATATTGTTCGGGCACCTCTTTTAGAGGTCGGGGCTCCCTAGTTACTAGGGAGCTATTTTTGTTTTTCAGGAAGTTTTCTTGAAAAGTCGTTATTCATAAGGGTCTTGTTTTCTATGTCCCCTCGTAGTTAACAAGGCCTTGAGCATTTTAGAAAGAGGAATTTATGTCTACGAAATATATTTTTGTAACTGGTGGTGTGGTATCGTCTATTGGGAAAGGGATTGTCGCAGCAAGTCTGGGTCGTCTCTTAAAAAATCGTGGTCTAAAAGTAACCATTCAAAAGTTTGACCCTTATATCAATATCGATCCGGGAACCATGAGTCCTTATCAGCACGGGGAAGTCTTTGTGACAGATGATGGGGCTGAGACAGATTTGGACTTGGGTCACTATGAACGTTTCATCGATATCAATCTCAACAAATATTCCAACGTGACAACTGGGAAAATTTACAGTGAAGTTCTTCGTAAGGAGCGCCGTGGAGAATACCTTGGCGCAACTGTTCAGGTTATTCCTCATATCACAGATGCTTTGAAGGAAAAAATCAAGCGTGCCGCTGTAACGACCGACTCTGATGTCATTATCACAGAGGTTGGTGGAACCGTTGGGGATATCGAGTCCTTGCCATTCCTAGAGGCCCTTCGTCAGATGAAGGCAGATGTGGGGGCAGATAATGTCATGTACATCCATACAACCTTGCTTCCTTATCTCAAGGCTGCTGGTGAGATGAAGACCAAGCCAACCCAGCATTCTGTAAAAGAATTACGCGGTTTGGGAATCCAGCCAAATATGTTAGTTATTCGTACTGAGAAACCAGCTGGTCAAGGCATTAAAAACAAACTAGCTCAGTTCTGTGATGTGGCACCAGAAGCTGTTATCGAGTCTTTGGATGTTGAACACCTTTACCAAATTCCATTGAATTTACAGGCGCAAGGTATGGACCAAATTGTTTGTGACCATTTGAAACTAGACGCACCAGTAGCGGATATGACTGAGTGGTCAGCCATGGTGGACAAGGTCATGAACCTGAAAAAACAAGTCAAGATTTCCCTTGTTGGTAAGTATGTGGAGTTGCAAGATGCCTACATCTCTGTGGTCGAAGCCTTGAAACACTCTGGTTATGCCAACGACGCAGAAGTGAAGATTAATTGGATCAATGCTAATGATGTGACAGCAGAGAATGTGGCGGAGCTCTTGTCTGATGCGGACGGAATCATCGTACCAGGAGGTTTTGGCCAACGTGGTACGGAAGGAAAAATTCAAGCCATCCGTTATGCGCGTGAGAATGATGTTCCAATGTTGGGAGTCTGCTTGGGAATGCAGTTGACTTGTATCGAGTTTGCTCGTCACGTTTTGGGTCTTGAAGGTGCCAATTCTGCTGAACTTGCACCAGAAACAAAATATCCTATCATTGATATCATGCGTGACCAGGTTGATGTTGAAGATATGGGTGGAACCCTTCGTTTGGGACTTTATCCGTCTAAGTTAAAACGTGGTTCTAAGGCAGCGGCTGCTTATCATAATCAAGAAGTGGTGCAACGCCGTCACCGTCACCGTTATGAGTTTAACAACGCCTTTCGTGAACAGTTTGAGGCAGCAGGTTTGTCTTCTCAGGAGTTTCTCCAGACAATCGTTTGGTCGAAATTGTGGAAATTCCTGAAAATAAATTTTTTGTAGCTTGTCAGTATCACCCTGAACTTTCCAGCCGTCCAAACCGTCCAGAAGAGCTCTACACTGCCTTTGTCACTGCAGCGGTTGAAAATAGCAATTAGAAAAATTCGAACCTTTGAGAACAATCTCAGAGGTTTTTTATTCATTTAGAAAAGTCTTGCTAACTCAGGCGCTTGATAATAAGAATCAGAAGTTTTCTTTCTACAGTAATGGATGAGATTTTCCTTGCTCGTATACGGCTTCCCTATTTGTCCTAGCGCCCTTTTTGTGTTACAATGAAAGGTATGAAAGCTAAGAAATTATGGATGACTGGCTTGACTGTGGCTGGTCTAAGCGCCCTTGCTTTGGGGGCTAAAAAAGCAGCAGATAACCACAAACTCATGAAGACGCAAGAAGAGTTGACCGCTATCGTGCGCGAACTTTTCTCAGATATGGGTGAGATTGCGACTCTCTATGTTCAAGTCTACGAAAGTAGTCTAGAGCGACTCGTCGGAGGGGTCATTTTCGAGGATGGTCGTCACTATACTTTTGTCTATGAAAATGAAGACCTAGTCTATGAGGAGGAAGTCTTATGATTATTCCCAGTAGTATAGAAGAACTCGCAGGTTTTGTCGAGCAGGATGGTAAGAAGGTCTTTCTTTTTGTGGCAGACTGGTGTGGAGATTGTCGTTATATCTATCCAGCCTTGCCAGAGATTGAGGAGACCAATCCAGAGTTCACCTTTATTCGAGTGGACCGAGACCAGTACATGGATCTGGCCAAACTCTGGGATGTGTACGGGATTCCTAGCCTTGTTGTGCTAGAAAAGGACAAGGAAATCGGCCGATTTGTCAATCGTGACCGTAAAAGCAAGCAACAAATTAACGACTTTTTAGCAGAACTGAAATAGGAGAAAATGGAGACAATGATTTTTACATATAATAAAGAGCATGTTGGCGATGTCCTTATGATCATCGTGAAAAACAGCGGAGATGCCAAGTTGGACGTGGAGCGCAAAGGCAAGGTAGCCCGTGTTTTCCTCAAAGAAAATGGAGAAACAGTGGCTTGGAATATTTTCGAAGTTTCAAGTTTATTTGAAATTGTAGAGCGCGGTCAAGTCTTTTTGACAGATGAGCAAGTCGCTCGTTTGAACCAAGAATTGCAGGCGGAAGGCTTTACAGAAGAAATTGTTAATGATAAGGAACCAAAGTTTGTTGTCGGTGAGATTGTCGAGATGGTAACTCACCCAGATAGTGACCACCTTAACATCTGCCAAGTTGCAGTCGCAAGTGATAAGACAGTGCAAATCGTTGCAGGGGCTCCTAATGCGCGTGTCGGTCTGAAAACCATTGTCGCTCTTCCTGGAGCTATGATGCCAAAAGGCAATCTCATTTTCCCAGGCGAACTTCGTGGTGAAAAGAGTTTTGGCATGATGTGCAGTCCTCGTGAATTGCATTTGCCAAATGCTCCACAAAAACGTGGGGTTATTGAATTATCAGAAGACCAAGTTATTGGAACTCCATTTGACCCAGCCAAACACTGGACTGCCTAGGAAATTGTCAGTGTTTGATAGACCAGATAGGGGGATAAGATGGCGAAAAATGTAGTGATTACAGGAACGACCTCAGGAATCGGTGAAGCGATTGCGCGTGCTTATCTGGAGCAGGGGGAGAATGTCGTTCTAACAGGGCGACGGACAGACAGACTAGAGGCCCTCAAGTCAGAGTTTGCAGAAACTTTTCCAAATCAAACAGTTTGGACCTTTCCACTGGATGTCACGGATATGACCATGGTGAAGACTGTCTGCTCCGATATTTTGGAAACGATAGGTCAGATTGATATCTTGGTCAATAACGCTGGACTAGCTCTTGGCTTGACTCCCTATCAAGACTACGAAGAATTGGATATGCTGACCATGTTGGATACCAATGTCAAGGGTTTGATGGCAGTTACTCGCTGTTTCTTGCCAGAAATGGTAAAAGCGAATCAGGGTCATATTATCAACATGGGATCGACCGCAGGAATCTATGCCTATGCTGGGGCAGCTGTTTACTCAGCCACCAAGGCAGCAGTTAAGACTTTTTCAGATGGTCTGCGAATTGATACCATTGCAACGGATATCAAGGTGACCACCATTCAACCAGGGATTGTCGAAACAGATTTCTCTACAGTTCGTTTTCATGGTGACAAAGAGCGTGCTGCCACCGTCTATCAGGGAATTGAGGCCTTGCAAGCTCAGGATATTGCAGATACAGTGGTCTATGTGACCAGTCAGCCTCGTCGTATGCAGATTACAGATATGACTATTATGGCCAATCAACAGGCGACAGGTTTCATGGTGCATAAAAAATAAAAAATTTTCTCGAAAAGTTACAAATTTTTGTAACTTTTTTTGATTCCTTGCGAATAGATAAGTAGGAGGAAGAAAATATGTATAATAAAGTTATCATGATCGGGCGCTTGACGTCTACACCAGAATTGCACAAAACAAACAACGACAAGTCAGTGGCGCGAGCAACTATCGCTGTGAACCGTCGTTACAAAGACCAAAACGGGGAACGTGAAGCTGACTTTGTCAATCTTGTTCTTTGGGGGAAATTGGCTGAAACCTTGGCAAGCTACGCAACTAAAGGTAGTCTTATCTCTGTGGATGGAGAACTTCGTACCCGTCGCTTTGAGAAAAAGGGCCAGATGAACTATGTGACTGAAGTCCTTGCCACAGGATTCCAACTTTTGGAAAGCCGCGCCCAACGGGCTATGCGTGAAAATAACGCAGGACAGGATTTGGCAGATTTGGTCTTGGAAGAGGAAGAATTGCCATTTTAAACATTGAAAAGTCTGACTTGGTCTCAGGCTTTTTTATATTGCCAAAGTCAGACTTTTTTCTTGACTATTTCTGACCAAGTGATACAATAGAACTATGAATTAGCACTCAGATATAAAGAGTGCTAATAATATGTATTTCATCATGGAGGAAAACAGATGTTGAAACCATTAGGAGACCGTGTGGTCTTGAAAATCGAAGAAAAAGAACAAACTGTTGGAGGCTTTGTCCTTGCGGGCTCAGCCCAAGAAAAAACAAAAACAGCCCAAGTTGTAGCTACTGGACAAGGGGTTCGTACCTTGAACGGTGACTTGGTTGCTCCAAGCGTTAAGGCTGGAGACCGTGTCTTAGTTGAAGCCCACGCAGGTCTTGATGTCAAAGATGGCGATGAAAAATACATCATTGTAGGCGAAGCCAATATCTTGGCAATTGTGGAAGAATAGAAGGAGAAAGTAAGTATGTCAAAAGAAATTAAATTTTCATCTGATGCTCGTTCAGCTATGGTCCGTGGTGTCGATATCCTTGCAGATACTGTTAAAGTAACCTTGGGACCAAAAGGTCGTAACGTTGTGTTGGAAAAATCATTTGGCTCACCACTCATCACCAATGACGGTGTGACCATTGCCAAAGAAATCGAGTTGGAAGACCATTTTGAAAATATGGGTGCCAAGTTGGTATCAGAAGTCGCTTCAAAGACCAATGATATCGCAGGTGACGGAACGACAACTGCAACAGTCTTGACTCAAGCTATCGTCCGCGAAGGAATCAAAAACGTTACTGCGGGTGCCAACCCAATCGGTATTCGTCGGGGGATTGAAGCTGCAGTTGCCGCAGCTGTAGAAGCCTTGAAAAACAATGCCATTCCAGTTGCTAATAAAGAAGCCATCGCTCAGGTTGCTGCCGTATCTTCTCGTTCTGAGAAAGTCGGTGAATACATTTCTGAAGCCATGGAAAAAGTTGGCAAAGATGGAGTCATCACTATTGAAGAATCACGTGGTATGGAAACAGAGCTTGAAGTCGTTGAAGGAATGCAGTTTGACCGCGGTTATCTATCACAGTACATGGTGACGGATAGCGAAAAAATGGTGGCTGATCTTGAAATCCATACATTTTGATTACTGACAAGAAGATTTCCAATATCCAAGAAATCTTGCCGCTTCTAGAAAGTATTCTTCAAAGCAATCGTCCACTCTTGATTATTGCAGATGATGTGGATGGTGAAGCTCTTCCTACTCTTGTATTGAACAAGATTCGTGGAACCTTCAACGTAGTAGCAGTTAAGGCCCCTGGCTTTGGGGACCGTCGTAAGGCTATGTTGGAAGACATCGCCATCTTGACAGGTGGAACTGTTATCACAGAAGATCTTGGCCTTGAGTTGAAGGACGCTACTATTGAGGCGCTTGGTCAAGCAGCGAGAGTGACTGTGGACAAAGACAGTACGGTTATCGTAGAAGGTGCGGGCAATCCTGAAGCCATTTCCCACCGTGTTGCGGTTATCAAGTCTCAAATCGAAACCACAACTTCTGAATTTGATCGTGAAAAATTGCAAGAACGCTTGGCGAAATTGTCAGGTGGTGTCGCAGTTATCAAGGTCGGAGCTGCAACTGAAACTGAGTTGAAAGAAATGAAACTCCGCATTGAAGATGCCCTCAACGCTACTCGTGCAGCCGTTGAAGAAGGAATCGTTGCAGGTGGTGGAACAGCTCTTGTAAATGTTATTCCAGCCGTAGCTGATTTGGAATTGACAGGAGATGAAGCGACAGGACGCAATATTGTTCTCCGTGCCTTGGAAGAACCTGTTCGTCAAATCGCCCACAATGCAGGATTCGAAGGTTCTATTGTTATTGACCGCTTGAAGAATGCTGAAGTTGGTACAGGCTTCAACGCAGCAACTGGTGAGTGGGTCAACATGATTGAAGAGGGAATCATCGACCCAGTTAAAGTGAGCCGTTCAGCCCTTCAAAATGCAGCATCTGTAGCCAGCTTGATTTTGACAACAGAAGCAGTCGTAGCCAATAAACCGGAACCAGCAGCCCCAGCTCCAGCAATGGATCCAAGTATGATGGGCGGGATGATGTAAAAGTAACTTATAAAAAACACAAAAGGAGGGAAGAACATTCCCTCCTTTTATGATTTTCTCTTCTAAAATTGATTTGAGCTCTCCTAACTTATATGATAAAATAAGACTAGAAGAAGGAGAAGAACATGATCGATGTAGAAGAAATTCTGAGCAAGATGAATCCCAATCAGAAGATTAATTATGACCGTGTTATGCAAAAAATGGTTCAAGTTTGGGAGAAAAATGAGCAACGTCCCACTATTCTCATGCATGTTTGCTGTGCTCCTTGTAGTACCTACACCCTAGAATACCTGACCAAATACGCTGATGTGACTATCTATTTTGCCAATTCCAATATCCATCCCAAGGCAGAATACCACAAGCGGGCTTACGTCACCAAGAAATTTGTCAGTGATTTCAATGAGCGAACAGGCAATACGGTTCAGTACCTAGAAGCTCCCTACGAACCAAATGAATACCGGAAGTTAGTCAGAGGACTGGAAGAAGAACCCGAAGGTGGCGACCGTTGCAAGGTTTGTTTTGATTACCGTTTGGACAAAACAGCGCAAGTGGCTATGGATTTGGGCTTTGACTACTTTGGTTCAGCCTTGACCATCAGTCCCCATAAGAATTCTCAAACCATCAACAGCATCGGAATTGATGTGCAAAAGATTTATACCACCCACTATCTCCCAAGTGATTTCAAGAAAAATCAAGGCTACAAGCGTTCGGTGGAGATGTGCGAGGAGTATGATATTTATCGTCAATGTTATTGTGGATGCGTCTATGCAGCTCAAGCTCAGAATATTGATCTTGTTCAGATTAAGAAGGATGCCACGGCTTTCTTGTTGGATAAGGATGTTGAAAAAGACTATTCCCACATCAAGTTCACTGTTACTAAATTAGATATATAGCAATCAACCCAGCTGAAAAGCTGGGTTTTTCAAATAAAAAAACCAGGGCTCTCACCCCGGTTTGACAACTTTACCGATTCTTTAGTTCTATGTAGCGTTTGTACCAAATGTTGACATAGGCCTCTGAGAAAGGACCGCGTCCATTGTTGATCCAATCAACAAGGATTTTAACATGCTCTTTCAAAATATAGTCTAAATCATCAGAATACTTCATTTTGCGTTTATGGCGCTCATACTCTTCAACGTCCAAGAGGCGCTTTTCGCCATCAGTGAAGACCTTGACATCCAAATCATAATCAATGTATTTTAGGGCTTCCTCATCTAGATAGTAGGGGCTAGCCATATTGCAATAGTAGGAAATCCCATTATCGCGAATCATAGCAATGATATTAAACCAATATTTTTTGTGAAAGTAAACAATAGCCGGTTCTCGAGTCACCCAACGACGACCGTCACTTTCGGTAACAAGTGTGTGGTCGTTGACGCCGATAATGGCGTTCTCTGTTGTTTTTAGTACCATGGTGTCCCGCCAAGTACGGTGAAGACTCCCATCATGCTTATAACTTTGAATTGTAATAAAGTCGCCTTCTTTTGGAAGTTTCATAACTAACCAACTTTCTACAATTTATAAGTTTATCGTTTACTATTATATCATAAATCGGTCTAATTTTTTTAAATTTTACACGAAAATATTAAAGATATTCTCTGAGAGCGCTGGCTATATCCGAAAAATCATAGCCTTTTCGAGCTAAAACTTGGGTTAAACGCTGTTTAAGTTCGTATCCTTCATACTTTCGAGCATACTTATCATATTGTTTGTCTAGCTCTTTAAAAATGAGTTCTTGAGTCGTTTCTTGGTCGACTTGATTGTTCAGGTCATCAAAGGCACTTTTAGCATCAGCATAGGAGAATCCCTTGTTAGTCAAGTTTTGAATAATCTTATCCTGCAAGGCACGAGCGGGAAGTTTTCCATTGTATTTTTTAAGAAGTTTCTCCGCCACACGTTGAGCAACCTCTGAAAAATCAAAATCCTTTAAAACATCTTTAATCGTTGATTTGGCAATCCCTTTTTGAGACAGTTTTTTAGCTAGCACATAGGGTCCCTTATCTCCAGAAAGTTGATTTGCGTTGATAATAGAGTAGGCATACTGACGATCATTAATCCAGTTATCTTCTTTAAGATTGGCGATAACTTGACTTGTGATTTTTTCATCAAGATCATACTTTTTCAGATACTCACGAACTTCCTTTTCGGTTCGAGCTTTAAATGATAGATGGTAGAGGGCGAGATTCTTACCATAAGAAAACTGAGCAAAGCCCTGAATCTCGGTCAATTCTTCCTTGCTAATGACCTTATCTTTAGACAACATAAAACGGACAATGGTATCCTCCGTGATATAAGAGGTTTGCTGTCCATCTAACTCCATCAAGTAGAGGCGTTTTTTCTTTTCAAGTTTTGTGATTTTCATAGTTCTATTATACCCTAAAATGTGATAAGATAGGGGTATGAATCTGAAAGTCAAACAAAAAATACCTTTAAAAATCAAGCGGATGGGTATCAATGGTGAGGGAATCGGTTTCTACCAGAAAACCCTCGTTTTTGTGCCAGGCGCCCTCAAAGGAGAAGATATCTATTGTCAGATTACTTCTATTAAACGTAACTTTGTTGAAGCCAAATTACTAAAGGTTAATAAGAAGTCTAAATTTCGAGTCGTACCGGCTTGTACGATTTATAATGAATGTGGTGGTTGCCAAATCATGCACCTCCACTATGATAAACAGTTAGAGTTCAAGACGGATCTGCTCCACCAAGCCCTGAAAAAATTTGCCCCTGCGGGATATGAAAACTATGAAATCCGTCCAACTATCGGAATGCAGGAACCAAAGTACTACCGTGCTAAGCTTCAATTCCAGACTCGGAAATTTAAATCAGGTCAAGGCAGGTTTGTATGCACAAAACTCTCATTATCTCGTAGAGTTGAAAGACTGTTTGGTGCAAGATAAGGAAACCCAAGTGATTGCGAATCGCCTAGCTGAACTTCTTACTTACCACCAAATTCCAATTACAGATGAGAGAAAAACGCTTGGTGTTCGCACTATCATGGTACGTCGAGCAAGAAAAACAGGACAAGTTCAGATAATCATTGTTACGAATCGTCAGCTTAATTTAACCCAGCTGGTAAAAGACTTAGTTAAAGATTTTCCAGAAGTCGTCACGGTTGCAGTCAATACAAACACAGCAAAAACAAGTGAAATCTATGGTGAAAAGACGGAAATTATCTGGGGTCAAGAGAGTATTCAAGAAGGAGTACTCGACTATGAGTTTTCTCTCTCGCCCCGAGCTTTTTATCAGCTTAATCCTGAGCAGACAGAAATTCTCTATAGTGAAGCAGTTAAGGCTCTGGATGTCAGCAAAGAGGATCATCTGATCGATGCCTATTGCGGTGTTGGGACGATTGGATTTGCCTTTGCAAATAAGGTCAAGAGTCTCAGAGGAATGGATATTATTCCAGAAGCTATTGAAGATGCCAAGCGAAATGCTAAAAAAATGGGATTTGACAATACTCATTACGAAGCGGGAACAGCAGAAGAGATTATTCCACGCTGGTATCAAGATGGCTACCGAGCGGATGCCCTGATAGTCGACCCTCCTCGTACAGGCTTAGATGATAAGCTGTTGGAAACCATTCTGACCTATGTTCCAGACAAAATGGTCTATGTATCCTGCAATGTTTCGACCTTGGCACGAGATTTGGTTAAACTAGTAAAAGTCTATGATCTTCAGTATATCCAGTCGGTCGATATGTTTCCCCACACTGCACGAACAGAAGCAGTGGTTAAGTTAGTGAAGAAAAGAAAAAATCAACTTCACTGAAAAAAGTCCTTGACAAAGGTAAAAAAGTAGGTATAATAGAAAGAGTTGAAAAGCTCAGGTCCGTTGGTCAAGGGGTTAAGACACCGCCTTTTCACGGCGGTAACACGGGTTCGAATCCCGTACGGACTATGGTGTATTGCGGCTAAAAAAACTTGAAAAAAGTTTAAAAAATCTGTTGACAGAGACAGATGGCTGTGATATACTAATATAGTTGTCGCTTGAGAGAGATTGAGTGACAAAGACCTTTGAAAACTGAACAAGACGAACCAATGTGCAGGGCACTATAACTAAGGTTATAGTACTGAACAATGAAAAAAACAATAAATCTGTCAGTGACAGAAATGAGTGAGAACTCAAACTTTTAATGAGAGTTTGATCCTGGCTCAGGACGAACGCTGGCGGCGTGCCTAATACATGCAAGTAGAACGCTGAAGGAGGAGCTTGCTTCTCTGGATGAGTTGCGAACGGGTGAGTAACGCGTAGGTAACCTGCCTGGTAGCGGGGGATAACTATTGGAAACGATAGCTAATACCGCATAAGAGTAGATGTTGCATGACATTTGCTTAAAAGGTGCAATTGCATCACTACCAGATGGACCTGCGTTGTATTAGCTAGTTGGTGAGGTAACGGCTCACCAAGGCAACGATACATAGCCGACCTGAGAGGGTGATCGGCCACACTGGGACTGAGACACGGCCCAGACTCCTACGGGAGGCAGCAGTAGGGAATCTTCGGCAATGGACGGAAGTCTGACCGAGCAACGCCGCGTGAGTGAAGAAGGTTTTCGGATCGTAAAGCTCTGTTGTAAGAGAAGAACGAGTGTGAGAGTGGAAAGTTCACACTGTGACGGTATCTTACCAGAAAGGGACGGCTAACTACGTGCCAGCAGCCGCGGTAATACGTAGGTCCCGAGCGTTGTCCGGATTTATTGGGCGTAAAGCGAGCGCAGGCGGTTAGATAAGTCTGAAGTTAAAGGCTGTGGCTTAACCATAGTACGCTTTGGAAACTGTTTAACTTGAGTGCAAGAGGGGGAGAGTGGAATTCCATGTGTAGCGGTGAAATGCGTAGATATATGGAGGAACACCGGTGGCGAAAGCGGCTCTCTGGCTTGTAACTGACGCTGAGGCTCGAAAGCGTGGGGAGCAAACAGGATTAGATACCCTGGTAGTCCACGCCGTAAACGATGAGTGCTAGGTGTTAGACCCTTTCCGGGGTTTAGTGCCGCAGCTAACGCATTAAGCACTCCGCCTGGGGAGTACGACCGCAAGGTTGAAACTCAAAGGAATTGACGGGGGCCCGCACAAGCGGTGGAGCATGTGGTTTAATTCGAAGCAACGCGAAGAACCTTACCAGGTCTTGACATCCCTCTGACCGCTCTAGAGATAGAGCTTTCCTTCGGGACAGAGGTGACAGGTGGTGCATGGTTGTCGTCAGCTCGTGTCGTGAGATGTTGGGTTAAGTCCCGCAACGAGCGCAACCCCTATTGTTAGTTGCCATCATTCAGTTGGGCACTCTAGCGAGACTGCCGGTAATAAACCGGAGGAAGGTGGGGATGACGTCAAATCATCATGCCCCTTATGACCTGGGCTACACACGTGCTACAATGGCTGGTACAACGAGTCGCAAGCCGGTGACGGCAAGCTAATCTCTTAAAGCCAGTCTCAGTTCGGATTGTAGGCTGCAACTCGCTACATGAAGTCGGAATCGCTAGTAATCGCGGATCAGCACGCCGCGGTGAATACGTTCCCGGGCCTTGTACACACCGCCCGTCACACCACGAGAGTTTGTAACACCCGAAGTCGGTGAGGTAACCTTTTAGGAGCCAGCCGCCTAAGGTGGGATAGATGATTGGGGTGAAGTCGTAACAAGGTAGCCGTATCGGAAGGTGCGGCTGGATCACCTCCTTTCTAAGGATAAGGAACTGCACATTGGTCTTGTTTAGTCTTGAGAGGTCTTGTGGGGCCTTAGCTCAGCTGGGAGAGCGCCTGCTTTGCACGCAGGAGGTCAGCGGTTCGATCCCGCTAGGCTCCATTGGTGAGAGATCACCAAGTAATGCACATTGAAAATTGAATATCTATATCAAATAGTAACAAGAAAATAAACCGAAACGCTGTAGTATTAAAAGAGTTTATGACTGAAAGGTCAAAAAATAAGGTTAAGTTAATAAGGGCGCACGGTGGATGCCTTGGCACTAGGAGCCGAAGAAGGACGTGACAAACGACGATATGCCTTGGGTAGCTGTAAGTAAGCGATGATCCAGGGATTTCCGAATGGGGGAACCCAACAGGTACTACCTGTTACCCGCATCTGTTAAGGATGTGAGGAGGAAGACGCAGTGAACTGAAACATCTAAGTAGCTGCAGGAAGAGAAAGCAAAAGCGATTGCCTTAGTAGCGGCGAGCGAAACGGCAGGAGGGCAAACCGAAGAGTTTACTCTTCGGGGTTGTAGGACTGCAATGTGGACTCAAAGATTATAGAAGAATGATTTGGGAAGATCAGCCAAAGAGAGTAATAGCCTCGTATTTAAAATAGTCTTTGTACCTAGCAGTATCCTGAGTACGGCGGGACACGAGAAATCCCGTCGGAATCTGGGAGGACCATCTCCCAACCCTAAATACTCCCTAGTGACCGATAGTGAACCAGTACCGTGAGGGAAAGGTGAAAAGCACCCCGGGAGGGGGAGTGAAATAGAACCTGAAACCGTGTGCCTACAACAAGTTCGAGCCCGTTAATGGGTGAGAGCGTGCCTTTTGTAGAATGAACCGGCGAGTTACGATATGATGCGAGGTTAAGTTGAAGAGACGGAGCCGCAGGGAAACCGAGTCTGAATAGGGCGCCTTAGTATCATGTCGTAGACCCGAAACCATGTGACCTACCCATGAGCAGGTTGAAGGTGCGGTAAGACGCACTGGAGGACCGAACCAGGGCACGTTGAAAAGTGCTTGGATGACTTGTGGGTAGCGGAGAAATTCCAAACGAACTTGGAGATAGCTGGTTCTCTCCGAAATAGCTTTAGGGCTAGCGTCGACATCAAGATTCTTGGAGGTAGAGCACTGTTTGGGTGAGGGGTCCATCCCGGATTACCAATCTCAGATAAACTCCGAATGCCAATGAATTATGGTCGGCAGTCAGACTGCGAGTGCTAAGATCCGTAGTCGAAAGGGAAACAGCCCAGACCACCAGCTAAGGTCCCAAAATAATTGTTAAGTGGAAAAGGATGTGGGGTTGCACAGACAACTAGGGATGTTAGCTTAGAAGCAGCTATTCATTCAAAGAGTGCGTAATAGCTCACTAGTCGAGTGACCCTGCGCCGAAAATGTACCGGGGCTAAAACAATTTACCGAAGCTGTGGATACCTTTTATAGGTATGGTAGGAGAGCGTTCTATGTGTGAAGAAGGTATACCGTGAGGAGTGCTGGAACGCATAGAAGTGAGAATGCCGGTATGAGTAGCGAAAGACAGGTGAGAATCCTGTCCACCGTAAGACTAAGGTTTCCAGGGGAAGGCTCGTCCGCCCTGGGTTAGTCGGGACCTAAGGAGAGACCGAAAGGTGTATCCGATGGACAACAGGTTGATATTCCTGTACTAGAGTATGTAGTGATGGAGGGACGCAGTAGGCTAACTAAAGCAGACGAATGGAAGAGTCTGTCTAAGCAGTGAGGTGTGAATTGAGTCAAATGCTTAGTTCTATAACATTGAGCTGTGATGGGGAGCGAAGTTTAGTAGCGAAGTTAGTGACGTCACACTGCCAAGAAAAGCTTCTAGCGTTTAAACATACTCTACCCGTACCGCAAACCGACACAGGTAGTCGAGGCGAGTAGCCTCAGGTGAGCGAGAGAACTCTCGTTAAGGAACTCGGCAAAAATGACCCCGTAACTTCGGGAGAAGGGGTGCTGACTTTACGTCAGCCGCAGTGAATAGGCCCAAGCAACTGTTTATCAAAAACACAGCTCTCTGCTAAATCGTAAGATGATGTATAGGGGGTGACGCCTGCCCGGTGCTGGAAGGTTAAGAGGAGTGCTTAGCGTAAGCGAAGGTATGAATTGAAGCCCCAGTAAACGGCGGCCGTAACTATAACGGTCCTAAGGTAGCGAAATTCCTTGTCGGGTAAGTTCCGACCCGCACGAAAGGCGTAATGATTTGGGCACTGTCTCAACGAGAGACTCGGTGAAATTTTAGTACCTGTGAAGATGCAGGTTACCCGCGACAGGACGGAAAGACCCCATGGAGCTTTACTGCAGTTTGATATTGAGTGTCTGTACCACATGTACAGGATAGGTAGGAGTCTAAGAGATCGGGACGCCAGTTTCGAAGGAGACGTTGTTGGGATACTACCCTTGTGTTATGGCCACTCTAACCCGGATAGGTTACCCCTATCGGAGACAGTGTCTGACGGGCAGTTTGACTGGGGCGGTCGCCTCCTAAAAGGTAACGGAGGCGCCCAAAGGTTCCCTCAGAATGGTTGGAAATCATTCGCAGAGTGTAAAGGTATAAGGGAGCTTGACTGCGAGAGCTACAACTCGAGCAGGGACGAAAGTCGGGCTTAGTGATCCGGTGGTTCCGTATGGAAGGGCCATCGCTCAACGGATAAAAGCTACCCTGGGGATAACAGGCTTATCTCCCCCAAGAGTTCACATCGACGGGGAGGTTTGGCACCTCGATGTCGGCTCGTCGCATCCTGGGGCTGTAGTCGGTCCCAAGGGTTGGGCTGTTCGCCCATTAAAGCGGCACGCGAGCTGGGTTCAGAACGTCGTGAGACAGTTCGGTCCCTATCCGTCGCGGGCGTAGGAAATTTGAGAGGATCTGCTCCTAGTACGAGAGGACCAGAGTGGACTTACCGCTGGTGTACCAGTTGTCTTGCCAAAGGCATCGCTGGGTAGCTATGTAGGGAAGGGATAAACGCTGAAAGCATCTAAGTGTGAAACCCACCTCAAGATGAGATTTCCCATGATTTTATATCAGTAAGAGCCCTGAGAGATGATCAGGTAGATAGGTTAGAAGTAGAAGTGTGGCGACACATGTAGCGGACTAATACTAATAGCTCGAGGACTTATCCAAAGTAACTGAGAATACGAAGTGTGAGGTTTTCTTGAGATTTGATAGATATTCAATTTTGAGTAGGTATTACTCAGAGTTAAGTGACGATAGCCTAGGAGATACACCTGTACCCATGCCGAACACAGCAGTTAAGCCCTAGAACGCCGGAAGTAGTTGGGGGTTGCCCCCCTGTGAGATATGGAAGTCGCTTAGCTCGAGGGAGTTTAGCTCAGTTGTAATTGAGAGGAAATCGAAATTACAATCGGCGGATGAGAGAAACGAAGTTTCTTACCGTTGGCTGAGCTAGACTCCGCCCTTTGGGAGTTTAGCTCAGCTGGGAGAGCATCTGCCTTACAAGCAGAGGGTCAGCGGTTCGATCCCGTTAACTCCCATAGGTCCCGTAGTGTAGCGGTTATCACGTCGCCCTGTCACGGCGAAGATCGCGGGTTCGATTCCCGTCGGGACCGTTTAAGATAACGGAAGTTATTTTAGACTCGTTAGCTCAGTTGGTAGAGCAATTGACTTTTAATCAATGGGTCACTGGTTCGAGCCCAGTACGGGTCATATTTGCGGGTTTGGCGGAATTGGCAGACGCACCAGATTTAGGATCTGGCGCTTAACGGCGTGGGGGTTCAAGTCCCTTAACCCGCATAATAGAAATCAGCCGGCTTAGCTCAGTTGGTAGAGCATCTGATTTGTAATCAGAGGGTCGCGTGTTCAAGTCATGTAGCCGGCATTTTTTTATATAGAATAAGAGGTCGATGCGAACGTAGTTCAGTGGTAGAACACCACCTTGCCAAGGTGGGGGTCGCGGGTTCGAATCCCGTCGTTCGCTTAGAGAGGCCGGGGTGGCGGAACTGGCAGACGCACAGGACTTAAAATCCTGCGATTGGTAACGATCGTACCGGTTCGATTCCGGTCCTCGGCATATAATGATGAGCACCCTTAGCTCAACTGGATAGAGTACCTGACTACGAATCAGGCGGTTAGAGGTTCGACTCCTCTAGGGTGCATTTTTTTATTTAACGCGGGAAGTAGCTCAGCTTGGTAGAGTACTTGGTTTGGGACCAAGGTGTCGCAGGTTCGAATCCTGTCTTCCCGATTTATGGCGGTGTAGCTCAGCTGGCTAGAGCGTCCGGTTCATACCCGGGAGGTCGGGGGTTCGATCCCCCTTCGCCGCTATATTGATCTTGTTGGACCTTTAGCTCAGCTGGTTAGAGCTCTCGGCTCATAACCGAGTGGTCGTAGGTTCAAGTCCTACAAGGTCCATTGTAAATAATGGAGGATTACCCAAGTCCGGCTGAAGGGAACGGTCTTGAAAACCGTCAGGCGTGTAAAAGCGTGCGTGGGTTCGAATCCCACATCCTCCTTTTTATATTAACGCGGGATGGAGCAGCTCGGTAGCTCGTCGGGCTCATAACCCGAAGGTCGTAGGTTCAAATCCTGCTCCCGCAATTTGGCTCGGTAGCTCAGTTGGTAGAGCAATGGATTGAAGCTCCATGTGTCGGCGGTTCGATTCCGTCTCGCGCCATATTTTGTTTTATTAAGCGGGTGTAGTTTAGTGGTAAAACTACAGCCTTCCAAGCTGTTGTCGCGAGTTCGATTCTCGTCACCCGCTTTGAACGAAAGTTCATACCAAGTTTTTGAACTTGGGCGCGTAGCTCAGGTGGTTAGAGCGCACGCCTGATAAGCGTGAGGTCGGTGGTTCGAGTCCACTCGTGCCCATTAATAGGAGAATTACTCAAGAGGCTGAAGAGGACGGTTTGCTAAATCGTTAGGTCGGGTAACCGGCGCGGGGGTTCGAATCCCCCATTCTCCGTACGTAAAGGGAGCTTCTAGGCTCTTTTTTTGTATGTAAATCCCCCTTCTAGATCGTTAAAAGGGGGATTTGTTTATTACCAATTTGTTAGTGATATTTCTCCGCTATTTAGCCAGATAGTACGTTTGTTTGCAAGTTCGACTTGTAGTTGACCAGATTCTGAGATTTCTTTTGCAAGTCCTTTTTTAAGTTTTCCATCTAGCTGGAAGGTAACTTCTTTTCCAAGAACTAATGATCTTTCTTTATAGATATAAAGTAGCTCATCTGGATCCGTATTGTAGAAACAATTCCATATTTCGCTGATGAGCTCATTACGACTAATTGGTGCAGGTGGCATAAATAGGCTACCTGCTTTTTCTTTTAGGTCTTCTGGGAAGTCTGCTATAGAAAAATTTATACCAAGTCCGATAATGACATCTGTAACCAAGCCTGTTTCAACTGATGTCATTGCTTCGGTGAGGATACCTGCTATCTTTTTATTTTTTAAGTAGATGTCATTTACCCATTTGATATCTACTTCTATCATAGTTAGATTTTTAATGGCTTTGTAGGTTGCAGCAGCTACAAGGAGAGTATAGGAAGGGAGTTTTTCATAGGGAAGATTGGGTTGAATATGCAGGGACATATAGATCCCACCCTGAGATGGAGAATAGTAGGGGCGCTGAAAGCGGCCACGACCTGCTGTTTGACAGGTTGAAAGATAGAGTGTGTTTCCTTGGTTTCCAGCCTCAATCCCTTCTTTTGCATCTGTTTGTGTTGATTTTGTCTCAGGTTTGTAGCGAATGGTTAAGTTGGTTTTCTCCTGAATCAAATCAGGCAATATCAGATCGCCTTGAATAAGCTTGTATCCTCTATTTTTGATACTGTCAATTTCTAGGCCTTCTTGTTGAAGACGTTGGATCGCTTTCCATATGGATGTACGGCTTAAATTCAGTTCTTCTCCGATTTTTTCTCCGCTGACATAATCGTTTTCTCTAGCTAATATTTGGTAAACTAGTTGGTGTGATTTCATTGATTTTCCTTTCTAGCTAAGAGGGAGTGAGAGTATTCATTTCGAGTTTGACTAGGTGTTTTATGAAAAAACTGTTTGTAGGCTTTTGAGAAATGTAGTGGATCTGAAAAACCCACAGAATATGCAATGACTTTGATCGTTTCATTGGTGTGTTCTAGTAACTGTTGAGCACGCTTCATTCGAACGAAAAGTAAATACTCTTTTGGAGAGAGTTGGTGAAATTCTTTAAACACACTAGTTAAGTAACTTCTATGAACCGATAGCTCTTTTGCTAAATCTTGAATGGTAAGCGATTGTGGATAGTGACTATCAATTAATCGTTTGCAGTCAAGATAGAGCTGGTGAGTTGATGAAATATTCTCTTTTTTCTGATTGGGAGCAATCGTTCCTAGATGAAACATTAGTTCATGGAGTTGTCCCATGATGTGGAGTTGAGCCAATTCATTAGATTTTGTAATCTGAGCAAAGCGGACAATATCTGAGATGAGTTTTGCAGTTGTTTGTGTATGACAGTTATTTGACTGGATGAGGTAGGATTGGTCAGAAATTTGAGATAGAGCAAAGTAGTCAGGTGCCCTCCCTCCAGTGATCCCCACTCAATTAAAAATTTCATAGGTTTAGTGCCAGAAAACCTTGATTTATTAAGGTTTACAATGCCTTTTAAATATATTTGGCGGGATTTCTGGCGGGGTTATCTTTTTAGGTTTTGATTCCCGTTGAATTGAATTTTTGTTTTTGGAGCTGTATGTATGGATATATTCCCACTCATTATTTCAGCAATAGATTCGTCAGCTCCACGCCAAAGGTGTGAGTAATGTTTCAAAGTAATTTCTGGGCTAGAATGACCTAACCTTTTCGACAAAATCAAGACAGATACATTAAACTCGTTTATCAAATAAGAAGCGTTACTATGACGAAGTCCTTTACCCTGTATTCGCTTACATTAGCTAGTTCAGAATATCGTTGAATAATTCTAGCTAGTGTAGATTTTATCATTGGAAGGCTATCATATGTAAATATAAAATCAGTTTCATTGCCTAAACCAATTTCTTTCTGTCTGTCTTTCCAACGCTTTAAAAATAGAAATCGTATCATCATCTAGGGAAATAATACGTTTGCCATCACTTGTTTTGGTATAGGCATTTCTTTGCCAGTTTTTCCTTGATTTTAGAATAAGCATATGATGAACACGCATACGCTTTTTATCGAAATCAATATCATTCCACCAAAGTGCCATTCCTTCATTTACTCGAATACCTGTCATGAAAAAAAGTCCAAAAGCATAACGAAATTAAGATGTTCATAAAAAATCATCAAGACAGATTTGAGCAATAACACGCTCAAATTCTACTTTAGTCCAGTATGGAACGATAGCCTTTCCTTTCGGAATAGCTTTGGCTTTCTTAGAGATATTAGTTTCCAAATAACCCATTTCTACAGCATAATCAAGAGACTTTCTAAACATACCAAAGATTAGACTAGCGTAGGCTTGAGAGTAGCCAGAACCGTTTTTCGTCTTTGCTTGACAGTAACCATATCCGATAGTTTTGAATATCTTCAATAGTCAAACCACGTAGTGTCTTGTTATAAAATCGTTCAGCAATCTTTTCAAGATTTTTGATTCTGACAGCATAAGTACTTTCTTCCACATACGATTTATAATATGGTATATAACAATCTAAAATAAACTGCTTGACAGTCATATTGTAATTAGCGTAAGTATGAGCTTTGTGATACTCTCGTTTTACCCGAGTCAATTCTAAATACGCCTCTCTGGCAGTAGAAAAAAAGGCTTACCGTTGCTATCTTTTCTACTTTTCTTTCTAATACGTTTACCACTGATTCTATCAATACCTAGCTCTGTTTCATAGAAATATTTTCCTTTCGTATCAACAAACACACCGCTATAACGTGTTTTTGCCATTTGTTATTCCTCATCTAGTTTTACACCGATAAGGTTTTCTACTCTTTCCCGTGGGACTAGTCCAAGTCTACGGTTATTGTAGAATGGTATACCTTTATTATACACCAAATCCTGCTTTACCGCTTGAATAATACTAATTGCAGTATGTTTCTTATATCCTAGTTTTATCAAGTCGTCTTTACTAATCAATGATTTCATACGCTTACTGTTCCCTTCTGATTTTTATTCTTGTATCAGTTGAATTTTGAATAACCTCCCCATTGTCATCTATTGATAGATTGTAAATCGCAATATCTTCTTTGTACTCAAGATTATCTAAATGACCTACTGAAAAACTGGGGGTTAATCCCTCAAAATAATTTCTTTCTAAATTTTCATAGCTTACTATCGGTTTTATTAAACCACGAGATAAAAAAATATTTTGGCTGTTTATATCCACTTGGAATAGCTAGTAAATCTTTTGTGATATATTTTGTAATGTAGTTAGCAACTTTTTCAGAAGAATCGATTTTTGTAACGGTACTAAATCCTAATTGATATGAATCAACATTATAGACTTGCTTGCCATTCTTTTTTATCAATCGACCAGTTTTAGTATTTCTTGCTTTTGTTAATTTTGGACTAAAACCGCCTGTTACTCCATGAAAATGGAGCCGTCCATTTTTGTGTAATTCTGGTATGAAAATATAGTGAAATTTTCCATATTTTTCACGCTGAGCTTTGAGCCAAGCGCGTATTTTCTTTTTTACGATTAAATAATCATGGGAATTGATTTTTTCGTCGTTAAAAGTTAATGTCCAAAATAAATCGAAATCATTGCACAGCATGTAGTGACGAATACGCCTTTTTATCCTATTGGCTTGCTGATAGAGTTCTTTTTCACTTGGACTTTTAGAAGTATTAGATACTGTAGTATCGGTTTCTCCTAGTCTTCTAAATTTTGCTTTTCGATAGTATATGACCTCGAAAGTATTTGAATTATATTGAATTATTTTTGTGTTATATAATTCTCTAGTCATTAGTCCTCCGCTTATCATGCCTGCATGTCAAGTAGCAGGCTAATATACACATCTAGCGAGTCCTGGCTTGCTTATGGGCAAGCCGGCTCACTAGATAGTTAGTTCATTCTATCTGCTTTCTTGGAATAGTTTGAAAGTCCCTTATTTTATTTTTGAAATCTATTGAATCTAAATCAAAATACGGAGTCTCAAAATATTTTATTCCGTTTGTTTTAGGAGTTAAAATATATCCTTTTCCAACTCCTCCTCTGTACTCCGCCAAAAGATCTATTTTCTCTTTACCCATGACACTGTAAAACGTTTCTTCAGATATACTGGAACTATTCCCTAAAATAATTCTAGTTTGGCACTGCTCTGTGACTGCACGCGGTAAATCAGAAGCAAGGAGCTTTTGGCTTGCAAGAACAAGCAATCCCTGTCCAGAAGCCCGTGATTTTAAGGCAAGTATTTTTAGTAGCCTAACCATTTCTTTTTGTTGCGCTGATGTTCCACATTCCAAAGCTGCCAGCACTTCATCAAAAATTAAATAATGTGCAGGTAAAGAAAAATGTTTGTACGTGGTCCCAAATCAACTGAAGAAAATGCGAAATATCTCTTATATCTATCTTCCATTTCAAATACCATTTGTTCTAGAAGTAGAATAATCTCTTCCGCATTACGTGCGACAGGAATACCTAGATTTTCAAATGTCGCACCTAAAGAGGTTTGTTTAGCGTCAATTAAACTTATAGAATGACCTTGTTTAATTAGTAACCCAGCTAGTGTGGCTAGATAAAGTGACTTCCCAGCACCACTAGGAGCTATTATAATCTGCTGATTAGCCTCACTAGCTATGTCAAAGCGAATGTCATTATATAGTTTTATAGGAGAGTAATTGATACAGTAATCGTCATCGGCTATCTCAAATAATTCACTTACAGAATATCTCATTGGATTTTCTCCGTATTTAAGAACAATAATATTCTTCTCTATAGTGGATTCTAAAAGATTCCATTCTCTATAGGTAGTCTGAATAAGAAATTCGGTCAACCGTCTAGTGATTTCTTTGACTTGCTGAATACTAGGAACTGTTCCCGATGGATTTAGTTCAATCACAGTCCTGTTATCTGCTTTATAAAATCTCCACTCAACTGTTTTTATTTGAATTTTATTAGCTGGTAGTTGGATTAGGTCTAGCCGTTCTGTTGCAAGTTCAAGAATACTTAAAAATCTGTACTTCCAGATAGGAGAATAAATCGAAAACAATAATTTTATAGCGACATGACCGATAAAAAGAGCTACAAGAGTAGAAGATACAATAATACTTATCTTGTAGACAACGCTTAATAAGGGTAAGCGTGATGAAAGAAAGGTAATAACAAGAGATAATAGGAGTACCTTAAACAGTTTCTTGAAGATAAAACATTGCCTTTCTTTACGGTTTTCTATGGTTTCTGAAATAGATAAGTAAGTGGGGGTATCCTCACGAAAATCATATCTACTCAAATTTCGTTTTATTTTAGTCAGTATCATGATTTAGCACCCAGTAACTTTATTTCTGAAATTATGAGCTTAAATTCTCTGTAAGCACCGCCATTTCGACCATCAGATATCCATTTTAACGCTAATAATGCTCCTTCTAAATCTATTGTTTTAGCAATGATTAACTCATTATTAATTTTTTTCAAAAAAGATTCATCGTTGTATATCTCAACAGTGAAAGGTTTTATGCTACTTAAATCTCCATCAACATCTTGAATAGCCTTAACAATTTCTGGCTGAAGAGCCAATAAAACTTTTTTACTTATTGTTCCATCAATGACTTCATTTTTTTCATTACGTTTAGGAACGTCTCTACATTCAATAACAAAAGCACTAGTAGGAGTATGTTCTACATTTGACGTACCAATTAGTAGATTTTTCAAGCTTGGTGAGTTAAAACTCACTTTTCCAATATTATTTTCCATTTTGTTACCTCTTTATCTTTGTGCGCACACTAGATTAATTTTATCAAGCAGTTCATGACCTCCTTGACAGTCATATTGTCTCATTTTTAATTAGTTAAAATGTGGGGATAAAAATTTTTTGACAACAAAAAAATCCCCACACGAAGTGGGGAAAATATGCTATACAGTACTAAATAAAAATTGTATCATTTACGATAAATTAAACTTTCGAGTGTTAGTTTATCTATTATTGGTAATAAAATATACTTTGCTAATAAATCCAACTTTTCTGGAAGTTTCTGGTAGCTAAGATAAGATTCCTTATTTTTTTATGTGATAGTGTGACAGAGTCTTTTTTTCTAAATAAAAAAATACTGAATCATTTTCTAAAAATTTCTATAGTATCAAACTGATTATAGGTAAAATCAATAAATTTATCTTTTAATTCATTGTAAGAAGAACTTGCTAAAGGAAAAATGTTGTTGAAAAATATTCTCTTATATCCTCTGTATTTGTTAGTGATAAATTCAATAAGTGCTTAGAATATTCTGGAATTTCTTGAATATCAAGAATCATTTCAATAAAGAAATCTTCTAAATATTCGTCTATATCACAGCCCCATAATACTTCATTCTCATCATTAAAATAATGTTCTTCATTAACAAAGTATTTCAATACACTGGGAGTGATTAAATAGGGATTGTTCCTACTTAAATCAGATAAATTGGAGTAATTTAATATTTTCCCAATAAGTTTTTCATCTGAATGTAAATCAATATGTCTTTTGAGTTTTAAATCTTTGTATTTCTCTTGGATTCTTTGTGAACATTTTTTAAAAATAAAATGACATGAGTTAGGAAATTTTTCCTTACATGAATTATTGAATTGCTTACTTGACATATATTTAAACTTCTTCTATATCATCTGGAATATAAGTAATTACATCATACACATTGCAGTTCAAAATAAAACATAGGGTATCTAATGTAGCTGTAGTTATTGGTTTTCCTTTTTTCATTCTATGTAGTGTATTGCTGGATAGACCGTGGTGAAAAATTAATTCGTATTCTGTTTCCTTGTTTAAACAAAGTCTCGTAGAAGGGTTTATATGAAATCATCGTTCTCATCTCTTTTCTAAATAGATAATTTCATTTTATCAATATTAATCTATTGACTATACTCAATAAATTGACTATAATTAGAGGGAGAGTTATTGATTGGAGGATTTTATATTGAAACTTGAAGATTTTCAGACTTTCCCATTTAAAAGTGTGCAAGAATATATTTCAGACAAAGAAAAAGCAATAAAATTCAGTTTCTTATTGCAAGGAGATGAGCCTGACCGTTCTGAATTGATAAAATTAATATATAAAGACATTTTTGAATGGTATGATGATAAAGTACATAGTGGCGATACTCTTATAACATATCGTACAGCAATTTTTCGAAAATATTATGGAAAATCATATAGTAACTTATCAAGAGATAAACAACACGAGATTCTTAATATTATAAAATCATATACTGAACATGACGATGATTTTCCTTTCGAGTTTGAACTTGATAGTAAAGAAAAAAAAGTTTATCAGATTTGTAACAATTATCAAATAGGAAATTTTGGAATTTTCCCAAAAGGAAGAATAAATCCTAAAAGAGCACAGTCTCCATATAATGATTATTTTGACCTTGCTTTATCAGTAATATGGGATTTATATGATGGTACATTGACTCCAGACGATGAGTTTAAAAAAGCAATTTTAGATGAGAAAGAATATTTTGACCAATTTAAAGATTTTGAGACATTTCTATCTGAGAATTTCCTAACTGTATTTTTTGATGATGACGGATATTTAATTCGATTATCTGAAATTGATAATTTTGAGGAATATGTAAGAATTAGTAATCAAATTATTTATACTAGAGGACTTGCCATTCTAACCTACCTTCAATCAAGGTATGATGATAATAGTGAAGTGCCCACCCAACAACTTGAAGAAAAAGAAAAACAGTTCCTAAACCAACTACCAAAGAGATGGCACATCGAACTCTGGAAATTGCAGAAGAAGAAATAGATAAAATTTCTAAACTTGATGAACATTTTAATGAACTTGAGGTTAATCTTCATAAAGTAAAATTTGAAGCTACAAAAAAACGAATACACGGTGCTATTGTTCTTTTCTTGCTCGTTGTATCACTATTCTTTTATACTTCAGAAATTCTCATATTCATTTGGATTTTATCTGTAATACTATATGTAGCAGATAAAATCAGAATTATTAAAGAGAAAATAAAATACGATAAAATGCTAAATACGACTCAGGAAAAATATAGAGAAGAAAAGAAAAAATTATTATCTACTTTGCGAAAAGAGTACTATTCCATTCCAACTGAATTTAGAACATACAATCATGTCTCAGGTATACGATATTTTTTGAACGCTGATATTGCATCAAATTTGCAACAAGCTATTCACTATTATTCAAATGAATACAATTCTAAAAGAATGCAAGACCAAATTTATAGCTTACATCATTCAAACACAATATTACAAGATAGAATTAAGGAGCTCGAATTAGAAAGAGAGCTGGAAAAATACTAATCAAAAAGGAGAATACTACAATGACAAAATTTAATTTACAATCAAATCAAATTTATAGTGAATTAAGTAAGTTTGAGATAGAAGAAATACTGTATAATGCTACAAAACAATTGAACGGTAGTGTTGAACGGCAAAGTTCTGAAGAAATTTCATACTCTGGACAGGGAAATTTTTTTGATTACATGAAGCACCCAGGTTTAAGTAGATATACATGTTGGCAAGTCTTAGTTACTATATCAGATTTAGGGGATAAACGAAAAGTTGAGCTAACTGCAGTCGGAGAAAGTCCGATTAGTTACCTACTCAATAATTTTCTATCATTCATTACTTTTGATACCTTATTCCAAGGTCATCGTAATCTTAATTTTGGCATATCAAAAGAAAAGGCTAAATACCTTTCTAATTTGTTGTAGAAGATAATTTATATACAAAAAACTCTCTTAGTACATATTCACACTAAGAGAGTTTTTTGTAATCTATTTGCCAAGTTTGGCGGGAAAATTGGCGGGGTAACTTTTCTAAAAAGATAAATTTATACCATTCTAACTTCTAGAAACCCGATAGAATCGGTGTAAAACATTCATTTTTACTTTCTATATTATTCCCAACCAGTAGTAAGCCCAAGGATCCTGGCTATCTGCTTGATAGAATGTTAATTCATCTGGTTTTAGTAAAAAGAAATCTCCTGCCTTTAAATCAACAATTTTCCCCTTATAATGGAATTGACCTTTTCCTTTAGTAATGTAATGTAGTACATAGGTATCTCGAATAGCTGGACCAAAAGAGTAATTAGGCGTGCATTCTTCATAACCGTAGAAGCTAAGAGAAAGATCAATTGTTCCAGTCTGGTATTCTGAAAAAACGAGCATGGGCCACCTCCTACCTAACATTTTACCATACTTTGTATACATTTCTCTATTTTAGAAAGCGCTTTTATGTGCTAAAATTTTATCAAGAAATAGATGAGGTACAATTTATGGGAGTTCGAATAGAGAATAATCTATTTTACGTTGAGAGTAAAGGTTTAAGTTTGATTATTGAAAATAGGGATGGATTCTTATTATTAAAACATTTAGGAAAGACTATTAAGAACTATAGAGGGGCTAATAGTGTTTACGAACGCGATCATGCTTTTTCTGGTAATCCCATAGCTACTAATCGAACCTTTAGTTTGGATACGCAACGTCAGATTTTTGGACAACATGGTTTGGGTGACTTTAGAAAACCAACTTTACAGGTTCAACATGATGCAACTGAAGTAACAGACTTTCGATTTGTAGAAGCAAAGATTTTAAAAGGTCAGAATGGTCCACAGGGTTTACCTTCTCCACACAGCATGGATGATACAGAGACTCTTGCCTTGATTTTAGAAGATTCTAAGGCTCAACTTAGTCTGACTTTGTATTATACTGCTTTTGATAATGATGCGACAATTGCTAGTTACAGCAAATTGGAGAATAATAGCAATCAGGAAGTTGTCATTCATAAGGACTTTTCTCTCATGGCTGATTTTCCTGCTGCAGCTTACGAAATAGTGACTTTACAGGGAGCTTATGCTCGTGAAAAGACTGTTCGACGTCAACAGGTAGAACAAGGAATCTTTTCGATTAGTTCGAACCGTGGAGCTTCTGGGCATGCTCAAACACCAGCTCTTCTACTATGTGATCAAGGAGCCACAGAGGATGCTGGGAATGTGTTTGCTTTGCAACTACTGTACAGTGGAAACTTCGAAGCTTTTGTCCAAAAAAATCAACTGAATGAAGTTCGGGTGGCTATTGGCATTAATCCAGAAAACTTTTCTTGGAAGTTAGATCCTGAGGAAAACTTTGAAACACCGGTAGCTTTAGTGACCTATTCAGATAAGGGATTAACCGGTATCAGTCATGAAAGTCAGAATTTTGTACTTAAGCACATTATGCCAAGTAAATTTTCTAAAAAAGAACGCCCAATTCTTATCAATAACTGGGAAGCTACTTACTTTGACTTTCAGAGAGAAAAACTGTTAGAATTAGCTGATGAAGCTAAGAAAGTTGGAATAGAACTTTTTGTATTAGATGATGGGTGGTTTGGAAATCGCTTTGATGATAATCGTGCTTTAGGTGATTGGGTTGTTAATGAGGAAAAACTGGGTGGAAGCCTAGAAAGTTTGATTTCAGCTATCCATGACAGAGGTTTGCAGTTTGGCCTTTGGTTAGAACCTGAGATGATTTCTGTTGATAGCGATTTGTATCGCAAACATCCTGACTGGGCCATTCAGGTTCCTGGCTATGAGCATACCTATTCTAGAAATCAATTAGTACTTAATCTTGCCAATCCTCAGGTAGTAGAATACTTGAAAAATGTCTTAGATGAACTCCTATCTTATCATGAGATTGACTACATCAAATGGGACATGAACCGCAATATCACTAACCTAGGAAATGGCTTAACTTATCTAGAGACACAGATGCAATCTCATCAGTACATGCTGGGACTTTATGAACTCGTTTCTTATCTGACAGAGAAGCACAGCCATATTCTCTTTGAGTCCTGCTCTGGTGGTGGTGGACGAAATGATCTTGGTATGATGCGCTATTTCCCACAAGTCTGGGCTAGTGATAATACAGATGCCATTGCACGTTTACCAATTCAATACGGTTCATCCTATCTCTATCCAACCATTTCTATGGGGGCTCATGTGTCAGCAGTACCGAATCACCAGATGGGACGAAAGACACCGTTAGAAACACGTGGCCATGTAGCCATGATGGGAAATCTGGGTTATGAGCTTGATTTGACAAGTTTATCAGATGAGGAGAAAGCTGAGATCGCTAATCAGGTGAACTTGTATAAAGAATTGCGACCAGTAGTCCAGTTGGGAAATCAGTATAGGTTAATTAATCCCGATGCTGCATCCAATGAAGTAGCTGTACAATTTAACTATGGAAATCAAACGATTGTAACCTACGTCCGAGTCCTATCAGTTGTGGAAACAATGGAAACCACCTTGAAACTGAAAGACTTAGAGGTGGAAGGGCTTTATGAGCTGGAAGGGACAAACATTGTTTACTCGGGTGCAGAGCTCATGTATGCAGGTTTAACTGTTACCTTATCGCCAGGAGATTTTTTGAGTAGACAGTATAAATTCAAAAGACTATACTAAAAGCGTATAAATTTATTAAGGAGGCATTCCAATGAAATGGTATAAGAAAGCAGGTTTTCTTTTAGTAGCTGGGGTAAGTTTACTAGGTCTAGTGGCTTGTGGTCAGAGCAATCAACCAGCTGATGGTAAGGTAACGATTGAGTTTTTAACCAGAAGACCGAGATGGCAGATACCTTGCAAAGGATAGTGGATGATTTTGAAAAAGAACACCCTAATATTGATGTGAAGCTGACTACAGTACCCGCAGCTGGAATTGTTCTGAAGACTCGGATTTTATCAGGAGATGTTCCAGATATTATTAATATCTATCCTCAAAATATGGATTTTCAGGAGTGGGCAAAAGCAGGTTATTTTGCAGATATGACAGGAAAATCCTATCTTGAGAACATCAAGAATGACTATGCCGAAAAGTATGCAATCAATAACAAGGTTTATAGTGTGCCTTTAACGGCTAACCTTTATGGAATTTATTACAATAAAACAAAGTTTAAAGAATTAGGACTTGAGGAACCGAAGACTTTTAAAGAGTTTCAAGAGATTGTTAAAAAGATAAAAGATAGTGGGCATTCTCCGTTTGCAGTTGCAGGCAATGAAGGCTGGACACTAAATGGTTACCACCAACTTTCTCTCATTACTCTTACAGGTAGTGGAGACGCGGCTAATAACTACCTTCGCTTTTCAAAACCAAACGCAATCTCTGCAGATGATGCTATTTTAAAAGCAGATGCAGAACGACTCGATTTATTAGCAGATAATGCTCAAGATGGTTGGCGTGGTGCCTCTTATAATGATGCGGTGGTAGCATTTTCGAGTGAAAAAGCCTTGATGATGCCACAAGGATCATGGGCATTAGCCGCAATTAATCAACAGGATCCAAAATTTGAGGTGGGGATGTTTGCCTTTCCTGGAGAAGAAGTAGGAAAAGAAGTCACTGTTGGTGCAGGGGATATGGCATTATCAACTTCAGCTACTACCAAACACCCTAAGGAAACCGAAGAATTTATCAGCTATATGACTAGTCCAAAAGCTATGCAGTCATACTATGATATAGATGGATCACCAGTTGCGGTGAAAGGTATACAGGAAAAAGAAGATTCAGCGCTTGCAGCTATTTCTAAACTGGCTTTTACGGACAAACATTATGTTTGGTTGGGCCAACGCTGGAACTCTGAAGAAGACTTTTTTTAATCTAAGTGCAGGTTACCTGATGGATAAAAAAATCTGAAAAAAATATGGCAAACAATCTCAATGCTTTCTTTAATCCAATGAAGGCAGATTTGGACTAGAATAGGAGTTAAGATGATATGGCTATTCGAAAATTTTTAAATAAATACTGGGGTTGGACATTTTTGCTCATCCCGCTTGCTTTACAAGCTATCTTCTTTTACTTTCCAATGGTACAAGGTGCTTTCTATAGTTTGACTAACTGGACTGGATTGACCTATAATTATAAATTTGTTGGTTTAAATAACTACAAATTACTGATGATTGATGGGAAATTCTTCACAGCCATATCCTTTACTTTGATTTTAACTCTGGCATTGATTATTGGAGAGATTACGATTGGGATGGTTGTGGCACGAGCCTTAAATTCTAAGATGAAGGGGCGGACCTTCTTTAGAGCTTGGTTCTTTTTCCCGGCTGTTTTATCTGGTTTGACAGTTTCCTTGATTTTTAAACAATTCTTCAACTATGGGCTTCCAACGATTGGAAAAAAATTTTTAGGAATTAGTTTTTTTACAAGAGAGTCTATTAGGGACACCTGTCGGAGCGGTAGTGGCAACTATTTTTGTTCTTCTATGGCAAGGAGTAGCTATGCCAATCATTCTCTTTCTTGCTGGTCTTCAGAGTATTCCAACTGATATTTTAGAGGCAGCATCAATTGATGGTGCAACCAGTAAACAAACTTTTTGGAAGATTGAATTGCCCTATTTACTGCCAACGATCTCAATGGTTTTTATCTTGGCTCTTAAGTCTGGTTTGACAGCCTTTGACCAAATTTTTGCGTTGACGAGTGGTGGTCCAAATAATGCTACAACGTCTCTTGGACTTTTAGTCTACAACTATGCTTTCAAGAGTAATCAATATGGATATGCGAATGCAATTGCCTTGATTTTATTCTTAATTATTGGAATTGTTTCTCTGATCCAAATCAAGCTATCAAAGAAATTTGAAATCTAATAGAGGAGTCCTACACATGAAAAAAGAAGAAAAATTGAATCAGTTTTGGAAATACGTCCTCTTGATAGTCGGTGGTATTCTTATACTTGTTCCTTTGTTGGTAACAGTATTTAGTTCTTTCAAGACAACTAAGGATATCATGAATCATTTCTTTAGTTTGCCCAATCCTTTTACGTTGAGTAATTATGAACGATTGATTTCGGATGGAATTGGAGGCTATTTCTGGAATTCAGCAGTTATTACGGTGTTATCATTGATTGTAGTGGCTTTCTTTATACCAGCTGCAGCTTATTCCATTGCTCGAAATATGTCCAAGAAAAAAGCCTTTGCAATTATGTATTCGCTCTTGATCTTAGGGATATTTGTTCCATTTCAGGTGATTATGATTCCCATCACAGTTATGATGAGTAAACTCGGTCTAGCGAATATGTGGGGGCTAGTAATACTCTACTTAACTTATGCTATTCCACAGACTCTCTTCTTGTATGTTGGTTATATTAAAATCAGTATACCAGATAGTTTAGATGAAGCTGCAGAAATTGATGGGGCTGATCGTTTTACAACTTATCGTCGAATCATTTTTCCAATGTTGAAGCCCATGCATGCGACAACTTTGATTATCAATGCCCTCTGGTTCTGGAATGACTTTATGTTGCCACTTTTGATTCTGAATAAGGATTCCAAGATGTGGACTTTGCCTCTCTTCCAATACAACTATCAAGGTCAGTACTTCAATGACTATGGCCCAAGCTTTGCATCTTATATTGTGGGAATTGTAACGATAACCATTGTCTACCTCATCTTCCAAAAACATATCATTTCAGGAATGAGCAACGGGGCAGTGAAGTAAGAAAGTGCTTAGGGAATCTATAATTCCATACATAGACGAACGGTTCAGCTTATTGATAATTCAAGAGAAATAAAGTAGTACTTAGTTTGTCACAGTCTATATTAGTACGAGTTCAATGTGAACAAAAATCTAAAAATATCTTTCATTTACGAAGCCAGGTCATATAAGACTTGGCTTTCATCAGAAAAAGGAGAACATCTATGACCATTCAAAATAAAACTATGTTGATTACTTATTCAGATAGTCTTGGAAATAACCTTAAAGACTTATATGAGAATTTGGAAGAACATTTTGGCGATGCTATTGGGGGAGTTCACCTTCTACCATTTTTCCCATCAACAGGTGATCGTGGATTTGCGCCAGTTGACTATGATGAAGTGGATTCAGCTTTTGGTGATTGGGAGGACGTTAAGCGTTTAGGTGAGAAATATTATCTTATGTTTGACTTTATGATTAATCATATTTCTCGTCAATCTAAGTATTATAGGGACTATCAAGAAAAACATGAAGCCAGTGAATTTAAAGATCTCTTTTTAAACTGGGATAAGTTTTGGCCAGAGAACCGTCCGACACAGTCTGACGTAGATTTAATCTACAAGCGTAAGGATCGTGCACCAAAGCAAGAGATTGTATTTGCAGATGGTTCAGTAGAACATTTGTGGAATACCTTTGGTGAGGAGCAGATTGATCTTGATGTGACCAAAGAAGTAACGATGAGATTCATCCGTAAGACGATTCAACATCTAGCAAGTAACGGGTGTGACTTGATTCGTCTAGATGCCTTTGCTTATGCAGTGAAGAAATTGGATACCAATGATTTCTTTGTGGAACCAGATATTTGGGATTTATTGGACAAAGTTCGAGATATCGCTGCTGAGTATGGGACAGAGCTCTTACCTGAGATTCATGAACACTATTCGATTCAGTTTAAAATAGCGGACCATGATTACTATGTTTACGATTTTGCCCTTTCAATGGTGACTCTTTATACTCTTTACAGTTCCAGAACAGAGCGCTTGGCCAAGTGGTTGAAGATGAGCCCGATGAAGCAATTTACGACACTAGATACCCATGATGGAATTGGAGTGGTGGATGTCAAAGATATCCTGACCGATGAGGAAATTGACTATGCTTCAAATGAGCTCTATAAGGTTGGAGCGAATGTCAAACGGAAGTACTCTAGTGCCGAGTATAACAATTTAGATATCTACCAAATCAATTCAACCTACTATTCTGCGCTTGGAGATGATGATGTCAAGTATTTCCTAGCTCGTCTGATTCAAGCTTTTGCTCCAGGCATTCCTCAGGTTTACTATGTGGGTCTATTAGCAGGAAAAAATGACTTGAAATTGTTAGAAGAAACCAAAGAAGGTCGAAATATTAATCGTCATTACTATAGCAATGAGGAAATAGCAGAAGAAGTTCAACGTCCTGTGGTGAAGGCCCTTCTCAATCTATTTTCTTTCCGTAATCGGTCAGAGGCCTTTGATCTAGAAGGAACTATAGAGGTGGAAACACCAACAGCTCACAGCATTGTAATCAAACGTCAAAATAAAGACAAGTCCGTAACAGCAGTAGCAGAAATTGATTTACAAAGTCAGACCTATCAAGTAGTGGAAAACGGCAGAAAAATTCAGTTCTAGTGCTATATTAATGAAAGAGTTTTTTTGTTGTGAAAACGTGTTCATTGTTCCCAAATGACGGAAAAAATGGTAGAATATAAAGATAGTTTAGCATTTATCTTCTGGAGAAATCCAGAACAGAAAGGATCCGTTTTGAAATCAATTGGATTACTGGATAAGATAAGAGGGCTTTCGAAAAAAGATTTCTTTTTGTATTTGATGATCATAAGTATCTTTTTACCTTTTTATTTGTTCTTAGCCCTCTTTGCTTTATATTTGATAGGTTTACTTGTTACTGGGGAGATGAAGGGAATTATCAAAGGATTAGCCAAACATCCTGTACTTCTCTTTTTATTGCCTACAGTAGTATCATCTCTATCGTCGCTAAGAACTGGCTTGGATTGGTTGCATCTTTACTGATGTTTCTCTTCCTCATTTTCTTTAGTTTCTACCAGAAACGTCTGACACATGCTTTCTTTCGACTGATACTGCAGACAATCTTGTTTGGTAGTGTGCTCTCTGCGGCTTTTGCTACTTTGGAGCATTTCCAAATTGTAAAGAAATTTAACTATGCCTTTCTTTCGCCCAATATGCAGGTATGGCATCAGAATCGGGCAGAAGTGACCTTTTTTAATCCTAATTACTATGGAATTATTTGTTGTTTCTGTATCATGATTGCCTTCTATCTCTTTACAACGACCAAGTTGAATTGGTTGAAGGTATTCTGTGTGATTGCAGGCTTTGTTAATCTCTTTGGATTGAACTTTACGCAAAATCGAACTGCCTTTCCTGCTATTATCGCTGGAGCCATCATTTATCTCTTTACAACCATTAAAAACTGGAAGGCCTTTTGGCTTAGTATCGGGGTCTTTGCGATTGGCTTGAGTTTCCTTTTTTCTAGTGATTTGGGAGTTCGGATGGGGACTTTAGATTCCTCTATGGAAGAACGCATTTCTATCTGGGATGCTGGGATGGCCTTGTTTAAGCAAAATCCTTTTTGGGGGGAGGGGCCATTGACCTATATGCACTCTTATCCTCGGATAAATGCTCCTTATCATGAACATGCTCACAGCCTTTATATTGATACGATTCTGAGTTACGGAATTGTGGGAACCATTTTATTAGCTTTGTCTTCTGTTGCTCCTGTTCGTTTGATGATGGATATGAGTCAGGAGTCGGGGAAACGTCCAATTATCGGTCTTTATCTCTCCTTCCTTACAGTAGTCGCTGTGCATGGAATCTTTGACTTGGCCCTTTTCTGGATTCAGTCAGGCTTCATTTTCTTGTTAGTTATGTGCAGTATTCCATTGGAGCGTCGAACTTTGGTATCAGACATGACGGATTAAGTTTATAAGATTGAAATCTTCTACCTTGAGTAGGAGATTTTTTACTGAGAAAAATTAGTTCTAAATCGAAATAGTTGACAGTTAGAATAATAAGTATTATAATGTTTTCATTCGTATCGATATGGAAATAAATTGGAGGTTTCATGAAATATTGTCATTTGGTAGCCCATCATATTCGTTTGTTGAATGGGCGGATTTTTCAAAAGTTACTGAGACAAGACCCTGACTCTCTTTATCGGAGTGAGCAGGGAAAGATTTTAGCGGTTTTATGGAATAGTAAGACGGGCTGTGCAACTGCGACAGATATTGCGCTTGCGACTGGGCTTGCTAATAATACGCTGACGACTATGATAAAAAAGCTAGAGGAACAAAATCTTATAACTGTCAGTCCGTGTGGAGAAGATAAGCGTAAGAAGTATTTAGTTTTAACAGAGTTGGGCAAGTCCCAGAAAGAAGTTGGGCAACGTGTCAGTCAGAGATTGGATACTATCTGTTACAAAGGATTTTCAGAAGAGGAAATTAGGCAGTTTGAAGCCTTTCAAGAAAGAATTTTGGCTAATCTGAAAGAGAAGGAAAATGAGGTTTAGAGTGGGATAAATTAGTTATTAAAAGTTTGGTAACTTGACCAATCGAGGAAAATTTTAAATTGAGGACAAAGAATGATTGAATACAAAAATGTAGCCTTGCGCTACACAGAAAAAGATGTTTTGAGAGATGTCAATTTACGGATTGAGAATGGGGAGTTCATGGTTTTAGTTGGACCTTCTGGGTCTGGTAAGACGACCATGATCAAGATGATTAACCGTCTTTTGGAACCAACTGATGGAAATATATACATGGATGGTAAGCGCATCAAAGACTATGATGAGCGTGAGCTTCGTCTTTCTACTGGCTATGTTTTACAGGCCATTGCTCTGTTTCCCAATCTAACGGTTGCGGAAAATATTGCCCTCATTCCAGAAATGAAGGGCTGGACTAAGGAAGAAATTGCTCAGAAAACAGAAGAGCTTTTGGCTAAGGTTGGTTTACCGATAGATGAGTATGGGCATCGACTTCCGAGTGCATTATCTGGTGGAGAACAGCAACGGGTCGGCATTGTCCGTGCTATGATTGGTCAGCCTAAGATTTTGCTTATGGATGAACCCTTTTCGGCTTTGGACGCTATTTCGAGAAAAACAGTTGCAGGTTCTGACGAAAGAATTGCATAAAGAGTTTGGAATGACAACGATTTTTTTGTGACCCATGATACGGATGAAGCTTTGAAATTAGGGTGATCGTATTGCTGTTTTTGCAGGACGGAGAGATTCGTCAGGTGGCGAATCCCGAGACGATTTTAAAAGCGCCTGCTACAGAGTTTGTAGCAGACTTGTTTTGGAGGTAGTGTTCATGGCTAATTTGATATCAACTTTTCAGGATCGTTTTGGTGACTGGGTAACAGCTCTATCTCAACATTTGCAGTTGTCACTGTTGACCTTGTTACTAGCTATTTTTTTATTGCTATTCCCTTGGCTGTTTATCTTCGCTATCATGAGAAGTTGGCGGACTGGGTCTTGCAGATTTCAGGAATTTTTCCAGACTATCCCTGTCTCTGGCCTTGTTGGGACTCTTTATCCCCTTGATGGGAATTGGAACCTTGCCTGCTTTGACGGCTCTAGTGATTTATGCGATTTTCCCAATTTTGCAAAATACCATCACTGGGCTAAAGGGAATTGATCCAAGTCTACAAGAGGCGGGGATTGCCTTTGGGATGACCAGGTGGGAGCGTCTCAAGAAGTTTGAAATTCCACTTGCCATGCCTGTCATAATGTCTGGTATTCGGACGGCAGCGGTCTTGATTATTGGTACGGCGACCTTGGCAGCCTTGATTGGGGCTGGCGGACTGGGTTCCTTTATCCTTTTGGGAATTGACCGCAATAATACCAGTCTGATTTTGATTGGGGCCCTTTCTTCAGCAGTGCTTGCCATTGCCTTTAACTTCCTACTAAAAGTGATGGAAAAAGCAAAATTGCGGACGATTTTCTCTGGTTTTGCCTTGGTGACCATATTGCTCGGTCTGTCTTATAGTCCAGCCCTCTTAGCTCAAAAAGAGAAAGAAAACTTGGTGATTGCTGGGAAATTGGGACCTGAACCAGAAATTTTGGCAAATATGTATAAGTTGCTGATTGAAGAAAATACCAGTATGACTGCGACTGTTAAACCGAATTTTGGGAAAACAAGCTTCCTCTATGAAGCTCTGAAAAAAGGGGACATTGATATCTATCCTGAATTTACTGGTACGGTGACTGAAAGTTTGCTTCAGCCATCACCCAAGGTAGGTCATGAGCCAGATCAGGTTTATCAGGTGGCGCGTGATGGCATTGCCAAACAGGATCATCTGGCCTATCTAAAACCTATGTCTTATCAAAATACCTACGCTGTAGCTGTTCCGAAAAAGATTGCTCAAGAATATGGCTTGAAGACCATTTCGGACTTGAAAAAAGTGGAAGGACAGTTGAAGGCAGGTTTTACTCTCGAGTTTAATGATCGTGAGGATGGAAATAAGGGCTTGCAATCAATGTATGGTCTCAATCTCAACGTAGCGACCATGGAGCCAGCTCTTCGCTATCAGGCAATTCAGTCAGGCGATATTCAAATCACAGATGCCTATTCGACAGATGCAGAATTGGCGCGTTATGATTTGCAGATCTTGGAAGATGACAAGCAACTCTTCCCACCTTATCAAGGGGCCCCACTCATGAAAGAAGCTCTTCTCAAGAAACATCCTGAGTTGGAGCCAGTTCTCAATAAACTAGCAGGTAAAATCACGGAAAGCCAGATGAGCCAGCTCAACTACCAAGTCGGTGTTGAAGGCAAGTCAGCAGAACAAGTAGCCAAAGAATTTCTACAAGAACAAGGCTTGTTGAAGAAATGATGGGGCAGAGACTTTAAACATACTGAACTCAACTCCCTTAAACAACTAGATAAAAGAATGCTCAGACAATGTCGTCTGGGCTTTTTTGATATTAGAGTTACTGAATGTCTTTCAAAATGGAAAATAATACTCAATGAAAATCAAAGAGCAAACTAGGAAGCTAGCCGCAGACTGTACTTGAGTACGGTAAGGTGACGCTGACGTGGTTTGAATTTGATTTTCGAAGAGTATAAGAGGAAATTTTCAGGATTTTCCAATATTTTACTGTAAATACACTTGACTATTCAGAGAATAGGTGTATAATGTGTTGTGAACTACTTAACAAATAAGGATTTCCAACTCATGTCGACTAAGGATGGAAATCTTGTGTATAGACAGTTCAGTAGATATATAATAGAGCGTTGCGTCCGAAAGTCTATCCAGACACGGCTCTTTAAAAACAAAAGGAGAAAATATGACGACTTATTTGCAAACAAAACTCAAGAATATCAAAATTACTCTTGGTGAAATGTCTGGTGGCTACCGCCGTATGGTTGCTGCTATGGCTGATTTGGGATTTTCAGGAACCATGAAGGCTATCTGGAATGACCTCTTTGCCCATCGTAGTTTTGCTCAGTGGCTTTACCTGCTGGTTTTAGGAAGTTTTCCAATCTGGCTGGAGTTGATTTATGAACACCGCATTGTTGACTGGGTTGGGATGATTTGTAGCTTGACAGGGATTATCTGTGTTATCTTTGTATCGGAAGGTCGAGCAAGTAATTACCTTTGGTTTGATTAACTCTGTTATTTACCTTATCTTGGCTTTGCAGAAAGGCTTTTATGGTGAGGTGCTAACGACACTCTACTTCACGGCCATGCAGCCAATTGGACTTCTAGTTTGGATCTACCAGGCACAGTTTAAAAAGGAAAAGCAGGAGTTTGTCGCGCGTAAACTGGACGGTAAGGGTTGGACCAAGTATCTTTCTATTAGTGTTTTCTGGTGGTTGGTATTTGGGTTCATTTATCAGTCTATCGGAGCCAATCGTCCTTATCGCGATTCCATCACCGATGCGACCAACGGGGTGGGGCAAATCCTCATGACAGCTGTTTACCGTGAACAATGGATATTCTGGGCAGCTACCAATGTCTTTTCTATCTATCTCTGGTGGGGAGAAAGCCTGCAAATCCAAGGGAAATACCTGATTTACTTGATCAATAGTCTAGTTGGTTGGTATCAGTGGAGCAAGGCCGCAAAGAGTGCTTAAAAAGTAAAAAAGGATCATCTGATCCTTTTTGTGTTAGAGCAAAATGAATAATACCGTAATGATAATAGCGCTCGTTATACGAACGATGTGGTGCGATATATGTTGGTGTTCTTTCTGTTGCCCGTTCCAGTAGGCTCCATAGCAGACGATACTTGAGCCCACAATCCATAGAAGAATGGTTGCAAGTGGGACGAAGTAAAAGATGGCTAGAGCCAGAGAGGTGAGGCAACTGCCAACCAAAATGCATTTATTTCCTAGACTGTAGTTCTTTTGTTTCATGGCTGAAAAAGCAGCAGCAAGGTGAAGCAATGAGAAGGCGAGAGCTAGTACAATTGTTAGTATTCCTAGAATCATCGAAGTTAACATAGTTGGTTCCTTTCTGAGTTACAGGCTTAGTTATCAAGTGGAGTTGTAGAGGTCATCTCCATTACATCAAGGTAAAATCTCACCACTTGGTCTTCGGTATAAGATTTTCCTTTTTTTAGCCACCAAGTTAGGGTCTCGATAAAGTTCGTCACAACAAAATGCTGGAGGTAGGAGGCCGGAATGTTTGGATAGGCCTCTTGCAAGTCACCCGCCACCATGGGATAAACGTGGTGTTCGAGTTCCTTGTGTAGTTGGCGGAGGAAGTAGTCGTTTTTAGAAAAAAGGAGACTGGTGACATGGTCCTGGTTTTTCTGAAAATGTAAAAAGATATGTGCGAGGTAGTCCTCGGTAGTAAAGTGTCCTTCCCTTTCAAAGAGATGATGAAAGAGGTAGCGACAGAGCTCATCTAAAAGGAGTTCCTTGCTTTCATAGTGACAGTAAAAAGTAGAACGTCCAACATCTGCTAGGTCAATGATATCCTGAACAGTAGTGGCATCATAGCCCTTGTCGTTCAAAAGTTGTAAAAAAGCTTGATAGATGGCTTTTTTCGTCTTGCTGACTCGACGGTCTCTTTTTGGCATATAGACACTTGAGACAAACTGTTCAGAACTGAATAGGACTGACAGTTTGCTTCTATCCTTTCTTTGAATTTTATTAGATAATACAAATGAAAGAAGTATGTATATACCCATTATACCAAAGGAGGGAGAGAAATGAGTTCTAAAACATCTATCTGGTTAGCTTTTTTCTTAAATTTAAGCTATGCGATTGTTGAGTTTATCGCAGGAGGAATCTTTGGTTCGAGTGCCGTTCTTGCTGATTCTGTTCATGACCTGGGAGATGCTATAGCCATTGGCATCTCAGCCCTTTTAGAAACAATTTCAAACCGTGAAGAAGATAGACAGTACACCTTGGGTTACAAACGTTTTAGTCTTTTAGGAGCCATGCTAACGTCTGTGATTCTTATGATAGGGTCTGTCCTAGTGATTTTGGAAAATATCACGAAGATTGCTCATCCGCAACCCGTTAATGAGAATGGCATCCTCTGGCTGGGAATCATTGCAGTAGCTATCAATGTACTAGCAAGTCTGGTAGTTCGTAAAGGAAAGACAAAGAACGAGTCAATTCTTAGCTTGCATTTTTTGGAAGACACTCTTGGTTGGTTGGCCGTCATCCTAATGGCGATTATCCTCCGATTTACAGATTGGTATATCCTTGATCCGCTTTTATCGCTGGTTATTTCCATCTTTATTCTGTCGAAAGCCATTCCTCGCTTTTGGAGCGCACTGAAGATTTTCCTAGATGCTGTGCCAGAAGGAGTCGAGACCAGTGATTTGGAGAAGGATTTAGAGGCTCTACCCAATGTCAAAAGTGTCAATCAACTTAGCATTTGGTCCATGGACGGTCTAGAGAACAATGCTATTGTCCACATTTGTATCAAGGACTGGGAACAGATGATGGAAACCAAAGAAGTGGTGCGTCAATGTTTAGAAGAAAGAGGCGTGCAGAATATCACTATTGAAGTAGATATCAGTCAAAGCAATCATGCGCAACATAGGCGGAGGGTGAGAGAGTTAGAGCAGAAGCAGGGGCATCATTAGTAAAAAGTAAAGAATGATTAAGCCCCTATGTTATTTGAAATAGAGTATTTTCTTTCCTGTTTAAATATCTTAAAAGTTTGATCCTATAAGGCTCTGTATAAACTTTACTTAGTTGTTTGGTAATTAAAAAAATTTTTCTATTATATGCAAAATGTTTGACTTGGAGTCAACTCAAAGTTGTATAATAAGATGAATGAGTTATAGTTGCTTAAATTCAGTGAAGGAAATGAAAGGAGGCTAGTATATGAATATTAAATCTGCCAGCGACTTATTGGGAATTTCAGCGGATACGATTCGGTATTATGAGCGAGTTGGTCTTGTGCCACCGATTACTCGAACCGCGACTGGAATTCGTGACTTTCAAGATCAGGATATAGAAGCTCTGGAATTTATTAAGTGTTTTCGTTCGGCGGGTGTCTCTGTAGACAGTTTAGTTGACTATATGTCGCTTTACCAAAAGGGGGATGAAACGAGAGAGGAAAGGCTTGGTATTTTAGAAGACGAAAAGAAAAAATTAGAGAAGCGCTTGTCTCATTTACAGACGGCTTTAAATCGCTTAAATCACAAAATTAAACTTTACAAGGAAGGAAATTTTAAATGAAATCAGCAGTATATACAAAGGCAGGTCAGGTTGGTCTTGCTAGTATTGAACGTCCGCAAATAATAGAAGCGGATGATGTGATTATTCGTGTAGTTCGTGCGTGCGTTTGTGGTTCAGATTTATGGAGGTACCGTAATCCAGAAACGAAAGCTGGACACAAAAATAGTGGACACGAAGCGATTGGGATTGTCGAAGAAACTGGGGAAGCCATTATGACGGTGAAACCAGGTGATTTTGTCATTGTCCCTTTTACCCATGGCTGTGGGGAGTGTGATGCCTGTCTTGCTGGCTTTGACGGTTCTTGCGACAATCATGTTGGTAATAACTTGGGAGGCGATTTTCAGGCGGAATATATTCGTTTTCACTATGCAAACTGGGCGCTGGTTAAAATCCCTGGACAACCTTCTGACTACACAGAAGGTATGCTCAAGTCACTTTTGACACTGGCTGATGTCATGCCGACCGGTTACCATGCAGCGCGTGTTGCTAATGTTCAAAAAGGGGATAAGGTTGTCGTTATCGGGGATGGGGCTGTTGGCCAATGTGCTGTTATTTCAGCTAAGATGCGTGGAGCGTCGCAGATTGTCCTTATGAGTCGTCATGAAGATCGCCAAAAGATGGCCTTGGAATCAGGTGCGACAGCTGTTGTGGCTGAACGTGGCGAAGAGGGAATTGCCAAAGTCCGTGAAATCCTTGGTGGTGGAGCAGATGCAGCCCTTGAATGTGTTGGGACTGAAGCAGCCGTAGATCAAGCCCTTGGGGTTCTTCACAATGGTGGACGTTTAGGATTCGTTGGTGTTCCTCATTACAATAACTGTGCGCTCGGTTCTACATTTGCCCAAAATATTTCAGTGGCAGGTGGAGCAGCCTCAGTTACTACTTATGACAAACAAGTTTTGTTAAAAGCGGTTCTTGATGGAGACATCAATCCAGGTCGCGTCTTTACTTCAAGTTATAAACTGGAAGATATCGACCAGGCTTATAAAGATATGGATGAACGCAAGACCATTAAGTCTATGATTGTGATGGATTAACAATGAAAATCCTAATGGAGAATTGAGACTCTCTATTAGGATTTTTTGCGTTGGTATATTTGTTGAGTTATGGCAGCGTACTTTCTCTCAAAGTCAGTCTGGTTCCCAGCATAGTCAGGCTAGGAATTTTCCGACCATGGAGAACTTCCTTATTAAGAATATCCATACCTGCTCGGCCCATTTCCTCGGTATAGACAGTGATACTGGAGAGGGGAGGATAGACCTGCTTGGTCAGGCTAGTGTCGTTAAAAGAAATGAGACTGACGCGGTCTGGTAGGCTAATTCCAGCTTCTTGAAGGGCACGGAGGGCGCCGATGGCTAAACTATCGCTAGCAGCGAAAAAGGCTGGTGGGAGTTGTTCTCCTAGCTTGTGAATGGCCTCCTTCATCAAGTCATAGCCAGACTGGGCAGTAAAGCTCCCCTGAAAGACCAGTTCTTCATGGTAGATACCATTTGCTTGGGTAATGTCTTTGAAATTCTCTAGCCGCTTATCCTGGATAATTTCTTCCTGGTCGGTTGTTTCCTCAAGGCCTGTGAGAATTCCGATACGGTTCATCCCTTGACTGAGGAAATGGTCTACAACTTGTTTCACAGCAGTGTAAAAGTCAGTAATAATACAGGTATGACCTAGTGAGAGGGTGTCGCTGTCTATAAAGACTAAAGGTTTTTGGTATTCTTCAAAGGCAGCAATCTGAGATCGGCTAAATTTTCCGATGCAGAGAATGCCAATCACTTCCTCGCTCAGTGTAAAAGGATGGTCATTAAAATAGCGCAAGATATCATAGTCCAACTCTTGGGCTCTTTTTTCAATACCGAGACGAATCTGGTAGTAGTAGAGGTCGTCCAACTCCCCTTGTTCGCTGACCCATTGGATAATGGCAATTTTTTGTTTGGGTTTGTGGGATTCGCCTGTCTTGAGGTGCTTGGTATAGCCCAGCTCTTCAGCAACGGTTAATATACGGTGTCTGGTTTCTTCTGTAACAGATAGACTCTGGTCGCGATTGAGGACACGAGATACGGTCGCAATAGAGACAGAGGCTAGCTGTGCGATGTCTTTTAAGGTAGCCATAAATCCTCCTCCTTTTAGGTTAGTATATCATATTTTTCTTCTTTTTACCGATAGTTTAGTAAAAGTTTAGTAAAAAGGATTGACCTTGGCAAATGCCTTGGATACAATAGAAGAAAACGATTACACGTTAAGGTGACTTAACGACAGTCAAAGGAGAATTTATATGACACAAGATCTTACTACTGAAGCCCTTCGCAAAGACTTTCTTGCCGTTTTTGGTCAAGAAGCAGACCAAACTTTCTTTTCACCAGGTCGTATCAATTTGATTGGTGAACACACGGACTACAACGGTGGGCACGTTTTTCCAGCTGCTATTTCTTTGGGGACATACGGTGCAGCTCGCAAGCGTGACGACCAAGTCTTGCGTTTCTACTCAGCCAACTTTGAGGACAAGGGTATCATCGAAGTGCCTCTTGCTGACCTCAAATTTGAAAAAGAGCACAGCTGGACCAACTATCCAAAAGGGGTTCTTCATTTCTTGCAAGAAGCTGGACATGTGATTGACAAAGGGTTTGATTTTTATGTTTATGGGAATATCCCAAATGGAGCTGGCTTGTCATCATCAGCATCTTTGGAACTCTTGACTGGTGTTGTGGCAGAGCATCTCTTTGGTTTAAAACTAGACCGTTTGGATTTGGTTAAAATCGGAAAACAAACAGAGAACAACTTTATCGGAGTAAACTCTGGTATCATGGATCAGTTCGCTATCGGTATGGGTGCTGACCAACGTGCTATTTACCTGGATACCAACACTTTGGAGTACGACTTGGTGCCACTTGATTTAAAAAGACAATGTCGTTGTTATTATGAATACCAACAAACGTCGTGAGCTGGCGGACTCTAAATACAATGAACGCCGTGCTGAGTGTGAAAAAAGCTGTGGAAGAATTGCAAGTTGCCTTGGATATTCAGACCTTGGGTGAATTGGATGAGTGGGCCTTTGACCAATACAGCTATCTGATTAAAGATGAAAAATCGCTTAAAACGTGCTCGCCATGCTGTGCTTGAAAACCAACGTACCCTTAAAGCTCAAGCAGCACTTCAAGCAGGTGATTTGGAAACATTTGGTCGCTTGATGAATGCGTCACACGTTTCTCTAGAACATGACTATGAAGTAACTGGCCTAGAATTGGATACTCTTGTTCACACAGCTTGGGCTCAGGAAGGTGTTCTTGGTGCTCGTATGACAGGGGCAGGATTTGGTGGCTGTGCCATTGCCTTGGTGCAAAAAGATGCCGTTGAGGCCTTTAAAGCAGCTGTTGGCAAGTACTACGAGGAAGTCGTTGGATATGCTCCAAGCTTCTATATCGCTGAAGTTGCAGGTGGCACTCGCGTCCTTGACTAGTCAAAAGGAGGCTCTATAGTGACCTTAGTAGATAAATTTGTAACACACGTCATTTCTGAAAGTTCATTTGAGGAAATGGATCGAATCTACCTAACCAATCGTGTTTTGGCGCGAGTGGGTGAAGGTGTTTTGGAAGTTGAGACTGATCTAGATGAGTTGATTGACCTCAAGGACCAGCTTGTCGAGGAGGCGGTTCGATTAGAGACGATTGAGGATAGTCAGACTGCGCGTGAAATTCTCGGTGCTGAATTGATGGACTTGGTGACCCCTTGTCCAAGTCAGGTCAATCGTGACTTTTGGGCAACTTATGCCCAATCTCCTGAGCAGGCAATTGCGGACTTCTACCAACTTAGCCAGAAAAACGACTACATCAAGCTCAAGGCCATTGCTAAAAATATCGCTTATCGTGTACCATCTGACTACGGAGAACTTGAGATTACCATCAACCTCTCTAAGCCTGAAAAGGATCCAAAGGAGATTGTGGCGGCCAAGTTGGTGCAAGCTAGCAATTATCCCCAATGTCAGCTCTGTCTAGAGAATGAAGGCTACCATGGTCGGGTTAACCACCCAGCTCGCAGCAATCACCGCATTATCCGTTTCGAAATGGCGGGTCAGGAGTGGGGCTTCCAGTATTCGCCCTATGCTTATTTTAATGAGCACTGTATTTCTTAGACGGCCAGCACCGTCCCATGGCTATCAGTCGTCAGAGCTTTGAGCGTCTGCTGGCTATTGTAGAGCAGTTTCCAGGCTATTTTGCGGGTTCAAATGCGGACTTACCAATTGTGGGGGGGTCTATTCTAACTCATGATCACTATCAGGGAGGCCGACATGTTTTCCCTATGGAATTAGCTCCCTTACAAAAGACTTTCTGTTTTGCTGGTTTTGAGCAGGTCAAGGCTGGGATTGTCAAGTGGCCTATGTCAGTGCTACGTTTGACCTCGGATTCCAAAGAGGATTTGATCAACTTGGCTGACAAGATTTTACAGGAATGGCGACAGTATTCAGACCCTGAAGTCCAGATTTTAGCAGAGACAGACGGGACACCACACCATACCATTACACCCATTGCCCGTAAACGCGATGGACAGTTTGAGTTGGACTTGGTCTTGCGGGACAATCAGACATCGCCAGAGCATCCTGATGGTATCTATCATCCCCACAAGGATGTCCAACATATCAAGAAGGAAAATATCGGCTTGATTGAGGTCATGGGCTTGGCTATCTTACCACCTCGTTTGAAAGCAGAAGTGGAGCAAGTTGCAAGCTATCTTGTAGGAGATGATGAAGCAGTTGCACCTTATCATCAGGAATGGGCAGACCAGCTTAAAGCCCAACATCCGTACCTAGCAGATAATGAAAAAGCCCTTGAGATCGTCAAGGACTCTGTGGGCGCTATTTTTGCACGTGTTCTGGAGGACGCGGGGGTTTACAAGCAGACGGAACAAGGACAGGCAGCCTTTATGCGCTTTGTAGAACAGGTTGGAATTTTGCCAGACTAGGATCTTTCTCCTTGCACAGTCCTATAAAAAGTAGTATCATAGTGTCGTTTGAACTATCAGGAGGAAACGATGAAAGATTTTCATTTTGACGCTATATCTGCCTTTGAAAATTACGAAATAGAAAAAATGAGAGATGGTCATGTTGTGGTGACGACGAAAGTGGTGGACTCGTCGCTCAACTACTATGGCAATGCCCATGGTGGCTATCTCTTTACCCTTTGTGACCAGATTAGTGGTTTGGTGGTTATCTCGCTGGGTCTTGATGGAGTGACGCTTCAGTCCTCTATCAACTACCTCAAGGCAGGAAAACTCGACGATGTGCTGACCATTAAAGGAGAATGCGTCCATCAAGGTCGCACAACCTGTGTCGTGGATGTGGATATTACCAATCAAGAAGGCAGAAATGTCTGCAAAGCCACCTTTACCATGTTTGTCACAGGCCAGCGGTCAGAAGAAAGACAGGTGAGGATATAGAGAAACAAAAAAGAGGCTCACACCTCTTTTTCTTATTTCTTTTTCCGGTTTAATACGGCATTGAGGACAATGGCCAGTAGGCTGGCTACGACAATTCCGTTTGAGAAGAACATTTGGAAGGCTGTCGGCATGCTGACAAAGAGATTACTATTGTTTAGACCTACTCCAGCTGCGATTGATACAGCTGCTATAAGGAAGTTGTGTTCATTGTTAGCAAAGTCAACGCGAGCTAGGATTTGCATCCCTTGAAGGGAAACAAAACCAAACATCACCAGCATAGCACCACCAAGAACAGGACTTGGAATGATTTGGGCAAGGGCGCCAAACTTAGGTAGGAGTCCAAGGAGGACTAGGAAACCAGCTGCATAATAGATTGGCAGACGAGTCTTGATACCTGACAATTTAACCAACCCAACGTTTTGTGAAAATCCTGTGTAAGGGAAGGTGTTAAAGATTCCTCCGAGAAGTACGGCTAAACCTTCTGCACGATAACCGTTGCGCAGGCGCGTGCTGTCGATTGGGTCATTAGTAATATCAGACAAGGCCAGATAAACACCAGTGGACTCAACCATAGACACCGTTGCAATGATACACATCATGACGATGGATGAGATTTCAAAGTAGGTACACCAAAGTAGAGGGGAGTTGGAACATGGACAAGCGGTGCTGCCGCAACAGGGGAGAAATCAACCAATCCCATGGTAGCAGCAATGGCAGTTCCAACAACCAGACCAATCAAAATGGAGATAGACTTGATAAATCCTTTGGTAAAGATGTTGATCAAGAGGATAATCAGAACAGTGATAGCAGCAAGTAGGAGACTTTGACCAGTTGGCTCTGGAACGTTATTTCCCATATTTCCAATAGCGACAGGAATCAAGGTTAAACCAATCGTGGTAATGACAGATCCTGTTACGATAGAGGGGAAGAGATTGGCCACTTTTGAGAAAATGCCTGAAATCAGAACCACATAAATCCCTGATGCGATAAGGGCACCAAACATAGCCCCACTACCGTGACTCTGCCCAATCATAATCAAAGGAGCGACGGATTGGAAGGCAACTCCGAGAACGACTGGTAGTCCAATCCCAAAGTATTTGTTGAGTTGGAGTTGAAGGAAGGTGGCCACCCCACACATGAAGATATCTGTGGAGATCAGGTAGGTCAACTGCTCAGCTGAATAGCCAAGAGCTGTCGCAATCATGATAGGAACCAGGATAGAACCTGAGTACATGGCTAATAAGTGTTGCAATCCAAGAACGGCTGCTTGCGAATGTTTTTCTTGTTTTTGCATTAGAGATCTGCCTCCTTAAATACGACCTGACCGTTTTCAAAACGATCCAAGCGAGCCAGTGATAGAACTGGATAGCCAGCTTTTTCAAGCAAATCACGACCATCTTGGAAAGACTTTTCAATCACGATACCTATCGCTTCAACTTTTGCTCCGGCTTGTTCGATGATTTGGATCAAGCCTTTGGCAGCTTGTCCATTTGCTAGGAAATCATCGATAATCAAGACCTTGTCCTCAGGTGAGAGGAATTTTCCAGCGATGGAAACGGTGCTGGTCACCTGCTTAGTAAAGGAGTAGACTTGGGCGGTTAAGATTCCTTCGTTCATGGTGATGTTTTTAGCTTTCTTGGCGAAATCATGGGAACATTCAAAGCTTCGGCAGTAAAAATGGCTGGGGCAATACCTGACGCTTCAATGGTTACGACCTTGGTAATGCCAGCAGAAGCGAATTTGTCCGCAAATACCTTCCCAATCTCTCGCATCAAGCTAAAGTCAACTTGATGGGTTAAAAAGGAATCCACCTTGAGGATATTGTCCCCCAAGATATGCCCATCCTCAAGGATGCGCTCTTCTAATAATTTCATAAGACCTCCTAAAGTCTAAAAGCCAGTTTACTTGTTGGTTAAATATTTCTATAGTGAACCAGTTTGCTAGTACTATATATTTGATAAAACTAGTACGAGCGAAGCGAGTTTTATCAAATATTTCCCGCCGTAGTGGTATCATAGACAATAATCTTGTTATTGTCTATGACGGGATTTTTGAGAGTAAAATAGTTCGGGGAACTATTTTAGCCTAAGCCTAGAAATGAAAGAGCTAGGGGCTCAAAAATTAGGGATGAAATTCCGAAGGAAGTTGCTCCCGTCCGCACTAATTAAGGGAAATATTAAAAAAATATTTAGTTTACACTTAAAGGCGTGCTTTAACAAAAAAATATTCAAAAAAAGGACCTACTTAATCCCCTAAGTAAGTCCCCAAAATAGGCATGGCCAAAACCATACCTTCAGCTGACATACTCATTGTTAGGTGTTCCGGCACCTTGTAGAAACGTCGTGCCAATTCACGACATAAACAAGTAAAATGATATTCAATTTTAAATAGGCTGCTGCCAATGTTTTTTTATTTTTACACCAATTAGCTTTTATAAATCAAATATTTTGTTAGTAAATAGATCATAAAAGCGAACGAATAAAAGGCTGCAACGCTAGAAAGTATTGTAGCCTTTTGTTCTTTTATTCGCTAAATCTTAAAAAATAGCCATCGGGATCCAAGACTGCAAATTCGTGAGGATAGATATAATGATCCCCAACACGAAATGTTCTCTTGGTCAGCGGACGATGGATAGGATAGTCAGCTTCCAGCAGTTTTTGGTGGAGCTGAGGGACATCTTCAATGCCAAAGGAAATATTGACACCGCGCCCGAAAGGATAGGTTAGTTGGGCTAATTCTTCTGTACTGCCTTCTTCTAGCATAAGTTGGCAGTCTTCAAGTGAGAGGAAGAGAAATTTCTCCTCTGGACGCTCGTATTCGACAGAAAATCCCAGCAAGTCGCAGTAGAAGTGGCGTGACTTTTCGAGGTCAGATACTACAAATTCAGGAATGACAGCTTGATAGTCCATTAGCTTTCTCCTTAGAGTTCAATTTCCAATACAATCGGCGTATGGTCTTGACGCGCACCCGAGTCAATCATGTCAGACTTGGTCACCTTGTCAGCCACGCGGTTGCTAGTGAGCCAGTAGTCGATTCTCCAGCCTGTATTGTTGATTTTAGAAGTCTTACTGCGTTGCGCCCACCAAGTGTAACATTCAGGCACATCGCCGTGAAGATGACGGAAGGTGTCGGTAAATCCAGTTGCCAAGAGGTTGGTAAAGCCAGCACGTTCTTCGTCTGTAAATCCTGGTGAACGGCGGTTGCTGGCAGGATTTGCAAGGTCGATTTCCTTGTGGGCTACGTTGTAGTCACCCGTCGCAAGGACTGGTTTTTCTTTGTCTAACTCAGCTAGATACTCAGCATATTTGACATCCCAGACTTGACGGTCACCCAAGCGTTTGAGTCCATCGCCAGCATTAGGTGTATAGACCTGGGTGACGAAGAAGTCGTCAAATTCCAGCGTAATAATGCGACCTTCCAAGTCCATGGTAGACGGAGCACCGATTTCTGGGAAGCTAATCGTTGGTGTGAGTTCTTTCTTATAAAGGAACATGGTTCCAGCATAGCCTTTACGAGCAGGTTCTTGGGAAGAACGCCAAGTATTTTCATACCCTGGAAAGAGTTCTTCGAGAACTTCCAGATGTTTTTTTGTAGGACCCTTGGCAGAAAGCTTGGTTTCTTGGATAGCGATGATATCAGCATTTTCAGCGACCAAGGTTTGTAGGACTTCTTGGGACAATTTTGCGCGAGCTGAGTCACTAGTTAGGGCTGCATTGAGGGAATCAATATTCCATGAGATGAGTTTCATAAAGTTACCTTTTTCATTCAGATTATAGATTTTATTATACCAAAAAAAGGTCTATTTCCCCAACGTATGGCTTGAAAAATCACTCTCTTTCGTTTATAATTAAGAATGATTTTATGAAAGGGAGTGAAAATAAATGAAATTTTACTCATATGACTATGTGCTTAGCCAAATCAGTCAGCAAAATGGAATCATGATTGGCTTTGGAATTGTTCTCCTAGCTATCACAGGATTTTTTGCCTTTAAGGCCTATCGAGATAAAAAGGGGACTAAGTTTCGGGAATTGGTCATGATTTTGGCCTTGACCTTAGTGGCCATGCTTTTAGTGACAATTTCAAAATACCAGACCAATCAAGCCTCTAACAATCAATTTCAAACCTCCCTTCATTTCATAGAGGTTGTTTCCAAAGACTTGGGAGTGGATAAATCAGAAGTCTATGTCAATACTTCTGCAGCCACTGATGGAGCGCTTGTCAAGGTAGGTTCAAATGTCTATCGTGCCATGAACGGGAGCGAACCAGACAAGTATCTTTTAGAGAAATTAGAATTGCATCAAACAGACGCTATTGAATTGGTGGAGGTAAACAAATGACACTCAATTATATGGAAATTTTAATCAAACTGGCCTTGGGGCTCTTCTCGCTTGTTTTTGTTATCAATGTGACAGGAAAGGGGAACCTAGCACCTAACTCTGCGACAGACCAAATTCAGAACTATGTTCTTGGTGGTATCATCGGTGGGGTGATTTACAATAGTTCTATCAGCATTCTCCAGTATGCAGTGATTTTGATGATGTGGACGATTTTGGTCTTGACCCTCAAGTGGCTCAATAACAATGTTCGTTTTGTCAAACGCTTGATTGATGGAAAACCAACTCTCCTTATCAAAAATGGGCAGATTGACCCAGAAGCCTGTCGTTCAGTTGGTTTGTCTGCAGCAGAAGTTGCTCTCAAACTTCGTAGCCAAGGGATTTTCCAGATGAAACAGGTCAAATGCGCTGTGCAGGAGCAAAATGGCCAACTCATCGTGGTCCAAATGGGGGATGAAAATCCTAAGTATCCAGTTGTGACTGACGGTGTGATCCAAGTCGATGTTTTGGAATCGATTGGCCGTAGCGAAGAGTGGCTGCTTGATAATCTAAGCAAACAAGGACATGACAATGTGGCCAATATCTTTATCGCTGAGTATGACAAGGGTGCCGTCACAGTTGTAACCTATGAATAAGAAAAACCTGGGGTCTTGGCCTCAGGTTTCTATTTGCAATCAGAAAGGGATTTTATGTCCATTATTCAAAAACTCTGGTGGTTTTTCAAGTTAGAAAAACGCCGTTATCTAGTCGGGATTGTGGCCTTGGTCTTGGTTTCCGTCCTCAATCTCATTCCCCCCATGGTCATGGGGCGAGTAATTGACGCCATAACTGGGGGACAATTAACCCAGCAGGACCTCCTTCTTAATCTATTTTATCTACTGCTGGCAGCCTTTGGGATGTACTATCTGCGCTATGTTTGGCGCATGTATATCCTCGGGACATCCTATCGTCTGGGGCAGATTATGCGCTCTCGCTTGTTTGAGCATTTTACTAAGATGTCGCCAGCCTTTTATCAGACCTATCGGACGGGAGACTTGATGGCACACGCCACCAATGATATCAATGCCTTAACCCGTTTAGCGGGTGGCGGAGTCATGTCAGCAGTGGATGCTTCCATCACGGCGCTGGTGACTTTGCTGACCATGCTTTTTAGCATTTCATGGCAAATGACCTTGGTTTCCATTCTGCCTTTGCCTTTTATGGCTTATGCGACTAGTCGTCTAGGGAGAAAGACCCACAAGGCCTTTAGTGAATCACAAGCTGCCTTTTCTGAACTCAATAACAAGGTGCAGGAGTCTGTATCGGGTATCAAGGTGACCAAGTCTTTCGGTTATCAGGCGGATGAGTTGAAGTCCTTTCAAGCGGTCAATGAATTGACCTTCCAAAAGAATCTCCAAACCATGAAATACGATAGTCTCTTTGACCCCATGGTTCTCTTGTTTGTTGGTTCATCCTATGTTTTAACCCTTTTGGTCGGTTCCTTGATGATTCAGGAGGGGCAAATCACAGTTGGAAATCTGGTTACCTTTATCAGCTACTTGGATATGCTGGTTTGGCCTCTTATGGCAATTGGCTTCCTCTTTAATATCACTCAGCGAGGCAAGGTTTCTTACCAGCGGATTGAGGAACTTTTGTCTCAGGAATCACCTGTAAAAGACCCTGAGTTTCCTCTGGACAGTATCGAAAATGGACGTTTGAAGTACGCCATTGACAGCTTTGCCTTTGAAAATGAGGAGACACTGACGGATATTCACTTTAGTTTAGAAAAAGGACAAACCCTAGGCTTGGTCGGTCAGACAGGCTCTGGAAAAAAACATCCTTGATTAAGCTCCTCTTGCGTGAATACGATGTGGATAAGGGAGCTATTTACCTAAACGGTCACGATATTCGGGACTATCGTCTGACAGACCTTCGTGGTCTCATGGGCTATGTTCCTCAGGACCAGTTCCTCTTTGCGACCTCTATCTTAGACAATATCCGCTTTGGCAATCCTAACTTGCCTCTTTCAGCAGTTGAGGAAGCGACCAAGCTAGCTCAAGTTTACCAAGATATTGTGGACATGCCTCAGGGCTTTGATACGTTGATCGGTGAAAAGGGAGTCAGTCTTTCAGGTGGTCAAAAGCAACGTCTGGCCATGAGTCGGGCTATGATTTTAGACCCTGATATCTTGATTTTAGATGATTCCTTGTCCGCCGTGGATGCCAAGACGGAGTATGCCATCATCGACAATCTCAAGGAGACGCGGAAGGGTAAGACAACTATCATCACGGCCCATCGCCTCAGTGCAGTTGTCCATGCAGATCTGATTTTGGTTCTGCAAAATGGTCAAATTATCGAACGCGGTACACACGAAAACCTGCTAGCTTTAGATGGCTGGTATGCCCAAACCTACCAGTCTCAGCAGTTGGAAATGAAAGGAGAAGAAGATGCAGAATAAGAAAGAACAATGGGCTGTATTGAAGCGCTTGATGTCTTATCTCAAGCCCTATGGCCTCCTGACCTTTTTGGCACTCAGTTTTCTCCTTGCGACGACAGTCATTAAAAGTGTCATTCCCCTTGTAGCTTCCCACTTTATCGACCAGTACCTCAGCAATCTTAATCAATTGGCCGTGACCGTTTTGCTGGCCTACTATGGTCTTTATATCCTGCAAACTCTGGTTCAGTATATCGGCAATCTTCTCTTTGCGCGGGTGTCCTACAGTATTGTTAGGGATATTCGTCGCGATGCCTTTGCCAATATGGAGAAACTCGGCATGTCTTATTTTGACAAGACGCCAGCAGGATCCATCGTTTCTCGTTTGACCAATGATACCGAGACCATCAGTGATATGTTTTCAGGGATTTTATCCAGCTTTATTTCAGCAGTTTTCATCTTTCTGACGACTCTCTATACCATGTTGGTGCTGGATTTTCGTTTGACAGCTTTAGTCCTGCTCTTTCTACCCTTGATTTTTCTGTTGGTCAATCTCTATCGGAAAAAATCAGTGAAAATCATCGAAAAAACCAGAAGTCTCTTGTCAGATATCAATAGTAAGCTGGCAGAAAATATCGAGGGAATCAGGATTATCCAGGCCTTTAATCAAGAGAAGCGCCTGCAGGCAGAATTTGATGAGATTAACCAAGAACACTTGGTTTATGCCAACCGTTCTGTAGCCTTGGATGCCCTCTTTTTGAGACCTGCTATGAGTTTGCTGAAACTCCTAGGCTACGCCGTTTTGATGGCTTACTTTGGTTACCGTGGTCTGTCTATCGGGATAACGGCCGGAACCATGTATGCCTTTATCCAGTACATCAACCGTCTTTTTGATCCCCTGATTGAGGTGACGCAAAACTTTTCAACCCTTCAAACGTCCATGGTGTCTGCAGGCCGTGTCTTTGCCTTGATTGACGAAACGACCTATGATCCTCTTCAAGAAGATGGGAAAGCCAAAGTCCAAGAAGGCAATATCCGTTTTGAACATGTCTGTTTCTCATATGACGGTAAACATCCGATCCTGGATGACATTTCCTTTTCAGTTAAGAAGGGTGAAACCATTGCCTTTGTAGGACATACAGGTTCCGGGAAATCTTCCATTATCAATGTCCTCATGCGCTTTTATGAATTTCAGTCGGGGCGAGTTCTCTTGGATGATGTGGATATCCGAAACTATAGCCAGCAAGAATTGAGAAAAAATATCGGTCTAGTCTTGCAGGATCCCTTCCTCTATCATGGGACTATTAAGTCCAATATCGCCATGTACCAAGAGATCAGCGATGAGCAGGTAAAGGATGCAGCTGCCTTTGTCGATGCGGATTCCTTTATTCAAGACCTTCCTCTGGGCTATGATGCTCCTGTTTCCGAGCGTGGTTCGAGCTTTTCTACTGGACAGCGCCAGCTTCTTGCCTTTGCTAGAACAGTCGCCAGTCAGCCTAAAATCCTAATTTTGGATGAAGCGACAGCCAATATTGACTCGGAAACAGAAAGTTTGGTTCAAGCTTCTCTGGCTAAAATGAGACAGGGGCGGACGACCATTGCTATTGCTCATCGCCTTTCGACCATCCAAGACGCCAACTGCATCTACGTCTTGGACAAGGGGCGTATCATCGAGAGTGGAACCCATGAGGAACTCTTGGCCTTGGGAGGAACCTATCACAAGATGTATAGCTTGCAGGCTGGAGCTATGTCCTAATACTCTTTGGAAATCTCTTCAAACCATGTCAGCTTTATCTGCAACCTCAAAGCTGTACTTTGATTTTCATTGAACATCAGAAGGAAATCCTTCAAATTACAGATTTCTTGCACCGCCTTTTCCATTTTGTGGTATAATGAAAAATGTTGACAAATAGTATAATAAAAACAAAGGAGAAACAGCATGCTGAAATGGGAAGACTTGCCCGTGGAAATGCAATCAAGCGAGGTTGAGTCTTATTACCAGCTTGTCTCTAAAAGGAAGGGTTCGCTGATTTTCAAGCGTTTCCTGGATTGGGTTCTGGCCCTGTTTTTGCTAGTTTTGACTTCTCCCATCTTTCTTATCTTGAGCATTTGGATCAAGTTGGATAGCAAGGGACCAGTCATTTACAAGCAAGAGCGCGTGACCCAGTACAACCGTCCGTTCAAGATTTGGAAGTTCCGTACTATGGTAACGGATGCGGATAAAAAGGAAGTCTGGTGACTTCTGCTAACGATAGCCGTATTACCAAAGTGGGGAATTTCATTCGCCGTGTGCGTTTGGACGAACTACCTCAGCTGGTCAATGTCCTTAAAGGCGAGATGTCCTTTGTAGGGACCCGTCCTGAAGTGCCACGTTACACAGAGCAGTACAGCCCTGAAATGATGGCGACCTTGCTCTTGCCAGCAGGGATTACCTCTCCAGCCAGCATCAACTACAAGGATGAGGATACGATCATCAGTCAAATGACGGAGAAAGGTCTGTCAGTTGACCAAGCCTATGTAGAACATGTTCTTCCTGAAAAGATGCGCTATAATCTCGCCTATCTCCGAGAGTTTAGTTTCCTTGGAGACATTAAAATCATGTTTCAAACCGTGTTTGAAGTACTAAAATAAAGTAGTCATGAGAAAATGAGTACAGATAAAAGGAGCAAATCAATGCCAAATTACAATATTCCATTTTCACCTCCCGATATTACCGAAGCTGAAATTGCTGAAGTAGCGGATACCCTTCGTTCTGGTTGGATCACAACAGGTCCGAAGACAAAAGAACTGGAGCGCCGCTTGTCTCAATACACACAGACACCTAAGACTGTCTGCCTCAACTCTGCGACAGCCGCTCTTGAGTTGATTTTGCGTGTTTTGGAAGTGGGACCTGGGGATGAAGTCATCGTTCCAGCTATGACTTATACAGCTTCATGTAGTGTTATCACACACGTAGGAGCGACACCTGTCATGGTGGATATTCAAGCAGATACGTTTGAGATGGACTATGACTTGCTTGAGCAAGCCATCACTGAAAAGACTAAGGTGATTATTCCGGTTGAGCTTGCAGGGATTGTTTGCGACTATGATCGTTTGCTCCAAGTGGTGGAGAAGAAACGGGACCTCTTTACAGCTGCTAGCAAGTGGCAAAAAGCCTTTAACCGTATCGTAATTGTCTCAGATAGTGCCCATGCTTTGGGATCTACTTATAAAGGACAACCAGCTGGATCTATCGCTGACTTTACTTCCTTCTCATTCCACGCCGTTAAGAACTTTACAACGGCTGAGGGAGGAAGTGCGACTTGGAAAGCCAATCCAGCGATTGATGACGAAGAGATGTACAAGGAGTTCCAAATCCTTCCCTTCACGGTCAAACAAAGGATGCTCTTGCCAAGATGCAATTGGGTTCATGGGAGTACGATATCGTCACACCAGCCTACAAGTGCAATATGACCGATATCATGGCTTCGATTGGTTTGGTACAATTGGACCGTTACCCAGCTTTGCTACAACGTCGTAAGGACATCGTGGACCGCTATGATCGTGGTTTTGCAGGTTCTCGCATCCGTCCATTGGCACACAAGACTGATACTGTTGAATCTTCACGCCACCTCTACATCACCCATGTAGAAGGAGCAAGTTTAGAAGAACGCAACCACATCATCCAAGAATTGGCCAAAGCAGGAATTGCAAGTAATGTACACTATAAACCGCTTCCTCTCCTGACAGCCTATAAGAATCTTGGTTTCGATATGGCAGATTATCCAAGAGCCTATGCCTTCTTTGAAAATGAAATTACGCTTCCTCTTCATACAAAATTAAGCGATGAAGAAGTTGATTACATCGTTCAGACTTTGGTGAGAATTTCTGAAGAAATCCTCGGTTCTGGAAAAAAATAATAAAAAATCTTGACAAAAAGCGGACAATAGCATATAATATTCTCAACAAATCAGAAAAGTAACTATGTTTGATCTTCAGGGAGCCTGTGGTGATTGTGAACAGGTGGTTGGAAGTAGTGAAAGTGGGCTGATTTTAAAAATGAATTTGAAACAATGAAAATTCGGTGCGCACACCTTACAGTGCAACTTGTTGTTAGACAAGGCAGAGATGTAAAGGGGAATAGTCCCTTTATAATTGAGGTGGCACCGCGTTACCAACGCCCTCACATGGAAGTAGATTCTGTGTGTGGGCTTTTTTCTTTCGGTCATTTTGTTTATCTTTTATTAGGGCGTTAAGTCGCTTTGATGAACTTGAGTTCTATCTGCAGCTCCTTGCCTACTACTAAAAGCAAACAAAAAGCCGAATTAATATGGAAAGAGGAAAAATTTTATGACAACTAAAGGTTATTTTGGACAATTTGGTGGTAGTTTTGTACCGGAGCCGATTCAAGCTTTGTTGGATGAGTTGGAAGTGACATTTGACAAGTACAAGGATGATCCAGAGTTTTTGGCAGAATTTCGCCATTACTTGAAGGATTATTCTGGTCGCGAAACACCGCTTTATTTTGCGGAAAGTTTGACAGAGCACCTAGGTGGAGCTAAGATTTATCTCAAGCGCGAAGATCTTAACCACCTTGGTTCTCACAAGCTCAACAATGTTCTAGGTCAAATCCTTCTTGCCAAACGTATGGGCAAAAAACGAGTGATCGCAGAAACAGGAGCTGGTCAGCACGGTGTTGCGACAGCAGCTGCTGCAGCCAAGTTTGGTATGGCTTGTGATGTCTACATGGGTGCAGAAGATGTGGAGCGTCAACGACTCAATGTCTTCCGCATGGAGATGATGGGAGCGACTGTTCACGCAGTTGAAACGGGGACACGAACTCTTAAGGATGCGGTTGATGCAGCCTTTGGAGCATGGATGAATGACCTTGAAGCCTTCTACGTTTTGGGATCTGCTGTAGGACCTCATCCTTATCCTACCATTGTTCATGAATTCCAAAAGGTCATCAGTGAAGAATCTCGCCGTCAAATCTTAGAAAAAGAAGGTCGTTTACCAGACTACGTCATTGCCTGTGTAGGTGGTGGTTCGAATGCCATCGGTGCTTTCGCAGTATGTGGCTGATGAAGAAGTCAAATTGGTTGGGGTCGAAGCTGCCGGTCACGGACTTGACACAGACAAGCATGCAGCCACTATGACAAAGGGTAGTGTCGGAATTGTCGATGGTATGAAGACCTATGCAGTCTTTAAGGAAGACGGAGAGCTGGCGCCAGTTTACTCTATCTCAGCTGGTTTGGACTATCCAGGGGTTGGCCCAGAACACGCCTACTTCAAAGATTCTGGCCGCGTAGAATACGTAGCAGCGACAGATGAAGAAGCTGTTCAAGCCTTGCTCCTTCTTAGTAAGACAGAAGGGATTATCCCAGCGATTGAAAGTTCGCACGCCATCGCAGAAGCGGTTAAACGTGCACCGAAACTAAGTAAAGATGAGATTATCATCATCAATGTCTCTGGTCGTGGAGACAAGGACGTAGCTGCTATTGCAGACTACCTAGAAGCTAAAAAATAAAAGATGGAAAAATTACAGTCTTTTCTCTCACAGAGAGCTTGTGGTTGCTGGAATCAAGCAGAGAAAGCTGTAAGGTTGGGTCCATCTGAAACGAGAGAAGAAAACATAATTCTCAAGGGAGTGCCCTTTATCGCACAGCCTGTTATAGGAAAGTTCTGAGACAGGAATGAGAGATAGGAGAAATCCTATAATTGAGGTGGCACCGCGAATTTCGTCCTCACGCAAGTTATTTTGCGTGGGGATTTTTATATATTTATCGTAGATATGGCTATCAGTTTTAAATTATGCTTCATCACTAGATAGATTTCTATAAAATATTTGCTAACGAAGTGAGCATTGACCCGCTATTTCCCGCTATAGTGGTATTCTAGAGAAGCAAAGATGCTTCTCTAGAACGGAATTTTTGAGAGTAAAATAGTTTGGGGAACTATTTTAGCCTGAGCCTAGAAATGAATGAGCGAGGAGCTCGAAAATTAGGTCTTTCATTTCATGGATTTCTAAAATCATCCACTGGATAATTTTACCTCCCGTCCGCACTATTTAAGGGAAATAGAAAAAAGACCAAAAATTAAAAATAAGAAACTGAAAGGGAAATTACAATGGAACGAATCATTCATGGAGATGTCTTATCACCAATCTTGGCTTATATGCGCTTAAAAGGGCAACACAAGGTTATCCTAGAGAGTATTCCGAGAGACAAGGAAACCGCTCGTTTTTCTATCCTAGCCTATAATCCTGTTTTTGAGATTCAGTTTGAAAATGGAGTCCTTTATCAAAATGGTCAAGTGATTGATCGGGATCCTTTGGATTTCCTTTATGAAGTGACTCATAAGAGCCAACACCATTCAGATCTCCCTTTTGGTGGGGGAGCTATTGGCTTTGTCGGTTACGATATGATTTCTCTTTATGAAGAAATTGGCCAAATCCCTGAGGATACCATTGGAACGCCAGACATGCATTTCTTTGTCTATGAGAGTTATATGGTCTTTGACCACAAGAAAGAAAAAATTCATGTCATAGAGGATGCTCTTTATAGTGATCGCAGTCAAGAAGATTTGGAAAAGCCTTGAACCAAGTGCTTGAGGAATTACGCATTCCTGCTCCAAATGAATTTGAAGATTTGGATCTATCTCCGTTGAACTTCAAACCGCATATCGCTCCTCAGAAGTTTGAGGAAATGGTGGAAACTTCTCGTGACTTGATTCGTAATGGTGATATGTTCCAATGCGTGCTCAGCCAGCGTTTCTCAGCAGAAGTTACTGGAAATCCATTTGACTTCTACAGAAATCTCCGCGTGACCAATCCATCTAATTACCTCTATTTCTATGATTTTGGGGATTATCAAATCATCGGTGCTAGTCCTGAAAGTTTGGTTTCTGTCAAAAATGGCATTGTGACAACTAATCCGATTGCGGGAACGCGACCAAGAGGAGCTACGGATGAAGAGGATAAGGCCTTGGCGACAGACCTGCTTTCTGATGAGAAGGAAACAGCAGAACATCGGATGTTAGTAGATTTGGGACGCAATGATATTGGTCGCATCTCTGAAACGGCCAGTGTTCAAGTCACCAAGTATATGGAAGTGGAGCTCTTCCGCTATGTCATGCATTTGACCAGCGTGGTCAAGGGACGTTTGCTTCCAGGCCTCACTGCCATGGATGCCTTGAAAGCTACACTTCCAGCTGGAACAGTGTCAGGAGCACCAAAGATTCGGGCCATGAGACGGATCTATGAACTGGAAACGGAAAAACGAGGCGTATACGCAGGAGCAATCGGCTACTTGTCTGCGACAGGTGATATGGATTTGGCCATTGCCATCCGAACTATGATTCTTAAAAATCAAACAGCCTATGTGCAGGCCGGGGCAGGGATTGTCTACGACTCCATCGCCCAAAACGAATACCAAGAAACCATTAACAAAGCTAAATCTATGACTAGAATTGGAGAACTAAGACCATGATTTTATTGATTGACAACTATGATTCTTTTACCTATAACTTGGCCCAATACATCGGGAATTTTGCAGAGGTGCAGGTTTTGAGAAATGATGATCCCAAGCTGTATGAAGAAGCTGAAAAAGCAGATGGTCTGGTTTTTTCTCCCGGTCCTGGTTGGCCAGTTGATGCTGGAAAGATGGAAGATATGATTCGTGACTTTGCAGGCAAGAAGCCAATTCTAGGTATTTGTTTGGGTCATCAAGCTATTGCAGAAGTCTTTGGTGGAAAGCTAGGCTTGGCTCCAAAAGTTATGCATGGGAAACAGAGCCACATCAGCTTTGAAGCGCCATCTGTTCTCTATCAAGGCATCGAGGATGGTCGTCCAGTCATGCGTTATCACAGTATTTTGATTGAAGAAATGCCAGAAGGCTTTGAAGTTACAGCTCGTTCGACTGATGACCAAGCTATTATGGGAATTCAACACAAAAGCCTGCCGATTTATGGCTTCCAATACCATCCAGAAAGTATCGGAACGCCAGATGGCTTGTCTTCTATTCGGAATTTTATCGAGAAGGTTGTAAAGTGAGGAAACTAGGATGAAAGAGATTATTGAAAAAAATTAGCAAAATTTGAACATTTATCAGGTGTGGAAATGACGGATGTCATTGAGCGTATCGTAACTGGGCGTGTAACCGAAGCGCAGATTGCTTCTCTCCTCTTGGCCCTTAAGATGAAGGGGGAAACACCGGAAGAACGCACAGCCATTGCACAAGTCATGAGAGGGCATGCCCAACACATTCCAACTGAAATTCATGATGCTATGGACAACTGTGGTACAGGTGGGGACAAGTCCTTCAGCTTTAACATTTCGACAACTGCAGCCTTTGTCTTGGCTGGTGGCGGCATTCATATGGCTAAGCACGGTAACCGCTCGATTTCTTCTAAATCTGGTTCTGCAGATGTCCTTCAAGCCTTGGGTATCAATCTAGACCTCAAACCAGCTGAACTAGGTAAGGTCTTCGATAAAACTGGAATTGTATTTCTCTTTGCTAAAAATATGCACCCAGCTATGAAATACATCATGCCAGCTCGTTTGGAGTTGGGAATTCCAACAATTATGAACTTGACTGGTCCACTGATTCACCCAATGGCTTTGGAAACACAGCTTCTTGGTATTAGTCGTCCAGAACTTTTAGAAAGTACAGCTCAGGTTTTGAAAAATATGGGTCGTAAGCGTGCCATTGTGGTTGCTGGACCAGAAGGTCTTGATGAAGCTGGCTTGAACGGAACAACCAAGATTGCTCTTCTTGAAAATGGCGAAATCACCTTGTCAAGCTTCACTCCAGAGGATTTGGGGATGGAACGCTACGCTATTGAAGATATCCGTGGAGGCAATGCTCAGGAAAATGCAGAAATTTTGCTCAGCGTTCTGAAAAATGAACCAAGCCCATTCTTGGAAACGACAGTATTGAATGCTGGTCTTGGTTTCTATGCTAATGGTAAGGTAGATAGTATCAAGGAAGGAGTTGCCTTGGCTCGTCAAGTGATTGCTAGTGGCAAGGCCCTTGAAAAACTCAGACTGTTACAGGAGTATCAAAAATGAGTCAGGAATTTTTAGCACAAATCTTGGAGCAGAAGGCGCGTGAGGTCGAGCAAATGGAACTGGAGGAAATCCAGCCCTTGCGCCAGACCTATCGCTTAGCTGACTATTTAAAACAACATCAAGACCGTTTACAGGTAATCGCTGAGGTCAAGAAGGCTAGCCCTAGTTTGGGAGATATCAATCTCAATGTGGATATTGTACAACAGGCCCAGACTTATGAAGCGAACGGCGCAGTGATGATTTCGGTTTTGACAGATGAAGTTTTCTTTAAAGGGCATTTGGATTATCTACGAGAGATTTCTAGTCAGGTACAGATTCCGACACTCAACAAGGACTTTATCATCGATGAAAAGCAAATCATCCGAGCTCGGAATGCAGGGGCGACAGTCATCTTGCTCATCGTGGCAGCCTTGTCAGAAGAACGCCTCAAGGAACTGTATGACTACGCGACAGAGTTAGGTTTGGAAGTCTTGGTGGAGACTCACAATCTAGCTGAACTAGAAGTGGCCCACAGGCTTGGTGCTGAGATTATTGGGGTTAATAACCGCAACTTGACCACCTTTGAGGTCGACTTGCAGACCAGTGTGGACTTGGCTCAGCACTTTAAGAAAGGTCACTATTACATTTCTGAATCTGCTATTTTCACAGGGCAGGATGCGGAACGAGTAGCACCATACTTTAACGGAATCTTGGTGGGGACAGCTCTCATGCAGGCAGAAGATGTAGCCCAGAGAATCAAGGAGTTGCAAATTGACAAAGGTTAAGATTTGTGGATTGACGACCAAAGAAGCGGTAGAAACAGCCGTATCAGCAGGGGCAGACTATATTGGTTTTGTCTTTGCACCTAGTAAAAGACAGGTGACCTTGGAAAAGGCTACAGAGCTGGCAAAGCTCATTCCTGCAGGTGTAAAAAAGGTTGGCGTATTTGTTTCACCAAGTCGGGCAGAACTGCTAGAAGCGATTGAAAAAGTTGGTTTGGACTTGGTTCAAGTTCATGGTCAGGTAGCAGATGATTTGTTTGAGGATTTGCCTTGTGCCAGCATTCAGGCGGTGCAGGTGGATGGAGATGGTCATGTCCCCAATTCTCAGGCGGATTATCTCCTCTTTGATGCCCCTGTGGCTGGGAGTGGTAAGACCTTTGACTGGGGTCAACTGGATACGTCTGGACTAGCCCAGCCTTTCTTTATCGCTGGTGGGCTTAAGGAAGACAATGTAGCAAAAGCAATTCAACACTTTACTCCCTATGCAGTAGATGTATCGAGTGGAGTGGAGACAGATGGACAGAAAGATCATGAAAAGATTAGAAGATTTATAGAGAGGGTAAAGCATGGCATATCAAGAACCAAATAAAGATGGATTTTACGGAAAATTCGGCGGACGTTTCGTCCCAGAAACATTGATGACAGCAGTTTTGGAGTTGGAAAAAGCCTACCGTGAAAGTCAGGCAGACCCAAGTTTCCAAGAGGAATTAAACCAGCTCTTACGCCAGTATGTAGGACGTGAAACTCCCCTTTACTACGCAAAAAACTTGACCCAGCATATCGGAGGAGCCAAGATTTACCTCAAACGGGAAGACCTCAACCATACAGGGGCTCACAAGATTAATAATGCCTTGGGACAGGTTCTTCTGGCTAAACGCATGGGTAAAAAGAAAATTATCGCTGAAACTGGTGCTGGTCAGCACGGTGTGGCAACTGCAACAGCTGCAGCCCTCTTTAACATGGAATGTACCATCTACATGGGTGAGGAAGATGTTAAACGCCAAGCCCTTAATGTCTTCCGTATGGAGCTTTTGGGAGCCAAGGTTGAGGCTGTGACTGATGGTTCGCGCGTGCTCAAGGATGCGGTCAATGCAGCCCTTCGTTCATGGGTAGCTAATATCGATGATACCCACTATATTCTTGGTTCTGCCTTGGGGCCTCATCCATTCCCAGAAATTGTTCGTGATTTCCAAAGTGTCATTGGTCGAGAAGCTAAACAACAGTATCGCGATATGACAGGTCAAGATCTGCCAGATGCCCTAGTAGCCTGTGTTGGTGGTGGTTCTAATGCTATCGGTCTCTTCCATCCCTTTGTAGAAGATGAGTCTGTAGCCATGTATGGGGCTGAAGCAGCAGGACTTGGTGTGGATACAGAGCACCACGCAGCTACCTTGACCAAGGGCCGTCCAGGTGTTCTTCACGGTTCCCTCATGGATGTGCTCCAAGATGCCCATGGTCAAATTCTTGAAGCCTTCTCTATCTCAGCAGGTTTGGACTATCCTGGTATCGGTCCAGAACATTCACACTACCACGATATTAAACGTGCCAGCTATGTTCCTGTGACAGACGAAGAAGCCTTGGAAGGATTCCAACTCTTGTCTCGTGTGGAAGGAATTATCCCAGCCTTGGAATCTAGCCATGCCATTGCCTTTGCAGTGAAATTAGCCAAAGACCTCGGACCAGACAAGTCTATGATTGTCTGCCTATCTGGACGTGGGGACAAGGATGTGGTTCAAGTCAAAGACCGCTTGGAAGCAGATGCAGCAAAGAAGGGAGAAGCTCATGCCTAAGACATTAACAGAAAAATTGAATGCTATCAAAGCAGCTGGAAAGGGAATTTTCGTTCCTTATATCATGGCTGGGGACCATGAGAAAGGTTTGGATGGTCTCGCTGAAACAATCCACTTTTTAGAAGATTTGGGTGTTTCAGCTATTGAAGTGGGCATTCCCTTTCAGACCCTGTTGCTGATGGACCTGTGATCGAAGAAGCAGGCTTGCGAAGTCTAGCTCATGGGACTTCTACCCGGGCTTTGGTTGAAACCTTGAAAACCATTCAGACTGAGGTGCCACTGGTCATCATGACCTACTTCAACCCCCTCTTTCAGTACGGTGTGGAGAAATTTGTCAAAGATTTGGCAGATACAGCAGTTAAGGGCTTGATTATCCCAGACCTGCCTCATGAGCATGCCAACTTTATAGAGCCCTTTTTGGTAGACACAGATATTGCCTTGATTCCCCTAGTTAGTTTGACCACAGGACTTGAACGTCAGAAAGAGTTGATCAAGGGAGCAGAAGGCTTCGTCTATGCTGTTGCCATCAATGGGGTGACAGGGAAGTCAGGAAATTACCGTGCAGACTTGGACAAGCACCTGGCGCAATTGCATCAAGTAGCTGACATCCCAGTCTTGACAGGATTTGGTGTGTCTAGTCAAGAAGACGTAGAACGCTTCAATGCGGTGTCAGATGGTGTTATCGTCGGTTCGAAAATTGTAAAAGCTCTCCACCAAGGAGAGCCAATTGAGGACTTTATCAAACAAGCAGTAGCTTACCAAAAATAATCACGCAAGCAGCAAGTAAGAGGAAAGGCACAAAAGGAAGTCTTTCCTTTTTCTTTTTAGGGTATAAGTTCATGAATGACAGTTGAATATTAGTTTGGGTATTGCTTATGAATGGTATCTATATAGTTGGTGAAATGTTTCAGGAAATGCTTAGGAGATATAACAGTGATGTATTTTCCAAAAGCAAGCAAGGTATTGTATCCCCAATCATTGTCGTTTAACGGATAAGTAATCTCGTAAATATCGCTATTAATAGGTTTTATGGCATTATAGCCTAAGAGTTCCACAAATCGATCAAGAACAATTTTCTGGACATGCAGGATGACAGGTACTTTGTTTTCATTCATCCAAGCACCACCATCATAGGGAAGTGGTGTAAAATGTCTTTTTGAAAAAGTATCAGAGAGAGTAAGTTCACTAATTCTAGCAACTTTAAAAACAGAAACGCGCTTTATCAGTATCGTAGGCATCCATATACCAACTTCGGTCCTTATAGACAATACGGTAAGGCTCACAATTTTTTTGACTCACCAGTCCTTGTGAATTAATATAGGAAAATTTTATTTTTACTCTACCTCTGATAGCTTCCAATAACTTAAAAATCAAAGTTCGTATTTCCAAGTTCCCTTGAGATAGAGATAAATCAATTTCGAAATCAGAGTATGTATTGGTAGCATTTAATTTCAATATAGCATTGAAAGTAGAGGCATCTTCCAATACTTGATAACGGCTTTTTAAACCAGATTCGATCGAAAGCCTTTCGGATTGGGTCAGGGGAGATTTATCAGTTTGGAAGTCTTCCATAAGAAAAATGCCTCCATTTTTTCCTTTCATTACATAGAGAGGAATGCCTGCAAGAGATAAATCATCAATATCTCTCATAATAGTTCGTGTGCTGACTTTAAAAAGTTCTGATAATTCTTTAGCTGTTGTTTTTCGTTTATTTACTAAATGAGAAATAATCCCCATTTGACGGTCGATTTTCATAATTTTCTCCTTAAATATGACAGATAGTTGTCATATTACTTTTGTTATGATTATACCATAAAGAAAGGAGTTCATATAATGAAACATCAAACTAAACCATCGTTTACCTTAGTTGGCAAGAGTATTTTGATAGAAGGAACTACAGTTCATGAACATCACTATTCTAAAGAGAAAACGGCATTCTATACTCAGTTATTTAAAGAAGGAATGCTAGGAAAATTGATGCCCCATTCTCTAGATAAAAAGAGGCTATGCTTTGATAGTTCCTCATAAAGATGGTATACAATACTACGCAGGAGTTGCGGCAAATAATGCTGTGGCAGGTTACGAAAGCATTCTTGTCCCAGAGAAAGATTATTTAGTAAGCTCAGCCAGTGGTGATAAATCAAGACTCTTGTTTGATAAATTGGAGGATAACTTTTTTGAGGGAGAATATAGCTCGCTTTACAATGATGGAATTATCTTAGAAATACTTTTAAACGGTAATCCCATGGATGCAGAAGTTGAGCTTTGGGTTCCCAATTCAACAAACTAATAAGAACTGATAGAAAATTATTATAGTCGCAGCAAGTAAGAGGAAAGGCACAAAAGGAAGTCTTTTCTTTTTCTTTTTGCGAAAGAAAGGCTAAAAATCCCTGCTGCCGAAGAGAACTGAATCAAGATGAGTAATTCTGTCACACTAAAAAAACGAGCGCACAAGAAGCCAGAAATAGAAAATCTCCTGCTCCCATGCGGATATCGATAAAATGGGCCATGATTCCGAGGACAAGGAAGAAAATCATAACCAGATTCCAGCCAGAGCAGGCCATGAGGATTAGGTGGAACGTCAGCCAGACTAGTAAGGGATATTCCTGATGGCGAAAGTCGTAGATGCCCAAGGTTGAGCCAGCAGTGATTAGGATGGCTTGACCCAAGGAAATCCAACCCAAAGACCAAGTCAGAAAGAGGAGTCCTAAGCCGAATTCAAAAAGGGCATACCAGAATGGATAGCGAATCTTGCAGTAGCGACAGCGAAAGCGATTGAAGACCTGCGAGAGAATAGGAATCAAATCTGAGGGACGCAAGCGAGTCTGACAGGAATCACAGTGACTAGCCGGTCGAATAATGGATTGCTCAGGAAAACGGTCAATGACCAAACCCAAGAAGGAAGCGAGAATGCTCCCGACAAGAAAAAAATAAAGATCAATCATACTTATCTATTCGTAAAAAATAGAAGAAGTAGTATAATAAAGAAACATTGATAAGATGGTGAGGTCAAGATGACAATTCGTTTTGAAGAAAATGTGAGCATAGAAAATGCTCAGCTCGTATGCCAATGGTCCAACTCCCTTGGCAAATCCTTTCAAGAACAATGGATGGGAACAATGATTCCTTTTCCCTTAACAATTCAAATCTTGCAAGATTTGAAAGGAATCTTTTCAATCTTTGATGGACAAGAGTTTGTGGGGCTTATCCAGAAAATCAGGCTAGAAGACAGGAATCTTCATATCGGGAGATTTTTTATCAACCCTCAGAAGCAGGGGCAAGGCTTAGGTAGCCAGGCTTTAAGAAAATTTGTTAGTTTGGCCTTTGAAAATGAAGACATAGATACTGTCTCTCTAAATGTCTACGAGGCAAATCAAACAGCTTACAACCTTTACCAAAAAGAAGGATTTGAAATCGTTCAAATGGTTGAAACACCTATACGAAAATACATCATGAAAAAGGGCAGATAATATTCACGTGGGGCTAGAGTCCCAAGGATTTTCAAGGATAAAGAAGTTATCTTTCAAAGTTAGAAACAAGACTTCTATGATTTCTTAGATAGAGGAGATAAACATGTCGAGACCTAGAAAAATACGAATCTTGCTTGCTTCTGTACTTGCCTTAGTTGTTGGTATCAATCTTTATTCCCACCAAGAACGCTTCCAATTAAAGACCTCCTTTGAAGAAAAGGACACTACAGCTGTCTTACAACATTTAACGGCGTCAGGAAAATATGCGTCTGACATGCGAAAAGCAGGCTATATTGTTCCTCCCGACGGTGTCATTCGCTTGGATGGAGGAATTGACTCCATAGGGATAAAAGGAGACATCGATTTGAAAATGTCGAATCCTAGAAGGGATGAAGTCTCGGTTTTATTTGAAACAATGGTAAATGAGGAAAAAATAGATGCCTACTATATTTTAGATCATCATTTAACCCTAAAACGTAGTTACTATTCTCATATTAGGAATCAGAAAAAAGAAAGTGTGAACATCTCTCCAGCCGAAGAAGAACGCCTGTTAAAGATTGTTCGAAAAGAGTTGAAAGCTTTTCTAGATAAGATGTATCAGACTTTGTATGGTTGATGTTACTAGTGGGAAATGGATGCGAGACTCTGTTTAGGATGTCAACGATGATGAGAAAAGGGGAGAAGAATGTTTACAGAATTGCTCTTTATTGTCTCTTTTGTGTTACTTTTACGTTTGTTTAAAGTAGGCGCTCACGAATGATTATAGGAGTCTTGTATAGTTTGCTGCTAGTCTGGTTTGTCATTTCCGTTTTGAACTATGGCAAATACACTCTTCAACTAGGTCAATCCGTCAACTTAAAAGTAACCCCCAGAACACAAGATTTGGAATACTATTCAATCTTCATCTTGAAGAAAAACGATTCAAGTAAAATTAAATTAACTGGCTCAAGTGTTTGGAGTGAGAGTAATGGTGATGTTTACTATGAAGTAGAGGGACAAAAAATTACAAAAAGCCATGGTTTCGATGAGGAGGATGAAGAACTTCCAAACAATCAAGCAGATATTTATTTAGAAAAAGATGGAGTTGTTGTGAGTTACCAAGGTGAAAAAGTCTTTGATGCCACCAATAACAAGCCCTACACGATAACCATTACCAATGTAGACAACCAACCAGCCCAATTTGAGGCTCAAGTGGTGGATAAATAAGCCAGTCTAGTAGTGTGCAAGCTTTTAAATTTTCTTTCTTTAAAAGGGAGATATTATTTTAAGTAAGCAAAAAAGCCCTGAAACCAGAGACTTTCCTGTTAAGAATTTCTTTTAACGAAAAATGGGAAGCGTGTTTAGAATCCGATCTACAAAAAAAAGAGGACATTTACGGTCCTCTTTTTGACTACTATAATGAAAAGGTCAATTAACGTTTAGCCTTATTTTTCATCTTTGTGAAGCATGTTTTTAACACCTTCAATAGCGCCTTCGACAGCGTCTTTAGCATCTTCAGCAACTTCTTTTACTTTAGAAACAACTTTTTCAGCTGTTCCTTCTTTTTCCATTTTTTCATCGCCGATCATTTTGCCGACACCTTCTTTAATGGAACCTTTTGCTTGGTTTAATTTTTCTTCTGTTGACATGATTCTGCCTCCTTTAAATTGATTGATTTTGACAAGATAAATTAGTGTACGCGAGCATTTTCCTTTGTTTCGCCTTTAACGGCTTCAACACCTTCGCCTACTTTTTCTTGAACAGCAGCAACACCTGAACCGATACCAGATTTCACTTTTTCAAATTGTTCTGAAGCAAATTCTCCTGTTGAAGAAGCCACGTCAGTTACTCGGTCTTGGAGGCTAACTGAATCTGCTTCATGCTGTTCCTTCGTTTTGATATCAACAACATTCACATTGACTTCAACAACTTCTAGATCAGTCATTTTTGTAACTTGTGATACGACAACATCTTTGATTTCTTTGTACAAAGCAGGGACATTCTTTTGGTACTCAACAACAATGTTCAAGTCAACTGCAACTTGTTCTTTCCCAACTTCAACATTGACACCATGAGTGACATTATCTGTATTGATAATTTTTTCTGTTAGATTAGAGAAGAATCCTCCATCCACATCCAAAAGTCCAGGTACTTTTTCAAGTGAAAGACCAATGATTTTTTGGATTACTTTGTCTTCATAAGTGAGTTCCCCTTTAACATTTTGAGAAACAACAGCAACATCTTTTTTTTCTACATTTTTATCTACGTTTGACATACGAGACTCCTTTATTTATTTATTTAAATATTTTTCCTTAACATAGTATCCTGCAAATGCTCCTAAGGCTCCACAAATTAGTACAAATAATGTTTTGAAAAAGCCAAAGGATAAGATAAAGCAAGCGAGAATGACACCTACTAGACCTGCAATAATTGGATACTGGTATTTTTTAAACCATTCCATTTTTACTTCCTTACTTTACACGACTAACAGTCTTTTTGGTCGTTTTTTGAGGTTCAACTTCTTTTACTTTAACTTCAAGTTTTACCTCACGTTCAATACCAAAGAACTGCTTTAATCCATGAGTTATTTCATTCTGAATGACTAGACATCGATTTGAGATGTTGTCTGAGGGAAGAATTTTCCCTTCAACAGAAACGAAACATTTATTTTTGCGGCTATTTACATGGACCGTTGGTTCTTTGATCAACTGATGATCAATGACCAAACATCGAACAAAGCCTTCGATAGCTGAATTTTTTAGTTTTAATGTATCTTCTTGAGTTTCTAATTGAATCTCTAGATATTGTTTAGGATAAAAGAGTATCACTAACATTGAAATTAAAACTAAAACAGATAGGACAAGTGTCCCCCAAAAGACATATCTAGCAATCAGGAATTCAGCGTAGAGTTCTCTCCAACTGAATAAGTGGATTCCTAAATCACTGACCTGATGATAATCTATGAGAATAGGAAGGAAAATAGTCAAGATTAAGATACAGAAAATAAGTAACAATATTTTCTTTGATTTTGACATATTAAATCCTTTCAATTGAAAAGCTTTAAACCATAATTTTACCCGTCTATAGTATTAAAAATTATGGCTTATCACTTTAATTTCTTATTAGGTAATGCTTATTTTTTACCAAATAGAAATGAAACGACTGCAACAACAATCACAGCACCAACGATTGACGGAATAATAGCCATTCCAGCCAATGAAGGTCCCCAGCTTCCTAGAAGTGATTGCCCTACAGACGAACCGATAAGACCTGCAAAGATATTTGCAATCAATCCCATTGAACCACCTTTTTTAGTGATTGCACCTGCGATGAGACCAATAAGACCTCCTACAATAATGGACCACAACATAGTGTATCCTCCTTTTCTATTTCTAAATCAAAGAATCAATTTCTTTGATTACACTAATTATATAGTATTTCAACTTGGAAACATAATAGTTCGTCTTAAAAACCGTACTGTAAACATGTACTTTAGATACAAATAAATAAGAAAATCTTGATATTACTGAGTTTCTAAGGGATTAGACTAGTCTTTTTATGACAAGCAAAAGTCGTTGTAAGAGGATAAATGCACTCCATGTGGTATAATTGCATGAAGATTGAAAGACAATCCTTTAGTTTATTATAAAGAGAGAAAAGTTATCCATGAGAGATTTATTATCGAAAAAAAGTCACAGACAATTAGAATTATTAGAATTACTATTTGAAAACAAACGCTGGTTTCATATCTCGGAACTAGCAGAATTATTGCACTGTGCAGAACGTTCTGTAAAAGATGACTTGTCCCAGGTCAGGTCTTCCTTTCCTGACTTGATATTTCATTCCTCAACAAACGGCATCCGTATCATTAATACCGATGATAGTGATATTGAGATGGTCTATCATCATTTTTTTAAGCATTCAACCCACTTTTCAATTTTAGAATTTATCTTCTTTAATGAAGGATGTGATACTGATAGTATTTGCAAAGAGTTTTATATCAGTTCTTCCTCTCTTTACCGTATCATCCGTCACATTAATAAAATTATTAAGAAGCAATATCGTTTTGAAATTAGCCTCAATCCAGTTCAAATCACTGGAAATGAAATCGATATCCGTTACTTTTTTGCCCAGTATTTTTCAGAGAAATATTATTTCCTCGAATGGCCCTTTGAAGATTTTTCTGTAGAACCTTTGTGTAAACTGTTGGCACTGATCTATAAAGAAACTGCATTTCCTGTCAATTTCGCCACTCAACGAATGTTAAAGTTACTCCTCGTAACAAATTTATACCGAATAAAGTTTGGTCATTTTATGGAAGTTGAGAAAAATTCTTTTAACAATCAATTGTTAGAGTCTTTCATGCAGGCAGAAGGCATCGAAGAGATTGTAGCGAGCTTTGATTCTGAATATCGTATCTCTCTGAATAAAGAAGTGATAGGTCAACTATTTGTATCCTATTTTCAAAAAATGTTTTTCATAGATGAAGAAGTATTTCTGAACCATGCAAAAACAGACAGCTATGTAAAAAAATCGTATCAGTTATTGGGAGAACTAGTAGATCAGGTATCAAGAGACTATAATCTCCAAGTAGACAATAGAGACAATCTGATTTGGCATCTGCATAATACAGCACATCTGCATCGCCAGGAATTATCGACAGAGTTTATCCTATTTGATCAAAAAGGTAATACAATCAAGAACTTTCAAAATATTTTCCCTCGCTTTGTTTCAGAGGTGAAGGAAGGAATGGAACATTATCTAAAGACTTTGGAAATGGATGATAGTTCAATGAAGGTCAATCATTTGTCTTATACTTTTATCACTCATAGCAAACACTTGGTGCTAAATATTTTACAAAATCAACCTAAATTAAAGGTTTTGGTCATGAGTAATTTTGATCAGTATCATGCAAAATCAGTAGCTGAGACACTTTCTTACTATTGCAGTAACAATTTTGAACTGGAAGTTTGGAGTGAATTAGAGTTATCCCTTGATGCTCTAAAAGAATCACCTTACGACATCATTATTTCAAATTTTATTATTCCACCTATTGAAAATAAGAGACTGATCTATTCCAATAATGTCAATACAGTCGTCTCTCATCTCTTTGCTTAACGCAATGATGTTTATTCGATTAGACGAGTAACTAGAATAACAAAAAACGCTAGATAGCGTTTTTTGTTTTATAAGGAAAGAATTTTATCTATACTAAACTCAGAATATCCTAACAATCCTGTCATTTTTTAGTTCAGAACAACAAAAAGCCTTGGTTCCCAAAGCTTTTTTATGTTATAAACTCATTAAAAAGAACCCCCAGTTAGATTTGGAATATTTTTTTATTCTGTGTCATATAAAAAAATAAATAAAATGAATGGCTATAGCTAGAGCTAAAATGGTTGTTATACTCACTACTATTATAGGATTAGAAGCAAAAGATTAAAGAGAGAATCAAGGCAGCCAGATAGAGTGTCGCTTGGACACAGTAGTAACTTTTCGAATAGCGAAGATAGTGTTTGTTATAGGGCCCATTTACTAGGACAGCAGCTTGAAAGAGGCCAAATCCGATATAAGAGAAGCTGGTTGCAAAGAGACGATTAGCTTCAGGATTCAGAAGAAAACTCATCGATACAGTCATCATCATAAGCCCAATGAAAAATAGGATAGTGACTGTAAATTAGAAATAGCCCCTTTTGATTAGATTTTTTTCATCAATAGCATGGTCGAATTGACCAAAATAAAACAAGAACAGAGAAAGCATAATAATGAAATAAAGAACCGAATAAATCGAGAAATTCTCGATTGTAAAGAAGTTAGCTAGCTCCATAATCATCTCTCCAAACGTAATAATGACAAGAAGGGAGATGCGCTCGATTAAATGGGGGAGATTTACCTGGTAATGCTTATCTTTACTAAGCAAGATAATTGGCATAATAAATGTTAGCAGAATACTAGCAAATAAGACAGAGACTCCAACGTAAATAGGAAGAAGAGCTGCTAGATAGACTCCTAAACTTCCTAGACCTGTTATCCATAGAAAACCTTTGATACTTTCCCGTTCAACATTATCGGTTGATTTTCTAAAAAATTCAACCAAATATTGTAAAAATAAGGTAAAGGTTAATGTACCAACAGCCCAACAAAGATAATGAAAATATTGTTGCCAATCAGGTCCCATCATATTGGCTATAAAGAGTAAAAGTCCCATTTTGATAAACATGATTACCATGTTAAATAAAGAGTTCTTTCCATAGCGATTGGTATAAACGGTTTGAATCATCCATGAATCAGTGAGAACCAAAACAGCCATGAAAAAATCAAGGAAAGAATTCCAAGTCAAAATACCGTTATGAAGATGCTCAATTAAAGTAGTTACTTTTGAAATTGCAAAAACAAAAACTAAGTCATAAAAAAGTTCTGAAAATTCTACACGTTTATGTTTAATAAGAGTTGTCATCTTAAGACCTTTCTATTTTAGAAGTACAATTTATTATAACAGAAAATGATAATGAAAGAGAAGGATATGCTTAAATAATTTCATGTGGCGCGAATGAACTGCGCCACAAAAGTTAGGTTTTTTCTGTCTAACTTTTGGGGTGCAGTTCAGAAGGGTGTTCATAAAATTATACCGTTGATATCCATTAGTTGACCAAAAGTAGAACAGATACACAAAAAAGCCTTGTAAATCAAGGCTTTTTCCTGTTGTATTTAGATGCCCCCTACAGGGATTTGGAAAGGACTTTCATATTGAGAGCAATTAAAAATATTGAAATATAAGTGATTTTAGGTATTTTCAATGTCATGATTTAAAAATGGGACAAAAGTGGGGCAAATCAGTTATAGACAAGCAAAAAAGCCTTGTAAATCAAGGCTTTTTCCTGTTGATTTAGATGCCCCCTACAGGGATTTGGAAAGGACTTTCATATTGAGAGCAATTAAAAATATTGAAATATAAGTGATTTTAGGTATTTTCAATGTCATGATTTAAAAATGGGACAAAAGTGGGGCAAAAACCATACAGATTCTAAACTGTATGGTTCTTTTTTTATCTAACCAAGAAAGGTTAAAACTTATTAAAACAAATGCAATCAACTGTTGAAAACTATTTAGTCCGTGTAATATAAAAACAAGTAAAAAGTTGAACTATAGGGAATATTGTGTCATAATAGGTAATAGATGAATAATTAATAGATTGGAAATAATGCTTTCTTACCTTAACAAGTTGAATTGGTTATACATTTTTTCGTCGCAATTGTGTCTATCTCTCGAGTTTAGCTAGTTTTTATAAGCTCTGGTTTCTAATCAATATAACAAATTTTAGAAGTGCATAAGACAAGATGGTGACATTACTACAGTCATTTCTAGTCACCATATGTTGCTGGCACAGGCTGTTTGTAGTGTTGGCTATTTACTAGTCAGTTTAATCGGAGTGTTTAATTTTTATTGTTGAAAGGTTTTTATATGGAAAAAATTCTATCTTTAGGTCTGACAGGTAGGAAATTACTTGCTCAGGGTTTCTTATTTGTTCTGCTAGGTCTTATCTTGATGGTTACGGGGACTTGGTTGCCAGTAACGGTTATTCGACTGGTTCTGTTTTTAGCTTGGATAGCAACGGTCGTAGATTTGCTATTAAGAGTTTTCAAAAAAAGCCAGTCAACGGATACCTTGGGAGTTGCACTGGTTAAATTGTTAGTGCTGGGATATTTGCTAGGTTCTAATCTTGCGACTGATATACCGATTTATGTTCTGGCTCTTGTGATTGGAGTTTATCAGATTTTTAGGGCCACGATTAATCTTGTCACCTATGTTCTCTACCGTAAAAATAATATTCGACCTCGTTTTCGTCTCTTACTAGATGGTATTCTACTAGTTTTTCTTGGTGGAGCTAGTCTTTTGTCCTCTACGGGAAATTCTGTCTTTCAACTCTTTGTTTTAGGGGCTTATTTTTTCCTTTATGGTCTGTCCAATATCCGTGACGGTTTCTTATTTGAAGGGGAAATTGGGAAAAACCATCTCAAACGTCGCATTAGAATTAGCTTACCTATTGTCCTAGCCGCTCTCATCCCTGCAAGAACTTTAGCAAAAATTAACAAATTTATGCTGGAAAATGCTGATGAGGAAGAAGATATCCATCTTGGAATAGTGAAGTCTGGTAAGACAGCAGAGCTAGAAATTTTTGTTCATACAGCTGAGACCTCCCTGTTTTCAGCTATTGGTCATGTGGATATCTGCTATCAAGGCCGTGTTATTTCTTATGGCAACTATGATCCGTCTTCTGAGACCTTATTTGGCATGGTAGGAGATGGTGTCTTATATTTCTGTGATCGTGACAAGTACATTGACCTATGTAAACGTGAGAGTCAAAAAACGCTTTTTGGTTATGGGATAGATTTGACGCCTGAAATGGAAAAAGCAGTTCAGAAAAAGTTGGCTGAATTGAAACAACTGACGATTCCATGGGAGCCAAGTGCAGATAAAATCATGACAGGTGATGGTAAGGAAGACTACACCTACGCTTATAAAATCAGACATGAGACAGATGGGGAACTTTATAAATTTATCAAATCTAAGTTTAAATCCTACTTTGTCTTATCTACAAACTGTGTGCTCTTGGCTGATACCATAGTCGGTCAGGCTGGCACCGATATCCTCTCACCCAAAGGATTTATCGCTCCAGGAACTTACCAAGCCTACCTTAATCGAGAGTTTGAAAAACCAAATAGTATAGTCGTATCTAAACATGTTTATTAAGGAAAATTTATGAACTTAGTAAAAAAATACACCCCGTTAATACTTTTTATAGGGCTGGTTGCTCTTGTAATTCTGAATGCATCGAGCTTTATATCAGGAGCAATCTCTCTCTTTGATGTAATATCAACCTTGATTTATGGTGCTGTTATTGCTTTTGTGCTTAATGTTCCTATGAAAAAAATTGAACAGTACTTAGTTAAATTGAAGGTAAAGGCAGAGTTGCGTCGTCCGATTGCCATGGTACTTGTTTTCCTAGCTCTTATCTTAATCGTGATTGCTCTTTTGGTTTTGGTGCTGCCAACCCTAGCCCAGACTATTAGTCAGCTGGGAACAGTCCTTTCAACAGTCCTTACTCAACTTGGGAAATTGCTAGGCAGCTCGGAATTTGTAACCAAAGACATGTTGTCAACTATCGTATCAGGCATACAGGGACAATCTAGTTCTATTAGCCAAGCTTTGATAGGTTTTTTATCAGGTCTGACTAGTAATATCGGCAATATTTTTTCAAGTTTGATGAATGCCTTTTTGATTATAGTCTTCACCTTTTTATTTTTATCCAGTAAGGAACATTTGGCAGCGATGACGAGTCGACTTCTAAAAGTTTTTCTTCCAGAGAAGGTGGTGATAAAGTTGACTTACATTGGACAAGTAGCACTAGAGACTTATGACCAATTTTTGATGAGTCAGCTGATTGAAGCAGTTATCATAGGAGTTATGATAGCGGTTGGTTACAGCGTGTTTGGGATACCCTATGGAGTAATGACAGGTATCTTTGCAGGAGTGCTATCGTTCATTCCTTATGTAGGGCCTATGATTGCTTGTGTTGTGGGAGCGATTTTTATCTTCACAGTGAGTCCTACTCAAGCCTTACTTTCTCTTCTTCTATATCAAGTTATACAGCTGATTGAAGGAAACCTTATTTATCCTAGAGTTGTAGGTCAGTCTATTGGTTTGCCAGCTATTTTCACGCTTGCGGCTGCTAGTATTGGAGGGAATCTTTTCGGACTACTTGGAATGATATTCTTTACCCCCGTATTTGCTGTTATCTATCGACTGGTTAAAGAATTTGTCGTTGCAAAGGAAAATCAGGTAGATTAAGAAAAACTAAATTTAATAAGATATACTGAGAAGAGAGTGAGAGATTCTCTTCTCTTTTATTTTTAAATACTTTTCTACAAAAAGCTATTAGACGTTAAAAAAAGCCTTGGTTTCAAGGCTTATTTCTGTTGATTTAGATGTGCCCCCTGCAGGGCTCGAACCTGCGCCCCATAGCTTAAGAGTCTACTGCTCTACCAACTGAGCTAAGGAGGCAACAGAAAAAGCTGAGAATGTAACTTCCCAGCTATTTTAATATGCCCAAAATGGCAGCTAGATTATTTACGAAAGGCATCAAGGATATAGGTGAAACCAACAATTAAAAATGCAAAGGCAACGACATAAACGACAAAGACACTTGTAGCTACTGGATTGAACAAAATCACTAGACCTAGTAAAAATGCAAGCAACGCTATCCACATGATATGGTTGCCAATAATAGGGAAAATCAATCCCAGACGATTGCCTTTAAAGAAAGCTATAATGGCTTCTACAATTAACCAAATTCCTAAAATAGTTGGAATGACAACTGGCAGCGTCACAAAGCCATAGGCAACGAGGTAAAGAGCTAAGAGAAGATTAACAATCCCTTGGAAAAGATGAGCTGGTGAGCGAAGCTCTTTTGGTACAGAGAAATAGCCTAAAATAGCTGCTATAGAAGAAACCAGTAAACCAAATGCAATCCACCAGCTGTAAGCAACAAGATTAGCTACTGGGTTTGTAAATAGGAAAAGTCCTAAAAGGACAAAAACAACTCCTGCAAGGAATAGCAGTAAACGATTAGAAAATTTCATTTCAATACCCCCTATATAGTATAGTTTGATAATAAAAATATTATACACCTTTTTAGAGGAAATGTCAATAAACTAAATGGAAAATTTGGAAGTTTCAGTCTGATTCATGAAAAGAAAATCAGTTTTTATTATTTTGAAAATAAAAAGAGAAGATAAAATTTGTCTTCTCTACATGAAAATATTGTATGGCATCAAAGCAAAAGTAACTGGCTTTACACTATTTGTTAAGATGTAATTTGGTTCAAAAAGAAAAGATAGATTTAAAAGTGGGGCAAATGATGAGGCAAATCAGTTATAGATAAGCAAAAAAGCCTTGGTTATCAAGGCTTTTCCTGTTGTATTTAGATGCCCCCTACAGGGATCGAACCTGTGACCCACGGATTAAGAGTCCGCTGCTCTGCCAGCTGAGCTAAGGAGGCAAAGAAAAAAGCTGTATTGGTGCCGAAACTTCACGGTTTGTATTGAACCCGCGCAATTAAGCAGGTGGGCAACTCGCTCTAACTGAAGCTGTTTCCGTGTGAGACGGCCTACATGCTGTTAGAAGACTTTTGTTTCCCTAATAATACAAAAAATAGTCGGTCAACACTTAAGTGTGAAGTCGTACACCACAGCGTTTCTATGTTTATATAATACCACTTTTTCAAAAAAAATCAAGAGGAAAAATTATTTTTTTTGAAAAGGATTTCACAAGTTTCTTAATTTATCAATGGTTTCCTTACGTTGGGCTAAGGCCCGTTCGTACTTGCCAGTTTCCTCTGGTGAAAGTAGCTATGATTGCGAATCTTTTCTGGCAAGTAGTCTTGTTTGACCCAGTGTCCAGGATAGTTGTGTGGATAGAGATAGTTTTGAGCGTTGCCCAATTCCTTGCTACCACTATAATGTCCATCACGCAGATGTCGTGGAATGGGCAAATGCCCTGATGTTTTGAGGTCAGCAAGAGCCTTGTCCATAGCCACATAGGCTGAGTTGGATTTTGGAGAAAGGGCCAAATCAATCACGATATTGGCAATGAGAATGCGAGCTTCTGGGAAACCAATTCTTTGTGCAGCATCTAGAGCAGTTACGGTATGAATCTGGGCTTCAGGATTGGCCAAACCAATATCCTCATAGGCAATCACAGTCAAACGACGAGCGAGACTAGGCAGATCCCCAGCTTCAATCAAGCGGGCTGCGTAATGAAGACTGGCATCCACATCCGAGCCGCGGATGGACTTTTGCAGGGCTGAGAGGACATCATAGTGGCCATCCCCATCCTTGTCCATAGTTATATAGCTCCTTTGCAGACTGTTCTCCATGATATCAAGAGTGATATGGCGGATGCCCTTATCATTTTCAGGGGTAGAGAGAACAGCCAAGTCAAGTGAGTTGAAGGCAGAGCGAAGATCTCCGTTTGTAGAGGTTGCGATGAAATCCAGCGCCTCCTCATCTAGCTCTACTGGAAATCAAAACCACGCTCAGGGTTACTTAGAGCTATCTGAATCGCTTCTTTGACATCTTGATTGGACAGAGGTTCCAACTCAAAAATCTGAACACGGCTACGGATGGCAGGAGTGACAGAAAAGAAGGGATTTTCAGTCGTAGCCCCAATCATGATGACAAGTCCACTTTCCAAGAGAGGAAGGAGAAAGTCTTGCTTGGTTTTGTCAAGACGATGAATCTCGTCTAGTAGCAGTACAAGGCCACCTGAGAATTTAGCTTCTTCAGCAATCTCTTGGAGCCGTTTTTTACTATCAACAGTGGCATTGAAGGTCCGAAAGGCATACTTGGTTGTTCCAGCGATGGCAGAGGCGATACTGGTTTTGCCGATTCCTGGAGGTCCGTAGAGAATCATGGAAGACAGACGATTGGCTTCCACCATACGACGGATAATTTTTCCAGGTCCTACCAGATGCTTTTGACCGATGACTTGGTCGATAGTTTTAGGGCGCATGCGAAGCGCGAGATTGTCTGGCATAGCAGTCCTTTCTAACATGGATTTTCTGATGTATATGTGGTAAGATGGTAGTATCTATTTTAGCATATTTCCGAGCAATCGGGGCGATTAAAGAGTCGCATAGAAAGAGGACAAAATGGCAACATACGGATTTTTAGATGTTTTAGAGGAAGAATTGGACAAGAACTTTCCTTTTGACTATGAGATTAGCTGGGACAAGCGCAACCACGCGGTTGAAGTGAGTTTTCTCTTGGAAGCGCAAAACGCTACAGGTGTGGAGATGGTGGATGAAGACGGAGAGGTTTCTTCGGATGATATTCTCTTTGAAGAAGCAGTGCTTTTTTACAATCCTGCTAAGTCAACAGTTAATGCAGAAGATTATTTGGCTGTCATTCCTTATCTGCCTAAAAAAGGATTTTCTCGCGAGTTTTTAGCTTATTTTGCCCTTTTCCTGAAAGATACTGCCGAGGTTGGGCTGGATGCCCTCATGGACTTTTTGGAAGACCCAGAAGCAGAAGAATTTGTCATGGAATGGAACCAAGAAGTCTTTGAAGAAGGAAAAGTCGGCTTGGAAGAAGGAGAATTTTATCCTTATCCGAGATATTAGGAAGAAGACAAGCTTGATTTGAGTAAATGTAAAGGGGGGTAAATTTTGACAGCGGAAAAAAAATATATTGGTGCTTATAGCCGAGATGCTAGAGACTATTTTTCATTATTGCCGACAGAACGAGAAATAGTAGAGCAGTTGCAGGTTATATACAGAGAAGAGAAAGGGATTTTTGTCTTATGTGGTAACAGAGGATCAGGAAAATCAAGTCTGAAAAATATTTCTTTGGAATCTGTTAAAAATCGTAGAGGTGCTAAAGATGACAAAGAAATTCTTGTAGTGAATGTATCTTTTTTTAGTGGTAATAAAGATTTTCATAGAGAAATTTTGATGCAAATTCCTAACGCTATTACCAGAAGAATGAACGATATTGAACGTGATATTGGTGATTATGTTTATAATGATGGCAGGTATTATCCGACTCTAGAGTATAATGCTAAGGAAAAAGTAAAAAAATATGATTGGTTAGAACAGAATCAAAGAAGCAAAAATTTTTCAATAATACGTAAAAGGTTGAAAAAAATTGAGGAAAAATTTGAGATTGATTCAAATATTTATAATTTATGCAACGAGTTATCAAATCAAACTAGTAATTTATTTGAACAGTTTAAGCTTTTAAATAAACAGAACGAACTCCAAAACAGTAAGTTTCCTATGTTTCAAAAAAATAGAGTAGATATTTCAAATTTTCGAAAAAACATTGACGAACTGTATCAAAAGGTTGAGTATTTTGAAAAAAAAGCGAGCGAGCTGATAAAATTAGAGGAGTTCTTGCTTATTTCTCAACAACAGCTACAGTATTTTGATGTAGAAATAACAGATACAAAAAGATATTTAGAATCAACTACTTCAGATATATCAGCCGAGTCATCTATTGATTTAAGTGCTGATATAGGAATAATAAAATCGGGATTACAATTAAGAGGGAAAATTTCTTCAAATAATAATGAAGAGTTGTCTCGGGAGTTAAAAAGTATTGTTACTGAGGAGTTAAAAGAGCGTCAGTTACTACGGCTTCTGAAAAACATGTCTGAATACTTTAATATCACTTTTTCCATTGATGAATTAGATAAATGTAATAAAGCTACAATTATTGATATGATTGATAAAAATAAAAGGTTATTCTTTGATTGTAATGTTTCGACATTGCTAATTACAGATATATCCACTGCAATATCTTTTATTGGAAAAAAATCAGATTATATTTCTGAACCTAATATCATTGTTGTCCCTGATTTAGGTATTTTTGGATTATATTCACAGGATTAATAATAAAGGGCTACCCCTAAGTTATAATTTTATTACTATTCTAGATTCCTATTTCGTGAATAGAATGAATAATAGGGAGTTAAATTATGGTAGAAAAATATGAGGGAAGAACTTATTATTCCAAAGGGATTTGAACTTTACAAGTTTATGAATTCCACTCTTTATAAAGGTATAAATGAACTTTATAGACCGATGATATTGAAATTTTATTGGGAGTTAATTGACTTACTAGATTTTGTCGGGGAATTATCTAAAGAAGAATATGAACAATTTGAGAATAGTTTTTTTAATAATAATGACTTGCATTCTTTAAAAAAATTAAGTTTATACTGCGTAAAATAATATATCAATTAACGACACAATCTTTTGATTACTCTTTTACTCTCGAGGATAGTCGAAGTCGGTATGGACATACTAAATCACTGACTGAGTTTAATAATAAGAAATCCCATATTCGCGAATTTTTGCAGCAAATAGCTTCAAAACCAACGATACTTTCAGATGAGACTGCTTTTTTAAAAATTAATCATATAGACTCTCAAACTGAGGAATTTTACTACTTTGATATAGAATTCTCAGATTATCTAAAAAAATTGGGTATTGATGATGAAAAGTTCAAAAATATCTTGTTGCAATTATCTGAACCAGGAAAGAAAGGTATATATGATGGAAGAACTTATCGTTTTGCAGAGGAATTTTATGATCCTTCTCAAGGAGTTGATGATGCACGAGCCATTGTAGAGAGAGAAAATACAGTTGGTGTCATTTTATTCTATCCATATGATTATTCGGAGAATGCTAATCCAAATCACCAGCCACTACGAAATGGTATTATTGTAACTGTAACTGATTTTGATGAATTTATACTATATCCATACATAGGTTATAGTGGTCTACATTCTCACGAACCATCTCGTCTCACAGAATTTAAAGAAGAATTGAGTGATCAAAATATCCTAGTTTACGAAGTAGAAGATGAAAATTTATGGAAAGGATGTTTCGAAAAAGATAATACAGACCTCAAAGATAAAATTTTTGAGGTCTGTAAAAAAGAAATAAAAAGATGGCTTAGTGATATGAAATATAGAGCCAACAGGTAAACATCTTGGTTAAATCATTGATTTATATTGTTATGTTATTAAAGATCGTTATATCTCCTTAGCAATATTTAATCTTCCCAAGACTAATGAAAGTTATTCGAATGAATTTTTATCATGAAAATACTAGACAATTTAGTTTGTCAAACAGAAAACAAATAACAGTAGGGCGGTGCGAGACGAGAAACGCTACTATGCAAACTGGTTAGAGGAGCTGGAGAAGGCATTAGCTGAAGGAGTCTAACATGGAAATCGAAATTACTGATTTTACAGGCTGTAAGATTGCCCTTTTTTGTGGGGATAGGATTTTAACTATCTTGCGGGATGATAAGTCCAGCATTCCTTGGCCCAATATGTGGGAGTTGCCATGTGGTGGAAAGAGTGTCAGGGAAAATCTGATATAGTATTGCATAAAAAGAATATCCTTTCAAGGTTATTCTTTTTATTTTGTCCCAAAATAGTTGATTTCGTCCCAAAAATATAGTATTATTTGTGTAAGGAGGAATGAATCATGAAAAAATCAGATGTTCTTGATTTAATAAAGTATCATTATGAGGGCAGAGAGACAGAATTTAGAAATCAATCCATAGCAATTGCTCGGAACTTCAATAAACATGGTGATACACAATTAGCACAATATATTATGGGGTTAATGTCCCAAAGTGATAGATTCATGCCACAAATAGAGAATCCTAGTGAGTATTTGACTCCTGCTAAACTAGATATTGGTCCTCTCCCATTGCCTCTTTCACTTATGAATGATTTAAAAGGAATAATAAACGCTGTCAATCATCATATTGGAATAAATAAATTTTTATTTGTGGGATCTCCAGGTACTGGGAAAACTGAAAGTGTAAAGCAGGTGGCTAGACTTATTGGCAAGGAATTACTTGTAGTAGATTTCAGTCACTTAGTAGATAGTAAGCTGGGGCAAACAGTCAAAAACTTAGCAACTCTTTTTAATGAAATCAATAATCTTCCTTTCAAACAAAATTATATCATCCTATTTGATGAAATTGATTCCATAGTACTGGATAGGGTTAATCAGAATGATTTGAGAGAAATGGGACGAGTGACTTCTGCCTTTTTAAAGGAGTTGGATAGGCTGTCACCAGAAATTGTATTAATTGCAACAACAAATCTTTTTGAAAATCTTGATAAAGCAGTTACGAGAAGATTCGATGCCATAATTGACTTTGACCGTTATACTGATGAAGATAAAGTAGAAGTAGCTACTATTATTTTAAATGAGTTATTAAAGCAATTTAAGAATGTAGCCAGAGATTTGAAATTATTTAAAAAAATTATATATAGTTCTAATACAATTCCAAATCCAGGTGATTTAAGGAATATGATACGAACATCATTGGCATTTAGTGATCCACAAGATCCACATGATTATCAAAAACGTCTCTTAAGAAGTTTGCATAGTGGAAAAAATTTATCTATTTCTAAATTATCAGAATTAGGTTTTACAGTTAGAGAAATTGAAATTTTAACAGGTGTTTCTAAAAGTAGTGTATCACGAGAATTAAGCGAGGGTTGACATGAATACATTATTGACATTACGTGGAAAAAGTTTTACACAAAAATCAAGAAATAATGGTATGGGACCAATAACTATACCCAAAAAAGCAATAATTACATTGGAACATTTGAAGTATCTTCATTTTTCATTAGAAGAAACGAAAACATATTGGGAAAAAAATAATATTATCGATGGTATTTTGATCAGTATTTACTATAATCGAATTGTTGCCAAAAGTAACCGTATTAATGGCTATTTCAATGTAGGAGGAGGGAATCCATTCCCTAATGATACCATTGTGGGAGCAAAATTCAATGAGGAGAAGACAAAACATATTGTTACTCATTATATTTCTAGAGATACTCTTAATAAAACAATAACCGTTTTAAGTAAGATAATTGAAGTTTTTGAGGAACATTTTGATAGAGCGATAACATGTGAGATGTTCTCTGATTCATCAACGTTTGCTTCTATAAATTTTTCGGAGTATGGTATTTCAAAAAGCAAATTTCAACAGTATTTGAGAGATTCTTGCTTTATTGAGAATTTTGGGGTTGAGCACACTACTGTTTCTGATATTCAAAATTCTATCGTGACATTTTATGATGTCCATACAGACATTTTTAGATTACTGAATAAATTAAATATTGATATTTCAGAAGCTAATATTATGAATCAGACCACGGTCTTGCTTGATGAAAAAAATATTGAATTGCTACTATCAAAAGCTCCCTATCTTGTCTCCATGATTGTGGAAGATTTTTCTAAGTTATCTATAGATGATTTTTCTTTAGATAATAATGATTTAAAAATAAATCTTCCATCTCCAATGAACGAACCAGTTGTTGGCGTTATTGATACCTTATTTGACAAAAGAGTTTACTTTAATGAGTGGGTAGAATATCATGATTTCGTCTCACCTGATATTAGAAAAGATAGCCAAGATTACAAGCATGGGACAGCTGTGACTTCTTTAATCGTTGATGGAGCCAATTTGAACCCTAATCTGGATGATGGTTGTGGAAATTTTAGAGTAAGGCATTTTGGTGTGTCACTACAAAGTGGATTTAATTCATTTACAATCATAAAACAGATAAAAGAGATTGTTTCTCAGAATTCTGATATTAAGGTTTGGAATCTTTCTTTAGGGTCCAATGATGAAATAAGAGAAAATTTTATCTCTGCAGAGGGAGCTTTATTAGACGAAATTCAATTTGAGAATGATGTAATTTTTATTATAGCTGGGACAAATGCTTCAGTAATAAATGGGAAACGTAAAAGAATAGGTGCTCCTGCTGATTCACTTAATTCTATAATAGTAAATTCTGTTGATTTTAATAATCAATCAGTGTCATATTCACGAGAGGGTATTGTTTTATCATTCTTTGTTAAACCAGATGTGTCATATTATGGAGGGGGAAATGGTGACTTTATAAATGTTTGTGAACCTCTAGGATTAGGTCGTGTAGCTGGAACAAGTTTTGCGGCACCTTTTATTGCAAGGAAAATGGCCTATCTCATTCATATTATGGGACTTAGCCGAGAAGAAGCAAAGGCTTTGCTAATTGATGCAGCAATACCCTGGAATGATAAGAAAACATTCACTGATTTATCTTTGATAGGAAATGGTATTGTTCCAATAAAAATGGATGATATTTTATCTACACCTGATGATGAAATTAAATTTATTGTGTCAGATATCTCTAGGGCTTATGATACGTATAATTATGATTTTCCAGTACCTATTTCTAGTGAGAGTTATCCATATGTAGCTAAGGCAACAATGTGTTATTTCCCTAACTGCTCAAGAAATCAAGGGGTTGATTATACAAATACTGAGATGCAGATTACTTTTGGTAGGTTAAAGTCAGACGGTATCGAATCGATAAATAAAGACAACCAGCATGCCGAAGATACCCCAGGATATGTGAGAGAAAACGCAGCTAGAAATATATTTAGGAAATGGGATAATGTCAAGCATATTGGAGAGTCGTTTACTTCTAGAAAGAGAGCTAAAGCAATTTTAAATCCATCTAATCCTCAGTGGGGGATGAGCATTAAAACAATCGAACGTTTGAAAAGTGGTGATGGACAAGGAGTACGTTTTGGTGTAGTAGTTACATTAAAAGAATTAAATGGGGTTAATCGTATTGAAGATTTTATTCAGCAAGCTGAATTAAGAGGTTGGCTAGTTAATAGATTACAAGTTGAGTCTCAAGTAGATCTCTTTAATAGTTTAAATGAAGAAATTGAATTTGAATAGTGGATATTTTAACCTTATTTTAGATATTAGGAATACAAGAGGGCAAAGATATGAATATCACCTATATCGTCGGAAATGGTTTGGATTTACAATATGGTTTGAAAACAAGATATAAGGATTTCTATGAATTTCAAAATAAGGTTTACATAAGTAGGAAAGAGAATGAGGAGGAATATTCAAATTTTATTTATGATTCGCTATTTTCTGATAAAGTAAATGATTATGAAAATTGGTCAGATTTTGAATTGTCAATTGGTAAATTGACAAAAGATAACGACCTCATCTTCTCAAGTATAGAAATGAAGGAGAAGTTTATAGATGATTTTAGTGAAGTAGTTGATGATTTAAGAGAACATCTACGCATACAACAAGAAAAAAATCTTGAGAAAGGTAATGCAATTGACTTTATAAGCACTCTAGATGATATGATAACCTCTCTCCCTGTAATTAATCAACCTGCTATCAATAAAAAATATAATGAAAATCTATATCAACACGATATTGTGAATATATTAACTCTTAATTACACAAATGTTATCGATAAATTATATAATGAGTCAGCAAAATCATTCAGGAATCAATTACGAGCTAATCTTTATAATTTTTATATTGAGCCACCAATTCATGCACATGGGACTGTGGATGTCTGCACGGTTTTAGGGGTTAGTGATGAAACACAAATTTCAAATAGTTTAGAAGAAGAACAAAAGGAATCTCTAATAAAAAGTTTAGTTTTGAAAAACTATAGAGAAAATATGGATGTTAAAAATAGTGATATTATAAAAAACTCTGATATTATTATTCTCTATGGGGTTTCTTTGGGAGAGACTGATAGGTATATCTGGAGTCAAATCGCTGAACGATCAATCAGTAGTTCTGTTCCTGTCATAATTTATAATTATGTACCAAATTTTGATCCAGGAAACCCCACTAGGGTGAAACGTTTATACAGAAAGGTAGAAGATAAATTCATACAGAATAGTGGTATTGATTTAGAGTTAGAGAAGAAATTAAGAGATAATCTTATTGTTGTTATTGGAAAGACTATTTTTAACCTGATGGAAAGGTAAGCACAGTACAAAATGGAAACATGGCAAGAGTTAAAAGTTACAGTGAAGCGTGAGGGGGGAGGAGCTGGTCTCCAATCTCTTGATTGAGCTGGGGGCGCAAGGTGTTGCGATCGAAGACAGCATGGACTATGTGGGGAATGTCGACCGTTTTGGTGAGATCTTCCCAGAGGTGGAGCAGCAAGAAGAAATCGTGGTGACAGCCTACTACCCTGATACGGTTGATGTGGCAGTGGTTGAGGCAGATTTGCAGGCTCATTTAGCAGAACTGACAGACTTTATGGATCTAGGAGAGGTCAAGATGGGCACGACTGCCTTGGCTGAGGAAGACTGGGCAGACAACTGGAAGAAATATTATGAGCCAGCTCGCATTACTCATGACTTGACCATCGTGCCATCCTGGACGGACTACGAGGCGACTGCTGGAGAAAAGATTATCAAGCTGGATCCAGGCATGGCTTTTGGGACTGGAACGCATCCAACGACCAAGATGAGCCTTTTTGCCTTGGAGCAGGTTCTTCGTGGTGGCGAAACGGTGCTAGATGTGGGAACTGGTTCAGGTGTCCTCTCCATTGCCTGCTCGCTACTTGGTGCCAAGAAAATTTTCGCCTATGACCTGGATGATGTGGCGGTTCGGGTGGCTCAGGAAAATATCGAGCTCAACCCTGGCATGGAAAACATCCATGTTGCTGCTGGAGATTTGCTCAAGGGTGTGGAGATTGAAGCAGATGTCATTGTGGCCAATATCTTGGCGGATATTCTCATTCATCTGACAGACGATGCTTATCGTTTGGTCAAGGACGAAGGCTACCTGATCATGAGTGGGATTATCAAGGACAAGTGGGACATGGTGCGCGAGTCAGCTGAGTCAGCTGGATTTCCTTGAAACCCACATGATTCAAGGGGAATGGAATGCCTGTGTCTTTAAGAAGACCAAGGATATTTCTGGTGTGATTGGAGGCTAGCATGCAGCAGTATTTTGTCAAAGGCAGTGCAATCTCTCCTGTAACTATCGAGGACAAGGAAACCATCAAGCATATGTTTCAGGTCATGCGGCTGAAAGAAGAGGATGAGGTGACCTTGGTCTTTGATGATGGCATCAAGCGTTTGGCGCGCGTGATAGATGTGGAAGCGCGTCAGTTTGAGTTGGTTCAAGAATTAGCTGACAATGTGGAACTGCCCGTTCAAGTCACCATTGCATCTGGCTTTCCCAAGGGAGACAAGCTGGAGTTTATTACTCAGAAAGTAACAGAACTAGGAGCTAGTCAAATCTGGGCCTTTCCTGCCGACTGGTCAGTTGCCAAATGGGATGGTAAGAAATTGGGTAAAAAGGTTGAAAAGCTAGAAAAAATTGCCCTTGGAGCAGCAGAACAAAGCAAGCGTAATATTGTACCAAGTATCCAGCTTTTTGAGAAAAAAGCAGATTTTCTAGCCCAGCTGGACCAGTTTGACTCAATTGTGGTGGCTTATGAAGAATCAGCAAAAGAGGGAGAAGCTGCTGCGCTCTTACAAGCAGTCACTGGTCTTGAAAAAGGAGCCAAATTGCTCTTTATTTTTGGCCCAGAAGGTGGTCTCTCACCAGCAGAAATTGAAAGTTTTGAAGCTAAAGGAGCTGTTTTTGCAGGACTTGGCCCTCGCATCTTGCGAGCAGAAACAGCGCCACTTTACGCCTTATCTGCCCTTAGTGTTTTAGTAGAATTAGAGAAATAAGAGGAAGAAAATGGAACAAAAACACCGTTCAGAATTTCCAGAAAAGGAACTTTGGGACTTAACTGCCCTATACCAAGACCGTGAGGATTTCTTGCGAGCAATCGAGAAAGCTCGCGAAGATATCAACCAATTTAGCCGTGATTACAAGGGCAATCTTCATACGTTTGAGGATTTTGAAAAGGCCTTTGCGGAATTGGAACAAATCTACATTCAGATGAGTCATATCGGCAATTACGCCTTTATGCCTCAGACGACAGACTATAGCAATGAAGAATTTGCCAATATTGCCCAAGCTGGGATGGAATTTGAAACAGATGCCAGCGTAGCCTTGACCTTCTTGACGATGCCTTGGTGGCAGCAGACGAGGAAGTCTTGGACCGTTTGGGTGAATTGCCACATTTGACGGCAGCCATTCGTCAGGCCAAAATCAAAAAAGCCCACTACCTAGGGGCTGATGTGGAGAAGGCCTTAACCAATCTCGGTGAAGTTTTCTACAGTCCTCAGGATATTTATACTAAGATGCGAGCTGGGGACTTTGAAATGGCTGACTTTGAAGCCAATGGCAAGACCTACAAAAACAGCTTTGTTACCTATGAGAATTTCTACCAAAACCACGAGGACGCTGAGGTTCGTGAGAAATCCTTCCGTTCCTTCTCAGAAGGACTACGTAAGCACCAAAATACGGCTGCCGCAGCCTATCTAGCTCAAGTCAAGTCGGAAAAACTCTTGGCTGATATGAAGGGCTACGACTCAGTCTTTGATTATCTTCTGGCTGAGCAAGAAGTGGATCGTGCCATGTTTGATCGTCAGATAGACCTCATCATGAAGGACTTTGCACCAGTAGCTCAGAGATACCTCAAGCATGTTGCCAAGGTCAATGGACTTGAAAGATGACCTTTGCAGACTGGAAATTGGATTTGGACAGCGCCCTCAATCCTGAAGTGACTATTGATGATGCCTATGATTTGGTCATGAAGTCAGTTGAACCTTTGGGACAAGAATATTGTCAGGAAGTTGCTCGCTATCAAGAAGAACGTTGGGTGGACTTCGCTGCTAATAGTGGCAAGGATTCTGGCGGTTATGCGGCGGATCCATATCGCGTGCACCCTTATGTCCTCATGAGCTGGACAGGCCGTTTGAGCGATGTCTATACCTTGATTCATGAAATTGGGCATTCTGGTCAATTTATCTTTTCAGACAATTACCAAAGCTACTTTAATGCCCACATGTCGACCTACTACGTTGAAGCGCCATCAACCTTCAATGAATTGCTTCTCAGTGACTACTTGGAGTACCAGTCTGATGACCCACGTCAAAAACGCTTTGCCCTTGCCCACCGCTTAACAGATACCTACTTCCATAATTTCATCACCCACCTCTTGGAAGCAGCCTTCCAGCGTAAGGTTTATACATTGATTGAAGAAGGGGAAACCTTTGGAGCAAGCAAGCTCAACAGCATTATGAAGGAAGTTTTGACAGATTTCTGGGGAGATGCTATTGAAATTGACGACGATGCGGCCTTGACTTGGATGCGCCAAGCTCACTATTACATGGGCTTGTATAGCTACACCTACTCTGCTGGTCTTGTCATCTCGACTGCTGGCTATCTCCATCTGAAAAACTCTGAAACTGGAGCTGAAGACTGGCTCAACCTCCTCAAATCAGGTGGCAGTAAGACACCGCTTGAGTCAGCCATGATTATCGGAGCGGATATTTCAACGGACAAACCACTCCGTGATACGATTCAGTTTCTGTCTGAAACAGTTGACCAGATTATCGCCTACAGTGCTGAGTTGGGAGAGTAAGGGTATCCAGTGTCGGATTTAAGACGGTTTATCGATAAGATGAATACACAAAAATCACCTGTTTGAGGTGATTTTTTTATGCTTTAAAGATTTATTCAAATTTTCCTTTATTGGCCTCGTTTGAAGCCTTCATGCTAATTTGTAAAAGGTTGGCGAGATTTTCATTATCAAGGCTAGCTTCTCCATTATTATCCACTTTTATGGCAAGGTAATGGGTGTTACGATCAAGATAATCCATGCCCTCTAGGTCTACGTAGTTGTCAGCTTTAAAATCAAGCGCCGCTAATTGATAAACAAATCGAATATTTAGAGCTTTAGCATAGTCTGTTTCAAGAACCTTTTGTTGTTCTTCTACCAGTCCTTGAAGAATTCGAGATTGTCTGTGTGATAGGATGCTTTGACTTCATATTGGTAAGTATCTACAGCTGGGGATATAAATTTCAAATAAACCATGTCGCCCTCCACCTTATAGTCCTCAAGAGTATAGGCACCTGCTTTTCCTAATGCATTGGTGTTGACCTTGAAAAACATTGGTGCATAAATTTTCAGAGGATATTTTTCTCCCTTATACTCAAAGATGGTATCATTTGAAAAATTCGGACGGATTTTAGTTAACTCAGGGACTAAATATTCGTTCCAAATCTTATCAAATAACTCTTCTTGATTGCTAGCACTCGCTGATTTCACAACTAGGTCAAAATTTTCTTGATTGACAAAGACAGCATCCACTAATTTGAGGGCTGTTTGAACCTTAGGATCCGAAATTTCCTTTTTCTTTTTTTCAAGATTCTCAGCCGCCTCTTTCGTGCGATCTAAAGTTTTATTAAATTGACTGCCACTGTTGGTTTCAACAAAGGTTCTCTCATAGTTGGTAGGTTCAACTTTGGCATTCCAGTCAAATGAAGCGGCAGGACCAGTTACATCTTTCTTGTGATAGGTAGAGGCCTGATTGTTTGAATTATTTGTAGAACTAGTAGATGGCTTTGATGAGCAAGCACCAAGGGCTAAGGCTAGTGTTGTCACACAAGCTAGGCAACAAAGTCTGAACGATTTTTTCATACATTTCTCCTTCAAGTAATGCTTGTTATTCATTGGCTATTATATCATGACCTTTAGGATTACAGTGTTTTAAAATGAATTAGACAGGATTTTAACATCATAGATGAAACAGTCATATCAGCCTTTTATGATATACTATAAGGGAAATATGATTAGTTGTTTTATTAATTATCATAAGCAAGGAGAGGGTTATGAAAAAACGCATATTTCTCACAATGTTACTTTTAGGAGGATTGATAATGATAGGATTGGCAGGGTGTGGAGAAAATAAAAATAGTCGAGAATGGATTGAGAACAAAGTCTCCGAGGTCAGTCGTGTCTATCCAACCGAGAATCTGTTTGACTTGTTTAAGCAATTTCCGGAAGGGTTTGAGGTCTATCAAGTATACATGAATGATAAAGTTAGCATAAAAATATACTTAACCGGAAATAGTCAGTTCAAGACGATAACTGGTAAATTAATTCGAAAAGATTTAAAGTTAGAAAAAAAGACAGACATTATAGATGTTAATTACATAGAACAGCAATTTATTTTTTCAGATGAAGAAAGAGCGAGGGAAATTTGGGAACTTAAAGGTTTTCTGTTTCAAGAATTAACGATTAATAAAAGTATTTTATCTGAGTTTAAATTAGAAAATAAGAGTTATAACAGTGTAACTAATGGTTTTGACATATCTTATAGTGTGAATAATCCAATAATAAACAAATTTTTTAAAATGGATGGTCTTAAAAATGGCGTATTAGAATTTGGAAGCTCTTTGCAGAGTAATGATTATTACTATTATTCTGTTGTTGTTGATTACAAAGACGGTTATTATTTTAGAGAAACAGTGTCTAATGGAGAGTTGAATAATGGTGAGTAGTGGTATTCCAACTTTAGATGCTTCTAATCTAACTTATAAATTTGAATAAGATGCAAGGAAATGTTGCTTTTATGGTATATTATAAGGGAACTATGATTAGCTATTTTGTTGAATATCATAAATAAGGAGAAGGTTATGAAAAAACGCATGTTTTTCGCAATGTTACTTTTAGGAGGATTGATTATGATAGGATTGGTAGGATGTGGAGAAAATAAGAACAGTCGAGTATGGATTGAGAACAAAGTCTCTGAGGTCAGTCGTGTTTATCCAACTGAAAATCTCTTTGATTTGTTTAAGCAATTTCCGGAAGGGTTTAATATTACTCAAACATTCTATAAGGATTCGCTCAGAACAGTAGTTTCCTTAGATGGAGATGCAGAAAATCAAACCATAAAAGGAAAGATAGAGACTATAAAAATATCTACCGAACCATATAAAGAAGAAGTGAAAGACCATGTTGATGTAGAATATAAAGATGGTCAATTTATATTTTCTAACAATGAGGTAGCGGAAAAAATTTGGGGTTATAAAAGTTTTCTATTCCAAACATTAAGTTTGAATAGAGATGTTTTATCTCAAATGAAGCTTGAAAAGTTTCAATATTTTTCAAATCGCAATGTGTTTGAAATCTATTATATTAGTGATGACTCTACAATAAATAATTTCCTTAATTCAAATGGAGAACACATTTTATCAATAAGTGGAGCGGAATCTTATAATAATACAAAAGGTTATCGATTGAATGTTAATATTGCTTTTAAGGATAACCCAAATGATGGAATGAGTGAGATAGTTTCAAGTTGGATAGATGATAGAAATAGTGTTTCTAATTAATTTGCTAACATTTAAAACATCCTGATTGACCTGATTATAAATAAGGAGCATGCGAAAGAATGAGTGAAAAAGAATCGGTTAACAGTGAAATTCCAACTCTGGATGCAGCGAATCTGACTTGTAAATTTGAATAAGATACAAGGAAATGTTGCTTTTATTGTATACCATAAGGGAACTATGATTAGCTATTTTGTTGAATATCATAAATAAGGAGAAGGTTATGAAAAAACGCGCGTTTTTCGCAATATTACTTTTAGGAGGATTGATAATGATAGGATTGGCAGGATGTGGAGAAAATAAGAACAGTCGAGCATGGATTGAGAACAAAGTCTCTGAGGTTAGTCGTGTCTATCCAACTGAAAATCTCTTTGACTTGTTTAAGCAATTTCCGGAAGGGTTTGAGATTAGAAGTATTGATACCTACGATGAGACGAAGGACTATTCTCGTTATCAGAAGATTGAACTCGTAGGAAATGCAGAAACAAAAGAAATAACTGGTAATTTTAAAAGAATAGAAGCTCGAGGTAATCCTTATGAAGAAAAAGTGCTTTTAGAAAGCCGTGTTGTGTACACTGAAAAAGGATTGGAATTTTTGAATCCAGAAGTTTCTAAAGATGATTTGTTTTATGATGGGTTTTTATTTCAAAAGTTAGAACTAAATAAAGCAATTTTGTCTCAATTGGAACTCAAAAAAACGTACTATAATTGGGAGACTGGTGATGCTTCTATTACTTATAAAAATGTAAATAGTAAAATTATTCAGGATTACTTCCATATACAATCAAGTGAATCGTTAGACCTTTTTATTAGTGCAGACCACTCTGCAACTATTGGCTATGAATACGGTTATCCTGTGGTTTTTGACGGAGAAAATATATCTCATTCAGAACTTATAACAGGAAAAAGTAAGAGTATGAAGAAGATAGATGCCAAATAGTAATGTGCCGACCTTAGATGCTTCTAATCTGACTAACGAATTTTAATAAGATAGCAAGGAAATGTTTCTTTTATGGTATACTATAAGGGAACTATGATTAGTTGTTTTATTGAATATCATAAGTAAGGAGAGGGTTATGAAAAAACGCATATTTCTCACAATGTTACTTTTAGGAGGATTGATAATGATAGGATTAACAGGGTGTGGAGAAAATAAAAATAGTCGAGCATGGATTGAGAACAAAGTCTCTGAGGTCAGTCGTGTCTATCCAACCGAGAATTTGTTTGATTTGTTTAAGCAATTTCCGGAAGGATTTGAGATTGAGCAGGTCTATTTCAAAAAGAAAAGTGATGGAATTGATGATTCTATTACAGAAATTAAGCTGAAAGGTGATGCAACATCGCATACAATAACGGGTACTCTTGCTAAAAGCCCAGCGAAGGAAGATGCGCCAAAAAGCGATGAAGTGGTAGTAAGTGTTCAATATATAGACAACAAATTTATTTTTTCTGATGAAGAAACCGCTAAAAGAATATGGAAGTTTGATGGTTTTTTGTTTCAAAAACTTGGTATAGATAAAGAGTTTTTAAGTAAATTATCATTAAAAAACAAACATTTTAATGGAAATAATGGTTCTTTTGATATAGATTATATTATTAAAAACACAACGATTAACCAATATTTTAATAAACAGCAACAAGCTGAAACAGTGCTAGGATTTGGTAGTTCTTTGAGGTTAGATGACTTTTATTATTATTCTGTTACTGTTGATTTTAATGATGGCTATTATTTTAAGGAGAGAGTATCGAATTAGGAGAGAAGTATGAGTAAAAAGGATACAGCGAATAGTGGTATTGCTACTCTAGATGCAGCAAATCTGACTTACGAATTTGAGAATGTGCGAGTTAATCAACCTGAAATTGGACATGATGATAGAAAACAACTTCTTAATGCAGTAGACAGAAGTAAACCTCTCCCCTCTAACCTCCAGTATCTAGATGATTTTCATGATGACTTTACTGGGACGAGTGGTACAGCCTTCCTAGATAAGGACAGTGGAGAGGTGATTATTGCCTATACGGGAACGAATCCTAATGCGGATATAGTCAAGGATGTCGCTACAGATGTCGGTAGTATAGCCATGGCGCTCGGTTTTCATTATGATGAAGCTTTCAAATTTTATGAAAGGATTCGACAGAGATATGGGGATAATATTACTCTAACTGGACATTCTTTAGGAGGTAACATCGCTCAGAGGGTGGCCTTAGAGTATAACGCTCCGCGTACTGTGGTATATAACTCAGCGCCTCTCTATTTAGAAGGTCTTATCGAATCTAAAGATAAAATCATAGATTATCTGACTCCGTGGGATTCGGCAAGGGAGAAGATAATCAATAAACAAAAGACATTCACAGGTCAAGTAGTACGAATCCGGACTCAAGATGACTTTCTTAACAATATCTCAAAACCTTTTTTAGGTGTATACTTGGGGGAAGATTATCTGCTTGAAAATTCCGGTGGGCACAGTATTGATCCAGATATTACGGGTGATAAAAATCAAATTAACCAAATCAAAGATATTTTGGAAAATCAGAGTCCAGAGAAGATGACTGGACTTGAAAAGAAGAACTATGAAACTCTGAAGAAATTACAAGGTGTCAAAAATCGACTTCTAAAGCAGTTGAGTACCCAATTTTTATCAGATGGTAGTATAAGTAGCCATGAGATGTTTTTCTTGGACAGCGTCCAAGCAACAGCTGTTGCGACGGCAATGACAGAGAGTGTCAGCAACGGACACAGCGAGATTGAGGCAGTTGCGAAAAAAGCAGTTGCGGATGCTGAAACACTCTACGATAAAAGTAAGGAAGTTCCTTGGTTCGTCACAGAGTTAACTTATGATGAGATAGAGGATGTCTATGCAGAAGCTGGGGTAACTTATGATAGTATTGTGGGTGAAACTCAGAGACATTTTGATAAAAAAGTAAGTAAATCAGCTGAGATTGTAAAAGCCTTTACGGATTTGGAAACGAATATTCAGAAGGGTGTTGAACAAGCAGTTGAAGGAGACGAAAGCTTGGCAAGGGATATTAATCAATGGACAAACTAGAAGAAATCCAAGTGAAAATAAAAAAGCAAGAAGAGGGACTTTGGTCCTTGGAGGATGACTATAGAACTGCTAAGAAGAAAATAGAAGAATCCTATGAAAGTTTAGATCATAATCGTTCTCAGTTGACAAGACTATATGAGGAGTTTGAGAACGTTGCTTATGATTTTGCTAGACAGAAATCTGGAGACGATGGGGAGCATCACCAATTTCTGATGTTATTAGAATCTTATTCAAGTGAGACGAGTAGTGAGTATCTTCGGCAGTATGCTAAAATAGAGGCAAAGATGAAGAGTTGCAGACTCAGTACCGAAAAGAGCGTTCTCGCTTAGAAAAAGAGTTAGAAGAGAGTTATAGTCAAAGAAAAGACTTATATGAGTTAGAAAGGAGGCAGAAGAAATGCTAGTGGATTTAGTCATAGACGCTTTGATTGGACCTATGTCAGAATCAGCCAGGCGAGAAATCAAAAAAACATTAGAAAGAGCAGCTATCAAAACATTTTGTGCTCCTCCTATAAAATCAGGTAGAAAAGGTATTGTAGATAAGTACGATGAGGAGATAGGGGTTCTTGCTATGACAAATAAAACTGCTGTAACGACTTTAGCAGCTCAAATGGATAGCTCAATTAATGGGTTGGGACAAAAAGCCATTAGCGAGACTATTAGTAAAAATAGTACATCTTTTGAAGATTTAACTCCGAAAAAGAAAAAATAGTGCTTTAACTATGCCATGTTCCTTTCCAATTTTTCCAAATATTCCTCTTCAAAGTCATCTTCGGATGACTTTTTGATAAGTTACTAGAAATGTAGAGGTGCTTGAGATGCGTAAAAAATTACAAAGAAAAGTGACAGAAGAAAAACCAAGCTATAGTCGAGAAGAAATTCAGTGGTTGCTTGAGCATTTAGGAGATCCCTCTCCAGAAATTCGAGATGAACTTGTTTTTACGAGTTTGGCTAGAGGAATTCAAGAAGAACTGTTTTCCCTTGAGCAGTTTCAGTTTATCTCAGAAGAGGTCTCCTCTAATGAAAGGCTATACAAAGAGATTGATAGTAGAGGAGTTTCAACTCTTAAACGTTCTTTTAGGGCGCTTATTTATGCCAATCTTTTGTATGCAGATGGTAACGAGCACTCTCTTTTCTATAAAGGCTTAAAAGCTGATATAAGAAATGCTATGCTATCTCAAGGTTTGTATTACCTTAAAAAAGAAAAGGATACGACAGGTTTTTCAAGTCAGTATGGTTGGGTTCACGCTTTTGCGCATGGAGCGGATCTCTTGACGGAAGTCGTTTGTCATCCAGATTTTCCTAGTAACAGATTTTCTGAAGTATTTGATGTACTGGGTCAATTATTTAAAAGAATTACCATTCGTTTTACAAATGATGAGGACTGGCGCTTAGCGAGAGTACTTTATGAACCCATTTTGCAAGGGAAATTAGGGCAAGAACAAGTAGCTTCTTGGATAAAAACTATTGACTTTCCGATAGAAGAGAGGGAAGATTTTTATAAATTTTCCAACTTCAGATCCTGTCTGTTGGAAGTCTATATCCAACTTGACCAGAAAAATAGTTTACAAGATGCCTTGAAAGAAGCCATTCAATCTTTTCAGTACTAAGGATAAGCGAGTCGTTTCATGATTTTCAAAGAACTTTCCAATCAATTTTCTTGAAACCCTTTCCTTCTTTTGATAGACTAATACATAGTTTGAAAAAAAGGAGATTTATCATGAAAAAATTTGTTGCTGAATTAATCGGTACTTTTATGCTTGTGTTCATCGGAACAGGAGCCGTTGTTTTTGGAAATGGTCTTGATGGCCTTGGACACCTTGGAATTGCTTTTGCCTTTGGTTTGGCAATCGTAGTTGCAGCTTTCTCAATTGGAACTGTTTCAGGTGCTCACTTGAACCCAGCCGTTTCGATCGCTATGTTTGTAAACAAACGTTTGTCATCTTCAGAACTTGTAAATTACATCCTTGGACAAGTAGTTGGAGCTTTCCTTGCGTCAGCTGCAGTATTCTTCCTCTTGTCTAACTCAGGCATGTCAACTGCTAGTCTTGGTGAAAATGCCTTGGCAAACGGTGTCACTGTCTTTGGCGGTTTCTTGTTTGAAGTTATCGCAACTTTCTTGTTTGTCTTAGTTATCATGACTGTAACATCAGCAAGCAAGGGTAATGGCGCAATCGCTGGTTTGGTAATCGGCTTGTCCTTTGATGGCTATGATCCTTGTGGGATTGAACATTACTGGCCTTTCAGTAAATCCAGCTCGTAGCTTGGCTCCTGCTGCATTGGTAGGTGGTGCAGCCCTTCAACAAGTATGGATTTTCATCCTTGCCCCAATCGTTGGTGGCGTTCTTGCAGCACTTGTTGCGAAAAATTTCCTTGGAACAGAAGAATAATTGAAACTCAAAAAGCCTTGCTCCTCAGTTTGAGGAACAGGGCTTTTTCGTATCTGTTTAACGGTTGTCAATTTTCTCTGGATAAAGGTCGTGCTGGAAGAGGCGTTGTTCTGCCAAACCTTCATACTTGCTTCCAGGTCTACCGTAGTTGTAGTAGGGGTCGATTGAGATGCCACCGCGCGGAGTGAATTTTCCCCATACCTCCAAATAGCGAGGGTTTAGTAGATTGACCAAGTCTTTCCCGATGGTGTTGATACAGTTTTCGTGAAAATCCCCATGGTTTCGATAGCTAAAGAGGTAGAGTTTGAGGGATTTGACTCGACGCAGAGCTTGTCAGGAATGTAGGAAATATAAATGGTCGCAAAGTCTGGCTGAGCAGTGATTGGGCAAAGGGAGGTAAATTCAGGACAGTTGAATTTGATGAAATAATCATTTTCCACATGACGATTGTCAAAGGATTCGAGAACTTCTGGTTGATAGTCAAAAATGTAGTTGGTTTCTTTGTTGCCCAGTAGGCTTAGGTTTTTCATTTCTTCTTGTTGTGACATGTTTTTTTCTTTCTAATTTAAACACCACGTTGGTTGTCGTAGAGGAGGGTATGGAGTTGAGGAAGGACGCGGACATTGCCCCAGCTATCGTCAGTAGCGACACATTCCCAGAGTTCTTTGAGTCGGTCTAGTTGGTCTTGGACAATATTGCCTGTAGCCTTGGGCTCAGGATTTCCAGCCGATAAGAAAAGGACATCTGGTTGGTAGCGTTCTTGAATCCCTTTAGCAAAGGCCAAATCGGCATCATCAAAGACAGGGATTTTAAAGGTGACCTTGTCTGGATCCAATTGGGAAACGATAAAGTCCAAGGTCTCGAAGTTGACTTCCATCTTTGATGAAGGAGGCTTGGGGCTCAGAGTGACCTGGTCGATGTCTTTTAACCAATTTTGCCAGCGAGAACCTTGAGTCTCAACAGCCAGAGTGATACCGCGTTCCTTGAGCTTGGTGACGAGTTCGGCCATGTTAGCTGCTAGGATAGCGGGATTTCCGCCAGATAGGGTTACATAGTCGTAGCTTCCTAGCTTATCTAAGGCTGCAATGACTTCATCAGCGGTCATGCGAGTTGGTTTTTCAGAACCATCCCAAGTAAAGGCAGAGTCGCACCAGTCGCAGTGGTAGTCGCAACCAGCAGTGCGGACAAACATGGTTTTCTGCCCGATAGCACGACCTTCACCTTGAAAGGTTGGGCCGAAAATTTCCAGAACTGGTAGTTTGAGGACACGTTCCCTAGTCATCTAACCACTCCCGTCTAAACTCCGCAAAGGCAGTCGGAGTCTCATAGAGACGAACATATTCCAAACGGAGATTGCGCTCGTCTGGCAACTCTTGGCTCATGGTTTGAAAAATCCAGTAAACCATATTTTCAGCAGTCGTGTTCATATAAGGCAGGGTTTCATTGAGATAGCGATGATCCAAGTGGGGTTCTATGTAGTTCTTGTAGATCGCTTTGATATCTCCAAAGTCGTAGGTCATACCCCGTTCATCTAAAAATCCACTGACAGCAATTTGCAGATGATAAGTGTGGCCGTGCAGGGACTTGCATTTTCCCTCATAGTGAAAGAGGTGGTGGGCAGCATCGAAGGTGAACTCTTTTGATACCAAGGTTCTGTGAGGATTGTAGATAAGAGATTCCCCAGTTTCCTGTTTGATTTCTTTGGGAGCAAAAACATTAGCTCTCTCCTTTCTGTGAGAGATAAACATCAAGGCCATGCTGGCGTAGGTGGCAGGCTGGACAATCACCGCAGCCACTACCGATAATCCCATTGTAGCAGGTTAAGGTCTTCTCACGAACGTAGTCAAAGGCACCAAGTTGGTCGGCTAACTCCCAAGTTTCAGCCTTGTCTAGCCACATGAGAGGTGTTTGGATAACAAAGTCGTAATCCATGGCAAGGTTGAGAGTAACATTGAGGGATTTGACAAAGACATCCCGACAATCAGGGTAGCCTGAGAAATCTGTCTCGCAGACACCTGTCACGATATCTTTAATGCCTCGTTGCTTGGCAAGAACTGCCGCAAAGGAAAGAAAGAGGTGGTTGCGGCCGTCAACAAAGGTATTGGGAACCTCTCCCTCTTTTTGCTCGATCTCCAGATCAGAGGTCAGGGCATTTTCAGTGATTTGTCCCAGCAGAGACATATCTAAGATGTGATGACGAATGCCTTGTTCCTTAGCGATTTCTCTAGCAACTTGAATTTCGAGATGATGGCGTTGGCCGTAGGCAAAGGTGACGGCTTCGACTGTTTTATAGTGTTCTTTAGCCCAAAAGAGGCAGGTTGTGGAATCTTGACCGCCGCTAAAGACGACCAAGGCTGAATGACGTTTCATAGTACTCCTTCTAAAATGGGAAATGTTCAGAGCACGCAAAAAGCTCCCTTGAGGGGAGCTAAAAAATACCAAGTAGAGGTTTTTTTTAGCGATGGCATGTCCCAAACATCGTAATATTCTACCTACAGTCTAGCATATTTTTTGAAAAATGGCAAAGGGTAAGAAAAAAGAGACCAAATGAAGTACATGGTCTCTCGTGTGATTAGCTCAATTCAGCAACGATGGCCTTGATTTGTTCTGCTGTGTGAACACCTGCAACTTGTTTCACCACTTGGCCGTCTTTTTTGAAGAGAAGGGTTGGGATAGACATGATTCCAAAAGCACGAGCTGTATTTGGATTTTCATCAACGTCCATTTTAACGATTTTCAAGACATCTTCTGAAAGTTCTTCAGACAATTTATCCAAGATTGGACCTTGCATACGACATGGACCACACCAAGTTGCCCAGAAGTCTACCAAGACCAAACCGTCTTTTGTTTCTTGTTCAAATGTTGCATCTGTAATTGCTTTTGCCATTGTATTTCTCCTTTTTTAGTTATATTGGCTTAAATCTTGTTTCATGAGATAGAAGAAAACATCTCCATAAGTCCCATGGTAGTCCAAATCATGACCATTGTAGGTTAATTTTTGGACAGTATAGTAATCAGCAACGCCGATGAGGCAGGCGTGTTGAGAACGTTCAAAGTCTTGGTAAGACTCGAAAGTCATGGTTCTCTCTTGCTTACTGGCGTCTAGATAAGTAATTTCGATCATATAAAACTCCTTTGTTCGATCTTGACTTTATTGTACTCCTTGAAAAGAGGAATGTCAAGAAAAATGATTGCGCACGCAACTTTTTTAAAAAATCTGATTAAGAAATGAAATCAAGACTCGTTTCCAGTCTTTCTTCGACGGCTTTTTGCAGGTAAGCTAGGGTGGTTTGTCCCTCGTCAGTCAGGCAGATAAAACTAGCCCGTCTATCCTGATCGCAACATCTGCGACTAAGCAAACCGCAGTTTTTCTCTTCTAATCGTGCCACCATTCGAGAAACAGCGCTCGGACTGAGATGGAGTTTATCGGGTAAATCAATCTGTCGTAAGGATTTTTCATCGGCTAGATCCAAATAGTAGAGCAGGTAAAACTCTTTCAAGTTCAGCCTTTGTTCACTCTGCTGGGCAATAGTTTCTTCCAACAAGGCTTCCATTTCTTTTTGATGGCGGTTGTAGTCAAACCATTTTTCTAAGTAGGTCATTGCTTTCTCCTTTCTTTTCAAAGTAAAAATCACAAAGTCATTAGTGACTGTTTCTGCAATACAAGATGATTGCGCATGCAATGATTATACTACTTTTAACTAATCCGTGCAAGAGAGAAGAATTGCAATATTTCCTTGAAATTTTCTGAAAAAGAGTAAACTGGTATGCAAGAAGTCTATTTCGTGGAGTTTAGAATGAAATTATATGTTCAATTAATGATTCTCTTTGTGATTTCATTGATCGGTGAGGGAATTTCTAGTTTCTTTCATCTGCCTATCCCAGGCAGTATTATCGGTTTGATTATTCTCTTTCTAGCCTTACAGTTCAAGTGGCTGAGAACCAGACATGTCAACATGGTGGGGAATTTCTTGCTGGCCAATATGACTATTCTCTTTTTGCCACCAGCAGTGGGAATAATGGAGAAGTTTGATGTGATTGCTCCCTATCTCCTGCCCATCGTTTTGATTGTCTTTTTTGCAGCTGTCATCAATATTATCCTCATAGCCGTGGTAGTTCAGTTCATTAAGAGACGATTTGAGGGAGATTATGAGAAAGGAGATGCCAAATGAGTGAATTTGTTTCCAATCCCCTGTTTGGGCTTGCCCTGTCTATCCTTGCTTATCTAGTGGGGATGCTGATTTACAGACGTTTTCCCCATCCATTGACAACGCCCTTGCTTTTGTCGGCTGTTTTCATTATCATTTTTCTAAAGCTGACGGGGATTTCTTACCAAGATTACTACCAAGGTGGGGTTTATCTGAACAATTTGATTGTTCCGTCAACAGTGGCTTTAGGGATTCCGCTTTATAAGAGTTTTCACTTGATGAAGCACCATGCTCGCAGTATTCTCTTTGGTAGTCTGTTAGCAGTAGTTGTCAATACTTGCTTTACTGCCATAGTAGCGAAAATATTTGGCATGGACTTTTTCCTAGCTATTTCTCTCTTTCCCAAGTCAGTGACAACCGCTATGGCAGTGGGGATTACAGAAAAATTGCAAGGTTTGACGACTGTGACCTTGGTCGTCGTAGTGGCCACTGGCATTTTGACCAGTGTGATCGGACCAACCCTTTTGAAATGGTTGAAGATCGATGACCCAGTGGCTGTGGGACTTTCTCTTGGAGGAACAGGTCATGCTGTCGGAACGGGAACCGCCTTTCGATACGGATCGGTAGCAGGAGCCATGGGTGGCTTGGCTATCGGTGTCACTGGTATTCTCTACGTCTTTGTCAGCCCCATCGTAGCCAGTTTGATATTGAGTTAAAAAGCAAGGAAGCTGAGTTCCTTGCTTTTTCCAATTTTATTTTGTAAGGATTTACTTTTCTTTGCTTAAATGAATGACTTGGTCGTAGCGTTTTAAGTCCTCGTCTGTATAATGGTGAATGACTTCAATGACTGTCTGAGGTAGCGAGAAGAGGAGGTCGCTAATCTTTTTGCTATTCTCTAAGTCAAGATTGGCCTTAATCTCATCAGCCAAGATGAGTTGGCTGTCGTGATAGAGCGCGCGAGCGATTTCGAGTCGTTGTTTCTCGCCACCAGACAGGCTATCGTTGCTAAGAGTTCGATTTTTCAAATGTTCTAAACCAGTTGTCTTGAGGATATGATTCAACCTTTCTTGCTTTTTAGTCATTCCTAGAAGGATATTGTCTTCCAGAGACAGCGTGTCAAAGTAATGGCTATCTTGGAGGATATAGGAGCTAACGCTCGTGATTTCTTGGCGTGATAGGCTTTGGCCAGCAAATGCAATCCGTCCACTGGTCGCAGCCAACTCTCCATGAATGATATTGAGTAAAGTCGTTTTTCCAGAGCCACTTTCACCGATAATGGCAATCTTTTCTCCTTTCTTGATGTGCATGGAAAGAGGGGATAAAAGGACCTGTCCCTCTTTTTCTAGAGAGATATTCTCTAGTTGGACGGGATAAATGTTTTGGAAGGTGCTAGTAGAAATAGGACTAGAATTTGTGAAAAGTACTTGGTACTTTTCACAGAGGTATTGAGTTGCTTTTCGGGTGTTAGTAAAGTAGGCTAATTCTTGGAATTGATAGCCAATATTATGAGAAACGAGATAAATGGCTACAAAACTAGCTGCGTTTAAATAACCATAATAGGTCATAAAACCGCCAATGACAATAGGGGCAACGGAGCAAAAGGCATCGATGCTATTGATAAAGAGACTGTTTAGGGTACGTTGTTTCTCATATCGTATTTCCGCATCCAAACTAGTCTGTAACTGATTTTGATAGCGAGCAAAAAAGAAGTCCTGTCCCTGATAATGACGAATCTGTTGGCTACCGCCAATAAAATTTGTCAAGCTTGATAAGTAGCTCTGGTTAATAGTGGACCGCTTTTCAGAAAGTGAATCTAAACGCTTAGATCCGATGGCACTACAGAGGACAGGGACGGAGTAGAAGAGAATAAAAATCAAGCCTAGGTAAAAATTAGTCCACAGGGCATATAGAATGGAGACGGTTGTGAAACCAAGAGAAGAAATAATGATAACGGTTGGCTCAATATAGCTCTTTTCTAACTGGTTGACGTCGTTTTCTAAATCAGACAAAATATCCTTTTCATCAATATCATAACCGCTGAGGAATCGCTTGAAAATAGCGCTTTTAATTCCATATCTGAAATCAGTAATCAAACGAGCGTAGTAATAGCGTTTTCCAGCTAGCCCCAGTAAGAGGATGAGGTTTCCAAGGATTCCCAGAATCAACACTTTCCAAAGAAGTTCCAGTTCTTGATTGGTAAAACTAGCAACGATACTCTGAATGAGCGCTGGCGTAATAATCGCTTCCAGCCATGTGATTGCAATCGAAAAGAAGTAAAGTGTTAAGTGTTTCTTTGCAACAAACGTTCTAAGCATAAAGAGCTCCCTCCTTATCAATATACAGTAATCACTTTTAAAATTATTATACTCCTTTTTATCCACATTTTCATACAATATATCTAAAAGAAAAGATCTAGCGATACAGAGTCGCTAGACCTTTAACTTATTGCAAATTAACCTTGTTTTTCAAGATATAGTAGGTTCCGAGATAGTAGATAGCTGATAAAAAGAGATCGCGCAAGATTTCTGTACTAATCATCATGTTAAGGTCATTGTCAACTCTTAAGAAGAAAGTGATATAACCAATAACGATTGAAATAACGATATAGGCTAGAATCCCCATAGCTGTTCGATACTCGTTAAAGAGTTGTCCGATAGAGATGGAGAGGTAAATGGATAAAATCCATGCGATTGAACCGACAAATAGTGATAGGGCATACAGCCAGCCGTAGCTGAGGTAAGGGGAGATGAAGTTATAGAGGGCAGTGAAGTCTTTTTCTATTGGTGTTAAGAAGATGATGATCAATATACTCAAGATAAAGACAATATAGCTTAAGATGGACCAGACAAGACCGCCTAAAAGTTTTGCGGTGATGATTTGGTGCTCAGAGACAGGCAAGGTCAAGGTCAAGTACCCTTGGCGGTCATAAACACTACCCTTGAATCTTCGGATGATTAAAAAGATTGTTGCAATCCAAAGAGTGACGCTGAGTCCTCCAAAGACTAGTACTAAAAAGAAGATGAAATAAGCAGCATTGTTAGGATTGTAACTCTGGCTAAGACTGTTAATAAAAGCTCCAATCAAAACTGAAATTGCAAGTACCGCACCGTAGAGTGCCAGATACCATTTATTGACATTTTTAAATTCATAACGAACTAGATTCCAAAACATAATAATCTCCTTTGCTTAGGCTTTAAATTCCTGGCGGAAGAGCTGGTCAATTGATTCACCTGACTCGTAACGAATATCATCAACATTTCCTTGGCGGACGACTTTTCCGTCTTTGAGGAAGATGATCTCATCCAAGATTGGTTCAATATCTGAAATCAAGTGGGTTGAAATCAGTACCGTAGAGGTTGGGGAATAGTTGTTGATGATGGTATTGAGGATATAATCACGGGCAGCTGGATCCACGCCTCCGATTGGTTCGTCCAGAACGTAGAGGCGGGCTTCACGACTCATAACCAGGATGAGTTGGACCTTTTCCTTGTTTCCTTTTGATAGTTTCTTGAGGCGACTGTTTTCATCAATACCGAGATCGGCTAAAAGGTGTTGGGCTCTTTCGAAATTGAAATCCTGATAGAAGGTTTTAAAATAGGTTAGAGCATCCTTAACCTTCATCTCTTCATTGAGGTAGGTTGTGTCTGGCAGGTAGGAGACGATCGCCTTGGTAGCAGGACTTGGATCCTGTCCGTTAATGAGGACACGTCCTTTATTTGGTTGAAGGAGGCCATTGATCAGTTTGATTAGGGTTGTTTTTCCGGATCCGTTTGGTCCAAGGAGCCCGACAATCTTTCCGGCTGAGATCTCTAGTGAGATATTGTCAAGTGCCGCGGTTGCTCCATATGATTTTGTTACATTTTCAAGTGCTAGTAGTGTCATAGTTTTAAACTCCTTTAATATAGTCGCTTAATACATTTGGCAGTTCTTCTTTTTTTGTAGCCAAATTGAAGCATGCAAGAGACGAATTGTTGCAGTTGCTCCTCGGAAAGTTGTTTGCGGGACTGAAGGATGAGGTCCAAATCCTCGGTGACAAATCGACCAGTTGTCCGCTTGCTATATACAAATCCTTCACGTTCGAGGTCAGACAAGGCGCGCTGAATGGTATTAGGATTGACCCCAGCCTCGCTCGCCAAATCTCTCACGGTAGGGAGCTGTTGATTGGGTTCCAGTTCATGGGAAACAATCTGTAATTTGATTTTTTCCATAATCTGTAAATAAATCGGTTTTGTATTATCAAATGACCAGGACATCATAGTCTCCTTTCTTTGCCTTTGTTGTTCTAATCAAATAATACAATAAAACAAAAAACTTGTCAAGTAAAAATAAGAATTGTTTTGGGAATTGCTCAAAAAATGGTATAATGAAAAGAAAACGACAAGGAGGGAAATGCATGCGTTGTCCAAAATGTGGGGCTACCAAGTCTAGTGTTGTTGATAGTCGACAAGCCGAAGAAGGAAATACCATCCGCCGAAGACGCGAGTGCGACGAGTGTCAGCATCGTTTTACAACCTATGAACGAGTAGAAGAAAGAACGCTGGTTGTCGTCAAAAAAGACGGTACGCGAGAGCAGTTTTCGAGAGATAAAATCTTTAATGGGATTATCCGCTCAGCCCAGAAACGTCCTGTTTCAAGTGATGAAATCGGCATGGTGGTCAATCGCATCGAGCAAAAACTCCGTAGTCGCAGTGAGAATGAGATCCAAAGTGAATATATTGGTTCTTTAGTCATGGAAGAATTGGCGGAGCTGGATGAGATTACCTATGTTCGTTTTGCCAGTGTTTATCGTAGCTTTAAGGATGTGAGTGAGTTGGAGAGTCTGCTCCAGCAAATCACCCAGTCCTCTAAAAAGAAAAAGGAAAAATAGATGAAGCCAAATGACCGTTTTTCTTTTATAAAGAATAATCGGGTGTCGCAAGATACCTCTTCTCTGGTGCAGTGCTACCTCCCGATTATCGGTCAGGAGGCACTGAGCCTCTATCTATATACCATTACCTTTTGGGATGGTGGGCAAAAGGAGCATCTCTTTTCCCACATCCTCAATCACTTAAACTTCGGCATGCCGACCTTGCTCCAATCCTTTAAAGTCTTATCTGCCTTGGATTTGTTGACCCTTTATCAGAAGGGGGAAACTTATGAATTGCAGCTTCATTCTCCCCTCTCCAGTCAAGAATTTCTAAGCCATTCTGTCTATAGCAGATTATTAGAGAAAAAGATTGGGGATACAGCTGTTTCTGCTATGAAGCAGGCTCCAAGTGAGGGAGAAGCACTCTCTGTTTCTTTGAGCCAAGTCTTTCCAACCCTGACCGAAGAAGTGACCCCAAGCGAGTCTAAAAGCAAGTTAAAAAATGATTTTGACTTGGGACATTTCCAGCGCCTGATGGCTCGAGATGGCTTGCGTTTTGAAGATGAGCAGGCGGATGTTTTGGAATTATTCGCCATCGCAGATGAAAAAAAATGGACCTGGTTTGAAACCTATCAATTAGCCAAGGCGACAGCGGTGGCTCAGGTTATTTCAGTCAAACGCATGCGTGAAAAGATAGCACAAAAACCAGCTACTTCTGACTTTAGCCCCAAAGAAATGACCATTATCAGGGAAGCCAAAAATAAAACTCCCCTAGAATTTTTAGCCGAAATCAAGCAAACACGTAAGGGGAACATCACCCAAAGTGAAAGAGAACTCCTTTACCAGATGGCGACTTTAGGCTTGTTGGACGAAGTCATTAATATCGTCTTACTTTTAACCTTTAACAAGGTTGATTCGGCCAATGTCAATGAAAAATACGCTATGAAAGTCGCAAACGACTATGCCTATCGCAAGATTCGGACAGCAGAGGAAGCTGTGCTTCGGATTAGAGAGCGTCAGCAAAAAGGGCAAGAAGACCAAAAATCGAAAACGAACTCGACTAAGACAAATGTTCCTAAGTGGAGTAATCCAGAATACAAGAATCAAACCAGTGAGGAGACTCGTCTGGAACTAGAACGCAAAAAACAAGAAATGTTAGCCCGATTAGAAGAAGGAGGAGACTAAATGGAAAGTGTTGGTGACGTTATCAAACGTCAGACAAGTCGTTTTCAGTATCAGGACTTGGTCGAGCAGATCATGAAGGACCCCGATGTAGCGGCTTTTATCCAGAAAGAATCCCTCAGCCAAGAGGAGTTAAATCGTAGCATCTCCAAGTTCAACCAATATATCACAGAACGGGATAAGTTTCTTCGTGGGGATGCTGACTATATAGCTCGTGGCTACAAGCCTATCTTGGTCATGAATCACGGCTATGCAGATGTATCTTATGAAGAAACACCAGAGCTAATCGCGGCTGAAAAAGAGGCGGCCATCAAGAATCGTCTCAAGTTGATCAATCTACCAGCAAGTCTCAAGAAAGCGAAATTGGCTCAGATTGACCTAGATGACTTAGGACGTTTGCCTATTTTTGAGAGACTCTATGCCTTTGTTGACCTTTACCCAAGTATCCGAAAAGGCCTCTATCTTTACGGAGACTTTGGTGTCGGAAAGAGCTTCATGATGGCAGCCCTGGCTCACGACTTATCTGAAAAACGTGGTGCTTCAACAACCATTCTCCACTATCCAAGTTTTGTCATTGATGTGAAAAATGCCATCGGTGAAGGATCTGTGAAGACCCTGGTGGATGACATCAAGTTAGCAGAAGTCTTGATCTTGGATGATATTGGTGCAGAGCAATCTACCCCTTGGGTGCGTGATGAGATTCTCCAAGTTATTCTCCAGTATCGCATGCAGGAAGATTTGCCAACCTTCTTTACTTCCAACTTTAATTTCCAAGATTTGGAAAAACATTTTGCTAAAGGAAAGAATGGAAATGATGAGACTTGGGAAGCTAGACGGGTCATGGAACGGATTCGTTATTTAGCAGAGGAAACAAGACTAGAAGGAGAAAATCGCCGATGACAGAAACCATTAAACTGATGAAAGCTCATACTTCAGTTCGTCGCTTTAAGGAGCAAGAGATTTCTCAAGAACACTTAAATGAAATCTTGACTGCTACTCAAATGGCGTCATCTTGGAAAAATTTCCAATCTTACTCTGTGATTCTTGTACGCAGTCAAGAGAAGAAAGATGCTTTATATGAATTGGTTCCTCAGGAAGCTATTCGCCAGTCAGCAGCCTTTTTGCTTTTTGTCGGTGACTTGAACCGAGCTGAAAAGGGAGCAAGCCTTCATACGGACACTTTCCAACCTCAAGGGGTAGAAGGTCTCCTTATCACGTCTGTGGACGCTGCGCTTGCAGGGCAAAATACCTTGCTTGCGGCTGAGAGTCTGGGATATGGTGGTGTGATTATCGGTTTGGTCCGTTACAAGTCAGAAGAAGTGGCAGAGCTTTTTAACTTGCCTGACTATACCTATCCCGTTTTTGGGATTGCCCTTGGCGTGCCAAATCAACAACATGATGTCAAACCAAGACTGCCTTTGAACCAAGTGGTATTTGAAGAAGAATACCAAGAACAGCCAGTAGCAGCGATTTGGACTATGACAAAGTACAGGCAGACTATGCTGGTGCGCGTGCGACAACCTCTTGGAGTCAGCGTTTGGCAGAGCAGTTTGGTCAAGCCGAACCTCGTTCAACTCGGAAGAATCTAGAACAGAAAAAGTTATTGTAGAAAGTGAGAAAACATGGCCTTACCAACTATTGCCATTGTGGGACGTCCCAATGTTGGGAAATCAACCCTATTTAATCGGATCGCTGGTGAGCGGATCTCAATCGTAGAAGATGTCGAGGGTGTGACACGTGACCGTATCTATGCAACGGGTGAGTGGCTCAATCGTTCCTTTAGTATGATTGATACGGGAGGGATTGACGATGTCGATGCTCCCTTCATGGAACAAATCAAGCACCAGGCAGAAATCGCTATGGAAGAAGCGGATGTCATCGTTTTTGTGGTGTCTGGTAAAGAAGGGATTACAGATGCGGACGAGTACGTAGCTCGCAAACTCTATAAAACCCATAAACCTGTTATCCTTGCCGTTAACAAGGTTGACAACCCAGAAATGCGAAATGATATTTTTGATTTCTATGCGCTAGGATTGGGCGAACCGCTGCCAATTTCGTCTGTCCACGGTATCGGTACGGGTGATGTGCTGGATGCCATTGTGGAAAATCTACCACACGAAGTTGAAGAAGAAAATCCAGACGTGATTAAATTTAGCTTGATTGGCCGTCCTAACGTTGGAAAATCAAGTTTGATTAACGCTATTTTGGGAGAAGACCGCGTGATTGCTAGTCCAGTAGCTGGAACAACGCGCGATGCCATTGATACTCATTTTACAGATACGGATGGACAAGAGTTTACCATGATTGATACAGCTGGTATGCGTAAGTCTGGTAAAGTCTATGAAATACGGAGAAATATTCTGTCATGCGAGCCATGCGAGCCATTGACCGTTCTGATGTGGTCTTGATGGTCCTCAATGCAGAAGAAGGTATTCGCGAGTACGACAAGCGTATCGCAGGTTTTGCCCACGAAGCCGGTAAAGGGATGATCATCGTTGTCAATAAGTGGGATACTCTTGAGAAAGACAACCACACCATGAAAAAATGGGAAGAGGATATTCGTGAGCAGTTCCAATATTTGCCTTATGCACCGATTGTCTTTGTATCAGCTTTGACCAAGCAACGTCTCCATAAACTGCCTGAGATGATTAAGCAAATCAGTGAAAGCCAAAACACCCGTATTCCTTCAGCAGTTTTGAACGATGTGATTATGGATGCCATTGCCATCAATCCAACACCGACAGACAAAGGGAAACGCCTCAAGATTTTCTACGCTACCCAAGTGGCAACCAAGCCACCAACCTTTGTCATCTTTGTCAATGAAGAAGAACTCATGCACTTCTCTTACTTGCGTTTCTTAGAAAATCAAATCCGCAAGGCCTTTGCCTTTGAGGGAACACCGATTCACTTGATTGCAAGAAAACGCAAGTAACCCTTGCTTGTTTTTCTACAAAAATAAACTAAAAGAAGACTTCATAGTCTTCTTTTTTCTATACTAAAAGGGGAGAAAAGAACCTGCCAAATTGGAGGAGAATCTGTCATCAAATTTCAATCATTTTCCTAGTTTTTGTAATCTATTTGTAATGAAAATGCACTTTTTTTGTAAAAATCAAAATGCTATAATTCCTTAAATCAATTTTCCTTTATCAGGGAGGTTATTATGAAAAAAAGCAGATTATTTAAACATAGTTTGTTGGTTCGCTTGCTTGGGTTGCTAATGATCTTTCTCTTCTTGTCAGCATTCACAGCACCTGAAAAACCTGAGTACGGAATTTATGACCCGGATCATTATTTAACGGATGAGACTATAAGTCAGATTCGGGAATTGAATAATGTCAATAGTAAAAAATCAGAAAAATTCCAGATGGGTGTTTACGTTGTGAAAGCCTAGATGGAGAAACAATCGAGACTGTAGCCAATGAAACAGCTAGGGCTTGGAAGATTGGCTACTCGGGAGATAATCACGGTGTCTTGATTGTGGTAGCAGTCCAAGATAGAAAATCACGGATTGAAACCAGTAATAATGTGGCCAGTAAGATCACTGACTATCAGACTCACAGGTTCTTGACAACAGCACGTCCTTACTTTAAAAATGGTGACTATAACAAGGGTGTTCTCTCAATAGTCAATAATCTCAACTACATGTTCTATAGTGGATCGAGTACGACTGCTTCAAGTTCTAAAAGTAGTTACGACTATACTACCAACTCTAGTCGCTTAAGGGAACTTGAAAGGTATGCTGGTGAGAGTAGTTCTTCGAGACGTCATCGAAAAAGCAGTTCGAGCGACGGAGTTATCGTATTTGGAGTTCTCATTTACTTCATCGTGATGATTATCGGATTTCTATTTGGTGGTCGTGGTTCACGTGGAGATGATTCTGGCGGTGGCTGGTGGGGCAGTGACTCATCAGACTCAGGTTCCTCTTGGTCTGATTCAGGTTCTTCTTGGTCTGACTCAGGCTCCGACTCATCTGGAGGCTGGGACGGCGGTGGCTTTGATGGTGGCGGTTCGTCTGATGACTGGTGAGTGATCATATATTGCACAAACCGATTTTTCCATACAGTAAGGTGACTCCTTTGCAAGAGTTCACTCCTTAATTAAAAATAAAAACAAAGTTTGGGAAATTGATTTAAAATCTGAGTATTTTCTCAGAAAAGTTGATAAAAGAAAGTGTTAAGGTTTTGATATGAAACAAAATAAAGTAATTCTCTCAATAGTGGCGATCTTTTTTGGACTACTAGTTCTGGGAAGTTGTTCCGCAGTGACGACCTATAATGGTCTGGTTGGTGAACAGACTAAAGTGGAGCAGGCTCAGGCCGATGTTTCGACAGCCCTCCAACGTCGTTCGGACTTGATTGGTAACTTGGTGGAGTCCGTTAAAGGACAAATGAATCATGAAACCGAAGTCTTTACCAAGATTGCGGATGCTAGAGCTAAAATCGGTAGTAGCTCAGTGACATCGGAAGAAAACCAAAAGGCTCAGGGAGAATTGAGCTCTGCTCTTTCCCGCTTGATTTCCTTGACGGAGAATTATCCAGAGCTCAAGAGCAATCAAAATGTTGAGCAACTAATGGTCGAACTTTCAGGCAGTGAAAATCGTATTTTTGTAGCACGCAAGGACTATAATAAGGTTGCAGCTGAGTACAATCAAAAGTTGAGAAGTTTTCCAACCGTGCTTTTTGCGAATATGATGAACTTTAAAGAAGCTGAAACCTTTAAAGAAACAGAAGAAGCCAAGACAGTTTCTAAGGTCGATTTTGGAACATCTTCATCAAGTCAATAAAGTGAATCAGCCTGTGAATAAAGGAATTTCTCTAGTAGGACTAGTGATTTCAAATCCGAACCTGGAAAGCTTTTTCCAGGTTTTTTTGGTATAATAAAAGGGAAGAGACAGTGACTCAAATGGAGGTTTGCTATGGAGAAAACAAAAGCCTTTCTTGAAGCGCACTACAAGAGATATATTCTTACGATTTGCCTTCTCTGGTTCCTCATGTTTTTCCTTCCTTGGGATTGGCAAATAGGAGGAGTTTCAGTATATTATTTCGTTATGAAAAAACTCTTTGTGGTTTTTGGAGTTTTATCCATCCTATACTCCGTGCTGATTAAAAAAATCAGTCTTCTCATCTTTGGCATCATCTTTTGCTTGGCCTTCTGGATCAATCTCTTTTGGTATTTTGGGATATTGCCTATATTCTTGGGAAATTAAACATTAACAAATGAAGGACCAGACTAGCTTCTAGTCCTTTTCTCTTTCTTGTTAAAATAGTTGGAGATATGAAAATAATTTTGTTGACGGACTGTCTGTATGATATAATAAGTCCCGTAAAATGAAGATTAAGGGATTTGAAAAATGGCTAAAAAAGTAAAAGATTATTATGACTTGGCTTATGCTAGGGATTTGAGTCGACGGTTGCAAGAAGCGTCCCCTGCATTTGATGAGCGAAAGTTTAGGTTGTTGGTAGAAAAAGACTTGGAAGAGTTGGAGTTTAGCCAGCGTCAAGAACTCTTGGCTAAAAGTATCAAAGATTGCCTTCCCCTATCTTATGAGGACTCTCTCAAGGTTTTTGAGAAAATTTTGGGTCCCGAGTTGGAGGGTGGTTTAGGTATGTTCTCAGAAGGATATTGGCTTTGGCCAATCGGAAAATATGTAGAGCTATATGGGGACAAGGAATTTGAATTGAGCGCGGCCTTTAGTAAGGAACTAACCAAGCGATTTACTGGAGAATTTTCTATGAGACCTTTGCTGGCTCGCTATCCTAAGGCTACAATGGCTTTGCTGTTAGAATGGAGTCGGGATGAAAATTTGCGCGTTCGTAGACTTGCCAGCGAATGTATGCGTATCCGTCTGCCTTGGGCTAAGAAACAAACCGTGGTATTGGATTATTTTGAGGATTTCACCACTATTCTGACCAATCTAAAGGATGATAGAGACAAGTCCATTCAAAAAAGTGTAGCTAATAATTTAAATGATTTATACAAGGAAGATCCTGATAAGTTTGAAAGGATTCTTCAAACTTGGCAAAAGAAGGAGCTAAGTCCAAGTTGTGCTTGGATCATCAAGCATGCATCTCGAACAAAAAACAAAAAGGTAGCCACAGAAGATTGATGCAAAAAAAACTGAATTTCAGCTGGCCTTTTCCGTTGTAAATTAAGGATTCTTTCTTGAAAAATAATGGTAAATATGCTAAAATTAAAAGAACATTCTAAAATATTCAGAATAAAAAGTAAGGAAAATCATGGCTAATATTTTAAAAACGATTATTGAAAATGATAAAGGAGAACTTCGTCGTCTGGAAAAGATGGCTGATAAGGTTCTTAACTATGAGAGCCAAATGGCTGCAATGTCAGACGAAGAACTAAAAGCGAAAACTGACGAATTTAAAGAGCGGTACAATAAGGGTGAATCACTTGATTCATTGCTATATGAGGCTTTTGCAGTAGTTCGTGAAGCTGCAAAACGTGTCCTTGGGCTCTTCCCTTATAAGGTTCAGGTCATGGGTGGGATTGTTCTTCACCATGGTGACGTTCCAGAGATGCGTACGGGTGAAGGGAAGACCTTGACAGCGACTATGCCAGTGTACCTCAATGCCCTTGCAGGTAAAGGGGTTCACGTAGTTACAGTCAACGAATACCTAACAGAACGTGACGCGACTGAAATGGGTGAATTGTACTCATGGCTCGGTCTGTCAGTAGGGATTAACTTGGCAGCAAAATCTCCAATGGAGAAAAAAGAAGCTTATCTTTGTGATATTACCTACTCAACCAACTCAGAGATTGGTTTCGACTACCTTCGTGATAACATGGTCGTTCGTGCAGAAAACATGGTGCAACGTCCACTCAATTATGCCTTGGTCGATGAGGTTGACTCAATTTTGATCGACGAAGCCCGTACACCATTGATCGTTTCAGGTGCCAACGCAGTTGAAACAAGCCAACTCTACCATATGGCGGACCACTTCGTGAAATCCTTGGACAAGGATGACTATATCATTGACGTTCAGTCTAAGACGATCGGTTTGTCAGACTCTGGTATTGACAAGGCTGAAAGCTACTTCAAACTAGAAAATCTCTACGACATTGAAAATGTAGCTCTTACTCACTTTATCGACAATGCCCTCCGTGCCAACTATATCATGATTCTCGATATTGACTATGTGGTTAGTGAAGAGCAGGAAATCTTGATCGTCGACCAATTTACAGGTCGTACCATGGAAGGTCGTCGTTACTCTGATGGTTTGCACCAAGCGATTGAAGCAAAAGAAGGTGTGCCAATTCAAGACGAGACCAAGACTTCAGCTTCTATTACCTACCAAAACCTCTTCCGTATGTATAAGAAATTGGCAGGGATGACAGGTACTGGTAAAACAGAAGAAGAAGAATTCCGCGAAATTTACAACATTCGTGTTATCCCAATCCCAACCAACCGTCCAATTCAACGTATCGACCACTCAGACCTTCTCTATGCAAGTCTTGATGCGAAATTTAAGGCTGTTGTTGAAGATGTAAAAGCTCGTTACCAAAAAGGTCAGCCGGTCTTGGTAGGTACAGTTGCCGTTGAAACGAGTGACTTCCTTTCTAAGAAATTGGTAGCAGCAGGTGTTCCTCACGAAGTCTTGAATGCGAAGAACCACTACAGAGAAGCGCAAATCATCATGAACGCTGGTCAACGTGGCGCTGTTACCATCGCAACCAACATGGCCGGTCGTGGTACTGACATCAAGCTTGGTGAAGGAGTTCGTGAACTTGGTGGACTTTGCGTCATTGGTACAGAACGCCACGAAAGTCGCCGTATTGATAATCAGCTTCGTGGACGTTCAGGACGTCAAGGAGACCCAGGTGAGTCACAATTCTACTTGTCTCTTGAAGATGATTTGATGAAACGTTTCGGTTCAGAACGTTTGAAAGGTGTCTTTGAACGACTCAACATGTCTGATGAAGCCATCGAATCTCGCATGTTAACGCGTCAAGTTGAAGCAGCTCAAAAACGTGTTGAAGGAAATAACTACGACACTCGTAAACAAGTCCTTCAATACGATGATGTTATGCGTGAACAACGTGAGATCATCTATGCACAACGTTATGATGTCATTACTGCAGATCGTGACTTGGCACCAGAAATCCATGCCATGATTCGTCGTACCATTGGACGTATCGTGGATGCACATGCTCGTTCTAAGGAAGATGAAAAATTAGAAGCAATCTTGAACTTTGCTAAGTATAACTTGCTTCCAGAAGATTCAATTAGCCGTTCAGATTTTGCAGGTCTGTCAGACCAAGCTATCAAAGATGAACTTTTCCAACGTGCCTTGAAAGTCTATGACAACCAAGTTGCTAAGCTTCGTGACGAAGATGCAGTGAAAGAATTCCAAAAAGTCTTGATTCTACGTGTTGTAGACAACAAGTGGACAGACCATATCGACGCCCTTGACCAGTTGCGAAATGCTGTTGGTCTTCGTGGATATGCCCAAAACAACCCTGTTGTAGAATATCAAGCAGAAGGTTTCCGCATGTTTAACGACATGATTGGATCGATTGAATTCGATGTGACCCGCTTGATGATGAAAGCACAAATCCATGAACAAGAACGTCCGCAAACTGAACACAATATCAGTACAACTGCGACTCGTAATATCGCAGCGCAGCAGGCAAGCCTTCCAGAAGATTTGGACTTGAGCCGAATCGGACGAAACGACCAATGCCCATGTGGATCAGGTAAGAAATTCAAGAACTGTCATGGCAAGAGACAATAATATGAGATAAGATACAGGCGGATACCTGGTAAAAATCATTTTTTGCTTGGTGTCCGTTTGCTTTATAAGGAGATGAATCATGGTATTTAAAGCTAAAAGTCCTAAAATTAACATTGAAGAAGTTCGCGCCTTGTCTAAATTAGATGGAGCGGCTCTTGCGAGAAAAAATCAACGTGATCAGGAATTGGAAGCCATCATCCGTGGGGAAGACCAGCGTATTCTCTTGGTGATTGGACCATGTTCATCTGATAATGAAGAGGCGGTTCTCGAGTATGCCAAGCGTCTATCTGCTTTGCAAGAAGAGGTCAAAGACCGTATTTTTATGGTCATGCGTGTCTATACGGCTAAACCTCGTACCAATGGAGATGGCTATAAGGGCTTGATTCATCAACCAAATGCGACAGAAGCTCCTAGCTTGATCAATGGAATCAAGGCTGTTCGCCAGCTCCATTACCGCGTGATTACCGAGACGGGTATGACAACAGCGGATGAGATGCTTTATCCTGAAAATCTTCCGCTGGTAGATGATTTGATTTCTTATATGGCTGTTGGAGCTCGTTCTGTAGAAGATCAACAGCACCGTTTTGTAGCGAGTGGAGCAGACTTTTCAACAGGATTTAAAAATCCAACATCTGGAAATCTCAATGTTATGTTTAATGGGATTTACGCAGCGCAAAATAAACAGAGTTTCCTCTTCCTCGGTAAAGAGGTGGAAACAACCGGGAATCCATTGTCCCACGCCATTCTTCGTGGTGCCTTGAATGAATACGGGAAAAATATTCCTAACTACTACTATGACAATTTGATGGATACCATTGATCAGTATGAAAAGATGGGCTTGGAAAATCCCTTTATCATCATCGATACCAATCATGACAATTCAGGCAAGCAATACATGGATCAAATCCGTATCGTTCGTCAGACCTTGATTAACCGTGACTGGAATGAGAAGATCAAAAAATATGTTCGTGGTTTTATGATTGAGTCCTATCTAGAAGATGGACGTCAAAATGAGCCAGAAGTTTTTTTGGTAAGTCTATCACGGACCCTTGTCTAGGATGGGACAACACAGAAGCACTTGTTCGCGAAATTTACCAAACGCTAGGAGAGTAAGATGGCATTTATCGAAAAAGGTCAAGAAATTGATATTGAAGCAATCAAGGCTGCGACCCAGTTGTCACCTGAAGCCTTGCGAAAAAAAGAAGCCCGCGATAGAGAGTTAGCAGCTATCATCTCGGGTGAGGACGACCGCATCCTTTTGGTGATGGGGCCTTGCTCTTCTGACAATGAAGAAGCTGTGCTCGAATATGCTCGTCGTTTAGCAGACTTACAGAAAAAAGTTGCGGATAAAATCTTTATCGTGATGCGTGTCTATACGGCTAAACCTCGTACCAATGGAGATGGCTATAAGGGTTTGGTTCATCAGCCGGATACTTCTAAAGCTCCAAGCTTGATTAATGGCATACAAGCTGTTCGTCAGCTGCACTACCGTGTAATTACGGAGACGGGCTTGACGACAGCTGATGAGATGCTTTATCCGTCAAATCTCGTTTTGATCGATGACCTGGTCAGCTACCATGCTGTAGGGGCTCGTTCAGTGGAAGACCAGGAACACCGCTTTGTAGCCTCTGGGATTGATGCTCCAGTTGGGATGAAAAATCCAACATCTGGAAATCTCGGGGTCATGTTTAATGCCATCTATGCGGCTCAAAACAAGCAAACCTTCCTTTACCATGGGCAAGAAGTGGAAACTTCAGGAAATCCTTTGGCCCACGTTATCCTTCGTGGCGCCATGAACGAATATGGTAAAAATGAACCCAATTTCTACTATGAAACCCTCTTAAATGCCATCAATCGCTATGAGACTATGGGACTTGAAAATCCCTTCATTATCATCGATACCAATCATGACAATTCAGGCAAGCAGTATATGGAACAAATTCGCATTGTTCGTCAAGCCTTGCTGAATCGTGACTGGAATGAAAAGATTAAAAAGACGGTTCGAGGCTTTATGATCGAATCTTACCTAGCTGATGGTCGTCAAAATCAACCAGAGGTCTTTGGTTGCTCCATAACGGACCCTTGTCTAGGTTGGGAAAATACAGTAGCCTTGGTAGAAGAGATTTATACTACCTTAACAAAATAAGTGAAAAGGATGGAGTTGGGGGAATCTCAGCTCCTTTTATGAGCATGATAGTTGGACACGGAATTGACATCGAAGAATTGGCTTCGATAGAAAACGCAGTTACACGACGTGAGGGCTTTGCCAAGCGCGTGCTGACCCCTAAAGAAATGGAGCGTTTTGCCAGTCTCAAAGGGCGCAGACAAATCGAATACTTGGCTGGTCGCTGGTCGGCTAAGGAGGCCTTTTCCAAGGCTATGGGAACTGGTATTGGAAAACTGACCTTTCAGGATTTGGAAATTTTGAATAATGAACGCGGGGCACCTTATTTTAGTCAGTCCCCATTTTCAGGAAAAATTTGGCTATCTATCAGCCATACAGATCAGTTTGTGACAGCCAGTGTCATTTTGGAGGAAAATCATGAAAGCTAGTCCACATAGACCAACCAAGGCTCTGATATATCTGGGAGCCATTCGACAAAATATACAACAAATGGGAAGTCATATCCCTAATGGTACGCTCAAATTTGCAGTAGTCAAGGCTAATGCTTATGGACATGGGGCGGTAGCTGTTGCAACGGCGATCCAGGATGTTGTTGATGGATTTTGCGTTTCCAATATCGATGAAGCTATCGAACTTCGTCATGCTGGACTTAGCAAGAAAATTCTCATCTTAGGGGTTTCTGAAATCGAAGCTGTTGCTCTAGCTAAAGAATACGACATCACCTTGACAGTGGCAGGATTGGAGTGGATTCAAGCGCTGTTAGATAAGGAAGCAGATTTAACTGGCTTGACTGTCCATCTCAAGATTGATTCAGGAATGGGACGGATTGGTTTTAGAGAGGCCAGTGAAGCTGATCTGGCTCAAGACTTGCTCAAGCAACATGGTGCTCGCGTTGAAGGAATTTTTACCCACTTTGCGACTGCAGATGAGGAATCAGATACCTACTTTAATCAGCAGTTAGAATGCTTTAAAGCTATTTTGGCAAGTATGAAGGAAGTTCCAGAGCTGGTTCATGCCAGCAACTCAGCAACGACCCTCTGGCATGCTGATACCATTTTTAACGCCGTCCGTATGGGAGATTCCATGTATGGTCTCAATCCAAGTGGAGAGGTTCTGAACTTGCCTATGACTTGACTCCAGCCTTGACCTTGGAGTCTGCTCTGGTTCATGTCAAGACAGTTTCAGCTGGAGCTTGCATGGGATATGGAGCAACTTATCAAGCGGATAGCGAGCAAGTCATCGCGACGGTGCCAATCGGCTATGCGGATGGTTGGACACGAGACATGCAGAATTTCACTGTCTTGGTAGATGGTCAAGCTTGCCCAATCGTCGGACGAGTATCTATGGACCAAATCACTATTCGGCTGCCTAAGGTTTACCCACTAGGAACAAAAGTAACCCTGATCGGCACAAACGGTGACAAGGAAATCACAGCAACTCAGGTAGCGACCTACCGTGGAACCATTAACTATGAGGTGGTTTGTCTCCTCAGTGACCGCATTCCGAGAGAATATCATTAAACTAAAGAAAGGAGTAGAGCATGAATCTACACCAACCCTTGCATGTCTTGCCTGGTGTAGGACCAAAGTCAGCAGAGAAATACGCCAAACTAGGAATTGAAAACTTGCAAGACCTCTTGCTCTACTTTCCTTTCCGTTATGAAGATTTCAAGACCAAGCAGGTGCTAGAGTTGGAAGATGGCGAAAAGGCTGTTCTGTCTGGTCAGGTAGTGACTCCTGCTAGTGTCCAGTATTATGGTTTCAAGCGCAATCGCCTGCGTTTTAGCCTCAAGCAGGGAGAGGTCGTTTTTGCGGTGAATTTTTTTAACCAGCCCTATCTGGCTGATAAGATAGAGTTGGGTGCAACTCTTGCTGTCTTTGGGAAATGGGACCGTGCCAAGGCCAGTCTGACTGGGATGAAGGTTCTGGCTCAGGTGGAAGATGACCTCCAACCTGTTTATCGTCTGGCTCAGGGAATCAGTCAGGCCAGTCTGGTTAAGGTCATTAAGACAGCTTTTGATCAGGGATTGGACCTCTTGATAGAGGAAAATCTTCCCCAGTCTTTACTGGATAAATACAAACTCATGTCCCGTTGCCAGGCTGTTCGCGCTATGCATTTTCCTAAGGATTTGGCAGAATACAAGCAGGCCATTCGCCGGATCAAGTTTGAGGAACTCTTTTACTTCCAAATGCAATTGCAGACGCTCAAGTCTGAAAATAGAGTTCAGGGAAGCGGTCTGGTTCTGAATTGGTCCCAGGAAAAAGTGACAGCCGTTAAAGAAAATCTGCCTTTCGCCCTGACCCAAGCTCAGGAAAAGAGTCTGCAGGAGATTTTGACCGACATGAAGTCCGACCATCACATGAATCGTCTCCTGCAAGGAGATGTGGGGAGCGGAAAGACGGTGGTTGCTGGCTTGGCTATGTTTGCTGCAGTGACGGCTGGCTATCAGGCAGCTCTCATGGTACCGACAGAAATCCTTGCGGAGCAACACTTTGAGAGTTTACAGAACCTTTTTCCAGACTTGAAACTCGCTCTCTTGACAGGTTCCTTAAAAGCTGTAGAAAAAAGAGAAGTTTTAGAGACCATTGCCAAGGGTGAGGCTGATTTGATTATCGGAACACACGCTCTGATACAGGATGGGGTTGATTATGCTCGTCTTGGTTTGATTATCATCGATGAGCAGCATCGTTTTGGTGTGGGCCAAAGGCGTATTTTACGGGAAAGGGGACAATCCTGACGTTCTCATGATGACGGCGACGCCCATTCCACGGACGCTGGCTATCACAGCCTTTGGAGATATGGATGTTTCCATTATTGACCAAATGCCAGCAGGGCGGAAGCCTATTGTGACGCGCTGGATTAAGCATGAGCAACTGGCTCAAGTCTTGACTTGGTTAGAGGGAGAAATTCAAAAAGGTTCGCAAGCCTATGTTATCTCTCCCCTGATTGAAGAATCTGAAGCTCTGGATCTGAAAAATGCCATTGCCTTATCTGAGGAGTTGACGGCTCATTTTGCAGGTAAGGCTGAAGTAGCTCTTCTACATGGTAAGATGAAGAGTGATGAAAAAGACCAGATCATGCAGGAATTCAAAGAGCAAAAAACGGATATTCTGGTTTCGACGACGGTTATTGAGGTTGGGGTCAATGTTCCCAATGCAACCGTCATGATTATCATGGATGCCGACCGCTTCGGTCTCAGTCAGCTTCACCAGCTCAGAGGTCGTGTTGGTCGGGGGGACAAGCAGTCTTATGCTGTTCTCGTAGCTAATCCCAAGACGGATTCTGGGAAAGATCGCATGCGCATCATGACAGAAACCACCAATGGATTTGTCCTTGCGGAGGAAGATTTGAAAATGCGTGGTTCTGGTGAGATTTTTGGAACCAGACAGTCTGGGTTACCAGAGTTTCAAGTGGCGGATATTATTGAAGATTTTCCGATTTTAGAAGAAGCTAGAAAGGTTGCCAGCTACATTAGTTCGATAGAAGACTGGCAAGAGGATCCAGAATGGCGCATGATTGCTCTCCACCTAGAAAAAAGAGAACATCTGGATTAAGCCTTTTCTAAGAAATCTATAAGCTAGCTTTTAGGTTTGGGCCTTATACTAGAGTCATCAAAAAGAAACGAGGACTCTCACATGACGATTAAAGTAACCTACCAAAAGAAATTCCAAACCGTCAAACTAGAGAAAGGAGCTAGCACCTATTGATACACAGAGAGCGGAAACGCTCTTTTTATTTTTAAAAATACTTTCAGACGATAGGTTTGAGGAAAGAGAATCTAAAATCACTTTCTATTTATCTTTCTTTCTTGCATTGCCTTCCTAGATATGCTAGAGTTATGATAGCGATTACAAAATAAAAGGAGCATGCTATGAAACATCCAGCTTTGTTAGAAGAAATCAAGACCTATCTAGGACGGGATGAGGTGCCAGAAGACTTTGATGCCTTCTGGGATGAAGAGGTCAAAAAAGTTTCATCTCTTCCAGCCTACCAGTTGGAGGAAAGAGATTTCCATATTCCCCAAGTCAAGTGCTATGAGCTAAACTTTGAGGGAACAAATGAAGGCAAGGTTTATGCACGTGTCATTCTTCCAAAGAGTGAGGAGAAAGTTCCGTTAATCTTCCACTTTCATGGCTATATGGGACGTGGCTGGGACTGGGCCGACATGCTGGCCTATACTGTGGCTGGTTACGGTGTTGTTTCCATGGATGTGCGGGGCCAGTCGGGCTATTCGCAAGACGGCTTGCGCTCTCCACTAGGAAATACGGTGAAGGGGCATATCATCCGTGGTGCTGTGGAAGGTCGGGAACATCTCTTTTATAAGGATGTCTATCTGGATATTTACCAGTTGATTGAAATTGTTGCTAGTCTACCTCAGGTGGATGAGAAAAGACTTTCTAGTTATGGTGCCTCACAAGGAGGGGCTTTAGCTTTGGTTGCAGCAGCGCTCAATCCTCGGATTCGGAAAACAGTTGCCATCTATCCCTTCTTGTCAGACTTTAGACGAGTGCTTGAGATTGGCAATACCAGTGAAGCCTATGATGAACTCTTCCGATATTTCAAGTTTCACGATCCCTTCCATGAAACAGAGGAGGAAATCATGGCGACTCTTGCCTATATCGATGTGAAAAATCTTGCCCATCGCATTCAAGGTGAGGTCAAGATGATTACAGGCTTGGACGACGATGTTTGCTATCCTATTACCCAGTTTGCGATTTACAACCGCCTAACTTGCGACAAGGCCTATCGCATCATGCCTGAGTATGCTCACGAAGCCATGAATGTTTTTGTCAATGACCAAGTTTATAACTGGCTCTGTGGCAGTGAGATTCCTTTTAAATATGTGAAATGATGAATGAGAGAGCCCAGGAGCTCTCTTTTTTATGTCCAAAACCTGAAAGTACTTTTAGAAAATTTAAAATATTAAAATATTCTTAAAAGTAAAATCTATTCTGTAGGAACACAGATGTAAATATAAGACTTTATTGTATAATAAAGGAAAAGTCACTTGTGAAAGGAGGAAAAAGGCTGCTGGGTGCTTAAAGAATTCCTCAGCAGAAAATGGGAGAGGATTGGAAGCTCTCATTAAGTTGGATATTTTCTTGTAAAACTTGTCTCTTGAAGAGACAATAAAAATTTTTAAAGAAAAAAGAAAGCGCTTTATTTTATGAAAAATGAAAGGACAAACATGAATTACAAATATTTAAATCGGAAACAGCGATACGGAATTCGAAAATTTGCAGTTGGGGCGGCATCTGTAGTGATTGGTACAGTAGTATTTGGAGCAAATCCAGTCTTAGCTCAAGAGCAAGCTAATGCAGCAGGGGCCAATACAGAAACTGTCGAACCTGGTCAAGGTTTATCAGAATTGCCAAAAGAAGCGTCCTCGGGAGATCTTGCTCATTTGGATAAGGATTTGGCTGGTAAATTGGCAGCAGCTCAAGACAACGGCGTTGAGGTGGACCAAGATCATTTGAAAAAAAATGAGAGTGCAGAGTCAGAAACCCCATCCTCTACCGAAACCCCTGCAGAAGAAGCAAATAAGGAAGAGGAATCAGAGGATCAGGGTGCTATTCCTCGTGACTATTACTCAAGAGATTTAAAAAATGCTAATCCTGTCCTTGAAAAAGAAGATGTTGAAACCAATGCAGCAAATGGTCAGAGAGTCGATTTATCAAGTGAACTAAATAAACTAAAGCAACTAAAAAATGCTACAGTTCACATGGAGTTCAAACCAGATGCATCAGCTCCACGCTTTTATAATCTCTTCTCTGTATCCAGTGACACCAAGGAAAATGAGTACTTTACTATGTCGGTCCTTGATAATACAGCTCTTATTGAAGGGCGTGGCGCTAACGGGGAGCAGTTCTATGATAAGTATACAGATGCTCCTTTGAAAGTTCGCCCTGGACAATGGAATTCCGTGACCTTTACTGTTGAACAACCAACAGCAGAGTTACCTCATGGTCGAGTTCGTCTCTATGTGAACGGTGTCTTATCTCGAACAAGTCTCAAATCTGGTAACTTCGTCAAAGATATGCCAGATGTTAATCAAGCTCAACTTGGAGCAACCAAACGGGGCAATAAAACAGTTTGGGCATCAAACCTACAAGTTCGAAACCTAACCGTTTACGATCGTGCTTTAAGCCCAGATGAAGTTCAAACACGGAGTCAATTATTTGAAAGAGGTGAATTGGAACAGAAACTTCCTGAGGGAGCAAAAGTCACTGAGAAAGAAGACGTCTTTGAAGGTGGTAGGAACAATCAACCAAATAAAGATGGTATCAAGAGTTATCGTATCCCAGCTCTTCTCAAGACGGATAAAGGAACGCTGATTGCTGGTGCAGATGAACGTCGTCTCCATTCGAGTGACTGGGGTGATATCGGCATGGTCATCAGACGCAGTGAAGATAATGGTAAAACTTGGGGAGATCGAGTAACTATTACCAACCTACGTGACAATCCAAAGGCTTCTGATCCATCAATCGGTTCACCAGTGAATATCGATATGACCCTGACTCAAGATCCTGAAACCAAACGCATTTTTGCCATTTATGACATGTTCCCAGAAGGAAAAGGAATCTTTGGAATGTCTTCGCAAAAAGAAGAAGCCTACAAAGAAATCAATGGTAAAACCTATCAACTCCTCTATCGAGAAGGTGAACAGGAAGCTTATACTATTCGAGAAAATGGTACAGTTTACACTCCAGATGGTAAGCAACAGACTACCGTGTTGTTGTAGAACCTGTTAAACCGGCCTATAGCGACAAGGGTGATCTATACAAGGGTGACCAGCTACTGGGCAATATCTACTTCACAACAAACAAAACTTCTCCATTTAGAATTGCGAAGGATAGCTACCTATGGATGTCTTACAGCGATGACGACGGGAAGACCTGGTCAGCGCCTCAAGATATTACTCCTATGGTCAAAGCCGATTGGATGAAATTCCTAGGAGTAGGTCCTGGAGTGGGGATTACCCTTCGTACTGGACCACATAAAGGTCGAATCGTCGTTCCTGTCTATACGACCAACCGGGCTAACCACCTCAATGGTTCTCAATCATCTCGAATCATCTACTCAGACGACCATGGTAAGACTTGGCATATGGGTGGTGGTGTCAACGACAATCGTACACTTTATGATGGTACAGTAGTCGATTCAAGTACCATGAGTAATTATTATGCTCAAAATACAGAAGCTTCAGTTGTTCAGTTAAACAATGGGGACCTCAAACTCTTTATGCGTGGGTTGACAGAAGATCTACAGGTTGCAACCAGTCATGATGGTGGTCTAACTTGGGACAATAACGTTGAACGCTACGATGTGCCAGACGTTTATGTTCAAATGGCTGCGACTCACACGGTTCAAAATGGCAAAGAGTATATTCTATTAGCAAATGCAAATGGTCCTGGTCGTAAAAATGGTTATATTCGAGTGGCTCGTGTAGAAGAAGATGGTCAGTTAACTTGGTGCACCACCATTTGATTCAAGAAGGTGAGTATGCTTATAACTCACTTCAACAAATCGGACCAGATGAATTTGGACTTTTATATGAACACCATGCTCCTGGAGGTGTTCCATACACACTTTCCTTCAAGAAGTTCAACTGGGATTTCTTGACCAAGGAAAGAGTTTCTCCTAAAGAAGCAAAAGTAAAATATGCTATCCAAAAATGGCCAGGCATTATAGCCATGGAGTTCGATTCGGAAGTATTGGTCAACAAGGCTCCGACCCTTCAATTGGCAAATGGCAAGACAGCAACCTTTATGACCCAGTACGATACAAAAACTCTCCTATTCACAATAGACCCAGGGGATATGGGTCAAAGGATTACAGGTCTAGCTGAGGGTGCAATTGAAAGCATGCACAATTTACCAGTTTCTTTAGCTGGCTCTAAACTAAGCGATGGTATTAATGGCAGTGAAGCTGCTATCCATGAGGTTCCAGAGTTCACAGGTGGTGTTAATGCAGAAGAAGCAGCGGTTCATGAAGTTCCGGAGTATACAGGTCCAATGGCAACAGTAGGTGAAGAACCAGCTCCTACAGTAGAAAAAACCGAATTCACTGGTGGAGTCAATGCTGAGGAAGCCCCAGTGGCAGAGATGCCAGAGTACACCGGTCCATTATCAACAGTAGGCGAAGAACCAGCGCCAACGGTTGAAAAGCCTGAATTTACAGGTGGGGTCAACGCTGTTGAGGCAGCAGTCCATGAACTTCCAGAGTTCAAGGGTGGTGTCAATGCAGTTCTAGCAGCCTCAAACGAACTTCCGGAATATAGAGGAGGTGCTAACTTTGTCTTGGCAGCTTCAAATGACCTGCCAGAGTATAAGGGAGGTGTCAATGGCGCTGAGGCAGCAGTCCATGAAGTGCCAGAGTACAAGGGAGACACCAATCTAGTATTAGTAGCTGCAGACAACAAACTGTCTCTAGGCCAAGATGTGACCTATCAAGCGCCAGCCGCTAAACAAGATGAACTTCCAAATACAGGAAGCAAGGAAACAAGCTCACTGATTTCCCTTGGTCTTGCAGGTGTTCTTTTATCCTTGTTTGCATTTGGCAAGAAGAGAAAAGAATAATAAGTAAAAGCTATTTGACTAGGTATCGGAAGAGATAGCAGGTTTTTCAGCCTGCTATCTTTCTTTATTAAATTTAGGTTGATTCGAAATCATAAGAGGTCTGAAACTACTTTCAGGATAGTCTGTTCTATAAAATAGTTTTGAAACTGAAATCTATTCTACTACAAGCTATTGAAAGCGCTTAACAAATGATATATAATAAGCCCATAAGAACAAGAAAGGGAGGAAAGGGGATGCCACAGATCAGCAAAGAAGCCTTGATTGAACAGATCAAAGATGGAATCATTGTCTCTTGCCAGGCACTTCCTCACGAACCGCTTTATACAGAAGCGGGAGGAGTCATTCCCTTGCTAGTCAAAGCGGCTGAGCAAGGTGGAGCAGTCGGTATCCGAGCAAACAGTGTTCGTGATATCAAGGAGATTAAGGAGGTTACGAAACTCCCGATTATCGGGATCATCAAACGTGACTATCCGCCACAGGAGCCATTCATTACAGCGACTATGAAAGAAGTTGATGAGTTGGCTGAACTAGACATTGAGGTCATTGCTCTGGATTGCACCAAACGTGAACGTTACGACGGTTTGGAAATTCAAGACTTTATCCGACAAGTCAAAGAAAAGTATCCACATCAACTCTTAATGGCTGATACCAGTACTTTTGAAGAGGGTATAGCAGCAGTTGAAGCCGGAATTGATTTTGTTGGAACAACCCTATCAGGTTACACCTCTTATAGTCCGAAAGTGGATGGTCCAGACTTTGAACTGATCAAAAAACTGTGTGAAGCAGGTGTGGATGTCATCGCTGAAGGGAAAATTCATACACCAGAACAAGCTAAGCAAATCCTTGAGTATGGGGTGCGAGGTATCGTTGTTGGTGGAGCTATTACTAGACCAAAAGAGATTACGGAACGCTTTGTTGCCGGTCTTAAATAACACAATCTCAAAAAAGAGGAGAGTGGTCGATGCGTCGGAGAAAATGAAAACGTATACAAATATAAAGAACTCATTATCCAATATGGATACGCTTATCAATTAGGAGAATACAAATGAAATTTAGAAAACTAGCTTGTACAGTACTTGCGGGTGCTGCGATTCTTGGCCTTGCGGCTTGTGGTAACTCTGGTGGAAGTAAGGATGCTGGAAGTTCTAGTAGCGATAGCGGAAAAACAGAAATCACTTGGTGGGCATTCCCAGTCTTCACACAAGAAAAAACGGGTGACGGTGTTGGAACTTATGAAAAATCAATCATCGAAGCTTTTGAAAAAGCAAATCCAGATGTAAAAGTGAAATTGGAAACCATCGACTTCAAGTCAGGTCCAGAAAAGATCACAACAGCTATCGAAGCTGGAACAGCGCCAGACGTACTCTTTGACGCACCAGGACGTATCATCCAATACGGTAAAAACGGTAAATTGGCTGAGTTGAACGACCTCTTCACAGACGAATTTGTCAAAGATGTCAACAACGAAAATATCGTACAAGCAAGTAAGGCTGGAGATAAAGCTTACATGTATCCAATCAGTTCAGCTCCATTCTACATGGCTATGAACAAGAAGATGTTGGAAGATGCTGGAGTTGCAAACCTTGTAAAAGAAGGTTGGACAACTGATGACTTTGAAAAAGTTTTGAAAGCGCTTAAAGATAAAGGCTATACACCAGGTTCATTGTTCAGTTCTGGTCAAGGGGGAGACCAAGGAACACGTGCCTTCATCGCAAACCTTTATGGCGGTTCTGTAACAGACAAAGACGTAACCAAATATACAACTGACGATCCTAAATTCGTCAAAGGTCTTGAAAAAGCTGCTAGCTGGATTAAAGACGGTTTGTTGAACAACGGTTCACAATTTGACGGTGGAGCAGACATCCAAAACTTTGCCAACGGTCAAACTTCATACACAATCCTTTGGGCACCAGCTCAAAACGGTATCCAAGCGAAACTCTTGGAAGCAAGTAAGGTAGATGTGGTAGAAGTACCATTCCCATCAGACTCTGGTAAACCATCTCTTGAATACCTTGTAAACGGATTTGCAGTATTTAATAACAAAGACGATAAGAAAGTCGCAGCTGCTAAGAAATTCGTTCAATTCATCGCAGATGACAAAGAATGGGGTCCTAAAGACGTAGTTCGTACAGGTGCTTTCCCAGTTCGTACTTCATTTGGCAAACTTTATGAAGACAAACGTATGGAAACAATCAGTGGCTGGACTAAATACTACTCACCATATTACAACACTATCGATGGATTTGCTGAAATGAGAACACTTTGGTTCCCAATGTTGCAATCTGTATCAAATGGTGACGAAAAACCAGCAGATGCTTTGAAAGTCTTCACTGAAAAAGCTAACGAAACCATCAAAAAAGCTACAAAACAATAAGCACTAAGTCAGATTGATTCCCCCTTTTCCCTGTGCACTACGGTGTAAGAAAAGGGGGACTTTTGTTTGAAATGGTAGGAACTGTCACGAAATTAAAATGAAGTTCTTACATAAGCGAATCTTAAAAAATTTCATTTTGGTTTTAAAACAGTTCAAGAAAATCAAAAACTATTCTATTTGAAAGAGAGGTGCCGACTGTGAAAGTCAATAAAATTCGTATGCGGGAAACAGTGATTTCCTACGCTTTCCTAGCACCAGTGTTATTCTTCTTTGTCATCTTTGTCTTGGCTCCTATGATTATGGGATTCATTACAAGTTTCTTTAACTACTCCATGACGAAATTTGAGTTTGTGGGCTTGGACAACTACATTCGCATGTTTAAAGACCCTGTCTTTGTGAAGTCTTTGATCAATACCGTTATCCTGGTTATTGGATCTGTTCCGATTGTGGTTCTCTTCTCGCTCTTTGTAGCATCTCAAACCTATCATCAAATGCCATTGCCCGTTCTTTCTATCGTTTCGTCTTCTTCCTTCCTGTAGTTACAGGTAGTGTTGCCGTAACGGTTGTATGGAAATGGATCTATGACCCACTATCAGGGATTCTAAACTTTGTCCTTAAGTCAAGCCATATCATCAGCCAAAATATTTCTTGGCTGGGTGACAAAAACTGGGCCTTGCTAGCGATTATGATCATCCTTTTGACAACATCTGTTGGTCAACCGATTATTCTTTATATCGCTGCCATGGGGAATATTGATAACTCACTTGTTGAAGCAGCGCGTGTAGACGGTGCGACTGAATTCCAAGTCTTCTGGAAGATCAAATGGCCTAGCCTTCTTCCAACAACTCTTTACATCGCGATCATCACAACCATCAACTCATTCCAATGTTTCGCCTTGATTCAGCTCTTGACTTCTGGTGGTCCAAACTACTCAACAAGTACCTTGATGTACTACCTTTACGAAAAAGCCTTCCAATTGACAGAATACGGCTATGCCAATACCATCGGTGTCTTCTTGGCAGTGATGATTGCCATTGTCAGCTTTGCTCAATTCAAGATCCTCGGAAACGACGTAGAATACTAAAGAAAGGAGACAGTTATGCAACCTACACAAAAGAAACCTTTAACAGCTTTCACTGTTATTTCAACGATTATCTTGCTCTTGTTGACCGTACTGTTCATCTTTCCATTCTACTGGATCTTGACAGGGGCCTTCAAATCACAACCTGATACCATTATGATTCCACCACAGTGGTTCCCTAAAATGCCAACCATGGAGAACTTCCAACAACTCATGGTGCAAACCCTGCTATGCAGTGGATGTGGAACTCTGTATTTATCTCATTGGTAACCATGTTCCTAGTCTGTGCAACCTCTTCTCTAGCAGGTTATGTCTTGGCTAAAAAACGTTTCTATGGTCAGCGCATTCTCTTTGCAGTCTTTATCGCTGCCATGGCGCTTCCAAAACAAGTTGTCCTTGTACCATTGGTACGTATCGTTAACTTCATGGGAATTCACGATACTCTTTGGGCAGTTATCTTGCCTTTGATCGGATGGCCATTTGGGGTATTCCTTATGAAACAATTCAGTGAAAATATCCCTACAGAATTGCTTGAATCAGCTAAAATCGACGGTTGTGGTGAGATCCGTACCTTCTGGAGCGTAGCCTTCCCTATCGTGAAACCAGGATTTGCAGCCCTTGCAATCTTTACCTTCATCAATACTTGGAACGACTACTTTATGCAGTTGGTTATGTTGACTTCACGTCAAAACTTGACCATCTCACTCGGGGTTGCGACCATGCAGGCTGAAATGGCAACCAACTATGGTTTGATCATGGCAGGTGCAGCTCTTGCAGCCGTGCCAATCGTAACCGTCTTCCTTGTCTTCCAAAAATCCTTCACTCAAGGGATCACTATGGGAGCGGTCAAAGGATAATGCTCTGCGAAAATCGAGTTTAAACTACATCAGCATCACCTTGCCATACTTAAGTATTGCCTGCGGATAGCTTTCTAGTTTGTTCTTCGATTTTCATTGAGTATAAGAGAATACAGAGTTATAAGTGTCTACAAAATGGAGAGTATGCAGTTACTTCGTGAAGTTTTGTCAGACACTTATAAACTTAAGAATGAACTCTTTTCATGATACTAGATAGAGTAGGTTCGTTTTAGGGTAACTATTTCCCGCTTTAGTGGTATCTAAGATAAGCATCTTACGCTTATCTTAGACGGAATTTTTGAGACTGACAATGAAAGAGCAACAGGCTCAAAAATTAGGGATGAAATTCCGAAGGAATTTGCTTCCATCCGCACTATTACAGGGAAATAGAGAAGGAACATTCGAAACTGAAAACTAGTAACTATCAGAAACGAAGGAAACAGTATGATTTTTGACGATTTGAAAAACATCACCTTTTACAAAGGGCTTCATCCCAATCTAGATAAGGCTATCGACTATCTCTACCAGCACCGTAAGGATTCTTTCGAACTCGGTAAGTATGAGATTGACGGGGACAAGGTCTTTCTAGTTGTTCAGGAAAATGTCCTCAATCAAGCTGAAAATGATCAGTTTGAGCACCATAAACACTATGCAGACTTGCATTTACTGGTAGAAGGACATGAATATTCGAGCTACGGTTCACGTATCAAAGACGAAGCAGTAGCATTCGACGAAGCGAGCGACATTGGTTTTGTCCATTGTCATGAAAAATACCCACTCTTGTTGGGCTATCACAATTTTGCAATTTTCTTCCCAGGAGAACCACACCAGCCAAATGGCTATGCAGGTATGGAAGAGAAGGTTCGCAAATATCTCTTTAAAATTTTGATTGATTAAAAGAATCAGGAGGAGCAAACATGGCACAAAAAGGAGTAAGCCTTATCAAGGCAGCATTTGATACAGATAATTTTCTCATGCGTTTCAGTGAGAAGGTCTTGGATATCGTGACAGTCAATCTTCTTTTTGTCGTCTCTTGTTTGCCTATTGTGACGATTGGAGTGGCGAAAATCAGCCTTTACGAGACCATGTTTGAGATTAAGAGAAGCAGACGAGTTCCAGTTTTCAGAACCTATCTAAGAGCCTTCAAGCAAAATCTGAAACTGGGGCTTCAGTTGGGTCTGTTAGAGTTGGGCATTGTGTCATTAAGCCTTCTAGACCTCTATCTCTTCTGGGGACAGACTGCTTTGCCTTTCCAGATTGTGAAAGCCATTTGTTTGGGGATTCTCATCTTCCTCACTCTGGTGATGTTGGCTAGTTATCCCATCGCTGCGCGCTATGATTTATCTTGGAAAGAAGTGCTGCAAAAAGGGCTTATCTTGGCAAGTTTTAACTTTCCTTGGTTCTTCCTCATGTTAGCCATTCTCTTTCTCATAGTGATGGTTCTTTATCTATCCGCCTTCACTCTCCTTTTGGGTGGGTCAGCTTTTATCCTCTTTGGTTTTGGTTTGCTGGTCTTTCTCCAAGCAGGATTGATGGAGAAAATTTTCGCCAAATACCAGTAGGATGAGGTATTTCTGAAACTACTTTCAATCGTTACAGTTTCTAAAATACAAGTAGAAACTAAAATCTAAGTGTATACAAGATATTGAAAGCGATTTTCACAAGGTGTATACTAAACTTGTAAAAAATAGAACTGCTCTCAGCAGAAAAAAAGAAATCTTAGGAGAAAATCTATGTCAGATTTGAAAAAATACGAAGGTGTCATTCCAGCCTTCTACGCATGTTATGATGATCAAGGAGAAGTCAGTCCAGAGCGTACGCGTGCTTTGGTTCAATACTTCATTGATAAGGGAGTTCAAGGTCTCTATGTCAACGGTTCTTCTGGTGAATGTATCTACCAAAGTGTGGCAGACCGCAAATTGATTTTGGAAGAAGTCATGGCAGTTGCCAAAGGGAAATTGACCATTATCGCTCACGTAGCTTGCAACAATACCAAAGATAGTATGGAGCTTGCTCGCCACGCGGAAAGCTTGGGTGTAGATGCCATTGCAACGATTCCACCGATTTACTTCCGCTTGCCAGAATACTCAGTTGCCAAATACTGGAATGATATCAGTGCTGCAGCTCCAAACACAGACTACGTGATTTACAATATTCCTCAATTGGCAGGTGTTGCTTTGACTCCAAGTCTCTACACTGAAATGTTGAAGAATCCTCGTGTTATCGGTGTTAAGAACTCTTCTATGCCAGTTCAAGATATCCAAACCTTTGTCAGCCTTGGTGGAGAAGACCACATCGTCTTTAATGGTCCAGATGAACAATTCCTAGGTGGTCGCCTCATGGGTGCCAAAGCTGGTATTGGTGGTACTTATGGTGCTATGCCAGAACTCTTCTTGAAACTTAATGAGTTGATTGCAGAGAAAGATTTGGAAACAGCGCGTGAATTGCAATACGCTATCAACGCAATCATTGGCAAGCTCACTTCTGCTCATGGAAATATGTACGGTGTGATCAAAGAAGTCTTGAAAATCAATGAAGGCTTGAACATTGGTTCTGTCCGTTCACCATTGACGCCAGTGACTGAAGAAGATCGACCAGTTGTAGAAGCAGCTGCAGCCTTGATTCGTGAAACCAAGGAGCGCTTCCTCTAATCCATAAGGAGGTATTTATGACACACTACGTTGCAATTGATATCGGTGGAACCAACATCAAATATGGTTTGATTGACCAAGAAGGCCAACTTGTTGAATCGCATGAAATGCCAACCGAGGCGCATAAGGGTGGACCTCATATCTTACAAAAGACAAAAGATATCGTAGCCAGCTATATAGAAAAAGGCCCAGTAGCAGGTGTTGCCATTTCTTCTGCAGGAATGGTGGATCCTGATAAGGGTGAGATTTTCTATGCTGGTCCTCAGATTCCCAACTATGCAGGAACCCAGTTCAAGAAGGAAATCGAGACGAGTTTTGCTATTCTTTGTGAGATTGAAAATGATGTCAACTGTGCAGGTCTTGCTGAGGCAGTATCTGGTTCAGGTAAGGGAGCGAGTGTCACACTTTGCTTGACCATTGGAACAGGTATCGGTGGTTGCTTGATTATGGATGGGAAAGTCTTCCATGGATTTAGCAATTCGGCCTGCGAAGTCGGTTACATGCACATGCAGGATGGAGCTTTTCAGGATCTTGCTTCTACGACAGCCTTGGTTGAGTATGTAGCAACAGCTCATGGAGATTCAGTTGATCAGTGGAATGGGCGACGCATTTTCAAGGAAGCTACCGAAGGAAACAAGATCTGTATGGCTGGCATTGACCGCATGGTAGACTATTTAGGAAAAGGTCTGGCAAATATTTGCTACGTTGCCAATCCAGAAGTGGTCATTCTCGGTGGCGGTATCATGGGGCAAGAAGCTATCCTCAAACCGAAGATTCGCGCAGCCTTGAAGGCCGCCTTGGTACCAAGCCTAGCTGAAAAAACACGATTAGAATTTGCCCATCACCAAAATACAGCAGGGATGTTGGGTGCCTATTATCATTTTATACTCAATGAAAATCAAAGAGCAAAGTAGGAAGCTAGCCGTAGGCAGTACTTGAGTACGGCAAGGTGAAGCTGACGTGGTTTGAATTTGATTTTCGAAGAGTATCAAGACAAAACAATCCTAGTTTGGAGCTATAGAATTAAGAAAAACACTGAATCACTACTTGAGTGAAAACTGTTTTGCTTAATTCTTTTTTTATTGAAAAATTTGAGCCAAAGGAGGTAATCGTGAGAAACTAGGAGAAAATAACTACCTTGCATAAGAAGTTAAGGCGAGAGCAATTCTATCATCCATTTAATTGATATTTAGCTTGACTAAATGGGAAAATGTGGAAAAATGATATAATGAGATGGACGAAAAATTGATAAATTAGAATTTCTAGAGGTGAGAGAAGTGTGGCAACACATCCAACTTAAATCGAAATCATATAAAATTACGAGGAGATTGTAAGATGAGTAATTATATAAAATTAAATGAAGATAGATGGAATAATGTAAAAAACGACTATACTGAGCCATTGACACATGAAGAATTAGAAGAAGCTAGAAAGCATCCAATTTCTGTCGCCTTAACTGTGGGGAAAAAAGTTCCGACAGAATGGTTTGAAAAAGCAAACGGGAAAAAGATATTAGGGTTAGCTTGTGGTGGTGGACAGCAGGGTCCCGTTTTTGCTCTAAAAGGTTATGATGTCACCATTATGGATTTTTCTAAATCACAATTAGAAAGAGATGAAATGGTTGCAAAACGAGAAGGCTTAAAAATCAATACCGTTCAAGGCGATATGACAAAACCATTCCCATTTGAAGATGAAACCTTTGATATTATTTTTAATCCGGTTTCAAATGTATATATAGAAGATTTAGAAAACATGTATAAAGAAGCCTCTCGAGTATTGAAAAAGGGCGGTTTGTTAATGGTCGGATTCATGAATCCTTGGATCTACATGTATGATGCTGACACTGTATGGGACAAACCCGATGAGGAATTACTGTTAAAGTTTTCACTACCTTTTAATTCAAGAGAGCTTGAAGAGGAAGACAAAATTACCATCAATCCAGAATATGGATATGAATTTAGCCATACCTTAGAAAGTCAGATTAGAGGACAACTAAAAAATGGCCTCGCTATGATCGATTTTTATGAATCATGTGATAAAAGGCATCGATTGTCACCTTATGGAAATGACTACATCGCTACACTCTGCATTAAACTATGATATTATAGAACGTACTTCTGAAGAATAGCTCATTTTATTTTACGATTAGAATTTGTCCATCACCAAAACACAGCAGGTGTGTTGGGAGCCTATTATCATTTTATACTCAATGAAAATCAAAGAGCAAAGTGAAGCTGACGTGGTTTGAAGAGATTTTCGAAGAGTATTAAAACAAAATAATCCTAGTTTGGTTTAACCAAACTAGGATTTTCTAACACGTTTTTGTCTACGATAGCCGTTGAGCTTTTTGTTTTCCCAATAACTATTAAAGATTTTTTCTTTGCTATCGCGATTGATTTCTAAAAAGTAGGCATAAATCAAATCTATTAAAATGAGCATAGGGAGTTGAGCGGAAATACGCTGGATGTAAGAAGATTGACTATGGCTTGCCACAAGGACCGTTTCGGTGTAGGCCTGACTGTTTTTGTTTGGAGCGCTGGTAAATAAAATGGTCTTGGCACCCATTTCCTTGGCATCCAACAAACTATCGAGGACGGATTGGGTAGTTCCTGATAGGGAAAAGCCAAGTACCAGACAGTTTTCATCCATGATACTGGTCGTCCAAGCAAAGCCATCCTGATCGGTCAAAGCTTCACAGACAACACCTAGTCGCATAAAGCGCAGTTTCATCTCACGGGCAATCAGACCAGAACTTCCCGTCCCAAAGAAGTAAACTCGTTCTGCGTCATCGATTAATTGGGCGACGCGTTCCAGTTGTTCTTCGTCAATCAAATCCTGTGTTTGTTCTCGCATGATACTGTAGCTTCGCAAACACGTTTGGTTAAAGGACTGTGTTTGTGCGAATGAGTGTCCGGTTTACTAGCCTGGTGCTGGTATTGAAAGACGAATTCTCGGTAGCCTGTAAAACCACACTTTTTGGCAAAGCGGGTCAAGGCTGCTTGGGAGATATGTAATTTCTGGGTAACTTGCTGAGAAGAGAGATCATCTTGGATCGTTTCAGCTTGCAAAAAATAGCGAGCGATTTCTTGCTCGAGCTCGGTTAATTCTTCAAAATGGAGGTCGATTATGGTTGCGATATCTGGCTTGTTCATGAGGCTCCTTTTTATGAGTCAAAGTCTTAAAGGTTAACGCTTTCCTAACTATTACTATCATTATATCATAGAAAATAGGATAACCAAATAAAAAGGCATTTTCAGTTAAAAGTCAAAAAATGCTTCGACTTTTCCAAGAGTTTCTCCGTAAAATATGGTACAATGAAATGTACTGAGCTTTACCTGTTTGCTCTATTATTTTAGGGGAAATAAGGGTAAAAATCAGAAATTTTTCTAGAAAAGAGTCTTAGCTGTATGAGAAAATTTAATAGCCATTCGATTCCGATTCGGCTTAATTTATTATTTGCGATTGTCATCCTGCTCTTTATGGCCATTATTGGTCGTTTGTTATACATGCAGGTGCTCAATAAAGATTTCTATGAAACAAAATTGGCCTCAGCCAGCCAAACAAGGGTAACAACCAGTTCAGCTCGTGGACAGATCTATGATGCGGCAGGGAAACCCTTGGTAGAAAATACTGTCAAGCAAGTTGTTTCTTTCACACGAAACAATAAAATGACAGCAACTGAATTGAAGGAGACAGCCAAGAAACTTCTCACATATGTAAATGTAACTTCCCCTGATCTGACTGATCGACAGATTGCAGACTACTACTTGGCGGACCAGGATATTTACAAAAAAACAGTCGAATCCTTGCCAAGCGATAAACGCCTGGATTCAGATGGGAACCGCTTATCGGAAGCGACACTTTACAATAATGCGGTTGAAAGCATTGACGTGAGTCAACTTAATTATACAGATGACCAGAAAAAGGAAATCTATCTCTTTAGTCAGCTCAATGCCGTTGAAAATTTTGCAACGGGAACCATTTCTACGGACGCCTTAGATGATACCCAAGTTGCTCTCGTTGCATCAGCGTCCAAGGAATTACCAGGGATTAGTATTTCAACTTCATGGGATCGAAAAGTCCTAGACACTTCTTTGTCAACAATCGTTGGTAGCGTTTCAAATGAAAAGTCAGGACTTCCAGCAGAGGAAGTTGATGCCTATCTCAAAAAAGGGTATTCTCTCAATGACCGAGTGGGAACTTCCTATCTTGAAAAGCAATATGAAGATGTTCTTCAAGGGAAACGCTCCGTCAAAGAAATCCACCTCGACAAACACGGAAATATGGAAAGTGTGGAAATGTCGAAGAAGGAAGCAAAGGAAACAACATCAAGTTAACGGTTGACCTAGCTTTCCAGGATGGTGTGGATGACCTACTCAAGAGCTACTTCAACTCAGAGTTGGGCAATGGCGGAGCCAAATACTCTGAAGGAGTCTACGCTGTAGCTCTTAATCCTAAAACCGGTGCAGTTTTGGCCATGTCGGGTGTCAAGCATGATGTCGAATCCGGTAAATTAAGTTCAGATTCGCTTGGAACAATAACCAACGTCTTTGTGCCAGGATCTGTTGTTAAGGCAGCGACCATCAGCTCTGGTTGGGAAAATGGAGTCTTGTCAGGCAATCAAACCTTGACAGACCAGCCGATTGTTTTCCAAGGTTCGGCCCCTATCAATTCATGGTATACCTTGTCCTATGGCTCTTTCCCGATCACAGCAGTTGAGGCTCTAGAGTACTCTTCTAATACTTACATGGTTCAAACTGCTCTAGGAATCATGGGACAGACCTACACACCAAACATGGTGGCCGCAACGGGACAGTTAGAGACTGCAATGGGCAAATTGCGGTCAACCTTTGGGGAATATGGACTCGGAGCTTCAACGGGGATTGACCTCCCAGATGAATCCACAGGATTTACGCCGAAAGAATTTGATTTGGGGAACTATATCAATAATTCCTTTGGTCAGTTTGACAACTACACACCGATGCAGTTAGCCCAGTATGTCGCAACCATTGCAAACAATGGCGTACGTTTAGCTCCTCACATCGTTGAAGGGGTTTATGGAAACAATGACCAAGGTGGCTTAGGCAGTCTGGTTCAAGAAACAGCCACTAAGGAACTAAACAAGGTCAATATCTCAGAATCAGATATGGCTATCTTGCAGCAAGGTTTCTATCAAGTTTCGCATGGAACGAGTGCTCTGACAACTGGTCGTGCCTTTTCAAATGGCGCAGCCGTTTCCATCAGCGGGAAAACGGGTACTGCCGAAAGTTACGTTAATGGCGGTCAAAAAGCCAATAATACCAACGCAGTCGCCTATGCACCAACCGAAAATCCTCAAATCGCGGTCGCAGTCGTCTTTCCTCATAACACCAACCTTACAAACGGTGTCGGACCTTCGATTGCACGCGACATTATCAATCTTTATCACCAACACCATCCAATGAATTAGAAAGGAACTTATGCTGTATCCAACACCTATTGCCAAGCTGATTGATAGCTATTCAAAGTTACCAGGTATCGGGATCAAAACGGCTACCCGCCTCGCCTTCTATACCATTGGAATGTCCGATGACGATGTCAATGAATTTGCCAAAAATCTCCTGTCTGCTAAACGGGAATTGACCTATTGTTCCATCTGTGGTCGCCTGACGGATGATGACCCTTGCTCTATCTGTACGGATTCGACTCGAGACCAGACAACCATCTTGGTGCTAGAGGATAGTCGCGATGTGGCTGCTATGGAAATATCCAAGAATACCATGGACTCTATCATGTCTTGCACGGCCTTATTTCTCCTATGAATGGCATCAGCCCAGACGATATCAACCTCAAGAGTCTCATGACCCGTCTCATGGATAGTGAGGTTTCAGAGGTGATCGTAGCAACCAATGCGACAGCGGATGGAGAAGCGACATCGATGTATCTCTCTCGTCTCCTCAAGCCAGCTGGTATCAAGGTCACTCGCCTAGCACGAGGACTAGCCGTGGGAGCTGATATCGAGTATGCGGACGAAGTCACACTCTTACGAGCCATTGAAAATCGGACAGAGTTGTAGGAGTCAGTTAAAACGTAGCTCATTTTGACACATAAGACAAGCCCTAGGAATTTTTCTAGGGCTTGTCTTTTTCTGTTTCTCACGAGAGGTGAACAAGCCTTGCTAATAAGACTACTCAAACTATAAGGCATCAAAAAACGGGTTTCCAAAATGACTAGTGGCGTCTTTGTCAAACTCATTCACTGAGCTATAGAGTTTACTCTAAGGAGATGAGCTCACTTGCCCTTAGGGTTTGTTTTGAAATCGTACTATTTTTGTGTTATGATATGGTCAATATACAATGAATAAAGGGAGTTTGAAGTATGGGTGGAAAGATAAAATCTAGCACGATAGCAGCAGAGGCAGCTATTAATGAATTGGTCGGGTATGACACGAGCAAGAAGCAAAATCAGCAAGTAGAATTTTCATATACTTCTGAAATTGCTGGGATGGAAGCTGGACGTCAGGCCTGCAATCAAATGCTTCAGGCGGTCAGTGATTTTAGTTCAGCTGTTTTGACCCAAGCAAATAAGTTTCCAGAAATTGCTCATAAGATTGAAAAACGCGACGTAGAGCTGGCTAAGAAATGGGAACATTAAAAATGGCAGATAAGAACGAAGAAAAACGCTACAAACTTTGGAGAGAAATTGTCAAGATTGACGATAAAGAAGAAAGTCTTCAGACTCTAAAAAGACAATATGAACAGCAGCTAACTCACTTTCACTCAGAAATCCAGAGCATCCACCATCGTATGGCGACTCTATTGGCTCTCTCGCCCAGTTCTCGTCAGGTGATAGAGCAAATCGAAAGTGATAATAGAACCATTCAACGACAGATCAACTCTTATGTAGATGAGGAACTGGATGAATTGGGAAAACAAACGAAGAAGGCTCGTCGAACTTTCGATGAAGCTAGAGAAGAACTGATATCAGAAAGGAATCGGCTACCATGGGAGTAAATACAGCGCACAAGAATCCCAAGAATTGATTCAGGCCATGACTAACAATCTCCAAGTCGCAAATGAAGTCACGGACCGCTTATCCAGCGGATGTGACCACTTAATCTCCTCTTTAGACTCAGGTGAGCTGACAGGAGCAGCCTACACAGCTGGGAAGGGTCTCTTTACAGAGATTATCATCCCCAGCATCAAGAAGTTACAAGCAGCGATAGATGATATCCAACTAGAGTTGACTTCCTACAAAAATGCGGATGCTCAGGTCTCAGGATATGGTGATTTGGACCTGGACCAGCTCAAGGAACTGAAAAAACTGAGGGAAGAGCAGTTAGCTATCGTAGAAGCTCAGATTCAAGCGAGGGAGAATTGGTTAAATCAAATCAAAGATTTCTTTAGTCTCAATTGGGGGGAAAGCCTTCTCTGAGAAAACCATCCTCTACAATACTAAGTCTCAAATCGAGTCAGGGATTCAGGATTTGGATGACAAGATTGAAAAATTAGAATTTTTTGTCTCAGAGGTTTCCCAGTATTTCAGCGATAGTCTAGAAGTCCTTGGGTTAGCGATTCAAGGAGCTACGCAACTAAGTAAAGTCATTGTCGATAGCGATGGTAACTACTATGCGGACGGTGTAGACATGAGCTGGGTGCAAAAGATGAAGGATGTGAAGATTGAGTCGCATAAGCTTGATAAGGATATCTCAGTTACTCAGGCTGAAAAAGATAAGAAAAAAATTGTGGAAGATTTAATCTCATCTTACAATCTAGATGAATCTACGGCAAATGTACTTTATAAGCTCCAGCAGGGAATTTTGAAAAAGGCAAAACAAGAAGGATGGACTAATGAAAAAGTTATCTATGAGTACAATAGACTAGTTGCATCTCCAGTCTATGGTGTAAGGGCAACCTGGAGAGGTCTTGCGGGAGTTATTGATGCCAAATACAAGTGATTTAGATGATATTTTGATAAATACGTATTCTTTATCTGAAAGAGAGGTAAAGATATTTAAACGAGGGATTAGTGACCAGTATAAATATAATTATAGTAAAGATTTGGCTCATGAAGCTATTCAAATTGCTAGTTTTACTGAGTTATCTTGGGGTGATAGAGACTTATCGAAGCTAGATGGCTGGAAGGGATTAAGTGCCCACATTATTAGTACAATTGGAAATTCAACTCGTATTGGAGATCTCTCTGTAAATACTGAAAAGTATGAAAGTTCCTTCAAAGGAGACATTGATTCAGGGAGATATGATGATGCAGATTTTAATTCAGATTTAGATGCTATTACTTCTTACGAAAGAATGATTTCTAAAGATGTAGAAACAAAAGATGTGTTTAAGGTTCAAGCAGATTACAATCATAGTATACAAACAAACCGGATAAATCGTGTTGAGGAATTCTATACTGTGATGGGAAATGGGGATAAAGCTAACGGTAAACTAATGGTTGAAACTCTTGTTGAAAATAACACGATAGGAGGCAACTTTATTAAGTATGGTTTTGATCTCAATATTTTTATTGGGAATCCTAATGACAAGGAAGAGGGTTGGAAACAAGACTTCTATGATTACTTAGATAGAGGGGGTGAGAAAAATGTCGGGACTTAAAAAAATACTAATCGTGATTGCTTCTGTAATTGCCTTAGCTACTGGCTTGAATCTTTATTTTCAGTATCAAAACCACCAAGAATATATGCAGTTAAAAACCTCTTTTGAAGAGAGGGACAATATAGTCGTCTTACAACGTTTGATGGCATCAGAAAAATATGCGTCTGACATCCGTAAAGCGGGCTATGTCGTTCCTCCCGATGGAGCTATTCGCTTGGATGGAGGAATTGACTCCATAGAGATAAAAGGAGACATCGATTTGGATATCTCAAATCCGGGACGGAATGGGGTTACTGTTTATTTTAGAATAGAGATAGATGGTAAAATAACTAGCGTACTATATGAATTGGATAAGAACTTTGATATAGTTTCTAGCAGCTACTTTCAATTTAATGAAAAAAATATAAAAGAGAGTGTGAACATCTCTCAATCCGAAGAAGAGCGCCTATTAAAGATTGTTCAAAAAGAGCTTGAGTCTTTCATGAAAAAGATGTATCAGACTTTGTATGGATAGTTTGTTATATTAGACTCAGGTGAGCTGACAGGACCAACTTAAGGAACTGAAAAAATTGAGGGAAGAGCAGTTAGCTATCGTAGAAGCTCAGATTCAAGCGAGGGAGAATTGGCTAAATCAAATCACGGACCTCTTTAGTCTCAATTGGGGGAAAGCTTTCTCTGAGAAGACCATCCTCTACAATACCAAGTCTCAAATCGAGTCAGGGATTCAGGATTTGGATGACAAGATTGAAAAACTAGAATTTTTTGTCTCAGAGGTTTCCTAGTATTTCAACGATAGCCTAGAAGTCCTTAGCTTAGCGATTCAAGGAGTTACGCAACTAAGTAAAATCATTGTCGATAGCGAAGGCAACTACTATGCGGACGGTGTAGACATGAGCTGGGTGCAAAAGATGAAGGATGTGAAGATTGTTTCGCATGCCAAAAGAGATTTTCAAGACTCGGAAACTCGTGCCATCAATAAAGCTTCTAGGGATATGATGCTATCGGACGATGGTGATGCCTACTATCGTGCCGAATTAAAGAAGCGCCTGAAAGGTCACGACAAGTCCGAATGGGATAAATAATTGACGACTACAATCACACTCTTAAGATTGATGAAACAGGGAATATCATTGAAATTCATTCCTTGGAACAAGGCTATGTCGTTTTAAAAAATGGGAAATACGATGCTGACTATACTCATTTGGTTAACAAAAAGCTTGATGAACTAAAAGCCCAAAACTTTGAAGCAAATTCAGTCGAATTTTGGAGTGGAGTAGCTCAAATTTTCTCTGGATTGGGAGTTTACTTTGCGAGTGGAGCCCTAGAAGTCTTGAGTGTAATGGCTGGTCCGCCAACAGCAGGGACAAGTATCGTAGCTGGTACCGCAGCATCTGTAACAGGGGTTCAATATGGGAATGTACTGATAGCTAGTGGAGCAGTAACTAGCTTATCAGCTATCACAAAGACAGCCTTACAAAATGGCGAAATTCAGGTTGATTATTCCAGTAACTATGACAGCTGGAAGGCAAATAAACCGACGAGTAAGTCTTTTGGAAAAAAGATTTCTGGACGAGTTAACGGTAAAAAAGTCGATAATATTCGAGTTGATGCGGAGCCAGATAGTGGGAAAATCCAAGTTCAATCGGGGAGTGGAAAGTCAGGTTATAACCTCGACATAGATATTGAAGCCTCAACTATTTCAAGTAGGCAGGATATTGTAAACTGGGTAAATGAACAATCTGAACTAAATGGACTTGGAAAAGGAGCTAAAGAAGAAGTTATCAAAAATATGTGGAAAGCTTTTAAATACTTGACGCAATAAGGAGTGAACAATGAAATTATATTTAAAAGGTGATTATACAAAAAGAGTACCTTATGGTTATTTAGAACTAGCTGGTAAAATGTGGTTTCCAGAAGATGAGCAAATTTCTTACTCAAATGCTGGGAACAATGATGCATTACAAGAAGATTTTTTCTCAAATTTATCCTTGAGGAAAGGCACTGCCGATAAGAGATGGTCTAGTGTCCCCCTAAAGGAAGGGGTACGAAGACTCTTTTCACATATTAAGGAAAGTATTGAAATTAATTTTGAAGATGCATTTGCTACGGATTATAATGAAAAGGGAGACTATCTCCGTATTTTAACCACCCATCTAGAAGTTTTGACAGTTGATAAACGAGCTATGTACATTATGGCGCTTGAGATTGCAAAGGTGATTGATGGGCAAATTAGCGAGGATAATAAGAAGACATGGCTAACAGTCGAGGAGTTTAGGAAAAAGCACGAGGCTATTCTATCTCTAACTTTTGAAGAAGCAAATGAACTAAGTTTGACTGAAATTCAAACGATGGATGTGGTAGACGACCCTCTTTGGGAGGAAGAAGCCAATCGTCGAAAAGAATATATACTAGCACATGGAGGCGATATCTCAGATTTATGAGACTATATATCAAAAGTGATTTTACGAAAAAAATAGACTTCACAACTAGAGAGCTTGTTTGGAAGATGTGGTTTAAGGAACGGAATGGCAAGAAAATAAGTTTCTCCAATGTTGGTGATGATGCTATGTTACAGGATGATTTCTTTTTTGGAGTTCAATTTGATAAATGGCGATTTAATGATAAACGATGGAATCATATACCATACGATAAGAGCAATCCTTGGACTTCGTTTTCTGATGAAAACATTCAATTGGAATTTGAAAATGATTTTATTACTGATGGGAGAGAACGTGGAGAAAACCTTAGGATTGCTACGACACATACGGATATTTTAACGGTTGATAAACGAGCTATGTATATCATGGCAGTCGAGGTAGCTTCTGCAATTGATGGTCAGATTAGCGAGGAAGACGAGTGAGACTATACATCAAAGGCGATTACACCAAAGAAATTCCATTTGATTACATGGAACTAGCGAAAAGGATGTGGTTTGAGAAAAAAGATGGAATAGAGCCAGATTTATCGTATGCTGGGTATCTAGATTTACCAATCGATAAACTTTCTATTCACTTAGAATTAGACAAGGAAACTCATGATGTTAGATGGAGGAGTGTCCAAATAAAGGAAGGGATAAAATATGATTTTTTATCACATAAATGTGAATATATACAGCTAGATTACGAAGATGCTATCATGTCGGACTTTCGTGAGAAAGGCGAATGTTTAAGAATCGCTTCTACCCACCTTGACCTTCTCACTGTTGATAAACGAGCTATGTATATTATGGCTATTGAAATTGCGACTGCTATTGATGGTCAGATTAGCGAAGATGATAAAGAGAGCTGGTTAAGTGTGGAGGAATTTAAAAACCGGCATGAGGATATCCTTTCGATGAGTTATGAAGAAGCTAATGAGCTGAGTTTGGAAGAAATTTCATTTATGGACCATGTGAGAGACCCAGTCTGGGAAGAAGATGACCGTAGAAATGAAGAATACATCAAAATCCATGGCGAGCCAGTTTATGATGATGAGGAAGGTGAGTGAGAATTTATAATCCCACCTATTTGAAAGAGAGTGTTGATAGAGGAAAGGCGAATGTTAGATAAAGTAAAACAGTTTAAGTGGTTGATTGTATTGTCCTTGTTCCTATTAGCGATTCCTTTATATTTTACTTACAATCATTTCCAACAATCTAGTGCTTTAAAAGAAGCTTTTGAAAAAAATGAAAGAATTGAAGTTCTTCATCGTTTGACATCATCAGAAAAATATGCGTCTGACATCCACAAGGCAGGATATACTATTCCTTCTGACGGAGCTATTCGATTGGATGGAGTTATTTATCCATTAGAAATAGAAGGAGAGTTACATTTGAAAATTAGCCCTCCTAAAAAGGATGCTAAGGATTTTCAGTTATTTTTCATTACACAGATTAATGAAAAACAAACGCATGTAGCTTTCATTTTAGATAAAAATCTGAATTTAATTTATTCCAGCTATTCTCAGCAAAATGGAAACGGGAAAAGAGAGATTGTTTCTGTCTCACAAGCCGAAGAAGATTACTTGTTGAGAAGTGTTCAAAGCGAGATTGATGACTTCATGAAAAAAATGTATCAAACCTTGTATGGTTAGATTGTTTGAGAAAGTAACTTCTTGCTCAACGCAATGCTGTATGAACAAGACTTCTAAGATTACTTAGACAGAGGGGGTGAAAAGAATGTCGGGACTTAAAAAAATACTGATCGTTATTGGTTCTGTAATTGCCTTAGCTACTGGCTTGAATCTTTATTTTCAGTATCAAAACCACCAAGAATATATGCAATTAAAAACCTCCTTTGAAGAGAGGGACAATATAGCCGTCTTACAACGTTTAATGGCGTCAGAAAAATATGCGTCTGATATCCGTAAAGCGGGTTATGTCGTTCCTCCCGATGGTGCTATTCGTTTGGATGGAGGAATTGACTCCATAGAGATAAAAGGAGACATCAATTTGGATATCTCAAATCCGGGACGGAATGGGGTTACTGTTTATTTTAGAATGGAGATAGATGGTAAAATAACTAGCGTACTATATGAATTGGATAAGAACTTTGATATAGTTTCTAGCAGCTACTTTCAATTTAATGAAAAAAATATAAAAGAGAGTGTGAACATCTCTCAATCCGAAGAAGAACGCCTATTAAAGATTGTTCAAAAAGAGCTTGATGGCTTCATGAAAAAGATGTATCAAACCTTGTATGGATAGTTTGCCAGAGAAAGTAACTTCTTGCTCAACACAATGCTGTATGAACAACACTTCTATGATTACTTAGACAGAGGGGGTGAAAAAAATGTCGGGACTTAAAAAAATACTAATCGTGATTGGTTCTGTAATTGTCTTAGCTACTGGCTTGAATCTTTATTTTCAGTATCAAAACCACCAAGAATATATGCAATTAAAAACCTCCTTTGAAGAGAGGGACAATATAGTCGTCTTACAACGTTTGATGGCATCAGAAAAATATGCGTCTGACATCCGTAAAGCGGGCTATGTCGTTCCTCCCGATGGAGCTATTCGCTTGGATGGAGGAATTGACTCCATAGAGATAAAAGGAGACATCGATTTGAAAATATCACATCCTGGACGTAATGGGATTACTGCTTATTTTGAAATAGAGATAGATGGTAAAATAACTAGCGTACTATATGAATTGGATAAGAACTTTGATTTAACTTCTAGCGCCTATTTTCAAATAAATGAAAAAAATATAAATGAGAGGGTGACTATTCCCAAAGTCGAAGAAGAGCGCCTATTAAAGATTGTTCAAAAAGAGCTTGATGGCTTCATGAAAAAGATATATCAGACTTTGTATGGATAGTTTGCCAGAGAAAGTAGCTTCTTGCTCAACGCAATGCTGTATGAACAACGGGGTGTGTTGAGGGATTTTACTAGAAAAAGATACCGTAGATGAGATACAAAAAAATTACCCAAGTACTTATAATTTCATTCGAAATATTGAAACAGGGAATCAAGAGTTGACAGAGATGAGGTGATTAGATGAAGAAGAGAAAATTTGTAATTTTTTCGTTGCTAATAGTTCTATTATTATCTTTCTCTGGTTTTCAGTACTATAAATATCAGAGAGTTCATAATATTTTTGATGAAATATACTACGAAGAAAGTGATTATCACAATTATACATTTCTCTGGAAAGGACGAGCTTTTTATAAGTTAAAAAGTTTAAAATTTGTGGACAACGATTCTCAAGAAATTTCTATTCATTCTATTGATTATAAAAGTGTAGATTTACCAAATACTATTCAATCTCTAGGTTATTATTTTTAATTTGGATTTCAGGAGATGACGAAAGTTGGGATAGAGATGCGTTTGAGACTGCCAGATACAGAGACAACCATAAATGTAGATTACCTGTACGATGTAAACAATCGGCAATTAGAACGGTTTATGTGGTACTATGATGATGAGAGTACAGGATATTTTCAGTAGTCTCAAGTAGAGGACTTTCTTGCCAAACGCGGTAAGACTGTTGATGAGATTCGCAAGGAAGCAGACAATGTACTCCGTAATAAAGTCCTTAAAGACTGGACCACTATCTACTCTAGTCGTTTAGCACAGATAATTGGGGAGAAGTGACAGTTAAGGATATATGGAGAACAGAATAACAAACGAAACGGCGAGGCAATAGTGTTATACAGGTGGGGTGCTATGACAGAGTTCTTAAGAATATTTTATTTTATTCGATAGCTTTGGTCTGCTTTCTTTTGGTGTGACGAAAGAAACTCCCTATACTATCACCATCACCAATGTAGACAACAAGCCAGCTTACTTTGAAGCTCAAGTGGTGGATCGGTAGATTTAGGAACCGTAAACTAGGCCTCAGTTGTTGTAATTGTTTGGTAAAGGAGACTTATTTGCTTTGAAAGTAACAATCAGCTTGTTTCTTTCGAATATGCAAGAGAGGCTCTAGTGGCGAATACTAGTCAAAATGTCAAAAAAGATTTAGATAAACCTAATCCCGCAGTTGGAGAGTAAAATGTTAAAAAGAATAAGAAACTATTATAAAAACAAACCAACTCAAGCTGTCCTAATGCTCATAGTTCTTATTTGGTCAGTATATGAGATTGGTGCGACCAGCTTGGCAAGTAACTCGGCATTAACTAAGGAATTCATGCATAGTCGGTATGTTATAGTTTGGCCAATGGTAGATAAGAAAATGAAATTATACCATTATGCGGAAGAATGGACTAATGACGTTTTAGTTGGAATGATGCATTTAGACTATGGAAATATAAGAATAACTAGTTTTCCTAAAAAATGGGAGAGTGAAGCTGAAGTTTACTATACGCTGTCTCAGGATGAGTATGCTGATAGAGTATATTTTTTCTTAGACGAGCCAATTTCCAAAGCCTATATCAGCAGATTAGAACAAAATTATTATTTGATTTCAAAGAATGCAGTTGCTATTAAAGAGGAAACAGGTAAAACGGTTGAACAGTTAGTTCAAGAAGTGGGGAATGCAAGGAAAACCTTCTTATCAGCTCTTGGAAAGATGAAAATCCTTCGTTTGGTTTATTTGATTCTTCGTATGATAGTATTGTTGCAGTGTATCAGGTGGTCGGGTCAGCGTAGAAAAAGGAAAGAGAACGAAATTTTGCAGAATAGATAGAGCTCCCAAAAGGTATGATGATAAAGAGCTTCCAAACAATCAAAAAGATATTCATTTGGTAAAGAATGGGATTGTTGTCAGCTACCAAGGGGAGAAAGTTTTTTATGTAACCAATAACAAGTCCTACACGATCACCATCACCAATGTAGACGACAAACCGGCGCACTTTGAAGCTCAAGTGGTGGATAGGTAAAATTTCAGCTCTCAAATGAGGGCTTTTTTAGATACAAGTTTCAAAAAGAAGCAAATATGATATACTAAAGAACGAATATTCTATTAGAATTAGGACAAGCAATATGAAACAAACGATTATTCTTTTATACGGTGGGCGTAGTGCAGAGCGTGAAGTCTCTGTCCTTTCAGCTGAAAGTGTGATGCGTGTGGTCAACTACGATCGTTTCACAGTCAAGACTTTCTTCATCAGCCAATCAGGTGACTTTATCAAAACGCAAGAATTTAGCCAGACTCCAGGTCAAGAGGATCGTCTCATGACCAATGAGACCATTGACTGGGACAAGAAAATCGCGCAAAGTGCCATCTATGAAGAAGGTGCAGTGGTCTTTCCAGTTCTTCATGGTCCGATGGGAGAAGATGGCTCTGTTCAAGGATTCCTTGAAGTTTTGAAAATGCCTTATGTCGGTTGCAATATCTTGTCATCAAGTCTTGCCATGGATAAAATCACGACCAAGCGTGTGTTAGAATCTGTCGGGATCGCTCAAGTTCCTTATGTGGCCATTGTCGAAGGAGATGATGTGACTTCTAAAATCGCTGAAGTTGAAGAAAAACTGACTTATCCAGTCTTCACGAAGCCGTCAAACATGGGTTCCAGTGTCGGTATTTCTAAGTCTGAAAACCAAGAAGAACTCCGCCAAGCTCTAGAACTTGCCTTCCAATATGACAGCCGTGTCTTGGTAGAGCAAGGGGTAAATGCCCGTGAAATCGAGGTTGGTCTCTTGGGCAACTACGAAGTGAAGAGCACGCTTCCTGGTGAAGTGGTCAAGGATGTTGCCTTTTATGACTACGATGCCAAATATATCGATAACAAGATTACCATGGACATCCCAGCCAAGATTAGTGATGATGTAGTAGCTGTCATGCGTCATAATGCAGAAACAGCCTTCCGTGCAATCGGTGGCCTCGGTCTGTCTCGTTGTGATTTCTTCTATACCGATAAGGGCGAGATTTTCCTAAATGAGCTCAATACCATGCCAGGTTTTACCCAGTGGTCTATGTATCCACTGCTTTGGGACAATATGGGGTTCAGCTACCCAGAACTAATCGAGCATTTGGTTGACCTTGCTAAGGAAAGCTTTGACAAGCGCGAAGCGCATTTGCTATAAAAATGAAAGAAGGGGTAGAAGCCAGAACTATCACTGCATGGTGACTAGAGTTCTTGGACTTCAACCCTTTTTAAAGGAGTAGAAATGAAATTAACGATCCACGAAGTTGCCCAAGCTGTTGGAGCTAAAAATGATTTCAGCATCTTTGAGGACATCCAGCTAGAAAAGGCTGAGTTTGACAGTCGTTTGATTGGACCAGGTGATTTGTTTGTGCCCCTCAAAGGTGCGCGTGATGGTCATGACTTTATCGAAACAGCATTTGAAAATGGTGCAGTAGTAACCTTGTCTGAGAAAGAGGTTGCAAATCATCCCTACATTCTAGTAGACGACGTGTTGTCTGCCTTTCAAACCCTCGCAGCCTACTATCTTGAAAAAACGGCAGTTGATGTCTTTGCCGTTACGGGTTCAAATGGTAAGACAACGACCAAGGATATGTTGGCGAATTTACTGTCATCAACCTACAAGACCTACAAAACTCAGGGCAATTACAATAACGAGATTGGTCTTCCTTATACTGTTCTTCATATGCCAAATGATACTGAAAAGTTGGTCTTGGAGATGGGGCAGGATCACTTGGGAGATATCCATCTCTTGTCTGAATTAGCTCATCCAAAAACAGCCATTGTGACCTTGGTTGGAGAGGCTCATTTGGCCTTTTTCAAAGACCGTTCGGAGATTGCTAAAGGGAAAATGCAAATTGCAGACGGTATGGCTCCGGGTTCCGTTCTCTTAGCACCAGCTGATCCGATTGTAGAGGACTACTTGCCTACAGATAAAAAAGTGGTCCGTTTTGGGCCAGGAGCTGAGTTAGAAGTCACAGACTTGGTAGAGCGCAAGGATAGTCTGACCTTTAAGGCCAATTTCTTGGGACAAGCCCTCGATTTGCCAGTGACAGGTAAGTACAATGCCACCAATGCTATGATTGCTGCTTATGTGGCTCTTCAAGAAGGAGTTTCAGAGGAGCAAATTCGTCAGGCCTTCCAGAATCTTGAATTGACACGCAATCGTACTGAGTGGAAGAAAGCAGCCAATGGAGCAGATATTCTGTCTGATGTATACAATGCCAATCCAACTGCTATGAAGTTGATTTTAGAGACTTTTTCGGCTATTCTAGCCAACGAAGGAGGAAAGAAAATCGCTGTCTTGGCGGACATGAAGGAGCTCGGTGACCAGTCTGTTCAACTCCATAACCAGATGATTTTGAGTCTCTCACCAGATGTGCTTGATACCGTTATTTTCTATGGAGAAGATATCGCAGAATTGGCTCAACTTGCCAGTCAAATGTTCCCAATCGGTCACGTTTTCTACTTCAAGAAAACAGCTGACGAGGACCAATTTGAAAACCTAGTCAAGCAGGTTAAGGAAAGCCTTGGAGCCAATGACCAAATTTGCTCAAAGGATCGAACTCCATGAATCTAGCCAAGCTGGTAGAAAGTTTAGAAAATGAATGCAAGTGATTTTACCAAGTATCTGCAAAGAATGCTAGCCATTACGGATACTGGATTAACCTTTACAAAAGATCCGTTTGACCGTGAGCGCTACGAGGACTTGCGAATCCTGTTATCTGAAATGTTGAATCAGGTATCAGACCTCGATGCAGAAGAAGTTGCAGAAGTCTTGAAACCAACTTCCGCTTATGCAACTCCTCTGATGGACGTCCGTGCTTGGATTGTTGAGGATGAAAAAGTCTGTTTAGTTAGAGGAAAAGGAGAGGATAGTTGGGCTTTGCCAGGTGGTTTTGGTGAAGTCGGCTACTCTCCAACCGAAAATATTCTCAAAGAAATTGAAGAAGAAACCGGTTTTACAGCAAAAGCTGAAAGGTTACTTGCAGTTTTTGATACCAATCGTTTCCAACTACAGAGCAAACAATATGCAAAGTTTGTCTTTGAATGCCAACTTCTTGATGGACAATTTCAAGAGAATCAAGAAATTGCTGAGCTTCAATTTTTTGCCATTGACCAATTGCCAGTTTTATCTGAAAAACGCATCACCAAGGAGCAAATGGAGATTCTTTGGCAAGTTTATAAAGGACAAAGAGACCAATATGTTGATTAGTTTATGCTAGAGAAGTTGACAAATCAAAAAAGGGTATCTACAAGGTGCATTTCTGCAATACAAATGATATAATAGGTTGCGAATTTAAGACTCAAGTATTCTATGCATGGCATAGAATCAAGTTTTTTCAAAAAATTTAAAAGCTGGGGGGGAGTGAATTTTTTTTACTGCCTCTAGCTAGATGAACGAGGAATAGAATATGAATTTGTGGGATAAATTATTTACCACACAGATATCAGAACCGCCCCAGTTTGAACTTCACTGGTACATTGGTTTGTTATGTTTATTGGCTCTTACTTTTTATGCTTCTTATCGTTTTCGCGACAAAGTTGCTTACCAGCGTTTTATTCAGATTCTTCAGTCTGTTCAACTGATTGTTCTGTATAGCTGGTATTGGGGGAATCTCATGCCTCTGTCAGAAAGTTTGCCCTTCTATCATTGCCGTATCGCCATGTTTGTGATGCTCTTAATTCCAGGGACATCCAAGTACAAACAGTACTTTGCCCTTTTAGGAACTTTTGGAGCAACAGCAGCACTGGCTTACCCACTCTTTGATCCCTACCCATTTCCACACGTGACCATTTTGTCCTTCATTATCGGACATGTTGCCCTTTTAGGAAATGCGCTCCTATACTTGTTTAGAAACTATCAACCTTCCCTTCTCGATTTGAAGAATGTGGTGGTGATTACCTTCGCCTTAAATGGCTTGATATGGGTTGTCAACTTAGTTGTAGGTGGAGATTATGGATTTTTAAACAAACCACCACTTGTTGGAAGCTTCGGCCAGCCCTTAAATTATCTCATTGTTTCGACTGTTATCGTGATAGCAATTCGCTTAACAGGGAAATTAGTAGAAAATTTTTTACAACAAAAATCGGAAGAATTTATTCAAGAGAAGATCTAAAATGATCTTCTCTTTTTTGGATTTTTAAGAAACAAAAAAGAAATTGTGAACGTTAACTTCAAATAATCTCTTAGAAGAAGAATTTTTCTAGAATTTTCTCAAAAAACATGCAGGAATTTTATCAAAAACTAAGCACGATTGGATTTTTTGTGTTATAATATTCTTTGAATAGCTATGCCCAAACATAGTTATTAAATAGAAGTGAGAAACTTGGAAGACAGAGAGGATGCGATGTAATGACTAGAGATGGTTTTTTTACAGGCTTAGATATCGGAACTAGCTCGATTAAAGTGCTAGTAGCTGAGCATAGAGATGGCGAAGTAAATGTAATTGGTGTTAGCAATGCCAAAAGTAAAGGTGTAAAAGACGGAATTATTGTTGATATTGAAGCAGCTGCTTCAGCGATCAAATCCGCAATCACACAGGCAGAAGAGAAAGCTGGTATTTCTATTAAGTCTGTTAACGTTGGCCTTCCAGCAAACCTCTTGCAGGTTGAACCAACACAAGGAATGATTCCTGTAACTTCAGATACCAAAGAAATCACAGATCAAGATGTTGAAAATGTTGTCAAATCAGCTTTGACAAAGAGCATGACTCCTGACCGTGAAGTGATTACCTTTATTCCAGAAGAATTCATCGTGGATGGATTCCAAGGCATCCGTGACCCTCGTGGTATGATGGGTGTCCGCTTGGAAATGCGTGGTCTGCTTTACACAGGTCCTCGTACGATTCTACACAATCTTCGCAAGACGGTTGAGCGTGTAGGTATTCATGTTGATAACGTGATTATTTCACCTTTGGCAATCGTGAACTCCGTTCTCAATGAAGGTGAACGTGAATTTGGTGCGACTGTCATTGACATGGGTGGAGGTCAGACTACTGTAGCGACTATTCGCAACCAAGAATTGCAGTTCACTAACATCTACCAAGAAGGTGGAGATTACGTTACTAAAGACATTTCTAAAGTCTTGAAAACATCTCAAAAAATTGCAGAAAGTTTGAAACTGAACTATGGTGAAGCTTACGTTCCACTTGCAAGTAACGAAACTTTCCAAGTTGAAGTAATTGGTGAAGTAGAACCTGTTGAAGTAACCGAAAGCTACTTGGCAGAAATTATCTCAGCACGCATCAAACATATCTTTGACCAAATCAAACAAGAGTTGGAAAGAAGACACTTGTTAGATTTGCCAGGAGGTATCGTCCTTATCGGTGGAAATGCAATTTTGCCAGGAATTGTTGAATTAGCCCAAGAAGTATTTGGTGTTCGCGTAAAACTTTATGTACCAAATCAAGTTGGAATTCGCAACCCTGCATTTGCGCACGTGATTAGCTTGTCTGAGTTTGCTGGTAAATTGACTGAAGTCAATCTTCTTGCTCAAAAAGCAGTTAAAGGAGATGAATTCCTTCGTCAAAAACCAATCAACTTTGGCATTCCAAATCAACGTTTGAATCCTGTAGCGCAACCAAGTCCAGCACAAACAGCTCCAGCTGAAACCGTGCAGGAAGCTCCAGTTGCTCCCAAGGAAGAATTCCAAGCAAGTTCTCAAAGTAAACCGAAGCTAACAGAACGTTTCCGTGGTTTGATCGGAAGCATGTTTGATGAATAAAAGAGGATAAGAAATTATGACATTTTCATTTGATACAGCAGCAGCTCAAGGCGCAGTTATTAAGGTAATTGGTGTCGGTGGTGGTGGTGGTAACGCCATTAACCGCATGGTTGACGAAGGTGTTGCTGGTGTAGAATTTATCGCAGCCAACACTGATGTACAAGCCCTTAGCAGTACGAAAGCAGAAACAGTTATCCAACTTGGTCCAAAATTGACTCGTGGTTTGGGTGCTGGAGGTCGTCCGGAAGTTGGACGTAAAGCTGCAGAAGAAAGTGAAGAAGCTTTGACGGAAGCTATCACTGGAGCAGACATGGTCTTTATCACTGCAGGTATGGGTGGTGGATCTGGTACAGGTGCAGCCCCTGTTATTGCACGTATCGCTAAAGATCTTGGTGCTCTTACAGTTGGTGTTGTGACACGTCCTTTCGGATTTGAAGGAAGCAAACGTGGCCAGTACGCTGTAGAAGGAATCAACGAACTTCGCGAGCACGTTGATACTTTGTTGATTATCTCTAATAACAACTTGCTTGAAATTGTTGATAAGAAAACGCCACTTCTTGAAGCTCTTAGCGAAGCAGATAACGTTCTTCGCCAAGGTGTTCAAGGGATCACTGACTTGATCACGAACCCAGGATTGATTAACCTTGACTTTGCTGATGTGAAAACTGTAATGGCAAATAAAGGAAATGCCCTTATGGGTATCGGTATCGGTAGTGGTGAAGAACGCGTTGTTGAAGCCGCTCGTAAAGCTATTTACTCTCCACTTCTTGAAACAACTATTGATGGTGCAGAGGATGTCATCGTCAACGTTACTGGTGGTCTTGACTTGACTTTGATTGAAGCAGAAGAAGCTTCAGAAATTGTCAACCAAGCAGCTGGTCAAGGTGTAAACATCTGGCTTGGAACATCAATTGACGAAAGCATGAAGGATGAAATCCGTGTTACTGTTGTAGCGACAGGTGTTCGTCAAGAGCGCGTGGAAAAAGTAGTTGGAGCTCGTAACAACCAACCAGTTGGACGTCCATCAACTAAAGCGCCACAAGCACACACATTTGACCGTCAATTCGACTTGGAAGAGACAGCAGAATTGCCTAAATCAAGCCCACGTCGTTTTGAAACAAACCAAGCCTCTGCTTTTGGAGACTGGGACTTGCGTCGTGAGTCAATTGTTCGCCAAACAGATCCAGTTGTTTCACCAGTAGAACGCTTCGAAACACCAGTTTCACAAGATGAAGATGAATTGGATACACCTCCATTCTTCAAAAATCGTTAATCAATGAATTTGAAAAAAAATACTGAATTAGTTTCAGCAAATAGCTGATGCTAGTCAAGAAGCCAACCGTGCTCTAGATGCTGTTTCAGTAATCGCAGTGACAAAGTATGTAGATGTACAAACAGCGGAAGCCTTGCTTCCGCTTGGTGTCCGTCATATAGGTGAAAATCGAGTCGATAAATTTTTAGAAAAATATCAGGCCTTGAAAGATTACCCAGTTACTTGGCATTTAATAGGAACACTACAGAGACGGAAAGTGAAAGAAGTAATCCCATTTGTGGATTACTTTCATGCTTTAGACTCCTTAAAGTTAGCCCAGGAAATTCAAAAGAGAACAGATCATGTTATCAAGTGTTTCTTGCAGGTCAATATTTCTGGAGAAGAAAGCAAGCATGGGTTTTCAAAAGAAGAATTGCTAGAACTTTTGCCAGAATTGGCTAAGTTAGATCAGATTGAGTATGTTGGTTTAATGACCATGGCTCCTTTTGAGGCAGACAGTGATGAATTGAAAGAAATTTTCAAGGATACGCAGGCTCTGCAAGCAGAAATTAGAGAAAAACAAATCCCTAATATGCCGATGACAGAGCTAAGCATGGGAATGAGTCGTGATTTTAAAGAAGCGATTCAGTTCGGCTCAACCTTTGTTCGAATCGGTACAGCATTTTTTAAATAGGAGAGAGCTATGTCTTTAAAAGATAGATTCGATAAATTTATAGATTATTTTACAGAAGACGGAGAAGAAACGACTAACTACCAGACTCAACAAGAGGAAACAGTTAGCCCAGCCATCTCATCTTCTAAAGAATTACCAGCACCTGCTCAGTCAGGATCAGCTAAAGATGCAAATATCACTCGTCTTCATGCGCGACAGCAAGAATTGGCAATGCAAAGCCATCGTTCAGATGAGAAAGTGACAATTGATGTTCGCTATCCAAGAAAATATGAAGATGCAACTGAAATTGTAGATTTGTTGGCTGGAAATGAAAGTATTTTGATTGATTTCCAATATATGACAGAGGTTCAAGCCCGTCGTTGCCTTGATTACTTGGATGGAGCCCGTCATGTCTTGGCTGGAAATATGAAAAAAGTTGCGAGTACGATGTATCTATTGACGCCTGTCAATGTTGTCGTGAATATTGAAGATATCAAGCTTCCAGATGAATCACAAAGCGCTGAGTTTGGTTTTGATATTAAACGAAATAGAGCAAGATAATGATTTTCTTAATTCGTTTAATCCAAAATGCGGTTAGCATTTATTCCATCATTCTCGTTGCATTTGCTCTTCTTTCATGGTTTCCAAATGCCTATGAAAGCCAGCTAGGTCGCTTAGTTATCAGACTTGCTCGCCCAGTTATTGAGCCCCTTCGTAAGCTCAATCTACAATTTGCTGGTCTTGATTTTACGGTTTGGGCAGCGCTGATTCTGATTCAGTTTGTTGGAAATCTCTTAACACGACTAGTCTTATTACTATGACAGCAAATCGAGCCATTTATCAGCATTTTTCCCAAGATGATATTCCCTTTATTGATAAGGGGTTAGAGTGGATCAAGCGGGTAGAAGATACCTATGCACCGGTACTTACTCCTTTTATCAATCCCCATCAGGAACAGATTTTGAGGGTACTAGCTGGGACATATGGACTGGGTTGCCAAAGTAGTGGTGATTTTCTTCCGACAGAGTCGGTTCGAGTTCTTCTCTATCCAGATTACTTTGAACCGGAGATATCAGACTTTGAAATGGCCTTGTTGGAAATTTGCTATCCGAGTAAGTTTGAGCAACTGAGTCATGGAAAAATATTGGGAACAATTATCAACCAACTAGGAATTGACCGTAAATTATTTGGTGATATCTTGGTAGATGAAAAGAGAGCACAGATTTTTGTCAATCGTGATTTCATTCCTCTTTTTCAGGATGGAATAAGAAAGATTGGCAGACTTCCTGTATCGCTGGAGGAACGTCCTTTTACCGATAGGATTTTGTCTAAAATTGATTATAGAGAACGAGAAATTTTAGTTTCGAGTTTTCGATTGGATGCCCTCTTATCAAGTGCCTTGAAATTATCTAGAAACCAAGCTAGTCAACTGATAGAGAAAAAATCTGTCCAGGTAAATTATCATGTGGTTGAAATCTGATTACCAGGTTGCAGTTGGGGATTTGATCAGTGTGAGAAAGTTTGGTCGTTTGAAAGTTGTCAAAGACAATGGTCAGACCAAAAAGGATAAGAAAAAACTAACAGTCAGGCTACTTTTAAGCAAGTGAGAAAAAATATGTCGATTACACCACAAGAAATAAGTGATAAAGCTTTCTCAAGAACATTCAGAGGCTACAATCAGGAAGAAGTTGACCTATTTCTAGATAAGATTTACTTTGAATTAGAGGAGATGATTCGATACAAAGATGAAACTGAACTCTATATCAAAAAACTAGAAGAACGTCTTTCCTATTATACGAATGATATTCCTAAGAGAACAGTAACAAGCGAGCAAGAACCAGAAGCAATTAATGATTCTATTTTTTATTAAGTAAGTGAGGAAAAGTATGCCAATTACATCGTTAGAAATTAAAGATAAAACCTTTGGTACAAGATTTAGAGGTTTTGACCCAGAAGAAGTAGACGAGTTTCTTGATATCGTTGTTCGTGATTATGAAGACTTGGTTCGTAGTAATCACGATAAAGAGACACACATCAAAAGTTTGGAAGAACGTTTGTCTTACTTTGATGAGATGAAGGATTCCTTGAGTCAGTCAGTTTTGATTGCTCAAGATACAGCTGAGCGTGTCAAACAAGCTGCTCAAGAACGTTCAAACAATATTATTCAACAAGCTGAACAAGATGCTCAGCGTTTGCTTGAAGAAGCGAAATACAAGGCAAATGAAATTCTCCGTCAGGCTACAGATAATGCGAAGAGAGTGGCTGTTGAGACAGAAGAGTTGAAGAACAAGAGCCGTGTATTCCATCAACGCCTCAAGTCTACGATTGAAAGTCAGTTAGCAATTGTTGAGTCATCTGATTGGGAAGATATTCTTCGCCCAACAGCTACTTACCTTCAGACAAGTGATGAAGCCTTTAAAGAAGTGGTGGGTGAAGTTCTTGGTGAAACTGTATCTTTACAACCAGAGGAAGAGCCTATTGATATGACTCGTCAATTCACACCAGAAGAGGTTGCTGAATTGCAAGCTCGTATTGAGGCTGGCAACAAAGAATTAGCTGAGTTTGAAGCTCAACAAAATCAACAGACAGAAGAAAGTGACCAGCATGAAGAGTCAGTTGAAGTAGAAGCTACTGCGGCAACTGAGGACGATGCAAACAAAGAATCTGTTCTTATCCTATAAAAAATGTGAGAACAAGATCCAACCAACTATATTTTCAGCGAGCGGGAGATGGTGAGAGTCCTGCAATCCCTAGTGGTTAGATTATCCTCTCAATGAATTCAGTCCGAAAGCAGTAAGACTGGACGTCCCCCACGTTACGGGAAAAGAGGAAAAGAGACCCTGTCTTTTTTCGAACAAAGGTGGTACCACGATTTTCGTCCTTTTTGCGAATCGTGGTTTTTATTTTGTCATTTTAAATTAAAGGAGTAACAATGAAACTTAAAGAAACCCTCAATTTAGGGAAAACAGACTTTCCTATGCGTGCTGGTCTTCCAACTAAAGAACCAGTTTGGCAAAAAGAATGGGAAGAAGCAAAACTTTACCAACGCCGTCAAGAATTGAACAAAGGAAAACCGCATTTCACCTTGCATGATGGCCCTCCATATGCAAACGGAAATATCCACGTTGGACATGCCATGAACAAGATTTCCAAAGATATTATTGTTCGTTCGAAGTCTATGTCAGGGTTTTACGCCCCTTACATCCCAGGTTGGGATACACATGGTCTGCCAATCGAGCAAGTCTTGGCAAAACAAGGCGTTAAACGCAAAGAAATGGACTTGGTTGAGTACTTGAAACTTTGCCGTGAGTATGCTCTTTCTCAAGTTGATAAACAACGTGAAGACTTTAAACGATTGGGTGTTTCTGGTGACTGGGAAAATCCTTATGTGACCTTGACTCCGGACTATGAAGCGGCTCAGATCCGTGTCTTTGGTGAAATGGCTAAAAAAGGCTATATCTACCGTGGTGCCAAGCCTGTCTACTGGTCATGGTCTTCTGAGTCAGCTCTTGCTGAAGCGGAAATTGAGTACCATGACTTGCTTTCAACTTCCCTTTACTATGCTAACCGCGTCAAAGACGGAAAAGGTGTTCTAGATACGGATACTTATATTGTCGTATGGACCACTACACCATTTACCATTACAGCCTCTCGTGGTTTGACAGTTGGAGCAGATATTGATTATGTATTGGTACAACCAGCTGGTGAATCTCGTAAGTTTGTAGTTGCTTCAGAATTATTGAATAGTCTTTCTGAGAAATTTGGTTGGGCGGATGTTCAAGTCTTGGCGACTTACCGTGGTCAAGAATTGAACCACATTGTGACAGTCCACCCATGGGATACGGCTGTAGATGAGTTGGTAATCCTGGGTGACCACGTTACGACTGACTCTGGTACTGGTATTGTCCATACAGCCCCTGGTTTTGGTGAGGACGACTACAATGTTGGTGTTGCCAACGGCCTTGAAGTTGCTGTAACAGTTAACGAACGCGGTATTATGATGGAAAATGCTGGTCCTGAATTTGCGGGTCAGTTCTATGACAAGGTTGTGCCGACTGTTATCGAAAAACTGGGCGATTTGCTCCTTGCTCAAGAAGAAATCTCTCACTCATACCCATTTGACTGGCGTACCAAGAAACCAATCATCTGGCGTGCTGTTCCACAGTGGTTTGCCTCTGTATCTAAATTCCGCCAAGAAATCTTGGATGAAATTGAAAAAGTGAAGTTCCACTCAGAATGGGGTAAAGTTCGTCTTTACAATATGATTCGTGACCGTGGCGACTGGGTTATCTCTCGTCAACGTGCTTGGGGAGTTCCCCCTTCCTATCTTCTATGCTGAAGACGGAACGCCAATCATGACTGCTGAGACTATTGAACATGTAGCTCAACTCTTTGAGGAACACGGTTCTATCATCTGGTGGGAACGTGATGCTAAGGACCTCTTGCCAGAAGGATTTACTCATCCAGGTTCACCAAATGGCGAGTTCAAGAAAGAAACAGATATCATGGACGTATGGTTTGACTCAGGTTCATCATGGAATGGAGTAGTGGTCAACCGTCCAGAACTCAAATATCCAGCAGATCTATACCTTGAAGGTTCTGACCAGTACCGTGGTTGGTTCAACTCATCACTTATCACATCTGTTGCTAACCATGGCGTTGCTCCTTACAAACAAATCTTGTCACAAGGTTTTGCCCTTGATGGTAAAGGTGAGAAGATGTCTAAATCTCTTGGAAATACCATTGCTCCAAGTGATGTTGAAAAACAATTTGGTGCGGAAATCTTGCGTCTCTGGGTAACAAGTGTGGACTCAAGCAATGACGTGCGTATCTCTATGGATATCTTGAGCCAAGTCTCTGAAACTTACCGTAAGATCCGTAACACTCTTCGTTTCTTGATTGCCAACACATCTGACTTTAACCCAGCTCAAGACGCAGTAGCTTACGATGAGCTTCGTTCTGTTGACAAGTACATGACCATCCGCTTTAACCAGCTTGTGAAACGATTCGTGATGCTTATGCCAACTTTGAATTCTTGACAATCTACAAGGCCTTGGTGAACTTCATCAACGTTGATTTGTCAGCCTTCTACCTTGACTTCGCTAAAGACGTTGTTTACATCGAAGGTGCCAAATCACTCGAACGCCGTCAAATGCAGACTGTGTTCTATGACGTTCTTGTCAAAATCACCAAACTCTTGACACCAATCCTTCCTCACACTGCAGAAGAAATCTGGTCATATCTTGAGTTTGAAGCTGAAGAATTTGTTCAATTGTCAGAATTGCCAGAAGCAGAAACTTTTGCCAACCAAGAAGAAATCTTGGATACATGGTCAGCCTTCATGGATTTCCGTGGACAAGCTCAAAAAGCCTTGGAAGAAGCGCGTAATGCAAAAGTTATCGGTAAATCACTCGAAGCACACTTGACAGTTTATCCAAATGAAGTGGTGAAAACTCTTCTTGGAGCAGTGGATAGCAATGTAGCTCAACTTTTGATCGTGTCAGAATTGAACATCGCTGAAGGTACAGCTCCAGAAGGCGCAGTTAGCTTTGAGGATGTTGCCTTTACAGTTGAACGCGCTGCAGGTGAAGTTTGTGACCGTTGCCGTCGTATCGACCCAACTACTGCAGAACGCAGCTACCACGCAGTTATCTGTGACCACTGTGCAAGCATCGTAGAAGAAAACTTTGCGGATGCAGTTGCAGAAGGATTTGAAGCCAAATAATCAGATTAGAAATATGTCTTCTCATAGTTTAAGATGAGAGGAAAGGTAAAAGAGAGAAAGTCATTTCTCTCTTTTTTGCTGGAAAAAGTTTAGAACAAAGATGCAGAAATCTAATAATTTTGGAGTTCGTTTTAAATTGATTTTTTGAGATTTTTTAAAAAGAGGAGTCGTTTTTCGGTACTTTTCAAAAGCATGTGTTGCTTCTAAAAATCGCGACAAATAATTTGAATAATCAAGTGAAATCAGGTAGAATAGAAAGGATTGAATAATATATTGAAGAGGAAATTTTGAGAATGAAACATCAATTTTATGGAGAAAAACGACAGCGTTTCTCTTTCCGAAAGTTGTCCGTTGGGCTCGTTTCGGCGACTATTGGAAGCTTCTTTTTGAATGGGCAAATGGCTGGGGGCTTGACTTCTGTGAAAGCAGCAGAAATTCAAAGTCAGCAGTCTGCTCAGGTTAAATACCACTACGTAGTGGAGTCTGAATTGACGGAGGTAGAGAAGAGTGCCTTGATCAGGGAGATTCCAAAGTATGTTGAGGATGCTTCAGAGACCTATTACTTAGTTTATCGTCCGACTACTCATGTGGATTCGTCTGGAGTATTGCCTAAGACAGGTCACTCCGGCCTTTGGGAATCAACTTTTACAGCGATGGGTCTTGCATTACTAGTGCTTGTAGTTGTTAGAGGCAGAAATGGGAAGAGGTATTTATCTTCGCTCTTGTTGGTAACTGGAATGGGATCCATGCTGCTATCTCCAACAGTCTTAGCAGTGACGAATATCGAACTTGCAGCATATAATCAAAGTCTTAACTTGGGTCTTGGAGATGCACTGCCAGCGCCATTGAAAATTGATGGTTACGATTATATCGGTTACTTAAAGAATGAAGAACAAAATGATAGTCATTTAGCTCCTTCTGCTCTGAAAGAAAATCCGGCACTTGACTTGGAGAAAGAGAAGGAAAGAGATCTAAAACCAAGTGAAACAAATCTAGATATGAAAGAGATTGTTTCGGATAAGGGGGATGATTTAACTGAGGAAGAAAGAGAAGCTATAGCTGCTAAGGAGAGAGAGTCTGCTCGTCTAAGCACCGTTTATGACTTGCCAGAGCTAAAAATTAGCGAGCAGGAGTCAGTTCATGAACTTCCTTATCAGACAAAATACCAATATACCGATGAATTGGCTCAAGGGCAATCAAAAGTTATACAATCAGGTGTTCGAGGTCAACGTACAGTTGTGACTCGTCATTATCATGAGAATCAAGAAATCGTAAAAAGCGAAATGATTTCTGATCAAGTGACGCTTGAACCTGTTTCTGAAATTATTTTAGTTGGAACAGCTCCAACTAACTCGATACCAAAAGAAACTCCAGTTCACGAAGTTCCGAAATTGTCAGAATATGGCACAACTCCAGAAACAGCACCAGTTCACGAAGTTCCAGAATTGACAGAATATGGCACAACTCCAGAAACAGCACCAGTTCACGAAGTTCCAGAACTGACGGAATACGGTACAACTCCTGAAATAGCGCCAGTTCACGAAGTTCCAGAATTGACAGAATATGGCACCAGTCCAGAAACAACGCCAGTTCACGAAGTTTCAGAATTGAAAGAATATGGTACAAATCCTGATACAGCCCCAGTTCATGAAGTTCCAGAATTGACGGAATATGGGACAACTCCAGAAACAGCACCAGTTCATGAAGTTCCAGAATTGGCAGAGTATGGCACTAGTCCCGAGACAACTCCAGTTCAAGAGATTCCAGAATTGACGGAATATGGCACAACTCCTGATACAGCTGCTATTCATGAGAATTCTGAGTTGGAATTGACTACAAATGATGAGGTTAGAATAGAAAAGATTGATTTTTCTATTGACGAGCAATATACAGATGAAATTCCAGAAGGAAGTCGTCAAATCGCGACTCCGGGTGTTGAGGGTGAGCGCACGATTAAGACTCGTGTATACAGTTCCAACGGGCAAGAGGTTGACCGCCAAGAGTTGTCTAATGAGGAAACTTTGGCGCCCGTAACACAGATCGTCAAAGTCGGAACTGCTAAGCCAACTATGGTACCGAGCGAAGCACCGAAAGCAGACGCTCTGCCAGAGTATCCGCTAACTTACACCGACGAAATTCGCGTTGAGAAAATAGCCTTCAACATCGAGGAGCAATATACCGATGAACTTGTTCGAGATGCTCGTCAGATTGCAACTCCAGGTGTTGAGGGCGAACGGACTATCAAGACTCGTGTCTACAGTTCTAACGGTCAGGAAATTGATCGCCAAGAATTGTCTAACGAAGAAACCTTGGAGCCCGTAACGCAAATCGTCAAGGTCGGCACGGCTAAACCAACCATGGTACCAAATGAAGCACCGAAAGCAGAAGCTTTACCAGAGTATCCACTGACTTATACCGACGAAATTCGCGTTGAGAAAATAGCCTTCAACATCGAGGAGCAAACTACGGATGAATTGGTTCAAGATGCTCGTCAGATTGCAACTCCAGGTGTCCAAGGTGAGCGTACCATTAAGACTCGTGTCTACAGTTCTAACGGTCAGGAAATTGATCGCCAAGAATTGTCTAACGAAGAAACTCTGGCTCCCGTAACGCAAATTGTCAAAGTCGGCACGGCTAAGCCAACCATGGTACCAAGCGATGCGCCAAAAGCAGACGCTTTGCCAGAGTATCCACTCACTTATACCGACGAAATTCGCGTTGAGAAAATAGCCTTCAACATTGAAGAGCAAACTACGGATGAATTGGTACAAGATGCTCGTCAAATCACAACTCCAGGTGTTGAGGGAGAGCGCACAATCAAGACTCGTGTCTACAGTTCTAACGGTCAAGAGGTTGACCGCCAAGAGTTGTCCAACGAGGAAACACTAGCTCCCGTAACACAAATCGTCAAGGTCGGCACGGCTAAGCCAAACATGGTACCGAACGATCCACCGAAAGCAGACGCACTGCCAGAGTATCCGTTGACTTATACCGACGAAACGCGCGTAGAAAAAATCAACTTTAGCATTCGTGAAGAAGAAACCGATGAGCTTGTTCAAGATGCTCGTCAAATCGCGACTCCGGGTGTTGAAGGTGAGCGCACGATTAAGACTCGTGTCTACAGTTCCAACGGTCAGGAAATCGATCGCCAAGAGTTGTCTAATGAGGAAACTCTAGCTCCCGTAACGCAAGTGGTCAAAGTTGGAACGGCTAAGCCAACTATGGTACCGAATGAAGCACCGAAAGCAGACGCTTTGCCAGAGTATCCGCTAACTTACACTGACGAAACGCGCGTAGAAAAAATCAACTTTAGCATTCGTGAAGAAGAAACGGATGAGCTTGTCCAAGATGCTCGTCAAATCGCAACTCCAGGAGTCCAAGGTGAGCGTACGATTAAGACTCGTGTTTACAGTTCCAATGGTCAGGAAATCGACCGCCAAGAGTTATCTAATGAAGAAACTTTGGCGCCCGTAACACAGATCGTCAAAGTCGGAACTGCTAAACCAAGCATGGTACCAAATGATGCACCGAAAGCAGACGCTTTAGAGGAGTTCGATTTAATTTCACTGCATAATCTCTTGGCAGAATCGGATCAGATTAAAGCTCAGGCCCGTTATTTCAACGATAGCCAGAGCCATCAAGCTAACTATGATGCTGCTTTGACGGCTGGTCAAGCGATTCTGAGCCAATCCCAAGCCAGCCAAGCAGAAGTCAACCAACTGGTGGAACAAATCAATCAAGCCAAGGCTCAATTAAGTGGTCTTGAAGTTGTTAAAACAGCTCTTCAGACTGAGTACGATTTAAATCCAACGGTTAAAACTTCGGTTAAATATAAGAATGCGGATTCAGAAAAGCAGACAGCTTATACTGACGAATTGACCAAGGCAGAGGGAGTTTTGAACAATCAGACTGCTACACAAGTACAGGTCAACCAAGCTCTTGTTAGTCTGACAGCAGCCAAAGAAGCACTAAATGGAGTGCCTAAAGTCAAGCCGACAGTTTCCATTCTAAGTCTGACTGAGAATGCTGATGATAAGTCGGTGACGGTTCAATATAGATTGGAAGATCAGACCCAGTCCTTCCGTTCAGCGACTGCAGAATTGTACCAGGGAGATCAGCTAATTCGCACTCTTCCGATTACCAACTTTGCTGGCAGCTTGAAAATTGGCGACCTAGACTACTATACAGGCTATACTTTGAAAACCAAGTTGACTTATGAACTGGATAATGGCAGTTTTACTGAGTTTGAGACAGACAGTCGTAACTTTGAGTTAGAATACAAGAAGATTGCCTTCCGTGATATTGATTCTGTTGAGTTTTATCATAAAGAAAATGACCAATACAAGCGCTTTGTATCGATGAGCTCTATGCCTACGGATCTGTCTACCTACTTCGTCAAAATCAAGTCAAGCGAATCCAAGGAAATTCTCCTACCAGTTCACAGCATTTCTGAAGCAGAGAAAGATGGCAAGGCAGTCTATAAGGTTAATGTAGCCCTTCCTGAACTCGTCCAAGAAAGTGAGACAGGATACAAGTCTGGGCACGACTTTTACATCAGTAAGGCAGTCCCAAGTCAGCAAAATGTCTACACCAGCTTTGCTGGATTGGTAGACGCTATGAAGCGAAATATGGCAGGAAATTATGTGTTGGGAGCTGATTTGGATGCGAGCGAGGTCAACCTAGCTCCTGCTGATTATGTCTACCTCAAAGGGAACTTCACAGGTAGTCTGACAGGTAGTCAAAATGGTAAGCAATACGCTATTTATAATCTAGCCAAGCCTTTATTTGAAAACATGAAGAACGGGTCTTCTATTACCAATATAGACTTTAAAAATGTGAATATCGTGGGTACCTATGACTCGGCTGCGCTGGCACGCAATGCGGAAAATGCTCGAATCACAGATGTTTCTGTTCAGGGGAAAGTATCGGTAGTAGGCAACGCTTCTAACGTAGCGGGTCTAGTAGTTAATGGAACCAATACGCAAATTACCAATAGTTCCTTTACTGGTACCATCCTATCTAACAATCAACACATCAAAGCTTATAACGTAGGTGGTTTGGTTGCAAGCCTTAAAGGAGAAGAATCTCTTCTTAGCCAAAGTAAAGCAGATGTAACGATTATTAGTGGTGCTCGATCAAATGAACAACGTATTGGTGGTTTGGTTGGACGTCTAGAAAACAATGCTCGAATCACCAAATCTTATGTGACAGGAAAATTATATAATTCAACCACTAACGGTCAAATCGGTGGAGTGGTCGGCTCGAACTACTTCAATGGTTTAGTTGATAATGTTATCAGTAATGTTAGCGGTACAAATGTTTACAGTATTTCTGGGGATCAGGGATACAAAAACGACCGCATTACGCAAGCCTATAAAGTTGCCAAAAGTGAAACCTTGAAAAACGATCAGTTTGTTACTTCTACAATTACTCAAGAAGAAATGGAAGAAAAACTGACTGCTATGGACATAACAACTAGCCTAGATGACACGAATCTAAATATGCGTTTTGTCGACTATGGTGAAGTAAACAATGCTCAATTTGACCGCGGATATTCTTATGCGAATATGGAGAAACTGCTTCCTTTCTACAATAAAGAAACCATTGTTTCGTTTGCGAACAAGATTCCGAAAGAGCATAAGTTGAATAAGGAGTACCTACTGGATGTTGTTCCGATGAAGGGCGACCAGGTTATCACTGATATCCATGGTAATAAACAGCAATCAATCGTTTGATGCTGCACTACATGGACAATACCATTGACTACCTAGAAATATCTTATCAGGGAGATTTCGTAAATCGAGGTATTGCTGAGTATAGTATCAAGGGGTTAGACCTTCTTTATACTCCAGAAGCCTTTGCATCAGATTATACAAGTGTTCTAAATCAAGTCTTGCCAGAACTGAACAAGGTTGTTCTTGATTCGCCAGCTATGCGTACAGCTCTCGGAGTAACAGCAGACACTTCTTTGGATGAACTATATTTAGACACCGCATTTACGCAGGTGAAAAGCAAACTGTCAGTAGAACTACGAAAAGTTCTGGCTATGGATAAGGCTATCAATACTGAAGGTGAAGTAGTTAAGGATTATCTTGTTAAGAAGATTCTTGCTGATAAAGAAGCTTTCCTATTGGGTCTGACTTACCTTAACCGTTGGTATAATATCAACTATGATAACTTTAATGTTAAGGACTTGTCGGCTTACAAGTTTGATTTCTACGGTAAGAATGATGTTTCGACTTTAGATACAATCATTGCTTTAGGGAAATCAGGACTTGAAAATCTAAAGGCTAAGAACAACTATACAGCGTATGACAATTCGCTCTCTGAAGCAACTGGCAAGCGAGGACTCTTCAATTACCTTGAAGGCTACCGTCAGCTCTTCCTACCATATAAGACTAATAATGAATGGCTCAAAACCAATACAAAGGCCTACATCGTTGAGGCTAAATCGGATGTAGCAGAGGCTAGACAGCTTCAGGATGCAGCCGAGGGCAAGAGCAAGTACTCTGTCGGTGTTTATGACAAGATTACAGCAGATAATTGGGAACACAAGGGCATGCTCCTACCACTCTTGACCATGACTGAAAAAGGTGTCTATGCTATCTCTAATATGTCTACCCTCTCTATGGGGGCTTATGATCGCTATCGTCTGGATGCTAATAACAGAGTGCGCACAGACGCAGAACTAGTTGAATATGTCGAAGACCGTGTTAGAAAGTCAGCTGAATGGCAACGTGATCACTATGATTTCTGGTATAAGATTCTCAGTCCAGAAAGCAAGGACAAGCTCTTCCGTTCTGTTCTGGTTTATGATGGATTCTCATTGGTTGACAAGAATGGTCAAAAATACTGGGCTCCAGCTAATGATAAAAATCTCTAGCTATGCAGGAGTTCTTCGGACCTGCCGGCAAGTGGTATCCAAGCAAGGGTTATAATGCCTATGCGACAGGAAGTGTAACTCACTTTGATGCTGCTAAATTGTTGGAAGACTATGGTAACTCAGTCTACACGCATGAGATGACCCATAACTCTGACGGTGCTATTTACTTTGAAGGATATGGTCGTCGTGAGGGACTAGGTGCGGAACTCTATGCTCGCGGACTCTTGCAGTCTTCGCCGAGTGCAGATGAACCAACTATTACGCTCAATACTCTCTTCAAGGTGGACAAGGATTCTAAGACCCGTATGCATACCTATAATTTCAAGGAACGTGTTCAAAATGAAGCAGACCTTCAACACTATGTCCATGGTATGTTTGACATGATTTACACCTTGGACTATCTAGAAGGTACTTCTATGCTGAAGCAGAGCGATACTGCCAAGTTACAGTGGTTCAGAAAGATGGAGAATTACTATATTACAGATAAGTATGGTAAGGAGACTCATGCTGGTAACCAGACGCGAAGCTTCACTGCTGAAGAAATCAAGCAATTAAAGACCTTTAACTCTCTCATTGAAAATGATGTGATCACTCGTCGGGAGAATAAGGAAAGCGGAAAATATGGTCGAAATGGCTACCTGAGCCTCAGCCTCTTCTCACCAATCTACTCAGCCTTGAGCAATCCGAAGGGAGCGCCAGGTGACGTCATGTTCCGTCGCACAGCCTATGAATTACTGGCAGCCAAGGGCTACCATGATGGATTTGTCCCTTATGTTTCTGGTCAGTACTCTCAGGAAGCCTTTGATGAAGGGAAGAAAACGTGGGACGGATGGTCTGGAAGAGATGTCGGTCTCGTGACAGACCAGAAAGTCTTGGAAAATGTATTTAAGGGTGAATACACCTCTTGGGCAGCCTTCAAGAAGGCCATGTATAAGGAGCGGATTGATCAGCTGACCAAGCTGAAGCCAATCACCATTGAGTACGAGCTTAAAAATCCAAACAGTACCAAGAAAGTAACCATTCGTTCTTATGCAGAGATGCAGCAGTTGATGGACGCAGCCGTGGCAGAGGATGTACGCAACATTACCAATGCTACTAGCCGTGTCGAAGCTAGCTGGGTTAACCTGCTCAAGAAGAAGATTTACAACGCTTATCTTCGTGAGACAGACGACTTCAGACAGTCCATCTTTGAAAGATAGATACGAAAAAAGAAGATCCAAGTGATCTTCTTTTTTAGGGGAACGGCTTGCTTAGTACAAAAACGAATGAACCTACAAATAAATTGATACATGATATATTTCTTGCTCGAAATGTCTGTTTAGAAATTTGAAATCATTCACCATCTAGTATACTCGTTTTGAAATTCCTTTTGTTTTTCATGAAAATATGATAAAATGATAGCTGTAAAAATTTTTTTAAGGAGATTCGGATGAAAACAAATACACTTGCTCGCGTGAATGCGATTTTTGGTCTTATTTCAGGTATTGTCTTGCTGTTGGCTCCAGTTGTTATGTTTATGATAGCTGTCGGTGCTGCTGCGGCAACGGAGAACTCTGATGCAACAGTTGGACTATTGACGATTTTTTCAATTATTTTATCATTGGTGAAAGTTGCAATCTTGGTTTTAGGAATTGTGGCTATTGTGTATTACAAGGATGATGAGCGTGTGACACCTGCACCGTCTGTCTTGTTTATTGTAGGTGGTGCTGTTGGATTGATCCCATTCTTGGGCTGGGTAGGAGGAATTCTGACAATCATTGGTGGATCCCTCTATTTTGGACTTTTGAAAAAATTCGAGATTCAAGAATAATGACTTTTTGTTAGAAATATTTTCAAATAAGAGAAGGCGCTTAGCCTTCTTTTTGTCATCAACGACAGATAAATTTTACAGGATAAATAAGCTTTTACATTCGTAAAATCTAAAGCATTTATTTGAGACAAGGAAGTATTTTTATAGTATAATGGTGGATGTGAAATACCTATATCAAAATATAATACTAGTTATTTTCTTGATAGAGGTTGAAAAGTTGAGAGGATATAGAATGAAAAAGTTTTTTGGAGAGAAACAGCATCGTTTCTCCTTACGAAAATTAGCAATTGGACTTGTGTCAGCTTCGATTTCAAGTCTATTTTTTGTGTCCATTGCGAGTAGTGGAACCGTATTTGCCCAAGAAAATGTAGCTGTTCACTACAAATATGTGACGGATACGGAGCTGAGTGGGCAAGAAAAAGACTTGATTGTCAAGGATATTCCTAAAATTGCGGAAGATAGTGAGAGCACCTATTATCTAGTCTACCGTATGGATGAGAAAGCCCAGCTGGGTCAGTTGCCCAATACAGGTGGGCAGAATAGCCTTACTAGCGTTTTATCAGGTGGAGTTCTGGCTTCGATTGGTTTCCTTATTTTTGTCGTATCGAAAAAGAAAGGCAAAAAGAAAGCTATCTTGAAAGTTGTCTTGATAACAGGGATGGGCAGTGGTTTGGCTTCTTCAGTTCAGGCTATTGAAAATCAACTTTTGCTCCAGTACAATCAGGAATACCAATTATCCCAAGGAGATAGTCTGCCTTTGCCACGTGCCTTATCAGGTTATACTTATCTAGGCTATATTAAGCAAGACAAAGAGATTAATCAGCAAGAAACTGTTGCTAGGGATCAGAAACTTGACTATACGGTTCAACCTCATTTCCAAGCCAACGAAGGTGGACAAAGGGCAGGAGATGAGCAGAAAATACCATCTCCTACACTCCCTGCTGAAAAACCAATCCCTTCTCAAGATTCATCCGATCCAAAACCGTCCGGTCTTGCTAGTATTGATCCTCAGGATGAAGTCTTGGCTGGTCGCGTGAACAAACCAGAGCTCCTATACAAAGACCAAGAAATTGTAACCAAACTAGACTTTTCAGAAGTGGTTCAAGAAAATTCAGAACTAGCAGAGGGAACCATTCGTGTCAAACAAGAAGGTCGTGCTGGGAAGAAGATTGAACTTGTTCGCATTTTCACTGTTGAAAACCAAGAAATTTCTCGGGAAGTTCTATCAACTAAATTAGAAGAATCCTTGCCACGTATAGTAGAAAAAGGGACTAAGAAGGCAGTTGCTCCGAGTGAAGCACCTCAGTCTGCAAGAAAAGGAGAGTCTGAGACTCAGGCTACATTACCAGAATATACAGGCGAGCAAGCGGGAGCGGTTGTAGCCCCAGAGACAGCTGAAAAAACAGAATATACAGGCACCCAAGCAGGAGCAGTCGTTGAACCCGAGCAAGTTGCTCCATTGCCTGAGTATCAGGGAACTCAAGCTGGTGCCATCGTTGAGCCGGAAAAAGTTGAGCCGAAGGTTGGGGGCGTCCAGTCAGGGGCTTTGGTGGAACCAGAAACGACTGACAAACCAGCCTATACAGGCGAGCAGTCTGGAGCAATCGTAGAACCTGAACAGGTGACACCAACACCAGAATATACAGGAACTCAAGCGGGAGCGATTGTAGCCCCAGAGACAAGCGAAAAACCAGAATATACAGGTGAGCAATCTGGTGCAATAGTAGCTCCAGAGACAACTGAAACACCAGAATATACAGGAACTCAAGCAGGAGCCATCGTGGAACCGGAACAAGTCGCTCCTCTTCCAGAATATACTGGCAATACCGAGCAAGTAAAACCGGAAGATCCGACAGAAAAACCAAAAGAAAAAGATCCAGAGAAGACGCTTGAACTAAGAAATGTTTCGGATCTGGAGTTGTATAGTCAGACCAATGGCACATACAAACAACACGTTTCTCTAGATGGTGTCCCAAGTAATCCAGACACTTACTTTGTCAAGGTTAAATCTTCGTCATTTAAAGATGTCTATCTACCAGTTTCTTCAATAACGGCAGAAACGAAAAAAATGGGCAGCCAGTTTATAAAAATCACAGCCAAGGCTGAAAAAAACTCCAGCAAGAGCTAGAGAATAAATATGTTGATAATTTCACCTTCTACTTAGCTAAGAAGGCTACAGAGGAAACGACAACCTTTACTTCCTTTAGCAACCTAGTCAAAGCTATCAACCAGAATCTCTCTGGAACCTATCATTTAGCAGCTAGTTTGAATGCCAACGAAGTGGAACTGGGACCTGATGATAGATCGTACATCAAGGGCACCTTTACTGGTCAGTTGATCGGTGAAAAAAGATGGTAAGCAGTATGCTATTTACAACTTGAAAAAACCTCTGTTCGAAACTTTGAGTAGAGCCACAGTAGAAAAATTGAGTCTGAAAAATGTCTCCATTTCAGGGAAAGATGATATCGGTGCATTGGCCTATGAAGCTCAGAATGGCACAAAGATTCAGCAAGTTCACGTCGATGGTGTTCTCGCCGGTGAACGTGGTATCGGTGGTTTGCTGGCTAAGGCGGAGCAATCAAGTATCACAGAGAGCAGTTTCAAGGGAAGAATTATCAACACTTATGAAACGACAGCTGCCTATAATATCGGTGGTCTGGTCGGTCATTTGACAGGAAACAGGGCTTTGCTGACGAAGTCAAAAGCGACAGTAGCCATTTCATCCAACACAAATAGTTCAGATCAGACTGTGGGTGGTCTTGCAGGTCTAGTAGATCAGGATGCACAGATACAAGATAGCTATGCTGAAGGCGATATTAACAATGCCAAGCACTTTGGTAGAGTCGCGGGAGTAGCAGGCTATTTGTGGGATCGAAAAACTAATGAGGAACAGCATGCTGGAAGATTGACCAATGTTCTCAGTGATGTCAATGTAACCAACGGAAATGCCATTACCGGCTACCACTATAATGGAATGAAGGTGAAGGACACATTCAGCAGCAAGGTCAACAGAGTCTACAATGTCACCTTAGTCAAGGATGAGGTCGTCAGCAAGGAATCCTTTGAAGAAAGAGGGACAATGCTAGATGCTTCCCAAATCGAAAGCAAAAAAGTAGCCATTAATCCTCTCACTCTACCAACAGTGGAGCCCCTCTCAACAAGTGGCAAGAAAGACAGTGATTTTTCTAAGGTGGCTCATTATCAAGCTAAGCGCGCCTTGGCTTATAAGAACATTGAAAAATTGCTACCTTTCTACAACAAGGCAACTATCGTCAAATACGGAAATCTGGTCAATGAGAACAGCCTTTTATATCAAAAAGAACTCTTGTCAGCAGTCATGATGAAGGATAACCAAGTCATCACAGATATTGTTTCCAACAAAGAGACTGCAAACAAACTCTTGCTGCACTACAAGGACCATTCATCTGAGAAGATCGATCTCAAATACCAGGATGATTTTGCCAAATTAGCAGAATATAGTCTAGGAGATACTGGCCTTCTTTACACACCGAATCAATTCTTGTACGACCAAAGCTCTATCATCAAACAAGTCTTACCTGAATTGCAGCAGGTGGACTACCATTCAGAAGGCATCAGAAAGACACTCGAGTATTTCTCCAAAAGTCGAGCAGACTGAGCTCTATCTTGAAGACCAGTTCGCCAAAACCAAGGAACATCTGGAAGATAGTTTGAAGAAACTCTTGTCAGCAGATGCTGGACTTGCTGGCGATAACCCAGTTACCAAGGGCTATCTTGTAGATAAAATCAAGCACAACAAAGAAGCCTTGCTACTTGGTTTGACATATCTGGAGCGTTGGTACAACTTCAGCTATGGTCAAGTAAACGTCAAAGACCTGGTTCTGTACCATCTGGACTTCTTTGGTAAGGGGAATGCTTCACCACTGGACACTCTGATTGAGTTGGGTAAATCTGGCTTTAACAATCTTCTAGCTAAGAATAATGTCGATACTTATGGTATCAGTCTTGCCAGTCAACATGGAACGACAGATTTGTTTAGCACGCTAGAAAATTACCGAAAAGTCTTTTTACCAAATACAAGTAACAATGACTGGTTTAAATCAGAGACTAAGGCTTACATCGTCGAAGAAAAATCCACTATCGAAGAGGTGAAAAAGAAGCAAGGACTAGCTGGTACCAAGTATTCTATCGGTGTTTATGATCGCATCACGAGTGCCACTTGGAAATACCGCAATATGGTCTTGCCTCTCCTAACCTTGCCAGAGAAATCAGTATTTGTCATCTCGACCATGTCCAGCCTAGGATTTGGAGCCTATGATCGCTACCGCAATAGCGAGCATAAAGCAGGCAAGGCTCTCAATGACTTTGTTGAAGAAAATGCGCGTGAAACAGCCAAACGTCAGCGAGATCACTACGATTATTGGTATCGTATTTTAGATGAACAGTCACGTGAAAAACTCTATCGTACCATCTTGCTTTATGATGCTTATAAGTTTGGGGATGACACAACCTCAGGAAAAGCTACATTGGAGGCTAAGTTTGATAGTTCCAATCCAGCCATGAAGAACTTCTTTGGACCAGTTGGCAATAAGGTAGTACACAACCAGCATGGAGCCTACGCAACAGGGGATGGTGTCTACTATATGTCTTACCGTATGCTGGACAAGGATGGAGCCATTACCTATACCCATGAGATGACCCATGATTCGGATCAGGATATTTACCTTGGCGGCTATGGTCGAAGAAGTGGTTTGGGACCAGAGTTCTTCGCAAAAGGCTTATTGCAAGCCCCTGACCAACCAAGTGACGCAACCATTACCATCAATTCTATCTTGAAACACTCAACATCAGATAGTACAGAAGGATCCCGTCTTCAAGTCTTGGATCCGACAGAGAGATTCCAAAAGGCAGCAGATCTTCAGAACTATGTCCATAACATGTTTGACCTTATCTACATGCTGGAATATCTCGAAGGGCAGTCAATCGTTAATAAACTAAGTGTTTACCAGAAAATGGCGGCTCTCAGAAAAATTGAGAACAAGTATGTAAAAGATCCATCAGATGGAAATGAGGTTTATGCCACTAACGTAGTCAAAGAATTGACAGCAGAAGAGGCAAGAAACCTAACTAACTTTGATAGTTTGATTGACCATAACATCTTGTCAGCTCGTGAGTACCAGTCTGGCGACTATGAACGAAATGGCTACTATACGATTAAACTCTTTGCCCCAATCTTTTCAGCTCTCAGCAGTGAGAAAGGAACACCAGGTGACCTTATGGGACGTAGGATCGCTTACGAACTTTTGGCTGCCAAAGGCTTTAAGGATGGAATGGTACCTTATATCTCAAATCAATATGAAGAAATTGCTAAACAAAATGGTCAGATAATCAACCTCTACGGTAAAAAGCAAGGATTAGTGACAGATAAGCTTGTTTTAGAAAAGCTATTTGGTGGTCAGTATTCATCTTGGGCAGCCTTTAAAAAAGCTATGTATCAAGAGCGCGTTGCTCAATTTGATCATTTGAATAAAATTACTTTTAAAGATCCGACGCAATCATGGATGAGCAATGCCACGAAAACCATTCAAAGAGTAAAAGAATTGCAAGCCCTCATGGATCAAGCTGTTCTCAAGGATGCTGTAAGTCCTCGTTGGAGTGACTATAAGCCAGAGATTGACAGTGCCGTTCATAAGTTGAAGAGAGCAATCTTTAAAGCCTATCTTGACCAAACAAACGATTTCAGAACCTCTATTTTTAAGAAATAAGGGTTGGAAAATGAAAAGGGAGGATCGACAGATCTTCTCTTTTTATGTTCGGCTGTCTGAAAGCTGGTAGGCGATTTGTTTGTGATTGAGAAGGTCTTTTGTTTCTGGAGCAAATATGGTAGAATGATAGCTACGAGAGAAGGAGGTTTTTATGGAGAGAGATAGATTGGTTCGACTCAATTGGAGACTGGGCATGCTGGCAGGTATAACCTTGCTTTTGGGACCGGTTCTACGATTTTTGCTATCCTATACTGGGGCCATCATCTATAAAGATCCTTCAAAAATGCTGGTCGTTACGGTTGCCTTTTCCCTGCTCCTGACATTTTTTAAGATTTTGATGATTGCATTAGGTACCTTTATGCTAATCTATTTCGAAGAAGATCAACAACTTCGAAAGCTACCTTCTGTTTTATTTATCATTGGTGGCGTGCTGGGATTTCTTTCAGCGACCGAGTGGATAGGAGGATTTCTAATCATTAAAGGTGCTGTTACTTTTTCTAAATTTTTAAAAGAAGTCCGTGGCCTTGTCTGATAGTCTAGTGAAACAATCCTTTGGAGGGTTGTTTTTTATTTAAAGAATTACCTGGCGAAAGAATATGTTAGCAAAATGCTTTTTTTATAAGAAAACATGATGTAATACAACTTGAAAAAATAAAAGGAGAATATTATGAAATAATCTTTCATTACATCGTATTTAACATTCTATTTAAAAGCTTCCATTACTTTAGAGGGAGTCTTTATAAAAACTTCTAACCCTAATACTATTTTAAAAGTTATCCCACTGGGTTCTCAAAATAAAACAATTCCTGTTGATCAAGTTGCAAGTGTAGATAGTTCATTTCGTCTTGATTTCAAATCATTTGCTTGGGGTATCATTTTCGCTCTTATTGGCCTTTCAATGATGCAAAATTCATTTATCGGAGGATTGATATTAGCGGCTTATGATGTATTAACAGTGCTAAGCGCTTTTCAGACTCTACTAGTTTTGCATCTTACTTCTGGTGGAACACATGTTGTCAGTGTGGTAGTATTTGAAAAATCTAATCTTGAAAATTGCAAAGAAACAATTGAAGGTCTAATTCATAATCGTTACAATGATACTAATGTAACTAAGAATACTGATCGTTTAATTGATGCTTTAAATAACAAATAATTGCAATCGTTTCTTGATTGAATATCACGAATTAATAATAACTAGTTGAGAGGACACTGTTCTCTCTTTTTAGTTGATTTTAACTAGCTTTTTTGTGAAAAATTGTGTAAAATAGAATAGATAAACGAGGGAAACCTCGAAAAATAAAAGGAGAATCCATCTAATGGTAAAATTGGTTTTTGCTCGCCACGGTGAGTCTGAATGGAACAAAGCTAACCTTTTCACTGGTTGGGCTGATGTTGATTTGTCTGAAAAAGGTACACAACAAGCGATTGACGCTGGTAAATTGATCAAAGAAGCTGGTATCGAATTTGACCAAGCTTACACTTCAGTATTGAAACGTGCAATCAAAACAACAAACTTGGCTCTTGAAGCTTCTGACCAATTGTGGGTTCCAGTTGAAAAATCATGGCGTTTGAACGAACGTCACTACGGTGGTTTGACTGGTAAAAACAAAGCTGAAGCTGCGGAACAATTTGGTGATGAGCAAGTTCACATCTGGCGTCGTTCATACGATGTATTGCCTCCAAACATGGATCGTGATGATGAGCATTCAGCACACACTGACCGTCGTTACGCTTCACTTGACGACTCAGTTATCCCAGATGCTGAAAACTTGAAAGTGACTTTGGAACGTGCCCTTCCATTCTGGGAAGACAAAATCGCTCCAGCACTTAAAGATGGTAAAAACGTATTCGTAGGAGCTCACGGTAACTCAATCCGTGCCCTTGTAAAACACATCAAACGCTTGTCAGACGACGAAATCATGGACGTGGAAATCCCTAACTTCCCACCATTGGTATTCGAATTCGACGAAAAATTGAATGTAGTTTCTGAATACTACCTTGGAAAATAAAATTCAAAGGAGTCTTTAGACTCAAGATTAAAAAGTTTCTTGTTAACTACAGTGGTTGATGATAAACTAATATTGAGAGGGGACCAGTTTGGTCCTCTCTTTTTGGTTATATTAAAAAATGTTATTCAATTTATGAGTTGTTTGTCTTTAAAATATGAAATGTAAAATAGGATTAAACTGAATGAGGAGAGGGTAATGAAGTTATTACATACGTCAGATTGGCATGTAGGTCGAACGCTCAATGGTTGGTCTTTGTTAGAAGAGCAGGAGTGGGCCTTTCAACAGATTGTGGATTTAGCTATTTCTGAACAGGTGGATGGGGTTATTATTGCTGGTGACCTCTATGACCGTGCGGTTCCACCTGTGGATGCAATCAAGCTTTTTAATAAGACTTTGGCACGTTTGGTCTTGGAGGAGCAGATTCCTGTCTATGCCATTAGTGGTAATCACGATGGGGCTGAACGCTTGCATTTTGGGCGAGACTTTTTTCAACCTCAGGGTCTTCATTTAAGCACACGTTTGGAGGAAGCTTTTGAACCTATTGAGTTGGAGGATTGCCAGATTTTCTTGCTGCCCTTTATCGACCCTATTGATGCTCGGATTTATTATAAGGATGATGAGGATAAGGAGATTCAGGGGATTGGTGATGCCTTAACCTACATTCTTGAGGATATGGAAAAAGCTTTTGATCCTGACAAGGCTCATATCTTAGTGACGCATTTTGCGGTTTCTAAGAAAGATGACCAAGATGGTCAAAGTCTTCGAGAACTGATGTTGTCTGAAACCAGCAATACGGTGGGTGGTCTTACCAATGTGACCAGTGACCTTTTCAAGGCTTTCGATTATGTGGCCTTGGGGCATATCCATACGCGCTTTGCTAGTCCGACCAAGCGCGTGCAATATTCAGGCAGTCCAGTTGCCTTTAATGTCAAAGAAGCCAAGCGCAAGGAAGAAAAGGGTGTTTATATTGTTGAATTGGATTCGACTGGTAACTTGTCTCAAACCTTCCATTCTATAGAAGTTAGACGGCCGATTTTGACCTTGCAGGCGCCTTTTGAAACCTTGATGTCACCTGAATTTTATAGGGAACAGCCTTGTCAAAAGGCTTGGTTTGCCTTTGATATTCAACTGTCTAGCCGTAAGGAGTTAGAGGGTATCAATGTGCGTGCCCGTCTGGAAGAAATTTATGGGACAGATATTGTAGAAATCACTTTCAGTCGTTTGGGTGATGTCAGGGAAGAAAATTTGACTGTTAATCAGCACTTAAAAGATTTGGAAATGCAGTCGCCACAGGAAATTGTTTCTGATTTCTACCTGACAGTGACTGGGGGCGATTTCTTGTCTGAGAGACAAAAGGCACTTGTGGAAAGTATTTTTGAGGAGATTGGAAGGAGCCGACAATGAGACCAGTTCAATTAGAATTGACCAATTTTGGACCTTATCGTAAGGAAGTTATCAATTTTACCCAGTTTGACCACGCTCCTCTCTTTTTGATTGGTGGGGACACAGGGGCTGGGAAGAGTACCCTTTTTGACGCTATGACAGTTGCCTTGTTTGCGACGACCAGTGGTGATCGTAATGTCGAGGAGATGCGGTCGAACTTTGCTGGTCTAGAGGATGATTTGACCAAGGTGACTTTCTATTTTCAACAAGGCAACCACCTTTATCGCATTGAACGTGTTCTCCAGCAGGAGAGAGGCAAGCGAGGAGGTGGAACGACCATACAAAGGCAACGGCTTCTCTTGTCATTATGGATAAGATTGGTGGTCAAGAAATCGAAAAGCTCGGGGATAAAATCAAGGAAGTGAGTGATCAGATTGAGCAGATTTTGGGGCTCAATGCCGAGCAGTTCAAACAGATTATCCTTCTTCCGCAAAATGATTTCAGTCGTTTCTTGAAAGAAGATTCCAAGACCAAGACTCAAATTCTGAAGAAAATCTTTGGAACGGGTATCTTTGACCGTTTCCAAAAGACCTTGGAAGAGCGTCTTCGTCAGAGCAATAAGGATATGGAGAAGCGCCAGGCTCAACTAGATGGCCATTTTGCCAGTCAGGTTTGGTCTGAGGAAGAATTAGCTATCTTGGCCCAAACACCAGCTTATGAAAAATTGGCACGTCTTGAAGAACTTTTGGCGCAACGGCAAGATAATCTTGAAGAGCAAAAAAGCATCTTGAAGGAAGCCCATGAGGATTTCGCTAAGCTGCAGAAGAGCTTGCAAACTGCACAAGATGTGGCAAAGATTTTCCAAGAATTGGATCTAGCCAAGGAGCGTTACCGTCTGGAAATTGAGGAAGGTACTCAGGAACAGGCAGAAGCAGAAGTGCATCTGGAGGAATTGCAGTTTGCCCAAGGCTTGCAGGAAACCATTAGCAGTTTGAATGAGTATCAGAAGCAGTTGTTTCAATTAGAACAAGACCTTGAAATCGCTCAAGAAGCACTAAGTGCTAAGTGGGAGTCTTTTGAGGAAGTTAAGGCTCAAAAAGAGGCACTGGAAGCTCAGAAGGAGGATTTTCTTCAAAAAGAAGAGAAACTGAAAGCGTGGGAAAAGGACATTATCTACGCCCAGAGTCTTGCCCAAGAGCAGGAGAAAATCAAACGTTCACGTACTAACTACAAGCAGTTGGAAGAAACATATCAGCAGGCTTCGGAAGTGATTGAGTCTCTAAACAAGTCTTTGTCAGATTTGGAGGCCAATCGTCTTAGTTTAGAGAGTTTGCATGAGGCCGAAAAACTCCTCCAGTCTGTGGGTTACAGTGTGGATAAGCAACTGGATCAGAACCTGAAAGAAATAGAGGGCTTGAATCAGGAGTTGGCAAAGACCGAAAAACGTCATCAAAGGCTATCCTTGGAAATTGACCAAGCTCAAGAAATTTTCAAAGAATTGGAAGAGCAGTTAAGTAGGAGTCTAGAATCACGTCGTCAGCTCATGATTGCCCAGTTGCAGGCAGAATTAGAGGATGGTCAGCCCTGTATGGTCTGTGGTTCCTTGGATCATCCTAAGGTCGATGATGGTACACAGGCTAATGAAGCAGCCTTGAAGAATCTCATGGATAAGGTCGAGGCACTTCAAGTTCAAAAAGAAAAGCAAGTCGCTACTTTATCAAATCGTCAGGCTACTTTGAATGAAGTTGAGACTTACCGTCAAGGTTTGCTGGACCAAGTGGCTAAAGTTAAGCTGACTCTTGAAAAACACTATCAAGAACTCGAAGAGCAAGTTAAGGGACAGTTTGAATTTGACTTTTCAGAGGATTATGAAGCTGTCCGAGGGAAAGCCTTGTTGAGTGCTGTTGAGAATCATTATCAAGAACTCCAAAAACGCTATGATAAGGAAGAGGCAGACCGTATCCATTATCAAGAAGAGTTAGCTAAGGCCCAAGAAAAAGCGATAGATTTGGCTAAGAGCTATCAAGAAGCCAAGGCGGCGCTTGACCAAGCTAAGGAACGCCTAAAAGACTTGCAGGAAGCTCATCCAGAGCTGGAGTCTGTAGAGGATTATCAAGAACGAATTTCCCTTGCGAAGCAGGAGTTGGACCTCTATAATAAGGTAGTCAAGGAAAATGGTGAGGCCAACAACCAACTTCGTGCCGACATTCAAGGCATCAAGGGGCAACTTAAGATCTTGACCAAGTCTAAAGAAAAGACCAGTCAAGAAACGAAGCGTTTATCGGCTGAATTGGACCAAAGTCTTATGGCTGAAGGGGCGCTCACCAATGACCTAGAGCAAATCCAGTTTTGGCTACTTGAAGTGAAAAAGCATGCTATTCCTAAGATTCAGGCCCAATTGACAAGTTACCAAACCCTTAAACAAGAATTGCAGACCCAGATTAGTAAGGGCCAAGAGCTTCTGCAAAATCAAGAAAAACCAGATTTGGCTGCTTTAACACAAGAGGTCCAAACTAGTCAGGAAAACTATGATAATCAACGGGCTCAGGTTTCTGTCATTGAGAAGGGGCTTAAGGATACGACGACTACCTACCAAGCAGCCAAAACCCTTCAAGAAAGTAGCCAAGAGGCCTTTAAGGCCCACCAAGAACTCAGCGATTTGGTTAAGGTGGTTAAGGGAGAAAATACTGCTCTGACTGGGCGTCTCAATCTTGAGGTCTATGTTATCCGTCAGTATTTCCAACAAATCTTAGACTATGCTAATGCCAACTACATTGGCCTCTTAACGGATAACCGCTATTCCTTTGTCTTGAGCGAGGAAGGGCGTAGGGCGCGTGATCACTTCGGTTTGGATATTAACGTCTATGACCAGCTGACAGGTAGTGAACGCTCCGTTAAATCCTTGTCTGGTGGTGAAACCTTTATCGCCGCACTGGCCATTGCCCTATCCCTCTCAGAAGTTGTGCAAAACACCAGCAAGGGTGCTGTCGTTGAAGCTCTCTTCATCGACGAAGGTTTCGGTTCGCTAGATAAGGAAGCCCTCACCAAGGCTATCGCGGTCCTAGAACAAATTGGAGAAAACCGAATGGTCGGAGTCATCAGCCACGTGGACGACATGAAAGAAGGCATCGCTCAGCAACTAGCCATCATCAAGTCGCATGATGGCAGTAGTTATATTAAGGTTATGCCGAAAGATTAGAATAAGTTAAATTCAGAAATTAAAGACAGTCTAACTATGTATTGATATGTTCTAAGAATACTGACTAATTCTATTAGTTAACTATGCTAGAAGACTAATTAATTATTCTTCACACTATATTGGACTTAGGGGTAAATGTTACTGCAATAAAAAGTTGACTTTGGTCAGCTTTTTTGTTTTTGCTTCTAGTTTCCAACTAGTTGAAAAAGCGTTATAATGATAGTAAAGAGTGACTTGATTGTAAGAAAGGTTGATATGCTTGAAGCTCTGAAATCAGTAGAGTAATTCACGGTTTTAAACAGTAAATCAGTTGACAAAGTCTCTGCTTCTTGGTAGAATAAGAACTGTCGTAAAGACAAATAACTTCTTCTTGGTTGCAGGCATGCCAACCTGTCACTCGGATGAAGCCAAATAAAAAGGAGAAACATCATGGCAATCTCAAAAGAGAAAAAAAATGAAATCATCGCACAATATGCACGTCACGAAGGTGATACAGGTTCAGTAGAGGTTCAAGTTGCTGTCCTTACTTGGGAAATCAACCACCTTAACGAACACATCAAACAACACAAAAAAGACCACGCTACTTACCGTGGATTGATGAAGAAAATCGGTCGCCGTCGTAACTTGCTTGCATACTTGCGTAAAAACGACGTTAACCGTTACCGTGAGTTGATCAACTCTCTAGGACTTCGTCGCTAATCTTGCGTCTAAAACGTTTCTATACTTCGTTGGCTTCGGCTCGATGTACCGTTAGTACAATCTTCGCCTCGTCGCCTAGTCTATAAACGTTTTATCCAGCAAGAATTATGATGCTAAGGGCGTTAAAAATCCGTATGAAAATAGGGAAACGACACAGTGTTCGATGAACACAAGGAGTTTCATCTTTTTCACTAGGATTTTAGCCCGAGCTCAAATCAGCTCTCTGATATTCAGAGAGCTTTTTTACTTTTGTCACCTTACCTCGATATACTCAAGTATTATCTTCGGTTACGGTTCCTAGCACTGTAAGGTAAAATAAACCAGATTATCTCCCTTCGGGGAGATTTTTTGTTTCACTAACATTTTTGTACAATCTTCGCCTCGTCGCCTAGTCTATAAACGTTTTATCCAGCAAGAATTATGATGCTAAGGGCGCCAAAAATCCGTATGAAAATAGGGAAATGACACAGTGTTTGATAAACACAAGGAGTTTCATCTTTTTCACTAGGATTATAGCCCGAGCTCAAATCAGCTCTCTGACTTCAGAGGGCTTTTTTATTGAGGTTTTATCGGTCATAATTTTGGAGACTACAAAAACAATGGAGCCGTTTGTGTTCTAGCTGTGACAGGTTTTATCGGTCACAATTTTGGAGACTACAAAAACCACTGTAGAATACTTGATCCCCCAAATCATGTTTTATCGGTCACAATTTTGGAGACTACAAAAACCACATCGGTGAACCTTGGAGCTATTTAGAAGTTTTATCGGTCACAATTTTGGAGACTACAAAAACCAGGGAAGTGTCGGTCCTCAGAACTTTCATGTTTTATCGGTCACAATTTTGGAGACTACAAAAACTGCCCCCTGCAGGAATCGAACCTGCAACTAGTTTTATCGGTCACAATTTTGGAGACTACAAAAACCTCAAATGGTATCAGCTAATGACACCATGAAGGTGCGCAGTTACTCGGCTTTTCAAGCCGAGTAACTGTCTGCAAGCCCCCTCGGAGAGCCCACACTTTACGAAGTAAAGTATAGTATGTTATACTTTACATGGAAGTAGTCACCGAATTCCAGTTAGAAATTACTTTGTAACTACGTTTTGAGGAGGAGTAAAATGCTTTCCTACGTTCGACATTACCCACTAGCGATAGCTAAATTAATGTGTCTGTGCTCTCCTAAAATCTGCTGATTTATTACTAACTAATACAGGAGGTTTTTATGGGACAGACAATCATATCTGCTATTGGTGTTTATATTTCCACCAGTATCGATTATTTAATTATTTTAATTATTTTATTTGCACAGCTATCACAGAATAAACAGAAATGGCATATTTATGCGGGGCAATATCTAGGAACAGGCTTACTTGTAGGGGCGAGTTTAGTTGCTGCTTATGTCGTTAATTTCGTGCCTGAAGAATGGATGGTTGGATTGCTTGGTTTAATCCCTATCTATTTAGGGATTCGCTTTGCAATTGTTGGAGAAGGTGAGGAAGAAGAGGAAGAAATTATTGAAAGATTAGAACAAAGCAAGGCAAATCAACTGTTTTGGACAGTTACATTGCTGACAATTGCGTCTGGCGGAGATAATTTAGGTATCTATATACCTTATTTTGCTTCGTTAGATTGGTCACAGACCCTCGTGGCGTTGCTTGTGTTTGTAATCGGCATAATTATCTTTTGCGAGATTAGTCGGATGTTATCCTCTATTCCGTTAATATTCGAGACAATTGAAAAATACGAGCGAATCATTGTGCCCATAGTATTCATTCTACTTGGACTATACATCATGTATGAAAATGGCACGATAGAGACTTTTCTGATCGTGTAGATTTTTTTGTTTCACTAGGATTTTAGCCCGGGCTCAAATCAGCTCTCAGATTTCAGAGGGCTTTTTCTATATATATTTCCATCCTTGTTCATCTAATAGAAATATGGTATACTTTTCATGAGAATTTTCTAAATTTTTAAGATTCTATCAAAGGAGGTTTGCATGCTTTCCAAATTTTCTGGAAGCCGACGGGACCTGCAATTTTTGTTACTTTTAGGTATTTTGCTAGCTGTTTTAGGGATTTCCCTCTTTCTAGCAGTTTCTATGGGATCCGTTGCGATTAATTTAGGCGATACCTATCGGATTATTTTGAGCAGGTTGGGTTTTCCTCTTGAGATAGGAGAGGTTTCCAAGTCCACTCTTGCCATTGTATGGAACATGAGATTCCCCCGAGTGTTGCTGGGTCTGATAGTAGGGGCTGGTCTTTCTATGTGTGGTAGCGTGATGCAGTCTACAGTGAACAATCCCATCGCAGAGCCTTATGTCTTAGGAATCTCTGCGGGTGCAACTCTAGGAGCAACCTTAAGCATCATTCTTGGTTTAAAATTGGTGATTAGCCTTGGAGCTTTTTTAGGAGCTATTTTGGCAACAATTGCTGTCCTTATCATTGCCTCTATGCAGGGCAGGATGACGACTTCCAGTCTGATCTTATCAGGAACGGTTGTCAATGCTCTCTTTCTGGCATTTTCCAACTTTATTATCTCAGTTGGCGCTAATGCGGACAGTGTGATGACCATTAAGTTTTGGACCATGGGCTCGCTTGCCGGGACTACCTGGTCTGACTTAGTCCTGCCAACTATAGTAGTAGGAATGGCCTTTCTATTTTTCTCTACTCAGTATCGTGTTTTTAATGCGATGATGATGGGAGATGAGGCTGCTTTAACTTTGGGAATTCCCTTACGCTTCTATTGGTATCTTTACGTGACCGTGGTGGCTGTGCTGACAGCTGTCTTGGTGGCAACTTGTGGGATTATTGGATTTGTTGGTCTGATTACTCCTCACTTAGCTCGAGGGTTAGTAGGAACGAATTACAGGAGACTTTTTCCTGTTGCGACCTTGCTGGGTGCCCTCTTTGTCATCTGGGCAGATGTACTCTCCCGTATCATCATTCCAAACGCTGAGTTGCCGATTGGTATTTTCACAGCCTTGGTAGGTGCTCCCTTCTTTATCTACATTGTTGGAGGTAGGCGAAGGGAGGTGAGGGCCTGATATGGACTTGATTTGTCAGGATGTCCACTTTGGACTAGGAGAGAAAAAAATCCTCAAAGGAGTTTCTCTTAAGGTTGAGGGGCATCAATTTCACACGATACTAGGACCAAATGGAAGTGGAAAGACCAGCCTGCTTAAACTTCTCTATCGTCAGGAAAAGGCGGACAAAGGCTTGATAAGACTAGATGAAAAGCCACTGGAGCATTGGTCACTCAAAGAAACAGCCAAGCAAATGGCAGTTGTAACCCAGTTTAATCAATTGCAGTTTGATTGTACAGTTGAGGAAATTGTCTTGCTGGGAAGAACGCCCCACCTGTCTTTTTTACAGAAGGAAAAGGAAAGAGATTATGCCCTCGTTCAAGATGCTCTCGTCAAGGTGGATATGCTTGAGAAGAAAACTCGTCTCTATTCGTCTCTGTCAGGGGGGGAGAAACAACGAGTCTTATTAGCCCGCGCCTTGGCGCAAGAACCGACTCTCTTGCTCCTGGACGAACCTACCAATCACCTGGATATCAAGTACCAGTTAGACTTGTTGGCCATTGTGAAGAATCTCAAGGTCAATGTTCTAGCTGTCCTACATGACATTCAACTTGCTTGTCGCTATTCGGATTATCTCTATCTGATGAAGGAGGGGGAAATCCTTTACCAAGGTATTCCAAAGGAGACCATCACCCCTGAGTCATTGCAAACTGTATACGGAGTTCAAAGTCAGGTTACTTGGACCGAGGATCAGCAAGCCATGATTCACTATTTATAAGAAAGAAAAGGAAAACAAGATGAAAAAAACACTAAGCATTTTACTCGTAACAGTAGCTACCCTAACTATGACAGCTTGTGGCAATACTACTACAGAAAAAACTACCACACAGTCTAGTACAGAAACAAGTCAAAAGGCCAGCACAGAGACGACTTATCCACTTACGGTCAAAACCTATGATGCTAAGGGAAATGAAGTCGAACAAGTCTTTGATAAGGCACCTGAAAAAGTTATCACCAACAATCTTTCAACCACTGAAATCTTATTGGAGTTAGGCTTGAAGGATAAAATTGCTGGCATGCTTAACCCTGATAATGCCGTGACTGACAAATACAAGGATGCGATTGCGACGATTCCTCAAATTGGGGATAAAAAAACAGTCTCACAAGAGACAGTCCTTTCTTATGAGCCAGATGCTGTGATGGGTCGAAACATGATGTTTTCTGAAAAATCCTTGGGGACAGTTAGCACTTGGAATGAAAATAAAATCCCAGTCTATACGCAAAAAGCTTCTCTCTCAACGATTCAGCAAGATTTGGGGAATATTGTAGAAGATGTCAAAAATCTGGGAATGATTTTTAATGTTCAGGACAAGGCTAACGAATACGCAGCTCAATTACAAGCTAAAATTGACGCTGTTAAGAAAGCAAACCCAGAAAGCCAAGGTGAGAAGAAAAAGGCTTTGATTATGGTTGCATATAACGACGAAACCTTCGGTGCTTACAAGTCTGCTTTGCAAGAAAGTTTGTTGAATCAACTTGGTTATACCAACGTTGCAACGGGAACATCAGGATTGACCTTGGAAAATCTCGTGTCAATGGATCCTGAGTTGATTATCTATGTAACCAGTGACCGCAATAAAAAATTGGATACCAACGCAGTAGAGTTGATGAAGGCAAATGAAGTTTTAGAAAACGTTCCTGCAATTAAGAATCAAAAAATCATGACCATTTCTTACGATGAGTTGATGGACTATGGTCCAGCAGTGATTGATTCCCTTGAGAAAATCAATGACTTTATCAATAAATAATGAGTTTGATTGGGAAGGGATCCAAGTCAAGATCAGTCTTCCTTCGACCTATGATCCCAATCAAACCTATCCAGTTATTCTCTTGAATGATGGAAACTTGGATTTCCTATCCTCCCTTTCAGAATCTGTGATTTTAGTGGGCTTGACCTCTAAAAATCGCCTAGACGATTACACTCCCTGGAAGGCAGCTGCTCTGAGAGAGGGAGCTCCAGATTTTGGCGGTCAGGCAAATGCCTATCATAGTCATTTATTTGGAGGTCTTTTAGATAAGTTGCAGGCGCTTTATCGCCTGGACAAAAATCGCCTTGCTTATGGAGGTCACTCACTAGGTGGTTTGGCGGCCGTTTACAGTCTTTTCCGTTTTGATAAGGTCTCTTGTATCTTCTCTATCTGCGGTTCCTTTTGGTATCCTGATTTTACGACTTATTGCAAGGATGAAAATGTGAGAAATCTAGATTGTTTGCTGTATTTACAGAATGGTCAAACAGAAGGAGCCCATCATACCAATCGCTTGGCTCAAGCACCAGTCTATGCTGAGCAGATTCATACCAGTCTTCAGAAACACTATCCGACTAGTCAGTTTGTCTTTGATCCCTATGGGCATCATGAGCAAGTGGCTGAGCGCTTTCTAGCCTTTTCCAACTGGTTGGCCCAAAAATGGAAAATCGAATAAAAGAAATATCCCTTGGTTTTTACCAAGGGATAATTGTATTTCTTAACCAAGAGACTCTCTCTTCTTATCTGGATTCCAGATAAAGCTTGCGATGAAGGTAAAGATAATCGTTAGGATACCAACAATCACAGCAAGGAAGAGGGCAGGGATGCGGACAAACCACCAGAGTGGATTTGGTTTTTTATCATTGTGCCACTGCTTGGTTTCTTCGTCCAAACGTTGGAATTCTGCTTGGATACGGTCTGCAACCATTTCAATCCCTTCATCATTCATTTTCTTGATGTCTGAGATATCGATAGGATTCCCAAAGTTCATATCCACACGTTCACGGCTGACCAATCCCTTCAAGGTCATGGGACCGGTGTAGGTGACAGGCATGATACGGACCTTGGCCATTTTGGCAATCAAGGCAACTCCACCCTTGACATCATTTGAGTGACGGCTCCCACTTGGGAACATGATGAGAGAGCGGTCGCTTTTTTTGAGGACATTGATAGGGAACTTGATGGCAGAGGCGTTAGGTTTTTCCCGGTCGATAGGAAAGGCGCCACACATACGGATCCACCAGCCAAAGATACGGTTGTTAAATAGCTCTTTTTTGGCCATAAAGATGAACTGTTTTGGCTTGGTTGCAAAGGCCATGTAAACAGGATCCCACCAGGTACGATGAGGAGCGACGAGGATATAGTTTTCGTCTCGGCTAGGGATTTTATCAGTATTGTGATAGTGGGCATTGCCATTGATGGACCACAAGATCAGCATGACTAGTCCACGCAAATAAGTATAAAACATGAGAACTCCTTCGATTGTATTGCTTTTATTATTATACCTTATCGAAAGACTACTGGCAAACTTTTTCAGTTTTCAGTGGACAGTTTTTGGATGAGATTAGAATTCTGCTAAAAAAAATGATATGATAGAGTTTATGGATAAAAATATGATAATGGGATTAACCCAAAGAGAAGTCAAGGAAAGACAGGCTCAAGGTTTGGTCAATGACTTTACCGCATCAGCCAGTACCAGTACTTGGCAAATCATCAAACGAAATGTTTTTACACTTTTTAACGCATTAAACTTTGTTATTGCCCTAGCGCTTGCCTTTGTGCAGGCTTGGAGCAATCTGGTCTTCTTTGCCGTTATTTGCTTTAACGCTTTTTCTGGGATTGTGACCGAGCTGCGAGCCAAACACATGGTGGACAAGCTCAATCTCATGACCAAGGAAAAGGTCAAAACCATCCGTGATGGTCAAGAAGTCGCTCTCAATCCTGAAGAATTGGTTCTAGGAGATGTCATTCGTTTGTCTGCTGGAGAGCAGATTCCTAGTGATGCCTTGGTTTTGGAAGGATTCGCAGAAGTCAATGAAGCTATGTTGACGGGTGAGAGTGATTTGGTGCAAAAAGAAGTGGATGCCTTGCTTTTATCAGGGAGTTTCCTAGCCAGTGGCGCAGTTTTGGCTCAAGTTCACCATGTCGGGGCAGAAAACTATGCTTCCAAACTCATGCTGGAAGCCAAGACCGTTAAACCCATCAACTCTCGTATCATGAAATCGCTAGACAAGCTAGCTGGTTTTACTGGGAAGATTATCATTCCCTTTGGTCTGGCCCTCTTGCTAGAAGCCTTGCTTTTAAAAGGCTTGCACCTCAAGTCATCCGTTGTAAATTCGTCGACAGCACTTTTGGGTATGTTGCCTAAGGGAATCGCCCTTTTGACCATCACTTCGCTCTTGACTGCAGTGATTAAGCTAGGCTTGAAAAAGGTTTTGGTTCAGGAGATGTACTCTGTTGAGACCTTGGCGCGCGTGGATATGCTCTGTTTGGACAAGACGGGAACCATCACCCAAGGAAAGATGCAGGTGGAGGCTGTTCTTCCTTTGACCGAAGAGTATGGTGAGCATGCGATTGCCAGCATTCTGACTAGCTATATCGCTCATAGTGAGGATAAAAATCCTACAGCTCAAGCCATTCGCCAGCGTTTCCAAGGAAAGGTTGCCTACCCTATGCTTTCCAATCTTCCCTTCTCTAGCGACCGCAAGTGGGGAGCTATGGAGTTAGAAGGGCTAGGGACAGTTTTCTTAGGTGCGCCTGAGATGTTGTTGGACTCTGAAGTCCCAGAAGCTAGAGAGGCCTTGGAGAGAGGCTCGCGTGTTTTGGTCTTGGCCCTCAGTCAGGAAAAACTAGATCATCACAAACCACAGAAACCGTCTGACATTCAAGCCCTGGCCCTGCTGGAAATCTTGGATCCGATTCGAGAAGGAGCAGCTGAGACACTAGACTATCTTCGTTCCCAGGAAGTGGGACTCAAGATTATCTCTGGTGACAATCCCGTTACAGTTTCCAGCATTGCCCAGAAGGCTGGCTTTGCAGACTATCACAGCTATGTAGATTGCTCAAAAATCACGGATGAGGAATTGATGGCCATGGCTGAAGAGACAGCTATTTTCGGACGTGTTTCCCCTCATCAAAAGAAACTCATCATTCAAACGCTGAAAAAAGCAGGGCATACAACGGCTATGACAGGGGACGGAGTCAATGATATCCTGGCTCTTCGTGAGGCGGATTGTTCGATCGTAATGGCTGAAGGGGATCCGGCGACTCGTCAGATTGCCAATCTAGTTCTCTTGAACTCAGACTTTAATGATGTTCCTGAGATTCTCTTTGAAGGTCGTCGCGTGGTCAATAACATCGCCCATATCGCACCGATTTTCTTGATTAAGACCATCTATTCCTTCTTGCTTGCAGTCATCTGTATTGCCAGCGTTTTACTAGGACGGTCTGAGTGGATTTTGATTTTCCCTTTCATTCCAATCCAGATTACCATGATCGACCAATTCGTGGAAGGTTTCCCGCCATTCGTTCTGACCTTTGAGCGAAATATCAAACCTGTTGAGCCAAACTTCCTCAGAAGATCCATGCTTCGCGCCCTACCAAGCGCCCTCATGGTCGTCTTCAGCGTTCTTTTTGTGAAAATATTTGGAGCAAGTCAAGGTTGGTCTGAGTTAGAAATATCAACCCTCCTCTATTATCTTCTTGGGTCTATCGGTTTCTTATCTGTATTTAGAGCCTGTATGCCATTTACCCTCTGGCGTGTTCTCTTGATTGTCTGGTCTGTAGGAGGCTTCCTAGCCACAGCTCTCTTCCCAATGATTCAAAAGTTGCTTGAAATTTCAACCTTAACTGGACAAACATTCCCTGTTTACCTTGTCATGATGGCTGTCTTTACTGTGATATTTATCTTAACAAGTCGTTACCAATCCAGAAAATAAAGAAAGACTGCAATCTGTGTATTGCGGTCTTTTTAGGTGCAAGATTGCTAGCTGAAATATGGTATAATAAGAGGTAACAGAGTTTTGGAAAGTGAGAGAAGATGATTTCAAAGAGATTAGAATTGGTAGCGTCCTTTGTGCCCCAAGGTGCTGTGTTACTTGATGTGGGGAGTGACCATGCTTATCTGCCTATCGAGTTGGTCGAGAGAGGCCAAATCAAAAGCGCCATTGCAGGGGAGGTGGTGGAAGGCCCCTACCAGTCAGCGGTGAAAAATGTTGAAAGTCACAATCTAAAGGAGAGAATCCAAGTTCGTTTAGCCAATGGCTTGGCAGCCTTTGAAGAGGTAGACCAAGTCTCTGTTATCACCATTGCTGGTATGGGTGGCCGTTTGATTGCTACCATATTGGAAGAAGGATTGGATAAACTTGCGAGTGTAGAACGTTTAATCCTCCAACCCAATAATCGTGAAGACGACTTGCGCATCTGGCTACAAGAGCACGGTTTCCAGATTGTAGCAGAAAGCATCTTAGAAGAGGCTAGCAAGTTTTATGAAATTCTAGTGGTGGAAGCTGGACAAATGAAGCTATCAGCTAGAGATGTTCGCTTTGGCCCCTTCTTGTCCAAAGAAGTCAGCCCAGTCTTCGTTCAAAAGTGGCAAAAAGAAGCAGCTAAGTTAGAGTTTGCTCTTGACCAAATCCCAGAGAAAAATCGAGAAGAACGTCAAGTTCTAGCTCATAAGATTCAAGCCATCAAGGAGGTGCTCCATGTTAGCAAGTGAAGTGATTAAACGTTATGAAGACTTTTGTCCTCAGGAATTTTCCATGGAGGGAGACAGTCGTGGCCTGCAAATCGGCACTTTGGACAAGGAGATCCAAAGGGTTATGGTTGCCCTCGACATTCGTGAAGAGACGGTGGCTGAAGCCATTGAAAAGGGTGTGGATTTGATTATCGTCAAGCACGCGCCAATCTTTCGTCCGATCAAGGATCTGGTAGCTAGCCGTCCGCAAAATCAGATTTACATCGACCTGATCAAGCATGACATCGCAGTTTATGTCAGCCATACCAATATTGACATCGTTGATAATGGGCTAAATGACTGGTTCTGCCAGATGCTAGGAATCAAGGAGACCACTTATCTACAGGAGACAGGTCCAGGACGTGGGATTGGTCGTATTGGGAATATTCAGCCTCAGACATTTGGGGAATTGGCCCAGCATGTCAAGCAAGTCTTTGGTCTAGATAGCCTTCGAATGGTGCATTATCAAGAGAGTGATTTGCAGAAGCCTATTTCAAGAGTGGCCATCTGTGGCGGTAGTGGTCAATCTTTCTATAAGGATGCTTTAGCTAAGGGGGCAGATGTCTACATTACTGGCGATATCTACTACCACACAGCTCAGGATATGTTGTCAGATGGCTTGTTGGCGCTGGACCCGGGCCACTATATCGAAATTCTTTTTGTCGAAAAAATTGCTGACCTCCTTACTCAATGGAAGGCAGAAAAGGATTGGACCATTGATATCATACCTAGCCAAGCATCGACCAATCCTTTCCACCATATCTAGTTAGGAAGTGAAGACAATGAAAAAAGTTGCCATTATTGGAGCAGGGATTGTAGGGGCAACTGCTGCCTACTACCTCTCCAAAGAAGCAGATTTAGAGGTGACCGTTTTTGACCATGGACAAGGTCAGGCTACCAAGGCAGCAGCGGGAATTATCAGTCCTTGGTTTTCCAAACGCCGTAATAAAGCCTGGTACAAGATGGCGCGCTTGGGAGCTGACTTTTATGTGGATTTGTTGGCTGATTTAGAAAAGTCTGGTCAGGAAATCGACTTTTACCAACGCTCAGGAGTTTTTCTCTTGAAAAAGGACGAATCCAAGTTGGAAGAACTCTATGAACTAGCCCTTCAGCGTAGGGAAGAATCTCCCTTGATAGGCCAGTTAGCTATTCTGGATCAAGCATCTGCTAATAACTACTTTCCTGGTCTGCAAGGATTTGACCGCCTGCTCTATGCTTCTGGTGGAGCGAGAGTAGATGGCCACCTCTTAGTGACTCGTTTGCTAGAAGCCAGTCAAGTCAAGCTGGTCAAAGAAAAAGTGAGTCTGACTCCTGTATCATCAGGTCACCAGATTGGCGAAGAGGTGTTTGATCAGGTTATTTTGGCGACAGGAGCTTGGTTGGGGGACTTTTTGGAACCTTTAGGATATGAGGTAGATGTTCGTCCCCAAAAGGGACAGCTCCGAGATTATCAACTCTCCGAAGACCTAGCATCTTACCCTGTTGTCATGCCGGAAGGAGAGTGGGATTTGATCCCTTTTGCAGGTGGGAAATTGTCTTTAGGAGCTACCCATGAAACGACATGGGATTTGACTTGACGGTGGATGAAACCTTGCTCCAGCAAATGGAGGATGCGGCCTTGCCTCACTATCCAGCCTTGGCAGGAGCGAAATCATCGGGTGAGCGTGTGGGAATTCGTGCTTACACCAGTGATTTCTCGCCTTTCTTTGGGGAAGTACCTGGCTTAGCAGGTGTCTATGCGGCTAGTGGCCTAGGTTCATCAGGCCTCACAACTGGGCCTATCATTGGTTACCACTTAGCTCAACTGATCCAAGACAAGGAATTGACCTTGGACCCAGTAAACTATCCAATTGTAAACTATGTCAAACGAGTAAAAAGCGAATGAGATTTTACTGAAATTTTAGCCTCCCCTCTAGGATGGCAAATGACATTCCCTATCAAAAATGGTAAAATAAGAAAAATAATCCGAGAATCGAGGAAAGAAGATGCAAGAAAAGATTTTGGTAACAGGTGGAGCAGGTTTTATCGGAACCCACACTGTTATTGAGTTGATCCAAGCAGGTCATCAAGTGGTTGTGGTGGATAATCTTGTCAATAGCAATCGTAAAAGTTTAGAAGTTGTTGAAAGAATCACAGGAGTTGAGATCCCTTTCTATGAGGCAGATATCCGTGACACAGATACACTCAGAGATATTTTCAAGCAGGAAGAACCGACTGGTGTGATTCACTTTGCGGGTTTGAAGGCTGTTGGCGAATCAACCCGTATCCCTCTTGCCTACTATGACAACAATATCGCAGGAACTGTCAGCCTTCTAAAAGCCATGGAAGAAAATAACTGTAAGAACATCATCTTCAGTTCTTCGGCGACAGTTTACGGAGATCCTCACACTGTTCCAATCTTGGAAGATTTCCCACTTTCAGTGACCAACCCGTACGGCCGTACTAAGCTCATGTTAGAGGAGATTTTGACCGATATCTACAAGGCAGACTTAGAATGGAATGTGGTCTTGCTTCGTTACTTCAACCCAATCGGAGCGCATGAAAGTGGAGACCTAGGAGAAAATCCAAATGGAATTCCAAACAATCTCTTACCTTATGTTTCACAAGTAGCAGTGGGCAAACTAGAACAAGTACAAGTGTTTGGAGATGATTACGATACAGAAGATGGAACCGGTGTTCGTGACTATATCCACGTCGTAGACCTAGCTAAAGGTCACGTTGCAGCTTTGAAAAAACTCCAAAAAGGTTCAGGTCTAAACATTTATAACCTTGGAACTGGTAAAGGTTACTCCGTTCTTGAAATTATCCAAAATATGGAAAAAGCAGTGGGACGTCCTATTCCTTACCGCATCGTAGAACGCCGCCCAGGTGATATCGCTGCCTGCTACTCAGACCCAGCAAAAGCCAAAGCAGAACTCGGATGGGAAGCAGAACTCGACATTACTCAAATGTGTGAAGACGCATGGCGTTGGCAAAGCAAGCATCCAAATGGATTTGAAGACTAAGATGATGATTTCAATCATCGTCCCTTGTCTAAACGAAGAGGAAGTACTTCCTCTTTTTTTATCAGTCTGTGGAAGCTCTGCTTCCTGACTTGGGAGCAGAAGTCGAATATGTCTTTGTAGACGATGGCTCAAGCGATGGGACCTTAGAGTTTTTGAAGACCTATCGGGAGCAAAATCCTGCGGTCCGTTATGTCTCATTCTCACGAAATTTTGGGAAAGAGGCAGCCTTATACGCAGGTTTGCAGCATGCAACTGGAGACTTGGTGGTCGTGATGGATGCAGACCTTCAGGATCCTCCTAGTATGCTACTTGAGATGAAAGCCTTACTAGACCAGAATGCAGACTTGGACTGTGTTGGGACACGGAGAACTAGTCGGGAGGGAGAACCCTTCTTTCGCAGTCTCTGTGCTGACCTCTTTTACCGCCTCATGCAAAAAATTAGCCCAGTAGCTCTGCCCTCAGGTGTCCGTGATTTTCGCATGATGAGACGATCTGTGGTAGATGCTATTTTGACCCTGACCGAATCCAATCGTTTTTCTAAAGGACTCTTTGCCTGGGTGGGTTTTAAAACGCACTATCTTGATTATCCAAACGTTGAACGACAGGCTGGCAAGACCAGTTGGAGTTTTAGACAACTCTTTTTCTACTCGATTGAAGGAATTCTCAATTTTTCAGATTTTCCCTTGAGTATAGCTTTTGTAGCGGGACTTCTATCTTGTTTTCTTTCTTTTGTGATGACAGTTTTTGTAGTGTTTCGGACTCTTATCTTGGGAAATCCGACATCCGGTTGGACGTCTTTGATGGCTGTCATCCTCTTTCTTGGAGGGATTCAACTCCTGACGATTGGGATTCTCGGTAAGTATATCAGTAAGATTTATCTAGAGACCAAAAAAAGACCACTCTATCTCGTCAAAGAAAAAAGTGACCTTTCTATTATTGAAGGAAAAAATAACCAAAAAAGACTATAATTTTACCTAGAAATATGCTAAACTAGTAGGTGTGGGAAAAATGAGAAAAATCAATTATATTTATTCCCTGCTTCCTACGATGGATCTTTTAGAAGTGCTCTTGTAGGACAATTTTTGATGGCCTCCAGAACATCGCTGGTCTCAGCGATTTCTCTTTGCAATTCAACTGGATCATCATAAAAGCGAACGATTCCATTATCGTGATAATCAAAGAGTTCAGAGTAGGTTTGGCAAAGCCCGCAGGCGATGCACCGTTCGGGTATAAGTGTGACTTTCATATTTATATTGTAATAAGAAAATGTAAAAAAAACAAGGAGTAAGGTATGGAAAAAGAACCGTGGCAAGAAGATATTTACGAAAACAATGAGGAAGAAACAAGATCAGAGCGTCGACACCGGAAACAAAAAGGGAAAGGCGTTGTTGCGAATCGTGTCTTGACGGTTCTAGCTAGCCTCTTCTTTGTAATCGTTGTAGCAATGGTAGTTGTATTGATTTACCTATCAACCGGAGGAAGCAATCGTACTTCATCTTTGAAGGACTTCTATGATGCATCGTCTCCTTCTACCAGTGCAAGTTCTAAAGTGGAAGCATCATCATCTTCAAGTAGCAAGGTAGAGGAAACAGCTTCTTCTGAATCAACACCTTCAGAGAGCAGTTCGGAAGAACATGCAGAGGGTGAAGGAACACTTACAGTACAACCTGGAGAGGGAGAAGCAGCTCTTGCTCAACGTGCAGGGATTTCCATTGCCCAGCTAGAAGCCCTAAATCCTTCTCACATGTCATCTGGATCTTGGTTTGCCAACCCAGGTGATGTGATTAAGACAAGATAGGAGTCGGTCATGAAGACAATTCAAATTGCTATCGATGGTCCAGCTTCGAGTGGCAAGAGTACGGTCGCAAAGATTGTCGCTAAAGATTTTGGTTACACTTATCTCGATACAGGTGCTATGTACCGTGCTGCGACTTATATAGCGCTCAAGCACCAGTTGGATGCAGGAAATGTAGACCAACTTCTTGAGCTTCTTAACCAACACCCCATTAGTTTTGGTCGTTCAGAAACAGGTGAGCAACTTGTTTTTGTAGGGGATGTTGAGATTACGCATCCGATTCGTGAAAATGAAGTGACCAACAAGGTTTCAAGCATTGCTGCCATTCCTGAAGTGCGTGAGAAACTGGTTTCGCTCCAGCAAGAGATTGCTCAGCAAGGTGGTATCGTCATGGATGGGCGTGATATCGGGACAGTTGTTTTACCACAAGCTGAACTCAAGATTTTCCTAGTGGCTTCTGTTGAAGAAAGAGCAGAGCGTCGTTACAAGGAAATATTGCCAAAGGCATTGAGACAGATTTGGAAACGTTGAAAGAAGAGATTGCTGCGCGTGACTACAAGGACAGTCATCGTGAAACCTCACCTCTCAAACAGGCTGAGGATGCAGTTTACCTTGACACAACTGGACTAAGTATCCAAGAAGTGGTTGAAAAAATCGAATCAGAAGCAAAAAAATATATGTCCTAAGGGCGAGAGGAGCAGGCTGAATGAAGCCTGCTCCTTTTCTCTCTTTTGCGCGCGTTTCAAAACAGCCTTTTTGGGAGAATTTTGATAAAATAGTAGTATCAATAAAAAGGACGGAAGCATGACAAAGAAAATCATAGCCATTTGGGCCCAAGATGAAAAAGGTGTGATTGGGAAGGAAGATCGTCTCCCTTGGCATTTGCCAGCAGAGTTGCAACATTTTAAGGAAACAACTTTAAATCATGCTATACTGATGGGACGAGTGACCTTTGATGGTATGGGACGTCGTCTGCTTCCAAAACGGCAAACCCTGATTTTAACGCGAAATAGCGAAGAAGTCATAGATGGGGCGCTCGTATTTCAAGATGTGGAGTCTGTTTTAGCGTGGTATCAGAGTCAGGAAAAAAATCTCTATATCATTGGCGGAAAGCAGATTTTTCAGGCTTTTGAGCCTTATTTAGATGAAATCATCGTGACACAGATTCATGCTCAGGTGGAGGGAGATACCTATTTCCCTGAGGAGTTTGACTTGTCTCATTTTGAGACAGTAGCAAGCAAATCTTACACCCGAGATGAGAAAAACGACTATGATTTTACCATCGAATACCGAGATAGAAAGGAAGTCTAATGGAGCGCAGTATATTTGGATTTTTTACAGCTTTTTTGTGTGTGATCTGTATTTTGACTGGAGCACAGGCTTTTCGTAAGAAGCGCTATGGACTGTCTGCCTTACTCTGGTTGAATGCTTTTACCAATCTGGTAAACAGTGTCCACGCTTTTTATATGACCTTATTTTAGATAGAATGATAAATTAGAATGGAAGGAAATCATGCCTACAAATAGGAAAAATGATATGATGGTTTATTGCTCATTTTGTGGCAAGAGCCAAGAAGAAGTAAAGAAAATAATCGCTGGGAACAACGCCTTTATCTGTAATGAATGTGTGGAATTGGCCCAGGAAATCATTCGGGAGGAGTTGGCTGAGGAAGTTTTGGCAGACTTGTCTGAAGTACCAAAACCAATCGAACTCCTCAATATCTTGAATCACTATGTGATCGGTCAGGATCGCGCTAAACGTGCCTTGGCAGTGGCAGTTTACAACCACTACAAACGCATCAATTTCCATGATACGCGTGAAGAGTCAGAAGATGTGGATTTGCAGAAGTCAAACATCTTGATGATTGGTCCAACTGGTTCTGGGAAAACCTTCTTGGCTCAGACTTTGGCTAAGAGCTTGAACGTGCCTTTCGCTATTGCAGATGCGACGGCTCTGACTGAGGCTGGGTATGTGGGTGAGGACGTGGAAAATATCCTCCTCAAACTTTTGCAGGCTGCTGACTTTAACATCGAACGTGCAGAACGTGGGATTATCTACGTAGATGAAATTGACAAAATTGCCAAGAAGAGCGAGAATGTGTCTATCACACGTGACGTTTCGGGTGAAGGTGTGCAACAAGCCCTTCTCAAGATTATCGAGGGAACTGTCGCTAGCGTGCCGCCTCAAGGAGGACGCAAACATCCACAACAAGAGATGATTCAGGTGGATACTAAAAATATCCTCTTTATCGTAGGTGGTGCTTTTGATGGCATCGAAGAAATCGTTAAACAACGTCTGGGAGAAAAAGTCATCGGTTTTGGCCAAAATAACAAGGCGATTGACGAAAACAGCTCCTACATGCAAGAAATCATCGCAGAAGACATTCAAAAATTCGGTATTATCCCTGAGTTGATTGGACGCTTGCCTGTCTTTGCTGCTCTTGAGCAATTGACGGTCGATGACTTGGTTCGCATCTTGAAAGAGCCAAGAAATGCCTTGGTGAAACAATACCAAACCTTGCTTTCTTATGATGATGTTGAGTTGGAATTTGAAGATGAAGCCCTTCAAGAAATCGCCAATAAGGCTATCGAACGCAAAACTGGTGCGCGTGGTCTTCGGTCTATTATCGAAGAAACCATGCTAGATGTTATGTTTGAAGTACCGAGTCAGGAAAATGTGAAATTGGTCCGCATCACAAAAGAAGCTGTTGATGGAACGGAAAAACCCATTCTAGAAACAGCCTAGAGGTGACTATGGAAATCAATACACACAATGCTGAAATCCTGCTCAGTGCGGCAAACAAGTCCCACTATCCGCAGGATGAACTGCCAGAGATTGCCCTTGCAGGGCGTTCAAATGTCGGCAAGTCTAGCTTTATCAACACCATGTTGAACCGCAAAAAATCTTGCTCGTACATCAGGAAAAACCTGGGAAGACCCAGTTACTCAACTTCTTCAACATTGATGACAAGATGCGTTTTTGTGGATGTACCAGGTTATGGCTATGCCCGCGTTTCTAAAAAAAGGAACGTGAAAAATGGGGGCGCATGATTGAGGAGTACCTAACGACTCGGGAAAATCTCCGTGCGGTTGTCAGTTTGGTGGATCTCCGCCACGACCCGTCAGCAGATGATGTGCAGATGTACGAATTTCTCAAGTATTATGAGATTCCGGTTATCATCGTTGCGACCAAGGCGGACAAGATTCCTCGCGGTAAGTGGAACAAGCACGAATCAGCAATCAAAAAGAAATTAAACTTTGACCCAAGTGACGACTTCATCCTCTTTTCATCTGTCAGCAAGGCAGGGATGGATCAGGCTTGGGATGCAATATTAGAAAAATTGTGAGGGAAAGAAATGGCAAAAACAATTCATACAGACAAAGCTCCAAAAGCAATCGGACCATATGTTCAAGGGAAAATCGTTGGCAATCTTTTGTTTGCTAGCGGTCAAGTTCCCCTATCTCCTGAAACTGGAGAAATTGTAGGAGAAACGATCCAAGAACAGACAGAACAAGTCTTGAAAAATATCGGCGCTATTTTGGCAGAAGCAGGAACAGACTTTGACCATGTTGTTAAAACAACTTGCTTCTTGAGCGATATGAATGACTTTGTTCCTTTTAACGAGGTTTACCAGACTGCCTTTAAAGAGGAATTTCCAGCTCGTTCAGCTGTAGAGGTTGCACGTCTTCCTCGTGATGTAAAAGTCGAAATTGAAGTGATCGCAGAGATTGGATAAGCTAGTTGAAGTTTGGCTCTGCCAAACTTTTTTTGATATAAGGAGAGATAGATGACAAAGAAACAACTTCACCTGGTGATTGTGACAGGGATGAGTGGCGCAGGGAAAACAGTAGCCATTCAGTCCTTCGAGGATTTGGGATATTTCACTATTGACAATATGCCACCAGCCCTCTTGCCAAAGTTTTTGCAGTTGGTAGAGACCAAGGATGATGACCACAAACTGGCCTTGGTTGTGGACATGCGGAGCCGTTCCTTCTTTTCAGAGATTCAGGCAGTTTTGGATGAATTGGAAAACCAAGATGATTTGGATTTCAAAATTCTCTTTTTGGATGCAAAAGATAAGGAATTGGTGGCCCGTTACAAGGAAACCAGACGGAGTCACCCTCTAGCAGCGGATGGTCGGATTTTGGACGGCATCAAGCTGGAGCGCGAGCTCTTGGCACCTTTGAAAAACATGAGCCAAAATGTGGTGGATACGACAGAACTTACTCCGCGTGAACTTCGTAAAACCATTGCTGAGCAATTTTCGGACCAAGAACAAGCCCAGTCTTTCCGTATCGAAGTCATGTCTTTGGATTCAAGTATGGTATTCCTATCGATGCAGACTTGGTCTTTGATGTCCGTTTCTTACCAAACCCATACTACCTCCCTGAACTCCGTAATCAGACAGGTGAGGATCAAGCAGTTTATGACTATGTGATGAATCATGAAGAGTCTGAAAGTTTCTATCAGCACTTACTCGCCTTGATTGAACCCATTTTGCCAAGTTACAAAAAAGAAGGCAAGTCTGTTTTAACCATTGCAGTAGGATGTACAGGTGGACAGCACCGTAGTGTTGCCTTTGCCAAACGAATAGCTGAGGACCTTGCTAAAAACTGGCCTGTCAATGAAAGCCATCGTGACAAAGACAGAAGAAAGGAAACGGTAAATCGTTCATGAGAAAACCAAAGATAACGGTGATTGGTGGAGGAACTGGTATCCCCGTCATTTTGAAAAGCTTGCGAGAAAAGGATGTTGATATCGCAGCCATCGTAACGGTAGCTGATGATGGTGGCTCTTCTGGTGAACTAAGAAAGAATATCCAACAGCTGACACCACCAGGAGATCTTCGCAATGTCCTGGTAGCCATGTCGGATATGCCTAAATTTTATGAGAAGGTTTTTCAGTACCGCTTTTCAGAAGACGCTGGTGCTTTTGCAGGTCATCCTCTAGGAAATATCATTATAGCAGGACTTTCTGAAATGCAAGGGTCCACTTACAATGCCATGCAGCTGCTAAGTCTCTTTTTCCACACAACAGGAAAAATCTACCCCTCAAGCGATCAGCCTTTGACACTGCATGCAGTCTTTAAAGACGGTTCTGAGGTGGCAGGTGAGAGCCACATTGCAGATCATCCAGGCATGATCGACCATGTCTATGTGACCAATACCTTGGATGATGAAACACCGCAAGCCAGCCGTCGAGTAGTCAATACCATTCTCGAGAGTGACATGATTGTCTTGGGGCCTGGTTCCCTCTTTACATCGATTTTGCCCAATATTGTCATTGAGGAGATTGGACAGGCTCTCTTGGAGACTAAGGCAGAGATCGCCTATGTCTGCAATATCATGACCCAGCGTGGGGAAACAGAGCACTTTTCAGACAGTGACCACGTGGAAGTCCTCCATCGACACTTAGGTAGGCCATTTATTGATACGGTCTTGGTTAATATCGAGAAGGTTCCTAGAGAATACATGGATACCAACCGTTTTGATGAATATTTGGTTCAGGTAGAGCATGATTTTGCTGGTCTTTGCAAGCAGGTCCCTCGTGTGATTTCATCCAACTTCCTTCGTTTGGAAAATGGAGGAGCCTTCCATGATGGCGATTTGATTGTAGATGAATTGATGCGCATTATACAGGTGAGAAAATGAGTTTCACAGTAGCAGTAAAAGAAGAAATTCTTGGTCAACACCATCTCAGTCGTTATGAACTATCGGCCATTATCAAGATGTCTGGTAGCATCGGTCTCTCGACTTCTGGCCTGACCTTGTCTGTTGTGACTGAAAATGCCAAGTTGGCTCGGCATCTCTATGAGTCCTTTCTCCATTTTTATGAAATCAAGTCAGAGATTCGTCACCATCAGAGAAGCAATCTTCGCAAGAACCGTGTCTATACGGTCTATACTGATGAGAGGGTACAGGAGCTTTTAGCTGATTTGCGGCTTGCGGATTCCTTCTTTGGTTTGGAGACGGGCATCGATCCTGATATTTTAGCAGATGAAGAAGCAGGTCGTGCTTATTTATGTGGGGCCTTTCTGGCAAATGGAAGTATCCGTGATCCTGAGTCTGGCAAATACCAGCTAGAAATCAGTTCTGTTTATCTGGACCATGCCCAAGGACTGGCCTCTCTCCTCCAGCAATTTTTACTGGATGCCAAGGTTATTGAGCGAAAGAAAGGTGCGGTTACCTATCTCCAGCGCGCAGAGGACATCATGGATTTCTTGATTGTGATTGGGGCTATGCAGGCGCGTGATAATTTTGAGCGCGTCAAGATTTTGCGTGAAACTCGTAACGATCTCAATCGAGCCAATAACGCTGAAACAGCCAATATCGCTCGGACAGTTTCTGCCAGCATGAAAACCATCAATAATATCAGTAAAATCAAAGATCGAATGGGCTTGGAAAATTTACCCGTGGATTTGCAAGAGGTGGCTCAGTTGCGAATCCAGCATCCAGACTACTCTATCCAGCAGTTGGCAGATAGCCTCAGCAATCCCCTAACCAAAAGTGGTGTCAACCACAGACTGAGAAAAATAAACAAGATTGCAGATGAGCTATAAAACCACGAATCGTTGATTCGTGGTTCTTTTCTTATAAACTGGTTGAGTGTTTGGGTTGTACTTTTTGGTCAGGGTCGATGTAGTTGATAGCATTGTTGACGGCAGTAGGTGCTTCTCCCAGTCCTGTGGCGATCAAGTCAATCTTTCCTTCGTAGTAGCAGCAGTCTCCGATAGCATAGATACCTGCTTGGCTGGATTCTTGCTTGCTATTGACGATAATATTATGACGGTTGAGATCTAGACCCCAGTTTTTAAGATTTCCGACAGAAGACTTGAAGCCGTAGTTGACAAAGAGGTGGTCTACCTCAATCGTTTCGGCTTCATCCGATTTGACTTTGGTGATTTCCAGTTTATCGAGTGTTTTTCCATCTCCAAGGAGTTGGCTAGGAACGAATGGTGTCTTGATAGTCACAGATGATTCTTGTAGAGCTTGCACACTATGTTCCAAGGCACGGAAATTATCTCGACGGTGAACAAGAGTAGTTGGGGCGATTTTTTCAAAAGCCAATGCCCAGTCAACTGCTGAGTCCCCTCCACCAAGGATAGTCACTTTCTTGCCAGCGTATTGCTGGATATTGGCAACGTGGTAGTGGATATTTTCATAGTTTTCGACGCCATCTAATTCGAGCGGACGAGGTTTAAAGGCACCACCACCCATGGCAATAATGACTGTTTTAGTCAGGTGGCTTCCTTTGTTAGTTTGAATTGTAAAGTTTTCTTCTTGTTTCTCGATTTCAAGAACAGTTTCGTTGAGGTGAACCGGTGTTTCAAAGCCGTTTAGCTGTTCAATCAGGCGATTGGTCAGCTCTTCCCCAGTTAAGTTTGGAAACCTGGCACATCAAGGATTTGCTTTTCAGGGTAGAGGATGGCAGGCTGACCACCGAGCTGGGGAAGAGAGTCGATGATTTGGACTTTGGCTTGGCGTAGGTGGGCGTAAAAGGCAGCAAAGAGTCCGACAGGACCGCCACCTACAATAGTAATATCATAGAGTTGAGACATGATTTCTCCTTCGTTTTTTCTAATCAGTTTATTTTATCATATTTTTGCTTAATTTAAAATGAGGTAGGATAGGGAAAAAATGGGCAAAAAATGGTATAATGGTACAGAAAGTGTTTTGACAGGGAGGAGGCCAGGGATGAATTTTCAACCATTATCCAATTTGCAATACTGGACGAGTTTGTTTTCAAGCCCTTGGACAATAGTCACCAATCTGATTGATATTCTCATTGTGACTTATATTTTATATCATTTTACCAAAGCGATTGCAGGGACCAAAATCATGATATTGGTGCGGGGAGTCCTGGTCTTTATTTTAGGTCAGATTCTATCCAATATGATTGGTTTGACGACCATTTCCTGGTTGATCAATCAGATCATCACTTATGGGGTTATCGCAGCGGTGGTTATTTTTTCACCAGAGATTCGGACTGGTTTGGAACGATTGGGCCGGGCTACTGATTTCTTCTACAATGCCCCTATTAGTGCGGAAGAGCAAATGGTTCGTGCATTTGTCAAATCAGTCGAGTACATGAGTCCTCGTAAGATTGGGGCGCTTGTAGTGGTTCAGCGAGTAAGAACCTTGCAGGAATACATCTCGACAGGGATTCCTTTAGATGCTAAAATTTCGGCTGAATTGCTTATCAATATTTTTATTCCCAATACTCCCTTGCATGATGGTGCTGTCATTATCAAGGAAGACCGGATTGCCGTCACTTCAGCCTATCTACCCCTGACCGAAGATACCGGGATTTCCAAGGAGTTTGGAACGCGTCACAGGGCGGCGATTGGTTTGTCGGAAGTGTCAGATGCTCTTACCTTTGTGGTTTCGGAAGAAACGGGTGGAATCTCAATCACCTATAATGGAGTCTTTAAGCATGATTTGACCTTGGAAGAGTTTGAATCGGAGTTAAGAAGAATCTTACTTCCAAAATCAGAGAAAAAGCAAGGTCTGAAAGAGCGCTTGCTAGGAGGATTGAAACATGAGAAAAAATAGTCTATACATCATTTCTTCCTTCTTTTTCGCCTGCATTCTCTTTATCTATGCAACATTGACAAACTATCAGAATAGCAACAGTGCCAGACAGGTGCGGACGGAGACTTATACAAACACAGTTCTTAATGTCCCAATTGATATTCAGTATGACAGTGCTCAGTATTTTATCAGTGGTTTTACATCTGAGGTGACGGTCTTTCTAACAGGCTCAAACAGAGTTGCTTTAGCGAGTGAGATGCAGGAAAGTACCCGCAAATTTAAGGTGACGGCTGATCTTTCTGATGCTAGTGTAGGAACCATCGAAGTTCCTCTGACTATTGAAAATTTACCGAGTGGTTTGACGGCTGTTGCGACACCGCAAAAGATAACAGTGAAGGTTGGTAAAAAAGCAAAACGAGACAATGTCATTGTTGTGCCGGAGATTGACCCTAGTCAGATTGATTCTCGTGTGAAAATTGATACAGTCACTGTATCAGATGAAAAAGTAACGGTTATTAGTGATGAGGAAACTCTCTCTAGAGTAGATCGTGTCATTGCCATCTTGCCAACGAGTGAACGGATAACAGGTAATTATTCGGCTTCTGTTCCTCTACAAGCAGTCGATAAAAATGGAAATGTCTTGCCAAGCGTCATTATGCCATTTGACACTACAATGAAAATTACAACCAAAACAGTATCGTCTAGCTCGAGTTCTTCGTCAACGACCTCGTCAACGGGCTCTTCAACCAGCAGTTCGTCTTCAACGAGTTCAGAAACGAAACCAGACTCGTCTAAACAGGACTAAACAAAATAGTAGAAAAGGATGATAAATAAAATGGGTAAATATTTTGGGACCGATGGAGTCCGTGGAGAAGCAAACGTAGAACTGACGCCAGAATTGGCCTTTAAATTGGGACGTTTGGTGGTTATGTTCTTAGCCAACACGAAACAGAAGCCCCTAAAGTCTTTGTAGGACGTGATACACGCATCTCAGGAGAAATGCTAGAATCTGCCTTAGTGGCAGGTCTTCTCTCTGTAGGGATTCACGTCTACAAACTCGGTGTCCTTGCAACACCAGCAGTAGCTTATTTGGTCAAAACTGAGGGAGCCAGTGCAGGTGTCATGATTTCCGCTAGTCACAACCCAGCCCTTGATAATGGAATTAAGTTCTTTGGAGGGGATGGCTTCAAACTTGATGACGAAAAAGAAGCAGAAATCGAAGCCTTGCTAGATGCTACAGAAGATACCCTTCCTCGTCCAAGCGCCGAAGGCTTGGGAACCTTAGTGGACTATCCAGAAGGTTTACGTAAGTATGAAGGCTACCTTGTTTCAACTGGAACTCCTCTTGAAGGGATGAAAGTGGCCTTGGATACAGCTAATGGTGCAGCGTCTACAAGTGCTCGTCAAATCTTTGCAGACCTTGGAGCTCAAATAACTGTTATCGGTGAGACACCGGATGGTCTTAATATCAACTTGAATGTGGGTTCTACACATCCAGAAGCTCTTCAAGAGGTGGTCAAAGAAAGCCAGTCAGCTATTGGTTTGGCCTTTGACGGAGACAGTGACCGCTTGATTGCTGTCGATGAAAATGGCGACATCGTCGATGGTGATAAGATCATGTACATCATCGGGAAATACCTTTCTGAAAAAGGCCAGTTGGCTCAAAATACCATCGTGACAACGGTTATGTCTAACCTTGGCTTCCATAAGGCTTTGGATAGCGCTGGCATTAACAAGGCAGTGACTGCTGTTGGTGACCGCTATGTCGTTGAAGAAATGAGAAAATCAGGCTACAACCTTGGTGGTGAACAATCAGGTCACGTTATCTTGATGGACTACAATACAACTGGTGATGGTCAATTATCAGCTGTCCAATTGACCAAAATCATGAAAGAAACAGGCAAGAGCTTGTCTCAACTAGCATCAGAAGTGACGATTTACCCACAAAAACTGGTCAATATCCGAGTGGAAAATGCCATGAAAGAAAATGCCATGGAAGTACCAGCCATCAAGACAATCATAGAAAAGATGGAAGAAGAGATGGCAGGGAACGGCCGTATCCTTGTCCGCCCAAGTGGAACAGAACCCCTCTTGCGTGTCATGGCAGAAGCACCAACAACAGAAGAAGTCAACTACTATGTAGATACGATTGCTGCTGTGGTTAAAGATGAAATCGGAATTGACTAAAGCCTAGAAAACTAGATGAAATGATAAAAATGTGGTACAATTGCATAGTAAATTGTAGCAATGGGAGAGAAAAATGAATCTTAAACGAGAACAAGAATTTGTTAGCCAGTATCACTTTGATGCTCGTAACTTTGAATGGGAAAATGAAAATGGAGCTCCTGAAACCAAGGTAGACGTGAACTTTCAGTTACTCCAACATGACCAAGAAAACCAAGTGACTTCTTTAGTCGTTATCTTGAGCTTTATGATTGTCTTTGACAAATTTGTCATCAGCGGAACAATTTCCCAAGTGAACCATGTGGAAGGTCGTATTGTCAACGAACCAAGCGAATTTAACCAAGAAGAAGTCGAAACCTTGGCACGTCCATGTTTGAACATGCTTAATCGTTTGACGTATGAAGTAACAGAAATCGCCTTGGATCTTCCAGGAATCAATTTGGAGTTTTAGCCATGAAATTAGCTGTCATTACAGATTCTTCAGCCTATTTAGAGGAGAGGACGCTGCAAAGAGAGAATCTATTTATCTTGGATATTCCTGTCAATATTGATGGGGAGGAGTATGTTGAAGGTGTCAATCTGACTGCTGAAGAATTTTATCAAAAAATGGCTCAGTCTGCAGAATTGCCTAAAACTAGTCAACCAAGTATTGCCAAATTGGATGAAATTCTAAGTTCCTTGAAAGATGAAGGCTATACTCATGTCTTGGGCCTCTTTCTTTCGTCAGGAATTTCAGGCTTTTATCAGAATATCCAATATATGTTAGACGAGTATGAAGGTTTGACCATTGCCTTTCCAGATACCCATATCACAAGTTCCCCTCTAGGATTTATGGTAGAGAGTGCCTTTGATTGGGCAGAACAAGGCGATGATTTTGCACAGATTCAGGAGAAATTGGCTATCCAAATCGCCGATAACTCGGCCTTTATCATAGTAGATGACCTTGATCACTTGGTTAAGGGAGGACGTCTGTCAAATGGGGCGGCCATCCTAGGAAATCTTCTCAGTATCAAGGCCATTCTTTACTTCAATGACCAAGGTGTGATTGAGGTTTATGAAAAAGTTCGTACAGAGAAAAAAGCAATCAAACGTTTGGTGGAAATCATCAAAGAGTTGACAAAAGATGGGGACTACCGTATTACAGTCATTCATGGAAACGCTCCTCAAAAGGCAGCGGATTTACGTCAGCTTTTGATGGAGAGTGGTGTGAATTCTGAGATTCCAATTGTCAGCTTTGGTAGTGTCATTGGGACCCACCTTGGAGAAGGCAGTATCGCCTTGAGCTATACGCCAGTTGTCTAGATTGTTCTGGGCAGGCTTTGTATCTTAGAAATTGAACACGGACTATCTGCCTCTTGAAAAAAGATGCCTGTCTTGCCTTTCATGGAAAGTCAGCGCCATTCCCTATTTTTCATGGGCAGCTAACGTCCTTTGTATCTTGATAATTGAACACGCCTGGAACCCTGTGTGAAAAAGATAGTTCTTCCAAGGAGTAGACACTCCTTGATCAGAACTCCTATTTTCACTTTGTGTTCTTACAAGCTTTGTATCTTAGACAGGAGTAGAGATGAGTATTCGAGTGATTATTGCTGGGTTTAAGGGAAAGATGGGCCAGGCCGCTTGTCAGATGGTCTTGGCTGATCTAGACTTGGACTTGGTCGCAGTTTTGGATCCGTTTGAGTCTGAGTCAGAGTGGCAGGGAATTCCTGTCTTCAATGATAAGGTTGACTTGGTTGGATTTGAAGCAGATGTCTGGGTGGATTTCACCACACCAGCTGTTGCCTACGAAAATACACGCTTTGCTCTTGAAAATGGCTTTGCTCCAGTGGTTGGGACAACAGGCTTCACTAGTGAAGAAATTGCAGAACTAAAAGCATTTTCCCGTAAACAAGATTTGGGTGGCTTGATTGCCCCTAACTTTGCCTTGGGAGCTGTCTTGCTCATGCAATTTGCGGCGCAGGCTGCCAAATATTTCCCAAATGTGGAGATTATCGAGCTCCATCATGATAAGAAAAAAGATGCTCCGAGTGGAACAGCTATCAAAACAGCTGAGTTGATGGCGGAAGTTCGGGCATCAATCCAGCAAGGTGCGCCTGATGAGGAAGAATTGATTGCGGGTGCTCGTGGTGCTGACTTTGATGGCATGCGGATCCACTCAGTTCGTTTGCCAGGCTTAGTAGCTCATCAAGAAGTTATCTTTGGCAATCAGGGAGAAGGATTGACCCTTCGTCATGACTCCTATGATCGCAGCTCCTTCATGACAGGGGTCAATTTGGGAATCAAAGAAGTTGTCAAGCGTCATGAGCTTGTCTATGGATTAGAACACTTATTATGAGATTAACGCAAATGCCTTCTGAATTTCAGAAGGCTTTACCAGTATTAGAAAAAATTAAAGAAGCAGGCTTTGAGGCCTATTTTGTTGGGGGCTCTGTTCGAGATGCCCTCCTCAATCGTCCCATCCACGATGTGGATATTGCGACTTCTTCTTATCCAGAGGAGACCAAGCAGATTTTTCCGCGAACAGCCGATATTGGAATCGAGCACGGAACTGTCTTAGTTTTAGATGGGGACGAGGAGTATGAGGTAACCACCTTTCGGACCGAAGATGTCTATGTGGACTACCGCAGACCCAGTGCGGTTTCCTTTGTGCGTTCGCTAGAAGAAGACCTCAAGCGCCGTGATTTCACAGTCAATGCCTTCGCTTTGGATGAGACAGGTGAAATCATTGACTTGTTCCATGGTTTAGAAGATTTGAAATACCAAGTTTTACGAGCAGTTGGAGTGGCTAGTGAGCGTTTTAACGAAGATGCTCTGCGAATTATGCGTGGTTTCCGTTTTCAGGCCAGTCTCGGTTTTAAACTTGAGTCAGAAACTTTTGAAGCGATGAAGACTTTGACGCCACTTTTGGAGAAATTTCTGTGGAGCGCACCTTCGTTGAGTTTGATAAGCTCTTGCTGGCACCTTTTTGGCGAGTTGGTCTGGCTTCCATGATTGAGAGTCGAGCTTATGACTATCTTCCAGATATGGCAGGAAGCCAAGACAAGCTCAACAAACTGTTTGATTTGAAGACTGATTTCACTTTTGAGTCTTCCGAACAAGCCTGGGCGGCTCTATTGTGGGCTATGGAGATTAAAGATGCACAGCCATTTTTGAAAGCTTGGAAAACCTCACGACAGTTTGCCAAGCAGGTGCAGGATTTACTGACTATTTTGGCTTTGCGAGAAGAAGGTGAGCTGAGCAAGCGTGATTGTTACCGCTTTGACTTGGATTCCCTTCTACAAGCTGAAAGTCTTCGTCAGGCCCAAGGGAAAGAAGTCAACCCACAAACCATCAAAGAAACTTACCATAGTTTGACCATTCATGATAAGAAAGAAATCCAGATTAATGGTGGAATTTTGATTAAGGAATATGGTTACCAGCCAGGACCAGACTTGGGAGAGATTTTAACAGAGATTGAGTTTGCCATTGTCGATGGAGAGTTGGAAAATGATCGTCAAGCTATCCATGCTTACCTGAGGGAGAAAAAATGAGTGATTTTATCGTTGAAAAACTAAGCAAATCCGTTGGTGACAAGACCGTTTTTAAGGATATTTCCTTTATCATCCATGACTTGGATAGAATTGGTCTGATTGGTGTCAATGGGACTGGTAAGACCACTCTGTTAGATGTTCTTTCTGGTGTTTCTGGCTTTGATGGGGATGTCAGTCCCTTTTCGGCTAAGAATGACTACAAGATTGGCTACTTGACTCAGAATCCAGATTTTGATGATAGCAAGACAGTTTTGGACACGGTTCTGTCCAGCGACCTCAAGGAAATCCAGTTGATTCGTGAGTATGAGTTAATCATGCTCAACTACAGTGAGGACAAGCAGGCTCATTTGGAACGGGTCATGGCAGAGATGGATTCTCTCCAAGCCTGGGAAATTGAAAGCCAGGTCAAGACGGTCCTCAGCAAGCTGGGTATTCAGGACTTGTCGACTCCAGTTGGTGAATTGTCAGGCGGTTTGAGAAGACGGGTTCAGTTGGCGCAAGTTCTCCTAGGAAACCACGACCTCTTGCTTCTGGACGAGCCGACCAACCACCTGGACATTGCGACCATTGAGTGGCTGACTCTTTTTTTGAAAAATTCCAAGAAGACCGTTCTCTTTATCACCCACGATCGTTATTTCCTAGATGCACTATCAACGCGGATTTTCGAGTTGGACCGAGCAGGCTTGACCGAGTATCAGGGAAATTACCAGGACTATGTTCGCCTCAAGGCTGAACAAGATGAGCGTGACGCTGCCCTTCTCCACAAAAAAGAACAACTTTATAAGCAAGAACTGGCCTGGATGCGCAGACAACCACAGGCACGTGCGACCAAGCAACAGGCCCGTATCAATCGTTTCCACGATTTGAAAAAAGAAGTTTCAGGTGGCGTTGCTGATACAGACTTGACCATGAACTTTGAAACCAGTCGGATTGGGAAAAAAGTCATCGAGTTTCAGAATGTTTCCTTCGCCTATGAAAACAAGCCCATTTTGCAAGATTTTAATCTATTGGTGCAAGCCAAAGACCGTATCGGAATTGTTGGGGATAATGGTGTCGGGAAGTCAACTCTGCTTAATCTCATCGCAGGAAGTCTTGAGCCGACTAAAGGTCAAGTTATCATCGGTGAGACGGTTCGCATCGCCTATTTCTCTCAACAAATTGAAGGTTTGGATGAAAGCAAACGGATTATCAATTACCTGCAGGAAGTAGCAGAAGAGGTTAAGACCAGCGGTGGTTCTACGACTTCCATCGCTGAGTTGCTGGAGCAGTTCCTTTTCCCACGTTCGACGCATGGAACCTTGATTGAGAAATTGTCTGGTGGAGAGAAAAAACGCCTTTATCTCCTCAAACTGCTCTTGGAAAAACCAAATGCTCTCCTTTTGGATGAGCCGACAAATGACTTGGACATTGCAACCTTGACAGTCTTGGAAAATTTCTTGCAGAGCTTTGCCGGCCCTGTCTTGACAGTTAGCCACGACCGTTATTTCCTAGATAAGGTAGCGACCAAGATTCTCGCTTTTGAGGATGGTAAGATTCGTCCTTTCTTTGGTCATTACACCGACTACCTTGATGAAAAAGTCTTTGAAACAGAGATGTCCAATCAAGTGCAAAAGGCAGAAAAGGAAAAAGTAGTCAAGGTCCGTGAAGACAAGAAACGCATGACCTACCAAGAAAAGCAGGAGTGGGCAAGCATTGAAGGGGATATTGAAGCCTTGGAAAATCGTATTGCTGCTATTGAAGAAGAAATGCAGGCAAATGGCTCTGACTTTGGTAAGCTGGCTACTCTCCAAAAAGAACTGGATGAGAAAAACGAAGAACTCCTTGAAAAATACGAGCGCTATGAATATCTAAGTGAGTTGGCATAATGGAAGAAAAAGTCATTAAACGTAGTCCCAAGAAAATCATTTGGAATGCCTTGTTTGGCTTGACTTCAGTACTTTTTTTCTTGCTACCTCTCTCTTATCTCCATTTGTACTCGCAAAAGGGAACTAAACTTCATACGATAAGTCTTTTATTAATACTGCTTGTCCTCTTTTGTGCTGGAGTAATCATTTATCAGACATACAGACTGTTAAGCTTGGATAAGGAGTATTTGAGATGCACAGTTGAGGGGTTTTACTACAAACCAAACCCAAAGAAACCCAGTCATTTCTATGCTTGGGCAGATGTAGAAGAGTTTTCCTTTTCTCGGATTCGAGGGAAGTATAGGGATTCTTATCGGATTGAAGTCTATTTTAAAAACAAGGAAAATGTGAAATCCCAATCCTTTCTAGCTCTGTTGAAGAGAAGGATTCTCCCTTTTCATCCGTCAGCAGATTTAATTATCCCGATCTTTCTGCTAGATGTAGGACTTCCTGAAAGGGTCTATGAGACTATGAAGTACTATGAAAGAGAATGGCGCATCGAGCAAAATCGCCAAGCTAGAAAACAGACAAAACAAGCTTCGAAAAGCAAATCTTCCAAACCGTCATAGTCTGTCTTTGCTTAAAGTAGAATAATCAAAAAGGCCCTATCCACTGGATAGGGTCATTGTTTGTCTTCTTTTTTAGTTTCCTGATGAAAGATATTTTGCCAAGTCTCATGGCGACGCCAGATACTGGTATGGACGATACCATCTAGCTCATAGCAAATGAGCTTGGTTTTCTGACTAATGGAAGTGATTTGAATATCCTTAATCGCAGCACTAAGTTCTTTTTCAGTCTTATAAGCCTCTTTGTCCATCTGCTCTCCATCTTGACGAATATAGATAAAGTCCTCAGCAAGGAGTTCTTCTAATTGATTGCCTTGGTCAATCAATTGCTCGCGCATGAGTAGTTTTTTATAGACATTGTCCAAATTTCGTCTTCAGGTATAGGAGCAGGTTCGATGTGGATATCAGTATCAAAAACACCAAATCGTTCTTCTAGCATAGACTCAACCTGGTCCGCAATTTCGTGACTTTCATAGACTGATAGGTCGGGATTCATTTCCAGCGTGATATCAAGGTAGATATTGCTACCGTAGGTCCGCCCTCTTTGGGACTTGACCTTACTAATCTTTGGAATCTCCATGATGGCCTTTTGGTAGTCCTCTAGCAGACGGTCATCAAAACCATCAGAAAGACTGAAGGAAGACTCGATAAAGATATCATAGGCTGTCTTTAAGATAAAGAAGGTGATAATGATAGCGACCAATTTATCCACGATAGGATAATTGAAACTGCTGGCTAGGATAGCAATGGAAGTCCCAAGCGAGGTGACAGCATCGGAAAGATTGTCCTTAGCAGCTGCCTTCAGAGCCTTGGATTTGGATTTCTTACTGAGGCGTGTATTGTAGAGGTAGACCACAAACATGACCGCTGCAGAAATGATTCCTAGAGTTGCACCCAGAGGATCAATGGGTGTTTGTTCCCGACTAAGGATTTTCTGAATGGTGTCCCGAAGCACATCAAAACCAACATAGAACATGATGATGGAAGTAATCAAGCTAGCCAAATCTTCAATCTTCCAGTGACCAAAGCGATGGTCACGGTCAGCAGGCTGGCGGGCCATCCGAATCCCAATCAAGAGGGCAACGTTTCCGATAATATCGGATACGTTGTTAAAACCATCTGCCACCAAACTGGAAGAATGCAGGAGGTGACCAGTTGCCAATTTTGCCGCAGACAAGAGGAGGTAGGTCGAAATGCTGATAATGGCTCCACGTTCTGCCAATTTGAGATTTGACATGGATTGGTTCATCGGGCTTCCTTTCTAGGCATATAGTATTCTACCATTATACTGGTTTTCAAGGGAAAATTCAAATTTAGTCTTGTTTCATCGGATTTAAACCCTTGAAAAATGTTCAAATTTTGATATAATAGTACTACTCAAGGGAGTAGCTGGCAGAAACCTGTGATAGTGTCGTCATTCCGAATTGTATACTGAAAAGTATGTTTTCCGGCACTATCTTAAACAGCGAGACTTGTTATGATTAACAGGTCTCTTTTTGTTTGTCATAAAACTAAAAGAGAACTTGTTTTGCACACAATGTCAAGGAGGAGACACATGTCAAAAGAACAAAAACGCCAAGCGTTTTACACTCAAAGTCCTGAAGAGGTCTTGAAGTCAGTTGAAGCAACTGAACAGGGTCTTTCGTCAAGCGAAGCGCAGAAACGTCTAGCTGAATATGGACGCAATGAACTGGAAGAGGGTGAGAAAAATCACTCCTAGTCAAGTTTATCGAGCAATTTAAGGATTTGATGATTATCATCCTAGTTGCTGCGGCTATCTTGTCAGTCGTAACTTCTGGTGGGGAAGATATCGCAGATGCCATCATTATCCTAGCCGTGGTTATCATCAACGCTGCCTTCGGTGTTTACCAAGAAGGAAAAGCAGAAGAAGCCATCGAAGCCCTCAAGTCTATGTCTAGTCCAGCTGCTCGCGTTATTCGTGATGGGCATATGGCTGAGATTGATTCAAAAGAATTGGTACCAGGTGATATCGTTGCTCTTGAAGCAGGTGACGTGGTGCCAGCAGACCTACGATTGCTAGAAGCTAATTCTCTTAAAATCGAAGAAGCAGCTTTGACAGGTGAGTCTGTTCCAGTCGAAAAAGACTTGACTGTCGAGCTCTCTGCAGATGCTGGTATTGGTGACCGTGTCAATATGGCCTTCCAAAACTCAAATGTGACTTATGGTCGTGGTCTTGGCGTTGTTGTCAATACAGGTATGTACACGGAAGTGGGTCATATCGCTGGCATGCTCCAAGATGCGGATGAGACGGATACACCACTCAAACAAAACTTGAACAACCTTTCTAAGGTCTTGACCTATGCAATTTTGGTCATTGCCCTTGTTACTTTTGTAGTCGGAGTCTTCATTCAAGGTAAAAATCCACTTGGTGAGTTGATGACATCTGTTGCGCTTGCTGTTGCAGCCATCCCAGAAGGACTTCCTGCTATCGTGACCATCGTTCTTGCCCTTGGTACTCAAGTTTTGGCAAAACGAAACTCTATCGTTCGTAAGTTGCCAGCAGTTGAAACACTTGGTTCAACTGAGATCATCGCTTCTGATAAGACTGGTACGCTTACCATGAACAAGATGACAGTCGAAAAAGTCTTCTATGATGCAGTCCTACATGATTCAGCTGATGATATTGAACTAGGTCTTGAAATGCCTCTTCTTCGTTCTGTTGTTTTGGCTAATGATACTAAGATTGATGCAGAAGGAAACCTGATTGGGGATCCAACGGAAACAGCCTTCATCCAGTATGCCTTGGACAAGGGCTATGATGTTAAAGGATTTTTAGAGCAATATCCTCGTGTAGCTGAGTTACCATTTGACTCAGATCGTAAACTCATGTCAACGGTTCATCCATTACCAGATGGTAAATTCCTCGTAGCAGTCAAGGGAGCCCCTGACCAACTTTTGAAACGTTGTGTTGCTCGTGATAAGGCTGGAGATGTTGCTCCGATTGATGAGAAAGTTAATGACTTAATTCACACAAACAACTCTGAAATGGCTCACCAAGCCTTGCGTGTTCTTGCGGGTGCTTATAAGATTGTAGACAGCATTCCAGAAAACCTGACTTCTGAAGAGCTTGAAAACAACTTGATCTTTACTGGATTGATTGGAATGATTGACCCTGAACGTGCCGAAGCAGCAGAAGCTGTTCGTGTCGCTAAGGAAGCGGGAATCCGTCCAATCATGATCACTGGTGACCACCAAGATACAGCGGAAGCCATTGCCAAACGTTTGGGAATCATCGATGAAAATGACTCGGAAGACCATGTCTTGACTGGTGCTGAACTCAACGAACTTTCAGATGAAGAATTTGAAAAAGTCGTTGGTCAATACTCTGTCTACGCGCGTGTATCTCCAGAACACAAGGTTCGTATCGTCAAGGCTTGGCAAAAACAAGGTAAGGTTGTTGCTATGACAGGTGACGGTGTTAATGATGCGCCAGCTCTGAAAACAGCCGATATCGGTATCGGTATGGGAATCACTGGTACAGAGGTTTCTAAGGGGGCTTCTGACATGATTCTTGCAGATGATAACTTTGCGACCATTATCGTCGCAGTTGAAGAAGGACGCAAGGTCTTCTCAAACATTCAAAAGACTATTCAGTACTTACTTTCTGCCAATACTGCTGAAGTATTAACTATCTTCTTATCAACCTTGTTTGGTTGGGATGTCCTACAGCCAGTTCATCTCTTGTGGATCAACTTGGTAACAGATACCTTCCCAGCTATCGCTCTAGTGTTGAGCCTGCTGAGCCTGGTGTCATGAACCATAAACCACGTGGACGCAAGGCAAGCTTCTTCTCAGGTGGTGTTTTGAGTTCTATCATTTATCAAGGTGTACTCCAAGCAGCTATTGTTATGAGTGTTTATGGCCTTGCGATTGCTTACCCAGTTCACGTGGGTGACAATCATGCTATTCACGCAGATGCCCTCACTATGGCCTTTGCAACACTTGGTTTGATCCAGCTCTTCCATGCCTACAACGTCAAGTCTGTTTACCAATCCATCTTGACAGTCGGACCATTCAAGTCTAAGACCTTCAACTGGTCTATCTTGGTATCCTTCATCCTCTTGATGGCAACAATCGTTGTAGAACCGCTTGAAGGTATCTTCCACGTAACCAAACTAGACTTGTCTCAATGGGGTATTGTTCTAGCTGGAAGCTTCTCAATGATACTTATCGTCGAAATCGTTAAGTTTGTTCAACGTAAACTTGGTCTTGATAAGAACGCGATTTAAAAAGAAAGTCATCTTCGGATGGCTTTTTTTGCATTTGAGAGAAAGGACTAGGAGTTGCTCCCTTTTGTGCTATAATAAAGTAAAGTAGCAAGGAGTGAAAGAGAATGGAAAAGAAAATTGTCCGAGATGTCTTATTCTTGTCGCAGGTCTCGAAACCTGCAAGTCAGGAAGACCTTTATCTGGCTAAGGATTTGCAGGATACCCTGCTGGCTAATCGCGAGACCTGTGTCGGTCTGGCAGCCAATATGATTGGTGTGCAGAAGCGTGTCATTATCTTTAATCTTGGCTTGGTTCCCATGGTCATGTTTAACCCCATTCTCCTTTCCTATAAAGGACCTTACGAGACAGAGGAAGGTTGTTTGTCTTTGACTGGGGTGCGACCAACAACTCGCTATGAAACGATTACGGTTTCCTATCGTGATAGTAAGTGGGAGGAACAGACCATTACGTTAACAGGTTTTCCAGCTCAGATCTGCCAACATGAACTGGATCATTTGGAAGGACGGATTATTTAGGAGGAACTCAGATGAAACGCATACTTTTTGAACTTGTTTTTATCGCAACGACTTGGTATATCTTTTTGCCGCCACTTAATCTTACTAGTTGGGAATTCATCTTCTTTCTTTGTGGGCATCTGGTGGTGATGGGAATTTTGTTTAGTTTCCGCAAGGATACCAACCTCCTCAAGACAGTTCACCTACGTCATGGCAAGGCTGCCAAAGATCTCAATCTAGAAGGATTCCTTTTTACCAAACTTAGTAGAGGATTGTTTCTGACTGCAGCTATCATCTTTGTCCTTGCTGGTCTGGTAAGCCTAGTAACCTCTAGCTTTTTCCAAGCAAAAAATTATGCTAATGTAGTGTCTATCACAGAAAAAGACTTTAAAGATTTTCTAAGAGTGATACCAGTAAGGTTCCAATCCTAGATCGGAGCACTGCAGAAAAGATTGGAGACCGTTATCTAGGCTCTCTGACGGATAAGGTCTCCCAGTACGTAGCAGCAGATACTTATACTCAGCTGACGGTTGATGGCAAACCCTATCGGGTGACCCCTTTGGAGTATGCCGACCCGATCAAATGGTTTAATAATCAGTCCAAGGGAATTGGAGAGTATATCAAGGTTGATATGGTGACAGGAAATGCGGAATTGGTGGATTTAAAAACGCCCATGAAGTATTCAGACTCTGAGTATTTTAACCGAGACGTCAAACGCCATCTTCGGATTAAGTACCCAACCAAGATTTTTAAAACGCCCTCCTTTGAGGTGGATGATGAAGGCAATCCCTTCTATGTAGCAACCGTTTATCAAAAGCAGTTTGGTCTAGGAGTCCCGCGTCCTTCATCTGTTATTATCTTAGATGCCACCAATGGAGAAACCAAGGAATACAGCTTGGATGAAGTCCCAGAATGGGTGGATCGTGTCTATCCAGCTGAAGAAACCATCGAGCAAATCAACTACAACGGCAAGTATAAAGACGGCCTCTGGAATGCCTTGATTTCTAAGAAAAACGTTACCCAAACGACAGAAGGCTATAACTATCTTTCTATCGGAAATGACATTTATCTCTACACTGGGGTGACTTCAGCCAACGCTGACGAAAGTAATCTAGGATTTATCCTTGAAAATATGCGCACTGGTGAAATCACCAAGTACAATCTAGCTTCAGCAACCGAAGAATCTGCCCGTGCTTCTGCAGAGGGAGCAGTGCAAGAGAAGGCCTACAAGGCTACCTTCCCTATTCTTGTCAATCTCAATGACAAACCGCTCTATATCATGGGCTTGAAGGACAATGCAGGCTTGGTCAAGGAGTATGCATTGGTCGATGCCGTGGAGTACCAAAACGTCATCGTAGCAACTACGGTAGATGAACTCCTCAGCAAGTATGCCAATAAAAATGACCTCGAGTTGGATAATGAAACGGTAGAAAACATCAAGGGTATCGTCTCAGACCTTAAATCAGCTGTCATCAAGGGTGATACCGTCTACTTCTTTAAAGTTGATGGCAAGATTTATAAGGTCAAGGCTTCCGTGTCAGACGACCTTCCTTACCTCGAAAATGGCCAATCCTTCGAAGGTCAAGTTGGAAAAGATAACTATCTCAAGACCTTTAAAGTACAATAATACTCTTCGAAAATCAAATTCAAACTACGTCAGCGTCGCCTTGCCGTACTCAAGTACAGCCTGCGGCTAGCTTCCTAGTTTGCTCTTTGATTTTCATTGAGTATAAAAATAGGTTTTCTCAGTTCAAGGAGAAAAAAGATAAATTCTTATCTATCTTAACAAGCTTAGCTGGCACAGCCCTTGTTCTCGCGGCTATCTGGTTAGGATGGACAAAATAAACAGAGAAACCTCGGTATGAACCGAGGTTTTTAAGATGAAATTCTTGGTCGTGGTTGAAAAATATGCTACACTAACAATATGAAAATTTTAATCCCAACAGCAAAAGAAATGAACACAGACCATCCTTGTATCGAAGCGCTCCCCTTGAGGGAAGAAAGTCAGGTAGTCCTTGACTCACTGGCGCACTACTCAGCCAGTGAATTAGAGACTTTTTATAAGGTATCTGCCGAGAAAGCAGAAGAAGAGTACGCTCATATTCAAGCTTTAAAAGATCACAGGGCTAAACATTATCCAGCCTTGAAACTTTTCGATGGTCTCATGTATCGTCACATCAAACGAGATGAGTTAACCAAGGCTGAACAAACCTATCTTGAAAATCATGTCCTAATTACCTCGGCTTTATACGGTGTTGTCCCCGCCTTGTCGCCCATGGCTCCTCACCGTTTGGATTTCTTGATGAAGTTAAAAGTTGCTGGGAAGACTTTAAAGAGTCATTGGAAGTCAGCCTACGATGAGGCACTAGAGGATGAGGATTTGATATTCTCACTCCTATCATCAGAGTTTGAAACCGTATTTTCGAAGGAAATTAGAGAAAAGATGGTGACCTTCAAATTTATGGAGGACAAGGCAGGCCAGCTGAAAATCCACTCAACCATTTCAAAAAAAGCCCGTGGTGCCTTTTTAACCGCCTTGATAGAGGGGCAAGTCCATACAGTCGAACAAGCTCGCAAGCTCCGCTTTGCCGGCTTTGACTACCGACCTGATTTATCCAGTGACTTAGAACTCGTCTTTGTGAAACAAGCATAAAACCAGCTCATTCGAGCTGGTTTTTGCTGGATTAGTTGATGGCTGCAAGAAGGTCGTCAGCTTGTTTTGCAAGTGATGAAGCAGTTGCTTCTTCTAACACCAATTTTCCGTCTGCCCAAGCAGAGTCATTGACACGAGCAGCTGTAAAGTCACCAACGACTTGTGTACGGATAAATGGCAAGAGGTCTTTGTAAATAGCAAAGAGTTGATCGTGACCGGCATTGGCTACAGATGAGACAGTAACAAACTTGTCTTGGAGGGCAGAAGCTCCACGTGTATCAGACAAGTCAAGAGCACGCGAGAGCCAGTCAAGCAAGTTCTTCACTGTTCCAGGGATAGAGAAGTTGTAGACTGGAGAGAAAATCCAGATGGCATCCGCAGCAAGGACTGCTTCACGAGCAGCAGCTACAGCTGGATGAGTTGGAACTTCCAAATCTTGGCTGAAGAGAGGAACAGCTGAGTAATCAAGATAGCTAACTTCTGCTTTTCCAGCAAGTGCTTTTTCAGCTTCGAGGGCCATTTGGTGGTTGAAAGAACCTTGGCGTAGTGAACCGACGATAAATAATACTTTTTTAGACATGATGTGTCTCCTTTAGTTTAAAATTCAAAGAGCGAACTCTTTTGTTACCATCCATGTTACAACAAATGATACTAATTAGCAATAATTTTGCTCACAAATTTTTAAATTTTTTTAAAATCTGGATTAAGTCTTCCTTTTCGCCATCTTCCAAGATGCTGAGTACTTCTACGATAGAATCGATATGGTCAGGAAGAACCTCTTCGATTTTTCTACGTCCAGCTGGTGTTAGTTTCAGGAAAAAAGAACGACGGTCTTTTGGGTCACAAGTTCTAGAAATCCAACCATCTCGAACCATGTTTCGAATTACAACAGTCATATTTCCAGAAGTGGCCAACATTTTTTCAATCAAATCCTGAATACGCAGTTCTCCCTTGCTATAGAGAGTTTCCAGAACGGAAAATTGAGTAGGGGTTAGTCCGTGTTCTTTGGCAGCCTTGGTTTCATAAGGTTTGAAACTTCGCATCGCTTTATTGAGAACAATAGCTGTCTTCAAGTCTAATTGATTTTGGGAAATTTTTTCTTTCAAATATTGTTTCATAAGGGTATTCTATCAATAAATAAATAAAAATACAAGAGGCATGGATTTTATAGGAAAATTATCTAAGAAAGTTCCCATATTCTCTTGTAATAAAGGTTGAGAGATGGTAAAATAGACGAGTGAAACTAAGACAGAAAAAAGCAAAAAACAAGCTACTTATACAGTATGGAATCGGTATTTCTCTGGTGCTACTAGTGCTGACTGGATCCTTTCTTTACCTGATTTTCCTCAGTATGAAACCTTATCAAGATGCTAGAGTTGAGGGAGAAAAACTAGCCAAGCAGTATGCAGAATTGGAACAGGCAGATCAGGTTGATTTTTATAATGGACTAGAAGGTTATTACAGCGTTTTGGGGCATAATAAAAAGCAAGAGGCCATTGCCGTACTGATTGAAAAGAATGACCACAAGATTTATGTTTATCAGCTAGATAAGGGGATTTCTCAAGACAAGGCGGTGACGATTTCGAAGGAAAAAGGAGCTAGCGACATTGACAAAGTCACCTTGGTCGTTATCAGGACAAGCCGATTTGGGAAGTTAAGTCTGGGAACCAGTACTATCTGGTGGACTTTGAAACAGGAGCAGTGATCCAATAAGGAGGGCATATGAAACTATCCAAGCGTGTACTAGAAATGGAAGAAAGCGTCACTCTAGCCAGTGATGCAAGAGCCAAAGCATTAAAAGCTCAAGGAAAAGATGTTCTTTTCTTAACCTTGGGACAGCCAGATTTTCATACTCCTGAAAATATTCAGGATGCGGCGGTGGAAGCGATTCGTGATGGCCGTGCTTCCTTTTATACAGTAGCTTCAGGTCTACCAGACTTAAAGGCTGCGGTTAATACCTATTTTGAACGCTACTATGGCTATTCCGTAGCAGCCAACGAGGTTACCTTTGCCACAGGTGCCAAGTTTTCTCTCTATACTTTCTTTATGGCTGTGATTAATCCTGGAGATGAGGTTATCATTCCTACTCCATATTGGGTTAGCTATGGGGATCAAGTCAAGATGGCAGAAGGGGTGCCAGTCTTTGTCCAAGCCAAGGAAGACAATCACTTTAAAGTAACAGTCGAGCAGCTTGAAGCGGCCCGAACAGATAAGACCAAGGTCTTGGTTCTCAATTCGCCATCGAATCCGACCGGTATGATCTACTCTCGTGAGGAATTGCTAACCATCGGAAATTGGGCAGTTGAACACGATGTCCTCATCCTAGCAGATGATATCTACGGACGTCTGGTTTATAACGGAAATGAATTTGTTCCAATTTCTAGTCTGTCAGAAGCTATACGTAAGCAAACCATTGTTATCAACGGTGTCTCTAAGGCATATGCCATGACTGGTTGGCGGGTAGGTTATGCAGTAGGAAATCCTGAGATTATTGCTGCTATGAGCAAACTAACAGGACAAACAACCTCAAACCTGACTGCTGTATCACAATATGCTACCATTGAAGCCCTAACTGGACCACAAGACTCTGTCGAAACCATGCGCCAAGCATTTGAGGAACGTTTGAATACCATTTATCCTCTCTTGTGCCAAGTGCCAGGATTTGAAGTTGTCAAGCCTCAAGGTGCCTTCTATCTCTTCCCAAATGTTAAAAAAGCGATGGAGATGAAGGGCTATACCGATGTGACGGACTTTACAACAGCTATCCTTGAAGAAGTCGGTTTGGCTTTGATTACAGGAGCAGGATTTGGGGCGCCAGAAAATGTCCGTCTCAGTTATGCAACTGACTTGGACACCTTGAAAGAAGCGATTCGCCGTTTGCATCAATTTATGGAAAACTAAAACTCAAAGTCTTCGTCATCTTGGCGAAGATTTTTGTAATGAAATTCTCTCGAATTTTCTCCAGTAGAACCTAGCTATCAGAGTCTATTTGTGGTAAAATAATGAGTAATGACGTCTTCGGACAAGGTAAAGAAAAGGAAGATAAAACATGACAAAACGTGTAACAATTATCGAAGTAAAAGACTACGTTGGTCAAGAAGTGACCATTGGGGCCTGGGTTGCCAACAAATCAGGAAAAGGAAAAATTGCCTTCTTGCAATTGCGTGATGGAACAGCCTTTTTCCAAGGAGTTGCCTTCAAACCAAACTTTATTGAAAAATTTGGTGAAGAGGTAGGTCTTGAAAAATTTGACACCATCAAACGCTTGAGCCAAGAAACTTCTGTTTATGTGACAGGAATTGTCAAAGAAGACGAACGTTCTAAGTTTGGCTATGAGTTGGATATTACAGACATCGAAGTCATCGGTGAATCTCAAGACTACCCAATCACACCAAAAGAACACGGAACTGACTTCTTGATGGACAACCGTCACTTATGGCTCCGCTCTCGTAAGCAAGTAGCGGTTATGCAAATCCGTAACGCGATTATCTATGCGACTTATGAGTTTTTCGACAAGAACGGCTTCATGAAATTTGATAGCCCAATTCTTTCAGGAAATGCGGCAGAGGATTCAACTGAACTCTTTGAAACAGACTACTTTGGAACGCCAGCCTACTTGAGCCAATCAGGTCAGCTTTACTTAGAAGCAGGAGCTATGGCTCTTGGTCGTGTCTTTGACTTTGGTCCAGTATTCCGTGCTGAAAAATCAAAAACGCGCCGTCACTTGACTGAGTTCTGGATGATGGACGCTGAATACTCATACTTGACACACGATGAGTCCCTTGACTTGCAAGAAGCTTATGTAAAAGCCCTTCTTCAGGGTGTTCTTGATCGTGCGCCTCAAGCCTTGGAAACCTTGGAACGTGACACAGAGCTCTTGAAACGCTACATTGCTGAGCCATTTAAACGCATCACTTACGATCAAGCCATTGACCTTTTGCAAGAGCATGAAAATGATGAAGATGCTGATTACGAGCATCTTGAGCATGGCGATGACTTTGGTTCACCACACGAAACATGGATTTCAAACCACTTTGGTGTGCCAACATTTGTTATCAACTATCCAGCAGCTATCAAGGCCTTCTACATGAAACCAGTTCCTGGAAATCCAGAGCGCGTGCTTTGTGCAGACTTGCTTGCACCAGAAGGATATGGAGAAATCATCGGTGGTTCTATGCGTGAGGAAGACTACGATGCCCTTGTCGCTAAAATGGAAGAACTTGGAATGGATCGTACAGAATATGAATTCTACCTTGACCTTCGTAAATACGGTACAGTACCACATGGTGGATTTGGTATCGGTATTGAACGTATGGTCACTTTCGCAGCTGGAACCAAACACATCCGTGAAGCTATCCCATTCCCACGTATGTTGCACCGTATCAAACCATAAACTAGCAAAAAGAAGATAATTTCATCTTCTTTTTTTCACTTTTATCTTGCTATCTATCAGTTTTTCTAGTATAATAGTTTATTGTGAGCAAACCTCACTTACCCCTTGCAAAGACTAGGGGTCATTAGACCAAAAGGAGGAACATATCAATGGCTAAATACGAAATTCTTTATATCATTCGTCCAAACATTGAAGAAGAAGCGAAAAACGCTTTGGTAGCACGTTTTGACTCTATCTTGACTGACAACGGTGCAACTGTTGTTGAATCAAAATCATGGGAAAAACGTCGTCTTGCATACGAAATCCAAGATTTCCGTGAAGGACTTTACCACATCGTTAACGTTGAAGCAAACGACGACGCAGCTCTTAAAGAGTTTGACCGTCTTTCAAAAATCAACGCTGACATTCTTCGTCACATGATCGTCAAACTTGACGCGTAAGAAGGTAAATTATGATTAACAATGTTGTACTTGTAGGGCGTATGACACGTGACGCTGAGTTGCGTTATACCCCATCAAATGTAGCAGTTGCGACTTTTACTCTTGCAGTAAACCGTACATTTAAGAGTCAAAATGGCGAACGTGAGGCTGATTTCATCAATGTCGTTATGTGGCGCCAACAGGCTGAAAATCTTGCTAACTGGGCTAAAAAAGGCTCTCTTATCGGGATCACAGGTCGTATCCAGACTCGTAGTTACGATAACCAGCAAGGACAACGTGTCTACGTAACAGAAGTCGTGGCTGAGAATTTCCAAATGTTGGAAAGCCGCGGAGTGCGTGAAGGACATACAGGTGGAGCTTATTCTGCACCAACTGCTGGTCAATCAGCACCTGCAAATCCAGTACCAGACTTTTCACGTTCTGAAAATCCATTTGGAGCAACCAATCCATTGGACATTTCAGATGATGATTTACCATTCTAATGGACAATTAATACTATAAAGGAGAAAAAACATGGCTCAACAACGTCGTGGCGGATTCAAACGCCGTAAAAAAGTTGATTACATCGCAGCAAACAAAATTGAATATGTTGATTACAAAGATACTGAGCTTCTTAGCCGTTTCGTTTCAGAACGTGGGAAAATCCTTCCTCGTCGTGTAACAGGAACTTCAGCTAAAAACCAACGTAAAGTAACAACAGCTATCAAACGCGCACGCGTAATGGCTTTGATGCCTTTCGTAAACGAAGATTAAAAAAGAGGTCCAGTGGACCTCTTTTTCATGAGCTTGAAAATAAGAAAGCGAATTAAGACCCGGGTGGGTCTTTTTTTACGAGCATGGAAATGAGAGAGCGAGTTGAGGTCCAGTGGACCTCTTTTTCATGAGCTCGGAAATAAGAAAGCGAATTAAGACCCTACGGGTCTTTTTCACGAGCTTTGAAAATGAGAAGATGAGTTCGGTCCGGGTGGACCTCTTTTTCACGAGCTTTGAAACGAGAAGGCGAGTTAGGTCCGAGGGACCTCTTTTCAGGCCTGGGTTGGACAGAGCTCCTTTTGACCTAGTAGCTTCTTTTTCTTACTAGGTTATTTCTTTTAATTTTTATTATCGTGCTATAATGGTAGGAGAAAGCTTTAAAGGAGCAACTTATGAAGACGACTTGTTCAATTAGAAAAATGCAAGAATCTGACATTAAAGATCTCTCTCGAGGATTTACTAGCCAAGGTTGGCCAAGTAGAGAGGAGATTTTAACTCGATATTTCAAGGAGCAAGAAAGTGGAGAGAGGGAAGTGTTAATTGCTGACCTTACTAGTGCTGTAGCGGGCTACATTACTATTTTACCCGATGCTAAGCAGGGGCCCTTTACTGGAATTGCTCCAGAACTCTCAGATTTCAATGTCTTTGAGCCCTTTCGAAATCAAGATATTGGCAATCTCTTGATGGAAGAAGCAGAAAAACGAGCAAAGCTTTTATCCGATAAGGTGACGTTGGGTGTAGGTTTGCACTCAGGCTATGGACCTGCTCAGAGATTGTACATCAAACGAGGCTATATTCCAGATGGAACGGGAGTTTGGTATCAGAACCATCAACCGGCCATGAATGCGATTTGTGAAGATATCGGAGAATTGGTCTTGTATCTATCCAAAGATTTGATTTAAGATAGGTATTTAACCTTAAAATATAGTTAGAACCCGCGGTCCCTTTTTCATCAGAAAGAGGGAGTTTTTGTTTTACATTAATTGCTCTATTCTTTAAAAAGGTAAAATATAATTGTTTGAAATATCAAGATAAAAAATAAATATCGAAAACATATAAGGTTTAGTTTTTTAAAACACGGATTCTTTTGAAAAGTCTTAAAATTTCCTAAAAATAAGGCTTTGTAAAGGTTGTAAATAATATTGTTACAAAAAGGTTACAAATTGTTAAAATTAAATTAAATGCAATAATATAATTTGGAAAAAAATTGACATATAAATTAATTGACGGTAAAATAATTAAGATAATCAAATTAATTGATTTGCGCAATAATTCGATATAAAGATTAATCTGATGTGTCAAATTTTATTATAGTAGAAGGATAGCGTAATGAAGAAACTGAAAGTGATGGTTGTTTTTGGAACACGACCAGAAGCTATTAAAATGGCCCCTTTAGTGTTAGAATTGCAAAAACATAGTGACAGCATTGAGACGATCACAGTTGTGACAGCTCAGCACCGTCAAATGCTTGATCAAGTTCTTGAAACGTTTAGCATCGAGCCACATTATGACCTGGATATTATGGGGAAAAATCAATCCCTCTTAGACATTACTGGAAAAATTTTAGAAAAGTTTGATCCAGTTGTTAAGCAAGAACTTCCAGATATAATTCTTGTTCATGGAGATACAACAACAACTTTTGCAGCAAGTTTAGTTGCTTTCTATAATCAGGTACGAATCGGCCACGTTGAAGCTGGCCTAAGGACATTTGATAAGTATTCTCCTTTCCCAGAAGAAATGAATCGTCAGATGACTGATAACCTAGCGGATCTCTATTTTGCTCCAACTAGTGAGAGTAAAGAAAATCTCCTCAAGGAAAATCACCCTGAGTCTGCTATTGTCATTACGGGAAATACAGCCATTGATGCCTTGAAACTAACCGTTCAATCGGATTACTATCATGAAGTTTTAGATCAATTGGATCCAGATAAGAAACTTGTATTAGTAACCATGCATCGTCGTGAGAATCAAGGTCAACCAATGAGAAATGTCTTTTGCAGCTTTACGAGATGGTCGATCTTCATCAGGAAATTGAAGTTGTTTATCCTGTTCACCTTAGCCCTGCTGTGCAAGAAGCAGCAAACGATATCTTAGCTGGTCACGATCGTATTCACTTGATTGAGCCTTTAGATGTACTTGATTTTCATAATTTGGCTTCAAGAAGCTATTTTATCATGACTGACTCTGGAGGTGTTCAGGAAGAGGCGCCTTCTCTCGGCAAACCTGTCCTTGTCCTTCGTGACACAACGGAACGTCCAGAAGGAGTAAGAGCAGGTACGTTGAAGCTAGTTGGTACGGATCCAGTACGTGTGAAAGAAGCGATGGCAGCACTCTTAACAGATGAAACTCTTTATAGACAAATGTCTCAGGCACCAAATCCTTATGGAGATGGAAGAGCCTCTGAACGAATCGTACAATCCATTCAACAGTACTTTGGGGGAGCGACTTCTGTATCGGAATTCAAAGGGGAAATAAGATAAAATGAAAAATTGGAGTCAATTTAAAAACTGGCTTATGGCTTTGCTTGCTTGTGAGGTCATTCTTTTGGTGCTTTGTTTTTTGTATGCTCGAGCAATCATTTTAGAACAAATCTTTTTTTTAGCTTTAGCCTTGTTTGCAGTGTTGGTATTATCTGACCTTTTTGCTTACTTGGACCCTATATCTTAGCATTTGGCTTTGGACTTATCGTTTTAGTTGCGGGTGTGGTTTATATCCCAATCATTCAACTGATCTTCTTATTAATCAGTTTTCCTCTTTTGATTGGGATTCTACTTAAGGTTCGTTATTATTTCTTCAAGGTGGCCTCAAAGGTACAAGAACAGGAAGACGAAGCGCGAGCAGATTACCAAGCGATGGTCACTGAACAAAGTGATGTTACGGTTCAATCTCTATTGATTCATTGGGCACATGAAGATTTGTTCTTCCAGATTAAACCGAAAGAACATAACCAGATGCTCAGTAGCATTCAAGAGGTAATTGCTCAGGAATTGAGCTACAATGATAAACTCTATTACGTTTCGGATGGTAATTTTCTCGTTCTATCCAGTAAAAGCCAACATTCTTTGAAGGAACTTTATTTGAATGGTTTGCAGGAGAAACTGAGCAGTTTAGTTTTTCATGGAGAAGATGGCAATCAAGGAATTCAGTTCCAAACAGGCTATTTGGTGATTAACTCTGATAATAAAGATAAATACCAAGACTACGCGGATGTCGCCAGTCATCTCAAACGTCAACTAGAGACAGATGTAATTGTGGAATATTAGGAGGGGAACATGACTTTAACCGAACTATTTTTTGGTATTGCTTTGGGACTCAGTCTCGCCTTTGGCATTTGTTTTATCATACTATTTATTGCATACAATATTCTTTACCATCGAGTAAACAAAAATTTTAAGGCGGTGAATCATGATTAGTCAAATGTTAATGATTTTTACCTTGCTTACAATTTGGATTTCTCTAGCATGGGGCTTGGTAATTCTCTTTTCGGCAGTACACTTTTGGTTTAAACACAGTGATTTTCGTGTAGACACTTCGCCTCTACCTTATTATCCTAAGGTAACGATTGTTGTTCCTGCCCATAATGAGGATGTGGTTATTGCCCAAACGGCAAAAGCTATCTTGGATATGAACTATCCTCACGACCGTGTGGAGTTGCTCTTGTTTGCGGATAACTGTTCGGATAACACCTATGCAGAATGTTTGTCTGTACAAGCCATGCCTGAATATGCAGGAAGAAATCTAACCATTATCGACCGTACTGGTACGGGAGGAAAAGCGGGCGTTCTAAACGATGCTTTGGAGATGGCAACAGGCGAATACATCTGTGTTTATGATGCAGATGCCATGCCTGAAAAAAATGCTCTTTATTTCCTTGTCAAAGAAGTTATGAAGGATCCAGAACGTCATGTGGCATCTTTTGGCCGCAACAAGACTCGAAACGCCAACCAAAATTTCTTGACTCGTTGTATCAACCAAGAGATCGTTGTTACTCAGCGCGTGCACCACGTTGGGATGTGGCATCTCTTTAAAATTGGGCGTATCCCAGGAACCAACTTTATCATTCAAACCGACTTTGTAAAGAGTATCGGTGGTTGGAAAAATGGTGCCTTAACTGAGGATACCGATATTTCCTTCAAAATCATGCAGAGTGGTAAATTGATTGCCCTTGCCTATAATTCAGAGGCTTTCCAACAAGAACCTGAGACCTTAAAGAGTTACTATATGCAGCGGAAACGTTGGGCGAAAGGAAATTATGAAGTTGTTCTCTCGAACTTTAAGCATTTATTTGGCAGAGCAAACTGGCGCGTTAAACTAGAAGTCTTTAACTATTCTTGTGTTTTCTTTTGGTTTAACTTTGCTATTGATCTTTCGGATTTGATTTTCCTAGCGAATGTGCTAGCGATCTGTCTTAATCTTTTCTTCCCAGATGTCAGGGTTCCATTTGCTTTTGATGCGGACAATATCTACATCGCTCAGCTCATGCTCTTTAACTGGATTCTCATGATTGGTCTCTATTTGATGCAAATTATGACAGCATTGGCAAGTCAATTTGGACAAGCAACAACTAAACAAATCTGGTTAGCCCTGGCAGCCTATTTCTCTTATGCACAGATGTTTATCGTTGTATCCGTTGATTCCATTTCTTCAATCGTGCTGGATAAAGTACTCCGACGAAAAGAAACCAAGTGGGTTAAAACCAAGCGATTTGCAGGATAGGAGGTTCTATGAAAACGAATAAATTAAAATATGTCTGGTTTGTGCTCATCCTTTCTATCTTTTGTTTAGCCTTGTTTTTAGCAAGAGGAAGGACTAAAATCGAGATGCGTAATCGAATTTACAGCCAATGGAGCCAGCAGTTCCTTGTTACAAAAGGCAATCAGTCTTATGTTCGTACGACGAGTGATTCGGAGGGAACAACAGTTCTATCTGAAGCCCAAAGTTATGGCATGCTCATAACGGTTTTAGCAGCCCAAAAAGGGCAAGCGACACAAGCAGATTTTGAGAATCTTTATCGCTATTACCAAAATCATCGTATCGAGGGAACGCAGTTGATGTCTTGGAAGCAAGTGATCACAAATAGTAGTGAAACGGTTGAGAAGCAAAACGCAACTGATGGAGATCTCTACATCGCTTATTCTTTGATTGAAGCTGCCAAGCAGTGGCCGGATAAGGCGCAGGAATACCAAGAGCAAGCTAAAAAAATCTTAGAAGATATTCTTCGATACAATTACAATGAAGAGACAGGTGTTCTGACAGTAGGGAACTGGGCCAACAAGGATTCCGATTATTATTACTTGATGCGGACGTCTGATACTCTTCCTCGCTATTTCCAATCTTTCTATGACCTGACTGGAAACAAACAGTGGTTAGACGTTAAGGATAAGATGCTTGGGCAACTGGAGCAAATCAGTTCTCATTCTGATACGGGTCTCTTGCCAGACTTTATCTGGGCTGAGAAGTCAGGGGCGCACCTTGTTGATGCCAACACTATCGAATCTCAATACGATGGGGCTTATTCTTATAACGCTTGTCGTTTGCCATATCACTTGTCTCAGAGTCAGGATGAAAGAAGCCAAAAACTCGTTCAAAAGATGATGGATTTCTTATGAAAGAGCAACGTATTTATGCTGGTTATGACTTGAATGGAACTGCCCTCAATCAATACCAGGCAGGTAGTTTCTTGGCACCGATTACCTATGCGTCTGACAAGGGAGAAGGCTATCTGAAACTTCTTCAGCAAAATAAATACATTTTCACACAAGATTTACCTTTGGACAACTACTATGATGCAACGATGATTACCATGATTGCTCTAGAGATGTTCTAGGATGAAAAGAGAGGGCTAGTTTTACGAGCTCTCTTTTTGATAGGATTTTCATCTTTTTCCAAAAAAGGAATTTCATCAGCTTTATGGTATAATGGAAAGAGTGATGGAAAAGAGGTAGAGAGATGGATGCGAAATTAAAATACAAGGCAAAGAAGATTAAAATCGTCTTTTTTGATATTGATGATACCTTGCGTACGTCAAAGACAGGTTTTATTCCAGCTACAATTCCTACTGTTTTTAAACAGTTGCGTGAAAAAGGAATTTTAACAGGAATCGCCTCTGGACGTGGTATTTTCGGTGTTGTTCCAGAGATTCGTGAGCTCAAGCCGGACTTTTTTGTAACCCTAAATGGGGCCTATATAGAAGATAAAAAAGGCCAGGTCATTTATCAGCATCAGATTGAGAAGTTAGATGTTGAGGAGTATGTCTCTTGGACGAAGGAAGAGGGAATTGAGTACGGCCTGGTTGGTAGTCATGACGCCAAACTCTCCACGCGAACAGAACTGATCAGTGAGGCTATTGATCCCATTTATCCAAACTTGGATGTGGATCCAGATTTTCATGAAAAAGCGGACATTTACCAGATGTGGACCTTTGAGGAAAAAGGGGATGACTTGCACCTACCAGAGTCTTTATCAGATAAACTTTCGCATGGTGCGTTGGCATGAACATTCATCTGATATCGTGCCGATTTCAGGTTCAAAAGCCACAGGTGTAGCCAAGGTGGTGGAGCATTTAGGCTTGAAACCAGAGAATGTCATGGTCTTTGGAGACGGTCTCAATGACTTGGAACTCTTTGATTATGCTGGAATCAGTATTGCTATGGGAGTTTCCCATGAAAAAATCAAAGAAAAAGCAGATTATATTACAAAAACAGTAGAAGAAGATGGCATTTTTGATGCCTTAGAAGGATTTGGTATGGTAGAAAAAGAATTGCATTTCCCACAAGTAGACATTGAAACAGTAGAAGGTCCGTTGGCGACTATTAAGACAAATCACGGAGACTTGCGTATCAAGCTCTTCCCTGAACAGGCTCCCAAAACAGTAGCCAACTTTGTTGCTCTTTCAAAAGATGGCTACTATGATGGTGTTATTTTCCATCGTATTATCAAGGACTTTATGATTCAAGGTGGAGACCCCACTGGTACTGGTATGGGTGGTGAGTCCATTTATGGACAAACTTTTGAAGATGAATTTCAGAAGAACTCTATAATGTTCGTGGCGCTCTTTCTATGGCCAATGCGGGTCCAAATACCAATGGAAGTCAGTTCTTTATCGTGCAAAACCAACACTTACCGTACTCTAAGAAAGAGATTGCGCGTGGTGGTTGGCCTGAACCAATCGCTGAGATCTATGCAGAACAAGGTGGAACTCCTCACCTTGATCGTCGCCATACTGTTTTTGGGCAATTGGTAGATGCAGAATCATTTGCGGTCTTGGATGCCATTGCGGCTGTTGAGACTGGTGCAATGGACAAGCCAGTTGAAGATGTGGTAATTGAAACGATTGAAATTGAGGACTAGAATGAAAATTGGTGATAAGCTAACTGGGCGTATTACAGGAATTCAGCCCTATGGTGCCTTTGTTGAGTTAGAGACAGGGGTGACAGGGCTGATTCACATCTCGGAGATTCGGACGGGATTTATTGAAAATATCTATGACATTTTAAAAATTGGCGATGAAGTCCAAGTTCAGGTGGTGGATTTTGACGAATACACTGGGAAGGCCAGTCTTTCTATCCGTACTTTGGAAGAGGAAAAACATCAATTGCCAAGACGGAGACGTTTTTCTAATGATCGGATCAAGCACGGTTTTGCACCACTTGGACGAATGATGCCTGTTTGGACGCGTGAGGCACTGGAGCATTTAAAGAAGAAGCCATAAATACGATTATCTAAATCATTTGTAATATTAACATAATTTGTTATAATGAAAGTATGAAAGAAGAACAATTATTAAAACCAGGAGAGCGAATCAATCAGCTCTTTTCGACAGATATCAAGATCATTCAAAATAGAGAGGGTGTTTAGCTATTCGGTGGATAGTGTTCTTTTATCACGCTTTCCTCGCTTCCCTAAACGGGGTTTAATTGTGGACTTTTGTGCTGGAAATGGTGCAGTGGGACTTTTTGCTAGTTCACGTACTCAGGCGCGGATAATATCTGTAGAGATTCAGGAGCGCTTGGCGGATATGGCAGAGCGTTCGGTTCAGTTGAATGGCTTGGAAGAGCAGATGCAGGTCATCTGTGATGATTTGAAAAATATGCCTGCCCACATTCAGGGAAGTAAGGTGGATATGATTTTGTGCAATCCGCCTTATTTTAAGGTGGATCCGCATTCCAATCTGAACGAGAGTGAACATTACCTTCTGGCCAGACACGAAATTACGACTAACCTAAAAGAAATTTGCCGTAGTGCTCAGAGTATTCTCAAGTCTAATGGCCGTTTGGCCATGGTTCATCGTCCAGATCGGCTCTTGGATATCTTAGACATGCTTCAACGCCATAATTTGGCACCCAAGCGCCTGCAATTTGTCTATCCTAAACGTGAGAAGGAGGCTAATATGCTCTTAATCGAAGCTATCAAGGATGGATCGACAAGTGGCTTTAAGGTCTTGCCACCACTCATTGTTCACAATGATGATGGTTCCTATACACCAGAAATTCAAGAGATTTACTATGGATCATAAAGCCTATATGTATGTGGTGGAGTGCCGCGACGGTTCTTACTATACGGGCTATACAACGGATGTGAAGAGGCGCCTTGCCGTTCATAATAGTGGTAAGGGAGCCAAGTATACCCGAGCTCGTTTGCCAGTCAAACTCATCTATGCTCAGGGTTTTGCCACTAAGGAAGAAGCCATGTCTGCCGAAGCTCTCCTCAAACGAAAGAAACGCCCGCAGAAAGAACGATTTTTATCTGAAAATCAAGAGAAAAATCTAGTCAACCATATTGATGTCTAACGAGGAGTCCTTTGGCTCCTCTTACTTTTGTCAAAAGAGGAAAAAAGTGCTACAATAAGATGAATAAATTTAAAGAGGTATTATCATGTCTAAGATTCTAGTATTTGGTCACCAAAATCCAGACTCAGATGCCATCGGGTCATCTGTAGCCTTTGCTTATCTTGCAAAAGAGGCTTATGGATTGGACACAGAAGCAGTAGCACTTGGAACTCCTAATGAAGAAACAGCTTTCGTTTTGAACTATTTTGGTGTAGAAGCACCACGAGTCATCACATCTGCTAAAGCAGAAGGTGCAGAACAAGTCATCTTGACTGACCACAATGAATTCCAACAATCAGTGTCTCAGATATCGCTGAAGTAGAAGTTTTGCAGGTTGTGGATCACCACCGTGTGGCTAACTTTGAAACTGCAAGCCCACTTTACATGCGCTTTGGAACCAGTTGGATCTGCGTCTTCAATCGTTTACCGCATGTTCAAAAGAACACGGTGTAGCAGTTCCTAAAGAAATCGCAGGTTTGATGCTTTCAGGGTTTGATTTCAGATACCCTTCTTTTGAAATCACCAACAACTCACCCATCTGATAAAGTCATTGCTCCAGAATTGGCAGAATTAGCAGCGTCAACTTGGAAGAGTACGGTCTTGCTATGCTCAAGGCTGGTACTAACTTGGCTAGAAATCTGCTGAAGAATTGATTGACATCGATGCTAAGACAACTTTGAACTCAATGGAAATAAGGTTCGTATTGCCCAAGTCAATACAGTTGATATTGCTGAAGTCTTGGAACGTCAAGCAGAAATCAAAGCAGCAATGCAAGCAGCTAATGCAGCAAACGGCTACTCTGACTTTGTCTTGATGATTACAGACATCGTGAACTCAAACTCAGAAATTCTGGCTCTTGGATCAAACATGGACAAGGTAGAAGCAGCCTTCAACTTCAAACTTGAAAACAACCACGCTTTCCTTCCAGGTGCTGTTTCACGTAAAAGAAACAAGTGGTGCCTCAGTTGACTAAGCTTTAATGCTTAAAATTTTGGGTATTATTTCAAAAATAGAAAACAGTGTTTTCCATATAGCTAAAGGGGTTTCGGCTCCTTTTTTTCTAGGAGAGAAAGATGTTAGAAAATGGTAATTTGATCTTTGTGAAGGATCTTTCAGATATGGGGCAGGCCATCCAGGCTTCTACGGGGAACTATAGTCATGTAGCCATCTTTTTGGACGGTTTCATCTACCATGCTAGTGGGCAAGCAGGTGTCATCTGTCAAGAACCGGCTGAATTTTTTGAACCGACTCATCTCTACGATCTTTATGTCTATCCAGAGCTGGAAGCTGACTTGGTGATGGAGAAGGCTTACCAGCATCTAGGTGCTCCTTATAATAGCTCGTTTTATCCAGATGGGTCTGGCTTTTACTGCTCCCAGTACATCGCTGAAATCCTACCGATTTTTGAAACTATTCCCATGAAATTTGGGGATGGGAAGCAGGAGATTAGTGATTTTTGGAGGGAATATTACAGGAAACTCGAACTTCCTGTGCCTCTGAATCAACCAGGGACCAATCCTAGTCAACTAGCAGCATCCCCTCTTTTAGAATGTAAAGAAAGGAATCTTCATGATTCAGATTTTTAACCCATCTCGTTTGACTCGACACCCATTTTTTATAGATTTGGTGGACTATCTGGACCAGCATGACGATGTGATTCTCCGAGAAATCAAGGCTCAGTTTCTAGATGTAGCAGTTGATAAACTCATGGAAGAGTATATTAAGGCCGGTTTGATCCGAAGGGAAAACAAACGATATTCCCTTAATCTCCCTTTTCTAGAATCGATAGGTAATCTATCCCTTGACCAAGAAATTTTTGTCAGAGAGGATAGTCCAGTTTATCAAGCCTTGTTGGAGAAGAGTTTTGAGACAGAATTGTGCAATCAAACCAATGCCGCCATTTTAGTCGAACGTACGGACTTTGCAAGAGAAAAGATGACTCTATCCAACTATTTCTACAAGGTCAAGAATCAATATCCTTTGACAGAAAAACAGCAGGAACTCTATGCCATTTTGGGAGATGTCAATCCTGAGTATGCCCTCAAGTATATGACGACCTTTTTACTGAAGTTTCTCAAAAAAGATCAATTAATTCAGAAACGTCGTGATATCTTTGTGGACAGTTTAGTCGTTCTAGGCTATATTGTTCAAAATGAAGCTGGAAAGTATGAGCTGACTGTTGATTTCGACAAGGAACGGTTGACTTTCTATTTATCTTAATTGCTTCATTTTGAGCAGATTGTTTGACTTTACTAAAGAATAAGCATAAACTGAATGTAAGCGATAACGTTTATCGTATTAAAAGCAAAGGAGACAGAGCTATGTCACTTGAAAATAAATTGGATCAAGCAACTGGTGCTATCAAAGAAGGATTTGGTAAAGTTACTGGCGATAGCAAGACAGAAGCAGAAGGTGCTGTAGAAAAAACAGTTGCCAAAGCCAAAGAAGTTGTTGAAGATGCTAAAGGTGCTGTAGAAGGTGCCGTTGAAGGTCTTAAAAACTCATTTAAGAAAGAAGACTAAAAATCAAGGGAAAAGTTTCCCTTTGATTTTTGATATGAATAACGTTCTGCGATGGTCGCATCTCCAGGGATAGCTTCTTCACTCCATTGACGATCTGGTAGCAATCAGCCCCTTACCTGCAATAATCACAGCATCGAGTGCTTGGTCTGTGATGGCCAATGCTGCTTTGGATGGCTTGTTCGCGATCGGTAATCTTTTCAACAGGATGACTGATATAGCTACTGATTTCTCAGCAATGGCCATTGGATTTTTCATAGTTGAGGGTCATCCGCAGTTAGAAAGACTTGAATCTCAGGATGTTGATTGAGGAGGAGACCAAAGTCTTTGCGACGACTTTCCCCCTTTGTTTCCTGTAGAGCCAAGAACCAGAGCGATTTTCCCAGTTTGATGAGTTTCAACCATTGATGAGTTTTTCAGACTGTCCCCGTTGTGGGCATAGTCGATGAAAACCTTGGCTCCATTTTTCTGTGTGAGGACTTCCATACGACCAGGAACGCGGGTTGCAGCGATTCCTTTTTTGATGTCCTCAAGACTAGCTCCAAGACGGAGGCAGGCAAGTCCTGCAGCAACGGCATTTTCTTGGTTGAAGTGTCCAATCAACTGGATATCATAATCTCCAGCGAGTTTTCCTGTAGCTGAGAAGCTAAAGGCTTTGGAGTTCTCGATTTGGTTGTCAGACTTACTACCATAGAAGTCATGCTCTTGATGTTCCACTTGTTCTTTTAGTACAGAGAAAGTGGTCCATGTCGCTATTAATGACAACTGCTCAGCTATTTTTCCATCAAGAGACGTTTGTGATAGAAGTAGTCTTCAAAGCTAGGATGCTCAATCGGACCGATATGGTCAGGAGTGATGCTAAGAAAGACACCTACATCAAAGGTCAGACCATAGACTCGATGAACAAGATAGGCTTGGCTAGAGACTTCCATTACAAGATGGGTTCTTCCATTCTTAACAGCCTGAGCCATCATGTCGAAAAGATCGATATTTTTCAGGCGTCGAGAAGGAAGATTTAAAGAAGGTCTCGCCATCCAGAGTTGTGTTCATAGTTGACAAGAGAGCTGTTGGGTAGCGTTGAGATAGGGATGTGGTAAGCAAAAGTACGCAGCTGTCGTCTTTCCTTTTGTCCCTGTGAAAGCGAGAATTTTGAGTTTTCTCTTGTGGATTACCATAGAAATTCCATCACAATCAAACTCATGGCTTTACTTGATATCGTTCACAATGATGACAGGGATACTGACTTCGTAGTCCTTTTTCTGCGACATACCAAGCTAAAGCCCTTGACTTATAGCGGATAGGAGGTATTCTTTTTAAAGGCAGCACCTTTTTGCAAAAGAGTCCCTTCTTTACTTTTCGGCTGTCATAACTGATGCTATCAAAAACAACTTCACTGTAGTTGTAGTGGTAATGACCTTGGTCAATAATCTCGCGAAAAAGGCCATCTTTCTTTAAAAATATCTAATACGGTTTCAATCTTAATCATACTTTCTATTATAAACTTCACGCCCGAATTTTACAAGTAACAAGGAAAAAGTTTATAATGGAAGATAAAAGGAACTTTTCCTAGTTATCAAAAATTGAATGAGGAAACTATGTCTAACGAAAACAATCACGCAAGCCCAGATGTTGCGAGGGACTGCTTGGCTAACAGCTAGTAACTTTATTAGTCGCCTCCTTGGTGCTATATCTCACATTATTCCCCTGGTATATCTGGATGGGGACTTATGCAGCCAAGGCAAATGGACTCTTTACCATGGGCTACAACATTTACGCCTGGTTTCTTTGCTGATTTTCGACAGCGGGTATCCCAGTTGCGGTCGCCAAAACAAGTGGCTAAGTACAATACCATGCGAGAAGAAGAGCATAGCTTTGCCTTGATTCGGAGTTTTCTAAGCTTTATGACGGGCTTGGGCTTAGTCTTTGCTTTGGTCTTGTATCTCTTTTCTCCCTGGTTAGCAGATTTGTCAGGTGTGGGGAAAGACCTGATTCCCATCATGCAGAGCTTGGCTTGGGCGGTCTTGATTTTCCCATCTATGAGTGTCATCGAGGATTCTTCCAAGGGATGAATAACCTCAAACCCTATGCCATGAGTCAAATCGCTGAGCAGGTGATCCGTGTTATCTGGATGTTGATGGCAACCTTCTTCATTATGAAGATGGGTTCTGGTGACTACTTATCAGCCGTTACCCAATCAACCTTTGCGGCCTTTGTGGGGATGGTGGCAAGTTTTGCAGTTTTGATCTACTTCTCTTGCTCAAGAAGGTTTGCTTAAAAGAGTTTTTGAAACACGGGATAAAATCAATAGTAAGCGACTCTTAGTCGATACGATCAAGGAAGCCATTCCATTTATCCTGACAGGATCAGCCATCCAACTCTTCCAGATTTTAGACCAGATGACCTTTATCAATAGTATGAAGTGGTTTTTACTAACTACAGCAATGAAGACTTGGTTGTCATGTTTTCTTATTTCTCTGCCAATCCTAATAAAAATTACTATGATTTTTAATCTCTGTGGGGGTTTTCAATTGGGGAGTGTCGTCTTGCCACTGTTGACGGAAAAACTATGTAAAAGGCAGACTTTGCAGGCAGCGGCTCGCCTAGTCCAAGATAGTCTCACCATGCTCTTTCTTATTTCTACTGCCGGCAACGGTTGGAGTGGTCATGGTAGGGGAGCCTCTTTATACAGTCTTTTTACGGTAAGCCAGATAGTCTGGCCATGGGCTTATTTGTCTTTGCAGTTTTGCAGTCTACTATCCTAGGATTGTATATGGTCTTGTCTCCTATGCTTCAGCTATGTTCCGAAACCGCAAGGCAGTTCTTTACTTTATCTATGGTTCCATTGCTAAGATCGTCTTGCAATTTGCCAACCATTGCTATTTTCCATAGTTACGGTCCCTTGATTTCAACGACTATCGGCTTGATTATTCCGAAATGTCCTGATGTACCGAGACATCTGCCAGGTAACAGGGTGCTCGTCGAAAGATAATCTTGAAGCGAACCATCTTTGATTACCATCTTGACCCTTTGTCATGTTTATCCTAGTTGGCTTCTTGCAGTGGCTACTCTGGTTTTTGTCTTCCAAACCAAGTGGGACGTTTCTGGAGTTTCCTTTATGTGGCTCTCATCGGAGGGACTTGGAGGAGGTCTTTATGGTTTGATGAGCCTACGGACACGACTCTTGGACAAGATAATCTGGCAAAGCTCAAGCAGACCGCCTACGTCACACGATTGAAAATATCGTAAAAAGATTTATAAATAAAAAGTAATGAATTTTAACCTTTCTTTAATAGAAAGGTTTTTATACTACATTTTTCTTAAAAAGAGAACTTTTTCTAAAATCAAGAGCAAAAATATGCTTTTTTTAAGTTTTTCTTCAGAAATCACTTGACTAAATAAAACCAAAGCTGTATAATAAGACAAAAACTTTTAAACAGGAGGTTCTGGAAATGAAAAAAGTCTAAGGCCAAGTATCTGACACTTGCAAGTGTCGTGTTAAGCGCAGGTATCTCTACTGAGCGCATGTGGAAATTCAAATAGCGCTACTAAAAACATATAACTATGTTTATTCGAGCGATCCATCTAGTTTGAACTATCTTGCAGAAAACCGTGCAACAACCAATGACATCGTGACCAATTTGGTGGATGGGTTGATGGAAAATGACCAATACGGTAACTATGTTCCATCATTGGCAGAGGATTGGACTGTTTCTCAGGACGGTTTGACCTATACTTACAAATTGCGTAAGGATGCAAAATGGTATACTTATGAGGGTGAAGAATACGCCCCTGTAACAGCCCAAGACTTTGTGACAGGTTTGAAATATGCTGCTGATAAAAAATCCGAAGCCTTGTACCTGGTTCAAGACTCTGTAGCAGGTTTGGATGACTATATCAACGGGAAAACAACTGACTTTTCAACTGTCGGTGTTAAGGCGGTTGACGACCAAACAGTTCAGTACACTTTGACACGTCCAGAATCTTATTGGAATTCTAAAACAACTTCAACCATTCTCTTCCCTGTCAATGCAGATTTCTTAAAATCAAAAGGGGATGACTTTGGTAAGGTAGATCCCTTCTAGTATTTTGTACAATGGACCTTTCTTAATGAAATCTTTTGTTTCAAAATCTGTTATCGAATTCAAGAAAAATCCCAACTACTGGGATGAAAAAAATGTCTTTGTGGATGATGTGAAATTGGCCTATTATGATGGTAGTGACCAAGATGCACTAGCACGTAACTTTGTAGAAGGAGTATACAGCTACGCGCGTCTCTACCCAAATAGCTCAAGCTTTGAAGGTATTAAAGAGAAGAACAAGGATAACATCATCTATAGTATGCAAAACGCAACTTCTTATTACCTGAACTTCAACTTGGACAGAAAGTCTTATAACTTCACGTCTAAATCCTCAGATATCGAAAAGAAATCAACCCAAGAAGCAGTTCTGAATAAAAACTTCCGTCAAGCCTTCAACTATGCTTATAACCGTACAGCCTATGGAGCACAATCACAAGGGGAGGACGGAGCAACGAAGATTATTCGTAACTTGGTTGTACCTCCTACATTTGTAAGCATCAACGGAAAAGACTTTGGAGATGTTGTTTCAGAAAAGATGGTCAACTATGGCCAAGAATGGCAAGGAATCAACTTTGCAGATGCGCAAGACCCATACTACAATCCTGACAAGGCTAAGGCTAAATTTGCGGAAGCCAAGAAAGAATTGGAAGCTAAGGGTGTGCAATTCCCAATCCACTTGGATGTAACAGTTGACCAATCAGCTAAAAAAGGTGTACTTGAAGCAAGTTCTTTGAAACAATCCATCGAATCTGTTCTAGGAGCTGAGAATGTGGTTATCGATATCCAACAGCTATCAACAGATGACTTTGACAACTCTAGCTACCTAGCTCAAACTGCAGCTCAAAAAGACTTTGATATCTATAATGGCGGTTGGAGTGCGGACTACTTGGATCCATCAAGTTATCTTGATATCTTAAATGTCAATAACGGTGGTATGTTGCAAAACATTGGTCTAGAACCAGGTGGAGGTCAATGACAAGGCTAAGGCAGTTGGTCTGGATACCTACACTCAAATGTTAGAAGAAGCGAACAAGGAGCAAGATCCAGCAAAACGTTATGAAAAATATGCTGAAATTCAAGCTTGGCTCGTTGATAGCGCCCTTGCAATTCCAAACGTTTCTCAGGGTGGAACACCGACCTTGAGAAAGACAGTTCCATTCTCATCACCATTCTCACAAGCTGGAAATAAGGGTGTCGAATCATACAAAGTACCTCAAGTTGCAAGATAAGACTGTAACGGCTGATGAGTATGAAAAAGCGAAAGAAAAATGGCTAAAAGAAAAGAAGAATCAAATAAAAAAAGCCCAAGAAGAACTGGCAAAAACACGTTAAATAACCAGTCTATTCAACAGGAAAAACGATAGTTTCTCAAGGAACTATCGTTTTTATATAGTTTGAAACTATAACTAGCTCTTGAAAACAAGAAAATGAGTTAGTAAAAATAAGTGGTACAATAGTTACTATAGATTTGGAGGTATTGTATGAGCAAAGAACTACACATCAACACAATTTTGGCCCAGGCGGGTATCAAGTCAGATAAGGCTACAGGTGCCTTGGTAACACGACTTCATTTTTCAACCACTTATCAGCATCCGGAGTTCGGTCAGTCTACTGGATTTGACTATACGCGTACCAAAAACCCAACTCGCAGTAAGGCGGAGGAAGTCTTGGCGGCAATCGAATCAGCAGACTATGCCCTAGCGACGAGCTCAGGTATGGCTGCGATTGTACTGGCCTTTAGTGTTTTTCCAGTAGGAAGTAAAGTCTTGGCTGTGCGTGACCTTTATGGAGGCTCTTTCCGTTGGTTCAACCAAGTGGAGCAGGAAGGCCGTTTCCATTTTACCTATGCCAATACAGAAGAAGAGCTAATTGCTGAGTTAGAGAAAGATGTGGATGTTCTCTATATCGAAACACCAACCAATCCCTTGATGTTGGAATTTGATATTGCCAAACTAGCCAAAACTTGCTCATACCAAAGGGTGCCAAGGTAGTGGTGGACAATACCTTCTACAGTCCAATTTACCAACGTCCGATTGAAGACGGTGCGGATATCGTTCTTCATTCTGCTACCAAGTATCTAGCAGGGCACAATGATGTTTTAGCTGGGGTGGTTGTGACTAATAGTTTAGAACTATATGAGCAACTTTTCTACAATTTGAATACGACTGGTGCGGTCTTGTCACCATTTGATAGTTATCAGTTGATTCGTGGTCTCAAAACTCTACCTCTTCGTATGGAGCGTTCTACAGCCAATGCCCAAGAAGTGGTTGCTTTTTTGAAGGATTCACCTGCTGTCAAGGAAGTGCTCTATACAGGACGTGGGGGCATGATTTCCTTTAAAGTAGTGGATGAAAAACGTATTCCTCATATTTTAAATAGCCTCAAGGTCTTCTCATTTGCGGAGAGTTTGGGTGGGGTAGAGAGTCTGATCACCTATCCGACGACTCAAACCCATGCGGATATTCCAGCAGAAGTGCGTCATTCCTATGGCTTAACAGATGACCTCTTGCGCTTGTCAATTGGGATTGAAGATGCTAGAGATTTGATTGCGGACTTGCGCCCAAGCTTTGGAAGGATAAGATAGATATGGGAAAATATGATTTTACAAGCCTGCCCAATCGTTTTGGGCACCATACCTATAAATGGAAAGAAGCAGAAGCTGACCGAGAAGTTCTACCAGCCTGGATAGCAGATATGGATTTTGTGGTTTTGCCTGAGGTTCGACGAGCTGTACAAGCCTACGCAGATCAGTTGGTCTATGGCTATACTTATGCTAGTGATGCTTTGATTCAGTCGGTTCAGGACTGGGAAGCCACACAATATGGCTATCACTTTGATAAGGATGCCCTTGTCTTTATCGAGGGAGTGGTACCGGCCATCTCAACAGCCATTCAAGCCTTTACAAAAGAAGGAGAGGCTGTTCTGATTAACACACCGGTATATCCGCCTTTTGCTCGCAGTGTCAAGTTGAATAACCGCAGATTGATTACCAATTCTTTGGTGGAAAAGGATGGAGTGTTTGAGATTGACTTTGAGCAATTGGAGAAGGAATTGGTGGAAGAGGATGTGAAGCTTTATATCCTTTGCAATCCCCACAATCCTGGTGGACGTGTTTGGGAAAAGGAAGTGTTAGAAAAGATTGGGCATCTCTGCCAAAAACATGGTGTTTTGTTGGTTTCAGATGAGATTCACCAAGATTTGGCACTCTTTGGTCACAAACACCAGTCTTTTAATACCATTGATCCCGCCTTTAAAGACTTTGCCCTTATCTTGAGCAGTGCCACTAAGACCTTTAATATTGCTGGAACCAAGAATTCCTATGCAGTTATTGAAAATCCAAAGCTTCGTGTGGCCTTTCAAAAACGCCAGTTGGCCAATAACCAACATGAAATCTCAGGCTTGGGTTATTTGGCGACAGAAGCTGCCTACCGTTATGGCAAGGACTGGTTAGGAGAACTAAAAGAAGTTATCGAGGACCATATTAACTATGTAGTGGATGTTTTGGGCAACGAAACCAAGATTAAGGTCATGAAACCACAAGGTACCTACTTGATCTGGCTTGATTTTTCAGCCTATGACCTAACGGATGACAGCTTGCAAGAGCTTTTGAAGAATGAAGCCAAGGTTATCTTGAATCGTGGTTTGGACTTTGGAGAGGAGGGAACTCTTCATGCCCGCCTCAATGTGGCTATGCCGAAGTCAGTACTGGAAGAGGTTTGCCAACGCATCGTGACCACTTTTGCTACACTTTAAAAATCGAGCCTTCTAGGAGAAAAGTCTTCCTAGAAGGCTATTTTCATAGGGGAAAATGTGGTATAATGAAAAGATAAGATAAAGGGTAACTATGGCTAAATTGATTCCGGGAAAGTTGGCATGGAGGGGTTACACTCTATGAAACTAGGCAACATTGAGATTATCAAGGAAAAAGGGAATCGCCTCTATACTCGTGTGGCGGGAGAAGACTTGCGCTACAGTTTAGAGGATGATCTGGTTTTTGTGCTTGCGATTTTTTCCAAAAAAGAGGTTATTGTGTTCACCTAGCAGCGCTCGAGCATTATCTGAAGAAATGATGAAGAAGGGCCAGGTGATTTTACAAGCCTTAGAAAAAGGACATGAAGAGCAAGAAGAGGTCGAAACACAAAGGTTAGTTTTGGCGGTAGTTTTTTGGAGCGGATCCAACCTCAGAAGAGAGAGAAAATCACACTTTGTCGTCTCAAGGTCAGGTAGAAGCTGGAACCAATCGCCTCCTTTGGACTCTCCGAATCGGTTTAGTTGATAGTCAAAAATATTATGTCATTCGTGACATCCCTCTCTTTTTGAAGGTCTTAGTCCATCGAAAGTCATATATGATTGGGAAACACTATGAAAATGACTTGTCTTGGGATGCTTTTGATACAGCTAGTCAAGAAGTTCTTACTTTTTTATGTGGCTTGATTGAGGAGGGACTGAGTCAAGACCTCTTTTTCCCCAATCAAGGTCGTCACCTCTTTTTCCCTCTGACCTTTTTTGAACAGGGAGTGGAGTTGCTGATGAATTTGGAGGATTTTCATTTCGAACATCAGATTACTAGTTATGAAAATCTTCTCTTTCATGATTTAGATCCAGATGCAGAACTGTTCTCTTTTTCCGTGCAGGAGTATCCCGATTATTTTGAGATGAAGATTTCTGAAAGTGAGCGAGTCAACGTATTTCTATGGGGAGCGGTTCTTTCGTAAGGGAATCTTTATCTCTTTAAATCCCTAAAACAAATCAGCCTCCTAAAGGGAACTCAAAGGATCTCCCTCAGGAGGAAAGAGGGAGAAAATGCCTCCAGTTTGATAACAGTGATCGTGACCGCTCTGGCAGCCTGTCTTCCTTTATTTGGACAGCTGGGTATAGTTTCTGCTCCTGAGCGCTTGCAAATCAGACCCTTTTCACCAATCTTTTACTTTGATAGGGAGGATGACGGTCGCATCCGTTTGGATATCCAGTTTGACTATGGAGATCTTAAGGTGACTAGTCGTCAACAGCTGAACAATTACCATTTTTCAAGCTGATGCTGTCTTGGAAAAACCAACTATTTCAAGTCTGTTTAGAGGCTGGTTTTGAGGCTGATTTTCAGTCTTGGAGACAGGCTTTGAAGCCAGAGGCAGTTTATTCTTTCTTTCACCGTACGATTCCAGCTTTTGAGAAGTTGGGTCAGGTTTTCTTGTCTGATGAGATGAATCAGCTCTACAGTGTCCAAGCTCCTCAGGTTCAGATTGAGTCCAAGGGAGGACTGTTGGAGATTCAGTTTGATTTCCAAGGGATTGCCCAAGAAGAGATTGATCAAGCTCTTAAAGCCCTGACCAGCAATCAGGATTTCTATATCAGTTCTTCTGATCAAGTGTACTTTTTTGATGAGGAAACCAAGCAGATTCGTCAAAATTTGCAGGAACTGGGGGTTGAGCTAAAAGATGGTTCTTTTCAAGCTCGAAAATCTCTAGCTTATAGCCTTTCTCAGCTTTTTGAAGGTCGAGACAGGATCTCCTTCTCGGAAGAATTTCAGCATTTAGCTCATGATTTGACCCATCCAGAGGATTTTCCTTTGGGAGATATACGGGTGCAGGCGAGTTTGAGAGACTATCAGGAAAAGGGTGTCCGTTGGCTCCAGATGCTCCATCACTATGGTTTTGGTGGCATTCTGGCCGATGATATGGGACTGGGAAAAACATTGCAAACTATCGCTTTTTTGACTAGTCAGGTGACAGAAGATAGTCGGGTCTTGATTTTGGCTCCGTCAGGTTTAATCTACAACTGGGCAGATGAATTTAGAAAATTTGCCCCACAGTTGGATTTGGCTGTGGTTCATGGTTTGAAAGCGAATCGAGAAGCGATTCTTTCTGAAAATCACCAAATCTATGTGACTAGCTATGCAACCTTTCGTCAAGACAGCGAGCTTTATCAAGAGATGGCTTTTGATTTTCTCTTTTTAGATGAAGCCCAGGTCATGAAAAATGCTCAGACTAAGATTGCTCAGAGTTTGCGCCAGTTTGTGGTGCCGGCAGTCTTTGCTTTGTCAGGTACGCCTATCGAAAACCATTTTGGGAGAGTTGTGGTCTATCTTTCAAATTGTAGCTTCCGGGGCTCTTACCTAACAAGAAGGAGTTTATGAAATTACCGGCTGACCGGGTCGCGCAGTTTATCAAGCCCTTCGTCATGAGGCGTAAGAAAGAAGAAGTCCTTACAGAACTGCCTGACCTGATCGAAGTCGTCTATAAAAATGAACTGGAAGATCAGCAGAAGGCCATCTATCTCGCCCAGTTGCAACAGATGCGAGACCGACTATCCCAAGTGACAGATCAAGAATTCCAGAGAAGTCGCGTAGAAATCTTATCTGGTCTCATGCGTTTACGTCAAATCTGCGATACGCCAGCTCTCTTTATGGATGATTACCATGGCGCCAGTGGTAAACTCGATAGTCTCCGAGATTTATTGCTACAAGTGGCAGATGGCGGGCATCGTGTCTTGATTTTCTCACAATTCAAAGTAATGTTGGAAAAAATCGAGCAAGAACTTCCAGACTTGGGTTTGACTTCTTTCAAAATCACAGGCTCAACTCCTGCTCAAGAAAGACAAGAGATGACCAAGGCTTTTAATCAGGGAGAAAGAGACGCCTTTCTCATCTCTCTGAAGGCAGGAGGTGTCGGTCTTAATCTAACGGGTGCTGATACCGTCATCCTAGTGGACCTCTGGTGGAATCCTGCGGTTGAAGCCCAAGCTATCGGACGTGCCCATCGTATGGGACAGGAGCAGATGGTCGAGGTCTATCGTTTGATTACCAAGGGGACCATTGAAGAGAAAATTCAAGAACTTCAAGAACAGAAAAAACATTTGGTTTCCCAAGTTTTAGATGGTACAGAGTCGCGTGCGAGCCTCAGTCTGGCGGAAATTCGAGAAATTTTAGGGATTTCTGAAGCCAACACTTGAAAAATCAAGACAATACGCTATAATGAAGAGTTGAAAGGAAATACAAAATGAAACAAGATCGATTTCCATTGGTGTCAGATGACGAGATCATGCTGACCGAAATGCCAGTCATGGACTTGTATAATGAGTCTGACTTTATCAGCAATATCAAAGGCGATTACCGAGATAAAAACTATTTAGAATGGTCTCCTATCGTTGAGGAAGCTAGTGTAGTTGCTCCTGTGGTTAGCAAAAAGCCAGAACCAGCTCCAGAAGCTAAAAAGTTGAAAAAGACTTATGCAGAGTTGGCTCGAGAAGAGGCGCGTGCGGATCTAAAAAAGAAACGTTCAGCCAAATACTTGACCCAAGACGTTAGTCATACTAGACGTCATTCTTCTTCAACTCATTCTCGTCATGGAAGCCAACCAACAGCGCCATTTCAAAAGGAAAATCCAGGTGAGTTTGCTAAATTTAGCAAAAACTTGAGTCAGTCTCACTATATTTTAGCTGAAGAAGTTGGACAAGTAGCGACTCCGACTCTAGAAAATCAAAGCTGGAAAAAAGCTAAAAAGAACAACTATGATTTTCTGAAGAAGAGTCAGATTTATAATAAAAAGAATAAGCAATCAGAACAGGAACGTCAGGTTGCCCAAGAGTTGAACCTGACAAGAATCACGGAATAAGGGAGAAAAGCATGTCAAAGACATATCATTTTATTGGAATTAAAGGATCAGGGATGAGTGCCTTGGCCTTGATGTTGCACCAAATGGGGCATAAGGTTCAAGGTTCAGACGTTGAAAAGTACTACTTTACTCAACGTGGTTTGGAGCAAGCAGGAATTACCATTCTTCCGTTTGATGAAAAGAATCTGCAAGGCGATCTAGAGATTATCGCTGGGAATGCCTTTCGTCCAGATAATACTGTTGAAGTTGCCTATGCGGACCAAAATGGCCTCAGCTACAAACGTTACTCATGAATTTCTAGGGAGCTTTATGCGTGACTTTGTCAGCATGGGAGTTGCTGGAGCACATGGGAAAACCTCAACAACTGGTATGTTGTCTCATGTCTTGTCTCACATCACGGATACCAGCTTCTTGATTGGGGACGGGACAGGTCGTGGTTCAGAAAATGCTAAATATTTTGTCTTTGAATCAGACGAATACGAGCGCCATTTCATGCCTTATCATCCAGAATACTCTATCATCACCAACATTGATTTTGACCATCCAGACTACTTCACTAGTCTAGAAGATGTTTTCAATGCCTTTAATGACTATGCTAAACAAATCACGAAAGGTTTGTTTATCTACGGAGAGGATGCTGAGTTGCGTAAGATTACAGCCAATGCTCCAATCTATTACTATGGTTTTGAAGCTGAGGGAAATGACTTTGTAGCTAGCGATCTCCTTCGTTCAACAACTGGTTCAACCTTCACCGTTCACTTCCGTGGACAAGAATTGGGACAATTCCACATTCCAACCTTTGGCCGTCACAATATCATGAATGCGACAGCTGTTATTGGCCTTCTCTACACAGCTGGCTTTGATTTGAACTTGGTTCGTGAACACTTGAAAACTTTTGCGGGTGTTAAGCGTCGTTTCACTGAGAAAATCGTTAATGACACGGTAATCATCGATGACTTTGCCCACCATCCAACAGAAATCATTGCGACCTTGGATGCAGCTCGTCAGAAATACCCAAGCAAGGAAATCGTGGCAATCTTCCAACCGCATACCTTTACTAGAACCATTGCCTTGTTAGATGACTTTGCACAAGCCTTGAATCAGGCAGATGCCGTTTACCTAGCGCAAATCTATGGATCGGCCCGTGAAGTGGACCATGGTGATGTCAAAGTAGAAGACCTAGCAAGCAAGATCACGAAGAAAAACCAAGTTATCACCGTTGAAAATGTATCTCCACTCCTTGATCATGACAATGCTGTTTACGTCTTTATGGGAGCAGGAGACATCCAAACCTATGAGTACTCATTTGAGCGCCTCTTGTCAAACTTGACAAGCAACGTCCAATAAGGAAAACCAAATGGAAATTCCAATTACTATAAGGCAAGCCACCTTATCAGATCTAGATGAAATGTTGGCGATTGAAGAAGCTAATTTTTCATCAGAAGAGGCAGTGAGTCGACAATCCTTAGAAGAGAGTATCCGCAAGTCTGCGGGTACCTTTCTTGTAGCTAGGGATGAAAATCAGCTCTTGGGCTATGTTCTTGGGACTCTAGTGTCAGAAACACACACTCACACAAACGGGAGCCTTGAAATCAAGCGTTTAGTCATTCATCCAGACCATCGTGGACAAGGTTTGGGAACTCTTCTTCTTGCAGCCTTGAAACAGGTGGCTGTAGAAGGAGGAGTCAAGTGCCTTAGTCTGACTTGCCCTGACGATTTCCTCTCTTACTTTGAGATGAATGGGTTTGTCGAGGAAGAAGTGCCAGAAGCCCAGTATGCAAGCTCTACGGAATGGAATCTGATTTGGCTCAATCCTTTTTATCAGGAGGAAATATGAAAATTAGACAAGCAAGATTTTCGGATTTGGACCGAATTTTAGAGATAGAGCTAGAGAATTTCTCCCTTGAAGAAGCCATCCCTCGTTCGGTCTTTGAGGCGCATTTACAAGAAATCCAAACCAGCTTTCTCGTTGCTGAAAAAGAAGGACGTGTCCTTGGCTACATTGAAGGTCCAGTCGTTCCACACCGTCATCTCCAAGATCAGTCCTTTACAGAAGAAATAGCGGACCACAGTCACAAATCTGGAGGTTATATCTCTGTAACCTGTCTATCCATTGCTAAAGAAGCACAAGCTTTGGGAGTCGGTAAGAGATTGCTGACGGCCCTAAAAGAAGTGGCTTTAGAGCATGAAAGAGAAGGTATCAACCTAACTTGCCATGACTACTTGATTCCCTATTATGAAAAGCACGGCTTTGTTAATGAAGGAGTATCCCAGTCAACCTTTGCAGGTGAGAGCTGGTATGATATGGTTTGGCAGCCAGAAAATAAAGAAAACTAGCTAGGGAATGCCCTAGTTAGTTGCTTTTCTGCGACTTTTGAGATATAATATTATGGATTGTCAACAAGGAGGTAAAGCTTTTGACTGAGAAATCAAGAAATACAGAAACATTAAATTTTAAAAAACAAATTTTACGTGATCTAGAGAGAGTTAAAGAACAAGATAGAAGAGAGAGAGAAGTTGAAATTCCGAATGTGAAAACGTCATCAACTCAGCCAAGTTCAGTGACACCTGTAAGTCCAGAACCTGAAACTTCTACAGAAGAGTTGTTGGATGATTCCTTATCTGCTGTGGACAATAGTTTAAAGGATGAACTACTTTCAAGTTCTGAAGCAAATGGACAAGAAGAGAAAGAGTCTAGACAGCCAATCATTAGTAAGATTGAAGTTGTAGAATCTGAAGAGTTGCCAGTGGAATCGGATCAACAAGATGCTGAGTTGACAGAACTAAAAAGAGAAGAAAAAGAGTATAATGAAGCTACAACTAAGATTGCAGTGACTTATAAAAAAGATGGAAAACTTGATAAAAGCATCTCTGTAGCGAATGAAATTGAGGAAACTACATCCAGTAAATCTTTAGAGAGCCTACCAAATGGTTCGCGCCGTAGTCGTCGCCAAGGGACAAAACCTGCTAAGAAAAAAACAAAAATGAATGGTTACTTGTTAACAGTTCTAGTTCTCCTAGTACTCGTTGCAGTTGGTGGATATTTTGGTTATGGTTATGTTCAAGATTCCTTGAAACCAGTTGATGCAAGTTCTAAAGAATATGTAACGGTTCAAATCCCAGACGGTGCAAACGTTCAAGAAATTGGAAGCACCTTGGAAAAATCTGGTTTGGTTAAACATGGACTTATCTTTAGTCTTTATGCTAAATACTATAGCCATGCTAACTTGAAGTCAGGTTATTACAACTTGAAGAAGAGTATGAGTACGGATGAGTTGATTCAAGAATTGGAAAAAGGTGGGACTCCTGAAGCTCAGGCACCTGTTCTTGCAAACTTGACAATTCCAGAAGGCTATACATTAGAGCAAATCGCTCAAACAGTAGGACAACTTCAAGGTGAATTTAAAGAACCTCTTACTGCGGATGCTTTCTTGGCAAAAGTTCAAGATGAGACCTTTATCTCACAATTAGTAGCCAAGTATCCAAACCTACTTGGAAGTCTTCCAACAAAAGACAGTGGCGTTCGTTATCGTCTTGAAGGCTACCTTTTCCCAGCGACCTATACGATCAAAGACAGTACAACTGTTGAAAGTTTGATTGATGAGATGGTGGCTGCTATGGATAAGGCTATGTCACCATATTACGCTACGATCAAAGAAAAGAATCTGACAGTTAATGAATTGCTCAGCATTGCTTCTCTTGTCGAAAAAGAAGGTGCTAAGACCGAAGACCGCAAGAAAATCGCAGGTGTCTTCTATAACCGTTTGAATGTCGGCATGCCACTTCAAAGCAACATTGCTATCCTGTATGCTGAAGGCAAACTTGGTCAAAAGATTAGTTTAGCTGATGACGCTACAATTGATACAAATATCGACTCACCATACAATGTCTATACGCACCTTGGCCTCATGCCTGGACCGGTTGATAGCCCAAGTTTAGATGCGATTGAAGCAAGTGTAAATCAGACAAAGAGTGACTACTTGTACTTTGTAGCCAATGTAGAAGATGGTAAAGTATACTTTGCAACAACCAAAGAAGAACATGATCAAAAATGTTGCAGAGCATATCAATAGCAAATTACCCCAATCAAGTAGTTCAAACTAAAAATTATGTGGTTTTCCACATAATTTTTGTTTTTAAAAAACCTAATAGAAAAAGAAAGTTGAGAAAAATGGCAGAAAAAAACTTACCCAATGACCCTTGAAGAAAAGGAAAAAACTTGAAAAAGAATTAGAAGAATTGAAACTCGTTCGTCGTCCCGAAGTTGTAGAACGTATCAAAATTGCTCGTTCATACGGAGACCTTTCAGAAAACAGTGAATATGAAGCAGCAAAAGATGAGCAAGCTTTTGTTGAAGGACAAATCTCTAGTTTGGAAACAAAGATTCGCTATGCTGAAATCGTCAATAGCGATGCAGTTGCACTGGATGAAGTTGCGATTGGTAAGACTGTAACCATCCAAGAAATCGGGGAAGATGACGAAGAAGTTTACATCATCGTTGGTTCTGCGGGTGCAGATGCTTTTTGCTGGTAAAGTATCAAATGAGAGTCCGATTGGACAAGCTTTTGATTGGTAAAAAGACAGGAGATACAGCAACCATCGAGACACCAGTGGGTAGCTATCAAGTAAAAATCTTGAAGGTTGAAAAAACAGCTTAAAGAGAATAAAAAGGAGTAGGGGAGGCTTTTCGCCTCGTTCAACTCCTTTTTGGTTTTTTAGATGAAATGGGGGACTATATGAGTGAATACAAGAAGAAAAATAAAATGGAGCGTGGATTAACCAATCGCCATGTTCAGGTGATGGCCATTGCGGGAACAATCGGAACAGGACTTTTCCTAGGTGCTGGTCGCTCTATCAGCCTTACAGGACCTTCGATCATCCTGATTTATATGATTACAGGAGCCTTTATGTTTTTGATGATGAGAGCTGTTGGGGAGATGCTGTATCAGGATCCAGAACAGCATACCTTTATCAACTTTATCACCCGTCATTTGGGGAAAGGCTGGGGATATTTTTCAGTTTGGTCTTATTGGTTGTCTGTTGTCTTTATCGGTATGGCAGAAATCACTGCCATCTCAGACTATGTCCGCTTCTGGTTCCCTACCTGGCCTAGCTGGATGATTCAGCTTGTCTTTTTAACGATTTTGGCTTTGGTCAACTTGATTGCGGTTAAGCTCTTTGGAGAAGTCGAGTTTTGGTTTGCTATGGTCAAGATTGTGGCGATTTTAGCCATGATTGCCACAGGAGTCTTTATGGTTTTGACAGGCTTTAAGACACCGCATGGTGTTGCAAGTTTGTCAAATATCAGCGACCAGTTCTCTCTTTTTCCAAACGGAGTTATGAACTTTGTCATGGCCTTTCAAATGGTATTTTTTGCCTATCTGATGATTGAGTTTATCGGGGTGACAACTTCTGAAACAAAGAACCCTCGTCAGGTCTTGCCCAAAGCTGTTAAGGAAATTCCTCTCAGAATTATCTTCTTCTACGGGGGAGCTCTCATTGCGATTATGGCCATTATTCCTTGGTCTTATCTTAATTCTTCAGATTCTCCATTTGTAACGGTTTTTGAACTGGCAGGGATCAAGTGGGCAGCGGCTCTAATCAACTTTGTTGTCTTGACATCAGCGGCGTCTGCTCTTAACTCAACTCTCTACTCAACAGGGAGACACTTATATCAGATTGCCCATGATTCACCAAATCGTTTCTTAAAGGCCATTAAGGTCGATACCCTTTCTCGCCACAATGTTCCACAAAATGCCATCATTGCCTCAGCAATCTTGATTGCTCTCGCTGCCTTTATCAATGTGTTGCCAGGTGTTTCAGATGCCTTGCTTTGATCACCGCCTCCTCATCAGGTGTTTACATCGCGATTTATATCTTGATTATGGTGGCCCATCTCAAATACCGCAAGTCACAAGATTTCATGGCTGATGGCTACCTTATGCCTCAGTATCGCTTGCTTAATCCCCTAACCATCCTCTTTTTTGTCTTTGTTTTTGTGACTCTCTTTTTGCAAGAGTCTACTTTCATGGGGGCAGTTGGTTCAGCCATCTGGATCCTTGTTTTTGGGATTTATAGCCAGTGGAAATTTAGAAAATAAATCATGAACTCATCAACTCTGTTTGGTGAGTTTTTCTAGTTTGACAGTCTATTGAAATAAGATTATAATCAAGCTGTAGCAGTTTATTAGGAGGTTTGGATGTACCTTAGATTGGAAAATAAGGAATCGCATAAAGCGCAAGAAATAGGAAATCTGATTCGTGCTTATAATCGTTCAAAAAGAGAAGAGGCTGAGAGCGAACCACTGAATCTTTATCTCGAAGACGAAAAGGGCAATCTTATGGCAGGCTTAGTAGCTGAGACTTTTGGAAATTGGCTGGAAATCGAATATTTGTTTGTGAAAGAGGAGCTACGAGGACAAGGAATCGGTTCGAAACTACTGCAGCAAGCAGAAAATGAAGCCAAGAATCGAAACTGTCGTTTTGCTTTTGTGAATACTTACCAGTTTCAAGCGCCAGATTTTTATCTAAGTCATGGCTACAAGGAAGTTTTTACCTTGCAAGACTATCCCTACACAGGGCAGAGATACTATTACCAAAAGGATTTGTGACCTAGACTTCTTTCTTTTGGAGAGGAACTTAGCTAAGTATCAAAAAAGAACGAATACTCTTTATCATGTAAGATGGTAGAGAGTTTTTTGTTAATAAAATCTTACAAAATGACATTTATATATTGCATTTAGTTAGATATATGGTATAATGTGTTTTTAAAAAGAAGCGCAACTTTTTAAAAAAATGTAGAAGGAGGACGCTAGTGGCTAAAAAAATTTAAAAGTTAAAATTAGCTCGTGTGGAGCTTGATTTAACACAAGGGGATTTGGCAGAGGCTGTGGGTGTTACTAGGCAGACTATAGGCTTGATTGAAGCTGGGAAATACAATCCTAGTCTCTCCCTCTGTCAGTCCATTTGCAGATGTTTAGGCAAAACTTTAGATCAATTATTTTGGGAGGAAGAAGATGAAAAATAGAAAAAAACTCGTGATCAAAGATGAACGTACGGAAAAATTAGACGGAAAGATTTCAGGAGAAATTCTCTTGGGAATGTGCCTATTTTTGGCACTGGAAATTTTTGCCAAAGTTTATATTTTCAATTTAACACTTTTGTCCTATTTACCAGAATTACTTTTATTGATTGGAGTCGGTTTGTATGCCATTATTCGCCGCATGTATGTAGGAATTGATATTCGAGATATTGTTGAGAATACTGGAAAAGAAAGAATTTTATCTGCTTTGGGATTTTCTATAGTGATTTTATTGATTGATATCGTAGGCAATCGCGAGGAATTGGTCAATCTATTGACTTGGAAGTACTCCCTAAAAGTGCTTCTAGCAGTTATCATCTATCTTGTTGGGAGTTTTTCTATGGATAGAGTTATCCTATACTTGAATCGCAGAAATCAGCAAGTTTGGGAGGAAGAAGATGAAAAATAGATTTTTTTATTATCAATTATTAGACGAAAGAGAAGAACAACTGATGAATAAAGCTGGGGGACTGAAAGTTTTCTATATCTCTATCAGGCTCATTCTGCTTTTTATCTTATATGATTGCAGTATTAGCACCAAGCTCTTTTTAATCCGAGAATGATTCTCATCACTATCATTATTGGAACTTCTTACTTTTTCGGCCGTGCTCGAGATTTGGGAGTGAACTACTATAGTCGTTTTCATTTTACGATTGTAGGGTGTTTGCTGGTAACTCTCGCTATTACGACTCTTTTGATGTTGCAGAATTATCAATTCAATATCGAAATTTATCAGCACAATCCTCTGAACGTTAAATACTTTGTCTGCTTGGGTCATTACTTATCTGATCTACCTTCCTTGGGTTTTTATCGGCAATCTCGGCCTTAAAAGTTATGGCGAATGGGCCCAAAAAAAGTTTGAGCAAGATATGGATGAACTGGAGAATGAAGAATAGCTTGTTAGCTTTTTATCAATCTCAGTAAAATGTGTTATAATAGTACTAATTTATCGGACGGTGTGAAAGTGGTAGAATACTTTCATACCCTTGTAAAGTAGGAAGAAGGAAAACAGATGTATCCAGATGATAGTTTGACATTGCACACGGACTTGTACCAGATTAACATGATGCAAGTTTACTTTGACCAAGGAATTCACAATAAGAAGGCGGTTTTTGAGGTTTACTTCCGCCAGCAACCGTTTAATAACGGCTATGCGGTTTTTGCTGGTTTGGAAAGAATTGTACATTATCTTGAAGACTTACGCTTTTCAGATAGCGATATTGCCTACTTGGAGTCGCTTGGCTATCGTGGAGAATTCTTGGATTACCTACGAAATCTCAAGTTAGAACTAACGGTTCGTTCTGCTCAGGAAGGGGACTTGGTCTTTGCTAATGAGCCGATTGTGCAGGTTGAAGGCCCTCTAGCCCAATGTCAATTGGTCGAAACGGCTCTCTTAAACATCGTTAACTTTCAAACCTTGATAGCGACCAAGGCAGCACGTATTCGTTCAGTCATTGAAGATGAGCCTTTGATGGAATTCGGGACACGTCGTGCGCAAGAAATGGATGCAGCTATCTGGGGAACACGCGCAGCCGTGATTGGTGGAGCCAATGGTACTAGTAATGTGCGAGCAGGGAAGCTCTTTGGTATTCCTGTCTTGGGTACTCATGCGCATGCCTTGGTACAGGTTTATGGAAACGACTATGAAGCCTTCAAGGCCTATGCTTCAACCCATCGTGACTGTGTCTTTCTAGTAGATACTTATGATACGCTTCGTATCGGTGTGCCAGCTGCCATTCAGGTAGCTCGTGAACTGGGAGACAAGATTAATTTTAAAGGCGTTCGTATCGACTCAGGGGATATAGCCTATATTTCCAAGAAAGTTCGCCAACAGTTGGATGAGGCTGGATATCCAGATGCTAAGATATACGCTTCCAATGACTTAGATGAAAATACCATCCTCAACCTCAAAATGCAACACGCTAAGATTGATGTTTGGGGGGTGGGTACCAAGCTGATTACAGCCTATGATCAGCCAGCTCTTGGAGCAGTTTATAAGATTGTGGCTATCGAAGATGAAACTGGTAAGATGCGCAATACCATCAAGCTTTCAAGCAATGCTGAAAAAGTATCGACCCCAGGTAAGAAGCAGGTATGGCGCATTACCAGTCGTGAAAAAGGTAAGTCAGAAGGTGACTACATTACCTATGATGGTGTGGATGTGGTGAGCATGACAGAAATCAAAATGTTCCATCCGACCTATACCTACATCAAGAAGACCGTTCGAAACTTTGATGCCGTTCCTCTCTTGGTGGATATCTTTAAAGAAGGAACATTGGTTTACGATTTGCCTAGTTTGACTGAGATTCAGGCCTATGCTCGCAAAGAATTTGACAAGCTTTGGGATGAGTATAAACGGGTACTCAATCCACAACACTATCCAGTGGACTTGGCGCGTGATATTTGGCAGGACAAAATGGACTTGATTGACAAGATGCGCAAAGAAGCTCTTGGTGAAGGAGAAGAAGAATGAGTTTGCAAGAGACCATTATCCAGCAACTGGGCGTCAAACCAGTGATTGACGCTCAGGAGGAAATTCGTCGTTCGATTGATTTCTTAAAGAGATACTTGAAAAAACACCCTTTCCTTAAAACCTTTGTACTAGGGATTTCTGGGGGACAAGACTCAACCTTAGCAGGACGTTTGGCGCAATTAGCTATGGAAGAAATGCGAGCAGAGACAGGAGATGACAGCTATCAATTTATCGCTGTTCGCCTACCTTATGGAGTGCAAGCTGATGAAGCAGATGCTCAAAAAGCCCTTGATTTCATCCAACCAGATGTCAGTCTAGTTGTAAATATCAAGGAATCAGCTGATGCTATGACAGCTGCAGTCGAAGCGACAGGAAGTCCTGTTTCAGACTTTAACAAGGGCAATATTAAGGCTCGTAGTCGTATGATTGCTCAGTATGCGCTAGCAGGAGCACATAGCGGAGCTGTTATTGGGACAGACCACGCCGCGGAAAACATCACAGGTTTCTTTACCAAGTTTGGTGACGGTGGTGCGGATATTCTCCCTCTTTACCGACTCAATAAACGCCAAGGAAAACAACTCTTGCAGGAACTTGGTGCAGACCCAGCCCTTTATGAAAAAATCCCAACAGCAGATTTGGAAGAAGAAAAACCAGGTATTGCTGACGAAGTAGCCTTGGGAGTCACTTATGCAGAAATTGATGACTACCTAGAAGGCAAAACCATCAGTCCAGAAGCTCAAGCAAGGATCGAAAACTGGTGGCATAAAGGCCAACACAAACGCCACCTACCCATCACCGTCTTTGATGACTTTTGGGAGTAAAAAGCTCCAGGGGGAGTCTTTTCAGCCCGAGTCTAGAAACGAGAAAGCGAGGGTCAGACCTCAGTGCGAGGGAGTTTTAACTCGAAGAGTTCGATTTCGTTGTCTCACCCCCGCAACGATGACTAGGTTTGAAAAAGCTTGGTAAAGCGCATTTCAAACCAGACAGCGACTGCGTCAAGTAACTAGATGAAAAACTTGTTTTCTAGCTGTTACTGAGTATAGTCTTTTTACCCTGAGCCTAGAAATAAGAAAGCGAAGATGGTCCGGGGACTTTTTTAGCTTGAGCCTTAAGCTTAGAAAGCGAGGTAACATTATGAAAGCAATCGGTACGCAAATATTACAGACAGAACGTTTGATCTTGAGAAGATTTGTGGAGAGTGATGCGGAAGCCATGTTTCAAAATTGGGCTTCGTCTGCTGAGAATCTGACCTATGTCACCTGGGATCCTCATCCTGATGTTGAGGTGACTCGGAATTCGATTCGAAATTGGGTTGCATCCTATACCAATCCCAACTATTACAAATGGGCTATTTGTCTCAAAGAAAACCCAGAGCAAGTGATAGGAGATATCAGCATCGTTGAAATGCATGAGGATGATTCTAGTTGTGAAATTGGCTATGTTTTAGGAAAAGATTATTGGGGTCGTGGTATGATGACGGAGGCCTTGAAAGCTGTGTTAGACTTCTGTTTTACTCAAGCAGGTTTTCAAAAGGTCAGAGCTCGTTACGCCAGTCTCAACCCAGCTTCAGGCCGTGTGATGGAGAAAGCTGGAATGTCCTATCTAAAAACCATTGCCAATGGTGTGGAGAGAAAAGACTACGTTTCGGACCTTATTTATTACCAGATAAGTAGGGAAGACAGGTGATTTTCTTTTCTGTTTCTATCAAAGTCAGACCTTGTCTGGCTTTTTTTGTGCCAGATTTCTAAATAAACTGATTAAATTCCTATTTTTCCCTATCATTGTCCCTGTTTTTTCTGGAGTTTTTGGAGCTATAATAGTCCTATCAAATCAAAGAATGGAGGAAGGCAATGGACAATGTAATCTTTTTTATCAGTGTTTTTCTTGCTGGAATTCTTTCCTTCTTTTCTCCTTGTATCTTACCCTTGTTGCCAGTCTATGCAGGAGTCTTACTTGGATGACAAGAATGGTGCTCAGGTTTCTAGCGGAAAATTTTCAATCTCACTTGTTAGTTTATTGCGAACTCTGGCCTTTATAGCGGGGATTTCCTTTGTTTTTATCTTACTGGGTTATGGAGCTGGTTTTTTAGGCAATTTGCTGTATGCTTCTTGGTTTCAGTATGTGACGGGTACGGTTATCATTCTCTTGGGCTTGCACCAGATGGAAGTTTTACATTTGCAGGGACTCTACAAGGAAAGAAGGCTACAATTAAAGAGACAGGGGCAAAAGGGTAACGGCTATAGTCAGGCATTTTTACTGGGGTTGACCTTTAGTTTTGCTTGGACGCCATGTGTGGGGCCGGTTCTGGGGCTCTGTTTTGGCTTTGGCGGCTTCAGGTGGTTCAGGAGCTTGGCAGGGAGCTGGTCTCATGTTGGTTTACACGCTGGGATTGGCGCTACCATTTTTAGTCCTAGCTCTCGCCTCCAGCTATGTTTTGAAACATTTCCGAAAACTCCATCCTTATCTCGGAACCCTCAAAAAAGTGGGTGGTTTCCTCATTATCGTGATGGGAATCTTGGTGCTTTTGGGAAATGCTTCCATTTTGACTAGATTATTTGAATAGAGAGGAAAGAAAGAAATGAAAAAAATGGCAAACATGTCTCCTTGGAGTAGGCTCAATCTGTTGCTTGGCAGCCTGTTCGGCTAAAAAAACATGTCAGACGAAGTCTACTATGAAGGAGCAAACCAAAACAGAACAAGTTAGTTCGAAAACTGCGACTAAAGGTCAGGAAGTCGCTGATTTTGAACTGACAGGGAGTAGATGGCAAGACCTATCGTTTGTCTGATTACAAGGGCAAGAAAGTCTATCTTAAATTCTGGGCTTCTTGGTGTTCCATCTGTCTAGCCAGCCTTCCAGATACGGATGAGATTGCTAAGGATGCTGGTGATGACTATGTGTCTTGACAGTGGTATCTCCTGGCCACAAGGGAGAACAAGGAGAAGCTGACTTTAAGAACTGGTACAAGGGCTTGGATTATAAAAATTTTCCAGTTTTAATTGATCCATCAGGTAAACTCTTGGAAAGTTATGGTGTCCGTTCTTATCCGACTCAAGCCTTTATAGACAAGGAAGGCAAGCTGGTCAAAACGCAACCAGGTTTTATGGATAAGGATATGATTTTAAAAGAATTGAAAGAAATGGGGTAGAGAAAGGCTATGAATGATAAAGTAAAACTTTTTGTCTTGGCAGGGGTCATTCTCCTAGCCCTAACCGGTTTCTATTTTCTATTGATGCGAAATGCAGGGCAGACAGATAGCTCGCAAATTGAGAAAGCATCCGTTAGCCAAGGAGGAAAAACAGTGAAAAAAACAGAAATTAGTAAAGACGCAGACTTGCACGAAATTTATCTAGCTGGGGGATGTTTCTGGGGAGTGGAGGAATACTTCTCACGCGTGCCTGGAGTGACAGATGCCGTTTCAGGCTATGCAAATGGTAGAGGGGAAACAACCAAGTACGAATTGATTAATCAAACAGGCCATGCAGAGACTGTCCATGTCACCTATGATGCTAATCAAATTTCTCTCAAAGAAATCCTGCTTCATTACTTCCGCATTATCAATCCAACCAGCAAAAATAAACAAGGAAATGATGTGGGGACCCAGTACCGTACTGGTGTTTATTACACAGATGATAAAGGATTTGGAAGTAATCAAACCAAGTCTTTGATGAGGTGGCTAAGAAATACGACCAACCTCTGGCAGTTGAAAAGGAAAACTTGAAGAATTTTGTGGTGGCGGAGGATTATCACCAAGACTACCTCAAGAAAAATCCAAATGGCTACTGTCATATCAATGTTAATCAGGCTGCCTACCCTGTCATTGATGCCAGCAAATATCCTAAACCAAGTGATGAAGAATTGAAGAAGACCTTGTCACCTGAGGAGTATGCAGTTACCCAGAAAAATCAAACAGAACGAGCTTTTTCAAACCGCTATTGGGATAAATTTGAATCTGGTATCTATGTAGATGTAGCTACTGGCGAACCTCTCTTTTCATCAAAGGACAAGTTTGAGTCTGGTTGTGGCTGGCCTAGTTTCACCCAACCAATCAGCCCAGATGTTGCTACCTACAAGGAAGATAAGTCTTACAATATGACACGCATGGAAGTGCGGAGCCGAGTTGGAGATTCTCACCTTGGCCATGTCTTTACGGATGGACCACAGGACAAGGGTGGCTTACGCTACTGTATCAATAGTCTCTCTATCCGATTTATTCCCAAAGACCAAATGGAAGAAAAAGGCTATGCCTATTTACTAGATTATGTCGATTAAGAAGTCTTTCCTAAGCAGTTAGAGGAGAATTTTGCTATACTGATACTAGTAAGTGACAAAGGAGCAGAGCATGACCTACACAATCTTAATCGTAGAAGATGAATATCTGGTAAGACAAGGCTTGACCAAACTGGTCAATGTAGCAGCCTACGATATGAAAATCATCGGTCAGGCTGAAAATGGAAGACAGGCTTGGGACTTGATTCAAAAGCAGGTGCCAGACATCATTTTAACCGATATCAATATGCCTCAGCTAAATGGCATCCAGTTGGCCAGGCTGGTCCGAGAAACCTATCCCCAGGTGCATCTGGTATTTTTGACGGGTTACGATGATTTTGATTATGCCTTGTCTGCTGTCAAACTCGGTGTAGATGACTACTTGCTCAAGCCCTTTTCTCGTCAGGATATTGAGGAAATGTTGGGGAAAATCAAGCAAAAACTAGACAAGGAAGAAAAAGAAGAGCAGTTACAAGATTTATTAACCGATAAGTTTGAGGGAAACCTGGCTCAGAAGATCCAGTCTCATCTGGCTGATAGCCAATTTAGTTTAAAAGTCTTTGGCCAGTGATTTGAGCTTTAGTCCGACTTATTTGAGTTCCTTGATTAAGAAAGAGTTGGGCCTGCCTTTTCAGGATTACCTGGTGAGAGAGCGTGTTAAACAAGCCAAGCTCTTGCTTCTGACCACAGATTTAAAGATTTACGAGATAGCCGAAAAGGTTGGCTTTGAAGATATGAACTACTTTACCCAACGTTTTAAACAGATTGCAGGTGTGACACCTCGTCAGTTTAAGAAAGGGGAAGGTCGATGAAGCGTTCTTCTCTCCTAGTCAGAATGGTTATTTCCATCTTTCTGGTCTTTCTCATTCTCCTAGCTCTGGTTGGGACTTTCTACTATCAATCGAGTTCATCAGCCATTGAGACTACCATTGAAGGCAATAGTCAAACGACCATTAGCCAGACTAGCCACTTTATTCAGTCTTATATCAAAAAATTAGAAACCACCTCTACCAGTTTGACCCAGCAGGCAGATGTCTTAGCCTATGCTGAGAATCCTAACCAAGACCAAGCCAAGGGAATCAGAGATCTGTTTTTGACCATCTTAAAGGCAGACCAGGACTTGAAAACGGTGGTACTGGTCACCAAATCCGGTCAGGTTATTTCTACAGATGACAGTGTGCAGATGAAAACTTCCTCAGATATGATGGCTGAGGATTGGTACCAAAAGGCTATTCATCAGGGAGCTAAGCCAGTTTTAACCCCAGCTCGTAAATCAGATAGTCAATGGGTCATTTCTGTCACTCAGGAACTTGTCGATACAAAGGGGGCCAATCTTGGCGTGCTTCGATTAGACATTTCCTACGAAACTCTGGAAGCCTATCTCAATCAACTCCAGTTGGGTCAGCAGGGTTTTGCCTTTATCATCAATGAAAACCATGAATTTGTCTACCATCCTAAACACACAGTTTATAGTTCGTCTAGCGAAATGGAGGCCATGAAACCCTACATCGAGACGGGGCAGGGCTATACGCTGGATCACCAATCCTACGTCAGTCAGGAAAAGATTGCAGGAACGGATTGGACGGTTATAGGCGTGTCTTCGCTGGAGAAGTTAGACCAGGTTCGGAGTCAACTCATGTTGACCTTGTTTGGGGCTAGTGTACTATCTCTTCTTGCCTGTCTCTGCTTGGTGTGGTTCAGTCTCAAACGCTGGATTGCGCCTTTGAAAGGACCTGAGAGAAACCATGCTGGAAATTGCTTCTGGTACACAAAATCTGCGTGCCAAGGAAACTGGTGCCCATGAACTGAGAGAAGTGACTCGCCAGTTCAATGCCATGCTGGATCAGATTGATCAGTTGATGGCAGATGTTCGCAGGCAGGAAGAAGCGACCCGTCAGTATGAACTTCAAGCCCTTTCAAGTCAGATCAATCCGCATTTTCTCTATAATACCTTGGACACTATCATCTGGATGGCTGAATTTCAGGATAGTCAGCGAGTGGTTCAGGTGACCAAGTCCTTTGGCAACCTATTTCCGCTTGGCGCTCAATCAGGGAAAGGACTTTGATTTGCTCTTTCTGACGAAATCAATCATGTCCGCCAGTACCTCTTTATCCAGAAGCAACGCTATGGGGATAAGTTGAACTACGAGATTGATGAGGATTCTACTTTTGATAATTTAGTCTTGCCCAAGCTGGTGCTACAACCCCTTGTAGAAAACGCCCTTTACCATGGTATTAAGGAGAAGGAAGGTCAGGGACATATTAAAGTTTCTGTTCAGAAACAGGATACAGGGCTTGTCATCCGCATTGAGGATGATGGTGTTGGTTTCCAAGCTGCTGGCGATAGTAGTCAAAGTCAGCTCAAACGTGGGGGAGTTGGCCTTCAAAATGTTGACCAACGGCTCAAACTTCATTTTGGAGACAATTACCAGATGAAGATCAATTCTGTACCCGAAAAAGGGACGACAGTTGAAATATACATAAATGGAATAGAAACTAGCTAACTCCCAGTCAATTCTGGGAGTTTTATGCGTAATTGGGCAAGCTTTCTAGGTTGTCTATCTTGCTAAAACGTAGAAAAAACGATATGATAGATAATGACAAAAGAGGTATCAAGTATGAAGGAAAAAGACATTCAAAGAGAAACAAGTCAGATTGTAAAAGATGTATTAGAAAAGGCCAATTTGAAGCAGGGATCCATCTTTGTTTTGGGCCTTTCTTCTAGTGAGGTGATAGGTGGTCAGATTGGCAAGGAATCCAGCCAAGAAATTGGGGAAATCATCGTGAAGACCATCCTAGATATCCTAGAGGAAAAAGGAATTCATCTAGCTGTTCAAGGTTGTGAACATGTCAATCGAGCCCTCGTCGTTGAACGTCAGGTGGCAGAGCAGTTTGGTCTGGAAATCGTCAGTGTCCTTCCTACACTTCATGCAGGAGGTTCGGGTCAGTTGGCAGCCTTCAAGTTTATGAAGGATCCAGTTGAGGTCGAATTTATCAAGGCTCATGCTGGGTTGGATATCGGAGACACTGCAATTGGTATGCATGTCAAGCATGTTCAGGTTCCGATTCGCCCTCTTTTGAGAGAAATTGGGCATGCCCATGTAACGGCTCTAGCTAGCCGTCCAAAATTAATCGGAGGTGCGCGTGCGCATTATCCTGAAGACTTCATAAGAAAGTCATAAGTGTGCGGAGAATGATCCTAAGTTAGAGAGATAGTTCAAGTATATAGAGGTTAAAGTTGGAAAATTGTGTTTATATCATTTCGGGTCCCCCAGGTGTTGGAAAGAGCACTGTCAGCAAAGAGTTAGCCTATTCTTTTGACAAAAGTGCAGTTATAGAGGGGGATATGATTTACTTAATGATTAAAGGAGGACTCGTAGCTCCTTGGGAAGATGATGGATTTTACATGGATTTGTTCTGGGATAATATCATCAGTCTGACCAATAATTTCTTGGATCGTGGCATTACTGTTGTGATAGAGTATGTCATATTTGAAGAGCAACTGAAGAAAATTGCAGCCTTCTTAAAAGAAAAACGAATTAAGCTAAAATATTGTGTCCTAATGGCCAAAGAAGAAACCTTGAAAGATAGGGATTCTTCTCGAAAAGAAATTGAGAGAACAGGCGATTTATCAATCCAAGCAAGAAATGAATTCTTGGCTAAAAATAGTGAGAAACATCATTTTCTGTACACGGATGATTTAGATGTCAAAGAAACGGTAGGCATCATTAAAACTTCAAATCAATTTTTAATTTCTGAACAGTAAAAAACAGAGAGAGTGAGGGTATAGCAACCAAGACTCTCTCTGTTTTTGTTGAATTTTTGTGTAAAGTGCTCCAAATAAGACCAGTTTTTAAAAGAAGAAGGGGTGCTATCTGATGGAGAATTGCCAAAAAGTAGAAAAAAGAAATTTAGAGAAGATTTTCCGTTATAGAAATCAGTAAACAAAGCTGGATTTAGCTGTTCTAGGTCGGCTATTTTGTGCTATACTTAAGATATGCATAGAAAAACAGTGATTGATTTTAGGGCTTTGGGGGAGAGATACACCTTTACCCAGCCGATCAAAGAGTTAAAAACGAGAGATTTAGCAGAAGTAGCAGACTTGCTGGCGCAAGTGGAAAGCTACCAAGAGCAAGGATATTATGTCGTGGGCTACGTCAGTTATGAGGCTGCACCTGCTTTTGAGGAAAAACTAGCAGTTCACAAGACTTCTCTACTAGGCGAGTATTTGCTTTACTTTACCGTTCACGATAAGGTGGAAACATCCCCTATTCCTCTGACTTATGAGGAAGTAGATCTGCCTTCAAATTGGATTGAACTAACATCTGCAGAGAACTATGAAAAAGCTATTTCCCAGATTCACCATCATTTGCGTCAGGGGAACACCTATCAGGTAAATTACACTGTCCAACTCAAGCAAGACTTGAGTGCTAATCCTTTTGCCATCTACAATCGTATGGTGGTAGAACAGGAGGCTGGCTACAATGCTTATGTAGAACATGACGAGATGGCAGTGATTTCCATGAGTCCAGAGCTCTTTTTTGAGCAAAATGACCGTGAATTAACGACTCGCCCAATGAAAGGAACAACCCAGCGGGGAGTGACTGACCAAGAAGACCTTGCCCAAGCTAGCTGGCTAGAACAGGATCCTAAAAATCGCTCTGAAAATATGATGATTGTGGATCTTTTACGCAACGATATGAACCGTATTTCTGAGGTGGGGAGTGAGCATGTGGAGCGTCTGTGCCAAGTGGAGCAGTATTCGACTGTTTGGCAGATGACGTCGACCATCAAGAGTCAGTTGCGACCGGATGTGGACTTGGTAGCCATTTTTCAGTCACTCTTTCCTTGTGGATCCATAACGGGAGCTCCGAAAATTGCGACCATGGAAATCATCAAGAACTTGGAGCCACAACCCAGAGGAGTTTACTGCGGAACGATTGGTCTCTTGCTTCCACATGGACGACGAATTTTTAATGTCGCCATTCGGACTATTCAACTTCACAAGGGTCAAGCCATTTATGGAGTTGGAGGAGGGATTACTTGGGATAGCACTTGGGAATCTGAATATCGTGAAGTTCATCAAAAGGCGGCTGTTCTCTATCGTAAACAAGCTTGTTTCAAATTGATTACTACTAGGAAAGAGTCAGCCAGAAGAGCCTGCTGTTTGAAGATCAACATCTGGAAAGACTGACAAAGGCGAGTCGTTATTTTGCCTATCCTTTTGATCCAGAAAAATTGAAACAAAAGATAGAGAAAGAGTGTCAAGCTTGTGATTCCCACCAAGACTACCGCTTGCGTATTAGCCTCAGCAAGTCTGGGGAGATAGAACTCAGTCGCCAAATCTTAACACCCCTCAGTCCAAGTTTCTGTCAGGCCAAACTTTGCCTGCAAGAAGTTGATTTGCAAACGCCATTTACCTACTTCAAAACCACTCACAGACCGCACTTGAGCTTAGGGGAACAGGAAATCATTTACCATAATGTGGCAGGAGAGCTATTGGAAACGTCTATCGGGAATCTAGTTCTGAAAATTGCTGGAGAACTCTACACACCACCCATCAGTCAAGGAATTTTACCAGGAATTTATCGTCAGCACTTGCTGGAAAGAGGACAGGTAGAAGAGAAAATTTTGACTTTGGAAGACCTGAACCAAGCAGAAGCTATCTATGGCTGTAACGCAGTCAGAGGTATGTATGAGTTGTTTTTGAAGGAGAAATAAATGAAATTGATATTTTTACATGGACAGCCACAAGCTGGAAGGAAGTTCAGGATCTACTTGCCGATCATCCTTCTGAGGCCCTTGAATTGTTTCCTGCGGGAGTTGGTTCTTATCAGGAAGCCAAAAAACGGATAGCTAAATACCTATCAGAGGAGAAGAAACCTTTGTTTTAATCGGTTTATCCTCGGTGCTACTCTTACACTAGAGCTTTCAAGCTACGATTTGCCAAATCTTCAAGGTCTAGTCTTGTCAGGCTGTCCAGTGAAACTAGCAGGCAATATCTTGTTTAAAATCCAGTTGATGATTTTTAAACTACTTCCAAAAAGTTTTTTAGAAAAGCAGGGAGCAGACAAAGCTCTCATGGTTGGTGTTTCTGATGAATTGAAAACACTTGATTTAACCCAAATAGCACAGAATTGTCACTATCCAACCTTGTTAATTTGTGGTAGCCAAGACAAGCCTAATCTCAGTTCTATGAGAGGTCTTCATCAATTGATGTCAGATTCTAAGTTTCAGATTATTCCTGACGGGCCTCATACGTTGAACACTGATAAACCAAAGGAGTTTGCAGAAAAGACTAGAAGTTTTCTTGAATTGCTGGAATAAGTCTGGTAAAATGAAAGTGAAAAGCGATATCAAAAAAGGAGAAAATAATGAAAAAAACAGTTTTGATAAAAAGTGGCTTTTTGTTGCCCTTCTAGTTTGGGGGTCTATTTGCCCAACCAGTTACTGCAGAAGAAAAATATTCATTTTTCTAGTTGTAAAGAAGCATGGGAAAATGGTTATTCTGATATTCATAGAGGAGAGCCTGGATACTCATCTAAACTAGATCGTGATGGTGATGGGATAGCTTGTGAACGTGCAAATGCACCTCAGGGAGTCTTTAAACCACGCCAGTCTAGTCCGCAGAATAGAGTTTCTTCTAGCGGATGGGTTAAGCAGGATGGATATTGGTATTATTATTCTGACAATGGTAATCCAGTAACAAAATCTTGGAAAGGAGATTACTATCTCAAATCAGATGGAACAATGGCTCAGAGTGAGTGGATATACGACTCATATTACAAAGGATGGTATTATCTCAAATCGGATGGTTCGTATGCACGAAACACATGGATAGGAAGTTATTATCTAAAACCAAACGGAAAGATGGCTCAAAGTGAATGGATTTATGATTCATCATACCAAGCTTGGTATTATTTGAAATCAGATGGATCTTATGCCAAAAATGATTGGCAAGGCGCTTTTTATCTCAAAGCGAACGGTAAAATGGCACAAGGTGAGTGGATTTATGACTCTTCTTATCAATCCTGGTACTACCTAAAATCAGATGGTTCATATGCTCGTAATACTTGGCAAGGAAATTACTATTTGAAATCAGATGGTAAAATGGCAAAGAATGAGCGAGTTGATGGTGGCAGATACTACGTAGATGGTTCTGGCCTTTGGAAACCATAAATCAGAATAATTTCTAGGAAGTTAATGCAAACCTTTGCACAAAAGAGACGATTTTGTTATACTATATCTGTAAGCATTTTCAATTAAAAAGGAGAAGACGATGAGTCAAAAGATTATTGGGATTGACCTTGGTGGAACATCTATCAAGTTTGCGATTTTAACTCAAGAAGGAGAAATCCAAGAAAAATGGTCTATCAAGACCAACATTTTGGACGAAGGAAGCCACATTGTAGATGATATGATTGAGTCAATTCAACATCGTTTGGACTTGCTTGGATTGTCAGCTACGGATTTCCGAGGTATTGGAATGGGATCACCTGGTGTGGTTGACCGTGAAAAAGGAACTGTTATCGGTGCCTATAACCTCAACTGGAAAACCCTTCAACCGATTAAAGAAAAGATTGAAAAAGCCTTGGGGATTCCATTCTTCATTGATAATGATGCCAACGTAGCTGCTCTTGGTGAGCGCTGGATGGGGGCTGGTGAAAACCAACCAGACGTTGTCTTTATGACACTTGGTACAGGTGTTGGTGGCGGTATCGTGGCAGAAGGCAAATTGCTTCACGGTGTTGCTGGTGCAGCAGGAGAGCTTGGCCACATCACTGTTGACTTTGACCAACCAATCGCATGTACCTGTGGTAAAAAAGGCTGTCTTGAGACAGTTGCTTCTGCAACAGGGATTGTCAACTTGACTCGTCGTTATGCAGATGAATACGAAGGCGATGCTGCCTTGAAACGCTTGATTGATGACGGTGAAGAAGTAACAGCCAAAACTGTTTTTTTGACTTGGCTAAAAGAAGGAGACGACCTCGCCTTTGATCGTTTACCGTAACTTCTCACGTTACTTGGGAATCGCTTGTGCCAACATCGGCTCAATCCTCAACCCTTCAACAATCGTTATCGGTGGTGGGGTGTCAGCTGCGGGAGAATTCCTTCTCCAAGGCGTGCAAAAGGTCTATGACGAAAATACCTTCCCACAAGTACGCACAACAACTAAACTAGCTCTCGCAACTCTAGGAAATGATGCTGGAGTTATTGGAGCAGCATCACTTGTATTGCAATAAGATAATAAAAGGGGAAAAACACTACTTTAAAGCTAGTGATTTTCCTCCTTTCTTTTTTTATGCTATACTAGTTAGGACAATAAATGAGGTGAGAGTGAATGACAAAAGCTGATACGATTTTTAAAGAAAATATTGAACGAATCCTCAAAGACGGTGTCTTTTCCGAGCAGGCACGTCCCAAGTACAAGGATGGGACTGTTGCCAACTCCAAATACATAACGGGTGCCTTTGCGGAGTATGATTTGTCTAAGGGCGAATTTCCCATCACAACCTTGCGTCCCATTGCGATCAAATCTGCCATCAAGGAAGTGCTCTGGATTTACCAGGATCAGTCTAATAGCCTAGAAGTGCTGAATAGCAAGTACAATGTCCACTACTGGAATGACTGGGAAGTGGGAGACACGGGGACCATCGGTGAGCGCTATGGGGCAGTCGTTAAGAAACACGATATCATTAACAAGATTCTCAAGCAGTTGGAAGCCAACCCTTGGAACCGTCGTAATATCATCTCACTCTGGGATTACCAATCATGTGAGGAGACAGACGGCCTCCTTCCATGCGCTTTTCAGACCATGTTTGATGTCCGTCGTGTTGATGGGGAAATCTATCTAGATGCGACCTTGACCCAGCGTTCGAATGATATGTTGGTGGCACACCACATTAACGCTATGCAGTATGTGGCTCTTCAGATGATGATTGCCAAGCATTTTGGATGGAAGGTTGGGAAGTTCTTCTACTTCATCAACAACCTTCATATCTATGATAATCAGTTTGAACAAGCAGAAGAATTGCTCCGTCGTGAGCCGTCAAACTGCCAACCTCGTTTGGTCTTGAATGTGCCAGATGGGACCAATTTCTTTGATATCAAAGCGGAGGATTTGAGTTGGTTGACTATGATCCAGTCAAGCCACAACTGAAGTTTGATTTGGCTATTTAATAACATAAAAAAAGAAGTTGAGATTTCTCAACTTCTTTTGTTGCTTAATGTGATACGCGGCGGCGAGCTGCTTTTTGACGGTTTTCTTCGATGAAAGCTGCTTTTTGCTCTTCTGGCTCAATCACTTTCTTTTTAATTGCGTATACTGCACCTGCAACGGCAGCAACAGTTCCTGCGACACCTGTTACAAGACCTTTAGCGAATCCTTTAGCCATGAGTCTTCCTCCTTTATCTTCCCAATCAGCCAGGCTCCTTAAGTGGTAGCATTTTTCTGACTGACCTTTTTGTGATATAATAATAGTAACGAAAAAAATGGAAATTTTTTTCAAGGAAAAAAAGATGAAAACAAAAAAATAATTGTGATTGTTGGACCGACTGTTGTTGGGAAGACAGCCCTTGCTATTGAAGTAGCCAAGCGCTTTTGGTGGAGAGGTGGTCAGTGGTGACAGTCAGCAAGTATACAGAGGGTTGGATATTGGGACGGCCAAGGCTAGTCCAGAGGAGCAAGCTGCAGTTCCTCATCATTTGATTGATGTCAGAGAGGTGACCGAGTCTTACTCGGCTTTTGATTTTGTTTCAGAAGCTAAGAAAGCTATTGAGGATATTCAAAGCCGTGGCAAGCTTGCTATTATAGCGGGAGGTACCGGGCTTTATATCCAGAGCTTGCTGGAAGGCTATCATCTAGGTGGGAAAACACCTCATGAGGAGATTTTAGCCTATCGGGCTAGTTTGGAACCTTATTCAGATGAGGAATTAGCTCATCTTGTGAAGCAAGTAGGTCTTGAAATTCCTCAGTTTAATCGTCGTCGTGCTATGCGCGCCTTGGAAATAGCTCACTTTGGTCAGGATTTGGAAATCAGGAAAGCCCTTATGAACCACTGATTATCTGCTTGGATGATGAACGCAGTCAGCTTTATGAACGTATCAATCGCCGAGTAGATCTGATGTTTGAGGCTGGATTATTGGATGAAGCCAAGTGGTTGTTTGAGCATTATCCAGATGTACAGGCAGCCAAAGGCATTGGCTATAAGGAACTCTTTCCTTATTTCCGTGGGGAGCAAACTCTCGAGGAAGCCAGCGAGAGTCTCAAGCAGGCGACTCGTCGTTTTGCCAAGCGTCAGTTGACCTGGTTCCGTAATCGCATGCAGGTGACCTTTTATCAGATAGGAGAGCCTGGCGTGCAGGACCGCATTTTAAGCCAGATAGAGGAGTTTTTAGATGATTGAAACGGAGAAAAAAGAGGAACGCGTCCTACTCATTGGTGTGGAATTGCAGGGCATGGACAATTTTGACCTCTCCATGGAAGAACTGGCTAGTCTAGCCAAAAACTGCTGGAGCAGTCGTAGTCGATAGCTATAGACAAAAACGTGAAAAAAATATGATTCCAAGACTTTTGTTGGCTCTGGTAAGTTGGAAGAGATTGCACTGATGGTAGATGCGGAAGAAATTAGCACTGTCATCGTCAATAATCGTCTGACGCCAAGGCAGAATGTCAATCTAGAAGAAGTTCTGGGTGTCAAGGTGATTGACCGTATGCAGTTGATTTTGGATATTTTTGCCATGCGGGCCCGAAGCCATGAAGGGAAACTCCAAGTGCACCTGGCCCAGCTCAAATACCTCTTACCTCGCTTGGTGGGCCAAGGGATTATGCTTAGTCGTCAGGCTGGGGGAATTGGTTCCCGTGGACCTGGTGAAAGCCAGCTGGAGCTGAACCGTCGTAGTGTTCGCAACCAAATCACGGATATCGAGCGCCAGCTCAAGGTCGTTGAGAAAAATCGGGCGACTGTCAGAGAAAAACGTCTGGAGTCGAGTACCTTTAAGATTGGTTTGATTGGCTACACCAATGCTGGGAAATCAACCATCATGAACACCTTAACCAGTAAGACCCAGTACGAAGCAGACGAACTCTTTGCGACCCTGGATGCGACGACTAAGAGTATCCATCTTGGAGGCAATCTACAGGTTACCTTGACTGATACTGTTGGGTTTATCCAAGATTTGCCGACTGAATTGGTGTCCAGTTTCAAGTCAACCTTGGAAGAAAGCAAGCATGTGGATCTTCTGGTTCATGTCGTTGATGCCAGCAATCCTTATCACGAGGAGCATGAAAAAACGGTTCTGTCTATTATGAAAGACTTGGACATGGAAGATATTCCTCGCCTAACCCTTTATAATAAAGCGGACTTGGTGGAGGATTTCACGCCTACCCAAACACCTTATACCCTCATTTCTGCCAAGTCTGAGGATAGTCGTGAGCAATTGCAGGCTTTATTTTTAGAGAAAATCAAGGATATTTTTGAATCCTTTACTCTACGGGTGCCGTTTTCTAAATCATACAAGATTCATGATTTGGAAAGTGTTGCGATTCTGGAAGAGCGCGATTATCAGGATGACGGGGAAGTCATTACAGGCTACATTTCGGAGAAAAATAAATGGAGGTTAGAGGAATTTTATGACTGATATTAAAACCTTGGCTCTAAAATATGGGGGCTATACAAGTCTGGATAAGGTCTATCTGGCTCAGCTTCTGGCTGGCAAAACAGAGCAAGAGCAGTTGGCCCTCATCACCCCTCCGCCTAGCGTGGTCAATGCTTACTTTGCAGAGCTCTACCAGAAAAAGAGCCCTCAAGCTGCGACGGATTATTTTTCAGAACTCAGTCATGAACTGAATCTCTACAATGCTGAGCCAAGTTTCACCTTTGAAAATAAGCCTTTCATTCGCCTTAATTTATCTGGCAAATCTTTTGGCTTTTGCTATGAGGAAGAAGGTCTTGGTCGGATTTTCTCAGAAGCTGAGGAAGCAATCACTGCTGACTTGCTTTTTGAAATTGCTCAGATTTTCCCCCATCAGCTCGTCTTTGAAGAGTCTGGAAAGATTTACTTGAAGGCTGTAGAGGACGAGGAAGTTGTTAGCGTGAAAAGTCTCACAGCTTTGACTGATTTGGAAACCTTGGTAGATGGTCGTAAGCGTCTCAAAGGCTACAGCCAAGAGGATTTACTACAAGAAGCTAGAGCTTTTTCTGGCAAGTTTTATTACCGCTCGGAAAACCGTACCGCTATGTTATATATTGATTAATTAGAAAGTATCGAATGGATATTCAATTTTTAGGAACGGGGGCTGGTCAGCCCTCTAAAGCCCGCAACGTTTCAAGCCTCGCCCTGAAACTCTTGGACGAGATTAACGAAGTCTGGCTCTTTGACTGTGGAGAAGGGACGCAAAATCGCATTCTGGAAACTACGATTCGACCACGAAAAATCAGCAAAATATTTATCACCCATTTACATGGAGACCATATCTTTGGATTGCCTGGTTTTCTTTCTAGCCGTGCTTTTCAGGCTAATGAAGAGCAGACAGATTTGGAAATCTATGGACCGCAAGGGATCAAGTCCTTTGTCTTAACTAGTTTACGTGTGTCAGGTTCTCGTCTGCCTTACCGCATTCATTTCCATGAGTTTGATCAAGATTCTCTAGGGAAAATCCTTGAAACCGATAAATTCACGGTGTATGCAGAGGAGCTGGATCACACTATTTTCTGTGTTGGCTATCGTGTCATGCAAAAGGACTTAGAAGGTACCTTGGATGCTGAAAAACTTAAGGCCGCTGGTGTTCCATTTGGCCCGCTTTTTGGAAAAATCAAAAACGGACAGGATGTTGTTCTTGAAGATGGGACTGAAATCAAGGCGGCAGACTATATCTCAGCTCCCCGTCCTGGTAAGATTATCACCATACTTGGTGACACCCGCAAAACCAATGCTAGTGTGCGTCTGGCTGTTAATGCCGATGTCCTGGTCCATGAGTCCACATATGGCAAGGGCGATGAGAAAATTGCCCGTAATCACGGTCACTCAACCAACATGCAGGCTGCTCAGGTTGCAGCAGAAGCAGGAGTCAAACGCCTCTTGCTCAACCATATCAGTGCCCGCTTCCTATCAAAGGATATTAGTCAGCTTAAGAAAGATGCTGCTAGTATTTTTTTGAGAATGTCCATGTGGTCAAAGACTTGGAAGAAGTGGAAATTTAAAAAGATTGAAAAAGGATAAGTATGCGAACCATTCTCATTACAGGTGCTAGCGGTGGTCTAGCTCAAGAAATGGTCAAACTCTTGCCAGATGACCAACTCATTTTGCTAGGTAGAAATAAGGAAAAACTGTTAGAGCTATATGGAAACCATGCCCATGTGGAATTGATTGAGATTGACATTACCGATGACTCGGCCCTAGAAACTCTGGTAGCTGACCCTCATCTCCGTTATGGCAAGATTGATGTTTTGATTAACAATGCTGGCTATGGAATTTTTGAAGAATTTGACAATATTTCTGACAAAGACATTCACCAGATGTTCGAGGTCAATACCTTTGCTCTTATGAACTTGTCTCGTCGCCTTGCGGAGCGCATGAAGGAAAGTCGAAAAGGGCATATCATCAATATCGTCAGCATGGCAGGATTGATTGCAACAGCTAAGTCTAGCCTCTACTCAGCAACCAAGTTTGCGGCTATTGGTTTTTCCAACGCTCTACGCCTTGAACTCATGCCCTATGGTATCTATGTGACGACTGTTAATCCAGGTCCTATTCGTACAGGATTTTTGATCAGGCAGACCCAGATGGGAGCTACCCTCAAGTCTGTTGAGCGTTTTCTCTTAGAACCAGATGCGGTTGCTAAAAAGATTGTCAAAACCATAGGAAAGAATAAACGAGAACTTAATCTTCCTTTTTTGCTCAATTTAGCTCACAAATTTTATAGTCTCTTCCCCAAGATAGCTGATAAGTTGGCAGGGGAGACTTTTAATTATAGTAAAAAAAGTTCCTTTTGTAAGGAACTTTTTTTATGATATTTTACTTAGTGACAAGAAATGTTTGTTTTTTTGTTCTAAATCTACATTCACATTTTTGAATCTTCTACAAATTTTAGAAAAAAACAATCAAAAAAATATGATTTTTTTGTGTTTAGGGTATTGAAATTTCCTATATTATTTTATAAAAATAAGGATAAAAGGCTATGAAAAAGTAATGCGCTTACAAAGAAATGGAAGCGGTTACTAAAGGAGGATTTTATGGAAAAAGGCTTTTGGAATCGTAAAAGAGTCTACAGTATTCGTAAGTTTGCTGTAGGAGCTTGCTCTGTCATGATTGGAACCTGTGCTGTTCTATTTGGAGGAAGTGTTGTTGGAGAATCACCAGTTTTTGCGGATGAAACTCCTATTGCGCACACTGTAGAACAAGCAAAAGAGGAAAGTCCAGCAGTGGAGGAAAAACAGGATCAAGCAGTAGTAGAGAATAATGAGGCTGTAAGTGTAGATCAAAAGCCAAGCAGCTCCCATTGAAGCTGGTAAACCAGAGAAGAAAGAAGATGAACCTGTAGCTCCAAAAGAGGAGAAAGCGTCACTAAAACCTGAAGAAACAGCTCCAAAGGTAGAATCTCAAGCTTCAAGTCAAGAAAAACCTGTTAAGGAAGATTTGAAAGCTGCGACAAATGAAGAAGTAAATCAAATGATTGAAGACAGAAAAGTGAATTTTAATCAAAATTGGCACTTTAAACTCAATGCAAACTCTAAAGAAGCTGTAAAACCAGATGCAGATGTTTCGTCATGGCAAAAATTGGATCTACCACACGACTGGAGTATCTTTAACGATTTTGACCATCAATCACCTGCCCAAAACGAGGGTGGACAGCTCAATGGTGGTGAAGCTTGGTATCGCAAGACCTTTAAACTTGATGAAAAAGATCTCAAGAAAAATGTTCGTGTCACTTTTGATGGTGTCTATATGGACTCTCAAGTCTATGTCAATGGCCAGTTAGTGGGGCATTATCCAAATGGTTATAACCAGTTCTCATACGATATCACCAAATACCTTCACAAAGATGGTCGTGAGAATGTGATTGCTGTCCATGCGGTTAACAAACAACCAAGTAGCCGCTGGTACTCTGGTAGCGGTATCTACCGTGATGTGACCTTGCAAATGACAGATAAAGTTCATGTTGAGAAGAATGGAACAACTATCTTAACACCAAAGCTAGAACAACAGCAACATGGCAAGGTTGAAACGCATGTGACCAGCAAAATCGTTAATACAGACGATAAAGACCATGAACTTGTAGCAGAGTATCAAATCGTTGAACGTGGTGGTCAGGCTGTAACAGGCTTGGTTCGTACAGCGAGTCGTACCTTAAAAGCACATGAATCAACAAGTCTTGATGCTATTTTAGAAGTTGAACAACCAAAACTCTGGACAGTTTTAAATGACAAACCTGCCTTGTACGAATTGATTACGCGTGTATACCGTGATGGTCAGTTGGTGGATGCTAAGAAGGATCTGTTTGGTTACCGTTACTATCATTGGACTCCAAATGAAGGCTTCTCTTTGAATGGTGAACGCATTAAATTCCATGGTGTTTCCTTGCACCATGACCACGGAGCTCTTGGAGCAGAAGAAAACTATAAAGCAGAATATCGCCGTCTCAAACAAATGAAGGAGATGGGGGTCAACTCCATCCGTACAACCCACAACCCTGCTAGTGAGCAAACCTTGCAAATCGCTGCAGAACTAGGCTTACTCGTTCAGGAAGAGGCCTTTGATACTTGGTATGGTGGCAAGAAACCTTATGACTATGGTCGTTTCTTTGAAAAAGATGCCACTCACCCAGAAGCTCGAAAAGGTGAAAAATGGTCTGACTTTGACCTACGTACCATGGTCGAAAGAGACAAAAATAACCCAGCTGTCTTCATGTGGTCAATTGGTAATGAAATCGGTGAAGCTAATGGGGATGCTCACTCTCTAGCAACTGTTAAACGTTTGGTCAAAGTTATCAAGGATGTTGATAAGACTCGTTACGTTACCATGGGAGCAGATAAGTTCCGTTTCGGTAATGGTAGTGGTGGACATGAGAAAATTGCTGATGAACTGGATGCGGTTGGATTCAACTATTCTGAAGACAACTACAAAGCTCTTCGTGCAAAACATCCTAACTGGTTGATTTACGGTTCTGAGACATCTTCAGCTACCCGTACACGTGGAAGTTACTATCGCCCTGAACAGGAATTGAAACATAGTAACGGACCTGAGCGTAATTACGAACAGTCTGATTATGGAAATGACCGTGTTGGTTGGGGTAAAACTGCAACCGCTTCATGGACTTTTGACCGTGACAATGCTGGTTACGCAGGACAATTTATCTGGACTGGTACAGACTATATTGGGGAGCCTACACCATGGCACAACCAGAACCATACACCAGTTAAGAGTTCTTACTTTGGTATTGTAGATACAGCGGGTATTCCAAAACATGACTTCTACCTCTACCAAAGCCAATGGGTTTCTGTTAAGAAGAAACCAATGGTTCACCTTCTTCCTCACTGGAACTGGGAGAATAGAGACTTGGCCTCTAAAGTAGAAGATGCACAAGGAAAGATTCCAGTTCGTGCTTATTCTAACGCTGCAAGTGTTGAATTGTTCTTGAACGGTCAATCTCTCGGAGTTAAGACCTTCAACAAAAAACAAACTAGCGATGGACGAACTTACCAAGAAGGTGCCAATGCCAAGGAACTCTACCTTGAGTGGAAGGTTGCTTACCAACCAGGTACTTTAGAAGCAGTAGCTCGTGATGAAGCTGGTAAAGAAATTGCACGTGATAAGATCACTACTGCAGCCAACCAGCAGGTGTTCGCCTCATCAAAGAAGAACACGCAATCGCAGCAGATGGAAAAGACTTGACCTACATCTACTACGAAATCGTTGATAGTGAAGGAAATGTGGTACCAACTGCCAATAATTTGGTTCGCTTCCAATTGCATGGCCAAGGTCAACTGGTCGGTGTAGATAACGGGGAACAAGCCAGCCGTGAACGCTATAAGGCACAACCAGACGGTTCTTGGATCCGTAGAGCCTTTAACGGTAAAGGGGTTGCCATCGTTAAATCAACTGAACAAGCAGGTAAATTCACATTAACAGCCCATTCAGATCTCTTGAAATCGGACCAAGTCACCGTCTTTACTGGTAAGAAAGAAGGACAAGAAAAGACTGTTTTAGGTACAGAAGTACCAAAAGTACGTACTGTTATTGAGAAAGAGCCAAAAATGCCGAAGACAGTCGGTTTTATCTACAGTGATGGCAGTCGTGAAAAACGTCCAGTAACTTGGTCTTCAGTTGATGTGAGCCAAGCAGGAGTTGTGACTGTTAAAGGTATGGCAGACGGACGCGAAGTTGAGGCCCGTGTCGAAATTCTAGCAATTGCAAATGAGCTTCCAACAGTTAAGCGTGTTGCTCCAGGAACAGACTTGAGCGCTGTTGACAAATACGTTTCTATTGCTGTTACGGATGGAAGCGTTCAAGAATACGAAGTTGATAAGTGGGAGATTGCGGAAGCAGATCAAGCTAAACTGTCAGTTGCAGGATCACGTATTCCAATGACTGGCCAACTGGGTGGTGAGACTATTCACGCTACCCTTGTAGTAGAAGACGGTGATGTTGCAGCACCTGTAGCACCAAATGTAACTGTAGGTGGCGAACCTGTCACTGGTCTTACTAGTCAAAATCCAATGCAATATCGAACTCTTGCTTACGGTGCATCCTTGCCAGAAGTTGTAGCAAGTGCTGAAAATGCGGATGTTACTGTAGTCCAAGCAAGTGCAGCAAACGGCATGCGTGCAAGCATCTATGTTCAACCAAAAGATGGTGGTCCTCTTCAAACCTATGCAATTCAATTCCTTGAAGAAGCACCAAAAATTGACCACTTGAGCTTACAAGTAGAGCAAGCTGACGGTCTTAAAGAAGACCAAACAGTGAAATTGTCTGTACTCGCTCACTATCAAGATGGAACACAAGCAGTTTTACCAGCTGATAAAGTAACCTTCTCTACAAGTGGTGAAGGGGAAGTCGCAGTTCGTAAAGGAATGCTTGAGTTACATAAGCCAGGAGCAGTCACTCTGAAAGCGGAATATGAGGGAGCTAAAGGCCAAGTTGAACTCACTATCCAAGCCAATACTGAGACGAAGGTTGCGCAATCTATCCGTCCAGTAAATGTAGTGACAGACTTGCATCAAGAACCTACTCTTCCAACAACAGTAACTGTTGAGTATGACAAAGGTTTCCCTAAAGCCCACAAAGTCACTTGGGAAGCCATTCCGAAAGAAAAACTAGACTCCTATCAAACCTTTGAAGTACTAGGTAAAGTTGAAGGAATTGACCTTGAAGCGCGTGCTAAAGTCTCTGTAGAAGGTATTGTTTCGGTCGAAGAAGTTAGTGTGACAACACCAATCGCTGAAGCACCACAATTACCAGAAAGTGTTCGTACCTACGATTCAAATGGTCACGTTTCATCAGCTAAGGTTACTTGGGATACGATTCGTTCAGAGCAATACGCCAAGGAAGGTGTCTTTACAGTTAATGGTCGCCTAGAAGGTACGCAATTAACTACCAAACTTCATGTTCGTGTGTCTGCTCAAACTGAGCAAGGAGCAAATATTTCTGACCAATGGACCGGTTCAGAATTGCCACTTGCCTTTGCTTCAGACTCAAATCCAAGCGACCCTGTTTCAAATGTCAACGATAAATTGATTTCTTTTAATGATCGCCCAGCTAACCGTTGGACAAACTGGAACCGTACTAATCCAGAAGCTTCAGTTGGTGTCCTATTCGGAGATTCAGGTATTTTGAGCAAACGTTCAGTTGATAATCTAAGTGTCGGATTCCACGAAGACCACGGAGTTGGTGTACCGAAGTCTTATGTGATTGAATATTATGTCGGTAAGACCGTTCCAACAGCCCCTAAAAACCCTAGCTTTGTAGGTGAGGAAAACCATGCCTTTAACGATCCTGCAAACTGGAAAGAGGTAAGCAATCTCAAAGCACCAGCTCAATTAAAAGCTGGAGAAATGAATCATTTCAGCTTTGATAAAGTTGAGACCTATGCGGTTCGCATTCGTATGGTTCGACTTGATAGCAAGAAAGGAACATCTATCACAGAAGTACAAATTTTTGCGAAACAAGTTGCGGCAGCTAAACAAGGACAAACGAGAATCCAAGTTGACGGTAAAGACTTAGCAAACTTCAACCCAGATTTGACAGACTACTATCTTGAGTCTGTAGATGGAAAAGTTCCTGCAGTAACAGCAAGTGTTAGCAACAATGGTCTCGCTACCGTCGTTCCAAGTGTTCGTGAAGGTGAGCCAGTTCGTGTTATCGCGAAAGCTGAAAATGGGGACATCCTAGGAGAATACCGTCTACACTTCACAAGCAATAAAGACTTGCTCTCTCGTAAACCAGTTGCTGCGGTCAAACAAGCTCGCTTGCTACAAGTAGGACAACCACTTGAATTGCCAACTAAGGTTCCTGTTTATTTCACAGGTAAAGACGGTTACGAAACAAAAGACTTGGCAGTAGAATGGGAAGAAGTTCCAGCAGAAAATCTGACAAAAGCAGGTCAATTTACCGTTCGAGGCCATGTTCTTGGTAGTGATCTTGTTGCTGAGTTCACTGTACGAGTGACAGACAAACTAGGCGAGTCTCTCTCAGATAACCCTAACTACAATGAAAATGGAAACCGTGCATTTGCCTCTGCTACTAATGATATTGACAAGAATTCAAAAGATAGAATTGATTACATCAATGATGGTAATCAGGATGAGAGTCGTCGTTGGACAAACTGGTCTCCAACACCATCTTCTAATCCAGAAGTATCAGCAGGTGTAATCTTCCGTGAAAATGGTAAGATTGTCGAACGGACTGTAGCGCAAGCCAAACTTCACTTCTTTGCAGATAGTGGTACAGATGCACCATCTAAACTCGTTTTAGAACGCTATATTGGCCCAGACTTTGAAGTTCCTACCTACTATTCAAACTACCAAGCCTACGATGCAGCCCATCCATTCAACAATCCAGAAAATTGGGAAGCTGTGCCTTATCGTGCGGATAAAGACATCGCAGCTGGTGATGAAATCAACGTAACATTTAAAGCTGTCAAAGCCAAAGCCATGAGATGGCGTATGGAGCGCAAAGCGGATAAGAAGGGTGTTGCGATAATTGAGATGACCTTCCTTGCACCGAGTGAATTGCCTCAAGAAAGTACCCAATCAAAAATTCTTGTAGATGGAAAAGAACTTCCTGACTTCGCTGAAGATCGTCAAGACTATCAAATCACCTATAAAGGTCAACGTCCAAAAGTCTCAGTTGAAGAAACAGATCAAGTAGCTTCAACAGTTGTAGATAGCGGAGACGATAGCCTTCCAGTACTTGTTCGTCTTGTTTCAGAAAGTGGAAAACAAGTCAAGGAATACCGTATCCAGTTGACCAAGGAAAAACCAGTTTCTGAGAAGACAGTTGCTGCTGTACAAGAAGATCTTCCAAAACTCGAATTTGTTGAAAAAGATGTGGCCTACAAGACAGTTGAGAAAAAGGATTCAACCCTGTATCTAGGAGAAACTCGTGTAGAACAAGAAGGAGTAGTTGGTAAGGAACGTATCTTCACATCGATTAATCCTGATGGGACTAAGGAAGAAAAACTCACGAAGTGGTAGAGGCTCCGACAGACCGCATCGTCTTGGTTGGAACGAAACCAGGAACCGCCCTTCCAGAAGACGAAGTGAAGAATCTTGTCCTCGACAGACCAGAACTTGTAGTCGAAGAAGAAACCATCGACTTCAAGGTTCAGGAGCGTAAGTCTGATAAGTTGTATCTAGGAGAAACTCGTGTCCTCCAAGAAGGAAAACAAGGTGTCCGTCTTCACTTGATTGAAGTGGAAAATGAAAAACGTCAGCTTAAAGAAACTTACGATAAAGTCGTTGCTCAAGATCGTATTGTAGAAGTTGGTACTAAACCAGGAACTTCTTCCGGAAGACGAAGTGAAAAAAATCTCGTTCTTAATCTTCCAGAGCTTATCTCAGAAGAAGAAATCATTGATTTCAAAGTTCAGGAACAAAAGAATGATAAACTTCCAGCAGGTCAAAATTCGTGTTCTCCAAGAAGGTCAAAAAGGTATCCGCGTTCACTTAATCGAAGTTGAAAATGGCAAGCGAACTAAAAAAGATAGCTATGATAAAGTTATGGCTCAGGATCGCATCGTAGAAGTCGGTACAGCTGGCGAAACGACCAAACCAGTACCTCAAGAAACTACAAAACCACAAGTATCAGAAAAAGCAGATACAAAACAAATTGCTTCAAGTAAAGCTAGTCAAGCTCAAAAAGAGCAGTTGCCAAATACAGGAAGTGCAGCAAGCCAAGCAGCAGTAGTAGCAGGTTTAGCTCTTCTCGGTTTGGGTGCAGGATTAGTCGCCACTAAAGGCAAAAAAAGAAGACTAGAGTTTAGCAATTTCAAGCTGTAGAATATCTTATAGCTTAAAAGAGGCTGGGACAAAAAGATTTTGATTTTAGGAATTCTTTATGCCTCTTTGTCAACTGTAGTGGGTTGAAGTCAGCTAAGATCTAGAAAGGACACATTTCGTCCTTTCTTTTTTGATGTTCAGAGCGATAAAAATCCGTTTTTTGAAGTTTTCGAAGTTCCGAAATCCAAATGCATTTCGTTTGATAAGTTTAATGAGATTATTAGTCGCTTCCAATTTGGCGTTAGAATAGGGTAGTTGAAGGGCGTTGACGATTTTCTCTTTGTCCTTTAGAAAGGTTTTAAAGACAGTCTGAAAAAGGGGATGAACCTGCTTTAGATTGTCCTCAATGAGTCCAAAGAATTTCTCCGGTTCCTTATTCTGAAAGTGAAAAAGTAAGAGCTGATAGAGATCATAGTGGTGTTTCAAGTCTTTTGAATAGCTTAACAGCTTGCCTGGAATCTCTTTATTGGTCAAGTGCAGACGAAAAGTAGGGCGATAAAAACGTTTATCACTCAATTTACAACTATCCTGCTGGATGAGTTTCCATAGGCGTTCCAGCCTGTTTAGTAAGATGTTGGAATTTATGAGGAGTTTGCTGGATATTATTTTTATTCATAATATGTTGTGTTATAATGTAGATACGATATGAAAAGATAAAGATATATCTTTAAAATTCTGTAAATGTCATTTTTGTGTAAATATGAGTAAAATTTGAATCTAGAGAATGATAGGAAATAGTTTATAATGATAAGCTTTAGAGCTGATGTCTGAAGGAAATAGTCTAGATGTCTATTCTTTTGAAAAAGAAAATCGGGAGTATTTTGAGCGAAATTTACCTCCTAGACCAGCTAACTATTTTGATTTAGAAGTTTTTAAAGAAATCACGAGGGAATTGTTAACGGAACAAAGGAATCGTGATGTCTATATGCATCTTATTAGAGATGCACAAGGTACTATGGTCGGAAGAATCAATTTAAGTGTCTTAGAGGATGATCGAAAAACAGCAGAACTTGGATATAGGATCGGAGAAAATGTTACCAATTTAGGTTATGCAAGTGAAGCGGTTAAACTCGTTTTAGAAAAGGCCTTTACTACTTATGGTTTACATAAGATTATCGCAGGGACGGCAACGGACAATCTGATCTCTCAGAGAGTGCTTTTAAAAAATGGTTTCACCTTTAGTAGAATCATAGAGAATGACTTTCAAATGCATAACGAGTGGATTCATACGACAGTATTTGAGATAATGAATCTATAGCATCATCATTTCCAGTTTACTGATAGAAAAAGATCTTGTAAACCTTTACAGACACTTAGGAGAGTATCTAGGATATCTTTTATTTGAAAAAAGACAGTAAAAAAGCGCAAAAAAACGCTTCTTGTGCTATACTGCAATTGAATTTTTTCGGATCTTTGTCAACTGTAGTGGGTTGACTAAAAGCTAATATCTGGAGAGGACGATTGTTGTCCTCTCCATTTTTATATTTAGAGCGATAAAAATCCGTTTTTTGAAGTTTTCGAAGTTCCGAAATCCAAATGCATTTCGTTTGATAAGTTTAATGAGATTATTAGTCGCTTCCAATTTGGCGTTAGAATAGGGTAGTTGAAGGGCGTTGACGATTTTTCTTTGTCCTTTAGAAAGGTTTTAAAGATAGTCTGAAAAAGCAGGAGCTGATAGACATTGTAGTGGTGTTTCAAGTCTTCTTAATAGCTAAACAGCTTGTCTAGAATCTCTTTATTGGTCAAGTGCAGACGAAAAGTAGGGCGATAAAATCTCTTATCACTGAGTCTACGACTATCTTGTTGGATGAGCTTCCAATAGCGCTTGATAGCCTTGTATTCATGGGACTTTCGATGAAACTGATTCATTATTTGGACACGTACACGACTCATAGCAAGGCTAAGATGTTGCACAATGGGAAAGCGATCCAGAACGATTTTAGCACATGGGAGTGAAACAGTCTGGGAGACTGTTTCAGCCTGAGCCTAGAAATTTGAAGGCGAAGTTGTTTAGCCAAGTCATAATAAGGACTAAACATATCCATAGTAATAATTTTCACCTGACATTGAACGGCTCTATCGTAGCGAAGAAAGTGATTCCGGATGATAGCTTGTGTTCGCCCCTCAAGAACAGCGATGATACTGAGATTATCAAAATCTTGCGCAATGGAACTCATCTTTCCCTTGGTGAAGGCGTACTCATCCCAGGACATGATTTCAGGAAGACGAGAAACATCATGCTTAAAGTCAAAGTCATTGAGCTTGCGAATGACAGTTGAAGTTTAGATGGAAAGTTGATGAGCAATATCTGTCATAGAAGTCTTTTTAATCAACTTTTGAGCAATCTTTTGGTTGATGATACGAGGGATTTGGTGATTTTTCTTGACGAGGGAAGTTTCAGCGACCATCATTTTTGAACAGTTATAGCACTTGAAACGATATTTTCTTAGAAGAATTCTAGTAGGGATACCAGTCGTTTCAAGGTAAGGAATCTTAGACGGTTTTTGAAAGTCATATTTCTTCATTAGACTTCCACACTCAGGGCAAGATGGGGCGTCGTAGTCTAGTTTAGCGATGATTTCTTTGTGGGTATCCCAATTAATAACATCCATAATTTGGATATTGGGGTCTTTAATGTCTAGTAATTTTGTGATAAATTGTAAAAATATAGTGCAACAAAAACTCATAGCGTTTCATTGGTGTAAACTGAGTAACCACACAAACAGAACCCGAGGAAAAAACTATGAGCTACTCCCATCTTTACCATAACTGACCGAATAAAGATAGAATCCTACTTGGAATTAGGGTTTGAAACCTTGCCAAATTGCAAGTGAACTTGGCGTCCATAAGTCTACCATTTCAAGAGAGTTAAGACGATGCCAAAATGCTTATTCCGCAGCCTTAGCACAGGAACAATACGAGCACAGAGCTAAGCAAAAAGGTCGGAAGCCTTGTTTGACACCAAAGTTGAAAAAGGGAAATTGAGAACGGTTTAAAAATCCTCTTGGTCGCCTGAACAGATTTGGGGCCGCTATCAGCTTGAACAAAAAGCCAATGGTCGCTTTTTAAAACAATATATAACTGGGCTCTATGCTGGTTTGATTGATCTGGATTTAAGGGTTCTTCGCCGAAAGGGCAAAAACTCGACAACCCAAAAGAAACACGTGGAGATTTAGGATTGGTACGTCGATTGCCAAACGTCCTAAAGAGGTTCGGAATCGTAAAACTTTCGGTCACTGGGAGCTCGATACTGTGGTGTCTTCCAGAGGCAAAAGCAAGGGCTGTTTAGCGACTTTTCTAGAACGAAAAACACGCTTTTACTTAGCTTTCAAGATACCAGATAGAACAGCCAAAGCCATGTTTTCAGCCATCGAACAACTTTGTAGGCTATTTCCAAAAGAAGCTCTTAAAACCTTTACTTCAGACAGGGGAAAAGAGTTTGCCTGCTATCCTCTGGTAGAGAATTTAGGAATTTCTTTTTCTTTGCGGACGCCTATTCATCCTGGCAGAGAGGAAGCAATGAAAAACGAAAATGGCTTACTAAGAGAATATTTCCCAAAGAAAACAGATTTAGCTACTATCTCTGAGGAGGCTTTGAACAAGGCCTTATATGATATCAATCACAGACCACGAACATGTTTAGCTTACAGAACAGCTTATGAAGCTCTAGAGGATGAGTTTGAGTAAATGTTGCACTTATTCTTGCAATTTATCAAGTATAGGAGTAAAAGAAAAACCCAATATTTAAATACAGGGTTGGTAATCATTTTACCATCATCAATCTCGACAATCATAGCTATGTAGATAATCAGGGTAAGGAGAAAACCTGCTCTCCAGAAGAATTTGATAAATTTAGGGTAGTAAAAACTTCTTTTTGAGGAGAAAAAGATAACTAAGAGGATTGCTAGGAGAAAGGGCAACACCAAGTCGCGGTAGAAAGTTAGGGTAAAGGCTTTAGCAGTGATAAGGTAGTACTCGAATACCAAAAAGTGGAAAAGCTAAATCCGCGAAATTAATTCTTAGTTTTTTCAGTCCGAAAAGCTTGGTGACAATAAAGCAAACCACCAAGGTTAAAAATCAATAATAAAATAGATGCTATTTTCATTAAAAATCATACCCATATTGTATCATAAAAAAACGCTAAAGGAAAATGAGAAACAAGGGAATTTGTAGGAAAGTCAGGCTTTTTGAGATTGTAGGTGTTTTTTTGTTATAATGGAAGTTATGAAATCTTATAATACCTTGAATGATTATTATCGAAAAACTTTTTGAGAGAAGACTTTCAAAGTTCCTATCGATGCGGGATTTGACTGTCCAAATCGGGATGGAACTGTAGCTCATGGTGGTTGTACTTTTTGTACGGTTTCAGGTTCTGGAGATGCCATCGTGGCACCGGATGCCCCTATCCGTGAGCAATTTTATAAGGAAATTGACTTTATGCACCGCAAGTGGCCAGAAGTTAAAAAGTATCTGGTTTATTTTCAAAACTTTACCAACACCCATGAAAAAGGTGGAAGTGATTCGGGAACGCTATGAGCAGGCTATCAACGAGCCTGGTGTAGTGGGAATCAATATCGGAACACGCCCAGACTGTTTACCCGATGAAACCATCGAATATTTGGCTGAGTTGTCAGAACGAATGCATGTGACGGTGGAATTAGGCTTACAGACTACATATGAGACAACCTCTGACTTGATTAACCGTGCCCATTCTTATGAATTGTATGTAGAAACAGTCAAACGCTTGAGGAAATATCCCAAGATTGAGATTGTTTCCCATCTGATCAACGGACTGCCTGGGGAAACTCATGAAATGATGCTCGAAAATGTCCGCCGTTGTGTCACCGATAATGATATTCAAGGAATTAAACTGCACTTGCTCCATCTTATGACCAATACACGTATGCAACGGGATTATCACGAGGGGCGTTTGCAACTGATGAGTCAGGATGAGTATGTCAAGGTTATCTGTGACCAACTGGAAATCATTCCCAAGCATATCGTTATTCATCGGATCACAGGAGATGCACCTAGAGATATGTTGATTGGTCCCATGTGGAGCCTTAATAAATGGGAAGTGCTAAATGCTATTGAAACTGAGATGCGCCGTCGTGGAAGTGTGCAAGGATGCAAGGCTGTAAAACAGGAGTTTGGAAATGAAAAGACCACTTGAGATGGCACATGATTTTTTGGCTGAAGTTGTGACAAAAAAGGATATTGTAGTGGATGCGACCATGGGCAATGGCCATGATACCCTTTTTCTAGCCAAGCTAGCCAAGCAAGTCTACGCCTTTGATATACAGAAACAAGCTTTAGAGAAAACTCAAGACCGTTTAAATGAGGTAGGTTTAGAGAATGTCCACTTGATCTTGCAAGGTCATGAGACACTTGATCAGTTTGTGACAGAAGCTAAGGCAGGGATTTTTAATCTGGGTTATTTGCCTTCTGCTGACAAATCCGTCATCACCAAACCTCAGACTACCATGGAAGCACTTCAAAAGCTCTGCCATTTGCTTGTCAAAGGGGGACGGATTGCCATTATGATTTACTATGGTCATGAGGGAGGAGATATTGAGAGGGATGCTGTTTTGAACTTTGTTAGCCAGTTGAACCAACAAGAGTATACAGCTGCCATTTATCGGACTCTCAACCAAGTTAATAATCCACCGTTTTTAGTTATGATTGAGAAATTAGAAAGATATAGACATGGATAAACAATACCTACGTGAGAAATTAGAGGCTATGCGCCAAAATTTTGTTGAGTCAACGCAGCATGAGCGAGCGGTTGGAGTACTCGACGAAGAGCATATGAGTAAGAAAATGCTCAAAATCAAGAAAAAGTTAGTAGCTCTTGAAATGGAACGGTGCCAGAAAAAAATTGAGCACAAAGACTGTTCCAAGATTGATCAGAAAATCCAAGAGCAGAAGGAGATATTTGAATCTTGCTGTAAAAAAGACTAAGGAGGAATTGCGTGGAATTACTCATTTACCTGCTTCTATTTTTATTTGTCTTAATTGTTTCCAGTACGACCAACAAACTCTTGCCTTTTTTGCCCCTCCCTCTAGTACAAATCCTTTTGGGAATTGGCATTGGTTTCTTTTTGCCAAATACTGACTTTCATCTCAATACCGAGCTGTTTTTTTGGCAGTTGTTATTGGTCCCCTACTCTTTCGAGAAGCTCAAGAAGCAGATATTACATCTGTTTTAAAACACTGGCGTATCATTGTCTACTTAATCTTTCCAGTGATTTTCATCTCGACCTTGAGTTTGGGAGCCTTGGCTCATTTCCTTTGGCTCAGCCTTCCCTTAGCCGCCTGCGTGGCTGTTGGTGCAGCGTTTGGTCCGACGGATTTGGTAGCCTTTGCTTCTCTGTCTGAACGTTTTCGTTTTCCCAAACGGGTTTCTAATATCCTAAAAGGGGAAGGACTTTTAAATGATGCTTCTGGTTTGGTTGCCTTTAGGGTGGCTCTGGCTGCATGGACAACAGGCGCTTTTTCTCTCAGTCAGGCTGGAACTTCCCTAGCGCTTTCTATCCTTGGTGGTTTTGCGGTCGGTTTTGTGACGGCAATGATTAATCGTTTCCTACATACATTTTTACTGAGTCTGCGAGCGACAGATATAGCGAGTGAACTTTTGCTTGAACTGAGTTTGCCTCTTATGACCTTTTTTATCGCCGAAGAAATCCATGTTTCAGGGATTATCGCAGTTGTAGTTGCAGGGATTTTGAAGGCCAGTCGTTTCAAGAAAATTACACTCCTCGAAGCCCAAGTAGATACTGTTACTGATACTGTTTGGCATACCGTTACCTTTATGCTCAATGGTTCTGTCTTTGTCATCTTGGGAATGGAATTGGAAATGATAGCAGAACCTATCCTGACCAATCCCCTTTATAACCCCTTACTCTTATTGGTATCGGTTGTTTTACTGACATTCTTACTTTTTGCCATTCGCTTTGTCATGATTTATGGCTTCTATATTTGGAGAACTCGACGTCTCAAGAAAAATCTTCGTAATTACATGAAGGATATGCTTCTTTTGACCTTCTCTGGTGTAAAAGGAACGGTCTCTATTGCAACCATTCTTCTCATACCTAGTAATCTAGAGCGGGAGTATCCCCTCTTACTTTTCCTTGTAGCAGGTGTCACGCTGTTAAGCTTTCTAACAGGTCTTTTAGTGCTTCCCCACCTTTCCGAGGAGCAAGAAGAAACAAAGGATTACCTTATGCACATTGCGATTTTAAATGAGGTCACAGGAGAGTTAGAAAAAGAACTGGAAGGGCATAAGAACAAACTCCCCCTTTATGCGGCTATTGATAATTATCACGGTCGAATTGAAAACCTAATCCTTAGTCAAGAAAATAAAAGCGCCCAAGAGGACTGGGAGGCTTTAAAACTCCTCATCTTGAGTATCGAAAGCGATGGTTTAGAGCAAGCTTACGAGGAAGGAAAAATCGGTGAGCGTGGTTATCAAGTTTACCAACGCTATTTGAAAAATATGGAACAGAGCATCAATCGCAAGGTGGCTTCGCGCCTAACATATTACTTCCTTGTATCACTCCGTATCTTGCGTTTTGTCCTGCATGAATTGCTGACCTTTGGCCAGACCTTCCGTAGTTGGAATGACAAGGAGCAACGTCGCCTTCGAGCTATTGATTATGATCAAATATCCGAACTCTATCTGGAGAATACGGAGTTGATTATCGAAAGTTTGGAAAACCTAAAAGGGGTTTACAAGAGTTCTCTGATTAGTTTTATGCAAGAGTCTCGTCTACGCGAGACGGCCATTATCGGAAGTGGGGCCTTTGTCGAACGTGTTATCACTCGTATCAAACCAAACAATATCGATGAAATGCTAAGAGGCTACTATCTCGAACGTAAGGCAATCTTTGAATACGAAGAGAAGAAATTGATTACGACCAAGTATGCCAAGAAATTACGGCAAAATGTCAATAATCTTGAAAATTATTCTCTAAAAGAAGCCGCAAATACCCTACCCTATGATATGATGGAATTAGTAAGAAGAAATTAGTTTAGAAAATCAAAGTGTATTAGGAGGATCACAACATGAAAAAGTGGTGGAAAGAGCTGATGGAACGGCCCTTGTTGAAAGCTTTTTTACATTTTTATCAAGCTTCCGATAGTGAACTGACCAGTGTTGCGGTTGCCTACTATTGGTTGATTTCAATCTTCCCCTTGCTGATGATAGTGGTCAATATTTTGCCCTACTTTCAAATTCCGATTTCAAATTTTTTGCTCACCATCAAGGAATTTGTACCAGATACAGTCTATGATGTGGTTGCAAAGATTGTCCGAGAAGTCCTGACTCAACCATCGACTGGTTTGCTGAGTTTTTCAGTCTTGTCTGCACTTTGGACCTTCTCGAAATCGATGGATTTTCTCCAAAAAGCTTTTAATAAGGCTTATGGAGTGGCCAAGAGCCGAGGAATTATCTCCCATCAACTGATGAGTTTACTCGTCAGCTTTGGCTTGCAAATTCTTTTTGCCTTAGCCTTATTTTTGAGTATGTTTGGACGTATGTTGCTCAACCTCCTCAAAACTTACTGGCAATCAGACAGTCCTTTCTTTGATTATCTGCAGGACTTTACAGGCCCTTTGATTTATGCCTTGCTCTTTGCCATCTTAGTCATGCTCTACTATTTCCTTCCAAACGTTAGAGTCCCTCGTATTCGCTACGTTTTTCCTGGTAGTATCTTTGTCTTACTGACCCTTGTCTTTCTGTTGAATATCTTTTCTGTCTATTTCAATAACTATGTCAACCATCTAGTCGATGTTCGATTCTTCAGTTCCATTATTGTGGTGGTCATGATGTTCTGGTTTATTCTCATCGCAAAGATTCTGATTATCGGAGCAGTTATCAATGCCAGTGTGCAGAGTTTGAAGGATCCAAAGTTTAGAATGGAATAATTAGAAAAAGAGTCTGGGACAAAAAGATTTTTGATTTTAGGAATTCTTTATTATAAATTTTTAAAATCGATAAATTAGACAAAAAAAGCGAACTAGACAGAATTCTGAGTGTCAGATAACTGATTTTGTTCGCTTTTTATATTTAAGGTTAGACTTTTGTCCCAGATTCTTTTCAGATGAAATTCTTGGTCGTGATTGAAAAATATGCTACACTAACAATATGAAAATTTTAATCCCAACAGCAAAAGAAATGAACACAAACCTTCCTCTTATCGAAGCGCTCCCCTTGAGTGAAGAAAAGTCAGGCAGTACTTGATTCTCTGGCGCACTATTCAGCTAGTGAATTAGAAAGTTTTTATAAGGTATCTGCCGAGAAAGCAGAAGAAGAGTACGCTCATATTCAAGCTCTAAAAGATCAAAGAGCTAAAAACTATCCAGCCTTGAAACTCTTTGACGGTCTCATGTATCGCCACATTAAGAGAGATAAATTGACCGAGACTGAACAAGTCTATCTGGAAGATCATGTCCTGATTACCTCAGCTTTGTATGGTGTTGTTCCAGCCCTATCACCTATGGCTCCTCACCGTTTGGACTTCTTGATGAAGTTAAAAGTTGCTGGAAAAAACCCTAAAGAGTCATTGGAAATCAGCCTACGACGAGGCCCTGCAGGATGAGGACTTGATATTTTCTCTCTTGTCATCAGAGTTTGAAACCGTATTTTCAAAGGAAATCAGAGAAAAGATGATGACCTTCAAATTTATGGAGGACAAGGGTGGTCAGCTGAAGATTCACTCAACCATTTCCAAGAAAGCGCGTGGTGCTTTTTTGACTTCTTTGATAGAAGGACAAGTTAAAACAGTCGAACAAGTTCGTAAGCTCAGCTTTGCAGGCTTTGATTACCGACCTGATTTATCAAGTGACTTAGAACTCGTCTTTGTGAAACAAGCATAAAGAGTCTGGGACAAAAGTTTAACCTTAAATATAAAAAGCGAACAAAACGAGTTATCTGATACTCAGAATTCTGTCTTGTTTGCTTTTTCTAATCTATTGATTTTAAAAATGTACAATAAAGAATTTCTAAAATCAAAATCTTTTTGTCCCAGCCTATTTTTCATGGTTGCAATAGACTTGGTAAAAATAGAATTGCACAATAAACCATTTAGAAAAGGCTATCCCATACATATTCACTATAAGACAAATCAAACAACTTTGCTACTAGAAATCCGTTCTTTATTGCCATAAGACCATCTCGTCTTTACTATTAAAAAAAGTGGTCATAAAGCTGGTTGGAAAGATAGGTCAATAGTATAGGATGAAAGAAAATGAGCTAACCACAATAAATCAAAAATCCAATCCCAAGTAAGCCACTCTATAAATGTCAAAAAAGCTAGTATGATTCCATCAATGACAAGGAGTTAAATGGTTTTGATATGGATGATTTTTCTTCATGATAAAAACCATTTTTCTTAGAGACAATCCCACAAAGAGATATGTTTGTCGTAAAAGTCTGGATAGTTTTCTCTAGGTAGTTAGCCGTTATATAATAAAAAGTAGAATGGCAAGAAGTGACGATTGGCATA